>Ga0302325_10000144_pt1 | contig 205056 bp, 184 predicted proteins | sample Palsa_T0_2_FD_201948 | JGI IMG/M metagenome (GOLD analysis project Ga0302325, IMG submission 201948) | Peat permafrost microbial communities from Stordalen Mire near Abisko, Sweden - Palsa_T0_2 | ecosystem: Environmental > Terrestrial > Soil > Palsa > Peat permafrost | place: Sweden: Abisko...
GGAGTTCTCCATTACAAAATTGAGGGATCGGCGGGGATACAGGAACAGTCCATTTCTTTAGTCGCAACCACGATGGCAAATCACGATTGTATGGGGAAATTAACTACGCAGCCTCCTGCACCTTAGCTGTTAGCTGTTTGTATTCGACGTTGGGAGCGAGAATCAGGCGCACCAGCGTATCGCGGAAGAGGAACTGATTTTTGCGGTTGTTGAACCGGAAGCACATTTCGTCAAGGTACGCAGGGAGATGCTTCGCAGAGACTTTATGCCACGTGCCCATGATGCCGCGCTTGAGCAGAGAGAACGCAGACTCGACGGTGTTGGTGTGTACGTCGCCGTGCGCGTATTCCTGAGAGTGATTGATGGTTTTGTGGACGCTGCTCTTCATGTTATTGAGCGCCCACGGATAGATAGCCGATTCGTCCGTCAAAATCACTTCCACGTGACCGCCAACGTTCGCATTGATGATTTCTTGGACCGTCTTAGACTTCGCATCCTTCGCGCGAATCATCCGCAAGTCGCCGTTGCGCTGGCGGATGCCGATGACGACTTGCGCGGCGTTCTTCGCACGCGAGCGGCGCTTCTTACCCGCGACGTAGGTTTCGTCAATCTCAACCGTCCCGCCGAGCGGTTCGGGCGCTACTTCCAGCATGGCCGCGCGGATACGGTGGCAGAGGTACCACGCGGTTTTGTAAGAGACGCCAATGGTCCGTTGAATCTGGCAGGCACTCATGCCTTTCTTGGACTCACAGAGCAGGTAGGTCGCAAGGAACCACTTGGTGAGCGGCAGGTGCGTATCGTGGAAGATGGTGCCCGACGTGGCGCTAAACTGGTAGTGGCACTCGTCACAATCGTACTGGAAGCGATTGGCTATGGCCGTAGCGGGCTTATCGCAGCGTGGGCAGGTGATACCGCGAGGCCAGCGTAACGTTTCGATATAGCGACGGCACGGCTCCTCGTCGCCAAACTCTTTAATCAGGTCTACCAAATTGATTGCGTCTCTCATTGAAAGGACTCCATGGCGAAAAAGAAGCACCCAAAGGACATGACGACCGATGAGGCAATGAAGCACATCTTCCACCCCAAAATCGTGAGACACGTCAAAGGCTTGGTGAAGAAGCAGAACACGAAGGGGAAGAAGTAGCTCACATGAAGAACCTAGCAGAGAACCGTTTTTGTGTCAAGTATATAATCCCGCTTCATCCCCTTTATAATGAACACTTACAAAAATCAGGGGGGTATAGGCCTCTCCTTGTCCCAGAACAAAATGACCCAGAACAAAACAAAGGCTCTTGAACGATCCGCTCAAGAGCCTCCAAAGTCCTCGCATTCGCGCTACGACAACAATCTCACAGAATCAAACGCTGAACGAGCTGCCGCAGCCGCAGGTGCTCTTCACGTTCGGATTATTGAACTTGAAGCCCGCGCCTTCCACCGTCTCGATGTAATCAATCTCCACGCCATCGAGATACATGGAACTCATCTGGTCTACGGCCACCTTCAGGCCGTCGAAATCCACTACATCATCGGCTTCGCCCGTCTGATTCTCAAATGCCATGTGGTATTGGAAACCGGAGCAGCCGCCGCCCACTACCGCCACACGCAACGCCACCGGGACCGGCGTCTGCATGCTCATGATTTCCTTGACCTTGGTCGTAGCAACAGGAGTTAAGCTGATCATAAATTCAATGGCCTCCGCTCGCGGGAACCCCCGCGACGCATTCCGTTCTCAACCAGTATAGCAAATCTCCAAACGTTCTGCAGCCAGGCAGTAGCACAGGCATTCTTGCCTGTGCGCGGTCTCAAACCCCAGGCCCGCCCCAGCCCGCTGCCGCCAACCGATCCCCTGCAAGGGTTGCTGCAAAGCAACGCCGCGCACACGCAATTCCACAAGAAACTTCACGTACAATAAGATGCCCATATGAGACACAGAGTAACTTTAATCGCCGGCGAAGGCATCGGCCCCGAAGTAGCCGCCGCAGTAAAACGCATCCTCGAAGCTTCCGGCGTGCTCATCGACTGGGAAGAAATCTCCGGCCGCACCGATAGCTCGCAGGACCAGGGCCAACTGATCAACCAAGCCGCGGTCGAAGCCGTGCGCCGCAATCACGTCGCGCTAAAAGGCCCGATGGCCACCGCCATCGCCGGCGGCGCCCCCAGCGTCAACGTGGCGCTGCGCCGCACACTGGACCTCTACGCCAACGTCCGTCCGGTCAAAAATCTTCCCGGAGTGAGCTCGCGATACGAGAACGTCGATATCGTGCTCATCCGCGAAAACACCGAAGATCTCTACTCCGGCCTGGAACACGAGGTCGTTCCCGGTGTCGTCGAAAGCCTGAAAATCATCACCGAACGGGCTTCCACCCGCATTGCCAGGTTCGCCTTCGAGTACGCCCGCAAATACGGCCGCAAAAAAATTCACGCCATCCACAAAGCCAATATCATGAAGCTTTCCGACGGCCTGTTCCTCAAATCCATCCGTGCCGTAGCCGAGCATCACCCCGAAACCGAATACAAAGAAATGATCGTGGACAACGCCTGCATGCAAATGGTCTTAAATCCCAACCAGTTCGACATGCTGCTGTTGCCCAATCTCTACGGCGACGTAATGAGCGACCTCTGCGCCGGCCTGGTCGGCGGCCTAGGCGTAGTCCCCAGCGCCAACATGGGCGACGAATGCGCCATGTTCGAGGCCGTCCACGGCACCGCCCCAGACATCGCAGGCAAGGGCCAAGCCAATCCCACCGCTCTGCTAATGAGCAGCATCCTAATGCTCTACCACCTGGGCGAACGCAGCGCCGCCCAACGCATCGAAACCGCCCTCCACAAGGTCTACCGCGACGGCACGCACCACACCCGCGACCTGGGCGGCACCACCGGCACCAACGCCTTCACCGACGCCGTAATCGCCTCCCTGCAACCCAAATAACGAGGATGTAGCGGCCGGCCTCTGGTCCCGGCGCTTCCCGGCAGTTGTAGCGGCGGGTCTTTAGACCCGTGTTCTTGCTTTTGACTTTGCGGATGGCCCTTGCGCTTATTGAGCCGCTGGTTAATTACAGCCACTCTCCGCGCCACTCTTTCGCGCGGAGCTAACTTCGTCATCGCTTGGTGGATTTCCGCTTAGAGACCAGATCGAAAACTGCACGGCTTCGTTCCAGCAGACTGGGGCATTGCGATAGTCGTCGTAGAACGTGCTTATCGTTTCCTCGATCTTTCCGACTGTCGGGCCCGTATCCAACTGCAAGGCTCTTACGGGCAGGCCAACTATCTCTCCCACGCGCTGCGTCTGCGCCAATACGATCTTCTTTGTTGGCGCATCCATCGAATTGAGTTGATCTTTCTTTACGAACATCATGGCAATTCGTTCCATCGCGCCATCACCATCCGAATAGCCTCGAAGGTACCCTTTCAGATACATCAGACGGGCATAATCATCAGCTTTTCCCAACTGAGTCCAGTGCGCCGCGTCGAACGACGGTGCTTGACCAAACGCCCATCCCACGAAGAAAATGACCGCGCCGCAGGCTGCGATGATGATTCGCTTTTTCATGGTTATCCCCTTCGCATAACGAAGTTTTGGAACCACATTGTCTCCAGCAGGGCTTCCTCTGAATCGAACAGTGAAAATGCATTTAAATTGTAATCGCCCAATTGGCCCAGAACCTCGATCCACTCGCTCGAGGGCAGATTAAATTTCCATAGCACGTCTTGCTTGTCGCCGCGGCTCCCGAGAACCGACTCATGTGGGTGAAACTTCCAGCCGATGGTTTCATCGAAGCCTCCACAGATTGTATAGTCCGATTGTTGACGGAAATGTCTGGGATGGCTTCTCACAAACGCACCAATTGGACGCATCGCAGGCGCACCTATAGCGCCGCCCTTGTGTCCGTGCGGCATTTCGCAGTAGACGTATATTGAACGTTTCGCCGGCTTTTCGGTATTTGGCCTCGAGACTAGATCCCTGAACGCGAAGAAGGCGGCAACAAATGGGGAGCGCGACCAATCGAGAAGAGGCGAGGGAAATCCGTGATGGCGCAAATAAACCAGATAACGGTAGAGCTCTACCGAAGGGAAACGGTATGGTACCGAAACGAACAGATCTCTTTCACGGAATAACGTTGCAATGTCGAGGTTGTAATCAGCCGCCTCCCACTTCACTCCGGTAAAGGTTTCGACAGCAGGTCCAGTCCGATTCACAAGAAAATAGTAGCTCTCAAATGTCATGCCTTCGCATCCCGCCCGTTCCAGAGTGGTCTCCAACCGGAATTCGGAGCTGGACTGGCCTCTAAAAAGCAGTGGGCGTGAAGGTGTGCTGTATTTTTCGCGCAGAGATTGTATCTCGGCTAGGAAAGCTTCCCAATCTGGTAAGTCTTTCGCGTCCATTTAGCTTCCTCGACGGGAGGATTCCAACAGGCGGCTCCGACACCAAGGACATTTCGATACACTACTCCAAATGTCCTGACCGGGAGGTCAAGTCCTCGGACTTCATCATTGGTTCTGGAAGCTGTCCATACGATAGCTACCGATAGATCTGATATACCATAAAATAAACGATCACGCCGGTCACGCACACATAAAACCACAAAGGCAGCGTCCACCTCGCGATGATCTTGTGCTTATCGAATTTCTCGAGCCACGCGCGGCGCAAGGTGATCAAAATAAGCGGCACAATCACAATCGCCAGTATCGTATGCGACGTCAACAGAACAAAATAAACCGGACGGATCCATCCTTGCCCCTGAAACGCCACATGCCCCACCCGATAGTGGTAAATCAAGTAGGACATCAGAAACACGCAGGACACCAAAAACGCGGACACCATGAACCACCGATGCACTTGTATCTTGCGCGCGCGAATCGCGCTGTATCCTCCGACCAGCAACACCCCGCTAAGCCCGTTCAACGACGCATTCAGCGCAGCTTGCGAAAACACCATCGGCGTTAATCCTTTGTAGGGGCGCAGCATGCTGCGCCCCATGTCCGCCAGATCGATCCATCAAGCAACGAATCTGCGGTCAATTCAGCGCGGAATCTTATCCACCACCATCAGCCCCAGCAACACGGGAATGTGCAGGACGGTGGCATGCATCAGCCACTTGGCGCGCACATTGGTGCGGCTGCTGGCGGCCCACAAGCACACCTGCACCAGCGCCGTGCTGGTCACCAGCGCGCCAAAGAAATACAGAATGCCCGCCAGGCCCATCATCGCGGGCAACAAACTCACGCCCACCAGCGCCACGGCATACAAAATAATCTGCCGAAACGTCCGCGTCCCCTGCGGATCGACCACCGGAAGCATCAGGATCCCCGCACGCGCGTAATCTTCGCGGTACATCCAGGCAATGGCGTGAAAGTGCGGAAATTGCCACAAAAACAAAATCGCAAACAGCAGCCACGCGCCGCGATCCAGCGAACCCGTCGCCGCCACCCAGCCAATCATCGGCGGAATCGCGCCGGGAAACGCCCCGACAAACGTAGCCCACACGGTCCTGCGCTTCAGCGGCGTGTACGCCAGCAAATAGCTCAGCGAAGTGGCCACGCCCAGCCCGCTGGCCAGCAATCCCGCGCTGAAATAAAGATCCACCGCGCCCGCAACGCACAGCGCCAAGCCAAACAGCAACGCCTCGCGCGGCTGCAGCAGGCCGCTCGGCAATGGCCGCGACGCCGTCCGGCGCATATAACGGTCCGAGTCCCGCTCGATGTAATGATTTAGCGCGGCCGTTCCGCCGGCGATCAACATGGTGCCGAAAACGGTGTGCATCATGTGCAGCCAATTCACCGGCCCGCGCACGCCCATGTAATACCCAGCCGCCGTGGTCATCAGCACCAGAAACGACACATCCGGCTTGGTCAGCGTGACGTACGCGCTGGCGCGCGAGAACAGTGTTAACTCCGCGGTGCGCGCGGTGCTCATCCGATAGCCACCGGCTTCTTGCCCAGCGCCGTTTGCGCCGCCGCGGAAACATGTCCCCGGCGCGGAATCAAGCGATAGCACAGCAGCACCAGCAGCACGGAAAACGCGAACAAAATCGCGCCAAACACGGTATGAATCACGGTGAACCACACCATCACCGGCATCGGCTGCGGCGCATTCGCGGTCGTCAGCCGCGACCAATACGCGCCGAGGCCCAGCAAAATCTGCATGCCCACAATGGCATGCAACAGGATCCGCGCCAGCGATAACTCGCGGGAATTCCCAAACCGTTTGCGCAGCATAATGGCCGTCCAAATCACCACGCCCAGCACCGCCAGCGACCCGGCCATGTGCGGCCAGATCGGAATCTCCTGATGCCGGAAGCCCGCGCCCAAAATCACCTGGCAATAAATCACCGCGGCATTCACGATCGCCACGGTATGCATCGGCGGCGAACCGGCATCCTCGATCTGCGGCCGCTCGGAAACCCACCACTTGCTGGTGAATACGGCGATGCTCAACACCGCCGCAAAAACAATCTGCGCAAAGCACGCATGAATCACCGGAAGCCAGTAATGCAGCAACTGAATCACCACCTGGCCGCCAAGAATGGCCTGCACCACCACGCCGCCCACCGCCAGCGCGGCAAACCAGCGCAGCCATCGCCGCTCTTCCTTCAACCAAATCAGGATGGCGAGAACCAGCGTGAAGACGCCAAGCCCACCCGCAATCATGCGGTGGCCGTGTTCATAGAACACACCTCCGGTCATCTCCGGGAAAAACTTGTGGAAGGAAAGGGGCCAGTCCGGAACCGCCAGCGCCGCATCGTTCGAGGTCACCAGCGCGCCCGCAACAAACAGAAAAATCGTCCAGCAAACCACGAACACGGAAAAGCGATGCACACCTGGATGGTAGGCCGCGGTCATAGCTCAAGTCCCAAGCGCGGATTATACCTTAAGCAAAAATAGCCTGCTCGCAAAAGAAGCCCCAGTGCTGGCGTTTGCAGCTTTCATCCTCTGCAACACATTCCGGCGTTTCAGCATTTTTGAAAGCCCGCCCGAAAACCGCCAATCGCCGAATAGATGCTTCTCAAGCCGCCCCCGCTTCACTCAAAGGTGAAAAAGACCGCGCGTCTGACGGGCGCTCATCCGCCGGCACGCCCACGGCTCGCAGCACCAAATCCTTCAGCGCGGCGATAAACAGCGGCGAATCGCCGACGGCAGGCATCATGCGAAACGTTTCGATGCCGAATTTCTTGGCATCCTCACGCGCCTCGATATTGATTTCGTGCAGCGTCTCAATATGCTCGGTAACAAACGAAATGGGCACCACCAGCATCTCTTTCACGCCCTCGTGCCCCAACCGCTCAATCGTTCCGGTAAGCGGCGGCTGTAGCCATTTCGCCGGCCCCACACGGCTCTGGTAACACAACAAATGGGTCTTCGGCCATCCAGGATAGAGCCGCGCACCAAGCTCGCAGGCCAGCCGCACCGTCTCTTCAATCTGCCGAGGATACGGATCGCCCTTCTCCACCAGGCTCATCGGCAAGCCGTGCGCGCTGAACACTAGATGAATCCGCGAACTATCCGGAAATTGCCGCAGCACCGATCCAATCCGCTGCACCAGCGCCTGAATATAAAGAGGGTGATCGTAGAAGGACTCCACGATGTGCTCCGGCACGCCGGCCTTTGGCGGACCGTAAACGCGTCGAAACTCTTTCGTGCTGCTCAGCGTGGTCGCATAAGAATAATGCGGATACAAAGGCAGCAGCACCAGCCCGTCCAGCGGCCCCGCCGCGCGCAAGGCATCCACGGCATCCTGCGTGGTGGGCCGCCAGTAGCGCATGGCCACCACCGTTACTGGATGGATGTACGGAGCAACCGCCGCCGTCAGCCGCACCCGTTGCCGCTCCGTCAGCAAGCGAATCGGCGAGCGCCGCCCGATCATCGCGTACTTCCCTGCCACCGGGATGGAACGCCGCGACGAAATCAACTTGGCGATCGGCCAGCGCAAGAATCCCGCCGCCCCCAGCGGAATAATGTCCGGATCGAGAAACAAATTCATCAGGAACGGCTCGACCGCCTCCAGCGAATCCGGTCCGCCGAGCTGAAACAATACGATTCCTATTTTTTTGCGAGCGGTCATGAAACTGGTCCCTGGCCCGGCATCATTCGCACCGGCGCTGCTTGCAGCGACGACGCTTCCCTGCTCTTCCAAACTTACTTTTTGTTCGGCAGCGAATTTTTCAGCCGTTCGATTTCATCGCGCAACGCCAGCGTCCGCTTGGTCACCGTGAGGTAAAACACAAAAAACACCGCCCAGCCAGCGAGGTACGCGGCGAAAACACTTTGTAGACTATTCATACCGCCTCTGCCTCCCGGCGAACCACCTCAAATTCCGCGCGCAATCTCTCTAGCCGATAGCGCTCCGCAATGAGAAAGACCATCAAGGCATGCAGCGCCAGCACGCTGAAGAAAAACGTCGCGCGCATCGTGGGTTCCAGCCCCGAGTTGGGGCCGCCCATGATCACCGGCGCGGGATGCTGCGTCCGCCACCAGCGAATCGCTCCGAAAACAATCGGCACGTCGATGAACGCGAAGATTCCAAAAAGTGCGCTGAGCAGCGCGCGCCGATCCGCCTCTTCGATCATGGTGCGCAAGATGAGATAGGAAATGTACAGGAGCCAGAGCACAAACGTGGAAGTGAGCCGCGCGTCCCAGGTCCAATAAATTCCCCACGCCGGCTTGGCCCAAATCGGCCCGGTGATCAGCACCACGGTGATGAACGCCAGCCCCGCTTCCGCGGACGAGACCGCCAGCCAATCCCATTTCTCCGCGCGCCGCCAGACATACAGAAGATTGGCGACGAAACACACGAAGAACGCCGTCATGCCCGCCCACGCGCTGGCCGCATGGAAATAGAAAATCCTCTGCAGCACGTGCATCGTCCGTTCTTCCGGAGCGATAAAGAAAGACGCATATGCGGCCGCGCCCATCAGGAGGAACACTACGCCTGCTGCCAACGCTCGCTTACCCATGCGTCTTCATTCCTCCAACAGATATTCGCCGAAAAGCCATAGCGCCGTCAAAAAAACCACGTCGAAGACCGCCAGGAAACCCACGCCTTTCCATTGCAAAAAAGGCGAAACATCCAGCAGGCCCGCGGTCACTTGCGTGCTGGCCACCAGCACCGGCGTCAACAGCGGCAGCAGCAGCAGCGGCAATAGCAACTCTCGCATGCGCGCTTGCGCGGAAATCGCGGAAATCGCCGTGCCCGCGACGGCAACGCCGAGACTTCCCAGAAAAAACACCAGCAGCAATTCTCCAAACACGCGCAAGACCGGAACGTTATACAGCACCGCGAAGATCGGAAGCATCAGCAGTTCCGTCATTAGCAGAAACAGCGTGTTCGCCGCCAGCTTGGCCAGCAGGACGGCAAACGGATCGCCGACGGAAAGTCGCAGCGCGCTCAGCGTATCGTTGGCCTGCTCTCGCAAAAAGCACGGTTGTAACATGAGCGAAGCCGCGAAGAGAAATGCGATCCACAGCAAGCCGGCGCCGAAACGCCGCGTCTCAGAGGCGCTGGGATCGAACGTGAAACTGAACAGCACCAGGACCGTCAGAATAAAAATTGCCGTGGTCACCAGCAGCTCGCGCGAACGAAACTCCGTGCGCAGCTCCTTGCCCAGCAGCACCCCGGCATTGGAGAGCAGGCTCATTCACGCGCCCGCGAACGCGAGGATGGAAGAAAGGTCCGCCCCTTCGCGCGTGTCCGCCGCGATGGCGCCCGCATCCAGCCGCACGCCGCGCGTGGCCAGTGCGGAAATCGCCGATTCGCCATGCACACTCATCAGCAGTGTGCATCCGGCATCGCGCAGCTTGCGCAGCGTTTCCCTGAGCCACGCCACGCCTTCGGGATCGAGCCCCGTCGCCGGTTCATCCAGCAGCAAAATACTTGGCTGTTGCAAGAGCGCGCGCGCGATAGCCACGCGCTGGCGCATGCCGCGCGAAAATGTGCGCACCAGCGAAGCGCGACGCTCCAGCAATCCCACGTCGCGGAGCAACTGCTGCGCCACGGACGCCGGCGAATGGATGCCTAACAGCCGCGCGAACAACACGAGATTTTCTTCCGCCGTCAGTTCGTCGTACACCATGGTGGCGTGCGCGACGTATCCGATGAGCGGTTTCCCGTGACCGCTCGCCTCGCCTCTGTTCCCGCCGCCGGTGAAGTGCACTTCTCCCGCGGACGGCCGCACTAATTGCGCCGCGACCCGCAAAAGCGTGGTCTTCCCCGAGCCGTTGCGCCCCGCCAGCGCCACGCATTCCCCGGGGGCCACCTCCAGCGAGACGCGCCGCAAGGCAAAAAGTCCGCCGTATCTTTTGTCAATGTGGTTGAAGCGAATCCCGATCGGATCCGTGGCCATCACCTGGCGGCCTCAAGGGGCAAATGCCGGCGGGAGTTCAAGCTTCAGCCTCGCACCAGATCGCGCAGCACTTTTTCCGCGCGCGCGCGCTCGGCCGCGTATTCTTCTTCGGAAATCGTTCCGGCCTGATGCCGTAGTTCCAGGCGGAACATTTTTTCTTTCAGCCCATCCAGGCTGTTCCCCACTTCGGCATCGACACTCGCGAGTGCAGCAGATGCCGCAGCCGTTGTCTGTGAGCTGGCCGCAACAGGTGGAGCAACACCACGCACGGCCGCCGACCCACCACCGGGCTCGCTGGCTACCGTGGTTATTGCCACGGGCTTGCGTGCGAGCAAAACGGCCCCCAGCGCAAACAGCACGGCAAAACCGCCGACCAGCGGCCACTTCAGCACATCCAGCCGGCCAGGAATCTGTTGGATATTGGCCCCGGCCTGCGGCTCGCTCGACCGAGCATCCGCGGCCTCTTTAGGCGTCTCCGCGCCGTTATTCTCTTCCTGCGGAGGAGGCGCCGTCCCGGAAACGTTGATCGCCAGCATCGTTCCGGCGGCGACATTTTCCCGGCCATAAATATTCATGCCCTGTTCCTGGCCGCCGAGTTGCAATTGTTCGCCGCTGATCTGCATCGTGGGCGGCGCGACCACCAGCAATCGTCCCGTCAGGCTGGAGATCGGAACGTTCACCACTGCGGTGTTGTTCGGATAAGGAAGTTCGTACGAGTAGCGTACCGTGCTCGCGCCCGGGCGAAATGCATAGGCGATCGCAAAGTGATTGTCTTTCTTCTCGATGGGCGCTTGCACCACCGGCATGCCCGCCGGGCCGGACGCCGCAACCTGCTGCAGCTTGGCGTTGCGCGGCAGCGCAAATTCAAAATTACCATCGGCGCGGAAATACGCCTGCGGCGGGGTGGACTTATTCTCAATGGAATACTCTTCGCCGACGATGAGGGTTTTTCCGTTGGGCTGAAAAAATACCACGCGCGAGGGTATGGCGATGGTTTTCGGGTCCTTCGACGGCTCGAATACTTGGATTTCGACGCTGGTCTTGCCGGGAGGCACCGGTTCGTGAAAGTTGATCCCGTTGAAAACCGCGCGCAACAGCATGGGAGCGGTTCCGATTTCGGGATTGTCAAACTTAAAATGTCCTTGCGCGTCAGACTTGGTGTTGGCCACCGGCTGCATGCCGCCCTGCAACTGAATTAGGATAATTTCGATTCCCGCGGCGGGCTGGCCGGTCGTGCCATTCTTCGCCAATCCCGTCAGCGTGCCGGCGGCGGCCACCGGGGGCAGCATCAATAAAGCAGCACACACAGCACCAATCACCGCGCCGGCGCAGCTTCGCAAAATACCGGCAACCGCCAAAAGCCTCACGCATTGCTCCCTGTCGCCGCGCGTGGCCCGCGCGGACGCCGCGTCTGCGATTCCGTCACCTGCTCGATCTCCGCCAGAATCAGCGCCGCTTCATTCTCAATGGTATTTTTCATCGCTTCGTAATCGCCTTCCGAATATTTTCCGGCGCGATATTCAAAACGCAGGTCGCGCAGATTGTCGTAGATGGTGTCCCGGCGCTCCATCAGTTGGTCCAGTTTGGTGCGGTGCGGCGCCAGATCCGAAGCGTCCGGTTGAATATAAAAGATAAACAACGCGGTGGCCACCGCCAGCGCAAAACACGCGCCCAGTACCGCCCAATCGCCGCGCGCCACGGAGTTCGCGGAGGTGGACGCCTGTATAGCAAGGAAAAATCCGAGAACGGACATCAATCCTGCGTCTCCCGCGACGCCTGCGCGCGCGCCCGCGCCAGCATCTCCGGTGAAATCCCGCCGGACGCGCCGGGCGTGCGAGGCGCGGTCACCGGGCGTTTGCGCCAGCGCGAAATCACAAAAACCACCAGCAGTAACCCGGCGAACAGCGTCGTCCCGGGAAGATACCAGGCCACCAAATTCAGCCCAGACTTGGGCGGCTCGGAAAGCACCGCGGTGCCAAATTCCGCCACGAAGCGCTGCACAATCGTTGTCTCAGAATCGCCTCGAGCGACGCCCTCATCCAACGTCTTCAGCATTCCCGCAGAATTTTGGCAGCCCACGTGATTGCACTGCGTCAAAATCTGCTTGCAGTCGCACCGCGGCGTGCCCACGCCGCACAAAAGTTTTCCGCCAATCTCTTTGGCCTTGTCCGTTTGCTGCGCGCGCAGAGTAGCGGCCACCAGACCCAGCGTCAGGCACACGCAAAGAATCGTCCAAGGAAATCGCCTGGCCATTCTAGTCATGACCCTCTCGCATCGCCGGCGTCGGACGCAACGGCTGGGCCAGCGCTTGACCAGCCATCGTCTGCGGAGCCGTCTGCCGCACCGCCGAAAGCACCAGCACCGACTTGCGGTTCGGCAGCAGCGCCACCAAGGTCCCTAGCACCACCACCGCCCCGCCGAGCCAGATCCATTTCACCAGCGGATTCAAATACGCGTGAATCACCGGCACTTCCGTCTCGGGGCTTATGCCGGCATAAACGACGTAAAGATCCTCTTTGAGCGTGGAATAAATCGCCACCATCGTCCCGGACTGCTCGGTGGTGTTGAATTTTCTGCGCTCCGGATACAGCATCATCAACTGCTTGTTGTCGCGCAGTACTTCCACGTTCATGCGTTCCGCGGTGTAATTTTTCTCCGGCTTGCTGTCCACGCCTTGCAGCCGCAGCGTGTACTGGCCGATCTGCATGGTTTGTCCCGGCTGCATGTCTTTCTGCACATCCTTGTTGAAAGCCACGCCCGCCAAGCCGACGAAAATGAGCACCATGCCCATGTGCACGATATATCCGCCATAACGCCGCGTATTGCGCATGGTCAAATCCACGCCCGAAGCCAGGAACGACGCGCCCGAGCGCGCGCGAATTACCCGCGCGCCGCGATAAAATTCCATGCAAATCGTGGCGGCCACGAACACGCAAAGCGTCAAACAGACCAGCGAATAAAATTGCCGGAAGCCCAGCGCAAACGCCACCACCCCGCCCAGCAAGCCAACCGCCAGCGGCCACGCAAAATTGCGCTTCATACTGTCCGTGGAGGTCTTGCGCCACGCCAGCAGCGGCCCCACGCCGGTCAAAAACAGCAGCAGCAAACCGATCGGCACGTTCACTTTATTGAAAAATGGCGCGCCCACGCTGATGCGTGAACCGGACAGCCATTCGGAAAAAACCGGGAACAGCGTACCGGAGAGCACCGCGATGCAGGACACCAGTAAAATCAGATTATTAAACAGGAAGCTCGACTCGCGAGAAACGATGGCATCCAGCTGATTCTCGCTCTGCAGGTAATCCCGATTCTTGAAATACGCCACAAAGCACACCAGCAGGATGACCACGATAAAACCCAGGAACCAGTTCCCGATACTGGACTGCGCAAAAGCATGCACCGAAGCCACAATTCCGCTGCGCGTCAAAAACGTCCCGGTAATGCACAGCAGGAAGGTGATGAACACGAGCCACACGTTCCATACCTTCATCATCCCGCGCTTTTCCTGCATCATCACGGAATGCAGAAACGCCGTAGCCGTCAGCCACGGCAGCAGCGACGCATTCTCCACCGGATCCCAGGCCCAATACCCGCCCCAGCCCAGCACTGCATATGCCCAATGCGCGCCCAGCAAGACCCCGCAGGTCTGGAAGCCCCACGCGATCATCGTCCACTTGCGGGTCAGGTGAATCCACTTCTCGCCCGGGTACCGCGCCAGCAAAGCGCCCAGCGCGAACGCAAACGGAATCGTGAAACCGGTGTACCCCGCATAAAGATTCGGCGGATGAATCACCATCTCCGGATACTGCAGCAGCGGATTCAGGCCGTTACCGTCGGCGCGCGTCACCAAATTCATAGCTCCATGAACACCTGGGACTCCCAGCGCCTTGAACGGGCTGGCCACGAAATTATTCAGCGTCAAAAAGAAAATCTGGACTCCGGCCAGTACCACGCCCACGTACGGCATCAATTCGCCATTCTTGTTGCGATACGTCATGAGCGCGGAGAAAACGTAAATCGCCAGGAGGAAGCTCCAGAACAGCAGCGAGCCTTCCTGCCCGGACCACAGCGCAGCCACCTTATAAAAGGCGGAGAGATCGCGGTTGCTATGCGCTACCACGTAGGCGCTGGAAAAATCGTCGCTGAAAAACAGACATTCGAGGCTGAACGTTCCGAGGAAAATTAACACGCAGGTGGCGATGCCCGCCTGCCGCGTGCTCTTCACCAGCAGCGGATGCCGCGTGCGAATCGCGAAGATGCCGCCAATAAAGGCGTAGACCGCGCAGATAAATGCCAGGATTAATGCGAACGATCCGAAAAGGTCCACCAGCGACCAGCCTCTCCCCGAACCACAGCCCCGTCAGAACCGTAATTACATGCTGCTACGCTGCGTCGAGCCGGCGGGCGCACTCGGAGGCGCCACGGTTCCGCCCGGCGCGGATTCATACTTGGAAGCGCACTTGGCCTGCACGCGTTCAGCAACGAACCGGCCGTCCGGGGCCAGCGTGCCTTCCACTAGGGCTTGCGACTTGTCCACGAACGTGTCCGGCAGCGGATCGCTTCCCGTGTAGCTGACCGGCAAAGTCTGGCCCTCGCCCTCCAGAACAAAATCCACGCGCCCGGAAAGTCGCCGAATCGTTCCCGGTTCCACCGTCCCGCCTACGCGGATGCGCTGCGCCGCTGCTTCACCATGTAAAGCGGGCAGCTCCGCGATGGTGTGGTAATACGTCTTGCTTTCGCCGTACCCCATCCACGCCAGAAACGCCAGCGACACCAAGATCACTCCAATGCCTACCCCGAATTTCGCCCTTTTTTGCACCGCGAACTCCCGCTTCTTCTATCGCGTACAGCCGCAGTCTACCACACCTAACCGCGGCGAAATGTGGGCCAAATTATGCCGCCCCATTTGTCCGGATGCCGCGCTGCGTCAACGGGTTGCCGCCGCAGAGCGCTCCAGCGCCCCGCGCAAATGTTCAATGCTTTCAACACTTTCATCCAGTTTGAAGGCCCTGCCCCCATCCAAAATGACGTCGCAGCCCAGCGCCTCTGGGGTGAACTTTGCGAGGACCGAATCAAATCCTGGCCCGATCAGCGCCGTGCGTTTCGGCTTGATGGACCGCCGGATGCGCGTCAGTGTTCCCCCCGCGCGTTCGGCGAGAAGTTGTGCCAAAGCTCTGTCAGTACCAACGGTATCTTCCAACGGGCACTCGAGAACATGCGCCACAAAAATTCCCACACGCTGCAGTTCGTGGTGTACGGCGTCCGCAGGCTTCCCCGCCGTCGCGACCCCCGCCACGCGCAGTATGCAGGCTGCGACCCCGCCAAAGTCGCCGGCATCCGAGTAGACGAAGTCCGTGTCCTTCTCGGGCGCCACAGCTCCAAGCAAAAGCGTATGAATATGCAGCGGCCGCCACCGGGTGGCCCACTCCAGCCGGCGAAAGCGTGCGGCAAGGTGACGCGGCGACGCAATCTGCCCACACCCGTCACAAATCAAATTGGGATCCTGATGGCTCATGCTTTCTGAATGTAGTGTAGCCAGCCGCATTCTGCAAATCTCGCGAACGGGAGCGAGCGAGTGCGCCCGAACTGCGCCCGCAGTCGCAGCGGGGGCCTGCTGGGTAGCTACTTGATAAGTCATGAGTCGCGCGGGGGCCGTCGAGCGCCGGGGATGAAAAGGGTTCTAGCGTGAGACAGCCGCCACCGCGCGGTGATGCTTCTACGTGCTGGTTACAAACCCGGACGGCGGGGGAAAGTTGCCGGCGAATTGAGCCCAAAATAAGAGTTTCGGGCGCCGCTAAGGAGGTCCGTAGCAGAGTCTTCGAGGGGCTTAGGGCGCCTCGGACGAAACCGGCAGATCGGAGGGCAGCTTCGCGCGCAGACACCAACGCAATTCCTGGCTCAACTCCGAGATTTCCATGCCAGGCATGACGATAAACTTGCAGCTCAGCATTTCGTGCGACTCATCTTCATCCGGCAACTGGCAGGTCACGCGGCAGTATTGGCACTCCTGGTTCCAACAAAACCGTCCGTACGGGATGGTCTCCGGGCTGATGAACTGGAAGCAACGCAGCAGCGAATTGCGCTCCGGCACGTGGAACTTCTTCCCGTGGATAGTGATCTCCACGAGCTTTTCGTAAGGGCGAAACGGTTCCGACATAATGAGCGCTTTCCTCCGTGCCGCGACGGCACCAATGCTGCCGCGGATGGTAGCCGCGTATGACGGCTCTCTCAGAATAGACATCGGGATGCATGGCAACAACGCTGGCTGTCCACCGGCGTAGCTAATGCGGTACGGGGTGTCGAGCGTTTGTCAGGCCATTGGGCCCCATTGCGGTTTAGTTGGAAAAAACGAGGTGGTAAGCAGGAAATTCCCAGCTATCTGCTGACCACATCGAAATATTGCCCCATTTTGCGGAATTTCTCGTATCGCCCGTCGAGCAAATCTTTCATGGGCTGTTGCGACAGAGCGGTCAACTGGCGGTTCAGAATTTCGTCGAGGTAACCCGCGGCAGCTTCATAATCCGTGTGCGCGCCACCCTCGGGCTCAGGAACAATTTCATCGACGATGCCCATTTCTTTCAGGTCTTGCGCGGTGATCTTCATGGCGATGGCCGCGGTCTCCGCTTTGGTGGAATCTCTCCAAACAATGGACGCGCAACCTTCGGGCGAAATCACCGAGTAGAAGCTGTTTTCCAAAATATTTACGCGATCGCCGACGGCTACCGCCAGCGCTCCGCCGGATCCGCCCTCGCCAGTCACGGTAACGATAATCGGCACCGGCAGCCGGGCCATCTCTCGCAAGTTGCGCGCAATGGCTTCGCCCTGCCCGCGCTCCTCGGCATCGATTCCCGGATACGCGCCGGGAGTATCGATAAACGTCATGATGGGACGCCCAAACTTGCCGGCCAATTGCATCACCCGCAGCGCCTTGCGATAACCTTCCGGCTTCGGCTGGCCAAAATTGCGCTGCAGCCGCTGCTTGGTGTCGCGCCCCTTCTGGTGGCCGATTACCGCGACGGGCCGTCCGTGGTATTTCGCCAACCCAGCGATGAGCGCCTTGTCATCGCCAAAGGCGCGATCGCCGTGCAACTCCATAAAATCGGTGAATAATAGTCCGATGTAGTCGAGCATGTACGGCCGCAGCTGATGTCGCGCAATCTGTGCGCGCTGCCACGGCCCCAAGTGGGTATAAAACTCGCGCCGCAGTTCCGCGACTTGCTGCCGGATGCGCTCGACCTCCGCATCGGCTTTGGCGTTCCCTGCTGCCAATCCGCGCAATTCGTCCACCTCTTTTTCCAGGCGGTCGATCTCCTGCTGCCGGTCTCCGGGGGTCTGGCCCGATTTCGTTTTATCTTTGGAAGTCATTGCACAAGAGAGTGTATCTTACGCTCAGCCTAAGCCGCCGCTTGATCTCCGCGCAGCCGCGCCACGCCGTTCGCCAACTCTGGCGTAATCCGCACCGCCTGTCGCGACGGCACGATGGCTACCGAACCATCTTCCGCCACCAGCTCGAAAATTACCGGTACGGTTCCCTGCGAGTCCGCAAATAATCTTTCGAGGTCCTCCAGCAACGCCTCGCTGAGGCTGCTGACGGCCAGGCGCACGCGAAACTCCTGCACGGCGGCTTTTTCCGCCACCTGGTCCAGCCGGCGCGCTTCTTGCAGCGAAAGCCGCGTCCCGGCCTCTTCGACCTGAATTTTTACCTTGAGCAGCAGCGGATTGCCGGGCTTCAGAATCGCTTCCAGGCGCGTAAAACTCTCCGGAAAAGCCAGTAACTCCTGGACGCCGGTCATATCCTGAATCGTATAAATGGCCCAGCGCGCGCCCTTCCTGGAACGCATGGGGCGTGAGCCCACGATCAACGCCGCCACCGCGACCTCTCTGCCGTTTCGCTGGCCTTCTATTTCGCTTAGCGCCACAACCTTCAATTCCTGCAGCCGCGAAGCATATTTCTCCAGCGGATGCCCGGACACGTAGAAGCCGAGCATGGCATATTCGCTGGTGAGCCGCTCCTCTTCGCTCCACTGCGGGGCGTCTCGCAGCTCAAAGATAGCCGGCTCGGGCGCCGACGCGCCGCCAAACAATCCGTGCTGTCCGGATTCGCGCGTGCGCGAGGCGCGCTGCAGGGCGTTTACCGCGTCGTCCACGCTGGCCATCATACTCTCGCGGCCGCCCAGCGAATCCAGCGCTCCGGACTTGATCAAGCTTTCAAATACGCGCTTATTCAAAAAGCGCGATTCAATGCGTTCACAAAAATCATACAGGGTGCGGAACTCGCCGGCGCCGAGCCGCGATTCGCGAATCGCCTTGGCGGTGTTTTCGCCGACGTTTTTGATCGCCGCCATGCCAAAGCGAATCGCTTCCCCCACCGGCGTGAAGTACAGATCGCTTTCATTCACATCCGGCGGAAGAATCGGAATGCTCATGCCCCGCGCTTCGTTGATGTACTTGACGGTTTTGTCCGTGTTTCCGGCTTCGGAGGTCAGCAGCGCGGCCATGAATTCCACCGGATAATGAGTCTTGAGATACGCCGTCTGATACGCCAGCAGCGCATACGCGCAGGAATGGGATTTGTTGAAGCCGTAGCCCGCAAACTCTTCCATCAAGTTGAAGATGCGCTCGGCCTTTTTATCGGAGATTTTGTTGGCCTGGCATCCGGTCATGAACTTGGCGCGCTGCGCGGCCATCTCTTCTTTTTTCTTTTTGCCCATGGCGCGGCGCAAGATGTCCGCTTCGCCCAGCGAAAAACTCGCCAGGCGGTTGGCGATCTGCATCACCTGCTCCTGATACAGGATCACCCCGTAGGTCTCCCGCAGAATTTCCTCCATCTGCGGAAGCTCGTAGGTAACCTTCGTCTTGCCGTGCTTGCGATTGATAAAATCGTCGATCATGCCGCCCTGAATCGGGCCCGGACGATACAGCGCGTTCAACGCCGTAAGGTCCTCGATTTTCGTGGGCTGGTAGCGCCGCAGAATATCGCGCATGCCGTGCGATTCAAATTGGAAAATCGCGGTGGTATCGCCCTTGGCGAAAAGTTTGTAGGTCTCCGCATCGTCCAGCGGCAACTGGTCGATGTCCAGATGCGTCCCGCGGCTCTGTTCCACCATGCGCACGGCGTCGTGCAACACCGTGAGCGTGGTCAGCCCAAGAAAATCCATCTTCAACAGTCCGATGCGCTCCAGGCCGTTCATATCGTACTGCGTGGTAATTTCATCCCGGCTGGTCTTGTAAATCGGAACCAGGTCGGTGAGCGGCTGCGGCGAAATCACCACGCCCGCCGCATGCGTTGAGGCATGGCGCGACAAACCTTCCAGTCGCAACGCCACGCTCATCAAATCTTTCAATCTGTCGTCGTTATCGATCGCCGATTTCAGTTGTGGCGCATCCCTCAGCGCATCCTCCAGCGTAATGCCCAGCGTCGTGGGGATCAGTTTCGCCAGGCGGTCCACTTCCCCGTAAGGAATATCCATCGCGCGGCCAACGTCTTTGACCGCGGCCTTCGCCGCCATGGTGCCGAAGGTAATGATCTGCGCCACATTTTCGCGGCCATATTTTTGCGTCACATACTCAATCAATTCGCCACGCCGCCGCATGCAGAAATCAATATCGATATCCGGCATCGAAACGCGTTCCGGATTCAAGAAACGCTCGAACAGCAGGTTGTACTGCAACGGATCAACGTCGGTAATGCGCAGCGCATAGCTGACCAAGCTGCCCGCGGCCGAACCGCGTCCCGGGCCTACCGGCACGCCCTGCGCCTTGGCGTACTGAATAAAATCCCAAACGATCAGGAAGTAGCCCTCATAGCGCATCTTCTTGATCATCTGAATCTCGGAAGTCAGCCGCCGCTCGTACTCGGAAAGCGGATTGCTCAGCGCGCCCTGCTTGGCCAGCGCCTCAAGAAATGGCACGCGGCGCGAGAATCCTTCGCGCGCGACTTTTTCAAAATAACTCCCCGGTGTATGCCCTTCCGGTACCGCAAACGTGGGAAACGGATTCGGAATCGGCGAAATTTTCACGTTGCAACGGCTGGCGATGTCCACCGTGCGGCTGAGCGCGTCCGGAATCTCCCCAAAGACCCGCGCCATCTCCGCCGCCGTCTTGAAATAGAACTGATCCGTCGCAAACTTCATGTGCCGCTCGTCGCTCATGGTCTTGCCCGTCTGAATGCAGAGCAAAACCTCCTGTGCGTGCGCATCCTCGTGATGCAGATAATGGCAATCGTTCGTGGCCACCAGCGGAATCCCGGACTCCTTCGACAGCCGCACCAACTCGGGGTTCACGCCCCGCTCGATTTCCAGGCCCTGGTCCTGAATCTCCAGGAAGAAATTATTTTTTCCGAAAATGTCGCGCAGCCGGTAGGCGTTCTCTTTCGCTTGCTCGTACTTCTGATCCGCCACCGCTTCGGTCACCGCGCCGCGCAAACAGGCGGAAAGCGCGATCAATCCTTTGCTGTGTTTTGCCAGCAGGTCGTAATCGATGCGCGGCTTGTAATAAAAGCCTTCGAGAAATCCCGCCGAAACCAGCTTGATGAGATTGTGATAGCCCTCCAGCGTTTCGCTGAGCAGCACCAGGTGATTGTTGCCGCGCCCGCCGCTCTCCGGTTCCTCGCCATTCTGTTTGCCGTTGGGAGGGCCGCCTTTTTCCCCGCGGTCATGCCGGCTGCCCTTGGCTACATATACTTCGCAGCCGATAATGGCCTTCACGTCGCGCTTGCTGGCTTCATGGAAAAAATTCGCGGCGGCAAACAGGTTGCCGTGGTCGGTGATGGCCACCGCGGGCATTTTCTGCCGCGAGGCTTCGTCCAGCAGCTCGCTGGTTTCGCAAGCCCCGTCGAGTAGACTGAAATCGGTGTGAACGTGCAGGTGAACGAACTGCGGCTGCCCCATGGACTCCAATTCTAAAACTCTTGGGCGGGAATTGCGACTCGCATCAGCGAGTTTTCAACAGGAATTTTTGGTTCGCGGCAAATTTACGGTCGCGAACCAGTTGCCAGAGTGACTAGCATCAAGGGAACAGGACAGCGCGCTTGGACTTGTTTTGGTTACACATCACTGCGTGCGGCCTTGGTCCGACCGCATGCCGAAGAACGGCTCTCAATGCCACAACGTCCCGCTCGCAATTCTCGTCAGCGACTTGGCCTAATTCTGCGCCGAGGCTCACCAGCACGACGGGTTGAGAGGTACCAGTTAACTGGTCAAGATATTGGCGCAGTAGATGCACGCTCTCAGGCGTTTTTGTCTTCAGCATCACGGCTGAAGCTGTAAGCGCCAGCTCGGAGTCCGTAGCCCGTATGTAAGGTTCGATCCCAGAGATGGTTTCTTCAGACGGTGACTCAAATCCCTGAAGCAACCGCAGGGCGCGGAGTCGTTCACTGTCAGTTGATCGAGATGCGTCATCCATGAGAGCAAATTCTAACTTGCCCATGCCCAGATCTCCCCCTCTCTTAGCAAGCGAAGGCAATTCAACAGCTCCGAGGAAATCGTCGGCGAATACGTATGCGCCATTCACAGTCCTAGCTAGAAATAATAGGACAACCTGCCCCTCCTTGAGATCGAAACGAGAGCCCCCGATCCGGTTTCCGCCGTCGATATCCAGTTTGTACTCGATGTTGATTTGCGCCGGGACTGGATTGGGAGCTTTATATAAGTCAACGATCTGTACAGATGCCGTGATGTGCCTTCGGACGAATGAGCGATCACCCACTCTAATCTGGCTATCGCGTGCTGTAGTTGACGTCACAGCTCCTGCACAAGCCACATCTGAACGGTCAAAAACGGGCCGCACGAGCACGGAGCCCGGAATTGGGGCTATGTCAGCGTGTGCTGGCGCCCACGTCGAAAAAATGAGCAAGATGCACGCCAATAATCTGCGTTTTTCGAATCGTGATCACTTTTTTCTCGCGGCCTTCTTGGCCGGAGCGGCCTTTTTCGCGGCTTTTGCCGCGGGCTTAAGGCTTCCGCCCTTGCCCGCGGTTTGCGAGCGGCGCGCGGCCATGCCTGCGGAATGTTTGTGCTTGGCTTCCGCTTTGGCCGCGGCCAGACTTTTTTCTTCGGCCTTGGACGGCTTCTTCTCTTTTTCTTTCTTCTTTGGCACTTCGCGGATTCCCGAAAGCTTCCGGAGGATTTTCTCGCGCTCCTCGGCAGTCTTGCCGCGGCCGGTCAATTGCACCGCGAAGACTTGCTCCACGATTTCATCGAATTTGGCGCCACGCTCCATGCCCAGCGCCTGGAGTTCCGCAGCCACCGTGGGAAGCGCGGCCCGCATCGGCCGCCACTTGCTTAGATACGCCTTGATTTTGGAGGTAGCTGAGGAGTTCCTCGATTCCGCCAGCAAATAGGCGATGCGCTCCGTAGGGGTCTTCTCGATGAATTTATAAACGTCCACGGGCGCTTGCAGCTTGCGGCCCACGAGTTCCTTCTGTACCGCCAGCGCTTTTTCCTCAAAGTCCAGCACCGCGGCGGCTTCGGCGCTCTTGAATCCGGCCTTGCTCAGCAGGCTGGATAACTCCCGGTCTTTCATGCGTCCCAAAATCGCCAGCAGCATCGGAGTCGCCAGCCGCGGGCGCAGCCCGGCCATCATCAGGTCTTCACGAACCTTCACGAGACGTCCAATAGCTTCGTAGTCCGGATGCTTTTTGGCCAGCAAAGGACTCACGGCCTCCATCAAATCGTGCTCTTCCCAGGCCTTCAGCACCACCGTAGGTCGTTCTTCACGGGCCGCTTCGCGCAACTCCTCTCCGGCATCCTCGGCTTCGATGGTGCGATGCAATTCGCGTTCAATGGCCAGGTCCACCCATTCTTGCGTGCGCGTTTCGACTTTGAAACCCATGCGTGCGGAGAAGCGCAACACCCGCAATAAGCGCACCGGCTGATTCGTAAAACTATGAATGGTCAATGCCCGCACTTCGCCGCGCTCGATATCCGAAAGACCGTTGGTGGGATCCAGCAGCAATCCGCGCGAAGCCGGATTCAGCGAAATGGCGATGGCGTTGAGAGAAAAATCGCGCCGCCGCAGGTCCTCCATGATCGTGGACCAGCGCACCTCCGGCCGCGTTCCCGGGCGCACATAGTGGTCGTCCCGCGCCGCGGAGATGCTGCCTTCCACTTCGCCGGCGAATAAAATCTCGATCTGCCGCAGCTTCTCATCTTCGAGCACGATCTCCGCGCCGCCTTTTTCGAGTTCGCGCGCCAGCTTGCTGGGATTCCCTTCGATGGTGAAGTCGAGGTCCCGCAGCGTTGCGCCGGTGATCAAGTCGCGGACCGTGCCGCCCGTCAGATATAAGTTGAAACCCAGCGCCGCCGCCAATTCCTGCACGCGCATCATGGCCGCTCGCTGATCCGGTGATAGGCGGCTTTCCAGCAAAAACATATAGTCTGGCATTACATTCCCTCGACTTTGATTTGTCCGTGCCCGTCGCGCAGCCGCGGCGAGTTCGCACTCGCTTCAGGGCCGTCCACCGCTTACGCGCGCGGATGATGCGCTTTGTAAATCTGTTTCAACCGTTCCTCTACCACGTGGGTGTAAATCTGCGTGGTGGAAATATCCGAATGGCCCAACATCAACTGCACCGACCGCAGGTCCGCTCCGCGTTCCAAAAGATGCGTCGCGAAACTGTGTCGCAACATGTGCGGCGTCAGCGCCACGCGCAAACCCGCCCTGCGTCCATACGCCGAGAGGATTTTCCATACTCCCACTCGGCTGAGTCCCCGGCCGCGGCGATTCAAGAACAGCGTCGCTGCCGCCGGGGCTTTTCCCAGAAGCGCCGGCCGCGCCCCGGCTAAATATTTTTCCACCATGGCCAGCGCTTTCTTGCCTACGGGTACCAGACGCTCCTTGTCGCCCTTGCCGACACACCGCACGCATCCAACCTTGGTATCGAGGTCGTTCACGCGCAGATTGACCAGCTCGGAAACTCGCAATCCCGTGGAGTACAGCACTTCCAACATGGCGCGATCGCGCAGTCCCAGAGCCGTCTTCTGATCGGGCTGCTGCAGCAATCGCTCTACATCCTCAAGCCGCAGATATCCCGGCAGCGAGCGGCGAATCTTCGGCGACTCCAGGTTGATGGATGGATCTTCGCTGATCAGTTCGTTCATCTGCGAAAAGCGGAAGAAATTGCGCAGCGTTACCAGAATGCGCGCCACGCTTTTGCTTTCGAGATTTTGCCGATACAGCGCGGCAAGGAAATCCACCAGGTCGTCGCGGCTGACGTCCGCGAGCGCCAATTTGCGTTTTTGCGCAAACAGGTTGAATTTCGCCAAATCTTGCCGGTAGGCGCTCACCGTATTCGGCGAAAGCCCCTTTTCCACTTTGACGTGGGTCAAAAACGACGAAATGGCCGCGGAGAGTTCCATCTATGATCCTGAGAATCCTTCCCCGGCCGCCGGCCGCTCTCTCAGCGCGATGCCGTAAACTTCCTCAAGTTCGTGACAGCGAAGAATCCACGCCGCCGCCAGATACAGGATGGTTGCGCCGGAAATCATGGCTCCAAAAACCAGCAGTTGTACGGAGAAGTGCGAGTGAATCGTGAATTCCGTGTAGCGCGCGCCAAACCAGCAGGCTACCCCCATGATCCCCGAGCACATGGCGATTTTGCCGAAGGAACGAAAAATCTGAATCGTCCCGAGCGCGCCGTAACGCAGCCGGAAAACCAGGAACAGTGCGAAGAAATCGAAGTAGCACGAAATCGCCGTGGCCAGCGCCGGCCCCCCGTTTTGCACGCGCTTGAAGAAAAAATCCAGGAATACGATGTTCAGGACGATGTTCATGACCATGGAGATGGAGGCCACGATCACGGGAGTCTTCGTGTCGTTGGCGGAATAAAACGCCGGAACGATCAACTTCACCGATGCCAGCGCGGGCAATCCCAGCGCGTAATACAGCAATGCGCGCGCCGTCAGTCGCGTGGACTCCGCCACGAACTGTCCGTGTTGAAACAGCACCCGGATGATGGGCTCGCGCAAAATCACCAGGCCGACGGCCGCGGGCACGGTGATGAATGCCACGATGCGCACGGCAAACGTCAGCGTTTTTTTCAGCGCTTCAAACTCTTTCGCCGCGGCTTGGTGCGACATCATGGGCAGAATGGCCGTGGCCACCGCGATGGCGTATCCGCCCAGCAGCAATTCCATGACGCGATCCGCCACATACAATGCCGCGAGGCTGCCCTGCGGCATGCGGGCGGCGGTGGCAAAATAGGTGTCCACAAAAAAATTGATTTGGCCGATGCCAATGCCGAAAAATCGCGGGATCATCAGGCGCGCAACGTCGCGAATCCCGGGATGGCCAAATGACAAGCCAAACTTAAAAGTCATGCCCTTGCGCACCAGCGTGGGCACCTGGATCAGAAACTGCAACGCGCCGCCGACCAGCACGCCGACGGCCAGCGAAATCGCGGGATCGTCGAAGTATTTCCACACCGCCCCAATCGAAAATAAAATGATCGAAATATTCAGAAAGACCGAGGTGGACGCCGGCAGCCCAAAAATGTGGAAGCAGTTCAGGATGCCCATGGCCAGCGCCGCGAGCGACACAAAAAACAGGTACGGGAAGATAATGCGGTTCAACGTGATGGCCTGCGAGTACGAAACGCTGTTCCCTGCCGACGACGTAAAAGTATGGATAACCGCCGGCGAGAACACCATGCCCATCACCGTGATGATGGCGACGATGAACGCCAAGGTCCAGAACAGGCGGTTGGCAAACTCCCAAACTTCGGCGGGCGATTTCTCCCGCATATACTTCGTGAACACCGGGATGAACGAAGACGTCATCGAGCCTTCGCCAACTAAACGCCTGAAAAGATTGGGGATACGATAAGCTAGAACGAAGGAGTTGGCCGCGAGTGAGGTGCCCAGCAAAAACGTGATGCGCTGATCCCGCACGTAGCCAAGCGTGCGGCTGACCATCGTTACCAGAGTTATGATCGAAGCCGACTTCAGTATCTGCTTCTTTTCGGTCAACGGGCGGCACTCCAGGGGCCTAACCCTAATGGAAACAATGACTTGACACGCAAAACGGGCTTAACATAACATAACTTTCAGCAAATCGCAAATTTCACCTTTAACCGCCCTTGGACTTGCCAAAACTTGAAAACGCGCACTCCAGCTTCCACGCACAAGAAGGTCGTCATTGTCCTGTCGAGCAAGAAGCCCGTCCGCGGCTACCTGAATGCCGCGCGCCTCGGCCAAATCGATCCGCTCGACTTGCTCACCACCGATGGCGAACACCAGGAATTGCCCCTGGCCTCCATTCGTTCGATCTACTTTGTGCGCGAGTTTTCCGACGATTTCGAGCCGGAACGTAAAGCGTTCTTGAGCCGGCCTAAGCTTGATGGTTTATGGCTGCGTCTGCGCTATCTCGATGGCGAGACGCTCGAAGGTGTCGTGCCCAACGATTTGCTTTCGCTCATCGACAATGGCTTGCAAATTACCCCGCCCGATTTGAATTCCACGACGGATCGCATCTTCATTCCGCGCACCGCGCTCAGCGAGGTCACCGTGCTCGGCGTCGTCGGCATCGCCCGCCGTAAACCTGCGCCGGCTCCCGCCGCGTCGCAGCCTCGACTCTTCAGCGAGTAATCGCGTTACTCTATAACCCGTGCTGCTTTCCTTGAAATGCCTCTTTGATCGCGTGGGAGCCCTCACATGAGACTGTCGCAAGTTGCTGAGACGCTCGGATGCCGTCTCGAAGGCGTGCCCGAGTTGGAAATAACCGGCGTCGCTGGCATTGAGCACGCCGCACCGGGACAACTCACCTTTCTGGCCAATCGCCGTTACGCCCCGCTGCTAAAGACCACCCGCGCCTCCGCCGTTTTTATCGAAGAGCGCGTCACTCTCACGCGCGACGCCGGCGCTCCTCCGTTGGCTGCACTGCGCACCGCCAACCCGTATCTGGCGTTTGCCAAAGCGCTCGAACTCTTTCATCAGCCTCCCAGCTACAAGCCCGGGATTCACCCTACTGCGGTGATTGCCACGACCGCCCGGATTGGCGATGACGCGCACATCGGTCCCTATTGCTTCGTGGACGAACAAGTGGAAATTGGCGCGGGCGCGGTGCTGCACAGTTTCGTCTCCATCTACCACGGCGCTAAGATTGGCGACCACTTTTTCGCCCACGCTCACACCGTGGTACGCGAGCAATGCCGCATCGGAAACCGCGTGATTTTGCAAAACGGCGCGGTCATCGGCTCCGATGGCTTCGGCTTCGCCAAACAAAAAGACGGCAGTTGGTTCAAGATCGTGCAGTCCGGCCCCGCCGTCCTCGAGGACGACGTGGAAATCCAGGCCAATGCCTGCATCGATCGCGCCACGATCGGCGAAACCCGCATCGGCCGCGGCGCAAAACTGGATGATCTGGTGCTGGTCGGTCACGCCTCGAAAGTCGGCGCCAACACCCTTCTCTGCGGCCAGGTAGGCCTCGCCGGTTCCACCATCGTCGGCGACAACTGCATCTTCGCCGGTCAATCCGCTAGCTCGGGACACCTGAAAGTTGGCGACGGCGTGATCGTGACCGCGCAAAGCGGCTTGCCCGGCGACGTCGAGCCCGGCGGCATCCGCTCCGGTTCGCCAGCCGTCGACAATCGCCTCTGGCTAAAAGTAACCGCCGCGCTGAACCGCCTCCCCGAACTCCAAAAACGCGTAAACCAACTGGAACGCGAATTGGAAGAACTAAGACCAAGCCGCAAGTAGCGAGCCAAGCGAACAGCGGACGCGGATTCTCCTCCGTGTTCTCTGCGCCTCTGCGTTAAAATTCTTCAGTCTTTTCCGTTGTTTTGGCCCGCCCCACCGGCCGCTGCTCCGCAGGCAAACCCGCCGCCATCGCGTCATGCACCAATTCATTCAACGCTTCACGTTGCGGCAAAGAATATTTCGACGCGTCAATCGCCTCCAGGAACTCCACGACAATCTCCCCTGGATGAATCGCCAGCGACTTCTTGACCATCACGCGATGCGCCCCCGAACAAGCCACCGGCACAATCTGCACCCCGGCATTAATCGCCATCACCACCGCGCCCTTTTTGAACGGCTGCAAACGCCCGTCCGGACTGCGCGTGCCCTCGGGATAAATCAAAAACGACTGGCCATTGCGCATGGCCACCGTCGCCTTATCCACGCTCGCGATCGCCGACTCTCGGGACCTGCGATCCACCGGAATAAACCTCGCGGAAAGAAACGCCCGCCCCACCACCGGCCAGCGAAACAGCGACTCTTTCAACAAAATCGCAATGCGCCGCGGAATGGCCCCCACCACCGCGGGCGCATCCATCGCGCTGGTATGATTCGCCACAAACAAGCACGTCCCCGAGGGAATTCGCTCCGTCCCCAGCACCCGCACTTTCACCCCGGCCAGCCGCACAAAAAACATCACTCCATTGATCCCTGCCCAATAAATCGCATCCGGATTATTCGTAATCAGCGTGTACACGATCAGCGGCGGCCCAACCAGCAAAATGTACAAGGACAGCAAGACCGAAATGAAAATCGTCCGCAACATGGCTCAGCTCCGCGAGCCATCATGGAATCATGTACTCGGTCACATATCAACCGGCCTGCGCAAACCGCGCGAACTTCCCTTCGATTTTCTTTGCGCGGCGCCAAGAACGTCTCGTTGACCCCGGCGAACCCAAGGACTAGAATCCCGGCCCAGGCACTAGAATTCCCCGCATAGTGCGCCCGAACCTCCAAGGTTTATCCCGAAGTGAAAGGAGCGGCTTATGAAGTCTCGTATGATTTTCTTCCTGGCGATGTTTGCGGTGGTGGAATTACTGGTATTCCCGGCTGGCGCCGGGCCCTGGGCCGCCGGCGCGCGCGCGTCGCAACCCGGCCGCTCTAGCGCCACAGCCGGCGATGATGATTGGGGTCGCTTCCGCGTGACCAGCACCACATTTCAAAATGATTCCGCGATTCCCGCCTCCATGGTCTTCAATGGCACGCTCGGCAGCGTTTGTATTGGCGGGGATATGTCGCCGGAGCTGAAGTGGACAGCGTCGCGCCCGTGGACAAAGAGCTACGCCGTGGTGACCTACGACCTCACCGCGGACTTCACCCACTGGGGCGTTTACAACATTCCACCGGACGTGACCGAGCTGGCCGCCAATGCCGGCGCCACCACAAGCTACCCGCAGATCACCGATGACGCGGGCGTGGTCGGCTATGCGGGACCGTGTCCTCCGCCGGGCATCGTGCCCAACGGAACGCATCAATATCTGTTCACCGTCTATGCTCTCGATACCACCCTCGATTTGCCGGCCTTCCCCCCGGGCTACCCTGCTCCGGCCGAAACGCTTTTCCGCGCGATGATCGGCCACGTCATCGAGACCGCGACCATCACCGGCTTTTTCAGTTGCGATAATGCCCCCGCCAACGGCTGTTCCTAAATTGCAGTTCAGCGCGATCTCTTGGGCATCCTGCTGGCGTCTTTGCAACCCATCCCGAGGTAAGGTGTAAGCGGCGTGAAACTCAAGCGTAATTCTTAGCCCAATGACGCGGGTCCCTCGCTAAAATAGCAGTTCATGGGCGCTTCTCCGGATCATCAAAATATATTCATCGTGGGACTGGCCGGACCATCCGGCAGCGGTAAATCCACCTTGGCCAGGCGCGTCGCTGCTCGTCTCAACGGCCACGTTCTCTCCATGGAAACCTATTCCGCGGAGATGAGCCATCTTCCGCTGGAGGAACGCGCCAAGCTGGACTACGACGCGCCGGAAGCCATCGACGTCAAGCTGCTGGAGAGCCATATCCGGGACTACGCCTCGGGCAAATCCGTCGAAGCTCCGATCTACGACTTCGCGCAGCACTTGCGTGAGAAGAATCGCCGCGAACACATTCCAGCCGAGTCCCTGCTGATCGTGGAAGGCATCCTCGCTTTACATTTTGCCCAGTTGCGCCCGCACTTCGATTTTTCCGTGTATCTCCAAGCGTCGGAAGAGATCTGTTTCCATCGACGCAAGGTGCGAGACATCACGGAACGGCAACGCTCCATGAAGCTGATTCTCTGGCAATGGGAGAACACCGTGCTGCCGGCAGCCCGGCGATACTTGCCTCCAAGCAAAACCCACGCGAACTTGGTGCTAGAAAGCGAGTCGGACCTCGCCACCGTGGAGAAAAACCTGTACGAAGCCATCCTCCAGAAACAATCTCTGGCAAAAAATCCCGGTTAAACCGCGGCTAAACCGCGGCTAAATATACGTCTCCGAGCGCTGGAAGCGCGGCACAAGGTTAGCCCAGCGCGCGAGCGCTGGGGCAGCGAGGCGTGGTCGCGCGATTCCGGAGCGCCGGAGGCGCGGCACAGGTTAGCCCAGCGCGAGAACGGCGGGCGTCCGTACAGCTCGCCTTGACATCCCTGCTGGAGCGGATTTCACTTTCACTTAGAACGTCTACTAAAGATCTGAGAACGCAGCGCTGGGAGCGCGAACCATGGTCTTGCGGTTGGTTTTTCCGCCCGCATGCTTCCCTCTCGCTTTCACAAACACCCCGGCGCGCGAAGTCCAATCCGTCCCAACGTCGGTACTACGCGTACTATTGACAACAGCTCTACTATTTGCTACCCTTTCTCATGTCCGCCGCAAGACCCACCTCCCGAACGTTTCCCTCCGTCGTCCGCTCCATCGCCCCCTCGTTCGCTGAGCACCACATCTCCCTCGTCGATTCTTCGGGCATCAAAACGCCGACCAACCAAACAAAACGCGACCATTTGTTTTCAATAACTTGCGCACTCTTCTTAAATCAAAAATTCACCTATCCCCAGCATTTACTGTGGCCTGCGAACTCTTTAGGAAAAACACCGGGGGAGGGGGTCCCCCACTCCGCAAATTTTCGCGGACAGTTCCGCGGGGATCCCCTGGAACTCCCCTCTAACTCCCTTGGAATCCTATTGTTTCGCAAAAGTGGCGGGGGATGTTCACACCACGATCTACCATCGACAAACGATCTACTGCGGCGCGCTGGCCGTCGCGCCCGCGGTGGCTGCGGACGTGGTTCCGTGCAACCAGCCTTCCCGAATCCGGCGAGCTTGTTCGCTCGCGTGCGGCGTTTCCGCCACCACATACTGCACATCGCTAATTTCGCCGAGCCGCAACTCCAGATCCAACTCTTTTTGCTCGCGCCGAATCCGCAGGCGCAACATGCTTCCGCCCTTTTGTTCCGATACCCAACGCTCCAGCCGGCGCGGCACGTCCCCGCCATTCCAGCTCAGAATCACATCGTCCGCGCGCAAACCGGCTTGCGCCGCGCCTCCGTTCGGCTCTACGGCGCGGACCACCGTCGCGCCGCTGCCGTCACGCTCCGCCAAGAATCCCAGCGTGGCGCGTTTGTGTTCCACCGTTCGCAATTCCAGCCCGGCCAGCGTCAGCACCTGCTGGTACGGCAGCGCCTCGGCCCCGGCAACGTATCGCGCAAAAAAATCTTCAAACGAACCGCCGGCCACTTTCTCTGCGGTCAAACGCACATCCAGGCTGTCGCGATACGTCTTCCGTGCTTTCGCGAAGTCCACATTCATCTCGCGCATCACGTCGTCCAGGCTCTTCGCGTTGCCCGTCCGGCTGCGGATCAAAATATCCAGCAGCTCGCCCAGGACTTGCCCTTTTGTATAGTACGAAACGCTCTCTTCGCCGCGATTGTACAGCGCATACTTTTCCAGCCAGGCATCCAGGCTGGACTGTTCCGCGCTCTGCCACTTCTCTGCCGGGCGCTCTTCGAGTTCCGAAATTTGCTGGCTCAAATCGTCGTAGAATTGCTGCTTGTTCCACAAACCCGCGCGCAGCAACGTGTACGAACCGTAGGTGCTGGTCACGCCCTCGGCAAACCACAGCGCCCGCGTGTACTGCTCCCGTGAGTAGTCCACGGGATACAGCGAGGCCGGGCGAATCCGTTTCACGTTCCACAAATGAAAAAATTCGTGCGCGGCCACGCTATCCAGATACTCGTCCGACAGCACATTTATCGCCGTGGCGTTCGCGTGCTCCATACCGCCGCCGGCGCCGGCAGCCGCTTTGCCGGAGTGCAAGATGAACGTATAGCTATCGAACGGCGCGCCGCCCATCAGTTGCAGTTCGTAGCGGCAAATTCGCGTGAGCTCTTCTTCCACGCGTTTCTTTTTCCAATTGTCGCCATGAATCACCACGCGGATGTTCGGCTGAATTCCCGGCAAGAGGAAATCTTCAAAGTTGCCGGCTTCGATCGGCGCGTCCGCCAGCGCGTCGTAACTGGCCGCGTCGCCGCAAGTTTCGCCGCTTCCAGATGGTCCGCTGCCGGCCTGCAGCGTCGTGCGCCATCCTGCCGGAACATCGCGCAGACAAATCTGCACCTGCTCCTGACGCCGCTCCGGCACATACAACAAGATCATCGCCGGATTGATGAAGGCATGGTTGCTATTCAATTGCGCAGCGAATGGACCGGCCTCGTCCCAGTAGGCCGCGTAGCGCACGGTGATCTCGCCGGAACCCCCGGCCGCGTCGCCGCCGACTTGGATGCGCCAAGTCTGCTTGTCGAGCTTCTCCATGCTGGCGCGGCCCACCGTTGTGAAAGCCTCCACACGGCCCAGGTGCGCGCTGAAGTCGCGGATTTGGTACAGCGCGTTCCACGCCGGCATTTGCACGGTGATTTCCCCGCGCACATCTGGAATGGTCAGGGTTACGTGAAACAAATGCTGCTCGGGATTGGCCAGAGAAACGGTGTAGCGGATGGTCGCAGATCCGGGAGGCGTGCCGCAAAAGAACCCCGCGAAGAAAATTGCAACGAGAATGAGATGGCGAATGGCGCGGACCGGGATCGTCACCGCCGGCTGGCCCCGGCAGGCGTGCGTACGCTCTCCAGCTTCTTCACTAATTTCTCGCACAGGCCATCGAAGCTTCCGTTGGACATCACCAAGATGACGTCGCCGGGCGCCGCTTCCGCGGCGACGAAGTCCGCAATCGCATCCGAACTCTCGAAGACGCGCGCGTCTTTGCCCAAGCCGCGCACGCTTTCCGCCACCGTTTCCGGGTGCATGCGATTCTCCTCCCCGAGCTGCTGTGCGCGAAACACTCCGCCGAGCACCACGCGGTCCGCGAGGGCCAGGGCTTTTGGCAAGGTGTCCTCAAATATTTTTCGCCGCATGGAATTGGAACGGGGCTCGAGTATGGCCCACAGGCGCCGGCCGGGCCAGCGACCTCGCGCGGCATCGATGGTCACGCGCACCGCCGTGGGATGGTGCGCAAAATCGTCCACCACCAGCACGTCGCCGATGGAACCCTTCACATCCATGCGGCGCTTCACGCTGCGAAACGTCGCCAGGGCCTCCGCGAGGGCCTCGCGCGAGATGCCTCTACCGTGTGCCACGGCAATCGCGGCCATGGCATTCAACACGTTGTGCCGTCCCGTAGCGGCCAAAACAAATTCTCCAAAGTTTTCGCCGCCGTGCGTTACGAAAAATTTCATGCCATCGCGATGCGGCACAACATCCTGGGCCACCCAATCGTTTGCGGCGGCGAAACCGAACGTCTCCACTTGGCAATGTGCTTTCTGCGCCGCCCGCCGCAGCGCTGGACCCGATTGTTCGGTGTCGCCCCAAATCACCACGCGGCCCCGGCGCGGCACCAGGTTGACGAGACGCTGGAACGCCAATTCATACGCCGCAAAATCGGCATAGATATCGGCGTGATCGTATTCCAGCGAAGTGACGATCAAATCATCCGGGTGATAGTGGAAAAATTTTGGGCCGCGGTCCCAAAACGCCGTCTCGTATTCATCACCTTCCAAAATAAACTCCGGGCCGCCGCCCAGCCCGTAGCTTTTGCCAAAATTCTCCGCCACCCCGCCGACAAGGAAGTTCGGCCGGCGCCCCGCGGTCTCAAAAATCCACGCCAGCATCGCGGTGGTGGTGGTCTTCCCGTGCGTTCCACTGACGACGATGGAATGTCGCCCAGGCAAAAACACCTCTTCCAGAATTTCCGGCAGCGAACGATAGGGAATTTTGCGGTCCAGCACTTCTTCAAGTTCCGGATTGCCGCGGGCAATGACGTTGCCGACCACCACCAGATCCGGCGCGTCGAACTTCGACGGTCCCAAGGGTTCCGAGGGTCCCAAGGACAAATGCGAAGCGTCAAATGTATCGAAAAACGGAATGCCCAGATCGCGGAGCAGCGTGGAAGCCGGGGGATACACCCCGGAATCAGAGCCGGTGACGGTGTAACCACTCTCGCGCAGCATCCCGGCAAGCGGCGCCATGGCGGAGCCGCCGATGCCGATAATGTGTACGCGCTTCCCTACGGTCATGCGGTCACCGCCGGCTCCATAATTTCCAAGACGCCTTCCCCTTGCGACAGCAGTCTTGCGCGCACACCGAGCGGCACGGTGAGCATCGCACGCGTCGTGTGGCCCAGCGGCGTTCCGTAGACAATGGGAACTCCCAGTGGTTGCAAGATGCGGGCGCAGACTTCGCGAACCGTCGCGGTGTCCGGCGGCGGCACGCAGTCCGGGAAATCTCCGAAAATAATTCCGCGCACGCCGGCAAATTTGCCCGCCTGGATCAAATGCATGAGCGCGCGATCCACTTGCCACGGTTTCATGCCGCGGTCTTCGAGCAACAGCAGCGCGCCCCGGGTGTCCAATTCCCACGGGGTGCCCAGGGTGGTTTCGACCAGCGTCATGCAGCCGCCTAAAACGCGGCCCTCCGCGCTTCCGCCCACCATGGTTTCGCCTTGTAATGGGATCGACCATCCCCCACTGGTTTGGAATAGCGCGTTCTGCAGAGAGGAGCTATCGAATCCGTGCTCATGACCAGCGCCGGCATCGAATCCCGCGGCCACCATCGGCCCATGAATGGTGATCCAGCCATGGCGCTGCCATAGGAAAATCTGCAGCGAAGTCAAATCGCTGTAGCCCAGAATGATTTTCGCCCGGCCGCTATTCGGAATGACCAGATCGTCGAGCAAGTAATTCGAGCCATAACCGCCGCGAATCCCGATCAGCGCCGCAACGTCATTCCGGCCCAAGGCCTGCAAAAAATCAGCGCGCCGCTCTTCGGTCAAACCCGCCACAAACCCCTGGGGTGCGCGCGGGGTGTAGTCCAACGTACGAAATCCCAATCGCCGCAACTCCTGCAAACCCGCCGCAACTTTCTCCGCGGCCGCAGGCGAGGCCGGACCGAAGGGCAAGACAGTGCTACCCGGGCGCAACGCTGGCGGTTTGTGCAAGTTCGTAGCAAATTCCACGTCTGCTGGCACCCCTTCTTCGAGCAACCCGCGCACCACGCCCGCCTTCATCCGTTTTGTCTTTCCACGGGAAACATCTCGCACATCACGCCCGGCAGCGTGAGCGCCTCCAGCAGCTTACCCTGCTGCCGATGGCTCACCTCCGCGTCGAACTGAATCACATTCTTTCCCGAAACCGCCGACCCGGGTGCACCGGACATGGACACCTGGAAATTATCGAGAGCGATTTCAAAATTCGCAAAGATGCGGTGTACTTCCGAAACCATATCGACGCTGGGTTCGCTGGAAATGCGGAAGAGCATGTAGCGTGGCTTCAAGTTCAACCAATTCTCGAGGTGGAAAAACACCACCAGCGCGCCGATGGTCGCGGCGCAAACCAAGCCGGAGACGGTGTACAAACCTCCGCCCGCAGCCATGCCCATGGCGGCCATGGCGAATATCGTGGAGGCGGTGGTCAGGCCCACGACGCTGCCGCGCTCGCGGAGAATTACTCCCGCGCCTAGAAATCCGATACCCTGCACGATATTGGAAGCGATACGCGTGGTGGAAGCGTCGCCGGTCCGCCTGGCAATCTCCACGGAACAAACGGTAAACAGCGCCGACGCCATGCACACGCAAAATCCGGTACGCATGCCCGCGGGCCGCCGCCGGTAGCTGCGCTCGACGCCAATGGCCGCGCCCAACATCCCGGCCCACAGCAGCCGGGCCATAATGGTGCTCAATGCAAGCATATTTTCCCGCACTTAAATCGAACGTCTGGCAAAATTTTAGGACACTACAGTTTGAATTGCGTGAGTTTCGCGAAGTGCCGTGCCCTGGCGTGTATCTCGCCGCGCTTTAGCGTGCGCAGGCGATCCAGGCCAAATTTCTCGACGGTGAAGCTGCCCAGCACCGAGCCAAAGACCATGGCGCGCCGCAACGAGGCGTCATCCTTCTTGCCCGCGCCCGCCAAATAGCCCATAAAGCCGCCCGCGAAACTATCGCCCGCGCCGGTGGGATCGTGCGGCTCCTCCAGAGGAAAGGCCGGCACGCAAAACACGCCGTGCTTGTCCACCATCATGGCGCCGTACTCGCCGCGCTTTACCACGAGCGTCGATGGCCCCATTTTGAAAATGTGCTTTGCGGCGCGCAGCAAATTGTGTTCACTCGAGAGCTCCCGCGTCTCGGAATCATTGATCATCAAAATGTCAACGTGCTTCAAAGTCTCGCGCAATTCCCCGTTGCTTCCGGAAATCCAATAGTTCATGGTGTCCAGTGCGGCCACCTTCGGCCGCACTTTCACCTGACGCAAGACATCGCGCTGCAGTTCCGGAGCGATATTGGCCAGAAATACAAACCTGGATTTTCTATATTTTTCCGGCAGCCTGGGCTTGAAGCCGGCAAAAACATTCAACTCCGTCGCGAGCGTTACGCGCTCGTTCAAATTCTCCGAATATCTCCCGGCCCAAAAAAAAGTTTTGCCGGTGGCGTGTTCGAGCCCGTCGATATCGATGGGCCGGCCCTGGAAAACCGACGCGTCCTTCGCGGTAAAATCGTCTCCCACGATTCCCACCAGGTTCACGGGCGTGAAAAAACTCGCAGCCACGGCGAAATACGTCGCCGCTCCGCCCACCGCGCGGTCTACTTTTCCATAGGGGCTTTCCAGCGCATCGAAAGCCACCGAACCCACCACGAGTAAGGACAAAATGGTCTCCTGAAATTGCGATTTGCCGTCTAGGGCTTGCTGTCGTACTTCCCGATGATCGCCGCCAGCTTCTTTTTTGTGGCCTTCGGCACGATTTTAAGGTCGGTGATCAAGGCATGCCGCAACGCGGCGCCACACTTGCAGCTTCTGTGGGTGTGCAGCGCACGCACCGCCTCGCGCAAGACATTCTGCGCGTTTCCCGCATTTTGCTGGAGCATGGCCAGAATCTGCGTCCCGGTTACAGATTCGTGTTCCGGGTGCCAGCAATCGTAATCGGTGATCATGGCGATGGTGCCATAGCAAATCTCCGCCTCGCGGGCCAGCTTGGCTTCCGTCACATTGGTCATGCCAACTACCTCAAAGTGCAGTTGACGGTACATGGTGGATTCCGCGAGCGTCGAAAACTGCGGACCCTCCATGCAGATGTACGTGCCCTTGCGATGCACCGGGACGGCGCAGTGCACGCTGGCATCGGCCAGCACGCTAGAAAGCTCGCGGCATGTGGGCTGCGCGAACGAAACATGCGCGACTAAACCTTCGCCAAAAAAAGTGGAAATGCGATGCCGGGTGCGATCCACAAACTGATCGGCCACCAAAAATTCGCCCGGCCGCAGTTCCTCCTGCAGCGAGCCGACCGCGCTTACGGAAATAATCCGCTCCACGCCGAGCAATTTCATGGCGTAAATATTCGCGCGATAATTTATTTCACCCGGCAAAATCCGGTGCCCGCGGCCATGCCGTGCCAGAAACGCCACGCGCTTCCCTTCCAGCGTCCCTACCGCGAAAACTTCGGAGGGATCACCGAACGGCGTTTTCACGCGCACTTCCTTCGTGTCGGTCAGTCCGCTCATGGCGTACAAGCCGCTGCCGCCAATGATGCCGATCAAAGGTTTGTCGGCTTCTTTCCCGCCCTTAGGCTGCTTGCTTTTCTCTGCTGCCATTCATCGCTCTCCCGATATTGTCCAAACCGCTAAAACCTCACTCTATCGCATCTTGAGCCGCGGCAACTGCTTGGTCCAAAAAAGGGCTGGTCCAAAAAAGCGCCCACGTCTCCTGACGAGGCAAGAGAAGGCGTCCGCTACCCCGTTCGGGCGCGCTGGGCCATCTCGTTGACCGCGGTGAAGGGATCCAAGCGCCGGGCGGCGACCTCTGCAGCTAATTTCGTAAGCAGCGCTTCGCCGACCGCCCCGCCTAAAAATTTCTCCATCACGCGCGCTTGCAGCATCTCCACCAATCTCTTTTTCCAATATGCTACATGCTTCGACGCGCGCTCGGGCCGCGCGGCAAAATGCTCGCGAAATTTGTCGATGGTGCCCGCCAGCTCGCCGATTCCTTTATTCTCCGAAGCCACCGTCCGCACTACCGGAGGATGCCAGCCATCCCGAGGCATCACCAGGGACAACATGGCATCGAGTTGCTGGTGCAAACGATCCGCGCCCTCGCGATCCGCCTTATTCAAAACGAAAATGTCCGCAATCTCCATCAACCCAGCTTTCATGTTCTGGATATCGTCGCCGAGTCCCGGCACCATGAGCACTAATACGCAATCGGCGAGCCGCACGATATCAATTTCGTCCTGCCCGACGCCCACGGTTTCGATCAGCAATTCCTGCTTCCCGGCGGCATCGAGCAAAAGCGCGACTTCCGCCGTCGCCCGCGCCAGCCCGCCCAGAAATCCCCGGGTGGCCATGGAGCGGATGAACACGCCGGCATCCCCAGCATGCGCTTGCATGCGAATGCGGTCGCCCAAAATCGCTCCGCCGGAATAAGGACTCGTGGGGTCCACCGCGATCACGCCGACGTGCTGAGCCCGGTGGCGGTAAAGTGCCGCCAAGCGATCCACCAGCGTGCTCTTGCCGGTCCCTGGGGCGCCGGTCACGCCGGACAAGCGGGCCTTACCGGTAAACGGGAACAGCACCCGCAACAGTTCCTCTGCCGCCGGCTCGTGGTCTTCCACGGCGGAAATCGCGCGCGAAAGCGCTCGGACGTCGCCCGCGCGCAGCTGCTTGGCCCATTCTTCCACGGAGATGGTTATCATCTTGTTCTAGAGATTCGCGGAGCCTCGATGAGGACAGGCAAAAGCGGATCCCGCGCGTCGCCCGGGATGACAAATTCTGCGCGTGTTGCCGTTGGAGGCGGCACTACTGGAGCCGGCATTCCACGCGACGCCGCTGCTGGAGTGCAGAGTTCATTTTTTGCCCAACAGCTGGCGCGCGATGACCAGCTTCTGGATCTCGCTGGTGCCCTCACCGATGGTGCACAGCTTAACATCCCGATAAAATTTTTCCGCGGGATAATCCTTGATGAAGCCGTAGCCGCCGTGAATCTGCACGCACTCATTGGCCACGCGGACAGCCACCTCGCTGGCAAATAATTTCGCCATGCTGGATTCCCGGGTAAATCGCACGTCCCCGCGGTCCGCCAGCCAGGCGGCCTGATGCACCAGCAAGCGCGACGCTTCCACCTGGGTGGCCATGTCCGCCAGCTTAAACTGAATGGCTTGAAACTCGCTAATGGCTTGCCCGAATTGCTTGCGCTGCTTCGCGTAAGAAATCGCGGCGTCCAGCGCCCCTTGCGCCATCCCAAGGGCTAAAGCGGCGATGGAAATCCGGCCGCCATCCAGAATTTTCAGACTGCCGGTAAAACCCTCGCCCTCGGGACCCAGCAGATTCTCCGCGGGAACGCGACAATCGGTAAAAATGACTTCGGAAGTGTCGCTGGCGCGCAGCCCCAGCTTGTTTTCTTTTTTGCCGGCCTTAAAACCGGCCATGCCTTTTTCCAAAATAAACGCGCTAATGCCATGCGAGCCCTTGGATTTGTCAGTGACCGCCATGGCCACGCAATAGTCCGCGTAATGGCCATTGGTGGTGAAGGTTTTTGCGCCGTTCAGCACCCAGAAATTCCCGTCGCGCACGGCCGTGGTTTTTGTGCCGCCGGCGTCCGATCCCGCTTCCGGCTCCGTCAAAGACCAGGCGCCGATTTTCTTTCCAGAAGCCAGCCCGGTTAAATATTTTTTCTTTTGCGCCGCAGTGCCGAACTTGAAAATGTGGTTGCCGCACAACGAATTGTGGGCTGCCACGATGATTCCCACGGAGCCGTCTACTCGCGACAACTCCTCGATCACCAGTGCATATTCCACGTAACCCAGGCCGGCGCCGCCGTACTCCTCAGGGAAAATCACCCCCAGCAAGCCCATCTCCGCCAGCTTGGGCATAATTTCCATGGGAAAATGCGAAGCCTCGTCCCACTCCATCACGTGCGGGCGGATTTCCGCCTCCGCAAACTCGCGCACCGTCTTGCGCAACGCCTTCTGTTCATCGGTATAGCTGAAATCCACGGCGCCCCACCCTCGCTTAGTTTTTCCTATACTTAGCCAAAATTCAGTTTATATCAGTTCGCGTCCCCCGTCCTTTCGTTCGCCGTTGCTTTGGCGCAAACGGCGGTCGTCCGGACGAGCGCGAGGATGGGCCGCAGCTAGGCGATTGATTGAGGGGGGCAACGATGGGTTGGTGTTTGTGAATTAGAGCAGCACGGACGAAGCACGGACGAAGCACGGACGGGGAATTGCAAGGAGGCAAAGGGAGTGAGTCTGGCGCCGATTTCCATTTCTAGCTTGGCCCGCAAAATCACGGACGCACAAGCAAGGATGAGGGTGAGGTTGACAGGGTGCCAGTTGCACCCTGTCTCTCGCGAGCTTTGTTTGGGAGCTGGTTCAGAAGCGAATCCCGCCGAGCAGGTAGACGACCAACACGATGATCAGCACGGTGCCTAGCACTCCTAGTCCCCCACCGTAGCCCCATCGGGAATAACCGTAATAACCGCCCCCGCCGCCGAACAACAGCACCAGCAGAATAATCAGCAATAGCATGGGAAATCTCCTTTTCAGTGGGGTTTCCACTAGCGCGAGGAGAGTAAGGCTTCGGACGCAACCGCGCCATCCAGCGAAACTGCTAGAGGACTCAGGAAATAGATGTAGACGGGGCAACCCGAGAGGACACGGAAAGTCGCCGGCTTTCGTGGGCCTGGTTATCTATCTAGATACTTGTTTCGCCAACGCATGCGTCACTAACGGCAACACTTCGATCGCCCGTGCAATCGCGGCGCGATCTACGTCGCAATGCGTTACGAGCCGCACGGAATGGAGGGCGGTGTCTTGGGCCAAGATACCATGCAGGGCCAGCGCTTCGCAGAATTCCACCGCGGTTCGGCCGGTACCGGAGCAATCGAAAATTACAATATTGGTGCGCACCTGAGCTGCGGCAATCCGCAATCCGGGAATCGTAGCAATCGCGTCTGCGAGCAAACGGGCATGCTCATGGTCGATGTGCAGACGCGCGGGCGATTTTTCCAGTGCGAGCAGCCCCGCGGCCGCAAGCACGCCAGCTTGTCGCATTCCGCCGCCGAACATTTTTCGGAGGATGCGCCCTTTGTCGATCAAATCCCGGGAACCCACAATCATGCTGCCAACGGGCGCTCCCAAGCCTTTCGACAAACAGAACATGACGGAGTCGACGTCGCGCGTGAGGTCCGCGACGCTTTCGCCCAGGGCGACCGAGGCGTTGAAAATCCTTGCGCCGTCGAGGTGCACCTTCAAACGGATGGCGTGCGCGTGGAGGCAGATATCGGCAATTTGCGCCGCGGTGTACAGCGTCCCACCGGCCATGTTATGCGAATTTTCCAAACAGACGAGGGCCGTTTGCGAGTCGTAATAAATTTTCGGTCGAATCACCGCTTCGATCAGTTTCCAATTGAGAATGCCATCCGCTGAGCGCGCAATGCGCGGCATGCATCCAGCGATTGCGGACATGGAGGCCAACTCGTACAGGTTCACGTGGCTGCGCTCCTCGCAAATCACTTCGTCGCCGTGATGCGTCCAAGCTTTTATGGCGATGAGGTTGCCCATACAGCCGGTGGGGACGAACAGCGCCGCCTCTTTGCCGAATATTTCCGCCGCGCGTTTCTCCAGGCGATTGACGGTGGGATCTTCGCCGTACACATCATCACCGACTTCCGCGTTAGCCATGGCCGCGCGCATTTCCGGCGTCGGACGCGTGAGCGTGTCGCTGCGAAGGTCTACCGCGGTTTCCAGTGCCCGCAGTCCAAGCCCCTGTACGGTGTTGGTTTCCATCGTTTTTGCGGTCATTCCAATCCCTGCCCCGTTTTGCGTGGTCCGCGCGTCTGGCTCAGCGCATCAGCTCGACAAAGACTTCGTTGGAGACGCTCAACTTCCGGGGCGCAAGGCGCACAACGTTGCCGCGGCGTTCCAGCAAGCCCAGATTCGCGAGCGGATCAAATCGCGGGGCCAATTGCACGCCGTACGCATGCTCGATTTTCGCGACGTCGATTCCATCAAGCTGGCGCAGGCCGAGAAATAACTCCTCTTCGAGCGCGCGCTCGGAGGACAGAACCTCATGCTGCTCCACCGGCAGCCGCGATTTTTCCACGGCTTCCACGTAAGCGGCCGCGTCGTGCACATTGGCCCAGCGATTCCCCGCCACAAAGGAGTGGGCGCCAGCGCCAAATCCCAGATAGGCCTCGCGCCGCCAATATTTTAAATTGTGGCGCGACTCAAATCCGGGCCTGGCCCAATTCGAAATTTCGTAGTGGTGATATCCGGCCGCCTGCAAATGCTGCTGCGCGGTCTCGTAAAAATCGGCCATTTGATCTTCCGGCGGAATATCCCGGGCGCTGTAGCGACTTCCGCCTTGCAAGACTTCCAATCCGAGGCGGCTGCCTTCGTCAATTTCGAGCAGATAGACGGAAACATGTTCTGGCTGCAGATTGGCTAGCTCATCGAGCGATTGCCGCCAGCTATCGGCGGTTTGGTGCGCGAGGCCGGCGATCAAGTCGAAGCTAATATTGTGAATGCCAGCTTGGCGCAAGATGGGGACGGCGCGGAAGATATCGGCTCGCCGATGCATGCGGCCCGCGGCGATTAGTTCTTTGTCGACGAAGGACTGCAAGCCAAAACTTACGCGGTTGACGCCGGCGGCGGCCCACGATGCGGCTTTTTGCGGGTCGATTGTTTCTGGGTCGGCCTCCAGGGTAATTTCCGGCAGGCTCCACGCAAAAGTTGCGCGCATGGCGCGGAGCATGTTCGCGATGTGCGCTGGATCCAGGAGGCTGGGTGTGCCGCCGCCGATGTAGACGCTGTCGACGGTCAGCGTGCTCAGGGCGTCCACGACGGGTAGTCCGGCTGCCGCGTACAGGGCGCGGTGTTGGCGAATTTCTGTGCAAACGGCGTCAGCGTACGGGGCGAATCGCGAAGAGGCCACTACCCCAGTGTGGAAATTGCAGTAGGTACACTTCGTCTGGCAGAACGGCACTTGCACGTAGATTCCGAGCGGCGGCATGGAAGAGAAAACTGTAGCACACACTTCGCCGGAGCGGACGCTCGCTTCCGGCGCGGCGAATCATTCCACGGCGAATCATTTAGGCCATCAGTCATTCCCTGTCGGACGTGACCTTGATGTGCAGCTTGCGGTCGCGTGGACCGTCAAATTCGCAGAAGAAAATGCCTTGCCAACGGCCCAGCGCGAGCTTGCCGCCTTCGATAAAAATCGTTTGCGAGGCGCCGACGAGGATGGCTTTCATGTGCGAATCGGAATTTCCTTCGCTGTGCTTGTATGGCCCGTGGTGCGGCACCAGACGGTCAAAGGCGGCCTCCACGTCGCGGGCCACGTCGGGATCGGCGTGCTCGTTGATGGTGACCGCCGCGGTGGTGTGCGGAACGTAGAGGTAGCAGAAGCCCGTTTTGGCAGCGGATTTTGTTACGACGGATTGCACTTGAGTGGTAATGTCCACGAAGTGCGTGCGGTGTTCGGTCTTTATTTGGAGGGTGTGCATTGGGTATTGACCTCAAGGCCGTGGTATTTTGCAGGGCAAAAGAAGCAAAAGCACAAGTTTGAAAACCCGCCACTGCAACTGCTGGCTATGGCCATTGGACTATGAAGTGGTGGCCTAACGTCTTTGTGGACGAACATTTTTGCAGGGCATCCAACGCGCTCGGTCCCCAGCGCGCGAGAAGCGGCAGGAAGCCCAGCTCGCGAGACTGCAGCGCGTGATGGGGATACAACAAGCTTTCGAGGAAATGCTGGTGCGCGCGGAGCACGGCACTTTTTTGGTCTTGGGCACGACCGGTCTTGCGGCGGAGCTTGTCGAGCTGGAAGGCGATTTTCTTTTGAGCGGTGTCCACGGCCCCGTGCAGCGTCACATCGAGTCTGGCAATCTGTTTGCCGAGTTGCGCGAGCGCGCGGGCGATCTGTTTTTGTTCTCGCTCGAATCTGGCACCGAGAACTTTGGGTACGGCGCCGCGTTCGAGCCGGCGGCTTACTTCCTGCGAGCCGCGCCAGATGTCCTCGACGGCAAGATGGTATTGGCGCAGGAGCTTGGCGGCTTTTGCATCCACCAGTGTGAACCCGGCGCGCGGAAGAATCACTGGCATGCGCCCCAGCAATTCGTTATAGACGACCTGCGACTGCGCGAAATAGGCGATTTCCGCGGCGCCCGCGATGTAAGTAGCGGTGGGAAGCAAAAAATCCTGTACCACCGGACGCAACAACGCGTTGGGGCTGAAATTCTCCGGTTCTGAGGACACCAGGCGCGCAAATTCTTCGCGGGTCCAAGCTTTTGCGCCGGCTTGAAAGCCCGTTGCGCTCGAGGACACCACTTGCCGAACGCCACCATCCGTATAGAAAAGCAGGCTGCTCTTGGCGGTGACCTTCACTTGTGCTGGGTAGCCGGCTTTTTCGAGGTCCTTGCCGCGCCGCAGTAGCGCGTTGTTCAGCTTGTCGCGTTCGGCGGCAGCGCGTTCGTAGAGGGGCGAGGCGAGGCGATGGAGCTCCGGATCGAGCGGGTCCAGGAGGATGAGACCGCGGCCGGCGAAGAGTCGCGCGAACATTTTTGCGAAGGCGGTGCCGTAGGTCTCGGCGGGAGCATAGGCGTCGCGCAAAATGTGCGCGAGCAGCGAGCCGCCTTGCTGTTCGAGTACGTCGCTGGCTTCACGCACAATTTCCCCGATGGCGGGTCCGAGGGCGATGCGTCCGACGGGCTGCCCGGCATCGCCTGGGGCGGGCAGTTCAAAGCGCGTGGAGCGACCATCGTGAAACCAAGTGGTATAGCGGACTTCGTCCACGTCGTGGTCTTCCGTAGCCATCCAGAAGATCGGGACGGCGTCGAAACCTTCGCGAGTAAGCTCATCGGCGACTTGAATCGCCATTAGCGCTTTATAGATGGAGTAGGAAGGCCCGCCGAAGAGACCCACCTGCTGGCCGCTGACCACGGCGATCGCTCCGTTGGCTAGGCGATCGAGATTGGTTTGCGTCCGGGTGTCGCTACCAAAGGCGGCGTTTTGCTTGCGGAGGATGGCGGCGACGGCGGTGGCGCGCTCGCGAGGATATTTCAGGGCTTTGGCTTCGCGGATGACGGCTTTCATCGTGGGCTCGTGCAGGTAGAAATCTTTTACGCGCGGGAAATGGTCCAGGTAATCGAGAAAGATTTTTGGTTGATGCGGGAGCTGGCGGAAGGCGAGGGTGCGACAATCCATGAGCCGTTAGATGTTACGCGAGGCGAAACGTCTCATCAAATGAAGTCCCTGCCAAATTGGCAATGCAGCTGCGCCTCTACCAGGCCTAGGACGTGCAGGCGCCGACGGCGGCAGGCTCGATGCCTGCGAGGATTCCCACGAGACGTTTTTTGTGCCAGTCCTCGAGAGGGAGCAACGGCAGGCGAGGTACACCTCCGTGATAGCCACGCTGGTCCATAACGAATTTTATGCCGGCGATGCCCATCTCCGACATCATGGTCTTGGAGGCGCGCACCAGCAAAGTTTGCAACTCACGCGCGAGATCGAACTGGCCGGCGCGGTAAAGCTGGTAAAGAGCGGCACACTTTTCCGGCAGTGCGCAGGCCAAGGCCAGGATCGCGCCGCGCGCGCCAATGGCGAACGAGGGAAAAACCGTCGCGGCGGAGCCTACCAGGATCTGAAACGCCGGTGGCGTGCCGGCAATCATTTCCGCCAGCGCAGGAATGTTTCCGGAGCTATCTTTGATGCCGATGATATTGGGATGTTCCGAGAGCTTGGCGACATCGGCGGGATCGAGAGCTACCCCGGTAAATATCGGCACGGAGTAGAGCATGACGGGAATGGGCGAGGCGTCGGCGACGCGGCGGAAATGCGCGAGTTGCGCTTCAGATTTGTAAAAAGGCTTGTAGTAATAAGGTGTCTTGACCAGCGCGGCGTGATAGCCGATTTCCGCTGCGCGCTTTACGCGAAGGATGGTCTCGGCAGTCGATTCGGCGCCGCAACCGGCGATCAATCTTTTTTCGCTGGCGGCGTGTTCCTTGACCGTGACCAGCACGCCATCGATTTCCGCCGCGGTGAGCAGAACGGATTCGCCGGTAGAGCCAATGGCGACGAAACCGGCCAAGTCGGTCTTGTTATAGAGCAGAATGTTGTGTTTTAGATCGCTGAGTGAGACGGAACCGTCGTCATCGAAGGGGGTGGTCAGCGCGGGAAACACTCCGTTAAATTCCATGATCAATCTCCCGATGCGGGACTGGTGGATGCGGCAATTTTCCCTTGATGCAGCTCTTGCAGCGCGGCTACTTCGATGCCTTGTTCGAGCAATGCGCGAATGCCCAGAGACGCGGCGTGCGCCGCGGCGAGCGTAGTGATGCAGGGAATATTGTAGCGGATAGCAGCGCGGCGAATGGATTTTTCGTCGTAGAAGGATTCGCGGCCCAGCGGAGTGTTGATGACCAAATCGATTTTTGCAGTTTTGACCAGATCGACGATGTTGGGACGGCCTTCGTTTACCTTAAACACTTCCTCGCTTTCGACGCCGGCGGCTTCCAGGGCGGCTGCGGTGCCGCGCGTGGCCATCAGTTTGAAGCCCAGGGCGGCTAGTTCTTTGCCCAGCGCGCCGACGTGCTTTTTGTCGCGGTCGTTGACGCTCAGGAAGATGGTGCCCATGCGAGGGAGTTTTTGTCCGGCGGCTAGCTGCGCTTTGGCGAACGCGAGACCGTAGGAAGTGGACGTGCCCATGACCTCGCCGGTGGAGCGCATTTCCGGGCCGAGGATGGTGTCCACGCCGCGAAATTTGTTGAAGGGAAAGACCGGCGATTTTACGGCGTAGAAATCGTGGACGGCGATTTCGGCCACGCCGTTGTGGCGGACCAGCGGGAGTTTCATGTTGGCCAGTTTTTTTCCTGCCATCAGGCGAGCGGCTACTTTGGCCAACGGGACGCCGGTGGCTTTGCTTACGTACGGAATGGTGCGCGAGGCGCGGGGGTTTACTTCCAGCACGTAGACGGTGTCGCGCTGGATGGCGTACTGCACGTTCATGAGGCCGACCACTTTCAATGCCAAGGCGAGGCGCTTCGTGTATTCACGGATGGTGGCGAGGATTTGCGGCGAGAGGCTCACTGGCGGAAGGACGCAGCTGGAATCGCCGGAGTGCACGCCGGCTTCCTCGATGTGTTCCATAATGCCGCCGATGACGACGTCGGTGCCGTCGGCGAGAGCGTCAACGTCTACCTCCGTGGCTTCTTCCAGGAATTGATCGATCAGCACGGGTTTTGCCGGGCCCATCAACGCGGCTTGCGCGACGTACTCTTGCACGGTGTTTACATCGTAGGCGATGACCATGGCGCGGCCGCCCAGGACGTAACTGGGGCGAACCAAAACTGGCAGGCCGATTTCTCCGGCTACGCGCGCGGCTTCTTCCGGGATTAACGCCGTGCCGTTGCGCGGCTGCGGAATTCTTAGTTCTTCGAGGAGGCGGCCGAAGCGGCGGCGGTCTTCGGCGAGATCGATGGATTCGGGGGCGGTGCCCAGGATGGGGACGCCGTTGCGTTTTAGTTCCAGCGCCAAATTCAGGGGAGTTTGTCCGCCGAACTGCACGATTACGCCTTGCGGTTTCTCTTTCTCGAAAATGGCCAGAACGTCTTCCAGCGTTAATGGTTCGAAATACAGGCGGTCGGACGTGTCGTAATCGGTGGAGACGGTTTCTGGATTGCAATTCACCATGATGGTTTCGAAACCGTCTTCACGAAGGGCGAACGAGGCGTGGCAGCAGCAGTAATCGAATTCGATTCCCTGCCCGATGCGATTGGGCCCGCTACCGAGAATCATTACTTTGGGCCCGTTGCGCGGATCGGATTCGTCTTCGTCTTCGTAGGTGGAATACATGTATGGAGTGAAGGATTCGAATTCGGCGGCGCAAGTGTCCACGCGCTTGAAGACGGGAGCGACGCTGTAGCGGGCGCGCTGGAGGCGGACGACGGCTGGGGTGGTTTTCCAGATTTGGGCCAGGTGTTCGTCGCTGGCGCCGTTGCGCTTCGCTTCGCGCAGGAGATCTTTGGAGGCAGTTTCGACCGTTACGCTGGCGGCGCGGCGATTCATGGCGGTGAGTTCTTCGATTTGGTGGATGAACCACGGATCAATGCTGGTGAGGTCGCAGATTTCTTGGGCGGGGAGGCCGCGTTCAACCGCGGTGAGGATCCAGTGAATCCGATCGGGGCGCGGGGTGGCTAATTTTTCGCGCAGGAGCGAGTCCGGCGTTTCTAGCGGAGCGCGCCACGGGGCGCTGGGTTCGAGCGAGCGGATGGCTTTTTGCAGCGCTTCCTTGAAAGTGCGGCCGATGGCCATGACTTCGCCGACGGATTTCATTTGCGTGCCGAGGGTGCTGTCGGCGCCGGGAAATTTTTCGAACTGAAATTTGGGGATTTTTACGACCACGTAGTCGATGGTGGGCTCGAAGCAGGCCGGAGTTTTTTTTGTGATGTCGTTGGGGATTTCGTCGAGCGTCATCCCGACCGCCAGGCGGGCGGCAATTTTGGCGATGGGGAAACCGGTGGCTTTGCTGGCTAGCGCGCTGCTGCGAGAGACGCGCGGGTTCATTTCGATGACGGTCATTTTGCCGTTTTCGGGATTTACGGCGAATTGCACATTGGAGCCGCCGGTTTCCACGCCGACTTCGCGGATGATGGCGGCTGCGGCGTCGCGCATGCGTTGGTATTCTTTATCCGTGAGCGTTTGCGCTGGCGCCACCGTGATAGAGTCTCCGGTGTGCACGCCCATGGGGTCGAAATTTTCGATGCTGCAGACGACCACAAAATTGTCTTTCTTGTCGCGCATCACTTCGAGTTCAAATTCTTTCCAGCCGAGGACGGATTCTTCCACGAGGGCCTCGTGGACCGGGCTCATGTCCAGGGCGTGATTGATGGCCTCGCCAAATTCTTCTTTGTTGTAAGCGATGGAGCCGCCGGCGCCGCCCATGGTAAAGCTCGGACGAATGACCAGCGGGAAGCCCAGTTGGTCGCACAGGCGCAGGGCGTCTTGCGCGTTATTGACGAGCGCGGAGTTGGGGACTTCGAGGCCCAGTTTTTTGCAAGCGTCTTTGAACCACAGGCGGTCTTCGGCGACTTTGATGGCGCGCAGCGATGCGCCGATCATTTCCACTTTATATTTTTCCAGGATGCCGCTTTCGGAAAGCTCCACGGCGAGATTCAGCGCGGTCTGCCCGCCGACGGTGGGCAACACGGCATCAGGACGCTCACGCGCGATAATTTCCTCGAGATATTCCTTGGTGAGCGGCTCGATGTAGGTGCGATGTGCCAACTCTGGGTCGGTCATGATGGTGGCTGGGTTGGAGTTGACCAGCACCACTTCGTAGCCTTCCGCGCGCAGCGCCTTGCAGGCTTGTGCGCCGGAATAATCAAATTCGCAGGCTTGCCCGATGACAATGGGGCCGGAGCCGATGATCAGGATTTTCTTTATGTCAGTGCGCTTGGGCATTTTTGCTGACTAGAATTCCTCTCGAGTGGATCGCGTGGCGACTAACAACTCTGCACCCTTAGAACCGCTGAAAGAGTCCTTGCATCACCTTCCCGAAGGATACGAAATGCAACGGCGTATGGCTTTAAGCCTTCCATGTGAATTACCGCCCGATACAGTCCATTGGGCAGTTGCGCCGAGAAATGGCCGGCATCGTCCGCAGTTAAATGAGTGATGCGCGCATGGTCCGAAGTCGCCTCCGGAAAGACTTCTATTTCGGCTCCGGGGACGCTCGCTCCGGATTCGTCCCGCACAACCCCAGTGAACTCCCGATAATGTTCGTCTTCGGGAATTTCGCCCGCCTTTATGGGAAAGCCACCAATCGGCGGCACGGCATATCTATTGCTCATGCTCAAAGAGAACTGACTGACACCCTTCTGAGGATTGGCCGGAACGTCCAGAAGAATTCTCGCGCCAGCCTCGTTCGCCTGCGAATCGATGACATAGCGGCCCGACTTCAGGTTATGCAGCTCCGCGACACCTTGATCGTCTGCCGAAGCCGCGAACAGAAAGCTCCCCGTTTCTGTGTAAACACGCAGTTGTGCATGCGGCAAAGGCGTCCGATCCAAAGTCACGGTGATGCGCACATCTTTCAATGACGGAACGGCATTCAAACCGAAGGAGAAATTCGCAGGCGTGACCGCGACACATTCTGCGGCTGCTTGGCGAGCGCTAAAGAGACACAGTGTGGCGATCAGCAATTTTTTCATGGATAGTGCTCCTTCATCATTTTGACGAAGTCTTGAAATAGATAGTGTGAATCGTGCGGTCCAGGCGAGGCTTCCGGATGATACTGCACGCTGAAGAGCGGCAGTGATTTGTGGCGCATGCCTTCGTTGGTGCCGTCGTTGAGATTCATGTGCGTGACTTCCACGTCGCTGGAAGGCAGGGATTCGGGATCGACGCAAAAGCCGTGATTTTGCGCGGTGATTTCCACCTTTTCGGTGAGCAGGTTTTTTACCGGATGATTGCTGCCATGGTGGCCGAATTTCAGTTTGTAAGTCTTGCCGCCGAGCGCCAAGCCGCACAGTTGGTGGCCCAGGCAGATGCCGAAGATCGGGGTTTTGCCCGCGAGCTTGCGAATATTTTCCACGGCGTAGTCGATTGGTTCGGGATCGCCGGGGCCGTTGGAGAGGAAGACGCCGTCGCCGCCGAGCGCTAAAACGTCTTCGGCGCTTGTTTTCGCGGGGACCACCATCACTTCGCAGTGATGATCCACCAGCATGCGCAGGATGTTTTGCTTGATGCCGTAGTCGTAGGCCACGACGCGATGCCTGCGGGTTTCTTCCGCTTGAACCGTGGCACCCATCTGTTCGGTCCACGGGGCGGTGGCTAGTTCGATGGAACCTTTGTCCCAGTTGTAGGATTTCTTGCAGGAGACGCGGCCTGCTAATTCTTGGCCCGCCATCGTGGGGATTTGCTTGGCTTCGAAGATGAGTTGCTCGGCAGGAGTGCCGTCCGTCGCGACCATGCCGCGCAGCGCGCCTACATTGCGAATGTGGCGGACCAAAGCGCGGGTATCGATATCCCAGATAGCGGGGATTTTGTGGCGATTCAGATAGAGTTGCGCGGTTTCGGCGGAGCGCCAGTTGGAGGAGATTTGCGAGAATTCGCGGACGATCAGCGATTCGATGTACGGGCGCGGAGCTTCTTCATCATCGAGATTTGCGCCCACGTTTCCGATGTGCGGATAAGTAAGACAGACGATCTGGCCTGCATAACTGGGATCGGTGAAAACTTCCTGGTAACCGGTGAGGCTGGTATTAAAAACGACTTCGCCGCCGCGGCGCGTGATCGCGCCTGCTGCGCGGCCGTTAAAGACGCGTCCGTCTTCGAGCGCGAGAATCGCGGGTCGGTGTTGAACTTCGTTCAGCGTAGCCTCCGTTCTGGGACATGGTAATTTCGGTCATTTGGATTGCGCGTCCGTGGTCGCCAGCGAACCAAAATGGTCGACCGGCCAATAGGCGAAGACGGCGCGCCCATAGATAAATTTATTTTCCACCGCGCCGAAAACGCGCGAGTCGTTGGAGCTGATGCGGTGATCGCCCATTACGAAGTAGCTGTCTTTGGCGACGGTCATCGGGCCGAAATTGCTGAAGTCTTCGTAGCGCAGCGGAACATACGGCTCGGGGACGATCTTGCCATTTACATACAGCGTGCCCTGGCGCATTTCGAGCGTGTCTCCCGGAAGGCCGATCACCCGCTTGATGAAGGATTTCGAGCGATCCAGAGGGTACCAAAAAACCACCACATCACCGCGCTCGATGGCCGTGAAGCGATAGACAAATTTATTTATGAAGATGCGTTCCTGGTCGGAAAGCAGCGGGGCCATGCTGGTGCCTTCGACTTTTACCGGCTGGTACAGGAAAACGATAATCACCAGCGCGAGGCCGATGGCTATCAAAAGGTCGCGGGTCCAGACCCGAACTTCATTGCGAAGAGAATTTGCTGGTTGGGGTTCGACGGATACGCGCGAGTGCGACACTTCCCTGCTACCCGCTTCCGTGCCGCACACGCACGTCGCCGATGCAGCGGTATCTGGCACCGTGCCCGTGGCGAGTTGGTTCTCGTTGCTGCTGTGCATGAGGCGGCCTCGTATTTATAACATGCCCGCGGCGGCGCGCGCTAGATTCGTTTTCTGTTTTTGCAGCTTGCGGGAGTCGCGAGAACGCTGCGACGCGACCCCTTACTAGGATTCGCGGGCTGGCTCGTTTCGTTGCCTAAATGGCCGGTCGAGAGCTCGATGCAGGAAGGGCTTGCGCCGCGGAGGGCGCAGAATTCTCTCGCGTTACTTGGAAATTGAGCTGCGCCCTACAAAGGAGTGGAGGGCGCCTGCGGTTCATCGGCGCTGAGGGCGTAGTTTATGGAGGCTAGGGCGGCGATTACGGCGGTTTCGGTGCGGAGGATCAGTTTGCCCAGAGAGGCTTGGTGGAAACCGGCAGCCTCCGCGGCGGCGAATTCTGGGTCAGTCCAGCCGCCTTCCGGGCCGATGGCCAGCACCGCGCTTGGCGCGGTTTCGCCAGAGAGGACCGCACGAAGCGGGCGTGCTGTGCGCTGCTCCGAAAGGATCAGGCGAACGCCATTCTTGCGCGCGGCGAAGGCGCTTTCGGGTTTGGCCAAAGCTTCCAGCCGCGGAACGCTCAATCGGCGGGATTGCTGCGAGGCTTCCAGTAGAATCTTCTGCCAGCGCTCCGCGCGCTTCGCCGCGGCCGCGAGCAGACCTTTTTCGCTGCGTGCGGCGGCCAGCGGAACGATGGTGCTTACGCCCAGCTCCGTGGCTTTCTCGATGGCCCACTCGAACGCGTCAAATTTCACGATCGAGAGCAGCAGGATGATCTCAACGTCCGCTTTGTGCGTGGGAATTTCTTCTTGCAGCGCGAATTCGATGTGGTCGCGGTTGGCTTTTTCGATTCGCGCCAAGAACACGCGTTGCCCATCGCTTAGTTCGTATTGTTGGCCTTCTTGCGCGCGCAGCACGCGGCCGAGGTGGTGGGCGGCCTCGCCGTCGATGACCGCGCTCATGCCGTCAAAATGTGGTACGAAGAATCGCCGACGCACGCCTAAACACTTTACCGCAGTGTGTTTCCAAGTGATACTGTCTCGGAACCGTGGGAGCCGAAATCGAAGATAAAAGCGTCGACTGCGCGAATTGCACCCCTCAGCCATGCCTCGTACAAACGATAAGCATAGAATCATCGAACACTACGATCTCCTTAGCCCCTACTATCGCTCGCTGTGGGGTGAACATCTGCATCATGGCTACTGGATTCGAGGGGATGAATCGAAGGAACAAGCTCAGATTCAACTCATCGAACATCTTGCGCAGCTCGCTGGCGTAAAGCCCGGCTCCGATGTTCTTGACATCGGCTGCGGCATGGGGGCCAGCAGTCTCTTCTTGGCCAGAAACTACAATGCCGCCGTTACGGGCATAAACACTTCCTCAGTGCAGGTACAAATGGCAATCCAGGCTGCGGCGAGGGAGCAACTCAATGCGCAGTTTCTCCTGATGGACGCCCAAGCTATGGACTTCCAGAAGCAATTCGACCTTCTCTGGTCCGTCGAATCCATCTCCCACTACCAACATCGCGAGGAGTTCTTCGCTTCTGCCGCTAAGCTCCTGAAGCCGGGTGGCCTGTTCGCAATCACGGACTGGTTTAAAAAAAAGGATCTCACTCGTGCGGAGACGCGAAAATTTATCGATCCCATCGACAAGGGTATGTTCGTGGAATTACAAGTAATGGATGACTATGAAGAATTGCTCGTTTCCAACGGCCTGCGAATCCTGCGCCGGGAAGTTCTGAACGAAAATTGCGCCAAAACATGGGACCTGGGCCTGGAAATTATAAAAGACAAAGCTTTCTGGGCGCTCGCCGCCAAATACGGCGCACACTTTGTTTCCTATCTCAAGGCCTTCCGGGCTATGCGCGCGGGCTTCGCTTCCGGCAATTTCGTCTATGGCCTGCTCGTCGCAAGCGCCGACTCCAAACCATCCGCGACTTCGATGCCTGATTAGCGCGCAGGCCGCTCGAGTGAACGGGCCGTGGAATTTTCCCCGCGCAAACCGCCAGGCCTAGCCAAAAATATCCTTTACCTTGTCGAACAGCGAAGAGCCGCGCTCAGCGGGTTTATTTTCTACTTTGAGCGAAGCGCCGAGTTGCTCCACCAGCTTACGTTGCTCGCGTGTCAGCTTCGTGGGCGTCAGAACGCGCACATGGTAATAGAGGTCACCTTTGCCCCCGCCGCGCGGGTCCGCCAGACCTTTGCCCTTTACGCGGAAGACGGCACCGCTTTGCGTGCCCTCCGGAATTTTCAGTCGCTCCTCTCCGGTCAGGCCGGGCACGGGTAACTCCGTTCCTAGCGCGGCTTGCACGACGCTGAGCGGAATCGTGCAATAAAGGTCCGCCCCGCGCCGCTCGAAGAACGGGTGCTCTTTTACTTCGAGGACCACGTAAAGATCGCCTGTCGGCCCGCCGTTCGGTCCGGGTTCGCCTTCGCCCGTGACGCGCAGCCGCGTGCCGCTGTCCACGCCGGGAGGAATGCGCAGCTCGATGATGCGATCGCGTTCGACGCGTCCCTGTCCCCGGCAGTCCGGGCAACGCTCTTTGATGATTTGGCCAGCGCCCTGGCAATTCGGACACGTGCGCGTAATCGTGAAAAATCCCTGCTGATACGCAAGCTGCCCGCGGCCCCCGCAGGCTTGGCAGGATTGCACGCCGGTGTTCTTTTTCGCGCCCGTGCCGTTGCAGGATTCGCAATACTCCTGCCGCGGCAATTTGATCTTGGTGGTGACTCCCGTGGCCCCTTCTTCAAACGTCAGCGTCATGTCGTAGCGCAAATCGGCCCCGCGTTGCGCGCGAGTGCGGCCTCCGCCGCGGCGTCCGCCAAACAGATCCTCAAAGCCGAAGAAATCACCGAAGATGTCGTGGAAGTCCTGAAATACCGTGCCATCGAATCCGCCGGTGCCACCCGCGTTCGATAATCCGGCGTGGCCGTACTGATCGTAGATCTGGCGCTTTTGCTGGTCGCTGAGCACAGTGTAGGCTTCGGTGCACTCGCGGAACAGCACGTCGGCTTCCGCTTTATTTTCCGGGTTGCGGTCGGGATGCCATTTCAGCGCAGCCTTGCGATAAGCCGCTTTGATTTCGTCGACCTGCGCCGTTCGAGTAACGCCCAACACCTCGTAATAGTCGCGTTGCTTCGTTCTGCTCATCGTTCTGGGGTCCTTGTTCCGTTCGGTACGGATTTATCCAATTGTGCTCGCGAGATTTTCTCGCGCCTAATTCGCTGCCTCTTTCGATGCGTGACCATGGTGTACCGCTACACGCACCATCGCCGGCCGCAACACGCGCCCGTGAAACACGTAACCTGGCTGAAACACCTGCAATATCGTGCCATCCGGATATTCCGAAGTTTCCGTGCGGTCCATGGCCTGATGGGTGTGCGGATCAAAAGGCTTGCCCAGGGGGTCGAGCCGTTCCGCGCCCAGCTTCGTAATATTGTCCAGCAATTGCTTGTGAATCAGCTCGAACCCTTTTTGATAGTTGGCGTACTCCGGTTCCCGGTGCGCCGCCAGCGCCTGCTCGAAGCTGTCGACGATGGGCAGCAACGCTTCGATCAGCCGCGCGGTGGTGCGCTTCGTATCGTCGGCGCGCTCGCGTTCGATGCGCTTGCGATAATTATCGAAGTCGGCCTGGCGGCGCAGCAACGTCTGACGCAAATCCTCCAGGTCCGTGGCCAGTTTGGCCACCTCGGCGTCGGCTTTCGCGGCGCCACCGGCCAGCTCCTCGCCGCCGCTCCCCTGTTGTGACTCGTCGTTGCCTTCGCCCTGTGCCCTTTTGTCGTTCCAGTCGATGACTCCCACGGTATGGCTCCCTTGCGTCGCAGATCTCAAGATTTTAATGGGTGACCCGGGCCGCAGGGTCATACATCGGCCGCAACCGGCAATTCATGGCTTGCTGAGCGCCTCGCTGAAAAGCTGCGCCACGTACGCCACTGCGGTCATGGCCCGCTCGTAGTCCATGCGCGTCGGTCCCAAAATGCCCAGCGATCCTTGTACCTCGTCATTGCGCACGTATGGCGCGCTGATGACCGTCAGGTTCTCCCCCGACTGTGAAATCTCTTTCACGCCGATCTGCACGTGCACCGGCTCCGGCGTTTCGATGCAGGCGTTCAACATGGTAACCAGCCGATGTTTCTCCTCGATGGCCGCAAGAACTTCGCGCAGTTGCGCCTGGTTCCCGAACTCCGCGCTGCCCACGATCTGCGCCGTGCCCTCCACGTGCACGTGCTGCGCCAATTCATCGCCCAGCACCGAAGGATCCCAGAGCGTCAGTGCGCCGCTGATCAACCCTTCGTACTGCTCTCTCTCGGTTGCCAGCTTTTGCAGCAAATCCGTGCGAATCGCTTCCAGCGTCCAGCCGGAATAATGCCGATTCAAAAAATCCGCCGTGGCATCCAATTCCAACTGAGAAAACAGGCGTTGCGGACGCAGAATTTTGTCCCGCGTATTTCCCCCGGGCGAAACCAGCACCACCACCACGCGCCCGTCGGGCAGCAACCACATGCGCGTGTGCTCCAGCACGGTCTTGCCCAGCGGCTGTGAAACGATGATGCCCAGCCCGTTGGACACCTCTGCCAGCACATGCCCCGCGCGCTCGGTGATCTCCACCGAAGTCTTCGCTCCGGCAAATTCGCGCCGGATCCACTCGCGATCGTCCACCGTGATCGTCGCCTGCGACGCAATCTCTTGCGCAAAAAAACGATACGCCGCCGCCGTGGGCACCCGCCCCGCGGAAGTGTGTGGCTGATAAAGCAGTCCGGAATCCTCCAGATCCGCCATCACGTTGCGAATCGTCGCCGTGCTCAACAACTCTTCAAATCGCTTGGATATCGCCCGCGAAGACACCGGCTCGCCCGTCTCGATATACGTCCGGACGATGTCCGCCAAAATTTGGCGGTTCCGCCGTTCCTGCAGCGCGGCAGTCCTCATAACAGCACTGTACTCCGTGAAGCAGCCATTCTGCTAACAGTTCACCGCGCGACTATGGGTAAGCGTTAGCTCGTCGCGCTCGGATTCTTTCCTTCCCATTCCGAAAGCGTGGCTTCTTCGGGCACATCCGCATCATCAAGCTTCCGCGCAAAAAATCGGCGCAAAACCACGGCTTCTATTGTAGGAATCGTGTCAAGACCCGTCAACGCCGGGCCTCGACGGTAAGCAAGTTTAGTTGTTGTCGATCTGCGCCCGTTGCAAGCGGTCGGAATAATCGATGTACAGCGTCTTCCATTCCGTGAAGAAGTCGATCGCCGAGATCGCCGCCTCGCGATGCCCGTTCCCCGTCTGCTTCGTGCCGCCAAATGGCAAATGCGTCTCCGCGCCAATCGTGGGCGCATTCACGTACACAATCCCGGTATATAAATCCCGCATGGCCGCAAACGCTTGATTCACATTTCGCGTGTAAATCGATGCCGAAAGTCCGTAAGGCACGCCGTTCGCAACCTCCATCGCTTCATCAAAGCTGCCAATCGGAATCACCGAAACCACCGGGCCAAAAATCTCTTCCTGCGCCACGCGCATCTTCGCCGAGCAATCCCCAAAAACCGTCGGTGCGTGAAACCATCCCTTGGCGTGCGCCCCGCTATCCAGTCGATTCCCGCCGGTCAGCAATTTGGCGCCCTCGCCCTTCCCTATCTCCACGTAAGACATCACCGTCTTCAGTTGCTGCTCGTTGATGCAAGGGCCCATTTCGATCTGCGAATCGAGGCCGTCGCCCACCTTCAGCCCCTTCACGCGCTCCACAAATCGCTTGATGAACTCGCCGTAAACGCTCTTATGCACCGCCACGCGGCTCGCCGCCGTGCACCGCTGCCCCGTCGTCCCAAATCCTCCCCAAACCGCCCCATCGATCGCTAAATCCAAATTCGCATCATCCATCACGATGATGATGTTCTTCCCGCCCATTTCCAAACTCACGTGCTTAAAATCTGGCGCCCCGGCCTCCGCGATAATCCGCCCCACCGCCGTCGACCCCGTAAAACTAATCACCGGCACCTTCTTGTGCTTCGACAAAGGCGCCCCGGCATTCGGCCCATCGCCGCTCACCAAATTCACCACGCCCCGCGGAATCCCCGCCTCCGTAAGCACCTGCACCAAGTGATACGACGAAAGCGGCGTGTCTTCCGCCGGCTTCAGCACCACGGTATTCCCCGCCACCAGCGCCGGCATCATCTTCCACGACGGAATCGCCATGGGAAAATTCCACGGCGTGATCAGGCCGCACACGCCAATCGATTGCCGCACGCTCATCGCGAACTTATTCGGCAATTCCGAAGGCGTCGTCTGTCCGAACAGTCGCCGCCCCTCCCCAGCCATGTAGTACGTCATGTCGATGGCTTCCTGCACGTCGCCGCGCGTCTCCGCCAGCACCTTCCCCATCTCGCGCGTCATGTCCTTCGAAAATTCTTCCTTGCGCTGCACCAGCAGCTCCGCCGCGCGGTACAAAATCTCCGCCCGCTTCGGCGCCGGCACCAGCCGCCAGGTCTTGTACGCCTCCGTCGCCGCATCCACCGCCGCGTCGATATCCGCCGCCCCCGAAGACACGAACATCCCCACCAACTCGTCCGTATTCGCGGGATTGCGATTGTCGTACGCCTCCCCGCCTTTCGGTTCGACCCATTCCCCATTGATAGAATTCTTGTAAACCCGAGGCGCAGCAACCGTAGCCATACTTCCTCCTCAATTTCATGCCATGGCCGTATGTCTATCCGTGACCTTCCGGCCTGTCCTGTGCGGGATCAACGCGAACTGCAACAACGTGGAACCTGTATTTTACCGCTCTCCACAAAACGCGTCAAACAGTGCCACCCCTGGGTTGTGGGTCAGTTTCCGATTACGCGACAACTCAGGAGTTGTTGTTGGGCCGCCCTGTGTTTTAGACTGACCGGCGTTTGACTTGCGTATCGATGAACGAACAGCGCAATGACCAGAGCATGCTTCTCAATCCGAGGCGAAAATGAGAAAGGTAATCTACGCAATCAACTTCACCCTGGATGGCTGCTTCGACCACACCAATGGAGTTCCCGATGACGAATTACTTGAATATTACACGCACCTCGTGCGGGATGTTGACCTGCTCGTCGTTGGGCGTAAAACCTACGAATTGATGGTTCCTTATTGGCCGGATATCGCTAAAAGCCATTCTGAGACAAAAGCCGGGAACGAATTTGCTGACGCATTCACCTCCACCAACAAAATTGTTTTCTCGCAATCATTAGACAGCGCCGAAGGAAACACGAGAATTGTTCGTACGAAGTTGCCAGACGAAATACTTAAATTGAAAAAGGAGCCAGGCAAGAATATTTTAGTCGGCGGCGTAGCAATCCCTTCACAACTTATAGAGCTTGGTCTGGTTGATGAATTTCGTTTTGTCGTTCTGCCAATAATTGCGGGAGAAGGGAGACGGTTGCTGGAAGGTGTTAGCCTGCCGGAGAAATTACAATTGAAACTTGTTGCGTCCAAGATTTTTAAGTCAGGATGCGTTGCGCTTCATTATTTGAAACAGTGACAGAAAAATTTGGCCGAAACTCGCGCGCTGCCGACCCCCGTTCCCGATGGCCACGTATCGAAGCGCTGTTCAGCAGTTGTATAAACTCCCCATTTGCGTCATGTTGATTCCGTCAGGAGGCGAAATTCGTGAACGCAATCTGGCTGGCGGCGTTGGTCTTAGGCTCCGTGTTCGCCATAGCGGGTGCTCGGGAGTTGAGGTGGAAATTAATCAACGCCGTCGTCATCCTGGGCTGCATGGGTGTAGGTTTCGGTCTCGGGTACGCGGCCGGTTTAGGCGGCCAGAATCTGGGAAGAGTCCCCGACGCAGGCCCGACCTTCTCAATGATCCTCGGGATCGTAGGCGCCATGGGATGCATCGCGGAGAACCGGTCACGCGGCAACCCGTAAGCCGCTGGCGGGTGCCAAAGACCTCGGCGAAAATGTCATTGTTGGCCTGACCATCTCTGTCCCGCCATTTCCCCTGTGCTCCCCGGTTCTGGGGAGCAGCTCTTTGCAAACATCGACATGCTTGAGCTCGGATACCAGTACACAGAACATGTGGCAACGCCAAAGGCTGCTCATGTCGTATGAACCGAGCGGGCCCAATAGGTGAGGCCGAGAGTCGCCGGTAAAATCACGACAGTTAATTAGCGTGAAAAAAACACGACAACAACGGGAGAACGCAACCGTGACAAAACGTGAAAGCAGTAAAGTAGATGCATACATAGCAAGATGTCCAAAAGAGGCGCGAGGCGATTTGGCGAAGATCCGAGCGGCCATACGGGCGGCAGCGCCTGGTGCCACGGAACGCACCGATTATTTCCAAATGCCCGGATATTCCTATCCAGGATTTGATTATGACGGGATGTTTGTTTGGTTCAGCTTCAAGAAACCACACTTACGCCTGCATGTACGCCCTCCCGTAATACAAGAACATGGGAAGGAACTTGCAGGTTATGCGACAACGAAAGCCATTGTTAGCTTCCCAATGGGGAAACCGGTGCCAATAACATTGGTGAAGAAACTGGTGAAAGCAAGTCTAAAGGCCATGAGGGATAAGTCGGAATAGACTTCGCCATCGGGATTGCAATCTTTCGGTCGGCTTCCGTCCGGCCTAAACATCTCTTCGATCCGTACTGCGGCCATGATGACTCGTTCAAACTCCCTTTTCAGGCCTAGTTATCACTAGCAGTTGAAGGATAAATTGCCATGCCCGTGAAGAATCCGCCACATCCTGGAGCTTTCATTCGCGCTGAAATTATCGCGCCCGCAGGTCTCTCCGTGACTGCCGCAATTGCTGCGCTTCAGATTCGATTCGAACGGAATACCATAAAGTACTATTGACAATCGATATCCAGGCTGCTACCATCCGTCATGTTTCCGGCAAGCTCCGCTCTTCGCCCGCAGCCAGGCGCTCCGCAATTTCCCTCTTCGTCCAATGCCGGCGACCGCGATAGCGTCTTTTCAATAACTTACACACGTTTCGCCAAACACAATTTCCGCTATCTCCCGTACTTTCTTAGATCTGCGCACGTTTCGGCAAAAACATCTGGGGGTCGTATCGGCCATTCCACTCCGATTTTCTCGATTGGCTCTGCTTCCCTTCCAACCTCAACCGTCTCTATATGTTACGCAAATGTACCCTCCAACCCCTTTAGAATCCTATTGTTTCACAAAAGTGGTGGGGGGTATCCGCGCGCATCCGTTTCTAAGCCCAATAGAATCAGCGCCAGTTCAAACCATGACACACCACCAAAGAATAATCTGTGCAACCGCCGCCAATCTGTGTTACCCTATCTTTGCGCTTATTACTTCGGTTGTGTTGTGCGGTCCCTCTGGTGCAGTACCTGCCGTAATCTGAGATTCCCGCCTGCAGTCTTCTCCGTCCGTTATACGCGTAATCTAAATGAGCCTGGCACCACGTGCCGTGCGCCCTCGGAACTCCGTGTGTGCGCCGGCACAAGCCAGCAAGAAAGTTGTGTAATGAATAGTTTCGCAGAATCAATAATTTCCCCATATATGAAGGAACGCCTCGCGGCCATGAAGTTTGTCACGCCCACGCCCGTGCAGGCCGCGGCCATTCCCGTTGCGCTCGAAGGCAAGGACGTTCTCGCCACCGCGCAAACCGGAACCGGCAAAACCTTGGCCTTCATGATCCCAGTAATAGAAAAGCTTCTAAAGCAAACCACACCCGGCATCGGAGCCCTCGTGCTCGTGCCCACGCGTGAGCTCGCCGTGCAAGTCGTCGAGGTCTACAACACGTTGCGCGGCAAGCAGCTTACCCAAGCCGCTGCCGTCGTCGGCGGACTCTCGGAAGGCGCGCAATTGCAAGCCGTCCGCAAAGGTGCGCGCCTCATCGTGGCCACCCCGGGACGCCTTGAAGATTTTCTCGAGCGCAAACTCGTCAATTTCCGCACCCTCAGCATCCTCGTCCTCGACGAAGCCGACCGCATGCTGGACATGGGTTTTCTTCCCGCGCTCAAGCGTATCGCTGCGGTGTTGCCGAAAGAACGCCAGACCATGTGCTTCTCCGCAACGATGGAAGCGAGCGTCGCGCATCTCGTCAAAGACTATCTGCGTACTCCGGTGCGCCTGGCCTTTGGTTCGATCCTGAAGCCGTCCGAAAACGTCAGCATGCAAGCCTTTGAAGTCGCCACGGACCGCAAACAAGAATTGCTGCAGCGCCTGCTAACCAAGGAAAGCGGCCGCGTGCTGGTCTTCGCGCGCACCAAGCGCGGCACCGAACGCATCTGCAAGAGTCTCCATCGCGACGGTTTCTCCGCCTCGATGATTCACGGCGACCGTTCGCAATCGCAGCGCATGGCCGCCTTGGCGGCGTTTCAGCAGGGCCGCATCAAAGTCCTGGTGGCCACCGACCTCGCCTCGCGCGGCATCCACGTGCAGGACATCGCGCACGTCATCAACTACGACCTTCCGGAGATCGCGGAGAATTTCATTCACCGCGTGGGCCGCACCGGCCGCAACGGCCACAAAGGCACGGCCTCCACGCTATTTTCTCGCGAGCAACGCTCGGAGATTTTTCACATGGAACGCCAGCTCGGCATCAAGATGGAACGCCTGCTGGCCCACGACGGCACCGCCGCTCCCCACAACATGAGCAACCCAACCTCGCACGCCGCAACATCTCCGAACGGGGGCGCCAAGCCGCCCTTCGTTCGCCCCGACGTGCATCGCAGCGAACCTCGCACCGAACCTCGTCGCAGCGAACCCCGCCGCAGCGAACATCGCCACACCGCACCTCGCCGCGGCGAAATTCGCCATAGCGAACCTCGTCACACGGAACCTCGCCACTCGGAACTGAGCGACGATGCGCGCGGCAATTCGCATGCCGGTTCAAACTCTTGGTCCTACGGCGGGGCGCACTCTGGCATGCGCAATGGATCCCGCAACGATTCGCGCAGCGGCGGCGCCAACCGCCATCACAGCGGCCGGAACGACACGCGCCGCGCGAGCTCGTTCGGAGCGGACGCGCGCCACGGGTCGAAGCATGGGGCCAACGCAGGCGACAGTTTCGCCAGCGGTGCCGATCCCAACGCTCGGCCCACGATCGTTCGCCTGCCCGGTGAAGTCCTCCAGGCCCAAGCCGAGAGCTAGACGCGGGCTGCAGGATTTTGTTTTCGGAACGGGAAGACCCGCGTTTTTTGCCGCTCCGCCGGCGGCGCACACGCAGTCTTCCGTCCGGCACTTTTCTTCAGGCGTTTTCGGCCCGTGGTTCTCGCTGTTGCGTCGGAATTTGCTGCCGGGCTTTACTGCTGGAATTTACTGTTGAATGTCGGCTGGTAACTTGACTGAAGACGTACGCACCATCGGCGTTGGCGGCGCGACGCCCGCCGTAGCCGATCCGAGCCCCAACTGATTCAAAGTAGGCGCATCCAACTTGCCGCTGGGATTCAGACCGTGCGCGGCCTGAAATTTTCGCATGGCGTCGGAAGTGGAATCGTCCCATTTCCCGGACGGCTCGCCGGCAAGAGCACCATTTTTTGCCAGGGCTTGCTGAATCTCGGTGATCCGCTCCGGTGTCGGCGCCATCTGCCCGCGCTGCCGTCCGGTCGATTTCTGATGCTTTCCGGATATGCCGCGCGATTTGCTGACCGGCGATTTCGTTGCGAGCGATTTTGTTGCGACCGATGTCCCTTTCACCGATGTGGCCCCGACCGATTTCGCGGCCAGGGATTTTGGCGTGCCGGAATCGGCGGCGCTCGACGACTTTCTACTCGTGGATGCTTTTGCATTCGGCGTACGGGAGGACTTGGCGGACGAACTCTTCTTGTGTTTTGCGCCGGCGGTAGCCACGGCATGCAGCGGCGACACACTTATCGCGCTGATTCCGGCCACCAGCAGCGCGATGCGCATGGTCTTAAGGGTCTTCATTGGGCTGAGAAATTCTTGGCCACACTGTAGCAAAAACGCGGCGAGGAATCTCCCAAATATTCTCAGGGAACTCCTCGCCGCCGGCTCGATAATTTACTTCTGATTTTCCGCGGGCACAATACCCGGCAAGAACACCGTCAGCACCCGGTCGCCGTCGGTCTTGCGGAGCACTTTGAAAACGACATTGCTCCCCGGCTTCAACTGCGACACAGTCTTCTGATATTCGTCCACGGTATTCACGCTCTGGCGATTCACTTCCGCGATCACGTCGCCGCGTGCGAAGCCGACGTCATCGGCAAAGCTCGCCGGTTCGACTTCCGAAACCAGCACGCCCTTCATGCCGTCCATACCCAATTGCCGTGCCCGGTCCGGCGTCAGCTCCTTCACGTGCAAGCCAAACTCGGGTGGCGCCTGTTCGCCGGGCTGTTCACCCATGCGTCCCGCGGCGTTGGGGAACACTCGCGTGCGATCTTCCACGGTCGCGGATGTTTCCTTCTGCGTGCGGTCGCGCACATAACCAATCTTGACCTTGCTGCCAATGGCCGCCATGGAGATCGGATTCACCAGATCGTTCCCGCTCTTCACCGGCGTTCCGTTGACCGCGGTAATCACATCGCCGCCCTTCAGTCCAGCCTTCTCCGCGGGGCTGCCGGGCTCGACATCTTCGATCACCACGCCATACGGCGCGCCCAGCTCTTTCAGCGTAATTGCATTGGTCCCCAGATCTTCCTGGAAGCGCACACCGATGGACCCGCGCGTCACGCGCCCTTGCGCGATAATCTGGTTGTAGACATTGATCGCAGTGGTGGAAGGCAGCGCAAAACCCACGCCTTCGTATCCGCGGCTCCCGGTGATAATCGCGGTGTTAATTCCGACCACTTCTCCCGCCAAATCGACCAGCGGCCCGCCGGAATTTCCTGGATTGATGGCCGCATCGGTCTGAATAAATTTCTGGAATTGCCGCCCGATGCCCCCGCGATCCTTGGCGCTGATGATTCCCGCGGTGACCGTCGCTTGCAAGCCGAACGGGCTGCCAATGGCCAACACCCAGTCGCCCACCTGCACGCCATCGGAATTGCCCAGTTTCGCCGTCGGCAAATCCCGACCGGCGTCAATCTTTACAACCGCCAAATCCGTGTCCTCATCGACGCCCACAACCTTCGCCGTATATTTCTGGGTTTCGTTATTCAACTGCACTTGAATCTTGGTGGCCTGATCCACCACGTGATTGTTGGTCAAAATATATCCGCGCTTGTCCACGATGACGCCCGAGCCCAGGCTGCGTTCCGCCTGGGGAGGCGCATCCTGCCCGCCTTGTCCCTGGAAAAAGCGGTCAAAGAAATCCTGCATAGGATCGTCGTCCTGATCGTCATTCGGCGCGGCATGCCGCCGGCCGCGCAAGGCGGACTTGCGGTCCATCACCTGGGTGGTGGCAATATTCACGACCGCCGGCTCGACACGGTTCACAATTCCGGAAAATGAACTCGAGGACGGCACGGGATCCGGCACGGCGAGCGCCGTTGCCGAAGTGCGCGCGAAATTCAGCGACTTCATCGCCGAAACCCGCCCGGACACCACGGTACCGATCAAAATTCCCGCTATCAGCGTCACCAGCACAAAGATGCCGGTCAACGTCTTGCGCCGGCGCGTCTTGCGCGCCAAATCCATTCCCTGCTCGTCCATTTCGATGCTCCTATTTATATCGGGGACCGTTTCTCGATTCCCCCAAATTATAACACCCAAACTTGCGGCTTGTTGCCTTGCGCACGCCGTACCGCGAAGAATTCCCTGTAAAGGGTACTGTCCGCATGGCCAGCTGTTTCGTTACCGCGCTTCGCTCTCTGTACTTGGACGCACGAAAACGAATTTCTGTTGTAGCCTTTCTAAACTAAACTTCGCGAAGTCCTTTCCGGGAGCCCGTGGCGGCAAAGTGATGGCTCTTGACACCCCAGCAATGAAAGATCGCGAGCAAACTCTATTTGTTAACTTTCTCCGCTTTCGGCGCATAGTATCCTCGGCGCGCTTGCAACTTCAGGCCGTTCCCGCGCACTTTGACCTTCAAGCTATGGTAGCTCCCATTGGCCTTGACGTTTTGCGGTGAAAATTCCAGCACATACTGATACTCCGGAGCTTCCGTCAGGCTTTTGAACCCGCCCTCCAGGTCATTGCTGTTGTGAAAGAACCTTCCGCCGGTTCCGTCCGCGAGTTCGGCCATGACATCCTCGTTGATGGCCGCGGATTCCTGATGATGCTGTGAGTCCTGTCCGGTGACCATGGCGAACTTGGAGGTCTCGCCATGCTCACTCGCGTCCAGATTCGTCGTGTACAAACCCCGCGTGTCCAAAGCGCTCACGGTCACCTTGGACTGCGCCGCCACGTCCATGATTTGCGACTTGAGGGACATGGCCTCCGCGGAAATGGCCACGAACCCCGGCGACAGCAGGATGACCATCCGTTCTCCGGGCAGCGCCTGCATTCGGCGCACCAGCTCTTTCACAAAGCCGAGTGTTACGCGCAGATCCTGATCCCCTATCGACAAAGCTTGCGACGCCGCGGATTGCACCATCCTTTCGGCAATATTGCGCTCCTGCGGCTTCATGTTCGCGCACGTCATGGTGTCCTGCACCGCGGACTCCGTAGCCATGTCGTTGTGCTTATTGGCGATGAGATCCGCGAGGTAGTAATCGATATTGGGGCACTGGCGGCCGACTTGCCGGTAAAGTTGGCGCACTTTGAGCTGCATGATTGCTTGTTGCAGTTTCGCCTGATCGCGCGTCATGCCGCTATTGATTCCCGTAAAAGAGACCACATCCGCCATATCCGAATTGCTCAGCGACCCAGCTAGCATGCGCGTGGCCGCCCGTTGCGCTTGCGCCAGATCCGCAATGTCGAGATGCAGATCGTCGAAGAGAAAAACGATAAATCTCTGCGGCGGGCTCGGCGGTGGCGGGCTTGCTGGAACGGGAACACGCGGATCAGCTGCCGGTGCCACGGGTTTTGCATCCACCGCGCCAACAACAAAATGTTTCTCGATCGTGAAGCCGGAGATCACCTGCTGCTTTCCTTCATCGTAGACTTCGAAGTCCTCTTTTTGTAGGCCGCCCACCGCCCGACCCTGCGCGTCGCGCACCACCACCGGCACCAGAACCGCGTTCACTTCCACTCGAATCGGAGTCCCCGGCGCCCCGGATGCCACCGGAGCTCCAGAAGTCGACGTGCTTCCCGAGGCAGATGGTCCATTCGTCTGCGCTGCATTCTTCTCTTGCCCTGCGGACTGCCCGCACAAAATCAAAGTCAAGCAGCAAATCGGAATTCCCGCACGGCGAATGGCGTCGATAGTCATACCAGTGTTGTGAGTCTACGCCTTCTGAGCAGTAAGGCAGGGATGCGAATTAGGCGCGTCTCGACATACACCTTATAGGATGGTTGGTATCCACGCTGGTTTGCCTGCTGCGCCGGCTAGTTCTGCTTTTTCCAGCTTTGCTCGTAGAGAGGAATGGTGTGGAGGCGGATGCGCGCCACCTCGGTGTTGTGCGCCAGAAACCGCAAGCCGCGATCGGTCTGGTCGCCATTCCAGATACTGTTCATTTGCCATATTCCGTTTTTGTATGTGCCTTCTTCAGCGCGCAGAATTTCGAGCTGTTGCTCCGGCGCTTTTCCATTGGCATCGGGCGTAAGCTGAAAGTTCACGCTGGCGTCAAATCCGGTCACGAGAAATTCCAGCGGCCCTAGCTGTGCAACCAGCGCCCGTCCCTGCCCATCCGCCGTTCCCGGCGGCAATTCGCCATCCGGCTGCGGAAACCCAAAAGAAACCACCGCATCCACATTCCCGAAGTGCAGCCTCTGACGCGAAGGAGAATCCTTGGATTCGATAGCCGTTTGCAACTTCCCCGCGAAGTTTAACTCCGCGACCTGGTCCGCGATGGGCGCCAGCAACGCATAATTCTCCGAAAGCCACGACGGCACTTTCTCCTCGCGCAACGTGTACCCCAGGTAGTCCATGCCAAACGGCGAAAATCCGATGGCCCCTTGTCCCAGGGCATAGAAAAAATACCTGCCGAAGTTCGCCATCAGGCCCGTCTCCGGAACGAACAATGGATTGTCGCTCCGCTGATAGGCGGCGATAACCTGGCGATAAAAGACCAGGTCATCCGAGTAAAAATCCGGCGCCAGAAGATCGATGGCATGCGCGGTCGCCTTCCAGATCGCCACGCTGCCCTGCTGCGGACCGCCGCTCGGGTACTCCTGCCCCGGGATGGCGCGGTCGCGATTTTCCAGCGCATGGACTGGATACGTGAGCCACACATTGCAATACATGGGAATGTCGTACTGCGCCTTGCCCGCCAGCGCTACTTCATTGATATATCGCGAGGTGACATACGCCGCGAATCGTTCATCCGCGTCCGGGCCAAAAACTTCCGACCAAGTGCCGTTGGCGGCGCCCAGCGCGGAGGTCAACGCGGGTGGCACCGGGTTTTCAAATTCTTTCTGCGCCGCCGCCGAATGATCGCGCACCGTGCCAATCGCACCGGATTCGTTTTCCACCTGAATCATCAGCACCGTCCGGAGCGCCGCATCCTTTTCTTTCACATGGCGCATCAGCGCCGCGAAGGCATGCTTGTCAGCTTCCAGATTATTTGCCGAGTGCGGCGAAAGCACGTCCAGGACTTTTCCGTGCGCACTGATTTCCCGCGGATACTGCTGCAAATCGCTCTTCACCCACTCCGGCACGTAGTGCGCTTGCCCATTCTTCCAAGTGCCAAACCACAGGAGCACCAAATGCAAGTGGTGCTCGCGCGCCCCGTTCACCAGCAAATCCACGGTGGAAAAATCAAACCTTCCGGGCTCCGGTTCCATTTGTTCCCAATACACCGGAGCCTCGAAGGTGTTCACGTGCATGGCCTCGAGGGCGGGCCAGACCTTGGGCATCGCCGCGGCCCACGAACTGGAATTATTAAGTTGCGCCCCCAGCATCAAGTAAGGCTTGCCATCCACCATCAGGGCAAATCGCCCGTCCTTCTTCACCAGGCGAGGAGCGTCCTGCCCCAGGAGCGCTGTGGGGACAGAGATCAGCAACAGAACAGATTTCATCACCAGCGATAGGCGCAAGATGCACTCCAGTACTTCGGAAATGAGCTACTCGGCGGGCACTCTACTACGCCTCTCGTCAAAAGGGCAATTCCCTCCCAGAAAAAAAATCAAGATGATTTTGCCCCCGGGCCGATTGGCAAGGGACAACTCCCAATTCCTTCGAACCCGGACGCTGATGCAGAAAATGTGTTAAATTCGCGCTCCGCGAGGCGCGCGTTGTGATTTTTTTCACTCGGATATTTTCCCTCATGGCCGCGGCAATTATTGCCGCCGCGACGGCTGGCGCACAAGTCTCGCCGAAGTTCCCCGTAACGGAAGGCGATTACGTCGCCCACAATTTCAAATTCAAATCCGGCGAACAGCTTCCGGAATTGCGCTTGCACTACAGAACCCTGGGCAAGCCGGAACGCGACGGCCAAGGCCAAATAAAAAACGCCGTGCTGATCCTGCACGGCACCGGCGGCGCCGGCCAGAATTTTCTGGTTGCGCAGTTTGCCGACGAGCTTTACGGTCCCGGCCAGCCGTTGGATATCAATCGCTATTTCATTATTCTTCCGGACGGCATCGGCCACGGAAAATCTTCCAAGCCCAGCGATGGGATGCACGCCCATTTTCCGCAATACGACTATGACGACATGGTGGCCGCGCAACATCTCCTGGTAACCGAAGGCCTGGGCATCCAGCACCTGCGCTTGATCTTCGGCACGTCCATGGGCTGCATGCACTCCTTCGTGTGGGGAGAGACGTACCCGGATTTCATGGACGCCTTGATGCCCATGGCTTGCCTGCCGGTGCAAATCGCGGGCCGCAACCGCGTCTGGCGCAAAATGCTCATGGATGCCATTCGCGAAGATCCCGCGTGGAATGGCGGCGACTACAAGGACGAGCCCAAAGAAGGCCTACGCACCGCGGAAGATATCGTGGTCATCGCAGGCAGCGCGCCGCTGGTCATGCAAAAAACGCTGCCCACCCGCGATTCTGCGGATAAATATGTCGCAAACGCCGAAGTGCGATCTGCCACCCTCGATGCGAATGATCTTCTCTATCAGGTAAACGCTTCGCGCAACTATGATCCCTCTCCGCAACTCGAAAAAATCACCGTCCCGGTGATGTGGATCAACTCCGCCGACGATTTCATTAATCCGCCCGAGCTAGGCATCGCCGAAAAAGAAAGCCATCGCCTAAAGAACGGCACGTTCGTGCTCCTTCCCATCAGCGGCCTGACGCACGGACACGGCACGCACACCTGGGCCGTGGCCTGGAAGTCGTATGTCAGCCAACTCCTGGAAAAGTCCGGGCCCTAGGTTCATCAAAGCTATTTTTCCGGATTCGTCGTGGCGGGTCTTCAGACCCGTTCTTTTGATTTTTCGCGGGGCGGCAGTACCGAATCTTCAAATTCGCATCCTTCTTCTTCATTCCCCACCGCACAGAACCAGTTAGTCATGCGCTAGTTTCTTGCACAATTCTGAAACGCAGGAGCCACGCCCCACGTCCATCTTACAGGCCACGTTAGCGGCGTACTTGGAGGTAAATAGCCCATGCGTTTCCTCCCCAAGGCGTTTCTGTTCGTTGTTGTGGCGAGTCTTTCGCAAGCGCAAGCGGCAACCACGCAACAACCAGATCCACGGATAGATCCAGTGGCTGGCACGCAAGCCCAGCCGCAGGTCAGTCAGGCGTTAAACAGCGCGAATTTGGTGGTGCCCGCCGGAACGAAGGTAATCTTGTCGCTCACCGGCCCGGTCTGGTCCAAATCCGCTCACATCGGGGACTCCGTCTACGGTGTAACTGCCTTCCCCGTCTCCATCAATAACACGATGGCCATCCCGCCGGGCACCTACGTTGAAGGGCAGATCGACTCGATTACGCGTCCCACGCGCAAAACCAATCGCGCCGAATTTCAAATGCATTTCACAAAGATGATTTTTGCCAATGGCTACGCCGTTACGCTCCCGGTCCCGCCGGCCAACCCCGCCGCGTCGCAAAACGCGCCAAACAAAGATCCGCTGGTGCAAGAGGAAGTGCCCGTAGTGAACGCCGCAGCCACGGCGTTGGTTCACGTCGACATTTATTTCACCAGCGACATTCTGCTCGACAACGGCTCGCAAATCGAAATGGATCTCCAGTCTCCCATCGCCCTCGACGCCGCCAGCGTCGCCGCAGCGATTCCGGAATCCAAGCCTCCACAGTTGCAGCAAGCTTCCGCGACGCGCTGCCGTCCCGTCGCGGGCACTTCCGGCAGCCCTGGGACGCCCGACACGGTGATCCCTGGAACGCCCTCTACGACGATACCGGGTGGCCCGGGCATGCCCGATATCACCATCCCTGGGACGCCCGCTACCGTGATTCCCGGGACTCCGGGGAGCTCCGGCACGCCCGGAATCTATTGTCCCGGTCCTCCCGCAGTAATCTCCGAAGCCGGCGATGTGCACAAGGAATCATTCAAGCTCGGCAGCAGCGCAGCTCTCGCCGGACGATCCTTGCCGAAGGGCACTTACCAGGTCACCTGGAACGGCCCGGGTCCCGACGCGCGCGTGCAGATCCTGCAAAGGGGTGAAGTCGTCGCGACCGTACAGGCGCACGTCGCAACGCTCCTGGACAAATCCGCGAAATCCGGCGTCGACACGAGCTCCGGCGTTCCACCGGCCGTGCTATCGATTCAGTTTAAGGGCAAGAGCTTCGCGCTGACCTTCGATCCCGGAAGTCCGCAAAACGCTACGCAAGCCAGCGCGCAGCCTCTGGGCTCCAAGCCGTAAGCACCGAGTATTTCGAACGAATCGTCGTCACTTCAAGGAGAGAACAATATGCGTGTGCTCGTAATCCGTCTGTTCGTGATCGTTGCGTTTCTCACATCCCAAACATGCTACGCACAGGAGCCTGAGCAGCAGACGGCGCCTCCGCCAGCGCCGACTTACGCGCCACAAGATATGCCCGTGCAGACGCCGCAATCTGCGCCCCAATCGCCGCAATCAACCGCGGTCCAGCAACCTGTGCCACCCGCAGGTGCAAGCGGTTCGATCACCGTTCCGCAGGGAACCAGAATCCCCCTGGTCCTCACCACGCCGATCAACACCCATTCCACGCACCCCGGAGACGCCGTCCGCGCGGAAACGTCATTTCCCGTTACGATCGACACCCAGCTGGCGATTCCCGCCGGCACCTACGCCGAGGGCCAAATCACTTCCGTCCACCGCCCCAATTCTTCAAATCGACCGGCCTTCCAGATGCGGTTTACGCGGCTGATTTTTGCAAACGGTTACGCCGTGCAACTGTCCGGCGCCACCGCGGAGGCCATGCTCGCGAATCCCGCCGCCGCGGTTCAGGTCGGCAATGACGAGGCCAATGCCGAACCGAATCCTGCCGCGCCAGCCGATCTGCCGGACATAAACGCTCTAGCTTTCGCGGGCGACGGCAGCAATCCAGATGAAGTCCACTCCTTTTCGCTGACACCCGTAGCCTTTGCTTTCCGTGCGGAACCGCAGCAGACGCCGGTGCCACCCACGCTCCCGCCCCTGCCAAAAGTGGGTCCATCGAAGGGATTGGTCATTGGAATTGGGCTGGGAGTCCTGGCCGGAGTACTGGTCATTACCGCCATCGTGGCCCACCATCACCCCACAGACCTGTACCTCGACGCGGGCTCCAAGTTCGACCTAATTTTACAGAGCCCCCTTACCCTGGAGGCCGCCAGCATTCCCCCGGCCTCAGCCACCCCCGCCAGCAATTGATGCAAAGCAAAGCAGCGACGGGGGGGCGCGCGTTGTGGCCCACTCGCCGCCCCCGCGCAAAACCCGCCACGCGGAAAAGATGGGGAGCAGAAATCCAGGCAATTAGAATGAAGTCAAAGAGCCAAGGCAGCGGCGCACAGAATAAATTCTGTGCCGAGGAGTCCACCGCGTGAAGGCCCTTGACCATGTGGTTGACAATATGCTCGTCTTATAGGATAAATAGAAAGCTGCTGTTGCAGCACACGTGGCGATTTAGGGCAACTTGCTCCACGTAAAAAACTGCTAAAGAGCTGTAGAGTTTCCCAGAAGGAATTTCTGAGATCCCCTCCGAGCACTTTGGCACGGAGGGTTTTTTTATTCGCATTGCCCTCCAGCCGCCCTGAATCCCATCGCGAATCACGCTTTTGGTAAGGGGAACGTATGTCCGAACATTATGAATTGCGCTGTCGTGAGTGCGGCAAGACCTGGGGCAACGTCCCACGCTCCTTCTGCGACGATTGTTTTGCCTCCCTCGAAATTTCGTACGATTACGACGCCCTCAAGAAAACCGCCCGCCGTGAAAGCCTCTCCTCCCGCCCCTTCGATATGTGGCGTTATTCTGATTTGCTCCCGCTCCCGGAAAATTTCACACCGCCCAACGCGGTCGGCGGCACGCCGCTGGTCCGTTCGCAACATCTCGCGAAACGCTGGGGCCTCTCGAACTTATATTTCAAGAATGACGCCGTCTGTTTCCCCACGCTCTCGTTTAAAGACCGCGTAGTCGCCGTAGCCCTCGCTGCCGCGCGCCGCTTCGACTTCCAAACCGTCGGCTGCTCCTCCACCGGGAACCTCGCCAACGCCGTGGCCGCACAATCGGCGCAGCAGGGTTTTGACGCCTGCGTGTTCATCCCCGCGGATCTCGAACCCGCCAAAGTATTAAACACTGCGGTCTACGGCGCGCGCATCGTTCGCATTCAGGGCAACTACGACCAGGTCAATCGCCTCTGCGCGCAAATCGCCGACCGCTTCCAATGGGGACTCGTTAACGTCAATCTCCGCCCGTACTACGCCGAAGGCTCCAAAACGCATGGCTTTGAGATCGCGGAGCAACTCGGCTGGCGGCTGCCGGACAACGTGGTGGTGCCTATGGCCGGCGGCTCGCTCATCACCAAAATTGCCAAGGCGTTTCGGGAACTAGTTACGCTCGGCTGGGTGGAAGCTAAACCAGTAAGATTTTTTGGCGCGCAAGCCACCGGCTGCTCGCCCATCTCCGACGGCGTAAAGCGCAACCTGGCCCGCTTCGAGCCGCAAAAGCCAGCCACCATCGCGCGTTCCCTCGCCATCGGCAATCCCGCCGACGGTCCCTACGCCATGAAATTGATCCGCGAATCCGGCGGCTGGGCAGAAGACATTTCCGATCCAGAAATCATCTTCGCCATCCAGCGATTGGCCGAAACCGAAGGTATTTTCGCGGAAACCGCCGGCGGCGTCACCGCGGGCGTAACGCAAAAGCTCCTCACTCAGGGCCGCATCCAGCCCAACGAAACAACGGTGGTCTGCATCACCGGCAACGGTTTGAAAACCACCGACGCCCTTATCGCCGAATACCCGCTCTCCGAGCCCATACCCCCGCGCCTCGAAGCTTTTGAAGCGCTGCTCGATCAACAATTCGCCGTAACCGGCGCCGCAGGAAAGGGAGCCTGAGCAAATGCCCATCGTCATCGAAATTCCCACCGCATTCCGCCGCTTCACCGAAGGCGCGCCAAAAATCGACTGCTCCGCTCCCACGGTAGCCGCAGCGCTCAACGAACTCACCACGCGTTTTCCTGCTCTGTCGCGCCATGTCCGCGACGACTCCGGCCAAATCCGCCAATTTCTAAACATCTATCTCAATGACGAAGACATACGCTTCCTAAATGGCGAATCCTCACCCCTAAAGGAAGGCGACCGCGTCCTACTGGTCCCCTCCATCGCTGGCGGTTCATCACGCTGAGTATCCCGGGGCGAGATGCTCCGCGGTCAGGTAACGTGGTGGCGGTTTCACGCGCGCCGGATTTTTGCTCTTCCAGCACGTTTCTGCTATCGTCGCCGACGCAAGGGGGAAATTGTAAAATGTCCGTGAACAAAGTGATTCTTGTCGGGCGTCTGGGCCGCGATCCGGAGACGCGCTTCACTGGCGGTGGCCAAGCCGTCGCCAATTTTTCCGTGGCCACCGATGAAACCTATAAGGACAAAAATGGCGAACGCCAGAAGCGTACCGAGTGGCACAAGATCGTGGTTTGGGGCAAACAAGCCGAAATCGCCCAGCAATATCTAAAAAAAGGCTCGCTTGTTTTCATTGAGGGGCGCATCCAGTCTCGCGAGTGGCAGGACAAGGAAGGCCAAAAGCGCACCAGTTTTGAAATTGTGGCCAACAATTTTCGTATGCTCGGCGGACGCGGCGACGCCGCGGGCGGTGGCGGCGGAGCGGCGCGCGGCGCAGGTGCGGGTGCCGGAGGCGGACACGACGAGTTTGAAGACGGCGGGGGTGGCGACGATTTCGGTGGCGGCGCACATCCCAGCGCCGGCGGTGGCGGCCCGGAAATCTCCGACGAGGACATTCCCTTTTAACCCTTCGCCAATCACGCTCTCGATATGACCAAGACGAATCGTCAATTTGTGCTGCGGGCGCGGCCCAGCGGCATGTGTTCTCCCGGAGACCTGCAACTCCTGGAATCGCCAGTGCCAGAACTGCAAGAGGGCCAGGCGTTGGGGCGCGTTAAATATCTTTCCATGGATCCGACCATGCGCGTCTGGATGATGGATGCCGACAGTTACCTCCCCAAAATTCCCCTCGGCAACGTGATGCGTTGCTTCGGGCTGGCGGAAATTATCGAATCGCGCAATTCGGAATTAAAGAAGGGCGATAAGGTCGTCGGGCTCGTCGGCATGCAGGAATACGCGCTGATCCACGCCAACGAAACCCGCGGCTTCCAGAAAATTCCTGCCGTGCCGTTTGTCTCCGATAGCGCTTTTCTCGGCACCCTGGGCATCACCGGACTCACGGCCTATTTCGGCATGACCGATATCGCCAAGCCCGAGAAGGGGGAGACGCTGGTCGTCTCTGCCGCTGGCGGGGCCACCGGAAGCATCGCAGGGCAAATTGGGAAAATCCTGGGTTGTTACGTCGTAGGGATCGCCGGCACGGACGAAAAATGCCGATGGCTCACGGAAGAGTTGGGGTTCGATGCCGCCGTCAACTACAAGCACTCCGACTGGAAGCAAAAGCTGACTGCCGCCACTCCCAAAGGCGTGGATATCAATTACGAAAATGTTGGGGGAGAGATCATGCACGCGGTTCTCGACCGCATGAACCTCCACGGCCGCGTGGTGCTCTGCGGTTTGATCTCCTGTTACACCAAGGAAGATCCCGCCCTCGAAAACTTCTCCACCATCCTGGTCAAGCGGCTTCGCGTGCAGGGCTTCATTATCCTCGATTACGCCGCGAAATTCACGGAAGCCGCGACACAGCTCGGCAAGTGGAAAGTCTTCGGTAAGATCAAAGACCGCGAAACGATGCTGGAAGGTATCGAAAGGGCTCCCGAAGCCATCAATATGCTCTTCACCGGCGCCAACACCGGTAAATTATTGGTGAGGGTGTCTTGATCGAGACGCTCGTACGAGAATAGAAAGTCAGGCGCGGCAATGACTAGTGCGGTGGCGGATGATTCTTGCGGTCCGCATCCATCTTACGCAGAAAATCCTCAAACTTCGGCAACTGTTGCGGCGTTAACACCGCACGCACGCGGTCGCGCGCCTTCTGGCGGACCACTTCAAGTTGCGCATCCGATTGCTTGTGTACTTCTTGAAATTGCGCTGACGTATCGCTAAAGATGGCGTCGATCCGGGATTGCTGCTCCGTGGTGAGCGCCAGCAATTCCGTCAATTGCGCCACCTTCTGGTGGCGTTTCACTTCTTCACTCACGGGCCCAGGCGCCGCCGCCGCGCGGTGACCAAACAAGTAGCCGCTCAAGCCGCCCAGCGCCGCGCCCAGGATAAAAACCGCGGCGATCCACAGCGCGGCTTTCCGCGACGCGGATTCCACTACGGGCGTTTCTGTCGTGAGCGCTACGCTCATTGATCCTTCCCGTTGAGGCTGACCAGCACGTCATCCTGACCGGCGGGCAGTGCCGGAGGGTCAAACAAATGTTCGGCGGCGAACGCGCTCGCACTCTGAGGTGGCGAAACCGGCCGCTCATGCAACCATACGCACGTGAACACCAGCGCCGTAGCCGCTACCCAAGATAGCCGCGAGGCAAATCGCGGAACGGCCAGCCAAATCGCCATGGCCCGCGAGCGTTCCGCTTCTTTGGAGGCGATGGTCGCCATAACGCGCGGTGCAAACCAGGGCCCTGTACCCGACGCAGGTGCTAGCTCGCGCACCAAATTTCGCAGCGCCACCACATCCGCGGCCGCATCACGACAGTCCGCACAGACCTGCGCGTGCTGCCGCTCCTGTGACGGCGCGTTAGCCAGCAGGTTCTCGTAGGTTTCCAGAACGCTCTCCGGGCTGCGGGTTCCTTCCAGCCACTCCTGAAAGCGATCGCAAGGGTTCTTCATGCGTCCTGGTTTGCGTTCAAGCAGGCTGCTCATCGCAGGCCTCCCCTCGTACATTGGATGCTGGGCAAACTCTTACGATTAGAAAACACTTATTTTTCCTTCTGTCGCGCGGCTGCAACGATCTTCCGTCGCGCCCGAAACAACCGCACCTTCACGGTATTGGCGTTGATTTCCATCACCTCGCCGATTTCCTCGATGGACAGCCCCTCCACTTCCTTCAACACCAGCATCAGCCGGTCTCGCCGATCCAGTCCCGATAGCAGCCGTTCCACGCGCTGGCGAGCGGAAAGGAGCTGCAAAATGTCCGGCTCCGTGCTGCGCGCGCCCTCCGCTGCGGTGACCTGCTGGCTCTGCTCTTCGCTTAGATCGGCCTCGTAAAGAAGTGGCCTAACCTTTTTCTTTCTTAACAGATCCCAGCATTCGTTCACGGTAATCTTGTACAGCCAGGTGCTGAACGCGGCCCGCTGGTCGAAGCGTTTCAACGAGAAATAAGCTTTCACAAAGACCTGTTGTGAAATATCCTCAACGTCCTCCCGTTTGCGCAAAATCCTTCCGGCCACGGCAAAGACCCGCTGCTGATGGCGACGAATGAGCTCCTCGAAAGCCTCCTTGTCGCCGCCTTGTGCGTGGACCACCAAGTCCCGGTCGGTGAGTGCGCCGGGCGCAGGCACCCGAAAGCTCGCTGCAGCCGCTTGCATCGGACCCTCGTTTGCCGCTAGCTTTGGGACGTTGGCCATGGGAATTTGGTTACGGTCTTGCCGCTAAAAGGTTCCGGAAGCGCACCATTTGTTTCATACGACATCCTACAAGTTTATACTTGCACTAATCTATCTATGTGGCATAATGCACTCATGATTATTGGCGACCGTCTTCGTGCCATGCGCGAAGAAAAGAAACTCTCCCAGGGCGACATCGAGAAGCGTACCGGCCTGTTACGGTGCTACATCTCTCGCGTCGAGAATGGCCACACGGTACCGGCCATCGAAACGCTTGAGAAGCTGGCGCGCGCACTCGAAAGCCCACTCTATCAACTATTCTACGACGGCGAAGAGCCGCCACAACTGCCGAACCTTCCGAAGCGCAAGTCGTCCGACGACATCGCTTGGGGCAGCGCCGGTAAAGACGCTCGCTTTCTCAACAAGCTTCGTCGCTTGCTGAGCAAGTCGAACGAAGAAGACCGCAAACTGATCCTGTATATGGCACAAAAAATGGCTAACCGCTAGTCGCGGGGCCATCCTTACCGCAATCATATACCGGGCCGTGCTTACCCCGCCACGGCCCATGTATCAACTTAAACCGAATTAAATGGCGCGAGCGCTTCCCAGCGCGCTCCTTGATTCTTCCCTTTTCTCCCGCTTTCGCCGGCTTCCCCGTCCCAGGATCTTACTCCCATTCAATCGTGCTCGGCGGTTTGGAGCTGATGTCATAGACGACTCGCGTCACCCCGCGAACCTCGTTGACGATGCGCGTGGAGATGCGCTCCAGCACGTCACCCGGCAGCCGGACCCAATCGGCGGTCATAGCGTCGTCGCTTTCGACCACGCGCACCGCCACCGTAAGGCCATAGGTGCGACTGTCACCCATGACCCCCACGCTGCGTACGGGCAGCAGCACCGCGAAGGCTTGCCAGACCCTCTCGTAGAGGCCGGCACGGCGAATCTCATCGGTGACCACCGCGTCGGCTTCCCGCAGCGTAGCCAGATGGTCACGGGTTATCTGACCTAATAAACGTACCGCTAAACCGGGCCCGGGAAACGGATGTTTCGCCAATATTTCGTTCGGTAAACCCAAGTCTCGGCCAATGCGGCGGACTTCGTCCTTGAAGAGGTCGCGGAGGGGTTCGATCAGGGTAAAAGGCATGTTTTCGGGAAGGCCGCCGACATTGTGGTGCGTCTTAATGGTTGCGGAAGGACCCTTAACGGACACCGATTCTATGACATCCGGGTATAACGTCCCCTGCACCAGGTAACCGATTTCGCCGTGGGCTTCGCCCTTTTGGAGTTTCTGCGCTTCTTCCGCGAAGACGGCGATGAACTCCCCGCCGATGATTTTGCGCTTTTGTTCGGGATCGCTGACCCCTTTTAGTTTTTCCAGGAAACGGTCGGAGGCGTCCACGCCGATCACTTTCAGGTGCAGACGATCGCGAAGCATTTCCAGGGTGTCGGCGAATTCGTTTTTTCGGAGCATCCCGGTGTCGACGAAGATGTTGGTGAGCTTGTCGCCTAGGGCGCGATGGACGAGCACGGCGGCCACGGTGGAATCCACGCCGCCGCTGAGTGCGCAGATGGCCCACTTGTTGCCGACTTTATCTTTTATGGATTGCGTGGTTTCTTCGATGAAGGCGGCGCCGCTCCACTTGGGTTCGGCTTTGCAGATGCGGAAGAGAAAATTGCGCAGGATGTGGGTGCCGTATTCGGTGTGATTTACTTCCACGTGAAACTGTACGGCGTAGATTTTTTTGGCGGGGTTCTCCAGGGCGGCGATGGCATTGGCGGTTTTTGCCGTGGCGCAAAAGCCTTCGGGGAGGCTGTGGACGTGGTCGCCGTGGCTGTTCCAGATGCGCAGGGATTGCGGGACGCCGGCGAAAAGCTCGGATTCTGGCTGGGCGCTGCCGCGACGGCGGTCCAGGCTAGCGCGGCCGTACTCCTGCCGTCCGGCGTTTTCTACCTTGCCGCCAAGCGTGTGGGTGATCCACTGCATGCCGTAGCAGATGCCCAGGACTGGAATGCCGGCGGCTAAGACTTGCGCGTCACATTTAGGGGCTTGAGGATCGTAGACGGAGCTCGGGCCTCCGCTCAGGACGATACCTGCCGGCTCGAATTCCTTGATTTTTTCTAAAGATGAGTTGCACGGTAGGACGGCGGAGAAGACTTGTTGTTCGCGGACGCGGCGGGCGATTAATTGGGTGTACTGGCCGCCGAAATCCAGGACTACGATGCCACCGCGTTCGGAGTTGGGTCTGGTGTGTTCTGGTTGCATCGTGGGTGTGCTCGCCATTGTAACCTCTTTGTCCGATGTGTCTTTCCTGGGAACGCCAATCTCCCGATTGGCGGTGTCTGCCGAACTGTCCCAGTCTGAGCGTTCAGTCCGTCGCCGCCTTGCCTACATCAAAAGCGCCAATCGGGAGATTGGCGTCCCCAGGGAAATGCTACGCGACTACGATATTCACCAGCTTATCCGGAACGAAGATGATTTTTTTGACTTGCTTGCCTGCCACGTGTGCGGCGACGGATGGCTCGGTTTTGGCTTGCGTTACTACATCGGCTTCGCCTGCGCCAGCGGGGACTTTTACTTTTCCGCGAAGGCGGCCGTTGACCTGCACCGGAATTTCTACCTGGGTTTCGCGGGCCAGGTCTTCGCTGAATTGCGGCCACGATTGCGTCCAGAGACCGCCGGTGTGACCTAGCATTTCCCAGAGTTCTTCGGAGAGGTGCGGGGTCATAGGGGCCAGCATTAGCGTTAGCATTTCCAATGCTTCCCTTCTGATTTCCGGGCGGATGTTTTCCTCCAGGGGCTCGGCGGCGTAGATTTCGTTGGTTAGTTCCATGATTAGGGCTATGGCACTGTTGAAATGCCAACGGGTTTCGAAGTCTTGGGTTACGCGGCGGAGGGTTTGATGCGTTTTGCGTTGCAGGGATCGTTCGCGCGGACTTAGGTTTGGGAGGTTGGTGGCTGGCGGTTGTGGGTCGGCGAAATTGGGAGCACACGCAAGAGTGCCTGTGCCACTCAAGGCTGGCGCGTGTTTGGCTATCAACCGGAACACGCGGTTTAGGAAGCGCCAGGAGCCTTCTATGCTTTCTTCACTCCACTCTAAGTCCTTTTCAGGTGGAGCGGCGAAAAGGGTGTAAAGGCGGCCGGTATCGGCACCGTATTTTTCGGCCATTTCTTCGGCGCCTACCACGTTGCCTTTGGATTTAGACATGGCTACGCCGCCCTTTTGCACCATGCCTTGGGTGAACAGGCGCTGGATCGGCTCAACGTGATCGATCAGGCCTAAGTCGTGCATGACCTTGCACCAGAAGCGGGAGTAGAGGAGGTGCAGGATGGCGTGGGTGATGCCACCGATGTATTGGTCGATGGGAAACCAATACTTCACTTTGCTGCGATCGAAGGGCGCTTGCGCGTTGTGCGGGTCGCAGTAGCGATAGAAATACCAGGAAGAATCCACGAACGTATCCATCGTGTCCGTCTCACGCCTGGCCGGGCCGCCGCACTTTGGACAAGTGGTGTTTACGAATTCGGGCGTGGCGGCTAGCGGGGATTCCCCTTCACCGGTCAGTTTCGGATTCGGAGGCAAAACGACGGGCAGGTCTTTATCCGGGACGGCTACCATCCCGTCTTTTTGACAATAGACCACGGGTATCGGCGTCCCCCAATAACGCTGGCGAGAGATGCCCCAGTCGCGGAGGCGAAAAATCGTTTCGCGCTTTCCGAAACCTTTGTTTTGGGCCTCGGCGGCCATTTTGTCGATCGCGTCGGCGGTTCCGAGACCGGAGTATGGGCCGGAATTTACGCTGACGCCATACTCGGTGAAGGCCTGAGTTGGCGCCGCCGGCGGGACTTCTTTTTTGGCGTGCTCCTGCTTGTCGACCTCTTTGGGATCGGTCGGCGCGACCTCGGGAATTACGACCACCGGTTTCGGCAGTTTGTATTTTGTGGCGAATTCGAAATCGCGTTCGTCGTGCGCGGGGACGGCCATGATCGCGCCGGTGCCGTATTCCATTAACACGAAATTACCCACCCAGATGGGGATCTGTGTGCCGTTGAACGGATTGATCGCGTGCCGGCCGGTAAAGAAGCCTTCTTTTTCGGCGGTGGCTAGATCCTCGGCTTTCACGGACATTTTGCGAATCTGGCTTAGTTTTTCTTCGGCTTCGGCGCGGACTGGCGAATCTCGCAAAAGTTTTGTCACCAGCGGATGCGTGGGCGCCAGGATTATGGCGCTGGCGCCGAAAATAGTGTCTATACGGGTGGTGAAAACTTCAATCGATTCCGCGCCAGGAGCATCGCTGACCGTGAATTTTATGCGCGCGCCGGTGGATTTGCCGATCCAGTTCCGCTGCATGGTGAGGACGCGCTCTGGCCAGGCGCCTTCCAGCGATTTCAAATCGTCCAGCAATTGTTCGGAATACGCGGTGGTTTTTAGGAACCACTGTTCGATTTCGCGGACTTCCACGCGGGTGTCTTCGTGACGCCAGCAGAAGCCGTTGACGACCTGCTCGTTCGCCAGCACCGTGCAACATTTCGGGCACCAGTTGACCCGGCTCTTTTTGCGGTACGCCAAACCCTTTTCCAGCATGCGCAGGAAGAACCACTGGTTCCAGCGGTAATATTCCGGCTCGCAGGTGGAAATTTCGCGGCGCCAATCGTAGCTAAAACCAAAGCGCCGGAAGGCGCGCTGGAATTCGGCGATATTGTTGTTGGTCCATTCGCGCGGGTGCGTTTTGTTCTTTATGGCGGCGTTTTCCGCCGGCAATCCGAAGGAATCCCAACCCATGGGGTGCAGGACGTTGAACCCGCGCATGCGTTTTACCCGGGCCACCACGTCGCCGATGGTGTAGTTGCGCATGTGCCCCATGTGCAGCGTTCCGCTCGGGTACGGAAGCATTTCCAGCACGTAATATTTTGCTTTGCGTTTCGCCGGGTCGGAGTTGCTGTCGGCTTCGGTTTCAAATACGCGCGCGGCTTCCCAGCGCTTTTGCCACTTGGCTTCTATCTCTCGCGGGTTGTAGGTGGGCTGAGGAGTCTGGTCGGCCACGCCGCTAGTTTATCCTTTTTTTGCGAGACTTTGTTTTGACCGCGATTTTTGCCGGCGCTTTCTTGGGCGCCACTTTTTGCGAACGACGGTCGCTGCCGCTTTGACCACCAATAGCGCCGCAGGCTTCTTAAATGGAGCGTTGATGACCGCTTTGGGCTCGGGCTTCTTGTCTTCGTCCCGGGCTTCCAGCGCGTTGGCGATTTTCTTTCTGGCGCTGGCTTGTTGCTTGCGCTGCGCGTCCATTTTCACCTTCAGCTTGGCGGTGAGCATGGAAAAGCCTTTTTCCGCTTCTGGCGCGGAGTCCTTCAATCCCGCTAACTCCCAGAGCGCCGCGACGTTGCGGCGGTCGTCGCCGGGATCGTCGATGGGGGTTTCCAGGATGAACGCACGGCCCGCCAGACCCTCAGGGGGCGTCGAGCTTAGCCGCGGGTGCTTCAGCATGCGCTCAAAAGCTTCCGCGCCAATTTTGCCTTTTCCGATGTGCTCATGGCGATCCACGCGTCCGCCCAGCGGGATTTTGGAATCGTTTACGTGCATCACCGGGACGTTGTCGAGACCGATCGAGCCTTCAATTTGCCCTAACGTGGAGGCCAGGCCTTTCTCGGTCTTAATGTCGTAGCCCGCGGCGAAGAGGTGCGCGGTGTCGAGGCACGCGGCCACCGGCGCGTCCCGCAATCCGTGGAGGATCTCGGCGATTTCTTCCAGGCGCGAGCCTACTGCGGTGCCCATGCCTGCCGTGTTTTCGATCAAGATGCGCAGATTGCCCAGTGGATTGCGTCGGCTCGCTTGCTTTACGGACTCGATTACGTTGGAAATGGACTGCGCCATTAAGCATTCACCGCAGGAACCTGGATGCACGACAAGAAAGTCTGCCCCCAAGGCCACGCCGCGGACGAGCTCGTCGTGGAAGGCTTGGATACTGCGGACGCGCAGCATTTGCTGCGCGCTGGCTAGATTGATCAGATAATTTGCATGGATGACCAGGGGACCTAGACCGTATTCGGCTCGCTTGGCACGAAAGGCAGCGGCGTCCACTTCAGCGATGCGGGTTACGCCGCCCTGCCACATACGGGGGCTGGCGGAGAAGATTTGCAGGGCGTTGGCGCCCAGCTTTCTTGCTGATTCCAGGGCGTTTACATAGCTCCCGGCGATGGACGTGTGGATGCCGAGGCGCAGGCTGCCGTCCATCCAGGGGGGAGCTTGGGGTTCCGGCTCGGGCTCCGGGCGATATTCGTCTTCCGGATCGAACTCCGAAAGGGCGGCGACGGCTTGTTCTGATGTGGATAGCAAGAAATTCACCTTGTCTTAAACTACTCATTGTACCACAAGCCGCAAATGTGTTTGATTTACGCGGACGCTCCCGTGCATCGAGGATTCGCTCGATGGGCATGAAGCTCGGGCGTGTGTGGTTTGCCGGGCAGGTCGGCGATGCCGTAGAGTGGTGTGTCCGCTCGGCGCGCATTGCAGCGGCAAATATCTGTGCGTTTGTGGCGATAGCTAGGAGAACTTGATGCTGGTGGTGATGGGGGCGGCGGCTACAGAGCAGCAGGTGCGCGCGGTTTGCGAGCGCATCGAGGCGCTGGGTCTGAAGGCGCATCCGATTCCAGGGTCGTTGCGCACGGCGATCGGCATCACCGGCAACAAGGACTCGCTGGACTTGGGCGTGCTGGAGTCCTTGCCGGGAGTGGTCGAGTGCATCCCGGTCAGCAAGCCGTACAAGCTGGTGAGTCGCGATGTGAAGGCGGAAGATACCGTTGTGACCATCGCTACGCCTGGCGGCGATGTGCTGGTGGGCGGCGGAAATATCGCCATGGTGGCGGGGCCGTGCGCGGTGGAGACCGAGGAGCAATGCTTTGCCATTGCGGAACGCATTGCGCCGACCGGGGTGAAATTGTTTCGCGGCGGGGCTTACAAGCCGCGTACTTCGCCCTACAGCTTCCAGGGTCACGGTGAAGATGGGTTGAAAATTTTGGCGAACGTACGGAAGAAATTCGGATTCGGGATTATTACCGAGGCGGTGGACAACGAATCGCTGGATTTGGTGGAAGAGTATGCCGACGTGATCCAGATTGGAGCGCGCAGCATGCAGAATTTTTCGTTGCTGAAACGGGCCGGGAAAGCCAAGAAACCTGTGCTGCTCAAGCGCGGAATGTCCGCGACGCTGGATGAATTTTTGATGGCGGCGGAATATCTTTTGTCCGAGGGAAACTATCGCGTGATGCTGTGCGAGCGCGGCGTGCGCACCTTTTCCGATTTCTCGCGCAACACCCTGGATTTGGCGGTGGTGCCCGCGGTACAACGTCGCAGCCATCTGCCGATCCTGGTCGATCCGAGCCACGGAACCGGGAAGCGCAGCAAAGTGTTGCCGCTGTCGCGCGCTGCCGTGGCCGTGGGCGCGGATGGCTTGCTGGTGGAAGTGCACCACGAGCCGGACAAGGCCTGGTCGGATGGTGTGCAGTCGATCTTGCCGGAAGAATTTGCCACGCTGATGAGCGAGGTGCGGCAGATCGCCGGCGTATTGCATCGCCTGGTGAATTAGTCCTCATGAACCCCTAATGGACCGAGATCCGTGTGCTCAGCCTCCTGCCATGAAGCGTCCCCTTAATTTTCGCGTTATTTTTTTGCTGGTGGTGCTGGTGCTCGCCGGCATCGGGATCATGCTGCGCGAGCACCGGCCTTCGTTCTTACGGCCTGGACTGAAGTTGTACGCCTACGTAACCACGGCGGGCGGTTCCCTCGCGGTGGTCGACCTCGTAAAGCTTGGCGTCGTGGGGCGGGTCGCCGTTGGGCCGGTGCCATCGGGTGTGCGCGCGCATCCTACGCGTGCGGAAATTTGGGGTGCCAGCGCGCAGGGCGGCTATTTGTGGGTGCTGAGCACGAGGGCCGGCCAAGTGACGTCACGAATTCCGGTTGGTCCGGGCCCATACGCTGTGGATTTTTCCAAGGATGGCCGGCGCGCTTATGCTGCGTCGTCGGGCAGTGATACGTTGCTGGCGATCGATTGCGAGTCGCACGCGATTCTGGGCCGCGCCAGGACCGGGGCCGAGCCGGTCTTGGTGAAGGCTACGCCCGACGGGAAAACTCTGGTGGTCGTGAACCGCGGAGACGGCTCGTTGGGCATTCACGATGCCGCCACCCTGCAAGAGCGGGCGCGCGTTTCCGTGGTGGCGCAGCCCGAGGACGTAGCGGTGCTGCCGGATGACTCGGTGGCGTTTGTCTTGAGCCGAACGCAGCAGCGCGTTTCCGTCGTCGATTTGCGCCGCGGGGTGCTGCTGACAAATCTGCAGCTGGCCGGCAGACCCTCGCAGATGCTCCTGAAGCCCGATGGCGGGGAGCTTTACGTGATTTCGCCGGAAGCGCATGGGCTGCAAGTCATCAATACCTGGACGCATGAGGTAGGCGATTATGTGTTGCTCGGATCCGCGCCGACGAGCGGCGCATTGTTGCCTGATGCCAGCGGACTTTTCGTTTCCGATGCGGTGGCGGACCGGATTGCGCCCGTCGATATCGTGAATCGCAAGGTTATGACTCCAATCCTTGCGGGGCGCTCGCCTGGAGCGTTGGCGTTTGACTCGGTGGAGCGGCCTACTTTGCTGCTGGTGGTGAATCAGACTTCGGGAGATTTGGCGGTGATTCGCATCAGCACCGAGAACCCGGCGCTGCTGACGATGATTCCCGTGGGGGAGAGTCCGCGGGAACTGGCCATAAAACTCTTCCAGTAGAACTTGAAGCGGCGTCAGTGATTCAGAGTTGTATCGTCATCGGGCGCTAAGCGTGGGCGGGCCGACACCTCAAGCGATAGATTAAGTTTGTATTTGCACCGGTTCGATCGGCCAAGAGGCGTGTTCTTCGCCAATCGGAACCTCCAGGAAAGCTTCAGATGGCAGCACATCCACGGGCAGCCCGCCGTGCCACAGAGCCACGCCCACTTTCATTTTCGTGACACCGGCAAGCTTCAACTTGTCCTTGCGAATGGCCACTTCCAAAATGTTGTCAAAGGCGACCTCGGCAAATCCTTGAGGATTTAGCAGGCAGGCGCGACCCTGCTCGACCGCGAATTCTTCAATTCTCCCGCGGGCCACCCGGACGATCAGGACGATTTCTTCCGAAGTGGTGATGGTGATGCGAAATTCAGGGCCTTCAATCTCGGAGATTGCCTCGAGAAAAGGATCGACGCGCAGGCAGAAGCGCTGCTCCTCGAAGCCGTAGCGCAACTCATGCAAATAAAACACGCGGCCGTGCATGGAGCCGCCGCGACGCTCCGGGGAGTATAGGCCGGAACTCAGCCATTCAAAGTAGGAAGTATCGCGTCCATCGACTTTGATGTTCAACAAGTCCGCAGGAGCGATTTGCAGCGCATGTTCCGGCTGACGTTTGATGGCCTTGGCCAGCTCGTCGGGAGCTTCTTGTCCCAGAGCCAGATAGATGCTGGTGAGGTGTTTGCGGAAGAGCGCATCAAATTCCGCGTCGTTGGCGGTGCTGTGTTCGGGACCGAACCACCAGCACCAATCGCTGCCTTCGGCGGCCAGCAAAGACTCTTTGGCCAGCTGCAACCCGGTGACCGTGGGAGCGTCTTCGCGCCCCTCCGCGTGAGCGGCGGCGGCACGGGCATAGGCTTCGCGGGCATCCCACAGCAACTCCCAGGCAGCGACGTCTTCGTTGTGGCCGATCCACACGTCGAAGTTGGCGTTGATCCAGGAGGCCGGGAAAATGCCGCCAGTGGTGGGAATGTCGGCGGCTGCGGCGATCGCTTCGCTGGCGGTGAGCGCGCGAAACTCGGAGTCCTCCTGCACCAAACCGTAAAATTCACGCAGGAATTGCCTGCCGTTGCCCGCGTAATATTCCCAGGCGTTTTCGCCGTCGAGAAACAGACAGACGGTGATGGGCTGGGCGCTCTGTGCGCGCTCCGCAACGTAACGCAGGCGGCCATGAAGATCGACGGCCGCGGCGCGAGCGTCCATACGGCTGTACACGAAGCCAATCAAATCGGAGAGATGGTGGTCCCGAAATAGGCCGGTAATGCCCTGCTCACCCAGCTGCACGCGCCACGGTTTGTACAAGCGGTCAGCATTCGCGGGAATGCCATTGATGTCGCGAAAAAACGCCACGTTCAGTGTGCGGCCGAGAACTCCTTCATCGGTGCCGAACCATTGAAAACCTTCTTCGGCGGCAATGGTCAGAGCTTGATCGGAAACGGAGCCTTCCGAGGGCCACAATCCCACCGGGCGGACGCCAAAAGTGCGCTCGTGATACTCGCGAGCGCGGCGCAGCTGCTCCCGTGCGTCTTCGGGGCGACGATACGCGCGCCGTGGCAACGGAGTGCTTGGATTGGCCACGCGCGCAATATCGGAATCGCAGAGCAAGGGCAGGATGGGGTGATAAAACGGGGTGGTGCTCAGTTCGATTTGCCCGCGCTGCGCGGCCTCGCGATAAGCGGGAAGGACCAATTTCATGAGCTCGAGCTGCTTGGCCTTCAGCACGGCCTTGTCATATTCGGAAAAATCCTTGCCCCTGCAGGACAGGCGGCTTACCGCTTCATCGTTCTGCAGCCAGAGTTCGTCCATCCAGGCAAGCTGCGAGAGCAGCTGCAGGTCTCTCCAATCGCGGGTGGTGAAGGTGACCAACGCCTGCGCGCCGCCGGTGGGTTGCGCCCATTCGTTCAATTCAACGAAGCGCGGCCAGCGCGACATCAGCCGCTCATGATTCACTTGAAACGCGCGGGCCAAAATCTCCGCTTTGTCCTCGCGCGTAAGTTCCGCGGCGTCCTTGAAAGCCAGGGTAAACCACGGCTCGTTAAATTGTCCGCTGGCGTACTCTTCGAGCTGGCTTCCCAGAGAAGGTACGACGTTGAACGTGGCGTGAAAATTCGGGAACTCTTTGAGTACCTCGACCATGCCCCAGTAGTCTTTCAGGGCATGCAGTCTGGTCCATGGTAAAAGGTAGCGGCCGGTCTCCGGATCGCGATACTGCGGCTGGTGCATATGCCAAAGCACGACTAAGTTCACTCGACTCATCGTTGACCCGCTTTGGCGGTTCCCTCTTCGTTGAATTCGCGACGGGCTGCGGGGCTGCAGTCGGCACCCTGTAGTGAAATTCTACATGGCATTTGGGATTCCGCATGCAGGTTATTGGAGCGGCGTGACCCAACAGTTTCCGCGGCTCACCTGTCGGCAGCGCTCATTTGATCCGCCCAGGACACCGTGGTGGTCGCCAGTTCCTGCAACACTTCGGCGTCGTTCTTTGCCGATTTTTTCAGCACATGAAACGAATGATCCGCCGTTTCGATGACGTGCAAGGTCGCACGCGGGCCTAGCTCGGCGCACACCGGGCGCAACAATTCTAAATCGGCCAGGGGATCGCGCGTGCCCTGCAGGAACAACATCGGCGCCGCAACCTTGGCGAGGTGTTCCGCGCGCTTCGTCCCGGGACGTTTCGGAGGGTGCAGTGGAAAGCCGAAGAACACCAATCCTCGCACGCCCTCCAGCGCGCTCTTGGCTGCCGCCTGAGACGTCATGCGGCCGCCCATGGACTTGCCACCGGCCAGCAAGGGCAAATCGGGAGCTAGCTGGGCAGCCGTCCGCACCGCGGCCACCACCGTGTCCGTCAGCATGCTTGGCGGGTCAGGTACTCGCCGCTGCTCCTCCATGTACGGGAACTGGTAACGCAACGTGGCGACCGCGACCGCGGCGAATTCATCCGCCAACTTCTCCAAAAATGGATGATGCATTCCGGCTCCCGCGCCGTGCGCCAGGACGAGGAGATAACGCGGCTTCGCCGGCAGCAAGAGGAGCGCGGTGACTTTGCGCTGACCTCCGATTGCGTCGACTGCGAATTGCACCTGCTCTTTTGTCGCCATCGCAACGAGAGTCTAGCAGGACGTCCGCATGCAACGCATGACACAAAACAGTGGATGACCCAATGCGGGCCCGACACGAACCCGCTCGCAAACCTGTCGGTGAGCGCGCACGCGACCGGCGCACGCAACCGGCGCAACCAACCGGCGCACGCAACCGGCGCACTCGAGACACACACAGCGGTGAACGCAGCGTGCTACACTCACGAATTCCGCTATGCGCATCCTGGACCGCTATATTGTCCGCGAAGTTTTTCGCCACGCACTCCTAGGCCTCGTGGTCTTCACCTTCGTCTTCTTTGTCCCTCAGTTAGTCCGGCTGATGGAACTGTTCGTGCGTCATAGCGGTAATGGCTCGCAAATTCTGGACCTGTTTCTGTGCGTGTTTCCCGGAGTTTTTACCTTCACGATACCGATGGCCATTCTCATTGGCGTGCTCCTGGGATTGGGACGTATGTCCGCGGACAGCGAAATTATTGCCCTCACCGCGCTGGGCATCGGGCGCCGGCGCATTTTGCTCCCGGTGGGAGTGCTGGCGTTCACGGGTTTCGCGCTGACGCTGGCGATCACGCTGTGGCTCGCGCCGTTGGCGCTGCGCACGTTGCGCACCATCGAAACGGATCTGATCACTTCTCAGGTCTCCTTCGCGGTGCAGCCGCGCGTTTTTGACGAACGCTTTCCGCACCTGGTGCTGTACGTCAACGACGTCTCCGCCAGCGGCACGCAATGGCACGGAGTGTTCCTGGCGGAGACCAACGAAGAAAGCGGCGCTCAACTGACGCTCGCGGAGGATGCCATTGTGATTGCCGAGCCCAATCTCGGCAAACTGGAGTTGCATCTGCAAGGCGGTAGCACCCATGAATTTACGCGTGCGGATGCGGAGCACTATTCGGTGACGGCCTTCGGACAGAGCGACTGGCCCATCGAATTCAACTCCATCGATAACGGCGAGCCTCGTGAACTCAGCAATCCCGAGCGCGGTTTTCGCGAGCTGCTGCGCGACCACGGCCCGGGCTGGCGCGAAGCCCGCGTGGAACTGCACCGTCGCCTGGCCTTTCCGGTGGCCTGCTTTGTCTTTGCGCTGATTGCCGTGCCCATTGGAGCGCAGCCGCGCCGCGGCGGGCGCGCCGCCGGCTCGCTGATCGCCGTGTTGGTCATCGCGTCCTACTATCTCCTTTTTATCGTGGGCGCGGGGATGGCTCGCCAGGGCGCGGTGTCGCCGGCGCTGGGGATCTGGTTTGCGAACGGACTGCTCGCGGTCGTCGGTCTCTCGCTGCTGCCGCGCATGGAACAGTTCCGCGGGGAAAGCGGGTGGCTGGCGGGAGCACGGCGCTTCACTTCGTGGGTGCGCATCGTGCGCCGGCGTAAAGCTCTGGCGCGTGCGCGGGCGGCGACGGCGCGCGCCGCCGCCGCGGAAGAGAACGGCGGCTCGGCCGAGGCCGGCGGTTTAGCGGGAAGCAGTTTTCCGCGATTGATGGATATCTACCTGTTGCGGCGCTTTTTCTTTTATTTCGTATTGCTGATCGCCGCGTTCGTTTTTCTGTTCGAGGCGTTTACGTTTTTTGAACTGCTGGACGATATCGCGCGGCACCGCATTCCGTTCGTGGTGGTGATGGATTATTTCAGGTTTCTAACGCCGAATTTGCTGTACAACCTCGCGCCGCTGGGCGCGCTGGTGGCGGTGCTGGTGACGCTGGGGGTGATGAGCAAGAACAACGAGGTGGTGGCCATCAAGGCCAGCGGGGTAAGCCTATACCGGCTGGCCGTGCCGCTGATCCTCGCTGGGGTGTTGCTGGCCGGCGCGCTCGTGGCGCTCGACGATTTGTACCTCCCTTACGCCAACCAGCGCCAGGACGCGCTGCGCAACCAGATCAAAGGCCGCCCGGCGCAAACTTACCGGCGGCCGCAGCGCTGGATTTTCGGCGAGAACTGGAAAATCTACAACTACGACGTGTTTGAACCCACACAAAATCTCTTTGGCGGCCTGACGGTGCTGGAACTCGATCCGGTCACCTTTCAGCTGCGCCGGCGCGTATTTGCTTCGCGGGCGCAGTGGTCTGATTCGCAGAAAACGTGGATCCTGGAAGGCGGCTGGGTGCGCGATTTTTCCGGCGGGGCCATCACCAGCTTCGATAAATTTCGCGTGCGCGACCTGCCGGAACTGGTCGAGCCTCCCGGTTATTTCAATCGCGAGTATCTGCAAGCTTCACAGATGAACTGGCGCGACCTGCGCACGTACATCGATGGACTGCAGCAGGCGGGTTACGACGTGGCGGCCTTGACGGTGCAGTGGCATCGCAAACTGGCATTTCCGCTGATGGCTCCGATCAGTATGCTGCTGGCCATCCCGTTCGCGTTTTACGTTGGGACGCGCGGCGCGGTAGGGGGGATAGCGATCGGCGTGGCCATTGGCATCATTTACTGGTCCCTGGTGGAGTTGCTGCAAGCCATGGGAGGCATCGGGCAGTTGCCGCCGTTTCTGGCGGGGTGGTCGCCGGACATCATCTTTTTCTTTTTAGGTCTGTACTTCTTCCTCAAGATGCCCACTTAGCGCACGGGGGGAGCCCTGTTTCGCGAAAGGTTGTGTTTATAAAGGGACTTAAAGTACCTTTGTTTTCACAACCTTTGGCAAGTGTTCATTCCGCACGGTTTACGGGCCATTTTTGTTGGCAAGATAGTTAACGCGGAGGCGGTTGACGCGCTCCGAACTGCCAACCCCGTGGAGCCCAATCGAGTTCGACTGGCCATAGACGCGGGCAGCCTCTCGACAAAGATCTCCCTAGGAGCAAGTGTAGCGGCGCGGCGCCGGCTCGATCAAGGTTCACGCGGGACAGATTTAGGGCAGTTCTACAACTGCCCCTTACCTGAACTTGGCGGCTACTTGGACTTTTTCTTTTGTTTTTCTTCGATTACGGCTTGGGCGGCGGCCAGGCGCGAGATGGGAACGCGGAATGGCGAGGCGCTGACGTAGTCCATGCCAATTTCGTGGCAGAACTTCACGCTTTCCGCGTCTCCGCCGTGCTCGCCGCAGATGCCGACTTTGAGCTTTGGACGAGTTTCCCGTCCGCGGTCGATGCCCCAGCGCATCAGCAGGCCGACGCCTTTGATATCGAGAGACTGGAAGGGATCGGCGGAGAAGACGCCGGCCTTCTTTTCGTCGACGTAATCGGGGAGGAAGCGACCGGCGTCGTCGCGGGAGAGGCCCATGGTGGTTTGCGTCAGGTCGTTGGTGCCGAAGGAGAAGAACTCGGCGACTTCGGCGATTTCGTTGGCGAGCAGGGCGGCGCGGGGCAGCTCGATCATGGTGCCGACAAGATAGTCGAGCTTAGTCCCGGACTTTTTGATCAGTTCATCCGCTACTTTACGTGTGGCCTGGTCGAGGATTTGCAGTTCTTTCTTGTCCAAAGTGAGCGGGTGCATGATCTCAGGTAATACTTTAATTCCCTGCTTCTTGCATTCGAGGGCCGCTTCGATGATCGCGCGCACCTGCATTTCAAGAATTTCCGGATAGGTGATGGAGAGACGGCAGCCGCGGTGACCCAGCATGGGATTGGCTTCATGCAATTGCTCCACGCGGCGCGCGACGATCGCCACGTCGAGATGAAGCTCCTTCGCCAACTCCTCCTGCTTTGTGCGTTCGTGAGGGACGAATTCGTGGAGCGGCGGATCAATCAGGCGGATGGTTACGGGAAAGCCGTCCATGGCTTTGAAAATACCGATGAAATCGCGGCGCTGGAATGGCAGCAACTTATCCAGGGCTTGGACGCGAGCCTCCCGATTGTCCGCCAGGATCATTTCCTGGATGGCACGCTGGCGCTCGTGGCTCTTTTCGGGATGCTCGAAGTCGGTGAAGAACATGTGTTCGGTGCGGCATAGGCCGATGCCTTCGGCGCCAAACTCGCGGGCCTTGCGAGCGTCTTGCGGGGTGTCGGCATTGGTGCGGACGCCCAAACGACGGACGCCGTCGGCCCAGTTCATCAGAATTTCGTAGGATTTCGGCAAGGAAGGCACCACGAGCGGCATGGAGCCTTCGTAAACCACGCCTTCGCTGCCGTCCAGCGTTATCCACTCGCCTTCTTTCACGGTCTTGCCGCCGGCGGTCATTTTTTTGCCGGCGTAATCGATCTGCAATTTCTCCGCTCCGACGATGCAACACTTGCCCCACCCGCGGGCAACCACGGCGGCGTGGCTGGTCTTGCCACCGGTGGCGGTGAGGATACCCTGAGCAACGGCCATGCCCCCGACGTCTTCAGGGCTGGTTTCGCGGCGAACCAATACGACCTTCTCACCCTTGGCAGCCCAATCTTCCGCTTCGTGCGCGGAGAACACCACCTTGCCGACGGCGGCGCCGGGCACGGCGTCGATGCCGGTGGTGATGATTTTGGACTGGAGCGATTTCTTATCCACTTTGGCGTCGATGACAGGATAGAAGAGGCGCTCGATGTCCGCAGGCTGGATGCGCTGGATGGCTTGCTCTTTGCTGATGAGTTTCTCGCCGGCCATATCGACGGCCATGCGGAAGGCGGCGGTGGGCGTGCGCTTACCGGTGCGCGTCTGGAGCATGTACAGCGTGCCCTCTTCCACGGTGAATTCCATGTCCTGCATGTCGTGGTAATGGTTTTCAAGTTTTACTCGAACCTTTTCGAGCTGGTTGTAAACCTTCGGCATACGCTGCGCCATTTCCTTCAGGTGCATCGGGGTGCGGATGCCTGCCACCACGTCCTCGCCTTGCGCGTTGACGAGATAGTCGCCGTAGAATTCCTTTTCTCCGGACGAGGGGTTACGCGTGAAGCAGACGCCCGTGCCGGAATTTTCTCCGGTGTTGCCGTAAACCATTTGCACGACGTTCACGGCGGTGCCGAGCAGGCCGGTGATTTTCTCTACCCGGCGATAGGTGACGGCTTTTTCCGCCATCCAGGAACCGAACACCGCGCCGATCGCGCCCCAGAGCTGCTCCATGGGATCTTCGGGGAAATCCTTGCCGGTCTTTTCCTTGAAATGTTTCTTGTATTCAGCGACCAGTTCTTTCCAGCCACTGGCGGGGACGGCGGTATCTTCCCTTACGCCGAGGCGATCTTTCATGGCGCGCAGGCGATGCTCCAAATCCTCCTTGGGCATCTCCATGACGACGGTAGAGTACATTTGCACGAAGCGGCGGTAGGCGTCGTAGGCGAAGCGATCGTTTTTGGTGGCGCCCGCCAGGCCTTCGACGGAGCGGTCGTTCAAGCCCAGATTGAGAATGGTTTCCATCATGCCGGGCATGGAGCGCGCGGAACCGGAGCGCACGCTCACGAGCAGCGGATTCTTGGGATCGCCCAATTTTTTCCGGGTGGTCTTTTCGAGCTTGCCCACATTCTCGACCAGCTGCTTCTTCAATTCCGGCGGGAATTTTTTGCCATTCTTATAGTAGTAGTCGCAAGCCTCGGTGGAGATGGTAAAGCCGGCGGGAACCGGCAGGCCGATGCGGGTCATTTCCGCGAGGCCGGCGCCTTTGCCGCCGAGCACGTCCCGCCAGGTGCCATCACCCTCTGCCTTACCTGCGCCAAAAAAATAAATCCACTTTTTCACGTTAAGCCTCGTAGGAGAATTGAACCGCAGTCGTGCAAAAATTCGAGCTGCAAGGTAGAAGCGTCGGCACGCCGACAATCGGCCATGCCGCGAAACTTCATGTAAGACTTTAAGTTAGTCAACGCCGCTCCTCTGCCGCAATCTCAGAGAAATCCGCGACGGTGGTGAACTCTTGCAATACTTCCGAGAGCAGCGTCAGGCGATTGTTCCGCACGCGTTGGTCCTCGGCCATGACCATCACGTCTTCAAAAAATTTATCAATCACTTTGCGAAGGCTCGCGATAGTTTCAAGAGCATCCTCATACTTTCCGGCGAGCTTGTCGGCCTGCACTTTGCCGGCAGCATGGCGGACCGCGCGGTGCAATTCCCTCTCGGCATCGTTCTCAAATAGTTCCGGGTTGGTGTGCTGGGAGTTGCCGGAAGCGAAGCTGGCTTTCTCCACAATTTTGCGGATACGTTTGAAGGAGACGGCGAGCGGTTCAAAATTTTTGGATTTCCGTATCGCTTTTAGCGCCACCAACCGCTTGTGCACATCCACCAGATCGTCGGCGCCCGCGCGGAACACCGCGTTGATTTCGTCGTAGGCAAAACCCTCGCGCTCCTTGAAGACAAAGCGGGCGCGATCCAGCAGAAAGTCCAGCACCTGGGTCTCCTGGGCGGGGGTCATGCCACGCTTGGGTTTGTGGGTGAGCAACGCTTTGGCCGCGGCGCCAATGGCCAGGGACAGCGAGAGCGGCAGCTTGCGCTCCAGGATGATTTTGACGATGCCCAGGGCGGCGCGGCGCAGAGCGTAGGGATCGCTGGAGCCGGTGGGAATCACGCCGACGGCGAAGCAGCCGACGACGGAGTCGAGTTTGTCCGCGAGCGCTATGGTGCAGCCGGTCAGGTTGCGTGGGATCGGGTCGTCCAGGCCAACCGGGCGATAATGATCATAGACGGCGTCGGAGACTTCATCGGGTTCGCCTTGCGCGCGGGAGTACAAGCCGCCGACGATGCCCTGCAGCTCGGTAAATTCACGAACCATCTCGGTGGCCAAGTCGCACTTGGAAAGCTCCGCGGCGCGATCCGCGTCGAGAACGTGGGCTTGGGCGATGCCGCGGTTGGACCAATCTTCGGCGAGCCAGCGGGCGATGGCACGAACGCGCTCGACTTTGTCAAAATAGCTGCCCAGGCGGGATTCGTACGTGATTTTGTCCAGCTTGCGCAGATAGTCGGCCAGCCGACATTTCTGATCCGCGTGCCAGAAAAATTGGGCGTCCGCAAAGCGCGCGCGGAGGACGCGCTCGTGCCCCGCGCGAACGAGGCCGTGGGCATCCCTGGCCAAATTGATCACCGCCAGAAAATGCGGCGCCAAATCCCCAGCGCGCTTTTCGAGCGCAAAATATTTCTGATGATCGCGCATCACGGTGACCAGAATTTCGTCCGGTAACGCCAGAAAGGCCGGATCGAAATCCCCGGCAATCACGGTGGGAAATTCATTGAGGTAGCCGACCATTTGCAGGAGGTGCGCATCCTCATGAATTTTGAGGCCGCTCTTCCTGGCGTGCGCGGCCAGCTCCGATGCAATCTTGGCCGCGCGTTGCGCGGGACGGACGATCACGCCGTTGGCCCGGAGCTTTTTTTCGTAATCGGCGAAATCGCGCACGGCGATCTCGCCGGCGCCGAGGAAGCGGTGCCCACGAGTCTTGCTTCCGGCGTTCACGCCGCCGTAGGAGAACCGCAAAGGCTTCCCGTTCAGGATGGCGACGATCCAACGGATGGGCCGGATGAAACGCGCGCCGTCAAGTCCCGTCCAGGTCATGGAGCGCGGCCAAGTCAAGTCATGGATGGCCCGGGGCAGAATTTCGTTCAGGATTTGTTCGGCGGTGCGCCCGAGCTTGATGTTCCTGGCGGCCAGGTATTCGCCCTTGGGCGTTTGGACGAGGTAGATTTCCTTGAGAGGCAGTCCTTGCTTCTCGGCAAAACTGAGCGCCGCGCGGGTCGGCGCGCCGACGGCGTCGTAGGCCACGGATTTTGGCGGTCCGGTGACTTCGCTGGTGACGTCCGCTTGCGTGGCCTGCAGGCCACGCAGCCATGCGACTAGCCGACGCGGCGTGCTGAAGGTCTCGATGCGCACGCCGTCAACGAAGTTCTCTGCTGTCAACAACTTAGCAAGGTTGCCGCGCAGTTCTTCTTCGGCTTTGGGGAGCATGCCGGCCGGAATTTCTTCACAGCCAATCTCGAAAAGAAGTTCCACGCGTTTTTCACCGGCGGTTTTTCCGGCCAGCGATTTTCCTGACACGGATTTCGCCACAGGATTTTTCCTGGCGGTGTGCTTCCCTGCTGCGCTCATGCCCGGACCCCTCACGCGCGAACCTCACCGGCACGAACTTCGTCGACACGAACCTCGCGCCGCAACGCCGGGCCGCCGATCTGTTCGAGATAGTTCGCCGCGGTGCGGCAGGCGATGGTTCGCACGCGCGCCATCAACGCCGCACGTTCCGTGGTGGAGATGACGCCGCGAGCATCCAGCAGATTGAACAGGTGCGAGCACTTTAAGCAGTGGTCGTAGGCCGCGAGCAGCGGGAACCGCAAGCGCGCCGGACCCTCCGCGACTTTGTAGCCCTGCAAAAGCTCCTGCGCCTGCTTTTCGTGCAACTCAAATTCCGCGCGAATCGCCGCGGCATCGCTGCGGTCGAAGCTATACTCGGAGAATTGCTGCTCTTCCATCAACCGAATATCGCCGTAGGTCTTATCCGCGGACCAGCGAATATCGTAGACGCTCTCGACGCCCTGCAGGAAAGCGCAGATTCGTTCGAGGCCGTAGGTCAGTTCCACGGAAACGGGATCCAAGTCTATGCCGCCGCTCTGCTGAAAGTAGGTGAACTGCGTGATCTCCAAGCCGTCCAGAAGAACCTGCCAGCCAATTCCCCAGGCACCCAGGGTGGGCGATTCCCAGTTGTCTTCTTCAAAGCGCACGTCGTGGACTTTCAGATCAATTCCGATGGCCCGCAAGCTGTGGAGATAAACGTCCTGGACATCGACCGGCGAAGGTTTAAGTATTACTTGAAATTGGGAGTGCTTATAGAGACGGTTGGGATTTTCACCGTAGCGTCCATCGGCGGGCCGCCGGCTAGGTTGCGCATAAGCCACGCGGTACGGCTGAGGACCGAGGACGCGAAGAAAGGTCTCCGGGTGCATGGTGCCGGCGCCGACCTCCACATCGTAAGGCTGCTGCAGGACGCACCCTTGCTTCACCCAGAAGTGCGAAAGGTTTAGAAAAAGATCCTGAAAGGTGAGGCCTTTTAGCTGGCGCTTGGCTTCAAGTTTTACTTTAGATCTCAAGTCGTCTCCAACATGCGTCGCGTGCCCAGTTTTTTCTCCGTGTGATGTTCGATCCAATCCAAGCAAACTTCACGAAGTTCTTCCGCTGCGCGATTCGCGGGTCCGAGATCGGTGAGCTTCTCGAGGCTAGTGCCGGCAAAACGCTCAGCAAGCCTGCGCGCCGCGACCCGCAAGGTGCGCATGCCGGAAGTGCGGCAGCTCTCGCAAAAAAGTCCGTCGGCCCATGCGGCGGCGTATGCAAATTGCGAGGCAAACGCGGTGCCGCATTTCGCACAGCGGTCAAAGCGCGGCAGCCAGCCGCCGAGGCGGACGGTCCAGAAGACAAAGTAGCTGACCGGCAAGGTCCAATCCGCAGTGCGCTCCACTTCCCTGGCGGTCAGCAGCATGAGCCGGAACATGGGCTCCGAGACTTCGTGGTCCGGCAGCACCGATTCGGCAATTTCGCTCACGATGGCCAGGCCGGTGCTCAGCTCGTAGTCACTCTGCGACTGGTGCAGGGATTCGAGCAGTTCAGCCTGCTGGATGCGCACCAGCTCGCGCGTTTCCTTTTCGACGTACCAGAGTTGCACGTGGGACATCACGCTCAACGTAGAGCCATAGCGATTTTTTACGCTGCGCGCGCCCGCGGCTACCCCGCGCATTCTACCCGAAGCGCGGCCGAAAAAACTGACCAGGCGGTCCGCTTCTCCCAGCGGGAAGGTGCGCAGAATGATGGCTTCCGTCTCCCTGGCAGGCATGAGGGCAGTCGGCGGGCCGACGCCACCCGGAACGATATGCTGGGGAACGAAGGGCCATGGAAACGAAAAGCCATGGAGAACGTTGCGCCGCGGCAACCGCCATTCGCGGAAACACCTGCCCGATACCGTCCGGTTCGCCGGCAACAGCCGAGTTAGATTTTTTACCATACGCGCGGGCCGGGCGCAATCGCTACCAGCATAAAATCGTTGCCACGCATGGTTTTTTTCTTTTGTTTTTTTAGGGCGCTGAGGAAACACTGCGTGATCGTTAGCATTCCAGCCCCATTTTGCGGCGAAAGTGTTCTGTTAACCAGAGCCGCTTGGCGGCAATCATTATCGGACACATCCCCCACCACTTCCCTGCCAGCGTGGGCGATTGTGGAATGGCCTCGGTCGCGAAAAATTGCAAACGCCGGAGGGCGGCCGCGCCGAAGATCGCCCGCGAAGAAAGCGCGCGAGGCTTCCCAATCCTGTGCGTTTTCGCTACTCTGCCAGCGGCCCTCTCGACGTGTTCATCCCGCTCAAAGACGAAGCCCGAAGCCGCTCCTTCCCTGCCATCAACATCCTGCTCATCCTGATCAACGTCGCGGTATTCTTCTACCAACTCAGCCTGCAAACCACGCTTTCGCGGCACGCGTATGAAAATTTCATTATCCTCAACGGCACGGTGCCATCGCGCATCCCCGCTTTCCTCAGCGGTCATGCCAGCTTCGAGCACGCCTTCCTCCCGCTGGTAACCAGCCTATTCCTGCACGGCAGCCTGCTGCACATCGCCGGCAACATGCTCTTCCTGTGGGTGTTCGGCGACAATATCGAGGACTACTTCGGCCATTTGCCTTATCTGCTCTTTTATTTTTTTTGCGGTATAGGTTCCGGCCTGCTGCACGTCATCTTCAACTGGGGCTCCCCCGTGCCCGCGATCGGCGCCAGCGGAGCCATCTCTGGGGTGATGGGCGCCTACGCTGTGCTCTTTCCCCGTGAACGCATCCTCACGCTGGTCTTTATTTTCCTGGTGCCCATACCGGCGTATTTCGTGCTCGGCGTCTGGTTTCTGTTTCAATTTCTGGCCGCGGTTAATATGCTGGGCCCAAATTCCGTGGCCGCGGGCGGAGGCGTAGCGGTGTGGGCGCACGTTGGAGGATTTTTGCTGGGCATGCTGATCACGGGACTGGCGCGTAGGCCAGGTGGATAGATTTTCTTGAAGTACAAGCAGCACGAACTCGGCGCCTAGCCGAATCGAGTTATTGGTACCTGTAGCTGCCTTCGCCCCGAGATTTTAGTTAGCTTTTACCGGCGCGGTTCGCCAGCCAGTCGCCTACTTGGGCGGTGGTTTTGTCGCCGCCGAGGTCCACGGTGACGAAATTTTCCTGCACCGCGGCTTTTACTGCAGCGCGCAACGCTTGCGCTTCCGGATGCCAGCTCAAAAATTCGAGCAGCATCGCCGAAGCTAGTACGGAGCCGAGGGGATTCGCAATGCCCTTCCCGGCAATGTTTGGCGCCGAACCATGCACCGGCTCAAACAGCGAAGTGCGCCCAGGGTGAATATTCCCCGAAGGTGCCAGCCCCAGGCCGCCGGCCAGTTGCGCGCCGAGGTCGCTGATGATATCGCCGAACAGGTTGTTGGTAACGATCACGTCGAACTGGCGCGGATCGCGAATCATCTCCATGGCCAGCGTATCAATATATAGGTGGCGGGAATCGAGCTCGGGAAATTCGGCGCGTACTTGTTTAAAGACGCGCTGCCAGAGATCGTGCGCAAAGGTCATGGCGTTGGACTTGTCGCTCATGCACACGCGTTTCAAGCCTTTGGCCCGCGCATATTCAAACGCATAGCGAATGATGCGCTCCACGCCTTTGCGCGAATTTACATCCTCCTGGACGGCGATCTCGTCGGGCGTATCCTTTTTGAAGAAACCGCCGACGCCAACGTATAAACCTTCGGTGTTTTCGCGGAAGACCATCATGCGGATGTCTTCTTCGCGGCGGTCGCGCAGAGGGGTAAATTTCGCGTGGTACAGCTCGACGGGGCGAGCGTTCACGTAAAGGTCGAGCTTGAACCGCAGGCCCAGCAGGATGTCCGCCGCGTGTTGATTGGAGGGGACGCGCGGATCGCCGAGGGCGCCAAAAAGGATGGCGTCGAACTCGTCGCGCAGCATTTCCACCGCCCCAGCGGGCAAGCTAATCTTTTCCTTTAAATATTTATCCGCGCCCCAATCAAACTCCACGAATTCGATCCGCCGTTTTGACGGCGCGCAGACCGCCTTGATCACCTTGACGGCCTCCGGCGTGACTTCCTTTCCGATGCCATCACCCGGAATCACGGCTATTCGTGCCGCACTACCGCCATTTCGTAAGGGAGTTGCAGCCAATTCCGAACCTCCAGTCATCTCGCGAGCCGTCCGCTACGCGAGCCGCTCCGACCGTACTGTCAATTTATCAATCAAATCCGTGCGCGGTTCAAACCCCATCCCCGGGCCAGTGGGAACGTGAATGATGCCTTGCCGCGTGACGTTCACTTCCGGTTCGATGATATCTTCCGCCCAGTAGCGCTTGCTCGCCGTCACATCGCCCGGCAAGGTGAAATTCGGCAGCGTCGACAGCGCAATATTGTGCGCCCGCCCAATCCCGCTTTCCAGCATCCCTCCGCACCACACCGGCACACCAGCCTGTTGCGCCAAATCATGAATTCGCTTGGCCACGGTGAACCCGCCAACCCGTCCCACCTTAATGTTAATAATTTTGCAGGCCTCGAAATCGATGGCCGCCTTGGCCTGTTCCTCGGTATGAATGCACTCATCGAGGCAAATCGGGGTGTCGAGCCGGCGCTGCAGCTCGATGTGACTATAAAGGTCGTCCCAGCCGAGTGGCTGTTCGATCATCATCAGGTAAAAACGATCAAGTTGCTTGAGGGTTCGCCAGTCTTCCAGGCGATACGCGGAGTTGGCATCCACCATTAGCTTGATTTGCGGAAACTCTTTACGTAAAGCTTTAACTTCTTCCAGGTCCCGTCCGGGTTTAATCTTTATCTTTACGCGCTGATATCCCGCCGCCAGCTCTTTTTTTACCGCCTCGAGCAAATCTTCAACTGTGGCTTTAATTCCGACGGATACGCCGCAAGCAATGTGCTGCTGTGTTCCGCCGATCAACTTTGAAAGCGAAACGCCCTTCTGTCGCGCTTCCGCCTCCCAAACGGCAGCCTCAAGCGCCCCTTTTGCCATATTGTGTCCGCGGACATGTTCCAGCATGGGCCAGATGTCGGCCGCCGACACAAAGTCCTTGCCCTTCAGCATCGGCCAGAGATACGTCGTTAAAATATTCCAGGCAGTGTCCACCGTCTCGGGACTGTAAAACGGATCTTCTCCGGCGACGCATTCGCCCCAGCCCGTTGCGCCGTCCAGGTGTACTTCGACCAGCAAGATGCGGCGCGCGAACGACACGCTCATGCTGGTCTCAAAGGGCGCCACCAGTTGCATGTGCACTTCGCGAAGTATTATCTCGTGGATGCGCATAAGCGTCGCAGCCCCTGAGGCACAGTCATTAGAACCCGTCCCTTCCTCGAACAAGCAGGTACGCCGGCTCCGCGCCAGGCACGAGCGCCGTGGCCACGTAGCCTTTGCCAAACCACTTCGTGAACTCTGTGCGCAGTTGGTCTTGCAGCGCGGTCACGCCGGAGAGTTCACCACCGACGCCGTAAGGCACCTCGGATGGCACAGTAATGAGCGTACCTTCGACGTCTGGGAGGTTGAGCCCCTCGTATTCCGGACTCGTGGGCCCTGCTACTTCGCCGATCAGGCCGTCGACCTTGGTGATCACGTTCGGCTCTTCGAGGTACCACTCCGCCAGCAAACGGTCGGTGCGCAGGCCGCGATGCAGCGGACTGGTAGTTACACCATACAGGTTCGGCAGATACTTCCGGCAGACCGCTCCCAGCCGATTGAGGTTGAAATGCGCATTGCGCACCTCCAGCGGATCGAAGGTCCATTCAATCCATGCGATGCCGCGCTGCAACGCCTCCTCGCGCTGAAACAGTTTCAATTTTCGGCCGATGCCCTGATTACGATACGCCTCGCGGATAGCCGCCATATGCGAGTGCAGGTAAGGCCGGCCATCGCGCACCCCGGCGACGGCCAGAATAAATCCGATCAACAGATCATCCGCAAACGCGCCGATAACCTGCCCTCCCGTATGCGCCGCAACCACAAACATCGTCCTCGGTTCAACTTCGAGCGGTTCTTCGCCCCAAACCTCGCGCTGCAGTTCCACACAGGCGTGAAATTCTTCGAGAGTGAGACAACGGCGAATGACGATCGGGGCGGCCATCAATTTACGCTGCGTCGTTCGTGGACCTGGCGTTTGCTGCCGCCTTGCGGGGCCGCGGTTGCGGCGTTAGCCCGCTGGTGTTTTTCTCGCTGCTTGGCGCGGTCCCAGAATTCTTCCATTTCCTCGCGCGGCACGCTGGCCAATTCCCTGCCGTTATCGCGCGCCATGGCCTCCATCGCGCGAAAGCGTAACGAAAATTTACCATTCGCGCGCCGAAGCGCAATCTCCGGATCAATCTTCAAAAATCGCGCCAAATTTACGGCGGCAAAGAGGAGGTCGCCCGTCTCCTCTTCCAGCGCCTTGCTGTTCGCCTCCGTCAGCGCACGTTCCAGCTCATCGCTCTCTTCGCGCACCTTCTCAAGCACGCCGTGCGCATTGTCCCAGTCGAAGCCAATGCGCGAAGCCTTGCTCGTCAACTGAAAACCTTCCAGCGTCGCAGGCAGCGCGCGCGTCACGCCATCCAGCAACGACGGCACCGGTTCCGGCTCATCGGCAGACGCAGCGGCCGATTTTTCAGCAGTTTTGCCGGCAGTGTGCGCCGCCGCACGGCGTTCCTCAGCCTTGATGCGGTCCCAATTGCGCAACACTTCCGCCGAATTCTTCACCGCTACATCACCAAAAACGTGGGGATGCCGCCGAATCAATTTGTCGTGAATCGCGCGCATCACGTCCACCACATCAAATCGCTCGTCCTCGCGCGCAATATCCGCATGAAAAAGCACCTGCAAGAGCAAGTCGCCAAGTTCATCCGCAAACTTCGCGTCGTCTCCCGCGTCCATGGCGTCGAGGACCTCGTAGACCTCCTCAATCAGGTAGGTCCGCAACGATTGATGCGTCTGTTCGCGGTCCCAAGGACAACCCTTCGGCGCCCGCAACCGGGCCTGCACCGCGACAAGCTTCGCAAACCACTCTCCGACGTCCTGGCGCCCAGCTGGTTTCGCGACGCCATCCGTGTGCGGCTTAGCGCGCAGCTCAGCCCTCTTGCGTTTTTTTCTCTTGGAAGGCCTTTGACGGATCGGAGGCATCAGGGTCGAGCGGCGTTTCCTCTGCCGCAGATGTTCCACTTTACGTTGCTCTTCGCCGTTTTGACAAGCGTCCGGCGCAATCAACGATTCGCGCTACCGCTGGTATTTATCGCGCAGCAGGCCTTTCCGTGAAAGTACCTTGCGGGTTCTGAATCGGCTATTCCGGGCACGATTGAAGTCCCGAGTCGCCCGATTCCGATGTGTTTCCCCGCGGCACTTTCCTAGGTTCCAGATTGCCAACGGTGCGTTCAAGTGCGTTGGAGGGATCGAATAGGCGCCACACCTGACCCCTGCGCCAAAAGAATCGCCCAGCCATGATAAACTTGAGAATGCTTAGAAAGCCGAGGAAAGTCCCTTGTCTGACGACAAACAGAACGAACGTAAGCAGGAAGAGGGTTTTCGCGTAATCGACCGCCGCCCCTTCACCGCCGAGGGCGAACTACGCCCGGAAGTTGCGGAGCAGGAAGCCCGAGAAGCCAAACTTGAAGCGCAGCGCGAAGTGGCCAAGACGCCGTCTGCCGCGGCGCCCGGCTCGCCGACAGTCCCTGCGGTGCCTCCCGCGGATGTGCCCAAACGCTCGCCGGGGTTTGAAAGTCTCGTGCGCATGCTGGGCAGCAACGCCGCCATGGTCCTCGGCGGCTATACCGACCCGCGGACCGGTCAGCCCATGATTGATCCGGAAGCCGCCCGCGAATTTATCGACATGCTCGACGCGCTACGCGAAAAGACCGCCGGTAATCTCGCCCCCGAGGACGACAATCTGCTGATCGATCTGCTGGGCAAGCTAAAAATGACCTACCTGGAGGTCAATCAGGCAATCGCCAAGCAAGCGCAACAAGCCGCCGTCGGCAAAGCCAAAGCCAGGCCCTGAAGCGCAAAACTCGCGGTCATCCCGAGGGCGGGCGATCGAGAATGGTCCTTCGCAGTTGAGCCCTTCGCCTCTGTTGCCGGTTAATTGCTAGGATTTCGATGTTCCCATGGCCGAGTCAATGTCCGCCGCTGCAATAAAAATCACCGTCCTCGGCTCCGGCACCTCCATGGGTGTCCCTACCCTCAGCTGCCACTGCCGGATATGCAGTTCCAAAGATCCGCGCGACAATCGCCTGCGCCCTTCCTTGCTTGTCTCCCGCGCCGGCCAAAACGTTGTCATCGACACCACGCCGGACTTCCGCCAACAGGCTCTGCGCGCCGGCATCGACCGTCTGGACGCTATTCTGCTCACCCACGGCCACGCCGACCATATCCTCGGCTTCGACGACATCCGCCCATACAACATCCGTCAAAAATCCGCGCTGCCCGTCTACAGCAACGAAGAGACCTTCACCACCCTGCGCCGGATCTTCTCCTACGTCTTCGACAACAAGCCCACGCTAAGCACCGTCCCCAGCGTGAAACTTCACGTCATCGATGGGCCTTTTGAACTGCTGGGTATACCGTTCATCCCCATTCCGCTGGCCCACGGCCCCATGGAAGTACTTGGCTTTCGATTCGCCAACGCCGCTTATCTGACGGACTTCAGCAGCATCCCGGACGCATCGTTGGCATTGCTTGCGAATTTAGACGAATTGATCATCGACGCTCTGCGCGACATGCCCCACCCCATGCACCAAACGGTCGAGCAAGCCCTGGCCCTGGTGAAAGAGCTAAATCCCAAGCGTGCCTGGTTTACCCACATCGCCCACGATCTGGGCCACGCAGAGACCAACGAGCGCCTCCGCAAGCTGGGCTTTCCAAACGTTCATCTCGCCTACGACGGGTTGGAGCTGGAAATCCCCATCGAGCGCTGCGAAACCACTTCCTCGTCGCGCGCGACTCCCGCCACCCACGCGCCAGCTCCCGCCGGCAGTGAAAATCCCGACATTCCGAAAGTGCGCCATTGCGACTCCTCACGCGCCTGGCACCAGACCTACGCCGCCACAAACCGCGGTAGCGTCCTGGCCATCGGCAACTTCGACGGCATCCACCTCGGCCACCAGGCTATACTCCGCGCCAACGTAGAACGGGCCAACGAAAGCGGCGCCGTAGCCACCGCTCTGACTTTCGATCCGCCGCCACTTAAATTGTTGCGTCCGGAAACCGCGCCGCTGCGCCTCTCCACCAACCAGCAGCGCATGGAATGGTTCGCCGCCGTGGGCCTCGAAGCCGTGGTAGTTCTGCCCTTTACGCTGGACCTCTCGCGTCTCTCGCCCACGGATTTCGTCGAGCAAATCCTGGTAAACGATCTTTGCGTCAAGACGGTGTTGGTCGGAGAGAATTTCCGCTTCGGCCATCGCCAGGCCGGCAACGTAAAGCTGCTGCGCGAACTCGGCCAGCGGCACGGCTTCGAGGTCGCCATCATTCCACCGGTGATGTTTCGCGGAGAAATTGTCTCCAGCACCATGATTCGCCGCGCCATCTCTGAAGGCGACGTCTGCCGCGCCGGCCGCCTGCTGGGCCGCCCCTTCGTGCTCTCCGGCCCGGTAGTAAAAGGCACGGGCACGGGCAGCAAATTCACATTCCCAACCCTCAATCTCCAGCCGGACCAGGAGTTGCTGCCGGGCCGCGGCGTGTACATCACGCGCACGCATTTTTCCGGCCTCGCGCGCAGCGTCCGCTCGGTCACGAATGTCGGCATGCGTCCCACCTTCAACGGCACCGCGCTGACGATAGAAACGCATGTGCTCGATCGCGTGCCCGAAACCGCGCCAAAACACATCGCCGTCCACTTTTGGAAACGCTTGCGCGCGGAGAAAAAATTTAACGGCCCCGAGGAGTTGCGCATGCAAATCGCCCGCGACATCGCGCAGGCCGGCCGTTTCTTCTCTCTGCTGCGCCGCATGCGCACGCGGCACTCGTTTGCGGAAACACCCGTCCCGCTGATGCCGCAGCCGTAATGTTATTCAGATTTACGGATGTTAAGACTCGTCATTCCGAGCGAAGCGGGGAATCTGCTTTTTTGCCAAGGCGCCGGGCTGGCGAACCCGGCCTGAGCCAGCATTCCAATCTACGAATTACGCCGAACGGTATTCTCCGCCGCCAAACACTCCGCGCAATATCCGCCCACTTCCGTCCGCGACACCGTCACCTTCATCGCAAAATCTCGCGCGATCTGCTCCTTCAATTGCTCATACAGCCGCGACTCGAACTCCCGGACCTTCCCGCATCGCAAACACGCCACGTGAATGTGGTCTCGCGGGCCATGACTCTCGTAATAATGCCGGTCCCCGCGCAGGTGCAGCAGGTCCAGCTCGTCAATCAAACCCTGTTTTTTTAGCAGATCGATGGTGCGATAAACCGTGACGAGGTGCACTCCGGAATCAATCTTCCGCGCCCGCTCTAAAATCTGGTCCACGTCCAAATGCTGCTCGGCGTCGTCCATCACCTGCAAAATCACGCGCCGCTGCCGCGTCATTCGCAGCCCGCGTTCCGCCAATGTTTTTTGCAACCGTCCGGTAGTTTCCGCGGTATTGATCCGCTCCCCGGTGGACACGCGATGAGTTACCGGGTGGGTAGAACGATGCGCCGCGCTGTGCGATACGCTCGAAGCCATTCGTCTTCGCTTTCCGGTTCGCAGCTCGCGGTTCAGGAATGCGCCGCCAGCCGCCGCAGCACGTCATGATACATAACAATGGCGAAGAGCACGAACAGAAACACCAGCCCCACCTGCACAAACCTTTCTTTGAAGCCCAAACTTAGGTCTCGCCGCAAAATTCCTTCGATCGTCAGCAACAAAATATTTCCGCCATCCAAAATTGGGATGGGCAGCAGATTCAAAATCCCCAAATTCACGCTGATCAGCACCATCAGCGAAATCACCGCCAGCGACCCGCGCTCCACCGCTTGCTTCGCCGCGTGCGAAATCCCCACGGGGCCCTGCAACTGATTGATGGACACTTTTCCGCTGAACAGCATGCCCACGGTGCCCAGCGTTTTGTCGATGATCAGCCCCGTGCGCGAAAAGCTATCGCGAAACGCTTCCACCACGCTCACCCGCTTGTACAGCGTCTCGTCCTTCGCCGCCACGCCCACCTGATACGTCGGCTCCCCATTTTCGTTGGCATTCAGTTGCGGCGTGACATCTGCGTGCACCAGCTTGCCTTTGCGCTCGATGTCCAGCGACAGATTTTTTCCGCTGGAATTTCGCACGCCATCGACAAATTGCCCCCAATACCGAATCGGCCGCCCATCGATGGCGGTTATCACATCCCCATCGCGCAGCCCCGCCCGCTCTGCTGGCATTCCCGGCGCCACTTCATCCAACTCCGGCGGCAGCGGTGCGTGTCCCAACGCCAACCCGGCGGCCGTCACGTTCTTCGCGGAGATGCTTACCGAGCGCTGGGCTCCGTTTTCTTCCACGTCAATGCGCAGCGGCTCCGTCAAGTTCGCCTTGTCGATCGCTTTATACGCGTCTTCCCAGCTATTCACCGGCGTGCCATCAATCGACTTCACCCGGTCTCCAACTCGCAGATCCGTTTTCGGCGCGTCTTTGTCCAACGAGAGGGAAACGATCTGCACCGGCTGGTCCAGATAAGGCGGATAGGGCTCGCCTTTAATGATAAAAAATCCCCCGAGCAGCAAAATCGGAAACAACAAATTCACCGCCGGCCCTGCAAAGGAAATCAATGCGCGCTGCCATCGCGGTTTGTTCATCAACTCATCCGTGGCCCAGCCGGCCTTCATCAATTGCCCGCGTCCGCGCAATTCCGCGGATTCGCGCGGGGCCACCGCTGGCGCTTCCTCTTTTTCGCCGCCTTTCCCCGGAAGCCACTTATGTTCCGCCGAATCAATTTCCGAAGGGTCCTGACCGGCCATGCGCACATATCCGCCGAACGGCAGCGCGCTTACGCGATAATCCGTTTCGCCGCGCTTCCACCCAAAAAGCCGCGGCCCAAATCCAATCGAGAACACATCTACGCGCACCTTGAAGAAGCGCGCCATGGCAAAATGTCCCCATTCGTGAATTAAAATCATCACGCCGAGGACTAGACCTACCCCAATCACCAAATGAAGAAAACCCATCGTTTTGCGCTTCTCCTAAATCCTTCTGCTGCTGCGAAAACCCAGCCGACCTCAAGAAGCCGCGGCAGCACCAACCGACAGTTTACCGGCTTCCTCCGTCGCCACCCGGCGCGCCTCGGTGTCGGCTGCCAGCACGTCATCCATGCTAGCGAACTTCATCCGCGGCGTTCGTGCCAAAACCCGCTCGATCACTTCCGGTATCCCCAGAAACGGCAATCGCCGCTCCAGGAAGGCCGCCACCGCAATCTCATCCGCGGCGTTCAAAGCACATGGCAGCGCCCCGCCCTTTTTCATCGCCTCGCGCGCCAATCGCAGACACGGGAACCGCCGCGTCGACACTTTCGTAAAGTCCAATCGCTTCAGTTTCGACCAATCCAGCGCTACCTGGTTCGATGCCACCCTCTCTGGATAGGTTAACGCATACTGAATCGGCATGCGCATATCCGTGGGTCCCAGTTGTGCCAGAACTGAACCATCGACAAACTCCACCATGGAATGCACGGTAGATTGCGCATGCACCACCACATCGACTTGCTCCGGCCGCACACCAAACAGCCATCGCGCTTCGATCACTTCAAATCCCTTGTTCATCATCGTCGCCGAATCAATGCTGATGCGGTTGCCCATCCGCCAATTCGGATGCGCCAGCGCCTGCTCCGGCGTCACAGAAGCGAGCGCCGCCAGCGGCGTCTTACGAAAAGGTCCCCCGCTGGCGGTCAACACCAACCGTCGCACCTCCCCGCGCAATCCGCCTCGCAGGCACTGGTGCACCGCATTGTGTTCGCTATCCACCGGCAGCAACTCCTGCCCGGCATGCTGGGCGGCCGACATCACCAACTCCCCAGCCGCCACCAGAACTTCCTTATTAGACAGCGCAACACTCTTGCCCAGCTTTACGGCCGCGTAAGTGGCCGGCAAACCCACCACGCCTACGGCCGCCGACACCACAATATCCGCGGCGGCATGCGTGCCTACGGCCATCATGCCTTCGGCGCCATGGTGAATCGCAGGCAACGGCGCAACTCCCAAATCTCGCAATCGCGCGCTCAGCGCAACAGCCTTAGCGGAATCCGCAACCGAAACCACTTCAGGCCGATGCCGCGCGATCTGTCCCGCCAGCTCCTCGATGTTGCCGCCTGCCGCGAGCGCCACAACGTCAAACCGCCCAGGCAGCGACTCCACGACGGACAAACACTGTCGCCCAATCGATCCCGTGGACCCCAATATGGCAATTTTTTTCACGAAGAGATGGCGCATCCTTTGTAGGGGCGCAACATACACGCCCCAGCTTGCCCGGGCGTTCACTGCAATGCTGGTTTGCCTTGCCCTTTGTTTGTTCGCCGACTCGCAAACTCCGTCGGCCCGCTCCGACGAACGCCGTTACGGCATCGGCGAATAAGCCAACACCCAATAATACCAGACCACGGGAATCGCCAAGATCAACGCATCAATCCGATCGAGCACCCCGCCATGCCCCGGCAACATCGCCCCCGAATCTTTGACTCCCGCTGACCGCTTGTAAGCCGACTCCAGCAAATCCCCAGCCTGCCCCGCAATGTTTCCCGCGACCGCCATTCCGATCAAAAACCCCACCGGCGCGTGCAACCATCGCCGAAAAATTACGCCAACTAAAATGGACGCCGCCACGCTCGCCAGACTCCCCTCCCATGTTTTTTTGGGCGAAAGATGCGGCGCCAGCGGATGTCGCCCAAAGGCTCTACCCGCAAAATAAGCTGCCGTATCCCCAGCCCAGGTAATCACCAGGGCGAACAGCAGCAACCACGGTCCGTACTCCCCCCAACCATGCAACCGCACCGCATAAGTCAAAGGAAACGCCACGAACAGCAATGCACCGGCACTGATCCCTGCCGCAGGCAAAGTCTCCACCAAAGGCCGCCGCGTAAACAGCGCAATCACTCCCACCCCCAAAACAAAAAGAAAAAACGCTTCCTCTGGCCGCGGCAGAATCCGATACACCAGCCACTGCAACCCCGCCGGCACACTAAACCCGCCAAAATCCCCCGGCCGCACCACGCTGGGCAGCCACTGTAGAAAAAGCAGCGCCAGCGCACAAACGCACGTCCAAACGCGATGTCCCCGCCAACCAATCGCCTCCCCCAGCGCGAAATACTCCAGCAGCGCCAACACCATAAACACGCCCGTCGCCACCGCCACCACCAGCGTCGATCCCCACAGCACCAGCCCCACCACGAACGGAATCAACACCACCGCCGTTGCCACTCGTTTCCATGTCATCGCACGCTTTCCCTCGCAGCCCTCTACTATCGCATGCCAGCGCTCCGGTGATAACGTCTGTCGCGAAGGTAGGTGGCACCGGCACACTTGCCCGGGGGTCGCTTGCCGCCCGCAACCCTTTCCCCGCCCAGGCGCGCACAGGGCTACTTTGACGCGGGCCCTTCGCTGCCGCCTTTCCTCGCAGCGTCACCCCGTCCGCAAACTCTCCATCTGTTGTTGTTTTTACTTCTGGCTTAGCAAATATAAATCCGCGTGCGCGTTCGGCCGCGCATACACCACCGTCGCCAAATCCTCCGCAAAATCATACGCATTCCCGGCACTGATCAGCGGAAACGCAAACGGCAGCCGCAGCGCCACCTGCGGCGTCCCCACCGCCTTCCCGTTCTGCCAATTCTGCCGGTAAATCGCCACATCCCGCGGTCCCGGCACCGCATACGAAAACGACTTCCCATCCGGCGCCCGCACCAGCCCAAACGTCACCACCCCCGGCACCAGCGGCGTGCACGTCCGCTGCGCCACGGAAAACTCATAAATCCCCAGCTTGTCGCCCGTGGCGATCTCCGTCAGCAGATAGTCTCCGCCCGGCATCGTCTCAAACGCCCACCCACAATCCTCCGTCAACTTTTCCGGCGCGCCTCCGTCCATGCTTTGTCGCCACATGCCGTACGTTCGCGAATTCCCTGATTCTACGTTATTGAGGTAGAGCGCCTTCATATCCGGGCTCCACATCACATTCTGCAGCGCCCCGCGCGTCCATTCGATCGTGCGCATGCCGCTGCCATCTGCTCCCACCAGGTGAATCTGCGGCGGCTTTCCGGTCTCTTCGGACACGAACGAAAGATGAAAATTATCGCTGGCCCAGGTCGCCGTCGCCAGCGTCCCGGAAGGCGCGATCTTCACCTTGTTTCCCCCGTCGATATCTTCCACCCACAGCTCGTTGCGATCCCTCGCCGGAATGGTGATATACATGATCCGCTTGCCATCATGCGAAATCGCCGGCTGCGTGGCATTCTCCGCCGCTATGTCCATGGACTGCTTGGTCTTGGTGTTGTACGCCGTCAACAGCCCCGACGACTTCCCGCTCACCACGTACAGTCCCTTCCCTCCGGGGTCGGGCATCGGCCAGGCATCCGGCCCGGTGCCGAACGTCACCTGCGCCAGCGATTTATCTTCCAACGTAAACTTCCAGATATTCGTCAGTCCGTTCACCGTCTTGCTGAACAGTACGTACTTCCCCGCTTCTCCCCACGCCACGTCCCCTGGCTCGCCCTTCACTTCTCCCACATCCTCAGCCGTCTTTTTCTCCAGGTCCGCTACGTAGGCATGGAACTGCTCCAGCGCCGAAACGCCGCTCGCCGTAACCACAAACAGATGCCGCCCGTCGGGGAACGGCAGGATCCGCGAAATCGGCAGCGCCGAGGCGTCCAGCGCCAACACCTGGTCCTCTCCCATGCCGTCGCGATTCGCGCGAAAAATCGCACGCGTGCGTAATTTCGTAAAGTAAATCGCCTTCCCATCCGGTGCGGGCGCCAGCGAGTGCCCTGCAACGATCCTCCGCGGAGTTCCCCCAAGCGTCGGCACCGCCCAGCTCTCATCCGCTCCAATAACCCGCGTGTAATAAATCTCCGTCCCGTCCGGAGAAAAACTGGACACCGTTTTTTCCCCTTCATCCTTCGTCAGTTGCAGCGGCTCGCCGCCCGAGGCCAGCATCACAAACACTTGCGCCACGCCCTCCGCCTGCGAACTGAACGCCACCGTGTGCCCATCCGGCGAAAGCTTGGCGTTGTGCATGGGCTTATCCCAATGGCTCACCTGCGTAATCTTCATCGGCTCGTTGGATGCCGGCTTGCCGCCCATAAAGTGATACGCCGTTGCCCCAGCGGCGATGAGCACTACCGCCGCAATCCCCGCCCACAAAAACTTCTTGCTCCCGCCGGTGGCCGCGACGGGCGCCGCGCTCGTTCCAACTCCCGTTGCAATCCCGCTAGCGCTCCCCTGGACCGCCGCCCATCGAACCCGCGCCAAAACCCCCGCCGCTCCCGCCGCCGCTTCCCTCGAAATCTCCTGCGCCGCCGCGCTCCCCGACGCCCGCACCCGCCCAGAATCCGTATCCCTTCGCAGCCGCTTCAAATCCGTATGAATGTCCGCCGCCGTGCGATACCGCAAATCGCGATCCTTCTCCATCGCCTTATTGATAATCCGCTCCAGCTCCGCCGGCGCTTCCCGATTCAGCCGCACCACTTCCGTCGGCGTACCATCCAGAATCTCCCGAAAAACCACACCGGAGGTATCCCCGCGAAACGGCAGCGTCCCCGTCGTCATCTCGTACAGCACCGCGCCAAACGAAAACAAATCCGTCCGCGCATCCAACTCCTTCCCGCGCACCTGCTCCGGCGACATATACGCCACCGTCCCCAGCGTGCTCCCCGGACTCGTCAATTGCGCCGAATCCACCTCCACGGTGTTTCCCCCGGTGGCCCCAACTTTCGACGCCACGGCCAGCTTCGCCAACCCAAAATCCAGAATCTTCGCGTGCCCGCGTTCTGTAACAAAAATATTCGCCGGCTTGATGTCCCGGTGCACAATCCCCTTGGCATGCGCGGCATCCAACCCATCCGTCACATCGATCGCCAGCCCCAGCAGCGTCTCCAGCTCCAGCGGACGCCCGCCAATCGCATGCTTCAGCGTCCGGCCCTCGAGATACTCCATGGCGATAAACGCTTTACCGTTTTCTTCGCCGATATCGTGAATGGTGCAGATGTTCGGGTGGTTTAATGCGGAGGCCGCTTGCGCCTCGCGTTGAAAGCGAGCCAGCGTTTGCGGGTCTTGCGCCACATCATCCGGTAAAAACTTCAGCGCCACGAAGCGGTGCAGGCGCATATCTTCCGCCTTGTACACCACTCCCATACCGCCGCCGCCAAGCTTCTCGATAATGCGGTAATGCGAAACAGTCTGGCCGGGTAGCGACTGCTGTTCTGTCATGGTTGTGCGGCAATCTTAAATTGCCTCCCAACCCAAGTCAACGCACCGATCTCTCATCCTTTGTGGGGGTGCAGTATGCCTCTCCGAAGCTCCTCACCGCAAATGCGCGCATAGCGGATCCTCATTCCCAGCTCATTTCCAACAAAGAAATCAGGTGCCCCAATAACAAAAACAGAGTTTGCTCCCAAATCTGCCGGCCAATCTTCAGCTTCGCGCTTTTGCGTAGTGGCGGGTCTTTAGACCCGTGCTTTTGACTCGGCTGTGCCGCTCTTCAGTGGCGCACTCTTCACCACGCCGTACCTTCCTTCGGCTTGCCGAACCGCACGAAGAAAGCTGCGCTTCTCCCACAACGCCGCCGCAAATCCAGCGCCGGAGGCGCGCCACAATTTAGCCCAGCCCGTAAGGGCTGGGTACCCGGCCCACCCACACCCCCGAGCACCGTAGGTGCGCCACATCGCCCCCGACCACGCGCGGCCCTCTCAGCCGGTTGCTTTGAACTTTGGCCCTTGTAGGGTCCGGCTTTAGCCGCGATCGGCGTAAAAATTGCCGACTCCTAATTCTCGATAGATTCGTGTTCCGCTACGAGTCTCAACCACAGGACACCTCGAACGAGGCGTTACGGCGTGGGAAACCCACGGGACATACGGGACGTTCACCAGCCCCTCTCGCCGTCAACCCTTAACCAACACCAACCGGGGAAACGCCGCCGCATACAAACCCCTGTCAAACGTCAACAACCGATACCCGCGCTTCTGCGCATGCGCCCCAATCACAAAGTCCGTTAAAATCCGCCGCACACCCTCGCGCCCCTTCCGCCTCCGCGCATAACCACGAAATGCCTCTGCCGCCAGCCTCCAGATCGCCTCGTCGAGCTCCCATTCCACTGCGATTCCACTGTCGCTCAAGAATCGGTCCACGAAACCCGCCTCGCGGGCCGGAAACCCCACCAACTCCGCGAACACCGGCGCCGAAATTACCAATTCGCCCAAATTGTGCGCTTCGTCCAGGCAAAGCTGCGCCTCCAGATTGAGCACGTTGTCCGCATCCCACAGTGAGACCAACACGTTGCTATCAATTGCGCTGATCATGGCATTCCGTACGAGGACGCGCTCTAAATTACTCGCCGCGCATCTCGCGGATCCGCCTCAGAATGGCCTTCTTTCCCTTGCTTCGTCCCCCGTGTCCGATTCCCCGGTATTTCGCAAACGGGCTCTCGGCCTGCGACGCAGCCGCGCCGCGAGCCTCCCTGCCCAGTTCCGCTACAAACTCGCTCCCCGTGCGCCCTTTCCCCTGGCGATATTCCTCGTTACTCTTCCGGATCTGCGCCTTCATGCCGGGATCCCGCATTTCCAAATAATCCTCAAGCTCGTCCGCGCTCAACACGCCGGCCACGGGAATCCCATCCTTCTCCAAAATAAAATAATCCCCGTTGACATGAGCCCGCCGCGCCACCTGCCCCAAATTGATCCGCGCCTTGGTAATCGCTATCCGATGTATCGTTCTTCTCATCGCTTCACCGCCATAAATCGATTGGTTCAGATTGATCAACGTTAATCAATCTAAAGTATACGCAGCCAAATCGATTCGCGCAAGGAACCTTCGCAGCTACCGCCCGCCACCCACCATCTCCCGAATCCGCGCCAAATGATGATCGTCATGCTCCGCCACAAAATACAAATGATCCACCAACCGCATCGGCGTCTGCAAACGCGGATGCACTATCGCCCGCCCAAAGTACTCCGCGTCCAACCCCTCCACCCGCGTCAACAGCCTCCTGCGATCCGCGCGAAACCCCGCCAAAATCTCCTCCACCGCACGTCCGTTATGCCCCGCTTCCTCCGTTTTCCGATTCCGCAAGTCCGCGACCGTCATCGCCTCCCGCCCCGCCACATAATCCTCCACCCGCGCCAGCCACAACTCCTCCAAATCCCACAAATGCCCGGCATGCTCCTGCGCCGACCACCCACTTCCCTCCTTGCGAGTCAGCACCCCGCGCCCCCGCCCCCGCACCATCTCCTCCAGCCGCGCCGGCGTCCCCCGCAGCCGCGCACACAAATTCGGCCACACCTCTACAGGAAACAAAAACTCAAACTTCCGCTCAAACCACCGTGGCGCCTGATTCATGAAGTCCGCCAATGATCCACCTGCTCGTTCTCTAACTTACAATAGACTCCAGTATTTGGAGCTGCCCAAAGATTTTCCTTGACACGCAGGGGTATTACTCTGTATACTTGTTCTTGTAGAGACCTGCGCCCTTCCGGAACCCGTCCGGTCGCAGCTCATTGACCTTTATAGCGCCCGCTTTAGGAAGCGGGCTTTTTTTGTGCGAAAGAAGACTTTGCGGGAAGGAGATCGACGGTAATCAACTAGTAACTACAAAACTCGCCTAAGCCATTTAGAATGAACACTTGCGAAGGCAACAATATACTAGACGCACAAGGACGCCTAGGTTAGGCTGGAAGGGCCGTGACAGGACAGCGTACTGTGTTTCATGCGCCCCTTTTGTTGCCTATTTGGCGCTCACAAATGAAGGCTATCGCTTAGTTCATTTCATTGAAAGACTTGCAATAAAACAACTCTTTGGTATCGGGGTCATTCAGGAAAATGCAGAATTGGGTCGTATGGCGTTCCCCGCCGATATCTTGATACTCAATCTCCCCATAAATATGCAAAAACAAACTTTTATTCTTGATGGAGGGGTATTGCCTCTTAAGCTCCTCGGACTCGTTGTCCCTAAGGTGAGAAATAAATCTTCCTTGTGGCGGGCTTGCGTTAATTGGACTACTCGGAAGCACCTGCTCAATGCTCGATACATCCTCCGTGAACGGTCCATCCAACGGGATCGGCCACAGTTTATATTTGACAATTTCATGCATTTTGAGCGCTGGTGTTTTTCCGCTATTAAAGAAATCCAGGTCAACTTGGATAGGTTTGTTCTCTTCAAATTGAACTGCATGGAATTCGGCCATTCCAATCCAAGCTCGTTGGTCGTGGAGGAAAGATTGCTGAGTAAATTTGCTCGCGGCCTCGGCATTGGCGACCAATTTCTGCGATGTTTTAGCGGAATCAGACGCAGCCTTCTCAAAATCACCGACAGCCGTGGTCATTTGAGTCTTCATATCGTCAGCACTTTGGGAAAACTTATCAGCGGCTTTGGATATTTTCGTGGCGGCATCGGCCTGAGTGTTTGCGGCGGAAATCAACTTGTCTGTTTGCCCACCAGAGGATTCCATAATCTTTTTTTGCTGGGAGTAGATGTACGCTTGGATGCCACCTATAAAAGCGATGACCAAGGTTATGAAGACCGTACTTTTCTCCGCAAAGTTTGCGCGTGGGACGCCAAGTCGTTTACGACGCAGTATTCGCCACAAACGAAGGGGAAGTATTGTTTTTTTGTGATGTCCGCATTCGCTTTGTTCCTTAGCGGCTGGCTTATCGTTTGGTGGACTATTGCTTGTTTGATGGAGAATGACTGGAGAATTGGCTTCGGCGTGGGTGTTTTTGGATTGCTCTGCGTTTGTGGCGGACTTTTCTTGATCTTTCATAGTGCTACACTCAAAATATGAAGAAACCTGAATTTCAAGAAGGACCCAAGGCAAAAGAAGCATTTGAGCGCAGCATGATCGCGCTCTTTCAGGTTAAGAAAACGGGGCGTGCGGAGACGATAAAGAAGAAAACCAAAAAAGGCAAGGACTAGGCCACCTTTCGCAGGCCGCGTCCCTGCCGCTTACTGGTGTACGGAATCGGTACCTTTTCCGGTGAGTTCCTGATACGTGAGGCGTTTGCCAGCGATATGTTGCATTGCCAATTGAAAACGGTCGCCGTCGCCAACGAAATGATCTTTCTTGGCGCGATTGTTGTCCCGGAACACCTGTTCATCCAAATAGCGGAACAGGTGGAACGGCTCGACGGCGATGTACGTTCCCTTCAAGCCGCGCTTGAGCAGCGACCAGAAATTCTCCATGCCGTTCGTGTGGACCTGCCCATTAACGTAAGATTCGGCATGGTCTACGACTTGATGGGCAAGATTCTGATTGTTCAGCCCGTAGTAAGACAGAAGCGCATCGGAGTAGATTGCGCTCTCTGCCTTGACGTGAGCGCGAATCTCACCCTGAATGTGATGCTTCTTGCGATTGGGAATCATCATCGCGCGAACCCTACCGCCGCGTTCCAGAATGCCCATGACAGCCGTCTTGTCCTTGACGCCGCGCTCCGTAATCACGCGCTTGCGCCGAGATGCGTGCATGAAACGGGCCGCACCCCCAACGAAAGTTTCATCTACCTCGACTTCTTTGCCAGCGCCGCCAAGTTGAACCGTTTCCTTTTCGTGCAGGGCACGGCGAACGCGGTGCATCATGTGCCAAGCGGACTTTTGAGTGATTCCGAGCGCTCGTCCAACTTCGTAAGAGCTAATCCCGTTCTTGGCGTTCACGATCAGCCACACGCCGACCATCCACTTGTCCATGCCGAGCGCGGAGTCCTCAAAGATCGTGCCTACCTTGACGGTGAACTGCTTCTTGCAGCCTTTGCAGAACCAAATGCGCCGCGTCGAGATGAAGGAATGCTCGGTGCCATCGCAGCGTGGGCACGTCACGTCGCCATCCGGCCAGCGCAACTTAACCGCGTAGTCGAAGGTCTTTTGCGGGTCGCTAAAGAAGCTAACCGCTTCTTGCAGGGTCTTGGGCAGTTCGAGGGTCTGTCGCATGCCTAAAGTCTCTCATAAACCCTTATGTGTGTCAAGTATATTGTTGCCCTTGCGAAAGGTTGTGAAAACAAAGGTACTTGAACTCCCTTTAGAATCACAACCTTTCACGAAACCTAGGACAGGATCCAGTTGTCCATTCGCGGAATCTAGCCGTGACCTGGGCCTGGACCTATTCGCCGGCAACCCGCGCGGGCTTCGGCTCCGCCGAACCGCCCTCACGGATGCCGCCGTAGCGCCGCTCGCGCTTCTGGTATTCGACCAGCGCCTCAAGCAGTCGCGCGCGGTTAAAGTCCGGCCAAAGTGTGTCGGTCACCAGGATCTCCGCGTAAGCGATCTGCCACAGCAAAAAATTGCTGACGCGCATTTCCCCGCTGGTACGAATCAGCAAATCCGGATCCGGCAATCCCTCGGTGTACAAATGACCAGCCAACTCCTCTTCGCTAATGCGCCGCGGGCCGCTACCGGCCAGCGAGGTTCGTTCCGCGGCCAGAATCTCGTTCACCGCATCCACGATCTCCGCGCGGCCGCCGTAATTCAGCGCCACGCACAAGTTCATGCCCTGGTTCCCCGCGGTTTTCTCCATGGCCTCGCGTACGTCGTTCTGCACCCCCGTGGGAAGTTCATCCGTTCGCCCCAGAAACCGCATGCGGATGCTGTGCTTCTGAATCAGCGGCATCTCCTGCCGCAGATATTCGCGCAGCAGTTGCATCAGGAAGTCGATCTCCGTCTTCGGGCGACGCCAATTCTCCACGGAGAAGGCATACAGCGTCAGCGCCTCGATACGCAGCCGGGCACAAGTCTCAATCGTCGAGCGCGCCGTTTGTGTGCCCGAACGATGCCCCACGATACGCGGCAGGTGCCGCTTTTGCGCCCAGCGGCCGTTGCCATCCATAATCACCGCCAAATGCCGCGGCAGCCGCTGCAAATCCAGCTTTTCGAGCAGTCGCGCCTCGTCCGCGGTCACCGGACCGAGCGAAACCGAAGCAGGAACTTCAAGCGTCTTGTGCCCGGGAGGCGTCAATTTGGCCTACGATCCCATTCCTCTTTATGGCGCAAAGTTAACACACGCCTGGCCGCTTGCGCAATCCTATGTGCTCCCTTGGTGGTGACTTGTGCACTGCCTCGCCAGTGCGCACTCCGGTTCAAGTTTACGACGCGGAGGTTGACCGGGAGGTGAGTCACGGCACGCCGCATCGCGACTTCACCAACCAAGACCTGGCAAAGTGCGGGCGTAGCAGAGCGGCAGCGATTGCGCCGCCCCGCTATCCTGGGGGCGGACTGGAGACGAAAATCGAGGTATATACCAGCACCAACGTCAGCACGATCATGGCAATGGCCGTCACCCACGCCACGATGTTGAACGTCACGGTATTGACATGCTCGCCCATCAAATCCCGGCGATTCACCAGCAGCAACATAAAGATCACCACCACCGGCAGCCAGATACCGTTGCCAACCTGCGACAGAATCAAAATTTTCCACAGTGGCGCGTGCGGAATGAGAATAATTCCCGCGCCCACGCCGATCAACACGGTGTACAGCCCGTAAAAAATTCGCGCTTCACTGAATTTGTGATCGATGCCCGCCTCAAATCCCAATCCCTCGCAAATCACATGCGCGGTGGAGAGCGGCAGAATCGTCGCCGCAAACAGCGAAGCATTCAGCAATCCCAGCGCGAAGCACAATCCCGCCCACTTCCCTGCCAGCGGAATCAGCGCCTTCGCGGCCTCGGAAGCATCCGAAATATTCACCAGTCCCGTAGCGTGCAGCGTCGCTGCCGTGCACACAATAATGAAGAACACGATCACCATGCAGCTGATGCTGCCCACCAGCACATCCGCGCGCGCCTGGCTATACTGTCGCGGCCCAACCTTCTTTTCGACATATCCGGCTTGCAAATAGAAAAACTGCCAGGGCGCAATCGTGGTGCCCACCAGCGCCGTCAAGGTCAGCAGATAGCCGGACTCAAAGTGCAAATTCGGAATCACCACGCCCTTCGCCGCCAGCAGCCAGTCCGGCTTGGCCAGAATCGCGGAAATCACGTACGTCAGGTAAAAACCGCAAGCCACCAGAAAAATAATCTCCACCTGCCGGTACGTGCCGCGCAACACCAGCGCCCACACCAGAATCGCCGCCAGCGGCACGGCGATATATTTGCTCACGCCGAAAATCTGCATCGAGGCCGCCACGCCGGCAAACTCCGCCACAACGTTCGCGAGGTCCACGAAAAAGCCGGTGAACATCACGAAAAACGTCGAACGGAAGCCAAATTCCTCGCGTATCAGATCCGACAGCCCTTTGCCGGTGATCACTCCCATGCGCGCACACATCTCTTCCGTCACGTACAGTGCGATGGTCATGGGAATCAGCGACCACAGCAGCGCGTAGCCGTATTGCGCGCCGGCCTGCGTATAGGTGGAAATTCCGCCCGCATCATTGTCGACATTGGAGGTAATCAGCCCGGGCCCCACCACCGCCAGCAGCAGCGTGAGCCGCCGCCGCAAGCCCCGCACGCGCTTCAGCAAATCGCTGCCGCGTCCGTGCACGCTTTCATACCTCGCCGCAATGGCCCGCCAGTCCATGTCTGAATCGTTCCTTCCGTGGCGCAAAAATTATTTCTTAATCAGGCCTGCCGCTACTTCTTGACCAGCCGCGAAACCACGTCGTCCACCGCAATCGTTCCGATCGGGCGCTGCTCCTCATCCACGATGGTCAGCGTGCGCAAGTTGTATTTATCGAAGAGCTCGAAGACTTCTTTCTGGTCGGCCTTGGCGGAGACGCTTAACAACGGCTCGGTCTTCAAATCTTGCATGGCCTGCTGCGCGGAGGCCAGCAATAGCCGCGCCACGGTCACCGTGCCCGAATACTTCGCGGTTTTATCGATAAGCACGATGCTGTCCAGTTGGTCCACATGGAATTCCTCTCCGCGCAGCCACGCCAGCACTTCTTTCCTGGTGGATTCTTCGCCGACATACACAAATTCCGTGTTCATCATGCTTCCCGCGGTGGTCGGCTCGAAGGCCATCAACTCGCGCACTTCGTCGGCATCCTGTCCCGGCATTTCGTCCAGCAGGTCTTCGCTGGTTTCCTTCGGCAAATCCGCGAGCAGGTCCGCAGCCGCGTCGGGCGCCATCTCTTCCAGGATGTCCGCGGCCTTGCCCGGCTCGAGTTTTTCGACGATTTGCGTGGTCAACCGCTGATCCAGCTCGGCCAAAACCGCGGCCGCCGTCTCTTCATCGAGCGACGCAATAATTCCCTGGCGTTCCGCCGCCGAGAGTTCTTCCATCATCTCGGCCAGGTCGGCAGGGTGCAGATTCTGCAGCTTTTCGTCGGTGATACGCAGCTTCAAGCGCCGCAACGGATCGGGCTCGATCAAGTTCACGAACTCCCAGCGAATGGTGCTGTGCGGCAGTCCGCGCTGCAATTTGCGAATGACCACCGGCGACACCACGCCTTGCAACAATCGCCGCACTGCTCCCGGCAAGCCCACGTCCACCTGCGTTACGCGCAACTCGGTGTTGCCGTTGCTGCGCTGCTCGGCCAGGTCCACATCATTCACGCGCACCACCTTGCGGCCGCTGATGTCGATGATTTGCTGGTCCATCAAATCCTTGCGCACCGCCAGCCAGCCCTCATTCGGGCGATACGCTTCCAGCGCGCGTTCGCTGACGTTCAGTCTGATTGTCCCCGGCGCTACCGAAGCCACCTGGTCGTACTTGGCGACCAGCGGCTGAAAACGCCCCCGCGACAGCAGGTAGTGGGACAGGCGATTGGCCTGCTCTGCCGGTTCGATAAAAAATTCGCGCACACGTCCGACAAAGTGGCCATCCACGTCGAAGGCCGCCGCGCCCATCAACTCTGTGGCATACAACTCCATCGCGCCCCCGCGCCAGCCGTGGTAGCGGCACCCTCGTGGTTACCGCGATCCCCGAGCAGGCAGGCGCCTTCTTTGGCGCCCAAACCCTCACACCACCCACGGACCGGTGCCGAAAACAAAAAACCCGCCGCCGTGAGTGTCCGGCTGCGGGTAAGTACAACAAACAAAGTGCCTTACCGTTAGCCTGGTGCGAACCTGTTCCACCCCACCGACTGCGCCAGTGCAAATGCGCGGCGCGAACGCTCAAGCGCGCCTTGCGAATTTGGCAGCGACATGGCACTGGACGCCCTCAGTGCAAAGCAAAATGCGCCACTAGGCCCAGGTTCGTTTTCGTTCGTTGCCATCATGGAGGAAAAAAATAACTCCGCCGTCAGTGATAAGCCGACTAGCAATTATTGTCAAGAAAAGAATGCCGAAAACCTGCCAAAAATATTTTTTCTGATGCCGAGTAGTCCATAGCACACCTGAGTTGCCACGCCCGAAGTCATGCCGAGCTCTTTTTCAGCGCTGCAAACAGCATGTGCCGCGGTTCTTCCCCGCGGCGCTGGCACTCTTCGACATACAGCTGCAGATAACTTTTGGTCACGTAGTCCCGTTTTGAAAATCCTAATTGCGCGGCCGCCCGGTCAATGGCCTCGATCGAGCCTTCCAGTTCCACGAAGGTACCCACCGGAGTTTCATCCATTTCGATCAACAGACCCTTCGCCCACGCTTGCGAAGCGCCTAATTTGTACGTCGTGCGATATTTTTCGTAGCGGAACCAGGCATCCAGGCCTAGCGCCTCCAATATCTTGGTCAGTGCTCCGGCATCGCTGACCTCCAGTTCCAGCTCTTCCCGCACCTTGTACCTGCCGGCGCGTCCGGTGGTGGAGGTGTCTTCCTGGTCGGTCGGCCGCTTAAAGGTGACCAGCACACGCTGTTTCCAGGCCACCGGCACACTTTTGCGGGCGCCCTTCTTCCGGGGCGGCTCGGCCGTTTCGGTGCGAATGCGCAGCAATTGCCCGCGTTTCGCCAGCGTGCCGCCCGGATGATCGAAAATCACGTTGAATTCGTGCAGCCGCGGAGAATTTTTCGATGCGGGGACCGCCTTGAGCCGCTGCAACGCGCGATGAAACGCCTTCTCATCCGTAAGCTTCAGCTTGATTTCCGTCTCTTTCGGCACGATGGCTCCAAGTTTCCGCGCCAGGCGGCTTTCCGCCGCTCGCGACTTCCGTTAGTATAACGAACGCGTGTGCTGCGCGTGCCGCGCGCAGAAACTGCCGCACCTCGAAACCGTTCATGACCCATCCAGACGCCAACTTAACCGCGCCAGACGTTTTGCCGCAAGGCGTTGCCGGCCATCCCGAACCGCCGGTGGCCCAGCGCAAACCGATGGAACACGTGGTCCATGGCGACGCGCGGATCGACAATTACGCCTGGCTGCGCGACAAAAACGACCCAGCCGTGCTTGGCTACCTTGCGGCGGAAAACGCTTACACCGACGCGGTACTCCAACCCACGGAGCGATTTCAGGAGCATTTGTATCAGGAAATGCTCGGGCGAATCTTGCAAACCGATCTCTCCGTTCCGTACCGGCTGCGCGGCTACGAATACTTTACGCGCACGGAAGAAGGCAAACAGTATCCGCTGCACGCTCGGCGCCGAGCGCCGCGAGGTGATCACGTAAACGCGGCACAGGAAGCCGAAGCACCGGAAGAAGCTTTGCTGGACTTGAACGTTTTGGCCGAGGGCCATTCCTTTCTTGGACTTGGCTCGTTCGACGTCAGCGACGACAATGAATTGCTGGCCTACTCCCTGGACGTCACCGGATTTCGCCAATACACCTTATACGTAAAAAGTTTGCGCACCGGCGAAACGCTGCCCGACCGCATCCCGAGGGTCACCAGCGCCGCTTGGGCCGCCGATCATCACACGCTTTTTTACACCGTCGAAGATGAAACCACCAAGCGTTCGCATCAACTCTATCGCCACCTGGTCGCGGCAGGCGAGCCGGATGTGCTCCTCTACGAGGAAAAAGACGAGCGTTTCCGCATCGAGATCGACCGCACGCGCAGCAACGCATTTCTAATTCTCACGTGCGCCAGTCACACCACCAGCGAAGTCCGCTTTCTTTCCGCGGACGATGCGCTCGGCGTCTTCCGCTTGATCGCGCCGCGCGAAGAAAACCACGAGTACTACGTGGATCATCACCCCGGGGCTTCCAACAAACCGCGCAGCGGCATCTTTTACATCCGCACCAATTCGCAAGGGCGCACCTTCCGCCTGATGGAAGCCTCCGTGCACGACCCGGCGCGCGAAAATTGGCGCGAAGTGATTCCCAATCGGGCTGGCGTGATGCTGGCGGCGGTAGACGTGTTTGCCACGCATCTGGTGTCGCTCGAACGCGAGAACGGCCTGCCGCACTTGCGCATCGCCGCGCTGCCTTCCGGGGATCTGCTCGCAAATTCGTACCGCCTGGATTTTTCGGAGCCGGCATACAACGCCGCGTGTGGCGCAAATCCTGAGTTCCGCACCGGTCACCTGCGCTTTACGTACGAATCGTTCATCACGCCGCGTTCCGTATTTGACTTCGATCTGCGCACGCGCGAGCGGCTTCTCCGCAAACAGCAACCCGTGCTCGGCGGCTACGATCAGACGCAATACACCAGCGAGCGCATCCACGCGCCTGCGGCGGACGGCACGCTGATTCCCGTATCGCTGGTCTACCGGCGCGATGCTTTTTCCCGCGACGGTACCCGGCCTTTGCTGCTCTACGGCTACGGCAGCTACGGCATCTCCATACCCATCGCCTTCAGCTCCAATCGACTCAGTCTGCTGGATCGCGGCGTGGCCTTCGCCATCGCGCACATCCGCGGCGGCGGAGAGTTGGGCAAGCCCTGGCATGACGCCGGTCGCATGCGCAACAAACGCAACACCTTCACGGACTTTATTGCCGCGGCGGAATTTTTGATCGCCAAGAAATACACCGCGCCGGATAAATTGGTGATCGAAGGCGGCAGCGCCGGCGGATTGCTGATGGGCGCGGCCGCCAATCTGCGGCCCGATCTTTTTCGCTTGGTGATCAGTCACGTTCCGTTCGTCGACGTGCTGAACACCATGCTGGACGCAACCCTCCCGTTAACCGTCGGCGAGTACGAAGAGTGGGGCAATCCGCTGGTGGCGGAAGACTATTTTTATATGAAGAGTTATTGCCCCTACACCAATGTGGCCGCGCGCGGCTATCCCGCGATGCTTCTTAAGACCGGGCTGAACGACAGCCAGGTGATGTACTGGGAGCCGGCGAAGTATGTGGCGAAGCTGCGCACGCTCAAGACCGACGCGAATCCGTTGCTGCTGAAGACCAACATGGGCGCGGGCCACGGCGGAGCTTCCGGACGCTACGACTATTTGCGAGAAATTGCGCTGGATTACGCGTTTCTGCTGACGCGATTGGGGATTCCCGCGTGATCGAAGCCACTACACCGCTGATGCAGCAATATCAGGCGGTGAAAGCGCGCTATCCACACGCGTTGCTGCTTTTCCGGCTGGGCGATTTCTACGAGCTTTTTTACGAAGACGCGATTATCGCGGCGCGCGAGCTGCAAATCACGCTGACCTCGCGCAATCGTGAAAAGGGCCAGCCCATTCCGATGTGCGGCGTCCCGTATCACGCGGCAGACGGTTACATCGCGCGCCTGATACGCGCGGGATTTAAAATTGCCATTTGCGACCAGATGGAGCAACCGGGCCCCGGAAAAAAACTGGTGCGCCGCGAAGTGGTGCGCGTCATCACCCCCGGCACGGCGACCGACGTCGCGGTGCTGGATAGCAAGGAAAATAATTTTCTGGCGGCGGTCGCCAAGCATCCTTCCGGCTCGCCGGTGGGACTCGCTTATGTGGATTTGTCCACCGGAGAGTTTCAAGCCACGGAGTTTGCCGGCCCTGGCGCCGTCGAGGCCATGCGCGAGGAGTTGCAGTTGCTGCGCCCGCGCGAAACGTTACTGCCCCGCCCACAGCAGCTTTTTGAAACGGCGAAAACATCTTTACTGGAAGGCGCCGGCGGCGTCGAATCGCGGCTCGACGAGTGGACCTTTCAGTTCGACTACGCGGAACGGATTCTGCGCGAACAGTTTGGCGTCGCGGAGCTGGCCGGCTTCGGCCTGGACGGCCATCCGCAGGCGCTCTCGGCGGCCGGCGCACTGGTTCACTACCTGCGCGAAAACTCCGCGCATGGTAACGACGCGCCTAAAGTAGACGCGCTGCGGCATCTCGACCGCGTGCGTTATTACCAGCAGCACGAGGCCCTGATTCTCGATCCCGTTTCGGTGCGAAACCTGGAAATCGTCGCGCCGATATTTACCGAAGAAGCCGGCCGCCCCGGACCCGCCACGTTCATCGCCGCCATGGATGTGACCGTCACGGGCATGGGCGCGCGGCTGCTGCGTTCGTGGATTTTGCGTCCGCTCATCGACCGCGACGCCATCGAAGGGCGTCTGGGCGCCGTCTCGCATCTTTTGCAGCAGACCGTGGTGCGCGGCGAAATTCGCAAGGAGTTGAAGGGGATTCTGGATCTCGAGCGGCTCACCAGCCGCATTACGCTGGGCTTGGCCGCGCCGCGTGAATTGACCGCGTTGCGCAAATCGCTGATGCAATTGCCGGTGCTGAAAAAGTTTTTGACCCCGCCGCCGAACGGCGGCAGCGAGCTATTGCGCTTCCTGCATGCCGAACTCGATGATCTAGCCGATATTCGCGAACGATTGGAACGCGCCATCTCCGACGAGCCGCCGGCGCTGGCCACCGATCCGGGCATCATTCGCGGCGGGTTTCATGCGGAACTGGACGAACTGCGCAACCTCAGCCAGCACAGCAAACAAATCATCGCCGCGATGGAAGAACGCGAGCGTAAACGCACGGGAATTACTTCGCTGAAAATCCGCTTCAATCATGTGTTCGGCTACTACATCGAAATTTCCAAACCCAACTTGCACCTGGCGCCGGCGGATTACGAACGCAAGCAGACGCTGGTCAATGCCGAGCGCTTCACCTCCACGGAACTGAAAGAGTACGAACGCAAGATTCTGGCAGCCGATGAACGTATCTGCGAAATCGAAGCGCAGCTTTTTGTGGAAATTCGCTCGGACATCGCCGCGAAGGCCTTGCGGCTGCGGCGGACCGCGGGAGCGGTTGCGCAGCTCGATGTGCTTACGTCTTTCGCGAAGCTGGCCGCGGATCGCGGTTACACGCGCCCGGAACTGAGCGACACCGGCGAGCTGTTAATCGTCGGCGGCCGTCATCCGGTGATCGAAGAGCTGTTGCGCCAAAAAGGCGAGCGCTTTATTCCCAACGATTTATTTTTCGAGCCGGGGCGCCAGCAACTGCTGTTGATTACCGGTCCGAACATGGGCGGCAAATCTACGTATCTGCGGCAGAGCGCACTGATCGCGATTCTCGCGCAGGTGGGATCGTATGTGCCTGCGCGCCAGGCGAAATTGCCGATTACCGACCGGATTTTTACGCGCATCGGCGCGAGCGATAACCTGGCCCGCGGGCGCTCGACATTTCTGGTGGAAATGAGCGAGGTAGCCTCCATTCTGAACCACGCGACCCCTTCGAGTTTGGTGTTGCTCGACGAAGTGGGCCGTGGGACGGCGACCTTTGACGGCTTGTCCATCGCCTGGGCGGTGGTCGAGCATTTGCAGAAGCACACGCGCGCGCGCACGCTCTTCGCCACGCACTACCACGAGCTCACGGAATTGGCGGAGTTATTGCCCGCGGTAAAGAACGTGCATGTCGCGGTGAAGGAAACGCCCAGCGAGATCATTTTTTTGCGGCACGTCGAACCCGGCAGCGCGGACAAGAGCTACGGCATTGAGGTCGCGCGGTTGGCGGGATTGCCGCGCAGCGTCATAGAACGCGCGCGCGAAGTTTTGCTGAAGCATGAGCAGAGCGAGCACCGGCTTAGCGAAACGCTGACGCCCGGCGCGGCGGGATCGCCCAATGGCAATGGGCATCAGCAGGTTTTGTTCACGGCGCTGGACCGTATGATTCTCGACCGGCTGCGCGATGCCGACCTCGATCAACTAAAGCCCATCGATGCGCTGAATCTTCTGTCGGAGCTGAAAAAACAAATTCTATGAGCGCGCGTGAACGGGAAACGCCGGCGCTGCTGGTTCTCGGCATGATGTCGGGAACGTCGGCGGATGGCATCGATGTGGCGTTGGCGCGGATCGGCGGCGCGCCGCCTAGGCTGCGAGCACAACTGCTCGCGCATGCCGCGTTGAAGTTCCCTCCCGCGATACGTAACGAGATTCTGCGCGTGGCGGAGCAGCAAAGTATTTCTGCGGGGCAGCTGAGCCAATTGAATTTTCGCCTGGGTGAGATATTTGCGGAAGCTGCGCTTGCCGCCTGCCGCAAATTCCGGGTCTCTCCGGGTCGCGTCGCGCTGATCGGCAGTCACGGACAAACCATTTTTCATCAGGGCCGGCCCACAAAATACTTCGGACGGGCAACGGCTTCGACGCTGCAAATTGGCGAGCCTAGCATCATCGCGGCGCGCACCGGGATTACCACGGTGGGTGATTTTCGTCCCGCGGACATGGCCGCAGGCGGGCAAGGGGCGCCGCTGGTTCCTTACGCCGATTATCTTTTGTACCGTCATCCAGCGATGGGCCGCGTCTCGCTGAACCTGGGCGGCATCGCCAACATCACCGTGATTCCGGCTGCGGCGAAACCGTCGGAGGTTTTCGCCTTCGACACCGGGCCAGCCAATATGGTGATCGACGCGCTGGTGGCGCATTTCACCAAAGGGCGCCAGCGCTTTGACGAAGATGCCGTGCGGGCCACGCAGGGCCGCAGGATAGCGCCGATTGTCGACGAGCTTTTGCACGATGCTTATTTGAAGGTGCCGCCGCCGAAATCCACCGGCCGCGAATATTATGGACGCGAATATACGAAACGCCTGATCGCGATGGGCCACCGGTATCATGCCAAGCCCAACGATTTGATCCGCGCCGCAACGATTTTCACCGCGCTGTCCATCGTCGATGCGCTAAACCGGTTTGTGCTGCCTCAGCATAAAATCCGCCAGCTCATCGTTTCCGGCGGTGGAGCGAAGAACCCGCTGATTCTGGGGCAAATCGCCGCCGCGCTTCCGGGCATGGAAGTCCTGCCGTCCTCGCGGCTCGGCGTGCCCGAAGACGCCAAAGAAGCTTTCGCGTTCGCGCTGCTCGCGTATGAAACCCTTCACCACCGGCCATCGAACATTCCCGGCGCAACGGGGGCTCGTCATCCGGCGATTCTGGGTAAGATATGTTATGCCCCGCAGCGATAATCCGAAGCAGCGCAAAGTTTTGCCGTCCATCCTTTCGCTGCTCCGGTACTGCGTTGTTTCGGTCCTGGTGGTGGCGTGCTCCGGCGCCGCGCACCGGGACGCAAATACCCTGACTTTATTGATCGAATCGAATCCGTCGAACCTCGATCCGCGTTTTGCGACCGATGCGCAATCGCAGCACCTCGATGGTTTGCTTTTCGACAGCCTCGTCGAGCGCGACGACGAAATGGCGCTGCACGGCGACCTCGCCGAATCTTGGGAGACGCCCGACCCGTTGACTTACGTTTTTCACCTCAGACACGGCGTCACCTTCCACGACGGCTCAAGCCTGACCTCCGCAGACGTGAAGTTTACGTTTGACTACATCCGGGATATCTCCAAGCGCTCGCCCAAGCGCGGAAATTTCTCCTCCGTCGCGAGCGTTGACGCCCCCGATCCCGCTACCGTAATTGTGCACCTCAAAGTACCCGACGCATCCTTTCTTTGGAATTTGTGCCGTGGCGCTATCGGAATCGTCCCGGCCGGCGCGGGCCCAGAATTCGCGCAACATCCCATGGGCACCGGCCCTTTCCGTTTTGTGAGTCAAGCGCAGGATGACGACGTGGTCCTGGCCCGCAATGAAGGCTATTTTGGCGGTGCACCGCCGCTGGCCACACTCCGCGTGCGCGTCGTGCCGGATGCCATTGTTCGCGCGCTGGAGCTGCGCAAAGGTTCCGCCGACGTGGAAATCAGTTCCCTCTCGCCGGACATGATCCCGGTTCTCGCCAAACAACGCGATCTCGCGGTCACTCACCGCTCCGGCACCAACGTGAATTATCTCGGATTCAATCTGGATGATCCGCTGGTCGCGCGGCGCGAAGTTCGCCAGGCGCTGGCCTACGCCACGGACCGCCAAGCCATCATTCGCTATCTGCTGCACGGGGAGGCGCAAATTGCGGAGAGCGTGATGCCGCCGACGCATTGGGCGTACGAAGCAAACGTGCCACATTACGCCGCCGATCCCGTGCGTGCCGCAAACCTGCTGGACGCCGCGGGTTTCCCGGCGCAAAAAGATGGCCTGCGCCTGCACCTGGTGCTGAAGACGTCCACGGAGGAGCAGGCGCGCCTCATCGCCGCCGCGCTGCAACAACAGTGGCGCCAGGTGGGCATCGACCTGGAAGTCCGCCCTCTCGAATTCGCCACGCTGCTCTCCGATTCCATCAAGGGAAATTTCCAGATCAATCTGCTGCGCTGGGTCGGCGTCAACAATGATCCCGATGTCTTCGATTATGTGTATTCGTCCACGCGCATTCCGCCGAATGGCGGGAACCGCGCGCGTTATCACAACGCTGAGGTCGACGCCCTCACCGCGCAAATTAAGATTGAAATGGATCAGGACAAACGCAAACAGCTCTGCAGTCAGGTGCAAAAACTCGTGGCTGGCGATCTGCCCATCTTTCCCCTCTGGTTCGTCGACGCCGTCTCGGTGCACCGCCGTACGCTGGGCGATTTAAATCTTTCACCCACCGGGGATTTCGATTTCCTCGCCACGCTCTCGCCGAACGGCTCGGTCACGGCGCCAGCCGTGAGCGCGGAACTGCCGGCCCATCCGGGCAGCCAAGCCAACTGATATAGCCTTTTTTGCGATTGTAATTATTTTCTGGAATGTCCCAATCATAGACAAATGGTTATTTCAGCACCGCGGCAATCTCCGATTCCGCAATCACGCCCGCTCGTCCAACCTTCCAATGATCGCCGTGCAATTCAACAATGGTCGACGCCAGTGTCACCCCGGTTTCCCCGGCGTCTAACACCAGCGGCAGCCGCTCGCCCAATTGCAAAAGTACTTCGTCCGCGCTGGCACACGAAGGATGGCCGGAAATGTTCGCGCTGGTTCCCGTCACCGGAGCCTCAAATTCATCTATCAGTCCCACGACGACCGCGCTGCTCGGCCAGCGCAGCGCGATGCGCCTGGTGTTTCCCGTCACCTTCAAAGGCACGCCGCGCGACGCATCGACCACCAGCGTTAAGCCCCCCGGCCAAAACGCCTTAGCCAGCCGCAAGAAATTGTCTGGCAGCGCGCCACGCGTCAGCACTCTCGCCTGCTCCAGCGAATTGATCAGAATCGGAAGCGCGCGCTGCTCCGGGCGTCCCTTGACGCGGAAAATCTCATCCACCGCCGCCAGATTGAAAGGATCCGCCGCCAGCCCGTAAACGGTGTCGGTGGGAATGGCCACCACGCTCCCGCGCTCCAGAAAATGCGCCGCGTAGCGCAGTGTCTGAACATCCGGCTTTTGCGCGTCAATCTTCAGCAGTTCTGCCGACAATTGGATGGCCTCGCGCAGCGCCAGACGCCCCAGACGCCGCTGCGCCGTCTTTCTTGCACGCGAACGTATCACGCTCCGGCGAAATCGAGCAATCCCAGCGCCCCGTTCGTACTTAGAGAATGTTGACCGCGCGAGCCGCGAGGAGCGCCACGATGGTCAGCGAAATAAGCGACTGCAGCATCATGCCCGCCTTGGCCCAGCGCGACAGCACCGCGGTATCCGTCGGAGAGAACGCCGTGCTGGTATTGAACGCCAAAAACAAGTAATCGATAAAATTCGGCGACCAGGATTCATCGCCGCCCTCCTGATTCAGCATCTGCGGAAACAAGAACGAACTATCCAGCTTGCCCCGTGTAGTATCCCGCGCGTGCGGCCCACCGGCATCCAGCTTCCAATACCACAGCGCAAACACCAGCACGTTGGTGAACCACAACGCCACGGCCGAGCGCAGTAACGCTTGCGGCGACTCCGTATGCCGCGGTATCCCGTAAATCAAAATCCCCAGGGACGCAATCATCGCCAGCGTAATTACACCGTTCGCCGCGAAAACCAATATCCGGGTGATGTCGTAATCCCCGCGGTGCCAGGACACCACCATCGGTATCATCAGCACAAAAATAATCACCGGCAGCCCCCAGCTGGGACCCAGCGAAAGCGGCTCCGGCAAAGCCAGATACAAAAATGCCGTCGCGACCATGGCCACAAAGGCATGCCATCGCGGTTCAAGCTCAACTTTTTTCGTCATACCATTTTTCCTGCGCCCGCGTGCCCTGCGCGCGGGTGTCCGAGTGCAAGTCTAATGCAAATGAATTCAATTACAATGGAACGGTATCTCCGTGAAATCCTGGAAGCCTCTCACGGAATAACGCACCGAGCATTGTTCCATGGAAACCCTGGAAAGCCATCGCAACTTCTTCGCCCACCTGGTCGCCAGCGCCGCGGGCGCCGCCAAAAATGACCGCCTGATCGACGCCTTCGCGACCACAGCGCGCGAAAAATTCGTAGGCCCCGGACCGTGGAAAGTTTTCGCCGGTGGCACGTTAATCGATACCCCTACGAGCGACCCCGCATTTCTCTATCAAGACGTGGTCGTCTCCCTAGCCGCCGACCGCCACATCAACAACGGCCAGCCGGTGCTGCACGCCATCTGCCTGGCGGCTCTAAACATTCAGCCGGGGGGAAAAAATCTTGCACATCGGCGCTGGCACCGGATATTACACCGCCATACTCGCTAAACTCGCCGGCCCAACCGGCGCGGTGGAAGCCTACGAAATCGAAGCGGATCTCGCCGAGCGCGCCAGGCAAAATTTGGCCGATCAGCGCAATGTCACCGTGCACCTGCGCAACGCCTCCGAAGGGCCACTCCCGCAAGCGGACGTAATCTACATCAACGCCGGCGCCACCACCCCGCTGGATACCTGGCTCGACGCCCTTCGTCCCAACGGCCGCCTGCTCTTCCCTCTCACCCCCTCCGACGCTTCCGGCAGCGCCCCCGGCGCGGGCGCCATGTTGCTGGTCACGCGCCCGCAAATCTCCGCGACGCAAGTGGATCCTGGCACTGACGCCGCGCTCACCGCGCCGCCAACCGCCACCGGCGTCTTTGCCGCCCGCTTTCTCAGTCCAGCCATTTTCATCTCCTGCGTCGGTGCGCGCGACGACGTCACCGGCGGCAAACTCGCCGAGGCCTTCCGGCGCGGCGATGCCCGCAACGTCCGCTCCCTCCGCCGGCACACTCCGCCGGACTCCACCGCGTGGGTCGCCGGCGAAAACTGGTGGCTCTCCACCGCTCCCGGGCCGTAGCCGCGCCGTGCCATTTAATCTGGTAATCTTGCTGCACAGAATTACCGCAACGCGGCTCGTAGCACAGCACTCTTTTCGACGGCAACACACGCTGAAGACGTTTGACACTCGAGCCAAATTCGTTTACCTTTTTAATTGAAATGTTCGTCGTTGCAACACCGCACACGCACCGTCGCCACCATCACGGCCATACGCCGCGCGTGCTGAGGTGTGCATAGCCTTTCGCTAACCACACACTCTTCAGCCCGCTGGCTTAATAAGCTCAGCGGGCTTTTTGTTTTTCAGGGCCCGGATTTCGCAAGAACTGCCATGGCAAGGAGTCAGCAGTGGACATCGATTTTCAGAAAGCCGCCGGACTCGTTCCCGCCATCATTCAAGATCACCGTACCGGTGAAGTGCTGATGCTCGGCTTCATGAACGACGCTTCCCTCGCGCAAACCCGCGCCTCGGGAGAGGTCGTCTTCTTCAGCCGTTCGCGCAACAAGCTTTGGAAAAAAGGCGAATTCAGCGGTCACGTGCTGAAGGTCCGCGAACTGCTCGTCGATTGCGACGCCGATGCCCTGCTCGTGAAGGTCGAGGCCATCGGCCCGGGGGTGTGCCACGAAGGCTACCGCTCCTGCTTTTTCCGCGCCGTCGCGCCGAACGGAGCTTTAGAAATCATTTCCGGCCGCACCTTCGATCCCGAGCAAGTCTATCGTCCGGAAAAATCGGAGAAGCCTCGATGAACCCGTCCTCCTCCGCGCCCGCCGCAAAACTGAAACTCGGCATTCCCAAGGGCAGCCTGCAAGACGCCACCATCGACCTGTTCGCGCGTGCCGGATGGAAAATCTCGCTCGGCTCGCGCAGTTACGTCCCCAGCATCGACGATTCCGAAATCGAATGCCTCCTGGTGCGCGCCCAGGAAATGGCTCGCTACGTCGAATCCGGTGCGCTCGACGCGGGAATCACCGGCCACGATTGGGTCGTAGAAACCGGCGCGCAAGTTGCCGAACTTGCCGAATTTGTTTACGCCAAACAGCGCCTCTCTCGCGTGCGCTGGGTCCTTGCCGTGCCGGAAGATTCGCCCATGCGCCAACCGCGCGATCTGGAAGGCAAAGTCATCGCCACCGAAGTGGTGCACATCACAGAAAGCTATCTGGCGCGACACGGCGTGAAAGCCCGCGTGGAATTTTCCTGGGGCGCCACGGAAGTAAAAGTTCCGCAGCTCGCCGACGCCATCGTTGAAGTCACGGAAACCGGCTCTTCGCTGCGCGCCAACCGCCTGCGCGTCGTCGATACCGTCCTCGAATCCGCCACCGTTTTCATCATGAATCGCGCCGCCGCCGCCGATCCCTGGAAAAAACAAAAAGCCGAGAACCTCATCCTCATGCTCAACGGCGCGATGGCTGCCGCCAGCAAAGTTGGTCTGTTGCTCAATGTTCACCGCGATGATCTCGCCGCGGTGCTCGCGGTTCTGCCCGCGCTGAAGAATCCCACCATCTCCAATCTCAGCGATCCCGATTGGGTGGCGCTGAACACCATCATCGAAGAATCCGTGGTGCGCCAAATTCTTCCGAAACTCAAGGCCGCGAAAGCCCAGGGCATCGTTGAATATCCTTTAAACAAGATCGTGCTCTGATGCGCATCCTAAAGCTCACGCCCGCCGTCGAAAAGAAACTGCTTCGCGCCCGTCAGGAACGCGACCGCGAAGCCGAGCGTGTGGCTGCGGACATCATTGCTGACGTTCGCAAGCGCGGCGACACCGCGCTAATCGATTACGCCCGAAAGTTCGACAACATCAACCTGCGCCGCGAAGGCATCTGGGTCAGCTCTGGAGAAATCCGCGCCGCGCGCAAGCAGGTGGGCGCCGACTTTCTGAGGGCCATCAAGCAAGCCTCCCGCAACATTCGCCGCGTCGCGGAGAAACAATTGCCGCAGCCATGGGGGCTCCAGGTCGAGCCAGGCGTGACCATCACCCAGCGTGTTTCTCCCATCGACTCGGTCGGTTGCTACATTCCGGGCGGAAATTTTGCGCTGGTCTCCACTCTGCTCATGACCGCCCTTCCTGCGCAGGTGGCCGGCGTCCCGCGCATCCAGGTCGTGTGCCCTCGTCCCAACGATAAATTGCTGGCCGCCGCCGATTTCCTGGGCGTCCACAGGATTGCGCGGATCGGCGGCGCGCAGGCTATCGCCGCACTGGCCTACGGGACGAAATCGGTCCCCGCGGTCGAGAAAATCTGCGGCCCTGGCAATCGTTTCGTGACCGCAGCGAAACAGCTGGTTTCGGCCGACTGCGCCATGGACCTTCCCGCCGGTCCGACGGAAGCCATCGTCCTGGCCGATCGCGGCAATGCCCGCTGGATCGCCGCCGACCTTCTCGCGCAGGCCGAGCACGCCCGCGACGCCGGCTCGTTCTTCGTCACAACCTCTGTCGATCTCGCCCGCAAGGTTCAACGCGAGTTGCAATGGCAGCTCGGCGAACTTCCTATTGCCGCCATATTTGCAAAGATCTCCATGCAGTTGGTTGGCAGGATTCTCGTCGCCCCATCCCTTGCCGCGGCGTGCGAATTTGTAAACCGTTTCGCTCCGGAGCACCTCAGCCTTCCGGAAAACGGCGAATCGCTGCTCAAAAGAATTCGCTCTTGCGGTACGGTGTTTCTCGGCCCATGGGGCGCCCAGCCGCTCGGCGACTATGCCAGCGGCAGCAATCACGTGTTGCCCACGGGTGGCTGGGCGCGCAAGCGCGGCGGCCTCTCCACGGCAGACTTCGTTAAATGTTTCAGCGTGCAGTCCATCGGCAAGAATGGCTTCTTGCGTCTCGCAGATTCCGTCGAAGCCATGGCAACGGCCGAAGGCTTGTTTGCCCATCGCAACGCCGTGAGGGTTCGCCGATGAAGCCGAAACTTCCGGTGCGCCAAGCGATCCTGGACCGCCGCACGTACGAGGCACCTGCCGAAGGCCGCCTCGGGAAAATCCGCCTGGACTTCAACGAAAACACCGCCGGCTGCTCCCCCGCAGTGCTTCGCGCTCTTGCGAAAATCACCCCAGAGCAATTCGCCATGTATCCCGAATATCGGGCGATCACCAATCACCTGGCAAAATATTTCGGAGTTCGCCCGCAGGAATTAATGCTCACCAATGGCGGCGATGACGCGCTCCGCGTTTTCTTCGATGCCTTCGTCGACGCCGGCAGCCACATCGTGATCTGCGAACCCACCTTCCCCATGTATCGCTACTGGGCGGAAATTGCCGGTGCGCGCATCGAGGTTCTCCGCTACACCAGCGAAATGCAATTCCCTCTCGATGCCGCGCTTCGTGCGCTGCGCAAAAAACCACGGGTGATGATCGTTTGCAATCCCAACAATCCCACCGGGACGCTTGTGGAATCTGGCGAAATCAAACGGCTTCTCGATTCCGCCATGCACACCGCGATCGTCGTGGATGAAGCCTACGTAGAATTTTCCGGCGCCACCGTCGCACCATGGATCAAGCGCTATCCCCATCTCTTTAGCGCTCGCACCTTCTCGAAGGCCGCCGGCCTCGCCGCGCTGCGCCTGGGAGCGGTCATCGCCAACGGAAAGTCGCTAGCCCTGTTGCGTCGCGCCATGCCTCCCTTCCCCATCAACATCGCTGCGCTCATCGCCGCCGAAGCCGCTGTGCGCGATCGCACCACCATCCGGAAATACGTCGCCGAAATAAAACGCCTTCGAACCTGGTTTGCCGCCGAACTCAGCGCGCTCGGAATCACCACGTACCCAAGCGCCGGAAATTTTCTCCTCGCCAATTTCGGACCCACTGGCCCGGCACTGTTCAAAAAACTCGAGCGCCAGGGCATCCTCGTCCGCGATCGCAGCCATGACATGGGGCCCGGTTTCGTTCGCATCACCATCGGCACCGAAAAAGAGATGCGCCAACTCCTGAAAGCCATCGAGAAGGGCTGAAGCGCCAAATGCCAAAAACCGCCGCTACACCGCGCACCGCCACCATCCGTCGCAAGACCGCCGAGACGGACATCCGCCTGAAAATAAATCTCGACGGCCGCGGAAAATCCAAAGTTACGACGGGCATTCGCTTTTTCGATCACATGCTCGACTTGGTCGCGCGCCACGGCGCTTTCGATCTGGAAGTGGCCGCGAAAGGCGACCTGGACGTCGACCAGCACCACACCGTCGAAGATGTCGGCATCGCCCTGGGCGAAGCCGTTGCCAAAGCGCTTGGCAACAAGAAAGGCATCCTCCGCGCCGGATATTTCCTAATGCCCATGGACGAAACCCTGGCCGCCGCCGCCATCGACCTAAGCGGCCGCCCCCACTGCATCATCAAAGCCAAAGTAGACGCCCCACGCGTAGGTGATTTCCAATCCGAACTCCTGGAAGATTTTTTCCTAGGCTTCGCGCAATCCGCCAAAGCCAACGTGCATCTCCGCTGCCTCTACGGCCGCTCCTCGCATCATCAAATCGAAGCGCTCTTCAAATGTTTCGCCCGCGCCCTGCGGTTCGCCGTCTCGCGCGACAGGCGCCTCCGCAACGTGCTCCCCAGCACCAAAGAGCTCCTATGAGTCGATCGAGCCTGAGCGGCCTTCGTAGTGGCGGGTCTTCCGACCCGTTCCTTTCTCTTCTGTGCGACTCTCTTCGCCGCGACCTCTGCGTCATTTGTTTTGAAACGCCCACGCAACGCCTCTCCCAGGCCCAACGGTGACACCATGACTGTCACTCTCCTCGACTACGGCGCCGGCAACGTCCCCTCCGTCCAGCGCGCCCTTCAGCGGCAAGGCGTCGATTCCGAACGCGCCTCCACGCCTGGACAAATCGCCGCCGCCAAGATTCTAATTCTCCCCGGGGTAGGCCACTATGCCGCGCTCATTCGCGCTCTGGACGAAAATAATCTCCGTCGGCCGTTGCTAGAAAGAATCCATTCCGGCATACCATTTCTCGGCATCTGCCTGGGCCTGCAAGCCCTCTTCGATTCCAGCGACGAAGCCCCAGAACTCACCGGCCTGCAAATCTTCCCCGGCCGCGTAGCTACGCTTCCGCGCACCGCCAAGCTCCCGCACATGGGTTGGAATACACTGCATGTACAACGCGACTCGACCCTGCTCGACGGCATCTCGCAACAGGATTACTTCTATTTCGCGCACTCCTACGCCGCAACAGGCTCCAGTACAAACTCCGCCTCGCCTGCCGTCGCCACCAGCCATCACGGCGAAGAATTCATCGCCGTCCTGGAACACAAAAATATCCGCGCCGTCCAGTTCCACCCGGAAAAAAGCGGCACTCCCGGCGCACGTGTGCTTGCCAATTTTCTGAGGCTCGCCGCATGAGCCTCGCGCACCGCATCATTCCCTGCCTCGATACCGACGGAGTCCGCGTCGTCAAAGGCATAAATTTCATCGGCCTCCGCGATGCGGGCGATCCCGCGGAACTCGCCTCCCGGTACAACGCCGAAGGCGCCGACGAACTCGTGGTGCTCGATATCGCCGCCGCGCGCGACCGCCGCCCCACATTTCTCGAAACCATTCGCCGCGTAGCCGCCGAACTTGCTATCCCCCTCACCGCAGGAGGCGGCATCCGCTCGCTCGACGACGCCCGCGCCGTCATTCGCGCCGGCGCCGATAAAGTCACCGTCAACACCGCCGCCGTCGAACGCCCGGCGCTGCTCAGCGAACTATCCGCCGAATTCGGCGCGCAAGCCGTGGTCATCGCCATCGATGCCAAATTTCAAACCGATCACTGGGAGGTAATGGTCCGCGGCGGCCGCGACTCCGCCAACCTCAACGCCATCGAATGGGCTAAGCGGGCTGTGGAACGAGGCGCGGGCGAAATTCTTGTAACCTCTGTCGACCGCGACGGCACGCAAATCGGCTTCGACATTCCGCTAACGTCCGCCATCGCAGCCGCGGTCAACGTGCCGGTGATCGCGAGCGGCGGCGCAAAACTCCCGCAACATTTCGCGGAAGTGTTTCAGCAAGGGCATGCCGACGCCGCGCTGGCCGCCTCCATCTTTCACGACCAGGTCCAATCCATCCGCGAGCTGAAACAATTTCTCGCTGCGCAAAAAATCGAGGTCCGCTACCCGTGCTGATCCCTTGCATCGATCTGCAAGACGGCCGGGCCGTACAGCTGGTCCACGGGGAAAAACGCGAGCTGGCCGTCGAAGATGTGTTTGCTCAGCTGCACGCTTTCAAGAATTACCGGTGGCTGCACATCATCGACCTGGATGCCGCCAAACGGACCGGCTCCAACGCGAAGCTGGCCCGGGAACTCTGCCGGACGGCCCGCGAAAAATACAAAATGAAAGTGCGCATCGGCGGCGGCATCCGCACCCTGGCGGGCGCGCAAAAAATTGCCGCGTGGCTACCGCAGCAAATCATCATCGGAAGCGCTGCATTCAAGGAAGGAAAAATCGCTACAAAATTTCTCGGCGACCTGACGGCCAAAATCGATCCCCGAAAAATCGTAATCGCCTTGGACACTGCCAATTCCCGAATCACCGTCCACGGTTGGCAGGAACATCTCCAGTTATCCCCCGCCCAGGTGATGCGCGAACTCGAACGCTATTGCTCCGCCTTCCTGTGTACCGACGTTGACCGCGAAGGCACCATGAGCGGCGCCAATCTCCCGTGGTTCCGCGAACTCCGCGCCGTCACCCATCATCCGATCATTGCCGCGGGCGGCATCAAAACCCGCAGCGAAATCGCCGCCCTCGAAAAAATCGGCATGGACGCTGCCGTAGGCATGGCCATGTACAAGAACCGTCTACGCTAGCCGTTGATTTTTTCCGCGGGCTGCGAAACCTGTGCGGTTAAAATCGTCTTCTTGCCGCACACCTACCCGTGGGCGACGAACCGCCCGTCAGCGAATGTAGGCATTTGCAATGTATTCCTCGACCATCCGCTGCGTATTAAAATACGCGCCATTCACCGCAATCGTGTGCTGCATGACGTCGATAAATTTCCGCCGGTCGTGATAGTACAGCGGCAAAATCGCACTTTCCAGTTTGTGGTACAGCGAATCCGCCTCCGCCCGATCATCCGCGGGCGGCTCCATCGGCAACCCTCGTCGTAACTCCCCGATCGCCCAGCCGGTGACGCCTTCGATGTGCCCCTCGACCCACCAGCCATCCAAAATACTCAAGCTCGGCACGCCATTCAGCGCCGCTTTCATCCCGCTGGTCCCCGACGCTTCCAGGGGGAAGTGCGGCGTGTTCAACCACAAATCCACACCCGCGGTCATCTTTCCGCCCACATCCATGTTGTAATTGTCCAGAAAAACCGTCGGCACCACCTTGCGCAACGCCTTCTTGGCCGCGAAAATTCTACGAATCAAATCTTTCCCGCTGCCATCGTTCGGATGCGCTTTGCCGGCATAGACAATCTGGAACTTGCCCACATTCTTGGCGATCTGCCGCAAGCGATCCAGATCGCTCAGTAACAAATCGGCGCGCTTATATGCCGTGGCCCGCCGCGCAAATCCGATCGTAAACACATCGGGATCCAGCTTGATGCCCGTCTTCTTTCGAACCAACTCAAATAGTTCATGCTTCGCCAGCAAGTGCGCGGTCCAAACCTCTTCCGGCAACACTCCCAGCACATTGCGCAAACTGCAATTGTCTTCTCGCCAATCCGGTAAATACCGGTCGAACAATTGCTGAAACGCCGGCGAAGTCCACGTACCCGCATGCACGCCATTGGTAATCGCTTCGATGGCCACGCCGGGAAACATCTGCCGCGAAGTCACCCCGTGTTGTTTGGCCACGCCATTCGCATACTTCGTCAAGCCCAGCGCCAGTTGCGTCATGTTCAACGTCGCGCCGCCCTTCGCCGCCGCCTGCAAGTCCCCGTACGAGTCCTGCACCTGCAACACCCGCTTCATCAGCGCCGCTGAGGCCACATCCGACAAATCCAGGAAATCCGTCTCGTTCGGAAACACGCGCGTCAAAAATTCCATGGGGAAGCGATCGTGCCCCGCAGGCACCGGCGTGTGCGTCGTAAACACACACTTGCTGCGGACATTCTCAATATCCTCTCCGCGAATTCTTTTGCGACCGGCGTTGCGCGCTTCCTCCGCCAGCAGTTCCAACGACAGCAGCGCCGCATGACCTTCATTCATGTGAAATCGCGCCAGATCCGCATACCCCAGCGCGCGCAAAATCCGTACCCCGCCAATTCCCAGCAAAACCTCCTGGCACAACCGGTAATACGAATCCCCGCCATACAAACTTCCGGTCAAGTTCCGATCCGTATCCGCATTGCCCGGCAAGTCCGCATCGATAAAATAGATCGGCACGATATACCCGCGCACACCCTTGGCGTCGTATCGCCAGGCCCGCAACTCCACCTTGCGCCCTTCAATCGACACGCTAGCTCGCGCCGCCTCTTCATGCAGAAAATTTTCCACCTTCCATTCCACCGGCTCTTCGCTCTGGCTCCCGTCTTCCGCCAGCCGCTGCACAAAGTAACCCTTGCGATACAGCAGCGACACCGCCACCATCGGCAGCCGCAAGTCCGCCGCCGCGCGAATGGTATCCCCGGCCAGGACGCCCAGCCCGCCGCTATAACTCGGCATGGCGTTCTCGAGCGCAATCTCCATCGAAAAGTACGCTATAGCCCGTTTCCCCAGCTGCTCAGTCGCCATTTCTCTCGCTTCTCCGCCCACTCGTTTGTCCGCCGACCTGTAGGTCTGTAGCCCTGGGGAACTTCCAGTCCCGGGCTCACCGGGCCAGAAAAATCGCCCAATGGAAACCTCACATTCTCGTGTAACCAGCCCCTACAAGCAATACCGGAACCAAACTCGACACCCCTACCCCGGGGTGTTTTGGCAAAACGTGCGCAATTGCAACAAAATAAAAGGGATACGCCAAACGACGAATGGCAAAGAGTGCGTAACCTACTGAAAATAAAGAATTGTGTTCTGTCTGGTGCTGCTGCACCCGGAGGCTGAACCACACCCTAGATGAGGGGTGACGTCGACTGACGAGGGTGTGGTCACAGAATGCCTGCCTGTCCCCTGGGGCGGGACCCCGCGAGAGGCGCAGCGATTCAGGAGCCTGCGTACAGTTGGAAGGGCGCCCAGTAGTAAGGCTTACTGTAAATCGTGCCCGAACGTAGTAACGCTAACTTGGCATCCCGCAGCGCGGCCGCCGGGTCTTTGCCTTGGCTCAGACCGCCATAAAGTGAATCCATCAACTGCGGCGTTGAGCGGTCGTTCACTTCCCACAATGCCCCGATCACGCTGTGCGCCCCAGCGCGCAGAAACGCCCAGGAGAGACCTACCAATCCTTCGCCAGAATACGCTCGAGTGCCCGCACCGTTGCACGCCGAAATCGTCACCAAGTTGGCTTGCAGCGGGTGCGCCACAATATCTCGCGCATAAAGTTTGTAGCCGTCTCCGCCCGGACTGAGGATGACAGCAGAGTCCATGGGCTTCGTGAGGCTCGCAGTCCCATGCGTAACAAAATGCAGATATGCGAAGCGCTCCGGCTTGCTCTCGAGATAGGCCGAAGGCGTGGCTTGCGCTCTCTGAAGAACCACGCGGTCGGACTTATCGAAATAATGTTCGACAGTAAGCATTTCTGCGGGAGCCTGTGGCAATTTCGGGAATTCGCTGCTGGCCTGGTCGGTATCTCCAATCAACAAAAGGTTTTTCAGTTCACGGCGTCGCCGCCCGAGAGAAGCCGCCAACAACGTCAACGAGCTTGCGGAAGTCACCGACACATCTTCAATCCAATAATGCGGCTGCGTGCCTGGAACGATCAACGTTTCAAAATTCAAGCGGTACAAAGCAGCATCGGGGAGAATCGTTACGCGCGCGCCTGTGGCAATCATGCCCTGCGCCGGTTCCAGCAGCAGGCTGTACAGCTTCGCCCCATCGCGGTTCAACGGATGCAAGGTGTCGCGCGACGCCAGCAGCGCCTCGCGATAGTCCTGCACGGCACGGTCGATTTCCTGCGACCCCGCCAAGGGAAAATATGCCGTCTGGTCCTCTGTAATCACCCACAAATGCGAATGTGCACTCCCAAGCCAGTAACAAAGGAGCGTACTGTTCAACCGCTTGGCCAGTCCTTGCAGGCCCGGACCAGCAAAAACATCCGCGGTCGCCTTAGCGGACGATCCGAGCGCATCCGAGAGCGTCCGTGCCCTGCTGGTCTCCGCAATGCGCAACGCCTCTTCGAGACGCCCCTGGGAAATCAAAAAGTCGATGTATTCACCATAAAATTGGATGGGCCCAGACATGAAAGAAAGGCGCGATTCCTCGCGTACCACAGCGTGCCTCGCGATGCTGACGGTTTGCAGACACTGCCGAAACTCCCTTTCGGCGTCGGCGTTCCGCTTTTCGGCACGATACACGCTGGCGAGCCGGGCATGAGACTCCCATCTTGCGGGGGTCTTGGCCCGGGGATCCCGGCCGACCGTTTTGAACAGCAGTTCTGCTTCATGGGAGCGGCCGCGCAATTCTGCGACGCGACCGGCATCTAATTCCGAGTTGACGATTTCGTCGTGATCGAAGCCGGTGGCCTCCATCGCGACAGCCTCGCGATTATGTTGTTCCGCCAGTTCTAATCGGTCGGTCTTCAACGCAATTTCCGTCAACGCGTTCAACGATTGCACAGTGGAAAGGGGATCCTGAAGTTCGCGCGCGAGCGCGAGCGCCTGATTCGCGGTGGACTCCGCTTGGGGATAATCGGGGATTTCGCTGTACACGTACGCCAGACTAGACAACCAGTCAATGCGTTCGGCTTTCTCCCCTGCATTCAGCGCCGCCTGCTCGGCCTGCCGGTAATAATCCTTAGCGTTCTCGTAATCTCCCAGAGCGTCGTAGCTCCAGGCAATATTCCCGAGCGTGGTGGACACCGAGGAATTCGTTCCCATCTTACGCGCCAGTTCGAGCGCGGCTTTGTAGTCATCCGCCGCTTCGTCGTAGTGCTCCAGCCCCATGCTTACGACGCCCAGGCTGCCTAGCAGCTGTGCTTCAGATGCCGTTTTGTGTAGTTCCCTCGAGATCTGCAGCGCCTTGCGAAAGGCCACGCCCGCTTCGATGTATTTCTTCTGACGAATCTCGAGGTTGCCGCGCGTCTGCGTCACCTGCATTACGATATTCTGAGGGGAGCCAGCCGATAGCCTTTCGGCGTCCGCAATATCGGCTTCCGCAGCGCGAAACTGCTGGGAGTAATCTTCCGCGTTCGCCAGGATAATCTTGCGCAGCACGGCAACGTCGCCGGTGGCGAGCTCCGGCGGAAGGGGCTGCTTTAGGCGCGCGATGGCATCCGCGAATTGTCCGCGAAAGAGCTGTGCATGCGCGCCTAATATGCGGAATTGCCAATACAAGTGCAGGTCGCTCGACTTGTAGTCGCGCGCAGCTGCGTCCGCTTGCTGCAACGCGGCATCGAACTCGCCGCGCGCCATCTTCGCTTTGATGTCGCTCTCAATGTCCTCCGCGGATGGATGCGCTGCCGCGGGTGACTGCTCGGGGGGTGATTTGGTTTTTTCGCGTGCTGGCGGCGTCTGCGATATTTCCGGCTTGGGCGCCGAGCAACCGAAGAGCGAGAGTGCGCAAGCCAGTCCGAGCGCTAAGGGCCAGTTTTCTACGTTGGTAGCGGAGGGTAAGTCCGGCCGTTGGCGGCGCTTTGCGACACAACCCCGCCGCCGGCCACCGGAGAGCCCAATACCAGACGTATCATCGTCAGCGTGCGTCGCAATGGCTCTACCAACACCTCCGCGAGATACACCTTTCCAAAGTGCGGCACGTAAATCACGTGCCCTTTCGCCGTAACCCCAGGCGCTTCCGAGGATATCTCCGTCGCCAGCGAGCAAAGAATTACCCCGTTATGCTTCTTCACATCGATCTTGCTGCCGTCTTGAAAAGGATCCTGCGCCATTTTGCGGAACTTTTCATTATTTGCCAACTCTGCGTCCACGTCCGAAAACTTCGGCAGCTCCGCGATTAGCCTGGACTTCAGCTCCACGCGAATGGGGCAGCCGGCGATCGTTAAATTGTCAAAATGACTCCCGGAGAAGGAAAAGTGCGGCTCACGGTCCTTGTTGGTCCAGAACGACGATACCCGCGACACTACACGGTCCGCCCTGACCACGTCCAAGATATTCAGTCCCTCGACGGTCGCCGTTGACAGCGTGGTATAAAAAATTTTGTCGTCATCCCGGTGTTCACTCCCCGAAACGTGCGAATACCCCGCTTTGAACGAAGCAAACTCCTTTACACGGAAATTCTCCACGCGCGAATTTCCGTGGCCGCCAATTGTTGGCAACGATACGGGAGCCTGCACTTCGATGTCGTGTCGAACTGGCCGCTGAAAATGGCCACTGAACGCCTGAGCGCACGCATTGTAGTGAAACGTGCGCTTAACCTCAGCCATAGGAGGGGCTCCTTTAAGAAATGTAACGGCGACTACCTTTGTTTTCCGGGGAGTTTAATTCTCAAGCACCACACTGAAATCCAGCCGTGCAACCTGGTTCTCCTCGCGGAACCCGGCGCCTTGCTGCGCGTCTCCGGCGATAACGATGGAGTACGTGCCCGGATGCATCATACCTGCCGGCACAAAAAGCTCAACAGTTTTATTCGCCTGCTCAGCGGTAACGCTGACCTGCTGGAGCACGCGGCCGGAGTCGTCGCGTAATTGGCAAAGGTACTGCGCAAAGCCTGGTGCCGGGGGGATATCGAAATCCAGGGCGAAGCTCTCGCCACGCCGAACGACAACGCGGACGGCCGCAGCCCCACGTGAGTTCGCCGCGGCCAGCGAAAAGGTGTTCAGCACCTGTACCGACGCAGCGGAGCCCGATTTGAGGTGAGGAATGGTCACGACGTTCTGATACCCCACCAGGGCGACCAGCGCCGCAAACACCGGTACGGCAATGACAGGTCGCAGCCAGCGCAGCCAGATCGTTCCCCGCTGACGGTTTGTTTCACTTGCGGGGCGATTGTGCTCTTCCGCAAAAATCTCCCGGCTCGTTTCCGCAAATGCGGCGGCCGCAGTGATATCCGCCGCGCACTCCGCGCAACCCAAGAAGTGCTCTTCGTAAGCCTCGCGCAGATCTTCCGGAAGCTCACGGAGCACGTACTTTTCCGCCGCTTTTAATTCGACCGCTTCGTTGTGTTCCATCGTGTATACCCGTCCCACGTTGCTAGTGTCCACCTGCGGTTTTCAAGCGCACTGATCGGCGGCGATGCAAGCTCTGAACCGTTCCTGAATCTCGCCATTAGGTAGTGCAGTTCACCTCGCTTTCGTTTCAAGCCTTTTATTTTTCATCCGTTTGCGCCCGTTTTGGGAACGTCAGCGCTTCAAATTCCAGGCGAAACCGAGCCTTTGCCCGGTGCAACAGCACGCGCAGATATTCGCGGTCTACGCCGCGTTCCCGGCAAATTTCATCCTTATCTTTCTCCAAAAAGAAAATCTCGCGCAGCAAGTCGCGGTCTCTACGGGGCATAGACGCCAAGATGCGCCGGACCTGTTCGCGGGATTCGCGCGACACCAGTGCGGCATGGGCATCGGGCAGTTTATTGGGCAGGTCAAAATGGCCGTCGGCCAGCGGCTCCGTCCGTCGCCCGGTACGCTCCTGCTCATGTAACGCATTCTTACATATGGAGTTAACGAATGACCCAAAGCGCTCCGGCTGCCGGACGGCCCCTTCCCGCCGCAGCGCCACCAGCACACGCCGGAAGGTTTCCTGCGTCAAATCCTCTACTCGGTCGGGCGGCAGCCTCCGCGCGCGCAGCAGCACCCTCAATAGTTGCCCAAAATAGGCAACGAAATGCTCTTCCGTGCGGACATCGCCCGCGCGGAGGCGCTCCACATATTCCCGATCAAATTCAAAGAGCTCCACTGGGGGCCCCGTCAGGTGGTGCACGGGAGTATATGCGCGAGGCGTCAACTTGAGCAATGGACCGGAGGTCCGTAGAAACGGGCGGTTCGATGATAGGGTTTCGCCTGCCCTTACGAAATTGGAGAGCCGCGAAATTTCGGAGCGGATTTGAAACGTTTCGCACTCTGGCGACACTACCCTTCCGTAGACACTCGACACGCTTGTCGGGAGTTCTTACCGCGGAAATCCCCGTTTCCGCGTGCCCACCAGGCGCGTCTAGGCCGCCCTGAACCGGCTTCGGTCCGAACACCCGAGGCTGCACTAACTACCACAAGTAGTTAGTAAATAGGCCTAGGCGCGCCTCCCCCTGGTTTTGAAGGGCTGGGCACTCGGAAGGTGTGTGGGGAACTAGAAGTCTCGCTCGGGGGATATAAAAGGTGTCCGGAGATTTTGGGGGTTCGCGTGGCACGTTTGGCAGCAACTCACCCAGCTAATTCGGGTTGGATAGATAGTGCCTCTGTATCTCGATCTGCACCTCGATTTGCACCTCGATCTGTAACCGGATCTGTACATCGCTCCGGGACGGATCCGGAGCAGGCCGGAGAAGATATGGAACCTGTGCGCACCCTGACTGCTCGCAACGCTTCGGCGAAAAACTCCGCCGCCGCGGACTTCTGCTGCACGGCGATCGGTATCGAGTTTGTCGCCAAGCCACATTTTGCGCAGCACGTGCGCGCCTTGGTTCCCGCGGCCGCCAACGCGGCGCTTGCGGATCTTGCGGGTTTTGCAGGCTGCGCCCTGCTGGTCGCCGAGCAAGAGGAACGCCTGATCACTTTCTTGACATTCTGGCACGGCCGCCTAGACAGCGCCGCAGTGGCCTGCAACCGGCGGGGGGTTTGCCAGCTGATCGAGCCGTACATGGATCGCCAACTGCGCATTCAGACCTTGCGCTCACAACTGGCCATTTCGCCCAGCGAGCCTGTCGCGCCCGTCGCACACGTGGCAGCTGTCGCGGATGAAGTTCTCTTTGCGTCACGCCGCGCGCACGTTACTTAACGTGATGCCGATTTTGCGCCGTACGCAGAAAGTTGTGCCGTTCGTCTGACAATTGGGGGCATATTCGCCATGAGTTCGGAGCAAGCAAATCATTCGCAGGGCGCGTTCGCCGCAGTGCGAGCGAAAGATTCGAGTTCCTCCGCGCCGGTCTGCGCCGTCCCCGAATGCAGCGCGTTAGCGGCCACGGTGCTGCGCCAGCAGGCCTGGTGTGTGGATCATTTCCTGGAGCAATCCTATCAAGCGCTGGAACGCCTGGAACAACAGCGCGGCACGGAGCGTGACGGCCGCCCTTTGGCGGTGCGCGAGCAGGCCGGGGAGGAAGTTCGCACGTTTCTGAATGAATGTTCCGCGCAAGCCCTTAACGTCTCGCTTGGCGTGGAAAAGCTGGGGAATCTCGAACGCAGCCGGCTCCTGGATATTCTCCTGTGGGCCGGCGAACTCTCCGAAGCCCTGCGCCGCCCCGCCGCACAATTTGGTCCCGGGTCGGGCGTTCGCTGCCCCAACAACTCCGCGACCTCGCCTTCGTAGGGATGGCCCCTCAGAGCGCCTCCACATACAGGAATGGCCGTTCCTCGCCACTGCTCCAAAAATAAGCCAGTATGATCACACTGGCCACCGCGGCGTAGGCACACCACAGCGAAGTAAACGCATAGCGCTTGATCTCCATCACCACCAACAAAATCGCCAGGTTCGCCGCGCCGAAAGCCACCATGAACCGGATATTGGAAAAGAACAGCGACCCACAAGTGGCAATCACATATAGCAGCGCGACGGGCATATTGTTCGTAGCCGGATCGCTGTACACAATACTGTGGGACTTCACGAACACATCGAACGGATAGGCGGTCAGCGCCCACAAAATATAAAGCGTCGTCAACGTGCCCAGCGCCAGGAAGGGCAGCATGCGACGACGGCTTTTCACGTTCGGCTCAAAGAGAAGCACGCTGAGGGGCAGCAGGAACGGCAACAGCCCCTGCGCGTACAGCATGAAGGCCGCAGCCATGTCGTGCGTCACGGCAGGCGACAGTTTTCCATCCAATCCCAACCACACAAATCCCTCGATGCCTTGATGCACGGCAAACAGCACGGGCAGCGACGCAAAAAGGAGTTCGCGCCGATGCTTCACCTTGGTCAAGGTCGCCACGCCAATGGCGCCCAGAGCCGCACTGCCAACGAAGTTCGCTGTCGCTGAAAAACACACGGGCTAACCCTCCAGGTTCGCGGGAGCATTACACCTATCGTCGCAGAACACAAAGCATTTTATGGTGCAGGCTGGAACCCGAGCGGCGCTCGACCGCGTCGATCCTGTTCCGCGACGGGTTTTCCGCCTCTCGCATCACGTTGCAGCGCGCGCTCCTCACCAGTTAGACTGGCGTTCTCTACCCATGACCACGACACCGGGGAAATTGATCGCCATCGAGGGCATCGACGGCAGCGGCAAGCGCACGCAGGTGGAACTTCTGGCAGGCACGCTGCGCCAGCGCGGATACGCCGTGTATCAGACGGGTTTTCCAAAGTACGACTCGACCTTCGGAAAACTCGTGGGCCAATTCCTGGACGGCCAGCTCGGTCGGCTGGATACGGTTGACCCTCGTTTCACGGCTCTGCTCTACGCCGGCGACCGCCTGGAAGCCAAACCCGAGATGGAGTCCGCGCTGGAAAGAGGATGCGTCGTCCTGGCGGACCGCTACGTGGGCTCAAATCTAGCGCATCAGGGGGCGCGCTGCGGGCCTGAAAAACGCGAAGAGTTTCTGGATTGGATCCGCCAGGTGGAATATTCCGTCTACGGTCTGCCGCGTGAGCAGTTGATCCTGTATTTACGCGTTCCGCCCGCGCAGGCGCAAAAATTGGTGCTGCAAAAATCCGCGCGGGATTACACGGCCTCCACGCACGATCTGCAGGAGGCCAGCCTGCATCATTTGCATGGCGCCGCGGAAGTTTACGATGCACTTTCGAGCCAGGCACCGTGGGTCACGATTCAGTGCTTCGATTCCCTGCGCAGCGCCATGCGTCCACCGGAGGAGATCGCCAGCGAAATTCTGCAGGTGGTCGAACCAGTGCTGGCGCAGACGGTAATTCCGGGAGGCCGGTAAGAGAATGGGCTTCGCGGAATTTCTCGGCAACCCGCGCATCGTGCAGGCGCTGCAAGGCGCGCTGAAGACTCAGCGGGTCCCGCACGCGCTGCTCTTCAGCGGCCCGCGCGGGGTGGGAAAATTCACGCTGGCGCGTATGTTCGCGCAAGCGGCCAATTGCGAACGGCTGACCGAGGATTTCTGCGGCGAATGTCATACCTGCCGGCGCATTGCGCAACTTGCTGATCCCGCAACGCTGGTGGAGCAGGGGCTCTCCGAACGCGGCGAGAGCGCCGACGCGGCCACCGTCGAACGCGTCCCATTGATCCTGCAGCCACACCCGGACGTCTGGGCCGTGGTTCCTGATCCCGTGCGCCTCAAAACTCCGGTCGCTCGTCCGATGCTGCGCATTGGGCAGCTGCGCGCCGTACAGCGCGCCGCCTATTTTCAGCCCATGGGGCGGCGCCGCGTATTCATCCTGGACGGCGCGGAAACCATGCGGGGAGATGTGGCCAATGCTTTCCTGAAAATTCTTGAAGAGCCGCCCGGCAGCGCCACGCTAATTTTGCTCGCGCCTTCGCCGTATACGCTGCTACCCACAATTCTTTCCCGATGCATGCAGTTTCAGTTCGCGCCGCTGCCGCTGGCCGACGTGGAAAAAATTCTGCGGGAACGTACCGACCGTAAACCCGCCGAAAATAAACTCGCCGCCGCGCTCGCCGAGGGCAGCCCCGGCTGGGCCATGGAGATGGATGTTCAAGAAACCGCGCAGCGGCGCAGGGAGGCCTTGCGCATCCTGGAAAATGCCGCGCGCGGAAGGGATTTTTCGCAACTCTTTGCCGCCACTGCGGCGTTGGCAAAGGATAAAGAGGCCTCCTTCGAGGAGCAGCTGGCGATTTTTTACGGACTGCTTAGCGACTTACTGGAAGTTACTTCGCGCATCAAATCGCCGGCCCTGCGCAATCAGCCGCTGGCTCGCGAATTGCAGTCGCTGGGCGACGCGGTGGATACCGCTTGGGTCATGCGCGCCATCACCGGTTTCGACCAATTGCACTACGGCTCGCGCCGCAACTTGAACAAGCAACTAGGCCTGGACGCTCTGGCAGCTTCGCTGGCGCCGGCAGATGCGTCGTAGCGCCGTCCCAGGCGGAGCCCGCTCGCGCGCGACGAGATTCGGCGGAAAGGCGCTGTTGCGCTTGTTAAGGACAAGGCGGCAAATGCAAGCATGGTGTTCGCGCCGCTGAATCGATATTTTGATTTGTGGCGGGGCGAAAAATTATTGCGCAACTGTAACCCGGCCCTGCTTGTATGCATCTCACAGCTAGGCCATCCCGCCGTTGCTATAAGGAGCATTCCATGGTCAATCGCCGTATTTTTCGTCCGGGCTTTCCGGACGGCAAGGAAGCCGCACCGCAGCGTTTGCAACACAATGGTCCGGCGACCGGCCCAATTCCCAATAAGAAACCCGCTCCCCCGGAATCCACACACGCGGAGAATTTCTACTGGGTCAAGCAGATGCAGTCCCACACGCCCATGGCGGTGGTGCTCGAAAATGGCGAAGTATTAAAGGGCACGGTCGAGTGGTACGACCGCGATTGCATCAAGCTGACGCGCACCGGGAGCCCCAACCTGATGATTTTTAAACGCTTCATTAAATATGTTCACAAGGACGGCGAGGAATCCGCGCACGGCGGCGAAGAGTAAACGCAGTCGCACCGCCGTTGTCAACCGCAGTTCCTGGTCGAAGCTCTAACCGCCGTAGCTCGTCGCCGTTCTATACGAAATTTCAAGCGGGTTGTTACGCGCGGTTCTTTAAGTTGGCGGAAACGCGATCGGATACCGCGCCGAACGTCAGGAGCGCTTTGGCCGCCAGTGAACCATCTTCATTACGAATTTCGCACTCGGTAACCACAAAATTCCTTCCGGTACGCAGTACTCGCCCCTCGGCGCGAATCACCCCGCCGTGCACTGCTTCCAGAAAATTAATCTTCATTTCGATGGTGGCGATTTCGCTGCCGCGCGCCAGAGTCGAGTACGCCGCGATGGCCGCGACGGTATCCGCCAGCATGGCGAGAATTCCTCCGTGCACGACGCCGTGAATTTGCCGGTGCCGCTTGCGCACGCGCATGTGAAAGATGGCCAGGCCGCGTTCCACGCTGACCACTCGAAAACCCAGCGCCCGCGTGGCGTGGCTCAGCTTCATCCGTGCGCGCACCGCGCCAGTAAGTTTGCGCGATTCGCCAGCGCTCAGGGTTTTCTGCCGCGAAGCTTTCATCAACGGAACCTCTCATCACGTTATCAATAGGCTGACAGCCCACCATCGAGCGGAATCGCCACACCGGTAAGCCAGGAGGATTCCTCGGACGCCAAATATACGGCCAGTTCGGCGACATCGGCAGGCTTCCCCATGCGGCCCAGCGGAATTCCCGCGAGGCGCGCGTCGCGTATCGCGCGCCCCTCTGGGGTGTCCGGGAACAGCGACTTCACCATTTCCGTTTCTACGAGCGAGGGGCAGATGCAGTTCACGCGGATATTTTCATGCGCATGATCGAGAGCCATGGCTTTCGTCAACATGGTCACGCCACCCTTGGACGCGCAATACGCGGCGCGGGACTTCATGGCCACGAGGCCGAGGATGGAGCCGATATTTATGATCGACCCGCCGCCCGCGCGCCGCATGGCCGGCAAGGCGGCACGCGACATTAGGAACGGGCCTTTGACGTTCACGCGCATGACGTGGTCCCAGTCTTCTTCGGAAAGTCCTTCCACGGTGGCGTTGCTCAGCGCGCCGGCATTATTCAGCAATGTGTGCAACGCGCCGAATCGCTGCTCCGTTTCGCGGACCGAGCGTTCGGCGTCTGCGCCCAGTGTGACATCGCATGCGACCGCGAGCGCATCGCCGCCGTTTTCGGAGATTGCTTTGACTACCTCATTCAATTTATCTTTCCTACGCCCAACAACGGCGACCCTTGCGCCTTCGCGAGCAAATAGTACCGCGATGGCCCTGCCGATGCCGGTGCCTCCGCCGGTAATCAAGGCCACCTTACCGGATAGTCGTCCTGTCATTCGTGTCACGGATTCACGGCCTCGCGCGTCTAATGTCGGAGAATGATTCTAGCTGGAAGTCGTCGAATATTGTTGAGCACCGTGGTAGCGAGTCGCCGAGACGGAAGCCCGGCCGCTACAAAGCTTTGAGACAACAGGGGTTTGACACAAAGGATTCACGCAAAGGCTCACATGCGGATTGGCATAACTTGTTATCCAACTTATGGCGGATCGGGCGTGGTGGCGACCGAATTGGGCATGGAATTGGCCGCGCGGGATCATGACGTGCACTTTATCAGTTATGCGCCGCCGATCCGCATGAATCCTAACGATGCGCACATTCATTTCCATGAAGTGGAAGTCGCGTCGTATCCGCTGTTCGACCATCCGCCGTATACGTTGGCGCTAGCGACGAAGATGCTGGAGGTGTTTGAGTCGCAGGCGCTTGATTTGCTGCATGTACATTACGCAATTCCGCATTCCGTCAGCGCGCTGCTGGCGCGGTCCATGGCCGCGCCGGTGCGTTTGCCGTTCATCACCACTCTGCATGGGACAGACATTACGCTGGTGGGCAGCAACCGCAGCTATCTGCCGATCACGCGTTTTTCGATCGAGCAGAGCGACGGGGTAACCGCGATTTCGCGCTACCTGCTGAACCAGACCATCAAGGAATTCGACATCAAGAGGCCGATGGAAGTCATTCCCAACTTTGTAAATTGCGACCTGTACACGCGCAAGGACAACCCCGAATTGCGCGCGAAGTGGGCTCCCGATGGCGAGCCGATCGTGATGCATCTTTCCAATTTTCGGCCGGTCAAGCGGCTGACGGACGTGGTGGAGATTTTCGCGATAATTCGGGCCAAAATGCCAGCGAAATTGGTATTAATCGGCGACGGCCCGGACCGCGGCGCCGCGGAATATTTGGTACGCAAAAAGAAGTTGCAAGAAGACGTTTTGTTTTTGGGGAAACAAGACCAAGTCTACGAAAAGCTCTCGCTGGCGGATTTATTCCTGATGCCCTCGCAACTGGAGTCTTTTGGCTTGGCCGCGCTGGAAGCTATGGCTTGCGAGGTGCCGGTGATTGCTACGAACGTAGGTGGCGTCCCCGAAGTGGTAGAGCACGGCGTAGATGGCTATCTGGTGGAACCCGGGGATGTGGCCGCAGCGGCGAAATTCGGGATCGATCTATTGTCGCGCGCGGATCGGGGGCGGGAGATGGGGAAGACCGCGCGGCGCAATGCCAAGAAGAAGTTTTGCTCCAACGATGTGATCCCACAGTACGAGGCGTATTACAAAAAAGTCCTCGCGGAATCGTGACGGAAGTTGCGGGGACTACAGCGGTGCCTTATTCCTACGGAGCCGCGTTGCTGGAAAGGCTTTTTGCACAATGTGGCGCCGTGAATTTATTCAACTTTCGTTAGGGTCGGTAGCGACGCTAGCGCTTGGTGGCGAAGACCAGGCGCCTGGGCCTGCGCTGCGTGACTTGGCGAAGGGAAAAGGCTTGCTTACTGGCGCGGCGTTTTCCTATGGGCAAATGCAGCAGACTGATCTGTCCAGGGTGCTGGCGGCGCAATGCTCGATCGTGGTGACGGAACATGAGATGAAGTGGCGCCAGATCCATCCGGAACGCGATCGGTACGATTTTGAGCGCGCGGATGCGATGGTGGCGTTTGCGGAGGGGCACGGCCAGCGCGTGCGCGGGCACAATCTGTGCTGGCACCACAGCAATCCGGAATGGCTGGAACCGGTAATCACGCCGGCAAATGCGGCGGCGCTGTTGCGTCAGCACATTTTGGCAGTCGCCGGGCGCTACCACGGACGGATCCATTCCTGGGACGTGGTGAATGAGGCCATTGATCCAGTGGATCACAACGCAAACGGCCTGCGAAATTCCGTGTGGCTGAAAAATCTTGGCGAGGCCTATATCGATATTGCATTTCGCACCGCTGCAGAAGCGGATCCCAATGCCCTACTGACCTACAACGATTACGGCATCGAACACGATGCTCCGGATCAAGACCGGAAACGTGACGCGGTGCTGACGTTGCTGTGCGGATTGCGGAAGCGGAACGTTCCTATCCACGCGCTGGGGATACAATCGCATCTGACGGCGCATGCCGAACGCCCGCGATTCGGTGAACTGCGCAAATTTGCCCAGGAATTAGAGAAGCTGGACCTACAAATCTTTATTACCGAGCTGGATGTGGATGACCGCGAGCTCCCCGGCGATATCCCGAAGCGCGATCAAGAGGTGGCCAACATTTATCGCGACTACCTGCAAACTGTGTTGCAACACCAGAATGTCAAAGCTGTGCTGACGTGGGGCCTCTCCGACCGAGACACGTGGTTAAATTCGTATCGCCCGCGACCGGATAAGCTGCCGAAGCGGCCGCTGCCGTTTGATGCGGAGCTGCGGCCTAAACCGGCGTTTTCGGCCATGTGCGCGAGTGTGGAAGGGTGTGCGCCACGGTCAAAAGAGAGCTAAACGCAGAGACACAGAGTGCGCAGAGAAGAACGGAGCCGGCCAATCGCTTGAGAATGATTCTCGTGGCGTTCGGTCGTCAATGGGGATCGAGAAGGCGGGGGCCCGGGCCTTGCTTTGCGAGTTTGTCCCCGGGATTCAGTCGGACGCGGTCGGAGTGCGTTCGCCCGGCAGAGACTCGAGGGCTCTGCGGATGGCCGCGAGCGGGATGCCAGTTTGATGATTGGGCGCGGGAGAACCAGCAGGCGTTTTTGTGATGCCGATTGGTTGCGGCGGTGTTTCAGCTGGAAAGGCCCTAGGGTTGCGGTGCGTTTACGGGTGTTCGCTCAGATTTTTCCAGCAGTGGACCAGGTCTTGCGCGGCTCGGGGCCAATCGGGAAATTGAAATTGGAAACCGGCATCTTGGAGGCATCTGGGGATTACGCGACGGCTTTTTAGGATTAGTTCGGTTTCTGTGCGGAGGAAGATGGCGCCGAACTCGAGCATCCACTTTGTGGCGGGCAGACCGGCGCGGGTTCCCCAAGCGGTGCGCAGTGCTTGCATGAATTGACGATTCGGAAGCGGATTGGGCGAAGAGACGTTGACGGCGCCGCGGACATCTTCGCGGGCTACCAAGAATTCGATCGCGGCGATGAAGTCCGCTTCATGGATCCAGGAGACGAACTGGCGGCCGCTGCCAGAAGCGCCACCGAGACCGAGTCGTACGAGACGGAGCAAAGTGTCAAAGATACCGCCTCGATCCGGACTCATCACCATGGCGCTGCGCAAGGCAATTTTTCTGGTGCTGGGCAATTCGCTGGCGAAGAAATTTTCTTCCCAGCTCTTGGCAACGTCAATGCTGAACCTCCACGATGACGGAGCGTTCGGCTCGTTCCCTCCGAGCTCGCCGGTTTGTTCATCCATGGCGCGATCCAGCGCGTGGCGATAGATAGTGGCGGTGCTGGAGTTTAACCAGAGCGGAGGCGGTTGTGGGAGCTTGGCGATGGCTTCGCCGAGGATTCGCGTGCTCTGCACTCTGGACGCGAGAATTTCGCGTCGATTTGCGGCGTTGTAGCGGCAGTTCACACTGCGGCCCGCCAGGTTTATCAGCAAGTTGGCGTTTTCGAGTTCGTTAATCCAGGGTCCGACCGTCACGGCGTCCCACCCGGTTACGCGCCACGGCGCTGAGGTGGGATTGCGGCTTAGCACAACGACGGCATCGCCCTTGGCCTGAAAGTGTCTGGCGAGCAGAGTTCCTACCTGGCCGCTGCCGCCCGCCAGTACCACGCGACGTGGGCCGACAGCATTCATTGCATGCGGTTCTCGCCGGAGACTGGGCAATTTGCTGCGGAACAGCGACGGCTGGCGGCGATCTTGCGGTAAGCGGCGCGCAGTACATTCATGCAGCCAGGGATTTTTGCCGGCCAGGCCAGGGGCCGGGCCCACCAAATTTGGCGGGCCAGTGCGATTACGGCGTCGGCACCGCCGTACTGCGCGCCGTCGGACATCAGCAGGTGGATTTCACGCATTAGTTCCTGACGCGAGAGTCCTAGCAGGACTGCTACGCGCGGATCTTGCAACGGGGCTACCGCCAAGCCGCGGCGCTCGAGAATGGGGGCTAGCCAGCGGGCGATTTTGGTGCAGAAGACGCATTCGGCGTCGAAGAAGAGCCAGCCCCGCGCGTGGCGGCCTTTGGTGTCTGTGTATTCGCTGACCAGAGAGATCATCTGCGACCTCGGCGTTGCGGCGCATTCCTGAGAACATCTCGCACAGATAAACGTGTCTGTGCCGCTAACCAGTTTTCTTCTTTTCGGTGCCTAGCAGGGTGATTACTTTCCCGCGGAGTTTCACCATTCCCTTTAGGGCCGGCGTGGGCATGCGCATAATTTCTTCGAACATCCCGGTCATGGCGGTCAGAAATTCGAGCATGCTGACCAGGCGCTCGTGGGTGTAGGCGTCACCGTTGCCTTCGGACTCAGCTACGCATTCGGCCAGGACGCGGAGAGTGGGGTCGATTTCGCGGCGTTTGCGCTCCTCGGACACGATGCGGAAAATTTCGACGACGTCCTTGATGGCTTCGAAGTGGTCGCGGCGGTCTCCGAGGACATGGACGACGCGGACGATGCGCCAGCCTTGCAGTTCGCGCAGACTGGTGCTGACGTTGGAACGGGCTACGGCGAGCGTGATGGAGATTTCGTCAGCGGGAAGCGGACGCGGAGAGATAAAAAGCAAGGCGTGGAGTTGCGCGACGGTACGGTTAAGTCCCCAGCGGGTGCCCATTTCACCCCAGTGCAGGACGAACTTTTGCGCGACGGGGCTGAGCGAGCCGGCTTGAGCAGGTTGTTCGGTCATTGAGAGCTCCTGCGAGAGAAGGTCAGCAGCAACAGACACAATAGCATAATCGGTCATTTCTGTAAATACAGAAATCCCAGGTATAGACCGGCGAATCAAAACGGTCCCTTTTAGGACGGTAGATAATCGATAATTGCCAAAATGCGGCCGAAATGGCCGGGAAACGAGATGTGAAGCGGCTTACTTCGCGGGTTTACCGGTGGCTGGGAGATGGAGGAGGAAGAAAGTCACGACACGGTTTTCGTAGACGCGTTTGTCGTCGTCGTTCATGCCAACGAAATTGCCGTGAGGGATGATGGCTTGGTCACGGGGTTCTGGAGCTTTAAGGAACATCTGGCGGGTGATTTCGGCTAGTTCGGGATCATCGAGAGCCTGGATGAAGAGGATAGGTACGCCCTGCATGGCACCGAGTTTTCTGGAGAGCGGCAGTTCGTTCCGGTAGGAATAGTTCATGTAATCGAAACTGGTTTCGGCCGAGTTGACCATCAGGGGGAAGCCGCCGAGGCCGCTGCGTTCCACGCCAATTTTTACCATCTGTTCCGGCTTGTCATAAACGGAGTCGAGAACCAGAGCCTTAACGCGAGGGTCGTGTTCAGCTTCGCGGAGGGCGGCGTAGGCGCCGAGATTGTAGCCCCAAAGACCGAAGTGCACGGGATCCACGTCATTGCGTGCGGCGAGACTGTCGATGGCGGTGCGCAGCTCGTCGGCCTCTCTGTAGCCGAAGGTGGTGGTGCCGGGGCTGCCTCCGTGCCCCGCGAAATCGAAGACGAAGACGTTATATTGATGATCTTGCAGGGCGGAAACCAGGGTGAGAAGTTCGCCGCGGCTCGATTCGTAGCCGTGGCACAGGACAATTGTTGGTGCCCCGCGCAGTCCGGGGAAAAAATAGCCTTCGCGATCGCCGCGTCCGGCGACTGTAAAGGTAACCGTGTCGGGCCGGCCGGGAAAAGTCTGGAGATTGATTTCGCTGGTGGTGCGCTGCGGTTTGACGATGCGGTAGACGAGGAACCCGGCAATGGCGGAGGTTGCGAGGACGGCGAAGAACGCCAGTGCCAGAATGGCCATAAATAGTTTGGTGTACCAGCGCGTGGGGTAGCGTAGTTCGAAGAGGATGGAAGGTCGAGCCATGGGGCTTCCGGAAATGGGCGGGACTCCGTGTTGAAAGTTGTCTACAAGTGCCATGTTAGCACGAGCATTTTTGGAAAGGGCCAGGGGTGCTGCCCGATTGTGTCGCATCTATATCGTGTCACTTGCGAATAATTGGGCCGAGCATCGTGTCAAAGCTGCGTGTCTGAAGAGCCGCCACTACCGCTGCGAATCGGATATGATGGAACCGCCGTGGCAATCGCTGCGTCCCATCCTTCGATGAATATCGTTGATCTCCGGCAGACCACCGCGCGCCAACTTGATGCATTGCTCGAGGAAGAGGCCCGCCATTGGCGGGATGAGTTGCATTGGGACTATCGCGGGGCGCTCGAATTGATCAAGAGGTTTCTGGACGCACACGCGCTGTCGGGTTGCGTGGCGTTCGAAAATGGCACGGCGGCGGGGTACTCCTTTTACGTAATGGAAGAGCAGAAGGGATTGATTGGCGGACTATACGTGTCCGCCAAGTTTCCACAGGAGACGGTGGGACGACGTCTGCTGGACGAAATGTTGTACGGCATGCGAGCGATTCCGCACCTGGTGCGGATCGAGGCGCAGTTGATGCCCTTCAGCGGGCCGGTGGACGAGCCGCTGCGGGATCAGGGATTCCGCTTGTATACACGGCAATTCATGTTGCTGGAATTGGCCAAGAGCAAACCGGTGGTGCCGAATGCGCCAGCCGGAATGCGGTTATCGCGCTGGAACGACCGCTACTTCGAGCCGTGCGCGCAACTGATTTATTTGTCTTACGCGAACCACATCGACGGAGAAATTAACGATCAGTATCGCAGCCGGAGTGGGGCGATGCGGTTCTTAAAAAACATAATTTTGCTTCCTGGCTGTGGGAATTTTGTGCCGCAGGCCTCCTTTGTGTTGCATCAGCCCGGGAGCGACGAATTGGTAGCGACGGTGCTGACCAGCGAGGTGTGTCCGGGCGTAGGGCATACGACGCAAATCTGCGTGCAGCCCGGGTATCAGGGGCACGGGTTGGGGCGGATGCTAATGCAGGCTTCGGCGGAGGCGCTTCGGGCACAGAGATTTAAGGAGCTGACGCTGACGGTTACGGCGCAAAATCGCACGGCCGTGGATTTGTACGAGAAATTGGGATTTAGCATCGTGCGGTCGTTTACAGCGGGAGTTTGGCCGCGATAAAACCTTCGGCCGCGGCTATAGCCGAACGGCCCTACAACGTTTTGCTAAGGCTTGAGGCGGGCGGGCTCCAATTCGTCGCCAGGCAGCCATTGGACTTCTGTGGGCTGATTAGCGGCTTGCTTGCCCAAGGCAAATCCGAACTGGCCAATTTTTGCCAGACCGTCGAAAGTCCAGTCGTCGCGATACTTGTCGCTGGGTTGATGGTAGTGGTTACAGCGATCTTTAGCCGGTAAATTATTTTTCTACTTTTTTGCGCGATCTTTCAGCAAATTTTTCAGTTCGCTCATAAATTCCTGTACGTCCTTGAAGTCCATATAGACGGAGGCGAATCGAACGTAGGCGACTTTGTCCAGTTTTTTAAGGCCGCGCATAATCATTTCGCCGATTTCCGTGGTGGTGAGTTCGCGTTCGGTGGCTTCCTGCACCACGCCTTCGATTTCGTCGACGATGGCTTCGAGCTTGGGAGTGGCGACGGGGCGCTTTTCGCAAGCTTTGAGCAGTCCTTGCAGGATTTTCTGACGCTCGAAACGTTCGCGGCGGCCATCTTTTTTGATGACCATGTAGGGGATTTCGTCGATGCGCTCGTAAGTGGTGAAACGGCGCGAGCACTTGAGGCACTCGCGGCGGCGGCGGATGGTGTCGCCAACGCGCCCTTCGCGGGAGTCAATTACCTTGTCGTCGATATTCGCGCAAAATGGACATCTCACTCGCGGTCATCTCCTCGCCGTTCCATACGGTGACCTTCCGCCGGCAATTCGTGCGGCATTTCTTTTTCCAGTCCTTCGAGAGTCGCCTGCGTGGATCCCGGTGGCAACGCCCCCGCTTCTTCTTGCTTCTCTTCCTTGCCCATTTCGCGCAACTGACCTAGCGAAAAACCTTCGTGCAGCAACAGTGGCACGCCAGCGAGCGCGGCCGACGCAAACGTTACCACCCATAGCGTTAGTGCCGCCACCGTGGCGGATTCCGCGTCCACGCTAAAAATAGCGCTGAGCACCACGAAAGACGCCAGCTGCGCGCCCCCGCCCACCGCCGGCAACTGTACCGCAGAGCCGACCAGGGAAAAAGCCATGACCAGCATGGCGTCGCCAAGGTTCAGCGCGTGCAACGTGCCTTCAAAACTGTGGAGCACCAAAAAGTACACCACCACGATTAGAAACCAGTGCACCGCGGAATAAAATATTGCGAGGGACAAGTCGGTCCAGGATCGGATCGTTTGCACCCCGCCGACGAAGCCCAGGAGAATTCGGGCCACGGCGGAACGCCAGCCTGGGGTGCGTTTCCATCCGGTCAAACGCGCTTCCAGCCAGAAGGAGCCATGCAGCCGCAAATATACCAGCATGGCGACGGCGCCGAGGATGCCGACGAAGAGTAGTGTCCCGGTAGTGCGTGCGGCTGCTTCGAGCTTGCCGGCCGTTTCGCCGGTGTGTACCTGGGCTTGGAATAAAATCAGCGCGATGGCAGCGATCACCGCGGTACTGGCAGCGTCGAAAAGGCGCTCCAGAATGTAGACTCCGAAAATGTCCGCGACGGGAAGTTTTTCTTTGCGCGCAATGAGCAACGGACGGGCGGGCTCGCCAGCGCGCCCCAACAAAAATATGGCGCCAAAACCCGCGATGGTCATTTTAAGGATGGCCGAGTAATGCGCGGTTCCGAGATTGCGCTGGAAGACTTGCCAGCGCAGCGATCGGATGCCGAAGCAAATGTAGATCAGCGCCAGCCCCGCGCCGAGATATAGCAAGTTGGCGCTACGAATGGCGTCGATGAGCTTGGCACCGCTGAAATTACCGATGTGCGAAAGGCCGTGGGCTTGGTGAATCATGAACACCACGACGAGGACGGCAAGCAGGCCAAGCAGAATTTTTCTCGACGTGGAGGACATGCGTAACGAGCGTACTGGCCGCGGCTACCATCGTCAAGCCGCGAGGGCGACAGTAGCAGGCACTCTTGCGTTGCCGCGTCGTGCGGAGCGCGCCATCGGGCACAGGCAAGAGTGCCTGTGCTCCTGAAAGGCACCCAATCGCTTGTGAAGCGGGGCGAGGGCGGATAAGATGCGAGGCAGCATGGGCGGCGGTGTTCGAGCTTACAGGGAACTTTTTGAGAGCATTTTGCGTTCCATATATTGCGGGCCAAGGTTGGCGCTGAAGGTGGCCAGGCAAAACTGGGTGCCACGGGCTAACCCCTTGCGCGGTAGCAGGATCCGAGGCTGATGAGACGTTGGAGCAGGATGCCCAACTGGTCCAGCAATGCCTCCAGGGCGACGGCTCGGCCTGGGAGGAACTTGTGCGCCGCCACACGCGGCGTATCTTTAACATTTGCTACAGGTTCACGGGTAATCGCACGGAAGCCGAGGATCTGTCGCAGGAGGTTTTCCTCCGGGTATACCGCACGTTGGCCAGCTACCGTTCGGCCCACGGCGGATTTGTTACATGGATGACCAGCGTGACGCGCAATTTGTTGATCGACCATTACCGTAGAACCAGAAGAGATCGCATCACCGACTCGCTCGATGACGCGATGCCCGTGGTTGAAAACAAGCAGTCTGCGGCGCGTCGCCCCGATGAGCTGGCGCTCCTGAGGGAACTGAGCAGCCAGATTCAGGTGGGGCTCACTAAGCTTTCGCCGGAATTGCGCGAAGCGGTGATCCTCCGGGACTTGCAGCAATTGGAATATGGTGAGATACAACAGGTTTTATCCGTGCCCGAAGGAACGGTAAAATCTAGAATTAACCGCGGGCGCATCGAATTGGCCCGCATCCTCCAACAGATGGGAGTACGCCCATCGTGAGCGGAGAGCAAAATATGAACTGGACTTGCGAACTAACGGAAACGCAGTTGAGCGATTACCTCGAAGGCTTGCTGCAACCGGCGGAACGCGCGGCGCTCGAGACACACGCGGCGAACTGCGAGCGTTGCGCGCCGCTGCTCACCAGCGTCTCGGAACTCGTCGGCAGTTTGCGGAACATGGACCAGCTCGAACCTCCGTCGCGGCTGGTTTACGCGATATTGAACAAGACGCTGGGGCCGCGGGAAACCACGGTGGCTGCTCCGGGATTTTTCGGTTGGCTGCGCGGGATTGGTATGCCGCGGTTCGCTTATGGCGCGTTGTCGCTCTCCGCAACATTTATTATGATCGCCAGCGTTTCGGGATTTTCCTGGCGCCATCCCAAAATGGCGGATTTGCAGCCCGGATCCATCGCGCGCAACGCAGATCGCCAGGCGCATCTGGCGTTTGCACGAAGCGCGAAATTCGTCAGCGACCTTCGCGTGGTATACGAAATTCAAACGCGGCTGCGTCAAGACAACGAACTGCCCGCATCCAACGAAGACACCGTCCCCACGAGCACGCCGAATCAAGCGCCGGGCCGAACGGACGGCAGCAAGCCCGCCGGGCCGAATCAACAAAATCGCGCCACAGCGGTCGACCGCAATCTGCAACTTTTGGCCACCACCATCAGTTCGGGAGCGTATTTGACCGGAGTTCCCCTTTCTGCCGGCACCCTTTTTCCAGGAAGCGGTAATGGGAGGAAAACTCCATGAAGTGTGCCGTGCATCCCGATGTGGACGCGGTAGCGTATTGCCGTAATTGCGGTAAGGCACTGTGCTCGGTCTGCGCACGGCCGGTGCGCGATGTGATTTATTGCGAGGATTGCCTGGCGGCTACGCTGGGCTTGCAGAGTCCGCCTCCGCCAACGCTTGTCTCTCCAGAATCGCCGGCGTTCGCTCCCAGCACAACAGAGCCTTACGCCCCCGGGGTGCCGATGGCCCCGGGAGTTCCCGTGCTTCCCGCTTCGCGTATCACGAATCCGGGCGTGGCCTTCGTACTGGGACTTTTTCCTGGGCTAGGCGCGGTTTACAACGGGGAATATAACAAGGCGCTAATCCACATTGTCGTTTTTGCAGCCATGATCGTCGGACTTAGCAGCGACATCGGGGACAGCGGTGAAGTCACGCTTTCGTTGCTGCTCGCGGGATTTATTTTTTACATGGCTTTCGATGCCATGCGCACCGCCAAGGCCCGCAGCATCGGCCAAGTGACCGTCGACCCGCTGGAATCGTGGAGCAAAGAACGTCCCATCGGCCCCATCATTTTAATCGGGCTTGGCGCACTGTTTCTCTTGAACAATTTCTCCTGGTTCGCCTTTTACCGAGCGAGGCAGTTGTGGCCGCTGGTTCTGATCGGTGTCGGCGTGCTGATGTTCCGCAACCGGATGGGGAAACATTTCTAGGAGCTCTAAAACATTATGCCTGACGATACCAATTGCCGCTGTAAATGTCCGCGCTGCACCATTCGTAGCTTGCGGGGCCCCGCGGTGATCATCACCCTCGGCATTCTTTTCCTGCTTAACGAGATGCACGGCGATTATCTCTCCATTCATCACACTTGGCCCGTAGTCCTGGTGGTGTTGGGGATCGTCAGTCTCGCGTCTTCGCTCGCGCCGATGGACGGCCATATTGAAACGCCCGTCAATACCGTGCCGCCCATTCCGCCGCAGGGTCCTCTGCCCGGACAGAGCCGGTAACGCGAATGGCCTACAGCCCACGCCAAAGCAGTGGCCTCTTTAGCGGATTGGTGTTGATCATTTTCGGCGCTTTGCTGTTGATGCATGAGTATCGCGGCTTTGAGCTTGGCCGTCTGTTCACGCACTGGTGGCCACTGCTGATCATCGCACTCGGCTTGATCAAACTATACGAACGCACGGCCGGCGCACGGTACGTGCAACCTGGTGCGGCACGCATCACCGGCGGGGAAATTTTTGTGGTGATCGCAGTGTTGGCCATCGTGGGTGTGATCATTGGGGTCGAGGAAGGCCAAAAGCACCTCTCCCGCGACTTCGGCATAAATCTCGGTAACTCCTATCCGTTTGACCTGGATGTTGCGCCAATGAAAGTACCCGCCGATTCGCGCATCACCGTCCGAGGGATGCACGGCGATATTAGCGTGCGTCCGGGCGAGGGCGCGGAGATTCGCGTCTCCGGAAAAACCAACGTGCACGGTTGGACGGAGCGGGACGCTGAGAAGCTGGGCAAGCCGGTTTCCGTGGAGATCGCGCAAAACGGCGACGGTTACGACATTCGCCCAACCGGGTTGCGTGGGAACGACGAACGCATCGGCGTGGATATGGATATCACCGTGCCGCCGCAATCCGCGGTGACCATTCGCAACGATAAAGGCGACGTGAGCGTCTCTGACATGGCCGAGCCGGTGACCATCAATAACGGCGATGGAGACGTGGACGTGCGCGATAGCGGCGACGATGTGAGCATCGAGGCCCGCAAGGGAGATATTCGGGTGTCCGACACCAAGGGGAATGTGAAGCTCGAAGGGCGCGGCGGGCAAGTGGACGTAATCAGTGCTACCGGTGGCTTGACCCTCAACGGAGAATTTTACGGACCGATTCGCGCGGAAAAAATCGCCAAGGGCGTACGGTTTATTTCTCAGCGCACGGATTTGACGCTCACGCAACTCAACGGGCACATGGAATTCAGTTCCGGCAATCTGGAAATTGCCGACGCTCCCGGGAATCTAACACTGCGCACCAACAAATACGATATTGATATCGAAAACGCCGGTGGCAAAGTGGAAGTCCAGGATCGCGACGCCAGCGTCGACGTGCGCTTTTCCTCAGCGCCCAAAGACGATGTACAGATTACGAATTCCAATTCCACGATTTCGTTGAGCTTGCCGGGTACCGCCAGCTTTGAAATTGTGGCCGATTGCCACTCCTGCGACATCAGTTCCGATTTTGAGGGCGGGACCCTGGCGCAAACTTCGCAATCCGGCGATGCTCACCTGCAAGGAAAAGTCGGCACGGGTCGCGGACCGAAAATTGTGCTGAGGACCAGCTACGGCTCCATCTCGCTGCACAAGACTACTACCGCCGCTCCTGAGAGACCCGAGAGGCCAGAAACTCCGGAGCGACGGGAAGCTCCGGAGCGACCGGAAGCTCCCGAGCGTCCAGAGCGCCCGAAATCCGCTCCCGCGAGACCTGCGCCTGCTCCGAAGGCGAGCGCTGACCCACAGGCGTAGAACCAGGGCGGCGTCCCTGGTTCAGTGTTCCCAGTTCACCGTTGTGCCAGGCGATCGAGCTCTTTGTAAAAACTCGGAAACGAGACTCCGGCGCAATCCGCGTCGCGGATGACGGTCTTCCCTTCCGCGGCCAGGCCTGCAACCGCGAAGGCCATGGCAATGCGGTGATCTCCATGCGGCTCTATTTCCGCGCCATGCAATTTTCCGGCTTTGCGCCCTTCCACCCGCAGTCCATCGGGACGTTCTTCCACTTGCGCGCCCATCCGCCGCAAATTCTCCGCTAGCGCCGCGATGCGGTCGCTCTCTTTCACGCGCAATTCCGCCGCATCGCGAATTTCAATGCCTTCTTCAGTGAACGGACCGAGCACCGCGAGCATCGGCAATTCATCGATGACCAGCGGAATCGTGTGGCCCTCGATGATTCCGCCTTTGAACGCTCCTCCCTTAATCGCGAGATCACCGACGACTTCCCCGTGCGCAGTGCGGAGCGACGGCGTCTTGATCGCTGCGCCCATCGCGAGAAAGACATCCAGTATCGCGGTGCGCGTGGGATTAAGGCCTACGTTGTGGATGAGCAGGCTCGATTCCGGAAATAACGAAGCAGCCGCGATAAAGAAAACCGCCGAGGATAAGTCTCCGGGGACGTCGAGCGAACGCCCAGTTAACTTGGCGTGGCCACTCGTCGCGCCAAGACCGTGCACCGCCGTCGTCAAGCCGTGATGTTCGATGTGCGCTCCGAATTCTTCGAGGGCTAATTCGGTGTGATCGCGCGTGCGCGCAGGCTCCACCACCGTAGTGACACCGTCGGCGAAAAGCCCCGCCAAGAGAACCGCGGATTTTACCTGCGCGCTGGCCATGGGCATTTCGTAAGCCATGGCGCGCAATTTTGCGCCGCGAATTTCGAGTGGCGCAAATTGATCTTCACGCGCGATGATCTCCGCGCCCATTTGCCGCAAGGGCGCCACGATGCGTTTCATCGGACGCTTTTGCAGCGAGGCGTCGCCGGTGAGCGTGGCGGAAAAAGCTTGGCCGGCTAGAATTCCCGCCAACAGGCGCATGGTGGTTCCGGAATTTCCGGCGTCCAGGGCTTTGCGAGATTGCCGGAGGCCATATGGTCCGTGTCCGGTCACCTGCACGACGTCCTTGCCGATTTTTACCTCTACGCCCAAAGCGCGCATGCACGTGAGCGTGCTGTGGCAATCGGCAGCAGCGGAAAAATGGCGCAACTCGCTGGTGCCTTCGGCGATGCCCGCCAGCATGCCGTAGCGGTGCGAGATGGATTTATCGCCTGGGAGCTCAATCCCTCCGCTGATGGCTTTGGCGGGATGAATCGTCTGTTTTTTCACCAGTGGATTTTAGCACGCCGGATTCGCCGAACACCGGGTGCGGCCATCCTCTCCGGTTTCCGGTTCTTGCAAGCCGGTCGCTGAGCTGGCCGGTCGTACAGTTTTCGTCGGGACACTCCCTTGCAAACGAATGAAACTCCAAAGAGGTCCCATGCGTATTATTAATTAAGGAGAATGGTTATGTCAGCGCGCAGTACATTCCTACATTTGGTGACCAAGGCGGGTATCGCCTTCGCGGCACTCTTTGCCGTGAGCGTGCTTCTGGCGGCGATGCCAGGGCATCACGCGCCCGTAGTTGGACCAGCGGCAAGTGAAGTCGCCGCCGAGAGCGGCGCCGCGACCACACAGGAATCGGACCATGCCGGCATGCCCGGAATGAAGATGGGCGACGACGAGAAATCGAACGAAGGAGCAGCGGTCGATGCCATGAGCGGCGCGCATCACGATGCGCACAGTTTGCACATGTATATGACGGCGATGCGGCCGCAGGCTCCCGGCGATGTGGATCGCGCCAACGAGATCGTCAAGGAACTGCGTGGGGGTATCGAGAGATATAAGGACTATCACGTCGCGCTGAACGACGGCTACAAGATTTTTCACCCGGAATTCCCGCAGCTCGAATATCATTTCACCAACTACAAAAATGGATTCCTGGAAGCGTTTACCTTTGACGCGGGGCGGCCGACTTCCCTGCTATACAAGAAAACAGCAACGGGGTACGAACTGGTCGGCGCGATGTATACGATGCCGAAGCGGGCTACCGAAGACCAGTTGAACGAACGCGTTCCGCTGAGCATGGCGATGTGGCACTTGCATACGAATCTGTGCATTCCGCCGAGAAGTGAAGGCGCCAGGGTGGATTGGACCAAATTTGGCTTGCGCGGGTCCATCGCCACGCAGGAAGCTTGCGATGCGGCGGGCGGGCATTTTCATCCGGTGATTTTTGGATGGATGACGCACGTTTACCCGTACGAAGATTCCCTCGACAAAATCTTCGCGATGCATATGCACATGGATTAGCGCCGGGTTTAGCCGCACGAATGAAGAACGACGCTGGGAGGAATGTGAGAAAAGCGCCTCCCGTAAGAGTTCGCTGCAAAACCGCCAGCCTTCACTCGAATTGTTTGCGAAAATCGGCGAAATGCTGCTTTAGAGCTTGAACCTCTTCACGCAGGGCTTTTATTTCGACTTCCAACTTTGTGAACTGCCCGGTTCCTGCGCCATTCGCCAATGATTCCGCCGCGTCCCGGGGCTCATGCTTTTCAACAGCGCCAGTTTGCGCATCCCCACACAGCAAATGCGCATAACGTGCTTCCTTCATCCCTGCCTGGCGCGGCAATAATTTCACCAGCGGTGGCTCTCGGCGCATCAGCCGTTGCAGCGTGGTTTGCACCTCGCTGAGATCTTCAAAGGGGTGCATGCGCTCGGCGCGGCTGCGCAGTTCGCCAGGAGTTTGCGGACCGCGTAGCAGCAACTCGCACAGAATGGCGGTTTCCTGACGATCGAAATTAAAGGTTTCGCCAAGACGATGCTCAAATTTCGCAACTCGGCTGTCCCCGGCCACGGAGCGCGCGAGCAACTGCTCGCTCAGAGCGCGAAGCGCGTGCCGCGCCGCATCTTCATCGAGATGCATCAGCGGATCGCGATTGGATTTTTGGTTGCACGCATTGATCAGTGCGTTCAAAGACAACGGATAGTATTCGGGGGTAGTGACTTCTTTTTCGACCAGCGCGCCCAGAACGCGCGCTTCGATGTGCGTAAGTTTCAGATCCACGGAATGAATATACACGATGGCGGAGAGGTTGCGACGTGGTCAAGACTCCCGTCGCTGCTGGGCTCGTATATCACTGCGCCATGAGACCAGAGCCCGATTATCCCGATCGTAACGAAAATTCTGCGTTTGCGCGCCCACTCGCGATGCAAGTCTGGATACTAGAACTGCTGGGTCATTGGGACTATTCAGACGCGAACGCTGGTTTGATTGCTTCGCTGTACTCTGCCGCGTAAGATAAGCAGTTCATGCCTCCGGTCCGGTTTAACTTGTTCGGTGCACTTTCTCCACGCCGCTTTCTGCCGTTAGTCATCGCGGCGCTTTTCATGGCTTACGGTGCCTTCAACGCAATTGCCGGCCCTCCCGCGCGTTCTGAAGCGACGTCTTCCGAAGCCCCTGAAACTATGCCGCTTACCGATGTGCGGCCCGGGATGGAAGGTTACTCCTACACGATTTTTGCCGGGGATGAGATCGAGAAGTTTGATTTGGTAGTGCTCGGAGTTCTGGACAATTTCTTGGGCCCGCGCCAGTCGATCATCCTGGTGCAACTGAAGGGTGCCAGGGTCGAGCACACCGGCGTGGTGGCCGGAATGAGCGGCAGCCCGGTGTACCTGGAGGGAAAGCTGGCGGGCGCGCTGTCGCTGAAACTTGGAATCTTCACCAAGGAACCGATTGCCGGGGTAACGCCGATTCGTGACGTCCTGGAGCCACTATCGCAAGGCGCTCGCGCGCTCCCCACAACCGAGAATTTCGCCCTATCCACGCAAGTGGCCAGCAACGGCCTGCCTTCCGGTTCGGCGCTCGCGCCTATTGAAACACCGCTTTTCTTTTCGGGATTTCCAGCAGCATCGCTGCAGCCTTTTGCGGCGCAGATTCAAAACTTTGGCTTTGTGGCGGCGCAAGGCGGCACCACCGCGCCAAACAGGAACGACCAGCAATTGGTCGCCGGCGACATGGCTGGCATGGTGTTAGTGCAGGGCGACGCGTCGATCAGTTCGGCGTGTACCGTGACGGCGGTGCGCGGCGATCGCGTTTTTCTCTGCGGCCATCCGTTTCTCAGCCTCGGCGATGTGCAAATTCCGATGGCGCGTTCTCGCGTGGTGACCACACTATCTTCCTCCCTGGCTTCCACGAAAATCGTGAACGTCGCTGGCAATATCGGCACCATAACCGGCGACCACATCACCGCGGTGACCGGCAAGCTGGGCGCGCCGCCAACGATGGTGCCTCTGGATCTCACGATTCGCGGCGCAGCGGGCGAAAAGACATTTCATTTTGAAGTGATCGATCACCCAAAGCTCACGCCTTTGCTGGTGGCCATGACTGTGTTCAATGGCCTCTCGCAGAACAGTGTCTATGGCGAAGGAACTACGCTGCATCTTTCAGGGGAAATTAAACTACAGGGTCATGCGCCGGTGCAGATCGAAAATACCTTTGCTCCCGGAGACGCCATGACCCCGGACGGTTTGCCTATTGCGTTGACGATGCAATCGATCTTTGGCCGATTATTTACCAACACTTTTGAGCCCGCGATCGTGGAACACATCGGCTTGAAGGTGGAGAGCGTTCCGGGGCACCGATCGTACACCATTGAGAGCGCGTGGCTCGAAAAAGGCGAAGCGGCGCCCGGGGAAACCTTGCGCGTACGGGTGCTTCTGCATCCCTATCGCGGTGCGCCGCGCGTGGAAGAGACGACCGTGCGTGTTCCGGACCAGATAGCGCGCGGCACCACGCTCCGCGTGTTGGTCACCGATGCAGATACCTTGAATCACGCTTCGCGCGGTTTTGCGCTGGCGGGTGCGGGCAATGCAGGTGGCATGGATCAGTTGATAGCGTTAATGAATCGCGAGCGGCGCAACGATCGTGTCTACGTTGGGCTCTTTTCCCCATCGCCGACCTTGCTTTGGGACGACAAGGAACTTCCTAACGTGCCTCTGTCCGAGATTAATGTAGTGGATGGCCGTCCAGCGCCGGGAAGCGTACAGGTCTTGCGCGAATCGCTGGCTGGCGAAGCTTACATCCCGCTTGGCGGACCGGTGGCGGGGGTTATCTCTCTGAATTTGCAGGTCCGGTGAAATCGCAAATGACCCAGGTGCCAAAACTGCTTCGCGCTAGCCGACAATGCACGACGAGCGGGACGCTCGCGGGCGAACGCACCTGTTTCCGCGGCGTCTTGCTGGCGGCGTTATTTTTCGCGCTGTGCTTTTCCGCATCCGCGGAACACACGCGGCGCTGGCGGCAATCCTCTTACGACGAGTTTTTGAAGGGCACGGCCCATGGCGTGGCGGTGCGCAGCGATGGGCGGCTTGAACTGGCGCCGAAGTTTACGCTGCTGTCGGATGCCGATGCCTCCTATCTGTGGTCGCTGCGCGTCGCGCCGGATGGGCGTCTCTACGCCGCGGGCGGTTCGCCCGCGAAGGTTTTCCGCTTTGATGGCGCGGGCAAGCCTGTTTCGGTTTTTGACTCGACGGATTTGGCCGCGCAAACCATTGCGTTTGATGCGAAGGGCACGCTGTATGTGGGCACTTCTCCCGAAGGCAAAGTGTACAAGGTTTCCGCCAGCGGCGAGAAAACCGTTTACTTCGATCCCAAAACCAAATACATTTGGGATTTGGCCTTTTCAGCGGATGGCACTCTATACGTTGCCACCGGCGACAAGGGGCAGGTTTTTGCGGTTACGCCAGATGGAAAGAGCACGCTTTTTTATGCCAGCGATGAAGCGCACATTCGCGTGCTGGCGTTCGACGGCAAAGGCGCACTGTTGGCGGGCACGGAGCCGAGCGGCCGCGTCCTGCGAATTTCCGCACGCGACCGCGCCACGCACGCGAGGGAGACGGACAAAAAAGACGGCAGTATCGATTCCAAAGGGAGCGCCGATGGATTTGTGCTGTACGAGAGCACGAAACGCGAGGTCACCGCACTCACTGTCGCCGGCGACGGAACGATTTATGCCGCGGTGATCGGCGAAAAACAGCACGTCTCCGGGCAACCTCCCACCACCGTAATCGCCACCCCGCAAGGCACCACCACATTTACCGCCACGGGAATTATTTCCGGGGGCGGACCGCAACCGATTTTCACCCCCTTTCCCGCCATGATCTCGAGCAGTATTTACAGCATCAGCGTCGATGGCGCACCGCAAGAATTGTGGAGTTCGCGGGAGGACGTGGTCTACTCGCTGGCCATGGCCGCTGACGGTCGCCTGCTGGCCGGCACCGGCAATAACGGCTCGCTGCTAGCCATCGATAAGCGCGGCGCTTATGCCCAACTGGCGAAAGCCGGTTCGGCACAAATCACGGGAATTGCACGGATCAGCGACGGAAAAACGTTCTTGTGCACCGCGAACCCCGGCAAGGTTTTTTCTTTTGGCCCCGAATACGAACCGGAAGGTACATACGAATCCCACTCCTTCGATGCACAGATTTTTTCGCAATGGGGCCGCGTGGAATGGTGGAGCCCTCCGATACCACCGGGCGCTGCGCAGGGCGGCACGAAGAAACAGGCCGCGGGCGATGAGCCGAGGTTGGAATTTTTTGTGCGCTCCGGAAACACCGAAGAACCTGGTCCGGAATGGTCGCGATGGTTTGGTCCATATATACATTCGGGCTCGGACGTCGAAGCCCCTTCGGCGCGCTATGCGCAATGGAAAGCCGTGATTCACGACGGACGCCCCGGAGATGGAATTTATTGGGTCAGCCTAGCCTATCTGCCGCGCAACGTGGCTCCCGTGATTGACGGCATCGTGTTGCAGGATCCCGGCGTGCGGGCGCAGACGGCGTTCGTCGTAACGCCCGGCCAGCAGCAAAACGTAAATTTGAAAATGCCGCCGTCGGATAACACCAACGGCGTAATCATCACCCAAAGCGCCATTCTCTCGCCGCGCTTCGAGCAGCCGCCACAGGGCGTGTTGCAAAAAGGCTACGAAACCGTGGTATGGAATGCCCACGACGCGAATGACGATGACTTGCGTTATGCGGTTTATTTTCGCGGCGAAAATGAACACCAGTGGAATCTGTTAAAGGATAAGCTCGATCAGAAATTTTATTCTTGGGACACCACCACGATGCCCGACGGCGGCTATTATTTGAAAATTGTCGCCAGCGATCTGGCGTCGAATCCGCCTGCCACGGCGTTATCGGCGGAGCGCGAAAGCGAGCGCTTCGAAGTGGATAACACCCCGCCGCTGATCGAGAATTTACAGGCTGCGAACAATCTGGCTGCGGCGAATGCTTTGCGCGTGAAATTCAGCGCGCGCGATGCCGCCACCAGCATCGAGCGCGCCCAGTACAGCGTTGACGGCGGCGAATGGATTCTGTGCGCGCCGACGAGTCACATCAGCGATGCTCCCGAGGAGCGCTACGATTTCACGGTCTCCGATTTGCGCCCCGGTGAACACACCATCGCCGTCCGCGCCTACGACCAGTTTGACAATGTTGGCAGCGCGAAAACCATCGCGGTCGTTCCCGCCGCAAAACCTTAACGAAAAGTTTTGCGTTTAGTTGGCGTGACGATCGGCGGCCACCGACACGGTGCCCAGCGACTGGCGCGCGCGAAACTCTTCTATCTCCGCGCCAAACCCGATGCGCCCATCGCCATAAGGCTCATTCCGCACATGCACCACCCGCGCCGTGCAGCGCGTCTCTTCCGCTTCTTTGCCGGTGACCTCGATGGGCATGCGCAGCGTAGCTTCAATAGGCATGCCGATCTGCAGCGCTGCCGACGATACGAAAAAAAATCCTCCGCGAGACACGTTCAATGCTTCCGTAAAATGTTCCGTCCGGTCCGAAGACAACCCGACAGCGCGGAAACGCAGCGGCGTGCGCAGGTTGTATCGGGTGAGCTGACGTCTTTCAGAAACTTTCATCTTTCCTCCTCCGCGCGAGCGGAAGGGTTCTACGCGGAAACGCGAGATTGGGGGGTCATTCGATACTAGGCAACGCTCGGGCGAACGTCAAGTGCGACGGGGCCGTGAGTATTGTTTGCGCCAACGAACATATCTTCGCTCGCGCGATTTTGCGACGTAATCCTGCGTGGCAAAACTGGGCTCCGCGTAACTCCAAAATGGCGCCTCGCCGCACCGAACCGAATCCTGGCATTCGGCCTTCGTCGATGCATAATGGGAATAGTGACCTTTCCGCCTACAGAAAAACGTCTGCAGCAGCCGTTCACGGGCGTGCCGGACTGGGCCACGATCGTGGCGGCTCATGCGCGGATCGCTCCGCGCATCCACCGCACGCCGGTGCTGACTTCTGCGTCGCTAGACGCCCTGGCTGGCGCACAATTGTTTTTCAAGTGTGACAATTTTCAAAAAACCGGTTCGTTTAAAATTCGCGGCGCGTCCAACGCCATCCTTTCCATGAGTGATGAGCAAGTCTCGCGCGGGATCGTCACGCCTTCGAGCGGCAACCACGGCGCCGCGGTGGCGTGCGCTGCGGCTTGGCGTAGCGTACCGGCCTACATCGTCATGCCGCGCAACGCTCCAAAAGTGAAATGCGCCGCGGTGCAGGCCTACGGCGGGCGCATCACATTTTGCGAACCGACCATTTCCGCGCGAGCCGAAGCTGCCGCTCGTGTACAAGCGGAAACCGGCGCCGTGCTGGTGCATCCTTATGACGACGACCGCATCATCGCCGGGCAAGCCACCGCCGCCAAGGAACTGCTCGAAGACATGGGTGACCTGGACGCAGTGTTTGCCCCCGTCAGCGGCGGTGGACTGCTTAGCGGAACGTGCCTCGGCGCGCAAGGCCGGCGCCCGCAAGTGCGCGTGTTCGGCTGCGAGCCGGAGCGCGCCGACGATGCCTACCGTTCGCTCACCACCGGCACGTTGCAGACCCTCGAATCCAGCGACACCATCGCCGACGGCCTGCGCGCTTCGCTCTCCGCGCGCACCTTCGCCATTTTGCGCGAGCGCGTAACGGGCATTTTGCTGGTAAGCGAAGCCGAAATCGTGGCCGCCACCCGCTTGGTCTGGGAGCGCATGAAAATCATCATCGAGCCCTCTTGCGCTGTAGCCGTCGCCCCATTGTTACGAAAGGGCGCGCTCGAAGGGCTGAATCTACCGCCGCGCAGCGATGCGCGGCCGCCAAAACTAGGAATAATTCTCTCCGGCGGTAATTTGGATTTGTCGTCGCTGCCGTTTTGAACTGTGGCGGCCCGGAGCGCCTTACATCTCAATCACCACGCGAAATTGTGCGTGCCCGCTAGCCATCCGTGCATATGCCTCGTTCACCTGCGCGAATGGAAATTTCTCGATCATCGCCTTCACTCCGGTGAGCATCGCGACCCGCATGGTATCTTCCGAATCGGTTGGGATGCCCGAAGACCAGCCCTGAATGCTGGCCTTGTGAAAAATCAGCTGAACTGGCGTGGCCTCGATCGGATCGGGCGGCGCTCCGACAACCAGCAACTTGCCATTCGGTCCCAGCCCATCGACAAGTTCCGACATGGACTTTGAACTGGTTGCCGTGGCCAAGATCACTTGCGCCCCACCTAATTTCTGCAGCGCCTGCGCGGGATTCGTAGCTTTGCTGTCGATGTACTCCGCGGCGCCCAGCTTCTTAGCCAACTCGGCGTTCTCCGGACCGCGCCCAATGGCCACCGTGTGGTAGCCGAATTTGCTGGCAAACTGCACCCCTAGATGTCCCAACCCGCCAATCCCCTGCACCGCCACCAGATCTCCGGGCAGCGCTCCGCTATGCCGCAACGCATTAAACGTGGTGATCCCGGCGCACATCAGCGGGCCCGCCTCGGCAAAATCTAAGCCGTCCGGCATGGCCGCCACGGCTTCCTGTGGCGCAACCATGTACTCAGCGTAACCACCATCAAACGTTGCTCCCGTGATCTTTGCGTTTTGACACATGATAAAATCGCCGCGTCGGCACGATAAGCACGTCCCATCCTGCCCGCCGTGCCACCCCACGCCCACGCGTTGCCCCTTCTTCCAACCGGTAACCCCCGAACCGACCTCGTCAACCACGCCGGCAACTTCATGCCCCGGCACGCGCGGGTAAGTAATCCACGGAAAAAGCCCGTCCTTCGTAACGTGGTCGCTGAAGCAGATGCCGCAAGCGTGCACTTTAATGCGCACGGCGCCAGGGCCCGGTTGCGGAATGTCGCGCTCTACCAGTTCAAAATCGGCGTGCGGTTTGGCTACCTGCGCTACTTTCATTTTTGCCATGACGTATCTCTCCAGAGGCCGCGCCCGAAAAACGGCGGCCGGTTGCAATTAGCGATGCAAGACTTGGATGCGGCAGAAACCGAGAGGTCTCATCCCAAATATGCGGAAAACGCAGCGCCGCTGAAGGCGGGCGAAGCCACCGTAGATGGGAATAACTCCGGGAACTAAAGTGGCCGCTGGCAAGGAAGTAGCTTATAGGCGATTCCCTTGAAGAAACCATGTTCCGCGTTTCCACGCAGTCTCTGGCTTTTGCATCCGTTCGAGACGATGCTCTGCAATTCCCGCGCAACAATGTGTGCGCCTCGGGGTTGTAGGAGCATCCCGATTCGCGGCCGCGGCATCCGAAACAGCATTTGTGGGCCGTGTACATTAAGGGGTCGTGACTGAAATCTGGCCAACCCGTCTCGCGGGTGCATGTTAAGGTGAATACCGCTCGAATTTTGAGGCGCACCTGAGAACCATGGTGCCGCGTCATTTAAACACCCAATTCCAATCCGAAATGGACCACCCATGAAAAGCACTCTGTCGCAACTGTCCCGCCTATTCCAACTCGCTTCGCTGGTCGCGTGCATCGCACTGGCAGCTCCCTTGGCGCAAGCGCAGACCGCGGGCCCTGCCGCAGTGTCGTCACGCGTCACGCAGGCGGTAGACGACCATCAGTTGGTGACACTGCGCGGCAACGTAAATCCTCAAGCACGCTCGAAATTCGACCAAGGTGCGGTCGATGACGCACAGCCCGCGACACGCGCCTTGGTATTGTTGCAGCGAAGTTCGCAGCAGGAGGCGGCCCTCCGCCAGTTGCTCGACGACCAGCAGAATCGCACCTCCGCCAACTATCACCAATGGCTCACGCCCGCGCAATTCGGCGCGCAGTTCGGCCCTGCGGACTCAGACGTGCTGGCCGTGACGCAGTGGCTCACCACGCACGGTTTCCAAAATATTAAGGTCGGTGCCGGTAAAACCGAAATTGAGTTCTCCGGCAATGTGGGCCAGATGCGCGAAGCATTCCACACCGACATCCACAAATTCCTCATCCGCGGACAACTGCGCAACGCGAATATTAGCGATCCACAGATTCCCTCAGCCCTCTCTCCGGTCATCGCCGGTGTTGTGGGCCTCACCAATTTTCGCCCGCGAGCGCATATCCGTCATCTCGGAACCTTCCGGAAAACCAAAGCCACTGGCGAAGTAAAGCCCTTGTTCACATACAATGGCTGCGGAGCGACGGGAACGCAGCCCTGCTACGCCATAGGCCCCGGAGACTTTGCCAAGATTTACAGCGTGCCTGCGACGGTCAACGGCAATCCTGCGGGACAATTGCAGACCATCGTGGTGGTGAACGACTCGAACATTAACGTTCAGGACGTCATCGACTACCGCAGCATTTTTGGGTTGCCTGCGAACTTCACATCGGCGAACGTCATCGTCAACGGACCGGATCCGGGCATAAACGGAGACGAAGAAGAGGCCGACCTAGACACCCAAATCGCTGGTGCGGTGGCGCCGAACGCCACGGTCATTTTGGTCGTAACCGAGCAACCGGACTCGGGAGTCGGCGCCGCAGGCGTGGACCTCTCTGTGCTGTACACCATCAACAATAATCTGGCCCCCGTTGTGAGTAAGAGTTTCGGATTGTGCGAACCATTCGAGGGCGTAGCTGGCAACCAATTGGAAAATGCGTTGTGGGAGCAGGCTGCGGCACAGGGTATCAGCGGCATGGTTTCCGCAGGCGACACTGGTTCGGCAGCCTGCGATCCAGACGGTTCCAATCTGGACGTCTCCGTGTTTGGCCAGGCCGTCAGTGGCGATGCCTCGACGCCATTCAACGTGGCCGTGGGAGGCACGGACTTCAATAGCAGCCTAACCAATTATGGCGCCACCTATTGGACCAGCAACGCGGCGGGGACGCAGACGTCGGCGCTCTCGTACATTCCAGAGATTACCTGGAACGATTCGTGCGCCAGGAGCGGATCTACGACGGCATGCACGACGACTATTATCAATGAAGATTCGGCGGGACTAACGTCCGACGGTCCTGACATAACCGGGGGCGCCGGGGGGCCGAGCAATTGCACCAATTCGACCACGGATGAAGCCGGTGACATTACCTGTATCAACGGCTACCCAAAGCCCAGTTGGCAAACTGGGACAGGCGTGCCGAATGACAGCGCGCGTGATCTTCCGGACGTTTCGCTGTTCGCCAGCAACGGGCGGAACTACAGCTTCTATATCATCTGCGAGCAGGACGCCAACACCGGGACGGGAAGCAGCACCTCATCGTGCGACCTTAATTCTCCCTACAACGATTTCCAAGGCGTCGGCGGCACCTCCGCGTCATCGCCGGCGTTCGCGGCCATTATGGCCCTCGTGAATCAAAAGACGGGCCAGCGCCAAGGCAATGCGAACTACGTGCTCTATCCTCTCGCCGCCAAGGCTGGCTCGACGTGCACCTCCGCCGCTAACCCGGCAAGCACCTGCGTCTTTTATGACATTCCGGCGGGATCCAACAATTCCGTGGCGTGTCAGGGCGACACCTTCGGCTGCAGCAACCAGACTGACGCTTCGACCTACGGGATTCTCATCGAAGTGCAGGCAGACGGGGTCACGCCGGTGACGCCGATAACGCCATCCTACAGCACCACTGCGGGTTACGATTTAGCGACCGGGCTCGGTTCCGTGAACGTCGCTAATCTTTTGACGAATTGGGCTTCCGCGAGCTTCAAGCCCACAACCACCACTTTTTCGCTCAATAGCGGAGCAGCGGTGAATATCACCGACGGAGGAGCAGTCAGCGTGAGCGGAGCGGTTACATCAACGTCGCCGGGAACACCGACCGGATTCGTCGAGCTGTTTAACCCCGCAATTGCACCGATCCAGATCATCGACACGTTCCAGCTCGCCTCTAATGGCACCTACAGTGGGACCACCGTCATGCTTCCCGGCACTGGCGGAACGCCTTATACCGTGAGTGCGCGCTACGGCGGCGACGGGACGTTTGCGGCAAGCACTTCGAGTGCGGAGTCCGTGAACAGCGTTATCGCACAGCAGAGCGAGACGACCGTTAACTTGGTCACCTTTGACGCCAATGGCAATCCGAGCTTCAGTTCGGCGACGTCCCTGCCATACGGCTCGCCGTATATCTTGCTGATCTCGGTCACCAAGACCTACCCTGCCGGCGCCGCAATCCCGCTGTGCGTTCCACCGCCGTTCAGCACAACCGCCGTGCTTGTTCAAGCGTTTGGTGCTTCGCTGCCCTGCCCGAACGGAACTGTCACCCTGCTCGACAACGGGAATTCTCTGCCCGATTTCTTGGTGCCGAACACCTCGACGCCTACGAATTCTGCGAAGCTGAACAACACTGGCTTTGCCGAGGATCAACCGATCCAGTTGCCTGGAGGACCGCACTCGCTGACCGCGAGTTTCGCCCCGAGCGACCACAGCTTCACTTCCAGCACCAGTGCGGCCCGCGCCTTGACGATTACCACCGCGGCGACGGCAACGGCCATAAGTGCCAGTTCGACCTCGATCCTGCCTGGCGCCAGCATCACGTTCACGGCAGTCGTATCTTCCTCCAGTAACAGTTCGCAAGGGCCTACGGGCACGGTGCAGTTCTACGTAATGCAGGCAAACACCAACGTCATCGCTATGCTCGGGAGCCCCGCGACGTGCACGCCCGCTGCCGCCACCGCCACCGCGGGAGCTTCGTGCACTGCGACCTTACCCCCGACCTCGATATCGCTATTGGCTCCTCCGGCATCGCGCTGGGAGATTCCTCGCGTCTACCTTGGACCGCTGTGGACCACCGCGCTTGTCTTGTTGGCGTTTTTCCTGCTGATGCTTCCTCGCGTCCCCACAGCCAAACGGCGCGTTTATGCCTACGCGGTGTTGTTGCTGTTCGCTTGCGCAACCGTAGGCATTGCCGGCTGCGGCGGAGGTGGCGGCGGAGGTGGTGGAACCGGCCATATCGACGACATCACCGCGACGTACAGCGGGGATGCGAATTACGCGACTTCCGGATCCGCGGTTCTGCAAATCTCGGTGCAGTAGCTCATACGCAGTCGTAGCGGCTGCCTGGCGTTGCCCCCGACCCTATCGGGAAAGCGGGCGCTTCTGCGGCAGATACAAACAGCGGCTCCGAGGGTTTCGGAGCCGCCGTTTTGTTTAGTGAAACGGGTGTCGCGAATCCCCAGAGAGTCGCAACACAGAATTTAGTTTTTGTGCCTCGGTTAATTTACCGACGGCGGGAAAAAGACGTTCCAGAAATGCGGAGAGGCCGATAGAAATTCCACGGGAAGCAGCGAGCCTTCGCTCGTGATTTGCGGTGGGCGAACCACTCTGGCATCCACCGTATTTTGCGTCTTGGGATTTTCGATGGAAACCTTTGCACCTTCCGCCAGCGGTTCGGGAACGAGGATCATCGCGCCGTTTTGGCTCACGGTGTGAGTGTAGGCGTTCAGCGAAGGCTTGCCGGCGATATGCACGATGATCGGCATGCGTAGAAGCACCCGTTGCGCCCGCCGGCGTTCTTCCGCCGTGGCCGGGCGTTGCGTCGCAGGGCGCGCTCCGGAGGCCGCGACCACTACCTTCTTGTCCAGCACGGTGCTCATAGCTCTAATCCCCAGAAGTCCATCTCAGGTGCAACCAGCTCGATACCGTATTCCCAGCCGTCCGGACGCGGAGAGCCCTTCCAAACCACCACCGCGGCGTTGCTGCTTTCCGTGGCCAAATTCGTAAGCGCCAGGCGATGTTCGAGTTCGAGCGAGTGCTCCAGCACGATCATGCAGCCGTAGGGATTGACCACCCGCGTGTGCGCTTCCACGGTGATGCGCGGACCGGCGGCGGCGTCCCATTCGAGGCGCACCGGAACGCGTGAGTTCATCCGGCGGCCACGGCGGTTCTCACGGTAGCGCGAACCGATGGCCTTGCTTTCTCGCGTCTTTGGAGCGCCCAAATTTGCGGACATCACACCCTCAATGAAGCCATGCTAAAGTTGGCTGGAAGATGGGTCAATAGTACAAGTGCCGCGCGCGGCGCAAGCAATAGCTGTACGAACGTACAGGATGCGTGGAAGGCCCGGCTTTCGTCGGGCCGCGATGCTGTGAAAAATCTGATCGTCAACGCGGATGATTTGGGCTGGACGGAAGGCGTGAATCGCGGCATCGCCGAGGCCCACGCGCGCGGAATTGTCACCAGTACCTCCATACTGGCGAATGGCGGCGCATTTGTTTCTGCGGTGGAGCTGGCGCTTTCGCGGCAGGGGCTGGGCGTCGGCGTGCATCTAAACCTGAGCGATGGATGTCCGATCGCTTCCCCGGAATCGGTATCCTCTCTTTTGAACGATCACGGACAGTTTGCCGGCGGACCGGAGGCTGTTCTGGTCAAGCTTGCGCGGCGGGCGGTCGCGCTGAACGAGGTAGAGGAAGAGTGGGACGCGCAGATTAGCCGCGTGCGCGAATTCGGAATCACCCCGACACATCTGGATGGGCACAAACACGTCCACATGCTGCCGGGCCTGTTTGAGATCGCGCTTCGGCTGGCGAAGCGTCACGAGATTGGGGCCATTCGCGTTTCGCACGAAGAGTCCTCCCTGCGCGCGGCGCTGGCCGCGGGAGAAAATCAGCATGCTGGGATGGTCATGAAACAGGGCGTACAGGCCCGTGGACTGAAACTGCTGGCGCGTGACGCGCGGGAGCAGGCGGAGCGCGTCGGCATCGCCACCGCCGATTATTTTTGCGGCATCGCGCAGACCGGCGAGCTGACCCGCGGCGGCGTAGGCAGTTTGCTGCGCGGGTTGCCCGAAGGCACCACCGAATTGATGTGTCATCCGGGTTATGTGGATGCGGACCTGCGGAAATCGGGCACGCGTCTGCAGGATTCGCGCCGGCTTGAGGTCGAGATTCTGACCGACAAAGGGATTAGAAATCTTGTCGCCGAGCGGGGGATTCGCCTGATAGACTATGCTTTCGTCGCTCAGGAAGCTTAGGGCCGGCAGCGTAAAAGGATTATTGGCGAAACATGGTTAGCGAAGCCAGCATCCGCTACTCGATCGTGGTTCCCTACTTTAACGAGCAGGAAAACATTCCTCCGCTGTACATGAAGCTGACGGAGGTGATGGATTCCGTCGGGGAACCGTACGAACTGGTGTTTGTCGACGACGGCAGCAAGGACAACACCTTTAAGGTTTTGTCGGAAATCTACGAGCACGACCGGCGCGTGAACCTGGTGCGGTTGCGGCGAAATTTCGGCCAGACCGCGGCGCTCAAGGCGGGCTTCGATTACGCGCGCGGCGACGTGATTATTTCCATGGACGGGGATTTGCAGCACGATCCGGAAGAGATTCCGCGGTTCCTCGAAAAAATCGAAGAAGGCTTCGATCTGGTGAGCGGCTGGCGGCACAATCGCAAGGACCATTGGCTGATGCGCCAGATGCCCAGCCGCGTGGCCAACTGGCTCATGGCCAAGTTATCCGGGGTGGATTTGCACGATTTTGGAACTACTTTCAAAGCCTACCGCCGCGAAATTATTCAGGAAATTCAGCTGTATGGTGAGTTACACCGCTTTATCCCCGCGCTGGCCGCGACTACCGGGGCACAGATCGCGGAAGTACCGATCGAAAATTTGCAGCGGAAAAACGGCAAGTCCAATTACGGCATCGGTCGCACCGTGCGCGTATTTCTGGATTTGTTGATGGTGAAGTTCCTGCTGGATTACTCCACGCGGCCGCTGCAGTTTTTTGGGCTGCTGGGACTGGCGGGCGCGGGCTCCGGGGTATTGATCGGCTGCTTTCTGGCGTTCACCAAGTTTTATAACCACGTTTCGATCATGAACGTTCACGGGCCGCTGATGCTGCTGGCCGTGGCGCTGTTTGTGAGCGGCATCCAGTTTATTTCCATGGGGCTGCTCGGCGAAATCAGCTCGCGGACCTATTACGAATCACAGAACAAGCCCATCTATGCGCTGCGCGAAGTGAAAAGCCACCGCAAAGAAGCAGGAGACTCCGCGGAGTCCACACGGCCTTCCGGTAATACCGACCGTTAGTCGTAATTCCCTTTCATTCGACTTGGAAATATCGCTTGGCTAAAGTGCGCGTTCAGGAGGTTGCATGAATCGGGAACTATTTTATGCGGCGATGGCCGGCGAAGGCACGCTGGATTACGAAATGTATTTGCAAACCAAGGCATTGTTGAGCTGCCAGACGCCGTTTTCTGATTTGTGCAATGCCGACGAGCTGCAATTTCAGGTGGTGCACCAGATTGAAGAGCTGTGGATGAAGTTGATCGCGTACACCTTGCTGGATATCGATGACTACTTGCAGGCGGAGAACACCAATCGCGTCATTACACTTTTTCGGCGCGTGCATCTGGCGCAGAAAATGATGATTCAACAAGTGGCGCTGCTGGAGACCATGTCGCCCAAGGAATATCAGGCCATCCGCGCGCGGCTGGGAAACGGCAGCGGGCAGGAGTCCCCGGGATTCCGCATATTGCTGCGGATGTACCAGCCGATCTGGAATTCCTTTCAGGCCCAATATTTGGATAAGCATGGCTTGACGATCGAAAAGATTTACGATTCACACTACAACCACGGCGATGCATATGTCGTAGCCGAGGCACTGGCGGAATTTGACGAACTGTTTCAGAAATTCCGCTACGAGCACATGCAATTGATTCATCGCACCATTGGTTTCGGAGCCAAATCGCTAAAAGGGCGTCCGGTGGAGATTTTGTCCGAAGGCATGAGCCATAAATTCTTCCCGGAATTGTGGGAGATTCGCGGGCAGATGACCGATGCGTGGGGCGCGGAATATGGCGTCAAGCGCGATTCTCTCGGAGGCCATCATTAGCTTTCCGAGTATTCGCATTCAAAATGACGCGTCAATATACGGTTTTTTCGCGCGCTCGAAATGACCAATTTTTGATTTTTTGCGCCTTCGACACCGATCTCTAATCCTGCGAGCTGGCGATTTGGCGGTAGCGGCCGCGAAAGAAGAGCAGGGGCTGGCCTTCGCTGACTTCCACAGTTTCCACTTCAGCTAGGAAGATCGTGTGGTCGCCGGAGACGTGCGAGGCAGCTACCCGGCAGCTCAGCCGCGCGAGCGTGTTGTCGAGCATGGGAATGCCGCTGGGCGAGCGGCGAAAGCGGATGCTTAGGCGATCCTCGACATCTTCGTTTTGTCCCGGTTGAGCAAAAAACTCTGCGAGAGCTTGCTGGTGTTCCTTCAAGACGCTGACGCCGAAACGCTTCTGCTCGTGCAAGAACGGGAACATGAGCGCCCGGTGGTCGACGCAGACCAGGATGAGTAACGGACTGAGCGAGACCGAGGTGAAGGAGTTGGCGGTCATGCCGTGAATCTTGCCCGGTTCGTATTCCACAGTGACCACCGTGACCCCGGTGGCGAATTGGCCGAGCGCGTGGCGAAAGGCTAGCGGCGTGGGAGCTGGGGTGGTCATTGCCGGAATTTCGACAATATCACAGTCGATTCAACGTGCGTAAATGGGCCTTCGGAACACCCCGGATTCGTGAAAGGTTTTGATTCTAAAGCAAGTTAAGGTCGTTTGTAGCGACAGAGGCGAATCCTGGTGCGGATTCGTCTCTGTTCCGTCTACGTTTAAAGACTGCCAGGCCGAAACTGAACTCCGGCCTCTCTACCGAAGGGCAGCACGCGCGCTTTATGGGTTCTATTGTGGCGGGCGGTCGTCTTTGTCCTTGGGTTTGGCTTCCGGCTTGTTCTCTTTGGCAGGCGCCGGTTTCTGGGCAGCTTGCTTGTGTTCTTCTTCTTGTTTTTGCTGTAGTTGCTGCTGTTCTTGTTGGTGTTTCTTCTGGAGATCTTCCAGTTGTTGCTGGTGCTGCTGTTGCAGCTGCTGTTGTTTGGCCGCGTCGGCTTTCTGTTTTTGTGCCTGCTGATTTTCTTCCTGGTGCTGCTGCTCTACTTTTTGACGCTCCTGATCCTGCTGCTTGCTCAGGTCGGCCTTCTCCTGCTGGTGTTTCTGATCCAGTTGCTCATCGGCCGGATGTGCGGCGGGCGGACGCACCGCATTGGCAGCCGGCTGAGCAGGAGGGCGGTTGTTATTCACCGCAGGCTCAGACGCAGGACGGTTGTTGGCCGGTGGCGGAGTAGCAGGGCGATTGGCATTGCTTTCGGCGGCTTGGCCTGGGCGATTATTCTCAGCGGGACGTTGCTGCGCATTGGCGGGGCGATTGTTGTTGGCCGGCTGCTGCGCATTGGCAGGCCGATTCCCGTTTTGCTGGGGCGCGCTCGCGGGATGGTTCTTGGCTTGGATTGGCGCCCGGTTCGCCTTGCCGGCAGGCGCGTTGCGTGGAGCAGCGGGCTTCGCAGGCGGCGCGACGCGTACGGCGGGCGCGGCAGACGCGGTGCGAACCGGCGCGATCTTGCGCGCCGCGGCAATGGAGATGGGGCGGCCGCCATTGGATTGGATGGCCTGCTGACGTTGCGCGAAGGAAGGCGGTGGCGGTGGTGGCGCGGTCTTGGCGACTACAGCGCGAGCCTGAATGGCAGCAGGCGGCCTCACATTGGCAGCTACGCGTCCGCCGACAACGGCGCCGCGCTGCGGCACGGCTGGCGGGGTCATGGCCGCGACTGGAGCGGAAGCCACTACGCTGGCGCTAACCTGAACAAAGTTTTTGGAAACGGACCCGCCGGAGGTGAACGCCGTCGGCGAGGTGGCCACGACGGCGCCCGGCACTCGCTGGTTGACGTAGGTCACATTCGTGACGTTGACGGTCTTGTTGACGACCACGGTGTTGTAGTAGTTGTTGACGACGGTGGTGTTCACCGTGGTGTTGGAAATGTTGACGTTCGTAACGTAGTTGCGGCTGACCGGATAAGAAGGCACGAACACCTCACGTGGACCCAGCGGGAACCAAGCCACATTGACGCCGGCAGCGAAGACGCCACCGCCGCCACCTACGCCGATGCCGATGCTAAAGCCCGGACCGCCGACCCACGCCACCAACGCGGGAGCGTACATCGGCCGAACGTAGACGGGACCGCCGTAAACGACGACGGCGGGACGCGGCGGGCAAGGAACCCAACCCCAAGCTCCGTTGACAGAAACCCACCGGCCGTAGTGAAAGGGCGCGAAGCCCCAGGGGGCGTCGTCAACCCAGGAATAGCCCCACGGCACGACATACGCCCAGTGGCCGTAGTGATAGGGGGCCCAGCCGACCATCGCGGTATGCGGGAACCAAATGGTGCCGTACTCGGGCACCGGGCGCCAGCCGCCGTTGTCGTCTAGGTCGTCGAAGCCGATGGCCTCGTCGGAGACATATTGCGCGGAGATGGAGATATCTTCGTGGTGGTCGCGCTGTTCACTCCACTGTTCAAAATCGTCGATTTGGCCGTAGTCAACGTCCTGATCGTCCTCTACCAGCTCATCGGTCCCCGAAAAAGTGCCGACGTCACCTTCATACACGTCAAACGAAGAGCCGCCGCCGGTGACCTGCCCTTCACCGCGACGATCTTCGATGATGGTAGTATCGCCGGAATCGTTGACGCTGATTTTGTAGATTCCTGGAGTGAAAATATTGAACGCGAGATTTGGAGTGTCCACCTCAAACGTATCGTCGTCCCCGAGGCGTTTCACGCGAATGCGCATGGTGCCGGCGGTCAGCTGCAGTTGCGCGACGTTGTCCGTCAAGTTGAGGAACGAAAAGGCGGTGTTCTGCGAAAGATTGATAGAAGCCGAGCCGATGTGCAGGGCGGCGCGCGACCCGCTGTCGATCCACAGTTTGTCGCCGGTGGTCATCGGGCGGTTGACGAAGGCGTCCACCCAATCGTCGGTGCCGGCCGGCCCAAACGAAACAGAACCGCGTAGGAAACTGAGGCGAGCCACGCGGCTCGGGGGATCGTCGCCGTCACCATCCTGAGCAACAGCGCGTACTGGCGCGAGTAAAGAGAACGACAAAGCGAAACCGAGCGATGCTGCCAGGGTGAACACACATTTTTTCATTTTTATTTCTCTCCTGAATCTTAAAGCGGCAAATCATTCCGCTGTTTGTAGGGATCCCAGCGCTAACGGCGAATTCGCGCAAAAACTATAACGCGCGCCGCACACGTCACCCATCAGGGTCTTCCTGTATGCCTTACGGGCCAGACCAACGATGGGCTAGTGGTTGGAACACAATCCCGAGGGAAGAGTCGCGCTGCTTGTAAGTCTACACTGGTCGATTATCCGATCAACGCAAAATCGACTGGACCGGTCGGAGATCAACCAGGCCGAACGCCGCTGCTTGCGGGGGCATCGTGCAGCCGTCACACAAAAAAGCGGCCGGGACAAAAGCCCGGCCGCTACAAACGCGTTCAGGTTACGCTTGGAAAGAGTTTAGCGGTGCCCGCCGCCGTGGCTTCCACCACCGCCGCCGTGAGACCCGCCACTGCTGGCATGCGAACTACCGCCGCCGCTACTGTGACTCGGCGCGGAATTTCCGTGGCTCGGCGCAGAATAGTTGCGAGAAGGCGCGGTATAGGCGCGGCTGGGTGCCGAGTACGAACGATTGGTGTTGGCACTGGGCGCGCGGTTGCCATAGTTCGTCGCCGCGCTGTTGCCACGCGAGGCATTGACGCCATTCGTTCGCGCGGTATTGCTGGCGCCGGCGCGGGCCCAATCCGGACGGTCGGTCTGGAGGTTGTGCGCGGTTTGCACGCTGTTGTTGACGGACGGATTATGTCCTGCGCCCTGCGGGGCGCTGCCGCGATCCGTGACGTTGCCTTGCGCGGACCAGGAACGCGTCGAGCTGTTATATCGCGCGGAGTTTGTGGCAGCCGTGCGTGAAGCGTTCACCGTAGTATTGCTGCGGTTGCCGGCAACGGCGCTTGCAGTTACATTGTGCACCGCGAGGCTCGATGCGCCGGCGGCCGGGGTGGTGCGCGCCATCACCGAGCGGTTTTGCACCGTCGATGGCGGCGTGGCAACACCCGCGCCGGTATGTCCCGCGCCAAGGTAGCTGGATTTGCCGGGCGAGAAACCAGCCCCATTCGTAACATGCGCGCTGTTTAGCGCTGCCGGTGAAACTCGCGATGTGCCGCGATTGATGCTTTCGCCGTTCGTGAAGCTGCTGCGCGAAGCCGTGGTGACTGCATTCGTGTTATGAGCGTAGGCATAATTGAAGCTGTGGCTGCTGTTGATTACGCTGGTATTCCGAAAAGCCGTGTTGTGAATGTTGATGTTGTTCACGTATCCGAGACCGGCGTGATACCAGGGATGAAAGGGTTCGCCGAAGCCCAGCGGGAACCAGCCCACGCCGAATCCCACGCCGAAACCGAGGCCAAAGCCCCCGCCGAGAAAGCCTACGTACGCCGGGCCATAGAACGGCGAAGCCCAAATCGGCCCCGGAGCCCAGCCCCATGCGCCGCCGTAAAAGCCCCAGCGGCCGTAGTGATAAGGCGCGAAGCCCCAAGGCTCAGCTCCCACCCAGCTCCAACCCCACGGGCCGACATAATTCCAAGAACCGTCACTGTAAGGCGCCCAGCCTGGCGGAACGTCATTCGGGGTCCATACCGGACCGACGTCGGGTTGTTCGCTCCAGGTGCCGTTGTCGTCCAGGTCGGAATAGCCCGGTACATCGCGATTGACATAGCGGGCTGACACGGAATTGTCGTCGCGAAGATCGCGATCGTTGGCCCAGCGATCGAGGCCATCAGGAGGTGGTGCGCCGTGTACGGAATATTGCACGTTGCCGTCGGTGCCGACAAATTCGGCGCGGTCGCCAGGATGAATCGTATAGTTTTGACCCGCGGCAAGAACATCTCCCCCGCCGCGGATGACCGTCACGCGGGTGCCGTCACCATTTTCACTGACGTCGATGCGGAAGGCGCCGGCTTGCTTCACGGTGAAGACCGCGTTCGGCGTGTCCACTTCATAAATGTCCCCTTCGCGCATTTCGCGGACACGGAAATTGATGCTGCCTTCGGCGACCCGCATCTGCGTGACCGGGCCGTCGAGATTCAGGAAAGAGAGCGCGGTCATGCTGCCAAGGTGCACCGTCACTTGGCCGGCTTGCAATTCTGCGCGAGAGTCCTTGTCGACCCAAATTTTGTCACCCACAGTTACCGGGCGGTTTCTCACGGCGTTGCCCCAGTCGCCTTGTCCACCGGGTTGCAGGGACACCGAACCTTCAAAAAAGCTAATGCGGGCGGCGCGACTCGGAGGGTCGGCCTGATTGGCGGCATTCTGGGCCGGGGCGGCATTGGGAGGGTTGGGCATGCTGTTGGACATGCCTTGATCAGCGGGTGGCACATTGGGAGGCTGCTGCGCGTCCGGCGGGGGGGCATTGGGTGGGGGCGCCTGGTCGTTGGACGGCGGGGCGACTTGCGCTCCGTTCTGCGCCGGATCGGCCTGCGCGGCTTGCGCCAAGGCTTTGGGCGCCGAATAAGCAAACAGAAGACCGATCAGGCTAAGCGACAGGAAAAGTCTGCCTTTACCGGTAAACGAGCTCTTCAACATGTTTTGTATCCCCTAAATTCTATCCAATAGGACGTTGCAAAGCGTCGGGAGCAGTACGGACATCATAATAGACCCAGTATCTCCCAGGGAATAGAACCCCGGTATGGGGAAAAAGTTGTCCCTTTGTGCAGGGGCCCGAAATGACCTGAATAAGCCCAATCCTTTCACTACTCTCAGGTTTTCTAGTACTACTTACGGTAACTAGCCCCAAATCTGTCCTTTCGAGCAGGCGCTTCTTGCAAAGCGCTCCCGTAGACTCCAGAATTGTGGGCGAACGAGCCCCTTGGGAGAATGACGCTCTATGAAGTCCAAATGGCTGGCAGGATTCGCGGTGCTGGTGGCAACGGCGGCAGCAGTGCCGGCGCAAACCTGGCGGCAGGTGGGCCCTCCAGGGGGAACGGTGATCTCGATTGAGGCCGACCCGCATAACGTCAAGAAGCTGTATCTGGGAACCTCGGACGGGCACGTGTTCGTGTCTGGAGATGAAGGCGGGCATTGGCAACTCTTGAGCCGCATCGGAACGGGCCAGGACGACGTTGTGACCCATATTTTGGTGGACTCGCGCGATTCCAATCGCCTCTATGCCAGCACCTGGACGCTGTATTCCGGAGGCGGAGGCGTTTATCTGAGCACCGATGCCGGCCGCACGTGGAATATTATTGGATTGCCGAAGGAAACCGTGCGTGCATTGGCGCAGTCGCCAACGCACCCGGAAGTGTTTTTGGCGGGCTCGCTGACCGGAGTGTATCGCTCGGCGGATAACGGCGCGAGTTGGGAGCGCATTACGCCGGAGCATCACGACGATTTGCGAAATTTTGACTCCGTGGCCTTCGATCCGCACGACGACAACACTATTTATGCGGGCACGTATCACCTGCCCTGGAAGACCAGCAATGGCGGAAAAGATTGGACCTCCATCAAGGCCGGCATGATCGACGATTCGGATGTGATGAGCATTATCGTGGACCCGAATAATCCGAGTAACGTGCATGCCACGGCGTGTTCCGGCATCTATCACAGCGTGAACGGCGCGGAAACCTGGACAAAATATCAGGGCATACCATTTGTATTTCGCCGCACGCAGTTGATTCGGCAGGATCCGCGCAATCCTTTCGTCTTGTATGCCGGAACCACCAGCGGACTCTGGAAAACCACCAATGATAAGGATTTTAAGCGCATTACCCCGGGAGATTGGGTGATCAACGCGATTGTCATCGATCCGAAAAATCCGGATCGCTTGATTCTGGGCACCGAACGAGAAGGCGTGCAAGTCAGCGAAAATGCCGGGGCGACCTTCACCTCCGCAAACGTGGGCTTCCATCACCAGCATATTTTGGATGTGGCCATGGACAAGGATAATTCCGACCGCGCACTGGTGGTGCTGACCTTTGACACCGACGCGTTCTTGGTGACCAAGGACGGCGGAACATCTTGGGCGCCGTTGGGTCCCGGATTGAAGCGCACGGATTTGCGGCATGTGTATGCCGCACCCACCGGATGGTGGGCTTCGCTGACTGCCGGTGGATGGATGAAATACGACGAGACGGCTGGAAAATGGGTGAAGGCGGGATTGTACGTTCCGGACGCGGTAGCGACGCCAGCGGCAACGCCGGTGGCAGCGAAAACCAAGAAGAGTGCCAGCACCGCGGCGACGCGGCCAGCTCCGAAGAAAAAGACCCCCGCGCCGCAACTGACGGCGTTCCTGGTGAACGACATGTCGTTTGGAACGGAGGCCTGGTACGCAGCGACGGCAGGTGGCGTGCTGGTCTCCAAGGATCATGGTGCAACGTGGAAATCGGTGGCCAGGGATGATTTCGTGAGACAGCCGGCGCAGTCGCTGGAGATTTCGTCCGATGGTGCGCAGGTTTGGGCCGTATCGCAGAAGAACCTGCTATATTCCGCGGACAACGGGTCCACCTGGACGGCCAAAGAACTCACCTTCGCCAGCGCGGGAAATCTCAAGCTGCATCACGTGGACGATACCAGCCTGTATTTGACTTCGAATATGGGTTTGTATGTTTCCCAGGATGCGGGACGCACCTGGAGCCGCGCGGATGTGCGCGAGCTGCAATTCCAGGATGTGGCTGGGAATGGCAATGCGATGGTGGTATCGCTGCAGAAGCACGGATTGCTGGCGTCGTATGACTCCGGGAAATCGTGGCAGAAGCTGAGCGATCCCTTGGCCGACAGTTACTTCCCCGTGGTGCGCAAGCGTCGCGACGGCGGGCTCGTGGCGGCGTCGGCTACGGAAGGGCTGTTGTCATTTGAACCTGGATCGCATGCGGCAAGTGCGCTCGTCGGCGTTTCGCAGGCCACGCCAGTTTCAAATGGGATGGCGCGACCCAACCAGTAAGCTCGCAAACGAAGACATGGAAGACGCAGGGCCGGCAACTCTTTGGTGCGATTCCCGGCCCTGCGTTTTTTTTTGCCCAGCAATCCACGCTGATGGAGTGCGCCGTGCAAAGATCTTGGTGGCTTGCAAGATCAGCAGTGCGCGCTATTGACTCCGATCTGGTAACCCACCCCGCGAATCGTGCGAATCAACGGACGGTCGGAGCCCGAATCAATCTTCCGGCGCAAATAATTGATATACACGTCCACCACGTTGGTCATCGTGTCACCGCGCATTTTCCAGACTTGCTCCACGATGGCGGTGCGCGCCACCGGCTGGCCCGCATGGCGCATGAGAAATTCCAGCAGCGCGAATTCCTTGGGGCTTAATTCGATGGCCCGGGCACGGCGATGCACCGCGTGCGTGACGCGGTCTACTTCGAGATCATCCACGCGCAAGACCGCGTTGATGGTTCGGTTCCCCCGGCGCAGCACCGCGCGAATGCGCGCGGCCAGTTCGGCAAACGCGAAAGGCTTGGCGAGATAATCGTCCGCGCCGGCATCGAGTCCGCGGACGCGCTCCTCGACCTGCGATGCGGCGGTAACAATGAGTACCGGCAGGTCGGGTTTTTTGGAACGGATGCCGCGCAGGACGTCGAGATCGCCGGCGCCGGGCGTGCTCAAATCGAGCAGCACCACGTCATAAGGCTGTTCCGCAGCCATGCGTTGCGCTTCCAACCCCGTTGAAACCATTTGCACGGCAAACTGCTCTTGCAGCAGCCGCTGGTGCAGAAAATCAGCCAGCGGTGCGTCATCTTCAGCAACAAGAATGCGCATCGGCACACGAAATCCCAAATAAATTTGGAAGGGGGTAGTGAGATTTTGCGGCTACCAGGCGAGGGTGTCAATCGTGGTGCGACCGTTGTTGCGAAACCGCCACTCCCGCGCACGCTGGGATGGGCGGCTCAGCTCACTGTCTGGCGGGATTCAGGATCACAATGTCCACGCGGCGATTGCGCGCGCGATTTTCCTCGGTGTCGTTGAGCGCCACGGGATGATATTGCGCGAAACCGGCGGCGGAAAGACGGCTGGCGTCAAGTTTGTAACGCGCAATGAAAAGTTTGACCAGTTCGGTAGCGCGCGCGGTGGAAAGCTCCCAATTTGAATCGAAGTGCTGGTTGTGGATGGGCACGTTGTCCGTGTGCCCCTCGATGCGCAGCGGTTCGCCGCGAGACTGCAGCACCGCGGCGAGCCGGTCGATAGCGTCCTGTGCCGCGGGACGGATGGTCGCTGATCCGCTTTCGTAGAAGCCCGCTTCCTGCAGGGTGACCACCAGGCCTTCCGGACGGGCGCTAACGGAAACCACCTGTTCTTGGATTTCCGGCGCCAGCGCCTTCATTAAATCTTTTTGGACATTCTGCAGCGGCGTAGCGGACGTGGTGGCGAACAGTCCCTCCATGGGCTGCACAAAAGGGCTGAAGTCTCCGGGGCGCTCGGTGTTTTCCGCCAGTGGTACCTGGGCGAAAGGAAGGGCGGCGGAGTCGCGCGCCGGACGTTTGCTATTCGACGCGTCGAACGCGTCGAGCTGCTGGAAAGCCACCTGGATGGCCAGCGCCAGGCTGCCAACCTTGCGCTTGTCCACTTGTGAGGAAGAGTAGAGCACCACGAAAAAGGCGAACAGCAGCGTGACAAAATCCGCGTAAGAAACCAGCCACCGTTCATGGTTCACGTGTGTGGCTGGTTTGCGCTTCCGTCTCAAGAAGCGATCCGTTTGTTGGCGTTCTCATTCGCTTCCACGAAGAAGCCTGCCAGTTTGTTTTCAATCATGCGCGGATTCATGCCTTCCAGAATGGAAATGACGCCTTCCAGCATCATCTCGCGCAACGTCTGTTCCTGGCGCATGCGAATCTTGATCTTCCCCGCCACCGGTAAGAAAAATAGATTGGCGGCGCCCACGCCGTAAATGGTGGCCACGAAGGCCACCGCAATTCCGCGGCCTACTTCGCTGATGTCGTCCAGATGTTGCATGACCTGGATCAATCCGAGAACCGCGCCGATGATACCGATGGTGGGAGAAAACCCGCCGGCGGATTCGAAAACCATCGGGATGTTCTCGTGATGCTCGGCCTGGTTCATGAGTTCCAGCTCCATCATGTTGCGGATTTCCTGTGGTTCCGTGCCGTCCACCGCGAGCATCAGCGTTTTCTTCAGGAATGGATCGCGGATGCTTTGCACTTCGGTGTCGAGAGACACGATGCCTTCCTTGCGCGCTTTGTGGGCGTAGCGCGTGATTTCCGCGATGCGCTCCGCGGGATTCTTGGAACTTTCAAAGAAAACCTGCGCCAGCCGGCGAAACGCCGCCAGAATCACGCGCAGCGGAAACTGCAACATGACCGCCCCGATCGTTCCGCCAAACACGATCAGCGCCGCCGTAGGCTGCAGCAGCTGGACGACTTTGCCGCCTTCCAGGATCAGCCCCACAAGAATTCCGCCCAGCGCAATGCCGATGCCCGCGAAACTGCTTTTGTCCACCGAAAGTCGTCTCAAGGTTTTCTTTCTGTTTCCCCGGTTAATAGCGCGGGGTTCGCGCTTGGGCTGCTGTACCGCAAGTCAGGAGCGAGACCTCGCAGGATGGATTGGCGGAAGGCCACCACTTTCTTGAGCAGTTCGTCGAGAGTTTCGCGCACGATGATTTTTTCTCCGGTCACCAGCGTAAGGACCGTGTCCGGCGACTGTTCGATAAATTTGATGAGGTCGGAATTGACGACCAAGAGCTGACCGTTGAGCCGAGTGAGCTGGATCATGACGCGTGCGCCGGCTGGCCGTTGCAACTAACGGCTTCGGCAGCCACCTCCGTGCGTACTATCGGCACTTTTGCGTTGCAATTGAACATCCGCGTCTGCGGATTGGAAAGCTCTCATTGGCCAGGGTCGTGCTCCGCACTTGGCATGGAAATTTCCTTATCTAAGAGATTTGTTCGGTCGATTGCGGAGGCTCGGTTCATTCACTGCCGCCATAAGCGCAATTGGAAACTCTTGGCGAAAAAGGACGAAGCACACTGTTTGCGTTGCAGATTCATTTCGGCACAGCGCACCGTCCCGAAACGAAGCGTCATTGAGGCATGGCGCCAGGAACGGAACAACCAAGAAGGGACGCAACCTCCATGCCTAACCAACCACGACGCTACGTATTGCTCAACCGCGACGGCGTCATCAATCGCAGGATTATCGGTGGTTATGTAACCAGTTGGCAGCATTTTGAGTTCCTGCCACACGCTCTCGATGCTTTGCGGTTGCTGGCGGAAAACGGCTACGCATCGCTGGCGATTTCCCACCAGGCCGGCGTTAGCCAAAAGCTGATGACCGTGGCTAACCTGGAGCTGATCACGCGCCGCTTCATGATGGAAGCGGCGCTGGCGGGCGGAAACATTATCCAGGTCTATTACTGCGTGCATGGCGCCGAAGATGGCTGCTCTTGCCGCAAACCCCAGCCGGGTTTAATCAAACGCGCGCAGTTGGACTACGGCTTCGTTCCGCAAGACACATTTTTCGTCGGCGACTCTCCCGAAGATATCGCCGTCGCTGCCAGCGCGGGATGCCCCTCGATCCGCGTGTGGCGCGAAGCATTCCTCGAAAAACGGGAAGCCGGAGAACGCCCGGCGGCCGTGGCCTCAAATTTGTATGAGGCGGCACAAGTGATTATCGCAAGACAGCGCCACGACGACCTCTGGATGCAAAATCCCGCCACCGAGCCTGAGCCCATGCGTTCCTTCTCCGCCAATCACAACTGAACAATCAGTTCTGCGAGCGTTGCGTCTTCCCTTCCGCGTCGCTGCGTTAGTCCGCGAAGAAGTGGGCGACCGGCTTATCCTGGATTCCGCTCGTCCGGTGGCTGCTTTTCGTCCGGGGAGTGCCTCCGAACCTATCGGCGGCACCCGGCAAACCTTCAATCTCTTCACCGGGAGACTAAAATACCCGCATCCCGCAGAGGGCTGCGCTATCTAATGGAGGGCAAAGACGCGTTAGAATAGAACGGACATTCCAAGGAGAAGATCATGAACGAAATCGCCACATTCGGGGCCGGCTGTTTCTGGGGCGTGGAAGCGGCGTTCAACCGCATCCCCGGGGTAACTGAGACCGCCGTGGGGTATTCCAACGGACACACAGAAAATCCCACCTATAAAGATGTTTGCACCGACGAAACCGGGCACGCCGAAGTGGTGCAGGTAACCTACGATCCCGCGAAGGTGACATTTGCGCAGTTGCTGGACGCGTTCTGGGCCATGCACGACCCGACGCAGTTGAACCGGCAAGGGCCGGACTTCGGCAAGCAGTATCGCACGGCAATCTTCTTTCACACGCCGGAGCAGGAGCAGGAAGCGAAAGCCTCGGTGGCGGCGCTAAACGCCAGCGGCAAATTCAAACGGCCGATCGTCACGGAAATTACGCGCGCCGGCAAATTTTATCGCGCCGAGGAGTACCACCAGAAGTATTTGGACAAACGCGGCGCCGCCAGTTGCCATTTTTAGGATTCCCGAAGCGCAAGCCGCTCCCGGATTGCTCGGTGAAAAAAGCCAACCGCGACAGCTGAACGGCTGCCGCGGTCTTTTTTTGCGCCGATTCGCGATCGTCATTCGGATTCACCGGCGACGGAACGGCACGCCGCCGCGTCTCCCCGCGGCGCTTTCAGGGGCTCCGCAGCGCGGCGTGCGAGAGAAAAACTGGCGGAGAGGGTGGGATTCGAACCCACGGTAGGGGTTAACCTACACACGCTTTCCAAGCGTGCGCCTTAAACCGCTCGGCCACCTCTCCACGCGCGCAAACCGCGGGGAAACAGCCTTACCAATCTAGCAGAAACTTCTCACGCACGCACTGCGCTCTCGGCGCCCATCAGCGGTTCCACAAAGCATCCGTCGATTGCGCCCGCGTCAACATCCGCCTGCTCACTTCGTCGAACTCCGTAGCCAAGTCTTCCGCGCTCTGTCCGGCGAATGTCGCGCGATCGATCTCCGTCCGCAACCGTAAGCCTGGGCCGACCGCCTCTTCGGCAAGTGACTCATACCAGCAGTATTTCCTAACGATTTCTTCACGAATTTCTCAGGACTTCCTCTTTGCGGCTCGGTTACGCTGCTCGAGTCGGTGATTCTTGCCGCTGGGAGTCGTGGAAAAATGTCGCCCACCTTGTTGCTGGCGTTGTGCATCCTTAGCTGCGATTTTCTACTCTACGCATTGTTCCGCTGGACGTATCCCGATCGCAGCGCTAAAACGACCAGCCGGCCACGCGCACCCAAGCCGGCCATCGACCGATACGTAATGCAACGCATCCCCAAACTCCGCTAAAAAACCGCGAGGGCAGTTACCCATGCCGTATTCCAGCCCTTGGCCGATCACCTGGCCCTTCACCAAGCGTGCGCAGCCAATCTTCCTCTGCTAAACTTGTGCAGCTAAAAAAAAGCAATTCCGGGATCGTCTAATTGGTAGGACATCAGCCTTTGGAGCTGAGTATCGTGGTTCGAGTCCACGTCCCGGAACCACATTCTCCCCCGTGACGCTCAATCCGCCGCCGGCCTCCGCAATCCTGCGGCGTCCGCGGTAACGTCCGTATACTTCAACCCTGCGCCAGTGTTGAATAGCACCACGCGATCTTCGAGCTTCAGCTCGCCGGCGGCCAACAGATGGTCATATGCCGCCGTGGCCGCCGCGCCTTCCGGGGATAAAAAAATGCCTTCGCTGCGCGCCCAATCTTTGAGCGACGCGAGGATTTGCGCGTCGGAAAAAGCCAGCGCCAGCCCGCCGGACGCTCTTAGAATCTCCAGCATGATGTAATCGCCATAAGGCTTCGGCACGCGCAATCCCGAAGCAAACGTGTCCGCGTCCGCCCACAGGGTGCTGGCCGCCTCGCCCGCCGCAAAGGCGCGTACCATCGGCGCGCAGCCGGACGATTGCACCGCAATCATCCGCGGCCGCTTCCCCGGCCGCACCCAGCCCAACTCTTCGAGCTCCGCGAACGCCTTCCACATTCCGATGAAGCCCACGCCGCCGCCGGTCGGATAGAAAACCGCCTCAGGGTATTCCCACCCGAGCTGCTCCACCAATTCGTAGCCCATGGTTTTCTTGCCTTCAATCCGAAACGGCTCCTTCAGCGTGGAGACATCGAACCAGCCTTCGCGTTCTTTTCGTTCCGCCACCATGCGCCCACAATCGGAAATCAATCCATCCACCAGCGTGACGTTCGCCCCATACAAAACCGCCTCCACATAGTTCGCAAACGGCACATCCTTCGGCATAAAAATATTTGCTTCGATTCCCGCCGCCGCCGCGTACGCCGCCAACGCACCCGCGGCGTTCCCCGCCGAAGGCACCGCCAACTTGCGCAAACCAAAATGTCGCGCCATGGTGACGGCCAACGCCAGACCCCGAGCCTTGAAGCTCCCGGTGGGATTCGCGCCTTCCTCTTTCAGATAAACCCCGGGGTAGCGTTTGCTGTGCACCACTGGCGTCCATCCTTCTCCCAGCGTCACCGGCTCAACCTCCGGCAGCACCGAGCGATAACGCCACATGCCCGCCCACGGCGTGGCCGCCGCGTCCCGAGCCACTGCTTCCCTCCCGGCCATGCCGCGCGCTGCGGCAAGGTCATAGCGGACATACAACGCGCCAGCGCACGCAGGACAAACCGTGCGCGGCTCATCCGCTGAAACGGTGGCGTGGCATCGCGAGCATTCCAAATGTTTAATTTTGGGCATCCCGCACCATATCAATCGTGACGAAGTTTAAGCAAGGCACGCCGGCGAGGATTCGCGGAATATTCTCGCCGCCCGCAAAGCGTTATATGATTTGCGGCGCTCGTGAATTCGACGATAGAAAAACATGCCCAATCATTCCGGGTCGCCAACCACCCAGCAGGCCGCCACGCGCGTCTTACTCGCCAGCGGAATTTTCATTTTTCTCACCGGCGCCGCGCTCCAAATCTTACTTTCCAATCGGCTCTGGCCGTCGCTCCTCCGTGACGCCGCACTCCTCCTCCTCGCCATCGCCTCCTTCCGCCGGCGCTCGCTCACTCTCTGGATCTTCTTCGCCATGCTGCTCGGCCTTGAAACCGGGCTCGACTATCCGCAATTCGCCGAACACCTGCGCATCTTCAGCGACATTTTCCTGCGCCTGATCAAAGTCATCGTTGCGCCGCTGATTCTCGCCACGCTCATCACCGGCATTGCCGGGCACGGCGATCTCCGCGAGATCGGCCGCGTCGGCATAAAAAGCCTGATCTACTTCGAAATCGTCACCACCCTCGCCATCCTTCTCGGCGTCGCGGCCATCAATCTCACGCGCGCTGGCGAAGGCTTAGCCCTGACGCCGCCGGCGTCCACCCAACCGCCAGCCGCCCCGCAATCCCTCACCGCGCCGCAATCTCCGCTACAGAACGCGCCGCTTCGCTGGAACGACTTCCTGCTTCACGTGTTCCCGGAAAATATCGTCAAATCCGCCGCCGAGAATCAAATCCTGCAAGTCGCCGTGTTCGCCATTCTTTTCGCCATAGCCCTGACGCTCGTCCCCGCTCCCACGCGCGCTCCCATCCTCAATTTCGCGGAATCCCTCGCGCAGGTCATGTTCAAGTTCACCAACATCGTCATGTATTACGCACCCGTCGGCGTCGGTGCAGCCATGGCTTACACCGTGGGCCATCTGGGAATGAGCGTGCTCTTGCCGCTCGGAAAGCTGGTGCTGACCGCCTACGCGGCGCTGGCCGCATTCCTGTTCTGCGTGCTCTTGCCCATCGTTTTTTTCGCTCGCCTGCCGCTCATGCGTTTTCTTCGCGCCATCGCCGAACCGGCCACCATCGCCTTCGCCACGAGCACCTCTGAGGCGGCCTTGCCTCGCGCCATGGAGTGCATGGAATCTTTCGGCGTGCCGCGCCAAATCGTCGCCTTCGTAATCCCCGCCGGCTACAGTTTCAATATGGACGGCAGCTCCGCTCGCCGTGGCCTCCATCTTCGTGGCGCAAGCGGCAGGCATGCACATGACCTGGTCCGCGCAGCTCCTGATGGTTCTGACCCTCATGCTCACCAGCAAAGGCATTGCCGGTGTACCGCGCGCCGTCCTGGTCGTGCTGCTGGCCACCGCTGCCACGTTGCACCTGCCCATCGAACCAATCTTCATCATCATGGGCGTCGACGCCATCATCGACATGGCCCGCACCGCGGTCAACGTCATCGGCAATTGTTTAGCGTGCGCGGTCGTCGCCCGCTGGGAAGGTGAACTACCCAAAACCGGCCAATTGGGTGAGTTAGTTGCGTGAGTTAGTTGCGTGCGTCGCCGGCAGGGTGGTTCGATTCTCCTTGACACCCACGTCCGCGAGGAACAGCATCATCTTGAGCTTTCGCCATTTAAGACGAGACTCCCGCTTCTCAGTCCATACGCAGTTTCTTTATAAGGACAAGCCCCGCATCGAGCGCCAACAGGGCAGAACCTATCAGGTTCTTTTCACTCCCTCGCGCGGGCCCTACCTCCTGTTCGACGTACAGGTTTACACACCCAAGACGCCAGCGGTTCTAGGCCAGATCACTGCAGCCCCACTCGCTACATGCGATGTGGAAGTTCGTGCTTTTCAAAAAAGGAGTACCACCATGTCTGAGCAAAACAAAACTGTCGTCCGTCGTCTGTTTGAAGAACTTTGGAACAAGGGCAATCTGTCGTTGGCAGACCAACTCTTGACCCCGAACTACACTCATCATGACTCTTCGTCGCCCGATTTTGGGCACGGCCCCGAGAGTGAACGGAAGAGAGCCACTCTCTACCGCAACGCTTTCCCTGACCTGCGCTTCACCATCGAGGACCTCATTGCCGAAGGCGATACCGTCATGGCCCGTTGGTCCTGCCACGGCACCCACAAAGGCGATCTCAACGGCATTGCCCCCACCGGAAAGCAGTTCACCATCTCTGGCATCAGCATCGCCCGCTTCGTGAACGGCAAGTTGTCGGAAGGCTATGTCAACTGGGACGCTCTGGGCCTGATGCAACAGCTCGGCGTCGTCCCCGAGCTCGCCAAAACTAGAGCCGTTGCAGCGAGACCTTAGACCTCGGAGCACGTGCTAAACCTTCTCGCGGGAGCGGGCTCCGCCTGCTCCCGTTTATTCTGCAATCGGTTCCCGGCTAACCCTGCCGGCCCTCGATTGCCCGGAAGGTTTTCCTGCTACCACACAAACTTAACGGAAACCTTTTGAAGGATGGATCCAATGACCGGCGAGACTCGATTCGAGCTTTATTTATTTAGCGCGCTGTTCGTCCTTTGTATCGGAAGTGGAGTGTATTTCGCATTTCATCTTTCGTGGAATCGCACCCCCTTTCCCATTGCACTGTTAGGCGTTGCTACCCTCTGTGCCGCGGCCGGAACTTTCCGTGCGTGGCGGAAGTCCGCCCGATAGATTTGAGGTGCCTGGCGGTTCGTCCGCTGTGCGGACAGCCCTCAATCCAGGTGCTTGGCCACGTTCCCCTGGCGGTGCACCCGTGGCTTTCTACGTCCTCGCTCCGTGATCTGACCTGACGGACGGCCTGCGACCTCACACAAAAGAAGGCGACCGCCTGGAGAAGAACGGTCGCCTCCATGTCCTGCAAATCTAGCCACGAACTGTCAGCACGGGACAATTCGCATGTGCAATTACCTGGTGAATTATCGCCGTTGGAAGATGCGTGGCGGCCCCGGGTACACCTTGCAGTTTGTGCGCGCCGAGGATAATCAGCTCAGCCCCCACTTCGTGCGCGCGGTGCAAGATCTTCTCGGCGGGTTGATTTCCGTACTCGACCAAAAAGTGCGGAGCACACCACAGCTTGGCGTCCTCCGGCACAAGTCGGCGAAGTTCCTCTTCGTTTGCCTCGGCGATCTCCTCTTGAGGACCCGCTTGACCGTCATGGCGGTCCGGCGGAAGAACCGTCTGCACCATTAGCTTCGCTTGATATTCTTCGGCAAGCGACACGGCTATGCGGGAAGCCTTCAGAGATGCCGTACCAAACTGTGTCGCGTAAAGAATGGACCCGATCTTTTCACGAGTCCCAAGCTTAGCCGGCACGTCGGGGCCAACCGTCAGAACCGGGCAGTGCGCGCGTCGAAGAATCTCCTCTGCCTTCGAGCCTAGCAGCACCTTCTCAAGCCCCGTCCGGCCTCGGGTGCCCAC
>Ga0302325_10000145_pt1 | contig 203507 bp, 155 predicted proteins | sample Palsa_T0_2_FD_201948 | JGI IMG/M metagenome (GOLD analysis project Ga0302325, IMG submission 201948) | Peat permafrost microbial communities from Stordalen Mire near Abisko, Sweden - Palsa_T0_2 | ecosystem: Environmental > Terrestrial > Soil > Palsa > Peat permafrost | place: Sweden: Abisko...
AAGCGCGGCTCGAAAATACGCAAGTCGCTGTGAAAGATCTCGATGGGCTTGCGATCGGGGCCGCCCTCCAGCTTCAGCACATAGAGATCCCCGCCCTTAATGTCGGAAATGGAGAAGGTCAGGTACCGGCCATCCAGGGACCAATCGCTCAGGTCCATGTCGGCGCCGGGATTCTTGTACAGGAGTTCCTCGGCGCCCTGGCCATCCGCGGCTCGTGCAAAGATACTCTCCTGGCCGCCGCGCATGGCAACGTACGCCACCCGGCTGCTGTCCGGCGACCAGACCGGAGCAAACACGTATTCAGTCCTGGCGCTGGTGGTGAGCCGCGTGGCTGCCCCAGTCGCCACATCCAGGACAAAAAGGTCGAAGCTCTCGTTGTCCAGGTCTTCCCTGATTGCGGCCACATGCTTGCCGTCCCCAGACAAAACGGCGCTACCATAGATCGCCCGCTCGCCGATCTGCCCCGTTTGCTTACCGTAGCGGTCCAGCAAGGTGAGAACCGAGGCCCTGTTCTGGAACCTCTGGGCGTTCTGCTTGGCTCTGGCTTCGGCGACGTCCTTGGACTTAGCTTCGGCGCTCAGGCCCTGGCCCACAACCTGGCCGGCGGCCTGCCCAAGACAGACAGATGCGGCGGTCAAAAGGAGGGCAATGCGTACACAAATCTTCATAGAAAACTCCGCTTGCGCACCCCGCGATCCGGCTTAACAGTTCTGCGGGCACGCCGAGACGATTTTCCCGTTGGACAATGTGAACGTTCGGATGAGCCCGGAGCGCGACTTGTCGCGGGCTCGGCTGATCTCCACGGTTACAGTCTTTCCCACGCTGTCCTCGAAATCAGGCTTGCCGACATCGCGGATACGGAAAAAGCTGGGCGAGGGTCCCTCAATCTGCCAGGTTTCGGCCGCGCCGTTGGCGCCTTTTGCCTCAACCGTAAAGTAGGTGTGGGGATTGCGCCAATCAATGGCGGTTAATGTGCCTGTGACCGTGACCCGATCGTTGAAGTCGAAGACCGCAGTCATGTTGTGGTGCGCCGAAGCCTGCCCGACCAGCAGCACGGCGAATGCAAGCAGAAAAAGCTTGGCCCTGGAAGTCATGCGACACCTCTCAGCAAAAATCGCCGTAGGATAACGCTTTTAGGGAATAAACGCAATCGCCCGCCCTGCCCAGCCTACTCCGAACCAAAGGGTCAGCGAGAGCAAGGCCACGGCGACATTTACCACTGGACGAGCCACGGAGTCGCCTGCGGTAAATCTGCGGAGCACGCCGAAATGAAACAGGATCGCGCAGCAAAGCAGCACCATCTTGAGCCGGAACGGACGGCTGTCGAGGTACTTTCCCGGGGTACCCAGAAAGATCAGCAGCCCGGATGACATCACCAGCACGATCGCGCCGACGGTCCAGGGCTTGAGCTTCCGCGCCAGCCAGGAGATCTCGTAATCGTTCCTGCCCAGGCCGGCGAGCCGCAAATCCAGTACCACCACCGTGGCCAAGAGAATCGTGAGTCCCATCAGGTGAAAGGATTCAGCCACCGGCATGCCGTACTTGCTGTCGCGGATGAAGACGATCGGCGCCCAGTTTGACGCGGATTGAAGAAGCGGGAGAATGGGCATGTCAGAATTGGTACGCCATGGTGCGGCCGCAAACGATGACCCCGACCCACAGAAGCAGAGAAACGCCGGCGCAGAATCTCGCGCCCGCCGGCGCCCCGCGTGCCGAATCCCACTCCGCCATTTTCGGAAAGAACAGCTTCTGATACAGCGCGGCATTGATTCCCAGCAGCAGAAGGAAGGTCAACTTGGTGCGGAAGAACGCATTGTCGTAAGCCTTGCCGGCCTGCGTGATCAAGAGAAGACCGCCCGTGACAAACATGACCGCGAAGCCGATCTTGGACCAGCGCATCACGTTCAGCACCAGCTTCGCACCCGGGCCATCGCAAAAGGCAATCCCCAACAGGCGGAGATCGAGAATCACGATCATTCCGACCGACAAGGGAAGCGCCAGAATGTGGCTGCCTTCAATCAGCGGGAACAGCCAGTCCGATTCGCTGATCGCGGTGGCGAAACGCGTGTGCTGCAGCCACTGGCACCACTCAAATAGAGGCATCTCGAATCCTCGCGAGGAAATTCGCTAATCGCAACTGCCGGCAATTGCAGGTTGCTTCCCTGTGCCCCACATCGCACCATGCCGGCGCGTGCAGGTTCCCGCCCCCGGCTTGCACTTCATTCCGGGACAAAGCTTATGCCAGGAACGCGACTGGATCAAGTATTGAACCATGCATGCCCGAGCGGTGCTCCTGAAATCCACGCGATTATTCCCGAGCGACGGGCAAACCGGAAGTCACATTTGGCCCGAAGTCGGCTTCTGGGAACCTCGAAGTTTTGCGACAGGCTTCGCTGCGACATATTCATCCGCGCTTACGTTGCCTCCCGCCTTGGCCCTCATTTACAGTGAATGCCGAATGTCCTCTACCGGTGAGCGTTTCGAACGCGCGGTCGCCATCATGGCGCGCCTGCGCGCGCCCGGAGGCTGTCCCTGGGATCGCGAACAGACCTTCGACACCATCAAGCCCTACACGCTCGAAGAAACCTACGAAGTTCTCGAAGCCATCGACAATCGCGACTGGAAAGAACTCGCCGGCGAACTCGGCGACCTGCTGTTGCAGGTGCTCTTCTATGCGGAAATGGCCGAGGAGCAGGGATCATTTTCCATTGATGATGTGCTCGACCGGCTCTCGACCAAGCTGATCAACCGCCATCCCCACGTGTTCGGCGACGTGAAGGCCGAAACCTCCGCCGACGTCAAACGCAACTGGGAGGCGTTGAAAGTCGAAGAGCGAAAAGTAGCGGAACAGAGCAAACGAGAAAGCGGCGGGGAATCGGCGTCCCAAACGGGCGAGCCAGAAAAAGACAAACCGCGCTCCATTCTCGCCGGAGTTTCCTCCGCCATGCCGTCGCTGCTCGAAGCCCACAAGCTGAGTTCGCGCGCCGCCGCAGCCGGATTCGACTGGCCCAACATGGACGGACTTTTCGACAAGCTCGCCGAGGAAGCTAACGAACTGCGCGCGCATCTGGCAGAAGTTCCCGCGCCCGGTCCGCGCCCGCAAGGCCGAGGCGTCGCCGGATCGGGACGCAACATGATTCCAGAAGACCTGCAGGCGCGCCTGGAAGAAGAAGTCGGCGATCTATTCTTTGTGCTGGTCAACATCGCGCGCTATCTCTCGCTCGATTCCGAATCCGCGCTGCGCAAGACCAACCGCAAATTCAAGCGCCGCTTTCAGTGGATGGAAGCCCGCCTCCACGAATCCGGCCGCACCGCCGACCAAGCCTCCATGGAAGAACTGGAATCGCTCTGGCAGCAGGCCAAACAGGTGGAACGCAGTGTTTGATGACATCTCATGCCGGCGTCATCCCGATGCCCAGCGCTTTCACCGGCGGCGCGGTAAGCCTCCAATCCGGTGTCATCCTGAGCGGAGCGTTCGTCAGAAGCAATCTTGTCATCCTGAGCGGAGCGTCCTCCAGCAAACTTCTTGTCATCCTGAGCGGAGCGAAGGATCTCCCTTTCCCCATCCGCCTGGGGCGAGCACCGGAGCAGTGGTTCAATGACCTCGGCCATCGAAGTTCGCCCCTGCCGCGGCCTGGAAGAACTCCGCGCCTGCGTCGCCCTGCAAAAAGAAGTCTGGAATTTTTCCGACTCCGAGCTGGTCCCGCTCCGCATGTTCGTGGTCGCCGACAAAGTCGGAGGCCAGGTTCTGGGCGCATTCGACGGCAGCACGATGGTCGGTTTCGCAATGTCGGTGCCCGGCACGCGCTCCGGACATATTTATCTGCACTCGCACATGCTGGCCGTGCGCGCCGATCACCGCAACAGTGGCCTGGGACGCCGCCTGAAATTGCTGCAGCGCGAAGACGCTTTGGCCCGCGGTATCGAACTGATCGAGTGGACCTTCGATCCCCTCGAAATCAAAAACGCGTATCTCAACATCGAAAAACTGGGAGCGATCGCCCGCCGTTACATCATCAATCAATACGGCATCACCACGTCGCCGCTGCAGGGAGGTCTGCCCAGCGACCGCCTCATCGCCGAATGGTGGCTGAAATCGAAGCGCGTGGAAACCTTGCTGGCGACGGGAAAGAATCCATCATTCGACCGCGCAGCGGCCATTGACGTTCCGGCGAAAATCTACGACTGGAAGGCCGCGCCCGAAACCCGCGACCAAGCCCGCGCCGTGCAAGAACGCAATCGCGAACAATTCCTGCGCCGGTTTGCCGATGGCCTGTCGGTCCTGGGCTACGTCCGCGACGCGGAAGGAAACGGAACATTCCAGCTAGGCCGATGGGATGAGGTTCGGTCGTATGCAACGCAAGATTGAATTCGCTGAATTCCCACGGAGGCACAGAGTCACAGAGAAGAAAAAGAAAAAGAAAAAGCAAAAAAAGAAAAAGAAAGAAAAAAGGTTTTCTCTGTGTAACTCTGTGTCCTCTGTGGTAAACGGGTTTGACATACATGAGAATCGAATTGAATTCACCACGGAGGCACAGAGCCACAGAGAGAAAAAAAGAAAAAGAAAAAGAAAAAGAAAGAAAAAAGGTTTTCTCTGTGTGACTCTGTGTCCTCTGTGGTAAACGGGTTTGACATACATGAGAATCGAATTGAATTCACCACGGAGGCACGGAGTCACAGAGAAAAGAGAAAAAAGGTTTTCTCTGTGTGACTGTGTCTCCGTGGTGAACTGATGTTTCACCCATGAACATCGAATCCATCACCCTCCGCGAAATCCACCTGCCGCTCGTGCACTTCTTCGAGACGAGCTTCGGACGCACCTACAATCGCAGCATTCTGCTCGTCACCGTGCGCGCCGAAGGCGTCGAGGGCTGGGGAGAATGCGTTGCCGGCGAAAATCCCTTCTACAGCAGCGAATGGATCGAGAGTACCTGGCCCACGCTAACCCAGCATCTGATCCCCGCGCTGCTCGGCAAGCGCATCGAATCGGCCCGCGAGTGTCCCGCGCTGCTGGCGAAAGTCCGCGGCCATCGCATGGCGAAAGCCGCTCTGGAAAATGCTCTCTGGGATGCCGAGGCGCAGCAGAAAAATATTCCCCTCTGGCAATTGCTCGGCGGCGTGCGCCGCGAAATTCCCTGCGGCGTTTCCATCGGCATTCAAGACTCAGTCGAGCAACTCCTCGACAAGATTCGGACCGAACTCGCCGCCGGTTACCGCCGCATCAAAATCAAAGTCAAACCGGGCTGGGACGTGAACGTGCTCGAACGCATCCGCTCGCGCTGGGCCGACATTACCCTGAGCTGCGACGCCAACTCCGCCTACACCCTCGATCAGGTCGAGCATCTGCGCGGGTTCGATCAGTTCCACCTGCTGATGATCGAGCAGCCGCTGTGGGACGACGAAATCTACTATCACGCGCGCCTGCAAAAAGAATTGCGCACCGCCATCTGCCTCGACGAATCCATCGTCAACGCCCGCAGCGCCGCGTTCGCCGTGGAAATCGGCGCCTGCCGCATCGTCAACATCAAAGTGGGCCGCGTCGGTGGCTTCAGCGAAGCCCTCCACATCCACGACTTCTGCCAGTCGCAAAAAATTCCCGTCTGGTGCGGCGGCATGCTCGAAACCGGCATCGGACGCGCCCACAACATCGCGCTTTCCACACTCCCAAACTTCAGCCTGCCCGGCGACGTTTCCGCCTCCAAACGCTACTGGAAAGAAGACATCATCGATCCCGAAGTAGAAGTGTCGCCAGAGGGAATGATCGCGATTAAAGATCAGCCAGGCCGAGGCTACGAAGTAAAAGCAGACTTGATCGAGAAGCTCACAATGCGCAAACAAACTCTGCACGGCAAGTAAAGCGAACCAGCCATCACCGCGGTCTCTCCGCCACCTGCGGCGCCGCCCCTGCCGGCTGCGCCAGCTTGGCCCGCTCAGCCTTCAGCATCTCCACCCCGCGGGCAAAAGTCAGGTCGGTGGGCACGCGCCGAAAATCGCTGAACACCTCATCCCACACTTCGTGAATGCTCTTGAACAGCAGCAGTCTGCCGGTAAATTTCAGGCTCATTTCCGTGATGTCCCAGGTGCCATCGTCCATTGCGGCCTGCCGAATCAGCAGGTGGCCGCCTGAATCAAGATGCCCGATAAACCCCCAGCCAAACCCGACATCTTTGAACAGAGTTCCTTCCAGCCGCGCCATGCGATGTTCCTTCGCATCGATCAACAGAAACCCCTGCATGCCCGTCATCGCCTGTTCCACACGCGTAGGCGGCGAATAATTCGGATTCGGCTTAAAGCTCAGCCGCGCCAGCGAATCGCCCGGCTTTCCGCAACCTTCACTGCTGTTTTCCGTGCCCGCGTACTCGTACAGGAACGCATCCGGCAGAGCCTTCATGATGCGCAGGGTGCGGTCGGTGTCTTCCTTCTCGCGCGCCTGTTTCTTGCGCAACTGGTCGGGATTATCCATCAGCCATTGCAAATGCCCGTCTTCGGCCCGCTGCTGTTCCGCGCTCAAAGGCTGATCGTTATTGGCGATCAGCATGCCCGCCGTGGCGTCGTTGGTCTCTACATAGAGACGAGTTTGCGAGCCGTTGGGAGTTTGTTTGCGCGCCCGGAACAGGTGTTTCGCCGGATCGTTGGCCGCCGCCATTTCGTGCGCCACCGCCTGCTGCACCAGTTCGCCGGCGGTCAACTGCGGTGCTTTAGGCTCGGGAGCCGCCACATCCTGCGCCGCCAGCAGACTTGCGCACGTCAGCAGGAAAGCGCACGCACAACCGCACAGCCAGAGACGTACGCAATTCGATCCGGCGCAATTCAAGCAGCGAAGATTAATGAGAAACATTTCATGATGCATCCGTCTTGCTCAGCCCCCAATCGCCATCGCCGCGACAATACTGTGCAATTAGTCTACAACCGGCCTCACCTTTGACGCTCAACCTCGATCCCTGCGTTGTACTTCCGATTTCCTTGCCTTGCCGCACGCCCGCCCGTTGGGTATAGTCGAAACAAGCGGTGCGGCGGCCCGTTATCCTGCCTTTCTTGGAACCGTTGGGTTAGAAACCCGCCGCAGACGCCGCTTTCTCAAGGAGAAATCATGAGTGCTCCGATGTCGGCGGACTTGGCACAAATCGGCAAATCGGTGGTCATCAAGGGCGAATTGTCGGGCAGCGAAGACCTTTACGTCGATGGCCAGGTCGACGGCAGCATCGCCCTCAAAAACCATAGCCTGACCATTGGCCCGCACGGTCAGGTCAAAGCCAGCGTCGAGGCCAAAGGGATTGTGGTGCAAGGCAAACTCGAAGGCAACGTGCTGGCCAGCGACCGCGTGGAACTGCGCAAGTCGGCGGTATTCAACGGCGACATCACCACCCAGAGAATTTCCATCGAAGAAGGCGCATACCTGAAAGGCAAAGTCGATATTCAAGGCCGAGGCGAAAAAGCCGCGGCAAAGTAAACAAGAGCTTCTAGCTGCTAGCCTCTAGCTAGAAACGGACCATACAGGGTTTGAGCTAGCAGCTAGTAGCCAGGAGCTAGAAGCTTCCTTCATGAAATTTTTCGGCGGATCATCGAGCGCCACCAAACCCGAGCCCCACCCGGTCCGGAACGCGACCCGCCGCTCCAGCAGCCTAGGCGAACTTTCCCGCCAGTGGGAAGGCGACACTCCCCTCTGCGTGCTCGATCTCGGTTCCACCTCGCCCAATAACATCCGTTTCTTCACCGAACACGGCCACCGCATCTACAGCGAAGACCTGCTCACCGCATCCACCGAGCCTCACCTGGCTACGCAAGATGAGGAAGGCAAGCCCATCCTCGACAGCCGCCGCTTTCTCGCCGATAACCTGGTCTATCCGGCCTCGCACTTCGATGTTGTCCTGTGCTGGAACCTGCCCGACTATCTCGACGAAAGCCTGGTGCGCCCGGTCATGGGACGCCTCTGGTCGGTGCTCAAGCCGGGCGGCATGCTGCTGGCGTTTTTCCACACCAAAGACGCCGGCCCCGACTCGCCCTGCTTTCGCTTTCACATCACCGGCAAAGACACGCTCGACATGACGCCCATCAAAAAGCGCCGCGACGCCGGCGACGGCTTCCACCTGCAGCGCGTCTTCAACAACCGCCACATCGAAACCCTGTTCCGCGACTTCGCCTCCATCAAATTCTTCCTGGCCAGAGACAACGTGAGGGAAGTGCTTGTAGTCCGCTAAGAGCCCGCGAGCGTCCAGCGCCCGAACTCACCACGGAGGCACAGAGTCACGGAGAAAAACAAAAAGAAAACAAAAAAGGTTTTCTCCGTGCCTCTGTGTCTCCGTGGTGAACAGACTGTTCACCCCTGAACATCAGGGCCGGTGGGGCGTGCAGTCGGCCACTGCCCAGCTTGACACGACTCCTATCATTCCTCCAAAATGGAGGAACTACGGAGGAATCCTTTGGCGATCCTGAACATCAAAAACCTCCCCGACTCTCTCTACCGCAAGCTGCAAGCCCGGGCCAAGCGCCAGCATCGTTCCGTCGCGCAGGAGGTCACGCATCTGCTGACCGATGTTCTCCAAACTCCCAAACCATTGTCGATCCTCGATCTCAAGGGACTGGGCAAAGAATACTGGCAAGGAACCAATGCGGCGGAGCACGTTCGCCGGGAACGCGCCTCGTGGGACTGATGGCCCGGGGACCGATGGCTGTCCTGGGCGATGGTCCGGTGGGCGTAGACACCGTCGTCTTCATCTACTTCATTGAAGAACATCCCCGCTTCCTGCCTCTGCTCCATCCCTTGTTCCAGGCAGTTGCCGCCGGCCGCCGCGAACTGGTTACGTCCGCGCTTACTCTGCTCGAAGTTCTCGTCGTGCCCTATCGTTCCGGAGATTACCGCCTGGCGGAGCGCTATGAAGCTCTGCTCACCCGTGGCCGCGGCGTTCGAGTTGCCGAAATCTCACGCGATCATCTGCGCGCGGCTGCGCGGTTACGGGCCGCTACGGGCCTCCGTACTCCCGATTCCCTTCAACTCGCCGCCGCACTGATCGCGGGCTGCACCGTCTTTCTCACCAATGATCGTGACCTGCCAACCATCCCGGGCCTACGCATCGTGCAATTGTCCAAGTTCGTGTAACGGCGTCCGCCCCGCGAGCGCAGCGAGCGTCGTATGCGACACAAGCTTGAACTCACCACGGAGTCACAGAGTCACGGAGAAAAAACAAAAAGGTGTTCTCCGTGCCTCCGTGGTGAACAGACTCTTCACCACATTTGACGAACCGCCCGAAATTACTCAGAATGAATCCTTGGCGGGCCGAGCTCGATCCAGCGCTTTCCCAAGGAGCCGGAACGGTAAGTGCCTCTCTCTCGCAGCCTTCGGAGACCATTCCGCGAGCACGCTCCCTGCCGTGCCTGCGCCTTCATCATTGCTCTGCTGCTCCCACTGCTCATCACCACCCAGGCATCCGCCCAGGCGGCCGCGACCACCGACGACCAGCCATCCGTCATTCGCGGCACGGTCGTCAATCGCCTCACCGGAGCGGCCATCCCTCGCGCTCTGGTCTTTTCGCCCGACAGTCGATACGCCATGTTTACCGACGGCGACGGCCACTTCTCATTCACCATTCCCCGGGACGAAACCGCCGCATCCGCCAACAACGGAAAATCCAACGGGTCGATCAGCTTGTTTGCGCGGGTGGGAGGGGTTCGCCGCGCTTCGAATTTATTTATGGCCCGCAAGCCCGGCTTTCTTGACGATCATCGCAGTCAGCGCCGGGCCGAAGTCTCCGCCGACGGCGAACTCACCATTTCGCTGAGCCCGGAGTCCTTGATCAAAGGCAGGATTACTTCTGCCACCGGCGAGCCCGTCGCGGCCGCAAACATTCAGCTTTTCGCACGCCAGATTCAGGACGGTCTTCCTCGCTGGAATCCGCGCGGATCGGCGCGCTCCAACTCCGCGGGCGAGTTCCGCTTCGCCGATCTCGAATCCGGAACCTACAAGCTGGCCACCAGCGAATGGATGGACAACGATCCCTTGACTTCCATTCCCGGCGGGCCAAAGTTCGGTTCCCCGCCAGTCTATTTTCCGAACGCGGCTGACTCCGCCGCGGCGGGCGCCATCGAACTGAGCGCCGGACAAATTTTTCAGGCCGACCTGTCCCTGTCCCGGCAGCGTTACTTCGACGTGAAAATCCCCATCGCCAATGAAGAATTTGAGGGCGGGTTGATGGTGAAGGTCGAGGGCCAGCGCGGCCCGGGCTACTCCCTGGGCTATAACACGAACACACGAAAAATCGAGGGATGGCTGCCCGACGGCTCCTACACGCTGCGTGCCTCAACCTTCGGAGCGGGTTCGGCGACTGGCACTCTCGGCATCAAAGTAAACGGCGCTCCCGTCACCGGTCCCGCCATGGGGCTGATTCGGAACGGCACGATTGGCCTGAACGTGAAAGAGGATTTTCGCCCCGAGCAATACCCATCCGAAGCCACATGGAGTGACGGCACGCATTCGTTCTCCTACCGTGGCCCGCGCCTGTATCTGAATGTCTGGGCCGAGCCGGCGGACGAGGTCGATACCACCAGGGCTGGCTCCGTTCGTCCACCCATGCGCGACAACGACGACTCTCTGGTCATCGAGAATCTGCCTCCCGGCCGCTATTGGCTGCATCTGGATCCGTCGCGCGGATATGCGGAGTCGGCCACCAGCGGCGGAGTCGATGTGCTGCATCAGCCCGTGGTCGTCGGCCCCGGCTCGAACTTGACCGTCGACGTCCAGATGCGCGACGACTTTGCCGAAATCGACGGCACGCTATCCGCCGTTTCCTCTCCAGCTGCCGCGGCTATGGATTCCTCATCGGGTCCCGCAGCCTGGGTCTACTGCATTCCCCTGGCTGACAGCGCAGGCCGATTCGAGCAGATTCCGGTTTTCTCCGAAGGCAAGTTTTCTGCCAATACCATCCCGCCGGGCGATTATCTGCTGCTCGCTTTTTCCACCCGGCAACCGAACCTGCCCTATCGCGATCCCGAAGCCATGAGCGCATGGCAATCGAAAGGCCAGGTGGTGCATGTAACCGCAGGCCAAAAGACCAGCGTGCAATTGCAGAACATCCTGACGGGAGACTAAGAAGGAGTAGGTTGCAAGAGCCGATGACAACCGCCGCCCGAAGCCCGAAGCCCGAAGCCTGACGCCCGAAGCCTGACGCCTGACGCCTGATTATGAATACCCGCTCCAACCCGCTCCGATGCCTGATCATCGCCGCCTGCCTCCATGCCGCGTGCTTCGCGCAGGTCGCCAACTCCACGCCACCGTCGAACCGCACCTACCGTGTCGCCGGAACCATCGTCAACCGGCTCGACGGCACTCTGTTATCCAGCGCCCGCGTCACCCTGCGGGGCGTGAAGAATTCGGAAACCGACATCTTCGCCATCACTTCCGCCAACGGCCGCTTCGAATTCACCGGAGTGCCGGCCGGAAAATATACCCTGACCGGAGCCAAGCGCGGATTCATCGCCTCGGCCTACGATCAACACGATAATTTCTCCACCTCCATCGTCACCGGCGCAGGCGTCGACACGGAAAATCTGGTGCTCAGGATTGTTCCCGCCGGCATGATCGCGGGCGCCGTGCTCGACGAAGCCGGCGATCCCGTCCGCAACGCCAGCGTCAACTTGTATCGCGAAGATCGTTCCGAGGGCATCGTTCAAATTCAAAACTCCCGCGGCGCGCAAACCGACGACCTGGGCGCCTTCGAGTTCACCGCACTGAACCCTGGCACCTATTACCTGTCGGTGAACGCCAAGCCCTGGTATGCCCTGCACCCATCGTCAGCGCCCAGTCGCGGCAAGTCCAATGATGAAGAGGCGTCCTCCACTCCCGAGACTTTCGATCCCGCCCTCGATGTGGCCTATCCGATCACGTATTATCCCAACGCCCTTGAGTCCGACGGCGCAAGCCCCATCGTGATTCGAGGCGGCGAACGCCTGCAACTTGACATGCATGTGACTCCGGTGCCTTCGCTGCGACTGCGTATTCACCTGCCCAACAATGGCCGGTCGGGATACGCCGCCCCGCAGTTTCAACAGCCCGCGTTTGACGGCACCATCCCGCTGCAAGGCACTGCCGTGTCAATGTTGAAGCCCGGAGTTCTGGAAATCGCCGGCATTCCCGCGGGACGCTACGATCTCCAATTTCCCGCGTTTCAGCAAAGCGCCAGCGGGCGGATCAAGGGACTGGAAATTAAAACGGACGGCCAGGACCTCGACGTATCCGCAGTCGAAGCGCCCGGCAGCGTGAAAATTTCTGTGCGTTTGCCGGGAGACGCCGCCATTCCGAAAGGACTACAGATCGGTTTGAGCGGAGGTCATCGTTCGATGCAATGGCGGAAACTTGGCCCCAAGGCAGACGCCGAATTTCAAGACCTCCCGGCCGGCCGCTATGAACTCACGCTCTCCGGCGGAAGCGCTCACTACTCGATTTCCCGCGTCGAAGGCGCCGGGACCGTAGGACACTCCCTGACCGTCGCGCCCGGATCATCGTTGTCACTGACAATCACGTTGTCGGCCGGAAGCGTCGAAGTCGAAGGCGTGGTCAAGCGCGCGGGCCAGCCATTTTCCGGAGCCATGGTCGTACTCGTTCCCTCGAATCCCGAAGGCAACCAGGATCTTTTCCGCCGCGACCAAAGCGATCTCGACGGCACCTTCGTGTTGCACGACGTAGTCCCAGGTTCCTACACCGTGCTGGCCATCGAAGACGGCTGGGACCTGTCATGGTCAGAAGCCAGCGCAATGGCGCCGTACCTGAAGCACGGCCACCCGCTAAAGATCGCCGCAGAAAATCGCACGGTAATCAACCTCCCCGACCCCGTGCCCGCGCAAGAGAGATAGGAAGTTTAAAAGATAAAAGCATTCCCACCAAGGCGTCATCCCGAGCGGAGCCGTCTTTCAGGCGGAGGGAGGGATCTCCCGCGCACCTGCTCTTTGGGCGTAGAGATCACCATTCGACGCGCTCGCAGGTTGCCCCATCCTTGTCGCGTTCTGTGCGACAGGGTGGGGATTTTGACTTCAGCGTACGCCCGGACTACTTCGTAACCACAAATTGTGGATTGCTGGTGAGCGTTCCGGCGGGCGTGGTGACCACGACCGGACCGGTGGTGGCTTTGTCGGGGACGACAGCTGTTACGTACGTGTCGGACACGACTGCGAATCTGGTAGCCGGAATGCCGTTGAAGGTGACGCTGGTTGTGCCGGTGAGGCTCTGGCCGAGAATCTGAACGGTTTGCCCGACTTTGCCGGCAGGAAGTACGAAGGCGATAAATGGGCCAAGGCCAGTGTCGAGACTATAGATTGTGGGTCCAGCCGTTCCATAGAACGTGCCACTGGTGTATTGCACGAGCACGCTGGTAAAGCCTCCATACTGGCAACTGCCGTACACAGTGGTAAAGACGCCAGTCGGGCTGAGGCTGTAAATATTGCCATCACCGCAGTTATTGCTGCCTCCTTCGACCAGGGTCCCATAGAGATTCCCATCGGACGCTGGAATCAGACCGACGATGGGGTTCGCTGCAATTCCGGTAAACGTGTAAACGGTCTTGGCCTGTCCCGTCGAGGTGATGCTGAAAATGGTGCCGTTGTTGGTTGGGCCTTCCCAGGTGGTGCCGTAGAAAGTCCCATCGTCGGCTTGGGCCACTGGCGGATATAGGATGGCGCCATCCGTGAACTGAAAGCTGTGCAGCGATGTGAATGCACCTCCAGTTGTGGACTTGAAGACGGTGCCGCATCCACCATAGGGTTCGCAAAAGTCCGGCTCGTATTTTCCACCCCCGTAGGTCGTGCCGTACAAGTTCCCGTCGGTGCCCTGCACCAGCCCCGTGGGGCCGCTACCATCACTCCCACTGAAGTTGTGCAGCGTGGTGAGCGTGCCTGCGGGAGTGAGCTTAAAGATGCTCCCGCAGCAAACCGATCCGCCTGAGAAAGCGGTGCCGTAGAAGTTTCCATCGCTGCCTTCAATCATCCCACTAGGATAACTGCCGTCGGGGCCAGTGAACGTATGTAGGAGGGTGAACGTGCCCCCGGTCGTGAGTTTGAAGAGCGTGCCGCAGCCGGAACTGCCACAAGATCCCGTCGTGTCGCCTCCCCCATCGGTCACGCCGTAGAAGTTGCCGTCGGTGCCCAGAATGATGGGACCGGGATTAGCGCCGTCGCTACAGTTTGCGTGAGGGCAAAATGTGTGCAGAACGGTCAGGGTACCGGATGGGGTCACTTTGAATACGGTGCCGTGGTCAGTCGCGATGTCCTCGTCGATCTGCGTTCCGTAAAGATTCCCGTCTCGTCCCTGCACCAGAGACGACATCCGGGTGAATCCATCACCATCGGTCGCTATGATCGTGAAGGTCTGCGCCGATGCTATGAATGCGCATGACGCGAAAAGAAGGCTTACCAGCAGGGCTGGCGTAAATCGGTTCGAGAATTTCTTATTTCGCATAGGGTGATTCCTCCTGCGAAGCAACGCACCAAAGGCAATAAGCATTGCAGACGCATGGCGGTGTGGCGTCAAGATGAAGGAATCTGCATCCCTCGCAACTCTCAAATCGGCGGGCAACCCCATGGCCCGCGAAGCCGGGCAAGACTTACCTACCTCATTGCCCACACGATCACGCCCATGCGAAAAAGATAATGCCGCGACAGTTCGACGTTGTGGCCGTTCGCTGACAGCAGCTCCTGCATCTCTTCGGACGTGTAGGCGCGCTTTACCGACGCGACTCCGTCCAGGCGCGAGACGTGGCTGCGCATCAGCGGCCAGCCCGCGTACACCAGCGCCAGGTGCAGGGGATGGCGGACCAGATCGTTGATCAGCACGGCGCAGCGGCATACGCGCAGGGCTTCGCGCGCGAAGCTCTGCAATTCGACGGGCTCCAGATGATGCGCGAACAAGCTGCTCGCGACCAGATCGAAGCTGGCGTCGCGGAAGGGAAGCGCCAGCGCGTCGGCGGCGAGGGCGCGATCTCCGCGCTGTAAATGGGATGGGAAGCGGTCGAGATAGGTGATGTCGATGGTGATGCCTGCTCGCGCTAACTGTCGCGCGGCGGCGCGCGGAACTTCGCCGAATCCAGCGGCAACTTCCAGCAACGAGAAATGTTTCTTTCCGGTTGCCGCGGCTACGCGTTCGATCAGCTTGCGCGTGGTGGCCACTCCGCCGAACCAGCGGTTGAGGCGTACCAGATCGCGCAGCGAGGCTTCGACTTCAGCCGGCGGGCAGGCGGGCGAATCCAGGATTTCTTGGGTGACGTGGCGCTGCATAGGGGACGTTCAAGTCTACGCTGTTGTCAGGCGTCAGGCGTCAGGCGTCAGGCGTCAGACCCTGGACCCTAGGCCCTAGACCCTGACCTCAAAGCAACCCTCGCCTTGTCGGAGAGCGGGTGCGTGCGCGACGACTGCCTGCCCACCGCTTCGCCAAGGCTCAGTCACGATCTGCCTCAAGCCACTACTTCGAGTCCAGGCCGGGAACGCGGCGCTTTTTTAATCAGGGGCGAAAGTTGGGGCGAAAGGTCGTTACTCTTTGATAAATAGCTCCCGTCGTCACCCCTAAGCTCTGCCTTTTCAATGGGCAACTCTTGGGGCGAATGCATTGGGAATGGTGCAAGAGACGGTAAGGCATAGCGTTTGCCATGCCTTACAGGCTTGAAGTCCTGTGCAATAAATTCATGCTAACACTATGAAAACAAAACACATAAATACGGTAGTTAAATCGATTTAACTTGCCCCAGGATCGACGCGGAGATTTACCCATCCCTCAGGGCCATCGCCACCGGAATTTCTCGCCAGCGGGGCAGGAAACGCGTTCTCGGGCCATTTCACAAATCGGGCTGACCGGCTTTTTGGGCGCCGGTTCGATGGTGGGACTTTACATCTCTGCCAATATCCGCCGTGGTCGGCTGGCGCTTTCCGGCCGGGCCGACCTCCGGTTCCACGGAGCGCCTGGAGGGGCAACCTCTACACCCACAGAGCGCCAACGACGAGATCCTTCGCTACGCCTGAAGAACGGCTCCGCTCAGGATGACAACGCCTGAGGTCTGAGGCCCGAGGTCCGATGCAGACGCCGAAGCCGGAAGCCGGTAGCCGGAAGCCGCTCTCGCACCACGGAGCGCCTGGAGGGGCAACCTCTACACCCACAGAGCGCCAACGACGAGATCCTTCGCTACGCCTGAAGAACGGCTCCGCTCAGGATGACAGCGCCTGAGGTCTGAAGCCCGAGGTCCGATGCAGACGCCGAAGCCGGAAGCCGGTAGCCGGCAGCCGCTCTCGCACCACGGAGCGCCTGGAGGGGCAACCTCTACGCCCACAGAGCGCCTACGACGAGATCCTTCGCTACGCCTGAACAACGGCTCCGCTCAGGATGACAGCGCCTGAGGTCTGAGGCCCGAGGTCCGACGCAGACGCCGAAGCCGGAAGCCGGTAGCCCGAAGCCGGACGCCCGAAGCCGGACGCCCGAAGCCCGACGCCTGCCCTAAACTTCCGCCAACTCTTCTTCCAGCAGTTGCTTGTTGTACAGGTCGCTGTAGTAGCCGTTCAAGGCGAGGAGTTCGTCGTGGGTGCCGAGTTCGACGATGCGTCCGCCGTGGAGTACGGCGATGCGGTCGGCGTTGCGCACCGTCGAGACGCGATGCGAAATGAAAATTGTGGTGCGCCCCTGCATCACGTCGCGCAGGTGGTTGAGAATCTTGTCTTCGGTGTGGGTGTCGACGGAGGAGAGCGCGTCGTCAAGAATCAGAATGCGCGGGTTGCGGATGAGGGCGCGGGCAATGGCGGTGCGCTGCTTCTGTCCGCCGGAAAGCGTGATGCCGCGCTCGCCCACCAGCGTTTCGTAGCCTTCGGGAAAGCCTTCAATGTCGGCGGCAATGTTGGCCGCGTTGGCCGCGCTGTGAATGTCGGCGTCGCTGGCGGAGTCCACGCCGAGCGCGATGTTTTCGCGAATGCGGTCGCTGAACAGAAAAGTTTCCTGCGGCACGAAGCCGATACGCTTGCGCAGCGAGGCCAGCGTGTATCCGCGAACCGGACGGCCATCGATCAGCACACTGCCCGGCGAAGCGTCGTATATGCGCGGAATCAGATTCACCAGCGTGGTCTTGCCCGAGCCCGTCGGTCCGACAATCGCCAGGCTGCTGCCTGCGGGGATGCGCAGATTCACGTCGTGCAGAACCTGCTTGCCGTCATAGCTGAAGTTCAGGCCGCGGAATTCGATTTCACCCGAGAAGTCGCGGTCTTCGTTTGAAAGATCTTTGGCGTCAACGGCGTCGGTGATCTCGGGCGACTCCTGCATGATTTCGTTCAGGCGTATCAGCGACGCGGTGCCGCGCTGGAACAGGTTGATGACGTATCCCAGAGCGATGATGGGCCAGGTCATCTGCAGCATGTAGGCGCTGAAGGAAACGAACTGGCCGACGGTCATGCGATGGGCAAGCACTTCGCGGCCGCCGAGCCACAGCACCAGCACGACGGCGCAGCCCAGCATGAATTCCAGCGTAGGCCACAGCATGCCCATCAGGCGCACCAGTTTCAGGCTGCGGCGAATGTATTCCTGATTCTCGCGCTCGAAGGCTTTGATCTCGGCTTCTTCCTGCACATAGGCGCGGATGAGGCGCGCTCCGGAGAAATTTTCCTGCGCGCGCGCCGAAATGTCGGAGAACATGGCCTGAATGCGTTCGAAGCGGTCGTGAATCTTGCGGCCGAAGTATTGGATCAGAATGCTGGCCGCGGGCAGCGGGAGAAACGTATAGAGCGTGAGGCGCGGACTGAGCGAAATCATGAAGGCCAGCGCCAGAGTCATCAGCACGGCTGTGTTGGCCGAATACATGATCGCCGGGCCCAGCAGATTGCGCACCGCGCCCAGATCGTTGGTAGCGCGGGCCATAATGTCGCCGGTGCGGTGGCGCTGATAGTAGGAGTAGCTGAGGCGTTCGAGGCGCGCGAACAGATCGTTGCGCAGATCGAATTCAATGTCGCGCGAAATGCCGATCATGATCCAGCGAGTGAGGAACTGGAAGATGCCTTTGCCGAGGGCGATGGCGAGCAGTAGTCCGGCGAAGAAGAAAAGTTTGTGCCGGGTGATGCCTTTCAGCAATGCGTCGGAGGCGACGCCCAGCACCTTGGGACCGAGAACCTGGATTCCGTTAGTGAGGAAGATGCAGGCCATCCCGCCGATGTAGCCCCAGCGGTAGCGCCTGATGTAAGGCAGCAGCGGGCGCAGGCGTTTGGGAAACATGGGGGAAATTCTAGCAGGGTGCAGGGTGGGTGCTGCACCATGCGTTTAAGCCTGCGCGGGCGAAATGCATAGGTCCTTCGCTTCGCTCAGGATGACAAGCGGGTTGGGGATGACAAGCGGGTTTGGGGACGACAAGCGAGTTTGGGGACGACAAGCGAGTTTGGGGATGACAAGCGAGTTTGGGGACGACAAGCGAGTTTGGGGACGACAAGCGAGTTTGGGGATGACAAGCGGGTTGGGGATGACAAGCGAGTTTGGGGATGACAAGCGGGTTGGGGATGACAAGCGGGTTGGGGGGGCGACAGGTCCGGAAATGGGACTTCGGGCTTGGATTTGCACAGGAGGATGTTTATTCGTCACAGACTTTTCTCCGGCTTCCTGCCACGCTTGTGTCGTGCCACCTCTAGTTTTTTCATCCTGAGCTAGTTTTGTCATCCTGAGCGGAGCGAAGGACCTATGTATTCGCGTGAGGCGAAGACGTACTTTGTGTACATCATGACCAATCGTTCGCAGACGCTTTACACCGGGGTTACGGATAATCTGATGCGCAGAGTGCGCGAACACAAAGAGGGGACTGGTGGCAGCTTTAGCTCTAAGTACAAGATCGACCGGTTGGTGTACTACGAGCGGTTTGAAGACATTCGCAATGCGATTGAGCGCGAAAAGCAGATCAAGGGCTGGCTGCGGATTAAGAAGATGGCTTTGATTGTGTCGGTCAATCCCGCGTGGAAGGATTTGAGTGAGGGGTGGTTCGAGCACCACGCGTTTGAGCCTGCACCGGCGAAACGCATAGGTCCTTCGCTTCGCTCAGGATGACAAAAAGCTCAGGATGACAAAAAGCTCAGGATGACAAAAAGCTCAGGATGACAAAAAGCTCAGGATGACAAAAAGCTCAGGATGACAAAAAGCTCAGAGGATGACAAGAGCTAATGACTATGACGCCCGCCGCCTGACGCCTGACGCCTGACGCCCGACTTAATTCAAATTCAGGCTGAAGATTACGCCGTCGTTGTGGGCGCCGCCGTAGGAGGTGGTTCCTTGCAGCGTGCTGGCGGAGGTTTGTACCACGCCTGCCGGCGCCCAGCCATCGGAGCCTGCGAAATTGTGCAACGATTCGAAGCTGCCCGATGTGGTGACCGAGAACACGGTGCCGCATCCGTGGTTGTTGCACTGGTCTTCACCGCCGCCAAGCACGGTGATGCCGTACAGCGTGCCGTTGCTGGCCTGGATCAGGTCGTATGGGGCATAGGCTCCGACGCTGTTCTTACCTGCCGAGAAGCTGTGCAACGTGGTCAGCGCGCCGCTGGTGGTGAGTTGGAATACGGTGCCGCCGCCCACGGCTTCCGAGCCGCCCAAGCCCGTCGTGCCATAGAAGTTGCCGTCGGAGCCCTGAATCAGCCATGCGGGCACGCCGCCGTCGGCGCAGCCGGACAGGCTGCAGAAGTTGTAGACGATGCCGAATTCTCCCTGCGGCGTGATTTTGAAGACTGTGCCGCAGCCGCCTGGTGAGCAGTGATCGTAGTACTGCCCGCCGGTGCTGGTAATGCCGTAGATATTGCCGTCGGTCCCCAGGATCAGCGGCTGAGGTTCGCCGTTGTTGGTATAGGCGTTGATGCATCCCGGTTGCGTGTCGCAGAAGTTGTAGAGCGTGGTCAGTTCACCTTGAGCGCTGAGGTGAAAGATGGTTCCGAACTGATGCGAGCCGGCTTCCAGAGTGGTGCCATAGAAACCGCCCTGGCCGTCTTCCGCCAGACTGTTCGGATCCCATCCGTCGTCGCAGAGGCAAAAACTATGCAGTACGGTGAGCTTGCCGCTCAGCGTGAGTTTGTACACTTCGCCCAGATCATGGACACCTCCGTTGGAGGTAGTTCCGTAGAGATTGCCGTCTTTGCCCTGGATGGGGCCGAACATGGGGATGGAACCGTCGGTGCAATTGGTGTGGGAGCAGAAAGTGTAGAACGTGGAGAACTTGCCTTGCGGGGTGAGCTTGTAGATGAGGCCGGACGACCTAGCGCCGCCCTGCAAAGTAGCGCCGTACAGGTTGCCATCGCTGGCCAGAATGGGCGGAGTAAGCGGCTCCTGGCCGTCGGATTTGTCGAAGCTCTGCAGGACCGCGAAGCTTTGCGCCGATGCGGCTAGCGGCAAGGCGACCAGTGCGATCAAAACAATTGCTGCGAAAGCAGACCGACTGCGGGAGGGCAAGCGCATGGGGTACTCCTGGGCCTTTGGCCGAATGCAATTTGTCCTGCAAGGCGGATTACGGAACCGAACGGGTCAAGTGGCCGCCTTGAAGGCTGAGGTGATGCTAGTCCTGTTGGCAGGCGTTGTCTTTCAGGGAATTGAGCTTTTGTCAGCGGATTGATGTAAATCGGGCGTTGGGCTTCCAAGCGGATGCCTCGGGGGGAGTGGTTTGAGCGCCACGCGTTTGAGCCTGCGCCGGCGAAACGCATAGGTCCTTCGCTTCGCTCAGGATGACAAGGGGGTTGGGGATGACAAGGGGGTGGGGGATGACAAGCGAGTGGGGGATGACAAGAGCTGACGACAAGACGATGACGACAAGACGATGACGAAAGATGATGATGACAAGATGATGACGAAAAGATGGATGATGACAAGAGCTGAGAATGACCCAGCGGCGAAGAGCCTATGACGCCCGACGGCTGACGCCGGACTGCCCGACGCCGAAGCCTTTAGGTGGCGTCGGCCCAGCGGGCGCGGATTTCCAGGCAGTTGCGCAGGGCGCGCAGGGCGCGCAGGGCGTAGAGCGCGTCGTCGATGACTGCTTGTTCCTCGATGTGGTCTCCGGCGGTGGCGGAGAGTTCGTCTGCGCGGTTCCTGATGGCGCACTCGGCGGCGGCGATGAGCGAGGGAACACGGCCGGCTTGGGTTTCGAATAGAGCGGCAGTGTAAAGGTTTCTCCAGTCCTGCGGAGTGGATGGTTGGAACGCGGAAAGAGACATGTGAACTCCCCGAGTCTGATTTACCTTTAGCGGAAGGTTTTCCCGAAGTTTCTGTAAAACTAGCGCAGAGAACCTGCAGGCTCAATACTGTGAAGTCTGTAGGCGTCAGTTTTGGTGCCCGACGAAGTCAAGGGCTTTCACCACAGAGGGCACAGAGGGCACAGAGGAAAGTGACGGTAAATGAATGTCGATCGGTTTGATGCACTACACTGGCACGTTCGATCTGCAACCCACCATTCCTGGGCGCGAGGCGGGCCGGGAGGCCTGCCTCGCGCCGGGGCAGCGCCGAACTCTCCATCCCAGTCGGAGAGTTCGCTTTCGGGTAAAAACTTATTCTTCGGGCGGCGGCTGATGCTGCTGCATGCGCTGTTCGTGCTCGGCTTCCATTTGCTTCAACTGCGTCTTCTGGTCTGCCGTGAGCAATTGATAGATCTGGCTATGGACGCGCGCCTCTTCTACCGTGATCTGCGCCTGGACTTGCGACTTCTGCTGCGCTAAGGCCTGCACCTTCGCCTGATCGAAGTTGCCTTCGACATACTGACGCAATTGCTCATCGATCTGGTGCTGCTGCTGCATCAGCGGCTTCATCGCGGGACGCGCCTGCTGCATGAGGGAATGCATCTGGGTTTTCTGCTCGTCGGTCAGGTTGAGTTTGTCGGACAGAAATTTCAGGTGCTCACCCCAGCCCATGCCCATGTCCATGCCATGGGGATGCATGGGAGGCGGCGGAGGCGCGCTATCTGGAGTTATAGTTTGGGATTTGGCGATGGTGGTTCCCATCAAGACGGCTAGCGCTGCAATCAGCAAGCGGAAACGAATGGCCTTCATTGGTGACTCCTGTCCGGAAGTTAGGGTACGACTATAGGAACACGGTTGGGGAGGGAACTGTAGTAAAAAAACGGTCAACTGGAGTAAAGTTTTGTAAGGCCGAAGCGGTTTCGGGAAAGAGGCGCGCATCGGTGGGAGATTTCCTTACTTCGCCTGATTCGGGATGGGCGCTATTGTTCCGGCAGTTGGGCGCTGGCTCGCTTCGCTCGCTGGACAGCCGAGGCGGCAGTCCCCACATGTTTTGTGATGTTTTGTGTTTGACAATTCTTTACTGCGCAGCTCGGGACAACGGGTGCACAATAGACTTCGACATGGAACGAATTCTGGTTATCGATGACGATGTCGAACTTTGCCACTTGGTGGACGAATATCTTCGGGCCGAGGGCTTTGCCACGGACTGTGTGCACGACGGCGAGAGCGGGCTGACCAAGGCGAACACGGGCGAGTATCTGCTGGCGGTGCTGGACGTGATGCTGCCGGGGATCAATGGGTTTGAGGTGTTGCGGCGCATTCGGGCTACGTCGGAGATGCCGGTGCTTCTGCTGACGGCTCGGGGCGCGGATGTGGATCGCATTGTCGGCCTGGAGATTGGCGCGGACGATTATTTGCCGAAGCCGTTTAATCCGCGGGAACTGGTGGCGCGTATCCGCGCGGTGCTGCGGCGGAGCCGTGGCGATGGCAGCGGATTGCCGGATGCTCCCGAAGTGCTCACGGTGGGCGATGTGCAATTGGACCCGGCAACGCGCACGGTGCGGCGTGATGGCAAGGCCGTGGATTTGACCTCGGTGGAATTTAATCTGCTGGAGGTGCTGTTGCGCGAGGCTGGGCGCGTGGTGCCGCGCGAGCGTCTGGTGAATGCGGTGCTGAGCCGCAAGTTTTCTCCCTTTGACCGCAGCATCGATATGCACGTCAGCAAAGTGCGCAAGAAGCTGGGCGACACCGAGAATGACGAGCACATCAAGACGGTGCGCGGGGTTGGATATATTTTTGCGCGGCCGCGGGAGAAGGTTAGTGTTTAAGAACCGGCGCCGGGCGGCTGGCGTCGGGTCTGAGCGATCCCTTGGCCCACAACGCACAGGTGCTTGAGATCCTTCGCTCCGCCTGAAGAACGGCTGCGCTCAGGATGACATGGTTGAAAGCGGGCTGCGGGCTTCGGGCTTCGGGCGGCTGGGGTCGGGTTGATGGCTTCGGGCCTATGCGATTTTGGCCCACAACGCACGGGTGCTTGAGATCCTTCGCTCCGCCTGAAGAACGGCTGCGCTCAGGATGACATGGTTGAAAGCGGGCTTCGGGCTTCGGGCGGCTGGGGTCGGGTTGATGGCTTCGGGCCTATGCGATTTTGGCCCACAACGCACGGGTGCTTGAGATCCTTCGCTCCGCCTGAAGAACGGCTGCGCTCAGGATGACATCCGGATAGTTTGATGACGGGACATTAGCCGATGAAGAGTCTGTTTCTTCGAATCTTTCTTTCGTTTTGGGGCGCGCAGGCTTTGTTTGTGGTGCTGGCGATTTTGGTGACGCTGGCGTTTCGTCCCCGCAGTTCGACCTGGGAAGCGCTGCGCACGACCGTTCTGAATGAAGCCGTGACCACTTACGAAGACGGCGGCCGGGGGCAACTGGCGAGCTATCTTGACAACCTGGACCGCACGCAGCACGTGCGCGCGTATTTGTTCGACGAGCATGGAGTTGAAGTTTCCGGGCGTCCGGCGCCGGAGTGGGCCATGCGTGTGGCTTCGGGCGGGCCGCGCGTGCCTCCGCATGAGGGGATTCTGTTTCCCGCTCCTCCGGTGCAGCGCGATTCGCGGGCTTCTTCGGATGGAGCGCATCGCTACACGGTGGTGCTGGGAATGCCGCCGGGGCCGCGAGTATTTTTTGGACCGCGGGGCATGCCGGTTCCGGGGCTGATTATCGCGATTATTTCTTCGGGACTGGTGGTGTATTTTTTGTCGTGGTATTTGACCACGCCGATTGTGCGGCTGCGCACGGCGACGCGGCAACTGGCGGCGGGAGATTTGACGGCGCGGATTGGAGCGCCTTCGGCTCGGCGGCGCGATGAAGTCGCCGGTTTGATGCGCGACTTCGACGCCATGGCGGAGCGGATTGAGACTCTGTTGAAGGCGCAGTCGCGGCTGCTGAATGACGTGTCGCACGAGCTGCGATCGCCGCTGGCGCGGTTGAATGTGGCGTTGGGGCTGGCTCGGCAGCGCGCCGATGTGGAGAACTCCGAGATGCTGGATCGTATTGAACTGGAGGCCAGCCGGTTGAATGAGATGATCGGACGGATTCTGACGCTGGCTCGGCTGGAAGACGGCGAGCAGTTGGTGCCGCAGACTCCGGTGCCGCTGGATGAGATTGTCAGCAGCGTGGTGGAAGATGCCGAGTTTGAAGCGCAGGCGCGGCGCTGTCACGTGCAGGCTTCTCTGCCGGAAGGCGATTGGCAGGTGCGGGGGAATGCGTCGTTGCTGCATAGCGCGGTGGAAAATGTGGTGCGCAACGCGATTCGCTATACGGCGGAAGGATCGCCAGTGGAAGTGGAGTTGAAGAGCGAGGCGCGGGGAGCGGCGGCTGAGGCGGTGTTGCGGGTGAGCGACGCCGGGCCGGGCGTTCCCGAAGATGCGCTGGAAAAACTTTTCGAGCCTTTTTACCGGCTGGATGAAGCGCGCGTGCGAATGACCGGGGGGGCGGGGCTGGGACTTGCTATTACGGAACGCGCGGTGCGCTTTCATGGCGGGAAGGTTTCGGCGGCGAATCGTCCGGGGGGTGGGCTGGTGGTGGAGATTCGGCTGCCGTTGATTGCGGCGCTCAGCTCTCAGCCGTTAGCGCTTAGCTCTCAGGTGTTGGGGGTTGGGCGGTAGCTTCAGGCTTCGGGCTTCGGGCGTCAGGGTTCAGACCACGGCTTTCGGCTGCGAATGCGGAACTGAGTAATTCGACGCTGGCAGAGAGGCATCGATGAAAGGTTACTGCGCGCCGACGCCCAGCTTTGCCAGGACGTCGCGCGCGTTGTCATTTTGTGGGTTGAGTTCCAGGGACTTCTTATAGTTTTCAATGGCGTGCGGCTTGTCCCCCTGTTTGAGGTAGGCTTCGCCCAGGGAATCGTAGACGTTGGCGTCCTGCGGAAACTGTTCGACGTTGAGGCGAAAAATATCGATTGCTCCTGCGAGATTTCCCTTTCGCATCAAGACGTACCCCATGGAGTTTAATTGCAAGGTGGCAAAGTCGTATTTGTCAGGCGCATCATGGCGAAGCAGTTTGTAACGAGCTACGGCCGCCTTTGCACCCGCCGCCTTATAAACGCCGTACAGAACCGCACTAATGTCGATGGTGGGGCATTCCACGGTATTCGAATCGGCGGCCCACTGCCGCCACGAGCACAAGAGAGAGGCAATGACGGCGGGACCGGTCGAGCTGTTTGTCATGATTACGATACCGTCGCCGGTCGAGGGCACGATTTGCACGAGACTTTCCCACCCGCTATTGGAACCTCCGTGCCCGACTCCAACGTTGCCAAGCAGTTGAGCGGGTCGCACCGTGTAGCCGAGGCCATATTGTGGGTCCGGTCCATAGGGGTCTCGATCAGCCCATCGAGACGCCGGAGCGGCAGTTTGCATCAGAAGGACAGTCTGTTCCTTCAATACGCCCCGACCTGGACGCTGACCGTTGGAATCTGGCAGACCCGCTGCCGCTAGTTTTGCCAGGTCAGCCAGAGTGGTCGTTAAGCCCGCTGCCGAATACTCGTTGTAGCGCAGGATGGGAAGTGGGTCGCCAAGGCCATCATAGGGCGTCGCCATGACTTCCTGGAACTGCCTCGGGAGGCCGTATTGTGTGTGCGACATGTGAAGGGGCTGGAACACGTTGGTCTTCATGAACTCCGGAAACTCTTGCCCGGTGACGTCCTCAATCAACAATTGGAGAATCGCGTAATTCGCACCCGAGTAGTGGAATCCAGAACCTGGCTCGTCCGCAACGTGTACCTCTCCGGTGCCGGTTTTGCCCGATAGAGTGTCTGCAATGGGGGGAAGAGGACTTAGCGGGTCCCAGCCGTGAAAATTATGATTCGAGATTCCCGAGGTGTGGCTAAGCACCCGCCGCACCGTCACCTGATTGTTATCGAATGAAGAACGAGGCAGATGCCAGCGCTTCAGGTAGGAATCAACTGGGCGATCCAGGTCAACTTTGCCCTCTTCAACCAGGCGCATCACGCCCCAGGCGGTAGCCATCTTGGAAAGCGATCCGACATTAAAGACTGTCTCCGAAGTGATCGACTTGGCGGCGGCTATATTGGCAAAACCATAGCCGCGCGTCCACACAACCTCGCCCTTCTGAATGAGCGCCACGGCGACGCCGGGAACAGCAAATTCCTTTAATGACTGGGGCGCGACTTTGTCGATGGTCGCCAAGAAAGGCTGGTTTCGGGTTTTCGCAGGCGCCCCGTGCGATGAAATGCCGGCCACACTGGTGCGTGGCGCAGCGGGGATTGCCTGTGCGGGAGCAGATTCGGAGGATGCCGGCGGCACGTTCTGAGCGCGACCAAGGGCAGGCAAACTAACCAGGAGGATGCCCAACAGCAAACGAATGAGCGTTCGCATAGAAGACAGACGCTTCAGTGACCTCCCGGTTAGCATCCGAGCGATGCAAGGGATGGATGGGTGTTAGGCGTCAGGGTGGATCTTCGGTGATTTCAGGGGTCAGGGTTCAGCCGTCAGGGGTCAGTTCTCAGATTTGCTCGACCGCCGAGGCGGCGGTCTCTACTGAGGCAACTCGGGTTATGCTCCCGGACTCCAACCGGGAGGAGATTGCTCTTCGGGCGTATTCCTGATAAACCAATGAGTTGAGATTTCCCAGCACTTTTTAAGAATCCTGCGATCCTGCCCTGTGGGCCGGGCGGGAGTGTGTGCGAGTTCTCGCTTCTCGCGTGAAAGGCGTCGCGAGAAATGGGGCACCCAAAACTTCATGGAATGGAGAAGAACCTGAGAATGTCGAAACGATGGTGGCTGCTCGGATTGGTGGGGTTGGTACTGGCGGGACTGCTGATCGCTTGCGGCAGCAATTACAGTTCGTCGTCGGATGGCTTGGTGGTGGTGGGCAGCCAGGGGTCGGGCTTGCTGGAGACGTTCAGCTTCAGCCTGAATAACGGGCACATTTCGCCGATCTATAACACGCCGGTCGATACCAACGCTGAAACCTGCGTGCTGAACGGGTTGCCGTCGTCGTTGGTGATGGGCCCCGGGGGGACGTATGTGTACGCGATTATCACTGCAAATTCGTCCTGCGGGACAGGAAGCGCGACGGGGCTGATGTCGTTTCAGGTGAATCCGGATGGAACTTTGGGTGCTCCGAGTTCGCTCATGACGCTGAATCCGCAGACGATTACGATTCAGGGTTCAACAACACCGGAGCAGGTTGCGGTGGTTCCAAACTCTCTGTTTATGGATTCGGCAGGGAAGTTCTTGTTTGTGGCTGATCTTGCGACGACCGACAGTGCAAATAACCAGATACCCGGCACCGTATCGGTGCTAGCCCTCGGCAGCGGGGGCAGCTTGACCGAGGTTTCAGGTTCGCCATTTTCTGTGTCTACTTTGGCAGCGGGAACCACGCCGAATCTGGTGGCAGTGGCGGCCTCACCTACAGTTTTTCCCGGGATTGGGCTCAACGGGACGCAAAATTCGGTGTGTTCGGTGGGGCAGAATCCGCCCACGGCGGAGTATCTCTATGCCGTGGATAATCAGAATTATGTGGTGTGGGAATTTGCGGTGAACACGAGCACGGGAGTTCTGTCGAGCCCGGATCCGCCCGCGGCGATTCCGTCTTATAGGACCGATTCGATTCCGGCGGGCGTGGCGGTGGATCCGTGCGACCGATTTGTTTACGTCACGGGCAGTCTGCATAACGATGTGAGCGCGTACACGATTTGCGATGGATTGCCGACTGCGTCGACGACTTGTACGTCGGCGGATCTGGTTCCGGGAGCGCTGGTCGAGGTGGCTGGATCTCCGTTCAGCCTGGGCGGGGCTGCGAATGGGCCGGGGCCGGTGCTGGAGGATCCTTATGGCAACTACGTGTATGTGCTGAGCACGCTCTCGAATACGATTTCGCAATTCAAGATTGCACCAGTCACGGGGAGCATCAGCGCGCTGACTCCTACGACTGTCGCCACGGGCATTGGTCCGGTTGCTATGACGATTCGTTCCGACGACAACTGGCTGTTCGTGGCGAACCTCGGTTCGATCGGCAATGGCGGCAGCACGGTTTCGCAATATTCGATTACGCCGGCTACGGGTGAGTTGAGCACGCTGCCGGCGATCCAGACGGATAATTATCCGTCTGGCGTGGCGGTGAAGTAGTTTTTAGTCGTGAGTCCTGAGTTTGGGTTGCGACGCTGTCATCCTCGGCGAACTGCGTCTGCTTTCTTTGCGCTGGCGGCGAGTTGCATAGGTCCTTCGCTTCGCTCAGGATGACAAGGCTTGTGGGGATGACAGGGCTTGTGGGGATGACAAGGCTTGTGGGGATGACAAGGCTTGTGGGGATGACAAGGCTTGTGGGGATGACAGGGCTTGTGTAGGGCTCAGGGATCGGGGCTCGGGACTACGTCGGGACTTTCAGGATTAGATAGCCGCCGATCAGGGCGAAGATGAGGTCTGGCGACCAGGCGGCCAGGGCTGGAGGGAGCTGGCTTAGCTCGCCCATGGCTTCGAACAGGCGCGAAACTACCGTGTAGAACACGGCCACGCCTACCGCCGTGGCGACTCCGGTGATTGCGCCTTTCTTTCCTGCCGAAAGGGAAAAGGGAACTGCCAGCACCGCCATGATCAAAGTGATCACGGGGTAGGACAGTTTTTCCTGCAGTTGCATGCGCAGGCGCACGACGTCGAATCCGCTTTGCTGCAGATCGCGAATGTAGCGGCGCAACTCCTCGTAGTTCATCTCGCTGTACTGCTTGACTTCCTTTTTGAAATACGACGGCGTTTCCGGCAGGCTGGGGAATGTGGCCACCTCGAAGGGGCGGTAGTCGGCGATGGCGGAGAGGTTGAGGGAGCGATCCCATCCTTGCTCGTAGACCCAGCGATGCAGATTGTCGGCCCAGTGAGCGCGGTCGGCGTGGATGCGGCGGTTGATGGAGAAGCTGGCGGGATCGAGTTGAAAGACGGTGACGTTGCCGAACTGATCGTGGTCGGGATCGAAGAGCTGGTAGTAGTAGATGTCGTGGTTCTGGCCGAAGATCCATTTGCGGTCGGCGCGGAGATAAGTCTGCGGAGGCTTGCCCTTGATCTGGTTGTGCAGGGCTTCCTGGCGCTTGTTGGTGCGGGGAAGATAGAACTGGTCGGCGAAAAACAGGCCGGTGGCGACTACGGCTGCGGCCACGATGACCGGCGCGGCGATGCGGTAGATGCTGGTTCCGCTGGCTTTGATGGCGGTGATTTCATTGGAGCGCTGCATCAGGCCGAAGGTGACGAGCACGGCCAACAGCATGACCAGCGGAGCAACGTTGTACATCAGGTAGGGCGTGACGTTCAGCAGATAATCGGCGACCACCATGGCTGGGACTTTGTTTTTCAGAATGTCGCCGATCAGTTCGAACAGCGTGAAGACGAGAACGAGAACGAGGAACGTGGAGAGGATCATCCCCAGATAAACGAAGAAGTCGCGGAGCACGTAGTCATCGAGCAGAGTGGGAAAGGTGGCGCTGAAAACGCGGCGGCGGTTGGAGGCACGCTCGAAGGCGTTTTCGCGGCGGGAGCGCATGCCTCCGCGGGGAGAACCGTTGGCGAGTTTGCCGGTCCAGAGTTTGCTGGAGAAAAACGAGCGGAAGGCTGCCAATTCAAACGGGCGTTTTTCGGCGCGCCACAGCAGAAAGAGTCCGAGCGTAAGAAAGACGAGGTCGGCGAGCCAGGCTCCGAACCAGGGCGAGACGTGGCCTTGCCGGGCGAGCGATACTCCGAGCAGTGAAATCACGTAATAGACGAATACCAACGCGATGGTGAGGACGAATCCGCCGGACTTGCCGCTGCGCTTGGAGGAAAGTCCCAGCGGGATGCCGACCAGCGCCAGCACCAGACAGGCGGTGGGCAGGGCGAAGCGGCGATGATACTCGATGAGATACCAGCGCGCGGCGGGATCGGAACTGTGGGCTTTGGCCAGCAATTCGGGAGTGCTTAACACGCCGGCCGGCGCGGCTTCCTCGGATTTGTTTTCGTTGGAAGGCAGGTCGATGGGAATATCGGTTTGCTGGAAGGTGGAAATCTGATAGTGGTCGGGACTGGCGGGATCGGTTTCGTGGGCGGACCCATCGACCAGATGAAGATGCAGGCGGTCGGGGCCTTCGCTGACGATGATGCCCTGTTTCGCCAACGTGATCTTGGGATTAGCGGCGTCGGTAAGATCGGCCATGAAGACGCCTTTCCAGATGGCCGCTCCCTGGGCGCTTTTCACGTCTTGCACGTAGATGACGATCTTGGGAAAGCCTTCATAGAAGACTCTGGGCTGCACTTCAAACGAAACCTGCGAGCCCTTGAGGCGATCTTCTAAGTGCGCCAGCGCGGCTTGCGACTTGGGCGCGACGTAGATGCCGTTGGCCATGGCCAGAGTCCAGACGGCCAGCACGAAGATGGAAAGCACGCGGACGAAACTCCACACGCCCATTCCGCTGGCGCGCATGGCGGTGATTTCGGAGTCGGCTGCGAGACGGCTGAGGCCGATGAGGATTCCGACCAGCACGCTCATGGGCAGGGTGTAGGTCAGGGCGAGCGGCATGGTGAAGGAAAAAAGTTCGAGAATGCTGGGCAGGGGCGCGCTGGCGCGAACCACGAGTTCGAGGATGTGTCCGAGATCGCGGGTAAACAGGACGAAGGTGAAGATGGCCACGCCGATCAAGGCATGAGCCGTGACCTCGCCCAGAATGTAGCGGGTTAGAATCCGCATGGGTTGGTTAGAGGTGAGGATAGCATGGGTGCGTGGGCGGGGCGCCAATCCCGCAGCTCGTGGTCATCCCGGTGGTCATCCCGACGGCCCGCGCTTTCTCCAGCGGACCGAGGGATTCTCCAGGCCCACAAAGCGTGTGCGAGGGAGATCCTTCCCTCCGCCTGAAAAACGGCTACGGTCAGGATGACATCCGACTTGAGGGACTTTTTCAAATTGAACCGTGACGACGCGTAGATCGATGCTGGTATCCTATCAGCGAGGAGAATCCAGATGGCTGTGGCTGAGTCTGCGATGGTGAAAGCCAGCGAGCGGTTGATTTTTCCTTTGGATGTTCCGAGTCCGGAAGCCGCCAAGGAATGGGTGGATCGACTGGACGGGATGGTCTCGTTCTTCAAAGTCGGGCTGGAGTTGTATGCCGCTTCGGGAGTTTCGCTGGTGCCGTATCTGGTGGATCGAGGGAAGAAAGTGTTTCTCGATCTGAAGTATTACGACATTCCGGAAACGGTCGAGGCAGCGGTGCGGCGGGTCGCAAATTCGGGCGCAACTTTCCTGACGGTTCATGGCAATCCGAAAATTGTGAAGGCGGCGGTGAAGGCGCGGGGCAGCAGTGATATGAAACTGCTTGCGGTCACGGTGCTCACCAGCTTCGACGACGATGACATGAAAGACATGGGATTTGAGCGCTCGGTGCGGGACGTAGTTCTGCTGCGGGCGCAGAAAGCGTTGGAGGCGGGATGCGATGGAGTGATCAGTTCGCCGCGGGAAGCGGGGCTGATCCGGGATATGATTTCGAGCCAGGCGGGGGACGGTCAGGACGGAAGCCACGGCGGAAAGTTTCTGATTGTGACTCCCGGCATACGGCCGAGTCAGTCTTCGAAAGATACTCACCGGCGCCATAGCACTCCCAGCGACGCGATCAAGGCCGGGGCGGATTATCTGGTGGTGGGCCGGCCGATACGGGAAGCGACGAATCCGCGGGGAGTGGCGGAAGCGGTGGTGGCGGAGATGCAGGGGGCGTTCGATCGACCGATACAATAGTTGTTGCGCGAACCAGGCAGAACCTCGATCGCCGCTGATCCAGACGCACTGGCACTCCAGACAGAACACATAGGTCCTTCGCTCCGCTCAGGATGACAAGCCCGATTTTATTATGCGAACTTGGGGGACGGCGCAACAGCGGGACTGTCGCAATAGCGGGACTGTCGCAATAGCGTGCCGTTGAAAAGTCGTTTCTGCTAGCCCGTTCGATCTAACGCTTCATCCCCGCACGTGGAACTTCTTCGCTTGCCTGCGCGTACACTTGTTCATCATTCTCTCTGGGGAACGTTGAATGGCATCTGCTGAAGTTACGCACAGTCTAGACAACTCTTCCACTCGCTCACAGAACGCGACCACATCGCTGCTGGCAATTGCCGGGGCGGTGGTGTTGCTGCATGTGGCTACGAATGGGCGTTACGGTTTTCATCGCGACGAGTTGCAGGTGTTGAGCGATGCGCGGCACATGGATTGGGGGTTCGTGCCTTATCCGCCGTTTACGCCGTTTGTGGAGCGCATTGGGCTTTCGTTGTTTGGCTTGTCGCTGGTGGGCCTGCGGATGTTTTCTGTGATCGCGAATGCCACTGCGATTGTGGTTACGGGATTGATGGCGCGCGAACTGGGCGCAGGCACTCTGGCGCAGGTGACGGCGGCGCTGGCCGTGGTGTTTTCTCCCCTTCCGATGTTCGAGGGGACGGAGTTTCAATACACGACGTTCGATTATTTGTGGTGGGTGCTGATTGCGTACTTCGTGATTCGGCTGCTGAAGACGGAGAATCCGCGCTGGTGGCTGGCGATTGGGGCGACCATCGGACTGGGATTCATGACCAAGTACACGATGGGATTTTACCTGTGCGGAATTCTGGGGGGAGTGGCGCTGACGCGGGCGCGACGATATCTTTTGAGCCCGTGGTTCTGGGGCGGGATGCTGCTGGGATTATTCATTTGTTTGCCGAATTTCCTGTGGCAGGTGAAGCATGATTTTATCTCGCTGCACTTTCTCCAGCACATTCACAAGCGCGATGTGGGCCAGGGGCGGGCGGATGGATTCTGGAAGGATCAGTTTCTGGGCTGCGCGAATTTGTTTGCCGCGCCCTTGTGGATTGCCGGGCTGATTGGTTTTCTGCGCGACCGGCGTTATCGCATGCTGGGCTGGATGTATGTGATTCCGCTGGCAATGTTTGCGGTGGGCAAGGGGCGCGGGTATTACCTGGGCGCGGCGTATCCCATGCTGATGGCGATGGGAGCGGTCAGGGGCGAGCGCTGGGTGCAAGCGATGGCGAGGGGATGGCAGTGGGCCGTAGAAGTCTTTTTTTTCTCGGGTCTGGCGGCTTTCGGAATTTATATTGTGTGCGCGATCATACCGTTTGCATCCAGCGGGCCTCTGCAGCAGTTCGCCCTGAAAAGTAACGGCGATCTGCGGGATGAAATCGGTTGGGACGAACTGGTTAAGACCGTGGCCGATATTTGTGATTCGCTTCCCGCCGATCAGCGGGCGAATCTCGGGGTGATGACTGGAAATTATGGCGAGCAGGGGGCGATTGAGCTGCTTGGACCTGCCTATCATTTGCCGCCGCCGGTCAGCAGAACCAACTCGGCGTGGTTGCGCGGATATCCGCAGCCGCCGCCAACAACCCTGATTGTGATTGGAGACAGCCGGGAGTGGGTGGAGCGGAATTTTACATCCTGCCGCCTGGCCGGGCACAACGGGAATGCGTTGGGGGTGAAGAACGAAGAGAGCGAGGATCATCCCGATATTTTCGTGTGCGGCCCGCCGCGGGTGCCGTGGGCGCAGTTCTGGGATGACGATCAGAGGTTCGGGTAGAGGATGTCCGCCGCGCGATAGCGTCCACAAATATTCTTCTTTGCCCACCATTTAACGGCCATCTGCATCTCAACCGCGGACCAAAACGCGACGTGCGCCTCAGCGGTCCTACTTTGCAGCCGAGCGAATTCGGTTGTGGTGATTCTATGGGGGTACAGAAATTGCGAATATGGGGATGCGGAAATTCGACATTGGCGGCGGCACTGGTTGCCACCGCGCTTGCCATACCGGTAGTTGCTCAAACCACGATCTACAACTTTAAGGGCGATCCTGACGGGGCGATTCCAACGGCGCCTTTGATTCGGGACAGCGAGGGTAATCTTTACGGCACGACCGAGACCGGCGGGATCGACGACGGCACGGTATTCAAGATCAGCAGCAGCGGGGAAGAAACGATCCTGCATACTTTCACAGGTTCGCCCGACGGAGCGTCTCCCTGGGGAGGGTTGGTGCGCGATCAATCGGGGACCTTGTACGGTACGACCGGGTATGGCGGAGAACATAACGCCGGCACGGTATTCAAGGTCACGGAAGCGGGCGAGGAGAGCGTGTTGTACAGCTTTAGGGGCGTTCCGGACGGCGCTGTGCCCATCGCGGGACTGGTACTCGATTCCGACGACAATCTCTACGGGGTAACGCTGTTTGGAGGAACGGAAAATTGCACCTCGGAATCCGGGCAAAAGGGATGTGGCACGGTTTTCAGTACCAGCGCGAGCGGTGCCGAGAGCGTGTTGCACAGTTTCGCCGGCGGATCGGATGGGCAGTGGCCGAATTCCCCTCTGATTCGAGATTCCTCCGGGAATTTGTATGGGACCACGGAGCAGGGAGGTCCCGCGAAGTGTTCAGATTCCAGCGTCGTTGGTTGCGGTACCCTCTTCAAGCTAGCCAGCGACGGGACGAAAACAATGTTGCACAGTTTTTCGGGATACCCGACGGATGGCGAGGACCCGCAAGGCGTAATCTTCGGACCCGGCGGTAATTTGTTCGGGACGACAGTCCAGGGCGGCGCCTATGGCTCCGGCAGCGTATTTAAGTTAAGTCTATCTGGGGCTGAAAGCTTGTTCTATAGCTTCACAGAATTCTCGAACCCGAATGGAGGCCTGGTCGTGGACGGGGCCGGCCGCCTATTCGGTACTACCCAGGAGGGTGGCGGGACAGAATGCGCCGGAGAGGGCTGTGGCACGGTTTTCGAGGTGACGAGCGTAGGTCAGGGGAAGACGCTAGTTTCGTTTTCCGAATTTGCGGGCGGCTGCGTTCCCTTCTCCGGCCTCACTCGGGATTCGGCTGGCTACCTTTACGGAACTACAACGGACTGTGGCGACGGATGGGGGACCGTGTTCGGCGTGAAACCTTAAACTTGCGGCATGCTGGCTGGTCGCGCGCTTCGCGCGGGACGGCCGAGGCGGCCGTCGCCACATGAGCATTTCTCCACATAAGGGCATCTATTGTGCTTTGAAGAACAAGGCGGCTAGCGGGGGTAACGTTAGCTTCAACGACCATGGGCGGCCGTGTTTGGGGATTTCTTCGGCTTGTACGCCGCCCATGTTGCCCATGCCGCTGCCTTGATATTCCCTGGCGTCGCTGTTGAGGAGTTCGCGCCAGTATCCGCCGTGGGGGACGCCGATGCGATATTGCTCGCGCGGCACGGGAGTGAAGTTGAAGACGCCGAGCACGGTTTCTTCGGGCTTCTCGCTTTTGCGCAGCAGCGAGATTGTGCTGTTGGCGTTGTCGTTTACGTCGACCCAATCGAATCCGGCTGGATCGTTGTCGAAGACGTGCATGGCGGGTTGCTCGCGGTAGAAACGGTTGAGCTGTTCCATCCAGGCCTGTACGCCGCGATGTACTGGGTATTGCAGAACGTCCCACTCCAAACTGGAATCGTGGGCCCACTCGCGCACCTGGCCGAACTCACAGCCCATGAAAAGAAGTTTCTTGCCCGGTTGCGCATACATGTAGCCGAACAGAAGGCGCAGGTTGGCGAACTTCTGCCACTCATCGCCGGGCATTTTGCCGATCAGGGAGCCTTTGCCGTGGACGACTTCATCGTGCGAAAGCGGCAGCACAAAATTTTCATGCCAGGAATACAACATGCGGAAGGTGAGCAGGTTGTGCTGGTACTTGCGGTGGATGGGATCGTTTTGAAAATACTTGAGCGTGTCGTGCATCCAGCCCATGTCCCACTTTTCGCCGAAGCCGAGGCCGCCGACGTAGACCGGCTTTGAGACCATGGGCCACGAGGTGGATTCTTCGGCGGTGGTTTGAATGTCGGGGTGTTCTTTGTAGGCTTCCTGATTGAAGCGGCGGAGAAAATCGATGGCTTCGAGGTTTTCGCGTCCGCCGAATTTGTTGGCAATCCACTCGCCTTCTTTGCGGGAGTAATCGAGATAGAGCATGGAGGCGACGGCATCCACGCGCAGGCCGTCGATGTGATATTTGTCGAGCCAGAACAGGGCGCTCGACAGCAGAAAGCTGCGCACTTCGGCGCGGCCGTAATTGAAGATGTAAGTCTTCCAATCGGGATGAAAGCCCTGGCGCCGGTCGGCGTGCTCGTAGAGGTGCGTGCCGTCGAAGTAGGCGAGGCCGTGGCCGTCGGCAGGGAAGTGAGACGGCACCCAGTCGAGAATGACGCCGATGCCGCGCTGGTGCAGATAGTCGACCAGATGCATGAAATCCTGCGGCGAGCCGTAGCGCGAGGTGGGGGCGAAGTAGCCGGTGGTTTGATATCCCCAGGAACCGTAGAACGGGTGCTCCATGATGGGCAGGAATTCGACGTGGGTGAATCCCATCTGGTTGACGTATTCGGCGAGGCGGGGAGCGGCCTCGCGGTAGGTGAGCGAGCGGTTTTGTTGCTCGGGGACACGCATCCAGGAGCCGAGATGAACTTCGTAGACGGATTGCGGGGCGCGCAGGGAGTTGCGCTGGGCGCGGTCCTGCATCCAGTGATGATCGTTCCATTCGTAGCCAAGATCCCAGATGACGGAGGCGGTGCGCGGAGGCCTTTCATGCAGCAAGCCGAGGGGATCGGCCTTGTCGACGCGGTAACCCTGGCGGTTGGACTCGATATGAAACTTGTAGAGCGCGCCCTGAGCTGCGCCGGGCGCGAAGCCTTCCCACACGCCGGATGATCCGCGCGGGCTGAGACGATGAATGCTGGGGTCCCATCCGTTGAAGCTGCCGACGATCGACACGGAGCGCGCGTTGGGCGCCCACACGCTGAAAATCGCGCCGGGCTGGCCGTTGTGGGTGGCGAGGTGCGCGCCCATTTTGTCGTAGAGGCGGTAGTGGCTGCCTTCGTTGAACAGGTAGAGGTCTTGGTCGGTGAGAAGCTGCGGCGTGGAGTCAGGGCTCATGCGTCGCATGTTAGTGTATCGGAGTCAGAGAAGAAGCCGAAATGGCGATCAATAAATTTTTACGATGTACATAATCGTTGATTCTATGAACATGTCGGCCTATGATAAGAGAGGAGGATATTAATGGCCTTAGTGAAACGGAAGGTGCACAAGCATTTTGTGCTGGACGGTACAAAAATCAAGCGCGCGCAGAAGGCCTTTCAGGCAAAAACGGAAACTGAAGCGATCGAGCTCGCTCTAGATTTTGCGGTGGATGAGATGCGCAAGAACCGGGTGCTGGCGGCGGCGAATGCACGGTTCGTTCGGAGTGGAGTAGAGATTCGGGATGTCTATGGAAATCTGGAGGATTGATTGCAGGAGGCGTTGATTGACACTTCCCTGTATGTGGCTGCGGCGCGGCGTGGCCATGACGGAGCTCAACTGCTTGATCAATCGGCTTCCGGCGATGATCTTTGGCTCAGTGCTGTCGTATTGGAAGAGCTCTACGCGGGAGCGGACGAACGCTCGAGGAAGTGGGTGGAACAACTTGAAGCAGAGTATGAGCGTGAACAGCGCATCCTGGTCCCGAATCAGGAGGATTGGATTGAGACGGGAAGAGTGCTCAGCCGACTGGCGCTCAGGTATGGATATGAAAGGATCGGTCGAGGACGGCTTACGAACGATGCGCTGATAGCCGTGAGCGCGGGACGCGCGGGAATTCGCGTGATGACGGCGAATGCCACGGATTTTCGGCGGTTAGCTGAATTCCGGTCGTTCGAATGGGAGTTGGTTGCGGGCTAGGCGGAATTGAATCCAGGTTTTTCCTAGCAGGAAAATCTTTGAAGATCATGCGAGGTTTTCTTAGTGGGCTTCTGATTTTGCTTGCAAGCTTCAGCGCAGCGCAGGTTGCGCCTGCCGGTCCAACAACAACCCTATCCAATGCGGAGATGGCGAACCGGGTGCGGCAGGAGTTTCTGCATGCCTGGGATGGTTACAAGAAATTCGCCTGGGGCCACGATGAGCTGCGGCCGTTGAGCAAAGGCTATCGCGACTGGTATGGGGTTTCGCTGCTGATGACGCCGGTTGATGCGCTGGACACCATGATGCTGATGGGCTTGAAGCCGCAGGCCGATGAGGCGCGGGAACTGATCGCTACCAAGCTTTCGTTCGATCGGGACATTTACGTCAAGAACTTCGAGATCACGATTCGCCTGCTGGGCGGGCTGCTCAGCAGCTATCAACTGACCGGCGACAAACGGTTGTTGGCGCTGGCGCAGGATCTGGGAGACCGGTTGCTGCCGGCGTTCGAATCTCCGACGGGCATGCCTTATGTGGAAGTGAATCTGAAGACGGGGAAAGTTCGAAATTCGAAGACGAATCCGGCGGAGATCGGCACGCTGCTGATCGAATTCGGCACGCTCAGCAAACTTACCGGCAAGCCGGTGTATTACGACAAAGCGAAGCGCGCGGTGGTGGAGTTATACAAGCGGCGTTCGCCGATCGGGTTGGTGGGATCGGAAATCAATGTGGAAACCGGGGCGTGGATTGATCCGACGAGCCACATCAGCGGCGGGATCGACTCGTATTACGAATATCTTTTGAAAAGCTGGCTGCTGTTTGGCGACCGCGATTGCGAGCAGATGTGGAAGACGAGCATTGCGGCGATCAACAAATATTTGGCGGAGGACGTGGCCACGGGATTCTGGTACGGGCAGGCCGACATGAATACCGGCAAGCTGACGGGGCATCATTTTGGCGCGCTGGATGCGTTTTTTCCAGGAACGCTGGCGTTGTCGGGCGATCTGGAGCGCGCGCGCAAGCTGGAGGATTCGGCTTTTAAAATGTGGACTACTTATGGAATCGAGCCGGAGGAGATTGATTACAGGACGATGGATATTGTTTATGACGGCTATGTGCTGCGGCCGGAGATTGTGGAATCGGCGTTTTATCTGCAGCGCTTTACCGGCGATCCGCGCTATCGGGAGATGGGGTGGTTGTTTTTCGACAGCCTGGTGAAATATTGCCGGACCGACGTCGGATTCGCGGCTATCAAGGATGTGAGGAAGAAAACGCAAGAGGATCAGATGGAGAGTTTCTTTCTGGCGGAGACGATGAAGTATTTGTTTCTGCTTTTTTCTCCACCGGAGACGCTGGATTTGAAGACGCACGTTTTCAATACGGAGGCGCATCCGATCGAGCGGAAGTGGTAGGCGTAAGTTTGTGCAGCAGTTCAGCGAGATGCATCTTGAGGGAGATTCCTCGCCCCGCGGGTGAAAGCGCGGGGCTTCGGAATGACCCTGGCGCTTCAGTAGTGTCCTAATTTGACTTCGACAGCCGTGCGCGGTCAAAGAGCAGGTTCCTCACCGTGCCTTCCGCCCGGTTCGGAATGACAAATTAGGACACTACCGGCGCTTCGGCGCGGCGAATCCCGTGCTAGACTGACGAATTCAACCATGCCCGCCCTGCGCGTCATTCTGCTTTGGCATCAGCACCAGCCGTTTTATAAGGATCTGGTAACCGGGGAATACCGGTTGCCGTGGGTGCGTCTGCACGCGCTCAAGGATTATTACGGCATGGTCAAGTTGCTAGATGAATTCCCCAAGGTGCACCAGAATTTCAATCTTGTGCCCTCGCTGATGGTGCAGATTCAGGATTATGTGGCGGGGACGGCGGAGGATCCCTTTCTTCGTGTGGCGGCGACTCCGGCCAAGGATTTGACCCTGGAAGACCGCCGGTTCGCGCTGCAATATCTGTTTCAGGCCAATCCGCAGAACGTGATTGGGCGCTATCCGCGCTACCGCGAACTGTGGGAGCGGTTTCGCGAACATGGGGACCATCCGGAACGCGCGGAGCGATATTTTCAGGCGCAGGATTTTACCGATCTGCAGGTATTGTCGCAGTTGGCGTGGTTCGACGAGTTTTTCCTGGAAGAAACAGACATTGCCGCGCTGGTGGCGAAGGGAAATCATTATTCGCTGGACGATCAGAAATTTGTGATTGCGCGCGAGCGCGAGTTGCTGGCGCGGGTGCTGCCGGCGCATGCGGAGGCGGCGCAGAAAGGGTCGATTGAAATTTCGGCGACGCCGTTCTATCACCCCATTCTGCCGCTGGTCTGCGATAGCAATGCGGGAGCGGCTTCGTCGCCGGGTCTGCCGCTGCCGCAGAACCGATTTCGCCATCCGGAAGACGCGCGCGAGCAACTGAGCCGCGGACTTGATCTGCACGAAAAAGTCTTTGGCTTGCGGCCCAAGGGCGTGTGGCCGTCGGAAGGCAGCGTTTCTGAAGAGGTGCTGGCGATCGCGCACAGCCTGGGCGTGCAATGGATGGCGACCGACGAAGGCGTTCTGGGACGGACCACGGGCTCATTCTTTGCGCGGGATGCAAATGGGCGGATGGCCACGCATCTGGCGGAAAAGTTGTACAACATCCATCGTTATGAAAACGGTTCGACCGCGATGCACATGGTGTTTCGCGATCACACGATTTCCGATCTGATTGGGTTCGTGTATTCCGGCATGGCTCCAGCCGAGGCGGCGAAGCACTTGATCAACAACATCAAGAATGCGGCGCAGCCGGTGCTGGCGGCGGGCCGGGACGCGGTGGTCTCGATCATTCTCGACGGCGAAAATGCCTGGGAATATTACCCCAAGTCGGGGCGGGAATTTCTGCGCCGGTTCTATGAGGGGCTGCAGAACGAAGCGGGCCTGGAGGCGGTTACGGTCAGTGAAGCGATTGCCCGGCATAAAGATTTCGGCAAGCTGACTTCGCTGACGCCGGGTTCGTGGATCAACGCCAACTTCAACGTGTGGATCGGAGCTCCGGAGGACAATCGCGCCTGGGACTATCTGCACCATGCGCGCGAGTTTTATGCGCAGTGCGCGGCACGCGCGCCCGAAGACCTGCGCCGCCTGGCCTTCGACGAGATTCTGATTGCGGAGGGCAGCGACTGGAACTGGTGGTATGGCCCGGAGCATCACTCGGCCAACGATCGCGACTTTGACGAGTTGTATCGCAAACATTTGTCGAACGTGTATCAGGCGCTGGGGGCGAATCCTCCGGATTATCTGGCGCAGCCGATTACGGGAGCGGAGGTGCGTCCGGCGTTTGTGCCGCAGACGGCGTATATCCATCCGCGAGTGGCGGGCGACAAGGTGCGTTATTTCGAGTGGATGGGCGCAGCGGTTTATACGGCCGATCATCGCGCAGGAGCGATGCACGGCAAACAGTTTCTGCTGGATTCGGTGTATGCCGGCATCGACGCGACCAGCTTGTATGGCAGGCTCGACTTTAAGGGACCGATTCCAGCCGAAGATTTTGAAGTGGTGGTGAACGTGGAGTCGCGGGCTCCCGGCGAGGCCGCTGCGCGGCATGCGTTGCGGTTGAATACTTCGGTCAACGCGGGCAAACTGGCGGAGTGGAAAGTGGAGAGCGTGTTGGCTGGGGATGCATCGTCCGGGAACGGCGGGGCTCCGAAAGGATCGGTTGGGAAAGGATCGGCGGGGAAAGCGCCGACCGAGACGGTGTTGGCGTCATCGGGTCGTCCCGACGACGAGCGGGTGAAAGTGGCGGTGATGCGGAACTTCGAATTTAAAATGCCGCTGGCGTGGTTGCTTGCGACGCAGGGCGCCGCCCCGGCCGACCGCAAGCCCGGAGCCGCTTCCGCGGCGCCCAGCCGTTTGCGTTTGCGCTTCAGCCTGTGGCAGAACCGTCTGCCGGTGGACTCTTTGCCGCTGGAAGGATGGATCGAGGTGCATGCGGTGAGCGAAGGGGAGTTGTTGTTTGGGGCGTGAGGCACGATCTAAAGCCCAAGCAAGAGTGAATTCGCCGTTCGGCGATGCAATCCCTGATCAAAGGTCACCAACTTAAGGCCAGACGACTGAGCAAAAGCTAAGACATAAGAATCGGCCCAGTCTTTTGGAGCCGGCTGCCCCGATTGGGTCAGAGCGCGGAAGGCAGGTTCGACGCCCGGTGGCTCCTCAATAAACTCAGCGCTCCCGTTCCGCAGCCACTCATCATAGACTGCCCACGCTTCAGCCTGGGAACGAGTCTGATTCTGCATGACTGCCGGAGTGGTGAGGAGACGAAGGAAGCCCAACTGAGTGAGCCGGCAGAAGCAAAGCACAACGTCCTCGGGCAGAGAGTCCAGCCAACCCTTGGCCGCGAAATAGTGTTTGTGGGCGCGGTACGTTAAGGCGATCCAGACGTTCACATCAGGGAAAAGGAATGATCTCGTAGATCTTCGCATTGTCTAAGTCCAAAGAGCCGGGCTGGTCTGAGTCAATGATCGGAGGACGTCTCCGTCGGCTAGGTTTTGCGTCCGGGCGGAGTTGCTGTTCCGCTCCTTGCAAAAGCAGATCCTTGACCGTTCGTCCTTCGTGAGCGGCCTTTTTTTTCAGTTCACGGTAAAGCGGGTCGGGAATGTCGACAGTCGTCCGCATAACGCCATTCTGCCATATTTATGGCTGAATGGCTATCGGATCTTGATTAGAACAAAATGCCGGACGCTGGTGGCGTCCGGCATTGATCCTTAAATTCTCCTTGGCGCTTACTGCCTGGGGCCCGATGGTTGGGCTGAGGTGGGCGGAATGTCTTGCTCGGATACGGCTGGAGTTGCCGGTAAGGGCTTGGCGTCTGCCGGAGCCGCGGCGGGAGCTTCTGCAGCGGCCGGGGCTGCGGCCGGAGCCGGGGTGTTCATCTCCATGGGACGATTCAGTTCCAGCGTGAGTTCGGTGCCTGCGGGCAGGATGGCGGAGCGGTGTTTACTGAGCCAGTGAACACCCGTGGCACCTGCGCCGACTGCGCCCCCGATCAGGATTCCGGGAGGGCCGCCGATCAGGCCACCGATGAGCATGCCGCCGGCAGTGGCACCGCCTTCTTCAATCGTATCGCGGCGGTCGTGAGTCGAGCCTTTGAACTGGCCTTCCAGATTCACGCTGGTGCCGCGAATGTTGGTATCGGTCAGGGTGGCGTCGAGGTAGTAGCGCTCGCCGCTGGGAAGAATCACGGCCTCGGGAAGAATGCCGATGGTGGGCCTGCCGGAGATGCGCCGCGGCTCATTGACTTTAGTGACGCGGCCTTCGACGGTCGCTCCAGACGGAATCAGCGTCTGGCCGTTGACCACGACCGGCTGCTTGATGATGGCCCGGAAGGGGTCTCCGGCTTTATTGCTGAATGTGGCTAGCGTGGTGTCGAGGCGGACCATCAATGCTGTGCCCGCTGGAACAGACAACGCGGATGAAGCTGGCACAGGCGCAGTAGTTTGGGCTGCGAGCGCTGTAGTAAGCAGCGCATAGGGCAAAAGCATCCACTTCGACATAGGTACCTCCAATTACGAGCCTCATATGACTCTAGTCCAGTCGCGAGGAGGGAACAAGTCGCCGGCCGCCGGGGAACCATCGGAGGCAAGGGGCCACGAGTACCTAGGCAGAGTGAAATCCATCCGGGTCGAGCTGGGCCGTCCTAACGAGAGGCATCTCCATTCTCGCGCGTCCGGTATCCTTTAGCTTCGCGATGAACGCATCGCTATCGCCCCAGAACCCCGTGGAAATGCAGCTGACGATCGAGTTCTCGTTCAGTCTTACCTTCTGCGACCATCCGGCCATTCAAGAACAGCCTAAATCCGAGCGGTATCTTTTCAGCCTCGACTGAGTACATGATTGGTGACTTCATTCTTCTACTCTCCTGCGAGTGTTTCTCGCTCGTTTGGGCAATTAAATCAAGATCATTTTGGTTCCGACGGTTACGAAGGTAATATCCACTAGAGCGCAACGCATTTGCTCGGCTGAGGCGCGACTACCTCCGATATAATCATCCGTTTCACAAATCATTTATTAAATTTCTGGTTAGAGGAAAGTCATGTCGAATATTGCAGCCATTCATGCACGGGAAGTTCTGGATTCACGCGGCAATCCTACGGTGGAAGCGGAAGTGTTTTTGGCAGACGGAGCGATAGGCCGGGCGATTGTGCCGAGCGGGGCGTCTACCGGCGAGCACGAAGCGGTCGAACTGCGAGACGACGATAGCAACCGTTTCGGCGGTAAGGGCGTGCTGAAGGCGGTGGAAAATGTGAACGGCGAAATTGCCGCACAACTGGTGGATTGGGATGCATTCGATCAGCGCGGGCTGGATGCGCGCCTGATCGAACTCGACGGCACGCCGAACAAGGGCCGGCTGGGAGCGAATGCAATCCTGTCAGTTTCGATGGCTGCGGCGCGAGCTTCGGCGCAGTCGCTCGATATGCCGCTCTATCGCTACCTGGGTGGCGCGGGAGCGAACACTTTGCCCACGCCCATGATGAACATTCTGAACGGCGGAGCGCATGCGGACAATAACGTCGACTTCCAGGAATTCATGGTGATGCCGGTAGGAGCACCGTCGTTTTCCGAAGCGCTGCGCTGGGGCGTGGAGGTGTTTCACACGCTGAAGGGAGTGCTGAAGAAGCGCGGCTACAACACGGCCGTGGGCGATGAAGGCGGATTCGCGCCTTCGGTGAAGTCGAATGTGGAAGCGATTGAAGTGGTGCTGGAAGCGATTTCAAAAGCCGGGTACAAGCCGGGAGAAGAGATCGCGATCGCGCTCGATCCGGCGGCCAGCGAGTTTTATCAGGATGGAAAGTATGTGTTCAAGAAGTCGGACAAGTCGGCGAAGTCGTCGGACGAAATGGTGAAGTACTGGGCGAAGTGGGTGAACGATTATCCCATCGTTTCGCTGGAAGACGGATTGGCGGAGAACGATTGGGACGGATGGGCGAAACTGACCGAGGAATTGGGCGGGAAGATTCAACTGGTGGGCGACGATTTGTTTGTGACCAATGTGCAGTTTCTGCAGGAAGGCATCGATAAGCACGTTGCGAATTCGATTCTGGTGAAGGTCAACCAGATCGGCACGGTCAGCGAAACGCTGGACGCGATCGACCTGGCGCGGCGGAATGGATACACGTCGGTGATTTCGCACCGGTCGGGCGAGTCGGAAGACACGTTCATCGCCGATCTCGCCGTGGCTACGGGAGCGGGACAGATCAAGACGGGATCGGCCTCGCGCACCGACCGCATCGCCAAGTACAACCAGTTGCTGCGGATTGAAGAAGAGTTGGCGGGGACCGCGCGATTCTTGGGGCTTAAGGCGCTGAATTACAAGGGTTAATCCCTAATTCTCGAATCGGCCCCCCCCGGAGGTCGTCGTGGACCTGCGCGCGTGGATAGGTTTCTTGGTACTGGCTCTGGTGATCGGCGGCAGTTATCTTCGCGCCCGCACTCCCGTCGGTCTGGTAGGGTCAGCAGCTTTGGACATCCTGTTGTCGACAACTTGCTCTTGCTGGGCTCCGGAATGTTGTTGGCAGGATTGTTGGCGACGCTGTTTTTTTTCGAGAAGGGTCGCTCTCACTCTGCTCAAGAACGCCTCCTCGTTTACGCTGCACTCCTTCTTGTGGGAGGGCTCCTGACCAGGCTATGCAATCGGATTCTTCGCCCCCAGCTGCGCGGCGGCGCGGCGGTCGCCTCGCGCGAAGTCTCTGAATCTGAAGGACGTACAGATTTCGATCCGAAATGACCGCCGCGTGAATCAAATGTGTAATGCGCACTCGATCAAGAATCATTAGATTCATTGTGGTTATTCAGAGCGTTCTTTTCCTGGCTCACTACTTCCTGTACCAGACTTGGACGTTTTCGAACGCTGGCACTTCGATCAGTTCGCTCTGGCTCAAGTCGAGCCTTTTCATCCTCTCGATCAGCTTTGTGTCTGCATCGCTGCTGGCGTATCGCTACACGAATCCTGCTCTTCGAGTCTTTTACCGGGCGGCGGCGGTTTGGCTGGGGCTGCTTACGTTTGTTTTTACCGCCGCGATTGGATCGTGGTTAATCTATGGCATCGCTTCTCTCGCCGGGCTGCCGGTAAACTTTCACCACATCGCCGAGTGGATGCTCGCGGGTGCGCTGGTGACGGGGACTGCAGGCCTCATCAATGCCCGCTGGACTCGAATTACGCGGGCTACGGTGCGGCTGGCGAATTTGCCCGACGCGTGGCGTGGGCGCAAGGCGGCGCTGATCAGCGACCTGCATCTTGGACACGTGCGCAACGGCAATTTTCTGCGGCGCATGGTCGCGATGATTCTGGACGAAGGTCCGGATGCGATTTTTATCGCCGGCGATTTGTATGACGGGACGGCCATCGATGCGGGCCGTGCAGCCGAACCTCTCAGCAGGCTCACGGCGCCGCAGGGAGTCTATTTTGTCGCCGGGAATCACGAGCAGTTTGGCGATGACAGCCAATATCTGAACGCGGTGAAGGCGGCAGGCGTGCGCGTGTTGAACAACGAGAAGGTGGAAGCCGACGGATTGCAGATTGTCGGCGTGCCCTACAAGAACGCGACGCGCGGGGAATATCTGGCCTCCGCACTGGAAAGTGTTCGGCTGGATCGCGACCGCGCCAGCATTCTGCTGGTGCATGCGCCGGACCATCCCGCAGTCGCGGAAGCTGCGGGAGTTTCGCTGCAGCTTTCAGGGCACACGCATCTGGGGCAGTTCCTGCCGTGGAGTTGGTTTGCGCGCAGGATGTATCGGCAGTTTGTCTATGGGCTGAGCCGGATTGGGCAGATGCAGGTGTTTACGTCGAGCGGGGCGGGGACGTGGGGACCTCCGCTGCGGCTGGGGTCGAATCCGGAGATTGTGGTGCTGCAGTTTGAATAGAGCTCGAAATCGCTGATGCAGAGGTTAGCCGCGCTTGCTGAATTGATGAGTCATTGGGAGATATAATCGGGCAATGAGCGAATCCGAGGTCATCTTCTCAGTCCAGGAGTCGCCCGAAGGCGGCTATGAAGCGCAGGCTTTGGGGCACGCGATTTTCACCCAGGCGGACAACATGGAGGAGCTAAAGCGAAATGTTCGAGAGGCCGTCCAGTGCCATTTCGATGAGGGGACATCTCCCACATTCGGCTTCGATCCAGCTAGCCGACTACCTCGGTAAGGAACGCAGCGAAGTGATCCGGGAACTCTTTCTGGACTAACTCAAGTTGACTAGAATCCCATCTTGTCGTCAGCCGACGGCCCGTAGGTTGCGGGCAGCGGCACATCGTTCAGACGCAGGAAAACGCCGAGTTGGGCGCGGTGATGGACCAGGTGATTCATAAACATCACGCGATAGGCGAGGAAGCGCTGGCCGTTGAAAACTGGTTGCCCTTTGAATGTGAGCTTCCAGTTGTCCTGCCAGGCTGCGTCGGAGACTGCGGCGAGGGCGGCGCGGGCTTTCGCGACCAGTTCGTCGAAAGCCTTGAGCAGAGCCACTTGCTCGAACGGGATCCGCGGACGGTCGGGGGCGCCGGAAAAATCCAGCGAAGGCGTGGAGACTACGGACGCGCCAAAGCCAGCTAGTTCCGCCACATGGGGAACGAGTTGGTCCAGACGCATGGACTTGGTGTGCGGCTGGAAGTCTTTTTTGTCGTAGGGAACGCGCTCCAGGTAGGTGCGCGTGGTTTTCATTTCGGCGTCGTATTCTGGAAGTAGAAGTTCGCTGATGGACATGGTTTGACTCCGCGCGAAAGTATACACCATCGAAATGAGTGCCGGAACCCACATCTTGACTTAGTCCAGGACTTAGTCATAATGTTAGTCTATGGAAATAAACGTTCACGAAGCTAAAACCCATTTTTCCAAATTGTTAGAACGAGTCGCGCAGGGTGAGGAAGTCATTATCGCAAAGGCGGGAAAACCGGTTGCGAAGCTGGTGGCAATTGACTCCGAGCGGCCTCGCTTTAAGCTGGAATCGGCCAAGGGTGAGTTTGTAGTTCCCGATGATTTCAACGATCCGCTCCCGAAAGAGATTGAAGATCTCTTTTACGAATGAAGGTTCTACTCGACACGCACACACTGGTCTGGGGCTTGACCGACCAATCGAAGCTCTCGGAACGGGTGCGCAAACTGCTGCCTAGCGCCGACAACTGGTTCAGTGTAGTCAGCCTGTGGGAGATTCTGATAAAGGCGAGAACCGGAAGACTGCCGCTGCCTCAGCCAACGGGTCCATTTGTCATGGCGAAGCTGGCGTATAACGGTGTGCGACTCTTGCCCGTGACCGCCGAACATGCATTGCGCATCGAGTCATTGCCAGATCATCATCGCGACCCATTCGACCGCATGCTGATTGCGCAGAGCCTGGAAGAGAAATTGCCGCTGGTGAGTGCGGACCCATTGATCGCACGGTACCCGGTAGAAGTGATCTGGTAGCGGGACTCGATTCGAAGTTTAGTTCGCCAGCAGCGCGGGGGCGGTTGCCAGTAATCCCGCCACCAGTTCCAGGTCGTGGAGATCGTCGCGGCTGAAATCCTGGGCGAAGCGGGGATCGAGTCCTTTGCGCGAGACCTGAATCACGCCCACTACCGCGGAATCGCGATTCATAATCGGAACCGACATCAGCTTTTGAATGGGCGCGGTTGCGGCGGATTCGTCCGCTCCCGTGGCGCCAGGATTAATGGTTTCAAAGATGCTCGCGTGCTTGACGCGGGCGAAGTTATTGAAGATTTCCGCCTTCTTGCTGAGGGCCGTGTGTGCGGCCACGGCTTTGCTGGTCAGAGGAATCGATCCGGTGGAGCGCAGGTGTTCGGGGAAGATGAAACGCAACAAACCGTGTTCCAGTCGCAGCAGGGCGACTTCGGTGTATTGCACGCGGAAGATCTTGGCCAGCACCATGCACAGGTCCAACGCCGTTACGCCTTGGCCCAGGACCGAGCCCAGAGACAGCAGATGCTCGGGAAGTATGACTTCGTCAGTGGCGGTGAGGTCTTTGTCGGGTGTCATGAGATAGGCGCAGCCGCCGGAGCGGAGCAACCTAGACTTTAACGCAGTTCTCGCACCATCCGATACCTTCCTAAAGTAACCAAACCTCTTCGCCTAAGCCTTTTATTATCAATGAATGAGGCGTTCTTAAGGAATTAGTTGCCGGATCGGGCACTTTGGCCACGACGGAAACCATCATCGTAACGACAAATTTTGCCAATGGCGGGATCGCATCCCAAGGAAAGCTAATGACAGACCCGTCACAATCTCATTTACACTTTCAAGCATGACGAATCCAAGCCAACCTAATGTCAAGATGAGCAATGATGCCGGTTATCGCGAGGGTTATGCCAACAGCGTGCAGATGCGGGTGAACATCTGGGATTTCTTCCTGGTCTTTGGAACGCTGCAGCAGCAAACGGAAACGCAGGTGGAGATTCGGAATTTTCAGGGAATCTATCTGAGTCCGCAGCAGGCCAAAGCGCTGCTGGGATTGCTGCAGCAGAACGTGACCGGGTATGAGGCCGCCTTCGGCGAGATAAAACTCGATCCGCGCATGGTTCCGCAGGGACCGGTGCATTAAGCCGGGCGTCGGGCTTCGGGCGGCAGGCTTCGGGCTTGCGCGTCCCAGGGCCGGTCCCGTGATTCGGACCTCGGACCTCGGCATCGTGAGCTTCGGACGGTAATGCCACTGGTTATGCTCTTGCGCGCCAGCCTCCGCGGGCTGAAGTCTGAGGTCCGACGCCTTACGCCCGACGCCTGCCGCCCGACGCCTGCCGCCCGAGTAGAATAGCCTCTTCATGCCATCGTCGCGCTCCCATTCGGCTCTCGGCCTGGCCGTCATCTTTGTGGCGATTTTTCTGCTGCATGTGCCTTTGCTGCAGTTGCCTTACTTCTGGGATGAAGCCGGATACTACGTGCCTGCCGCGCGCGACCTGCTGCTCGGCGGAAGTCTGATCCCTTACTCGGCGCCGTCGAATGCTCATCCGCCGCTGGTGATGGCGTGGCTTGCGTTGTGGTGGAAGCTGGCTGGTTATGCTCCCCTGGTGACGCGCTCGGCCATGTTGCTGGTGAGTGCGTTTTCGTTGCTGGGCGTTTTTCGACTCGCCGAGAAAGTCGCCAACCTTCCGGTCGCAATCGCTTCCACGTTGTGTACGGCGCTGTATCCGGTGTTCTTCGTGCAGAGTTCGCTGGCGCAGGTGGATCTGGCGGCGGCTGGACTCACGATCTGGGGCCTACATGCCTATCTTGACAACAAGAAGGCTAGGGCTGCGATCTGGTTTTCCTTCGCCGCGCTGACCAAAGAAACGGCGATTCTTGCGCCGGCGGCGCTGGCGGTTTGGGAGATGCTGGGCTGGGTTGCTTCGCGCTGGATTGCACCGAAGAAGATCCGCGGATTGTGGGTTAGCGAGCATAGGACGCCGGCTCGAGTTGCGTGGCTTTTGTTCCCTTTGCTGCCGCTGGGGGCCTGGTATGCGTATCACTACGCACGAACCGGATATGTCTTCGGCAATCCGGAATTCTTTCGCTACAACGTGGCGGCCACGCTCGATCCGTTGCGCTTTGTGCTCGCGCTGGGACTGCGGTTGTGGCAAGTGTTTGGATACATGCACCTGTGGCTGTTGACGCTGGGCATGCTGCTGGCGATGACGCTGCCGCCGATTCAGGATGGCGAGGTGGAGCGGCGGCGGATCTCGATCCCGGTGCAGGCAGTTTTCATGGTTGTGGTTGCGGCTTACGTCGCGTTTATGTCGTTGATCGGCGGGGCCATGCTGGCTCGGTACATGCTAACTGCAGTTCCACTGGTTATCATTCTGGCGGTCTCCACCTTGCGGCGGAGACTGCTGTACTGGCCTGTGGCGGTGGGCGCAGTGGCGGCGGCGTTCGTGCTGGCCTGGTTTTGGAATCCTCCATACCGGTTTCCGCTGGAGGACAATCTGGCGTATCGCGACTACATTGTGCTGCATGAGGATGCGGACCGGTTTGTCGAGGCGCGGTATCCGATGGCGCGGGTGCTGACGGCATGGCCTGCGGCGGATGAATTGACGCGCCCCTGGCTGGGGTACACGACGCGGCCGATGCAGGTGGTGCGGATCGAGGATTTTTCGTTGGAGCAGGTGCTGTCGGCGGCGGAATTTCGCGGGAACTATGAAGTCGCGCTGGTGTTCTCGACGAAGTACGAACCGCAAAATTCGTCTTTGTTGCTGCGCGTATTGAGCCGATGGCCGAAGCTGGAAGCTTGGCAGCGCGAGTTGTTCAACTATCACCGCGATCTTCCGCCGGGCGCAATTGCGCAGATGCTTGCAGGCAAGATCGTTTTCGAGGACACAAAGAACGGTCAGTGGGCGGCGGTGATTGAGATGGAGAATCGTGAGATTCGGGATGCGCGGAATCTGTTGCCGTGAACGGAGCCTTACCAAGGTTTTGACCTGACTGCAACCCATTGCGTTGTCATCCTGAGGTCCGCGCTCTGTGCGGGCCGAAGGACCTATGCAACTGGCCGCTGTCGAGGCGCTGCATGCGAGTTGCATAGGTTCTTCGCGGCCAAGAACGCCGCTCAGGATGACAAGCATTGGACCACTGCGCTCTAGTTTTGCATCAAGTAGCACGAGTGGGTTTTGATTACGAGCCACACTTGTTTACCTGGCGCTAGTTGCAGCGAATCGCGGGCAGCCAGCGTGAGGTGAACTTCCATCTCGACGCTCCCGATCACTTCGCCGCAGTTGACGCGTGCCGAGACGATTACGTCGCGCTGTTCGAGCGACGTGATGCGGCCGGGAATCACGTTGCGGGCGCTTAATCCCTGCGGCGGAGAAATGGCCAGCAGAATATCGCCCGCGCGAATCCCGACGCGCAGTTTCGATCCCACGGCGGCGCGCACGAGCGGAGTCTCGATCAGCACTGGAGCGCCGGCGCCGTGAGCGGACGTTGCATCGCTCGCGACGCTGCCGACCATAATTCCGCAGGCCACGATTCCACACAGCATGGTCCCGCGTTCGGGATGCACGGCTTCGACGGTCGCATCGAAAATGTTTTCGAAGCCCGCCAACTGTGCGACGGTCTGCTGGCGCGGCGCGGTCATCACTTGGTGCGGCGTGCCTTGAGCCACGACGCGGCCGGCGTCGAGCATAAGCACGCGCTCGCCGAGAGCGAAGACCTCCTCGCGGCTATGTGTGACGTAGAGAATGGGAATGCCATGAGCTTCATTCCATGCGCGCAGGTCGTTGATGATCTTCGCCTTGGTGGGCGCGTCCAGAGCGGCGAGGGGCTCGTCGAGGAGCAGGACTTCGGGATCGGTAACCAGCGTTCGAGCCAGGGCGACGCGCTGGCGCTCGCCTCCGGAAATTTCGCGGGCGTTGCGCTGCGCCAGGTGATCCACGCGGAACGATCGCAGAATTGCCGACGTTCGTTGCTTGTGTTCTGCGTCCGGCAGCGGCTTCAATCCGTACAAGACATTCTGCTCGACGCTCATGTGCGGGAACAGGGCGAGGTCTTGAAACACATATCCCACGCGCCGTTGCGCAACCGGAACGCTCACGCGCGAGGAAGAATCGAACAGCACACGTTCGCCGACCGAGATGCGTCCGGTGTCGGGCTGAGCGAGGCCGGAAACGCAGTCGAGCAGCGTGGTTTTCCCGGCGCCCGATGCGCCGAACAGAATGGTGAATCCGGCGGCGGCATCGAAGGCAACGTCCAATGCGAAATCGGACTCAGCAGAGCCGAAGCGCTTGCGCACCGCCGCATGCAGATCGTTCATCGCGTCCTATTGTAGGGGATTGATTTATCGCTGGGATGTCGGCCGGGGATGAATCGCCAAGGCTTTGCGATTCAGACCGTATACCAGCGCGAGCAGGACGAAGCAGAGAACCAGCAGGACGAGCGCCGTCTGATTCGCGCCGGCATAATCGGAGGCCTGAACGCGATCATAAATGTCGATCGAAACTGTGCGGGTGACTCCAGGAATGTTGCCGCCCACCATGAGCACGACGCCGAATTCTCCCATGGTGTGGGCGAAACTTAAGACCGTGCCAGTAATCAGGCCGGGAACGGAGAGCGGAGCGATGACGCGAAAGAATGTGCGCCACGGCGACGCGCCCAGCGTGGCCGAGGCGGCGATCAGCTTGCGATCTACGCTGGAAAAGGATGCCGCGAAGGGCTGCACGGCAAACGGCAGACTGTAGAGAATCGATCCGATGACGAGACCGGCGAAGGTGAACGCGAGCGTGTGGCCGGTGAGGGAAATCCACCAACGGCCGAGCGGGCTGCGCGATCCGAGCGCGACCAGAACGTAGAATCCGAGAACCGTTGGTGGGAGGACGATGGGCAGGGCCACGACGGCTTCGACTAGAAATTTCCAGCGCCAGCGGGAAAAGGCGAGCCAGTAGGCGATGGGCAGGCCGAGCAGCAGAAGAATGAGCGAGACGGTGACGGCAAGTTCGAGCGTGAGAGCGAACGTTTGCCAGTCGATGGACATAGAGTTTTACCGGCTGGCGGGAGGAATGATTCCGTTCATGCGCAGATACTCGACCATCTGACCGTAGTGGTCGAAGCCGTGCGACGGGATCGACATCGCCAGGCTCAGGCGGGAAATGGATCCTTCGCCGAATGGGCTTTTCACCGCTTCCGCCATATTCTTGTCGTCAATTGTCGCGATGGCTTTGTGCACGTATTCGAACGATTCTTTCAGGTATTTGAGAATGTCAGCTTTGGAAGTGACGGAGGCCGGGCCGGATTCATCGCCGATGTCAACGGGAGGCTTCTGTTCCAGAAGCGCAGCTCCGAGTTCATAATTCACGGCGGCGACGTGCTTGATCTGCTGGCCGAATGTGCGGACGCCTTTGAATTCGCCGTTAGTGGGCGCGAAACCGAATTTCTCTTCCGGCATGGCTTCGGCGGCGGGGACGAATTCGTGCTCGAGATTACTGACGCTGCTGTCGAGTATCCGCGTGACGGTACGATGCTCGTCTTTTGGCTTGGTTGCCGAATTGGCCGGCTGAGCCGCAACCACGCTCGTCACCAGGACTCCGGACGCGAGCACTCTCAACACCGTTGCCGTTCGCATAGACCCTCCCGAAACTTTGCTCTTTAAACTTCTGCTCCTTCGGAACTCCACCATACCACCTGACGCGCTAGAGACTACGCCTCTTCAGAATTGGCTGCAAACGGCCATTCCGCCGACCTCCAGGCGCGAATCATATAGATCATAATTCCAGTCAGCAGAATCACGACGGCGTAACGCACCTCCCGCTGCCAGTTTGCGCGCTCAAACAGAATAAAAATAAATCCCAGGCTGGCGATCAAAGCCGGCAGCGGATACAGCCACATGCGAAACGGACGCGGCATATCGGGGCGGCGGATGCGCAGCACGATCAGTCCCAGTGCCTGGACCAAGAACTGCACGATAATGCGGATCACCACCAGAGCGGCGATCGCGTCCCGCAAGCGAAGAAAACAAAACGCGGCGGCCACCACGCCCAGCGCCGTCAGCGATACCGAGGGAAAGCGATACACCGGGTGAACTTTGGCAAAGGCGCGAAAGTAGTTCCCGTCTTTGGCGGCGGCATAGGGCACGCGCGAGTAGCCCAGCATCAACGAGAAGACCGAAGCGAATGCCGTCCAGATCACGAGGGCGGTGACGATTTGCGCCGCGCGGGCGCCGTAAAGTTTTTCCATGAACAGCGAGATCACATACAGCTTGCTGTTGTTCTGTGCGGCCTCGACCATCTCATGCGCGGGCACCACCGCCATGACGCAAATATTCATCACGATGTATAGACAGGCCACAAACAGAATGGAAAGCAGCAAGGCGCGCGGGATGTTCTTGCCGGGGTCTTTGATTTCATCGCCCAGAAAGCAGACGTTGCCATATCCCCAGTAATCGTAGGTGGCGATGGCCATAGCGCTGCCGAGTCCGATTAGAAAATTGTGCGACAAATGGAACGCGCCGGGAGGAAACGCAAACGCCTGTGCGGCATTGAAATGGGTGAGGCCGGCGAAAATGATCCACCCCATCGTCCCCATGACGCCAAGCCACAGAATTTTGGAAAGGCGGCCGATCACCGTGATGTTGCGATAGAGCAGGAAGACGGTGAACAGGCAGATGGCGACGGCCAGCGAAGTTCCAGGAGTGACGACCCAACTGACCTGCAGAGTTCCCGCCCAGGGCAGATGAAGCGCGGCGTCGTGCTGCGCGTATACGGTTTCGAGCGACGGCCAGAAATAGGCGGCGTATCCGGCCAGCCCCAGGCATCCCGAGGCAATGGAGAGTGGTGCGCTGAACGACAGTTGCCAGATGAACAGGAAAGAAATCAGCCGCCCGAGTTTTTTCGGTCCGTAGGCTTCGAGCAAATAGCGATACGAGCCGCCTGAGCCGGGCATGGCTGCGCCCAGTTCAGCCCAGACCAGGCCATCGCACATGGCGAACAGCGCGCCGAATATCCATCCCAACAAGGCTTGCGGACCGCCCATCGCGGCCACCACCAGCGGCATGGTGATGAACGGGCCCACGCCAATCATGTCGATCATGTTGAGCGCGGTGGCGCTCCCCAGCCCCATGCCGCGAATCAGACTGGGAGAATTGGAGCCGGATTCTGAAGAAGATTGCATTCGGGAGTGGGCGGTGGTCAGTGTTCAGTGCGCGTGCGTACGTAGTTGACTCTTACTGGCGACTGGGTACCGGCAATGGCTACTGCTTTTCATGTCCTGCGCTGAGCAGATTCACATACACGCGCACAGCGCCCGGCACGCCTGCGGGCAACTGCCGGAAGAAAGCGTATCCCGTGTAAATATACGTCCCCTTGCCGTAGTGGGCTACGAGTAACCCGCCTTTTTGCGCGCTCTCATTGGGATCATGGCAGGAGAGCAGCGGCGTGAAGTGTTCGTCCCACTGATCCATGAAATACAGGCCGCGTTCCTGCACCCATCCGTCGAAATCGTGCGCCGTGATGGTATTCGGGTAATGAAAGATCGGATCGTTGGGCGCAAGAATATCAACCGCCGCTTCTTCCACCGACACGCGTGCGCGGCTGAGCTGCGCGGGATAGGGAGTGAACTTGCCGCTATTAAAATCGCCCACACTCGCGTTGTACTGCACCACCAGAGTTCCGCCGGCAGAAACGAAGTCGAGCAGCTTCTTGTTATTGGCAACAACTTCCTTCTGCGTATCGTAAGCGCGGATGCCCAGAACGATGGTTGCGAATTTGCCGAGGTCTTCGCTTGCCAGTTTCTCCGGAGGGATCATCGTCACATCGAGGCCGGCCTGTTTGAGAACAGTCGGGATGTCGTCTCCCGCGCCCATGATGTAGCCGACCTTCAAATCGCGCGGCACCTGCACGTCGACCATGCTCACCTTCTGGCGGGCCGGCTGATAGTAATAAAAGCTGCCCAGATCTTCGCGGGTGACGAGTGTGTAGCCCTCACTGTAGTTCCAGCCACCATCGAGGACAGGCTCGGTGAGAACAGCGCGGATGGTCGCGCGCCCTTCCTGCAGTCTGGCAGGGAAGACCTTGAACTCAACATCCTGCTTCTCGCCTCGGTGTGTAAACTTCAGATCCTGCTTCGCGGGCTCGGAGCGCCATCCTTCCGGTAATTCGAGTCGTAGCACGCCGCCGGACAAGCGTGGGAGATTGCTGGTGACGCCGACCGTGACGGTGGTGGAGGATCCGTTATGAGTCGAGATCACCTGCGTTCCCGGCTCCAGTTCCACGGAAAAGGCGGGCACAATCGCCAGCGTACGGGAGCGCTGCTTGCCCGAGTCCTGCTTGATCGGGTCATCGACGAACGGCGTCACTACGGCAGCATCCATACCGTTTTGTATGTGCGTCGCTTCCGGTCTTGCCAGGGAATCTGGCAGAGAATATTCAACCCGAACGCGCAGCGCGGGCGGGGGAAAGGGAAGAGTCGCATATTTTTCCTGATCGATATGATTGATGCTCTCGGTGTCAGGATCATCGCGATGCCAGTAAGGCCGCGTGTAGGGCGTGTCCTGCGGGACGGTCATGCGAAAATCGGCGTGCAAGTCTTTCCCCGGCGCGATCGTCTCCGGCTTTTCTTTTCCGTAGCTGGTGTTCCATCCCGCACGCACTTCCATGCGGACAGCTTGGATTTCGAGTGGCAGCTTCGATCCGTTATGCAGGGTCACGTTGATCTGAAACTCTTGTCCTGGAGAAACCGCGGTCAGCGCATCAGATTCTTTCGGCACTTCGGCGGTGCCTCCCCCGACGGAAGAGACTTCGGCAGTCAAGCTGAGGCCGAGCGCGAGGTTCAGCGCGGTTTCCGCCTGTTGTTGCTTCTCGATGATGCGAGTGAGCAAGTTCACCTTAGCTGTGCCGCTGACTCGACTGTCGCGAACTTCATTTTCCGCGAGCCGCAGTTTCGATACGATCTTAGCCAGCGGCTCGACCGCCCCGGAAGAGTCTTTGCCTTTCGCAGCATTGCTGGCAGCGAAGACTAGCTTCGCAATTTCCGTGAGAGTCGCTCGCAGGCCGCCGAGTTCATTGCTCTCATTGCCCGCCACGTTGACCAGCCCCGGCAAGGTGGTGTCGATGCCGTCAAAGAAACTGGTTTCGTGGTCCGCCTTGATTGCCGCGGTCGGAGATTGAGGCGAAATCGGCAGAGCGGAAAGTTTGTAAAACGTAAAACGGTCGCCGGGGTCGACCGTCCAATTGGCCGCCCCCTGGGACATTTGGTGGCGAAGTCCTTCCATGGCGAACTGAATGTAGGACATGCCCAAGTCGTTGTTCTTGACGCCGGTGTTGAGCTTGACCGTCCAGTTCGCGTCTTCGCAGGTCATGGCGCCGAAGCCGCAGACGTTTCCGATGTAGAACTTTTTCGCCTGCCATGGCCGGAGGCCGGGAAAGCGCTTAGGATCGGCTGCGGCATAGAAAGCTTCTCTGGCCAGAATGCTCGAAGCCTGATGATGTCCGTGGCCGTCGCGCTCGGTGCCGGAAAAACGCGCGACCAACACGTCCGGGCGAAACGTTCGAATCACGCGCACCATGTCGGCGAGCGCGACGTCATGTCCGTTCCATTTGGAAAAAGTTTCGTCGGCGGTTTTGGAAAACCCGAAATCGGCCACGCGCGAAAAGCGTTCCTGCACCCCATAGTACTGATCCGACGCAAGCAGTTCCTCGCTGCGCAATACGCCGAGGACGTCGGAGAGATTGCTGCCGATTTTATTTTGTCCGCCTTCGCCGCGATTCAAGGTCATCAGCAGCGTGCTCACGCCGTGGCCGCGGGCTTCGAGAGTGAGCATGCCACCGTCTTCATCGTCGGGATGGGCCACGACCTGCATGAGCCGCACTGAAGTGGAAAGGCGCAGGAGTTCGAGACGCAAACCTGCCATGCCTTCATCCTGCGGAATCTCGGGCGGAACGCCCTGGTAGGCCAATCCCGGAGGATCGGCCAGAGAACGGTCGGGGAAATTATCCGATTGCGAGGAGCGCGAACCTGGCTGTTTTGGGACCGGCGGGTTGGCCGACTTGATTTTCTGCGAGAGCGCGATTGAACCAATCGCAACAAAAAGAAGAAAGAGAGCAAGAGTTGATATGAGGTAAGAGCGCTCGCGGCGCCCCACGCCTCGCGGGCGGCTGCCAGATCCGGAATATCTCACGCTACAAGGATGGGGCCTAAGGCGCGTTTGACGCAAATTCTTTCGTCAAAACAACCGCCGTTTGCCTGTTCCCAGTTGCCAGTTTGCAATGCGGCCGGCGCGGGCGAGACGCGTCCGACGGTCATGACGTTGGATTGGGAATCTACTGCCGTCCTTCCTGAAACACGGCCTGGCAGTTGCTGGATGCGGTCAGGACGTCGTTGAACGCGGTCTCTTTCCGCAGGTCTTTCAATAAAGGATCATCCAGCAGGGCGGAATGGGCGCAGTAGTTTTGCTGCACGGCGGCTTTAAGCAAGCGCAGCGCCGGCTCGTTCTGGCCGCATGCCGCCATGAGCGCGCCCACGTGATACCAAGTTTCCGGATCGGCTTCGGTCATAACCGAGGTTTCGGTGTCGTGGACAATCTTTGCCAGATCGGCGGGACGTTGCGCCGCGGTGCAGGCCTCCATGAGTTCGCGATGATAGAAAACGGCCTTGCCCATATTCTTCGCGGCCTGGCGCGCTTCGGCGACATTGCCCTCGGCGAGATAGATATAAGGGGCGACCCAGGCCGCCCATTCCGATCCGGCGTCGAGGTGCATGAAATCCATCGCGCGATCGGTCTTGCCCATTTCCAGGAACGACCACGCGCAGGAGCGGAAGGCAAAGTTGCCGGGATCGAGCTGACGCGCGGCATTGCACTCTTGAGCGGATTCATCGAGTTTGCCGGCGTAACGGTAGACGTAGGCGAGGGCAAAATGAGCGTCGGCGCTTTGCGGACGGCGTCTTACCAGATCGGTGGCAGCATCGTAGGCGCGGCCCAGTTCGCCGCGCTCCACGCGATTGGTGATCAGGTTACTCGCCGCCATGATCCGGTTGGGATCGAGCGTGACCGCGCGTTCATACGCCGCGTTTGACTTCTGGAACATTTCCTCGCCGCCCCCGCCAATCGTGGAGTCGAAGTAGTAGCGCTGGCCCAATGCTTCCCAGGCGGGCGCATAAGTCGTATCGATGGCCACCGCCCACTCCAGCATTTTGATGGCTTCCTTGTTGGGCCCAGGATCGTGGGGTTGGGCGACGCTGCGCAGGTAGAAGTCGTAAGCTTCCTGATTCTTTGGCTTCGAGGCGGTTTCAATGGCTCCGCCGCCGCCAAGAATCGGAAGCAGGCCGTGCTGGATTTCGTTCTTTAACTTGTCCTGCAGGCCGATGAAATTATCGGCCTTTTCGTAGACGGAGCTCTGCCAAATCAGGCGGTCCGTGGGAACGTCGATCGCCTCCAGTGTCACCGTCATCTGATCGCCCTGCTTCATGAAGTGGCCCTGCAGCAGGCGGCCGACACGCAATTCCTGGCCGACTCTTTTCGGATCGAGGTCGAGCGCGACGTATCTGCGAGTGATTGATGAAGGGCGCACCTCGAGGGTTCGCGAGTAGGTCAACACGCTGGTCAGTTCATCGGAGAGGGCAAAGCGCAGGTAGTCGATGTTGAAATCGCCGTTCATGTTCTGCAGCGGCAGCACCGCGATGGCGTTGCGCTGTTCGGCGTTGGCGACCGCGCGGTGCTGATACCACCACACTCCCACCACCGTCAGCACGGTCACCAGCAGCGCGGCTGTTCCGATCAGCAGATAGGTTTGCACCCGGGAAGTATTTCTGCCAAAAGTCTTGCTGGGCGCGCGCAGCAGCCTGGTAGTGGCGCTTCCGCTCTTGACCTGTCCGGATTCGGTCTCACGCTTGAGCAGCGCCAGGTCCGACTTCATTTCCGCCGCGCTCTGGTAGCGATGGTTGCGGTCTTTCTCCATCGCCTTGCCGATGATGCCTTCCAGTTCGACAGGAATCTTGGGGTTCAATTCGCGCGGCGGAACCGGCTTGGAGTGCAGCACGGCATCGAGCGTCATCAGCGAATTGTTGCCGGCGAACGGCTTCTTGCCGGTGGACATCTCATACAGAACCACTCCGAAGGAGAACAAATCGCTGCGCGCGTCGACGGTCTCGCTGCGCGCCTGTTCGGGAGACATATATACCGCGGTGCCGGGAATGACGCCGACGGCAGTCAGGGAATTGTCGGCGCCGGCATCGTCTTCGGTGCCCACGTTGTGGACGAGCTTGGCCAACCCGAAGTCGAGCACTTTGACCTGGCCGCTGGGGGTGAGAAAAATGTTGGCCGGCTTGATGTCGCGATGGACAATGTTCTTGGCGTGCGAGGCGACCAGGGCGTCGGCCACCTGCACGCCGACCTCGAGAACTTTCTCGGGTTCCATCGGATGGCCGCCGATGTGCTGCTTCAGGCTTTCACCGTCCAGCTTTTCCATCACGATGAAGGGATGGCCGTTGCTATCTTCAATGCCGTGGATGGTGCAGATGTTGGGATGATTCAGTTGCGAAGCGGCCCGCGCTTCTCGTATGAATCGCTCCAGCGTCTTAGGGTCGCCAGTAAGGTTGTCCGGGAGGAATTTCAGCGCGACGTGGCGGCCGAGTTTCAGGTCTTCGGCTTCATACACCACACCCATACCACCGCCCCCCAGTTTGCCGAGGACGCGGTAATGGGATATCTGCTGACCGATCATAAAACGAGATTGCGCTCGGCGGTAATGTTAGGCCCGCAGCCGAATGCGGGTCAACTGCCGTCGTTCCCGCCGAATGTCAGGGCGCGCTGTGACTTCTCCTGCTAATGAGAGGACGTCAGCCTGCCGAAGGTTGGTTTCATTGCCATGTACTTGGTATTGGTGAGTTGGTGAAGTTTGCCCTCGCTGTCCACGGTGAACATCTGGTATTCGCCGGTCCACATTTCACACTTGGGGCGTTCCTCACCCACGGCGATAAACTGCGGGCCTACGCGATTCAATGCGGAGAATGCGATGGTCTTGCCATCGAGCGACCAGGCAGGGAAGCAGAAGTCCTGGCGCTTGGAGAAAATCAGCCGATGCTGCTCGGAGCCGTCGGCTCCCATCAGAAACAGCGCGGGATGTTCGCCTTCGCGATCCGAAACAAACACGATGGCCCCGCCGTCGGGGGCCCACGCGGGCGCGGATTCTTCGGCCTTGTTGTTGGTCAGGCGACGCACGTTTGAGCCGTCGGAGTTCATAGTGTAGATCTGAAACTTGCTATCGCGGTTCGAGGCGAAAGCGATCTGCCTGTCGTCGGGAGACCATGACGGAGAAACGCCGTGTTCGGCCAGCCGCTTCATGTTCGAGCCCTCAGGATCCATTACCCAGATTGCCGGATTGCGGCTGGGGTGCGTCAGGGCAAAGCTGTAAAACGCGATCTTCCGGCCATCATGCGACCAGGTGGGGCCGCAGGAATCTCCGGTGGTGATCTTGGTAATCTGTTTTTCGCCGCTGCCGTCGGCATTGACCACATAAATCTGCGAATAGATATCGTTGCGCAGGGAGCAGAAGGCGATCCTGCTGCCATCGGGAGAGACCGAAGGATCGTAGCCGTTGATATGCAGGTCGGTGATGCTGCTGCCGTCCAGATTCATGGTGGCGAGCAGGTTCATCTTCGCATCTGAGGCTGCGCGGAAGTCCATTCCGGGATCGTCGACGGAATGGATGGCTCCGCCGATCGGGTCAGCGGAGTCGTGCTTCATCGACGAGCGGATGGTGATCACCGGATCGGGCCGCACAAAGACAATCTTCTCAGCCGGCTTGGCTCCCGTCTGGGAAAACGCCGCCGCTGCGCATAGAAGGACGGGAATCTGGATCGCTCCGGGTAAGCGCTTCATGGTCTGCCCTCCCGTTCGAGGCAGAAGTTTATGTCAACTTTAGCTGCTTGTCACATCAAAAATGGGTCGTCAATTAGTCCACAGCCCGGAGATGAGAGAGGATTGGAAGGCTGGTAGAGTTGATATGATTCCCAGATGTTGCACCTGCTCCTTCAGGCCAAGAAACGGAGTACAAGTCAGCGTCTGTTCTTGATGCTCCGGCATCTGGGGGCTGCGGGATTGTTCGTCCTGGCTATTATCGATGGTTCCCCCTTGCCGACCTTCGGGGGCCCGGACATTCTGACTGCCGTTTTCGCCGCCGCTCACAGCCAGCTCTGGTACGAATACGCGGCCACTGCCACCGCCGGCTCCGTGATTGGCGCCTACCTGACGTTCCGGCTGGCGCGTCAGGCGGGATCGGCCTACCTCGACCAGAAATTCAAAAAGAGCTGGCTGTCGAAGTTTCTGAAGATTTTCAAACGTCACGGAACGGTAACTCTGTTCGCCTCCGCGATGATTCCAATCCCGACGCCGACCAGCATGTTTTTCGCGGCGGCTGGAGTTTCCGATTATCCGAAGGGAAAGTTTGTGGCGATTGTCGCGGTTAGCCGCGCGGTTCGCTACTTCACCATCGCATTTCTGGCCGCGCATTACGGGCGTCATTTTCTGCGAGTCTTGCGTCATCCCAGCCAACATTGGGGATGGTGGGCCGTATTCGGGGTTCTTACCGTCGCATTGATCGTCGCCGGAATTATCATGAACCGCCGGTTCGCCGCCGTGCCTGCGGAGTAGCGTCTTCGATTCGTCAGGCGGAGATTCCGACCAGCTACTCGACAAACAATCCCGCCGACGCGCCCACCCACTCCATGTTCTTGTTGTAATCGACGCCCATCTGCAGGCCGCGGCCGGTGCGGATGATGGTGAGCGCCGGAGTGAGTTCGTCGAGCCAGATATACATGACGCGAACCTCGGCCTTGGTGATGCCGTGCGGAGTTTCGATCACCGGCTCGAAATTCAGCCGCTCCTGCAGGATGTAATACGGGCGCTTTTCGACCGGGATCGCAGTGATGTCTTCTTTTTTCGGCGCAATCACCACGCCCAATCCGGCGAATGAGTAGAGCGGCTTGAGAGCGTAGTTTTCCAGGTCGGCGGGAATCGCGTCGATCTGATCGAGGAACCACGTCTTTGGAACCGATTCGTGCTTGAGATAAGGAATCGAGAATTTGCTGATGCGGAAATACCAGTTGGGATGGCCGGCCCACTCCACGTCGAGGTCGTCGCGCCAATCAAAGGCCAGCTTCACGTTCTTGCGTTCGAGTTCGTCGACGATGGCGCGGTTGTAGATGCGCCGAATCGGGATGCGCTTGCCCTCGCGCTCGTAATAAAGACGTGAGCCTTCTTTCTTGATGCCGACGATGTCAACGGTGCGCACACCCAGCATTTTTTCTGTCAGCAGGAAATCGGCCAACGTTTTCTGATGCAGCGGGTCGATCTCCATCAGGATGACGTTTTCGGGATCGTGCGTGCCGACGATTGCTCGGTGGAGAAGGTCTCGATAAGATTCAGATTCGAGACCGCTCAACAGATATTTCAGTCTGCCGGAAGCCGGAAGCCGAAAGCCGGAAGCCGCGTTCAGTCCATACACATCGATGTACGCCTCGGCCAGCGGCGGCTGATAGGCGTAGAGGGAAGGGAAGGCCTGCAGTTCGACCAGTTTCGGTTGCAGTTCGCCCTTCGCGTCGCGGACCAATCCGAAATCGACCTGCACAAACATGGGATTCGGCGACTCATTGGGAACGTTGAATTCTGCCGGAACGGCAGCGTCGGATTTGGCGCGATAGGCGGGATTGTCAACAAGCTGCCGAATCAGATCGCCGCCGGCGGCGGCCATGCGGTCGAGCAGTTCTTTGGGAAAGAAGCACGGCGTCTCGTTCAGGCGAAACTCGACGTGCGTTCCGCAAACCTGGTCGACGTGGCGCAGAAAGGCCTGATATTTCTCGGGAGTGAAGCGCTCGTTGAACTGCCTGCGGAGCGAGGGAATCATAGCTCGGCAGTATGCCGGGTTTATCCGCGGATGTCCATGCTTTGAATCAGGCCGTCTTCGATGCGATAGGCGTGAATGACCATGCGATCGAGAAGCATTTTGCCGGAAAGATCGCGCACCACCCGCTTCAGGAGAGCAACATCATGATCGCTTGGGTGACTCATGTTGGGCGACTCATGCCTCACCGGCTGATTCCCCGGACGAGTGCGTCCGGGCTACGTCTGGCTGGTCGCGTCAGCGGATACTACGCTTCGATCAGGAATTTCCCTTCTTGCATGATCTGCTGATCGTCGACCCAGATGTTGAACTTGCGGCCCACAACGTCGATGTGCGTGGTGGAATCCCACTGTGCGCCGGTGTGCGCGCCGTAAGGATTGCCGAAGGCGATGTGCACGCCGGGATATTTTTCATCCTGCAGAATTTCGCCGATCAGATCCTTCAGGCCAATATTCGTTCCGATGGCAAACTCGCCCACGCGATCGCTGTTCTCGTCGGTGTGCGTGTACTTCCAGAAATCGTCTTCGAGTTCGTAATTGTCGGAGTGAGCTTCGGTGAGGCGATTGCCCTTCACATGCACGGTCAAAGGATTCTCTTTGAGACTGCCGAATTTCGCGCACAGATAATCGCCGACCACGCCATCAATCACGAACGTGCCGTTGACTTCGCCGGGAGTAGTGAAGATTTCGCCGCCGGGCAGATTGCCCCATTTTTCCGGAGTAATAATGCCGCTGGTCTTGAGCCATTTGTAGTTAGAGTTCAGGTCGGCGGTCAGGTCGGTGCCGGCGGCCGTGGTGGCGCGAACCTTTTTTGCTTTGCGCACCATCTCCACCACTTTCTGGCTGAGTCGGTCGACGCGCTGGAAATCCGCGCGCATGCCTTCGAGCATGATCTGACGGTTGATGTTGACCATGTGCGCGTGGCGAATCTTGCGGCGGTTGACCACGTCGGTCATCTGAATGCGCGAGCGCAGTTCGTTGCGCTGGGCCTGCATGGCGAAGATGGAAACCTGGCTGGTTTCCAGATCGTCGGCAATGATCTGCGGAAAGTCCGCCAGCGGCCGCGGCGCCTGCTCTTCCATCACCCAGGCATGATAAGGCGCGCCCAGTTTTTCGAGTTCCGCCGCAATAGCGGCCGCGATTTCGATGGTCGCCTCATCGGTGGTCAAGCAGACTTTTTCCGTCGGTTGTATGCGCAGGCAGACGTGTACCGCGTTGTATGCGCCCGGGGTATATTCGGGATCGAAGGGAATGTTTTGAAGTTTGTGATTGGAGCCGTTAGGTTTACTCATTATCCGACTTTTCTGATGGCGGCAGGTTCTTCTTCCAGCCCCGCTTGCGTCTCCTCAATAATGTAATCGACCACTTTTTTCAAATCTCCAGTTTCGGCGAACACGCGCAACTGGCGGTCGGCGCCGCTGCCGGTTTCCAGGATGTTGTGGATGTACTCAATTTCCTCGCGCGAGTCGAGTTCATCGACCACATCGTCTACAAAATCGAGATACTCGAGCACCAGATCGCGCGCCGGGACTTCCGTCTGCTTGCCGAAGTCGATCAACTTGCCCTCAAGCCCGTAGCGCGAGGCCCGCCATTTGTTTTCCATGATCAGAGCGCGGCGATACAGCCGGAAGCCCTGATTCGCTGAAAAGAGCTTATGCAGTTTGACCACAGTCGCCTGGATCAGCGCGGCCAGCGCGATCGACTCATCGGCGCGCATGGGAATGTCGCATACCCGGAATTCGATGGTGTTGAAGAATGGATGGGGGCGGATATCCCACCAGATTTTCTTGGCGTTGTCGATGCAGTTGGTCTTGACCAGCAGCTTGATGAAATTTTCGTACTCGCCCCAGCTGGGAAAGTAATCGGGAATGTTGGTGCGCGGAAACTTGTCGAACACTTTGCAGCGGTAAGATTTCAGCCCCGTGTTCATGCCCAGCCAGAAGGGCGAGTTGGTCGAAAGCGCAAGAATGTGCGGCAGAAAATAGCGCGCATGATTCATCATGTGGATCGCGGTTTCGCGATCCTCGATGCCGATGTGCACGTGCAGGCCGAAAATCAGATTGGCGCGCGCCACCAGTTGCATATCTTCGACAATGTCTTTATAGCGCTGGTCGGGATGAATCTCCTGCGTGCGCCAGTCGGAAAAAGGATGGGTCGCGACCGAGGCCACGCGCAGCCCGTTCTCGCGGGCCAGGCGAATGATGTTACGCCGCAGATCTTTGACCTCGGCCTTGGCCTCTTTGATGTTCTTGCAGATTCCCGTCCCGACCTCGACCACGGACTGGTGCATCTCGGCCTTCACCCGCTCCTGCAGGACCATCTTGCCCTTTTCCAGGAGTTCGACCTGAATATGAGACCGCAGATCGCGGGTTTCCGGATCTATGGTCTGATACTCTTCTTCAATTCCGATCGTGAAAGTCGGTTGCATAAGAAATCACGTGTGGCGCGGGCAGCCTTCGACAAGCTCAGGACATGCCTGCCGCGAAAGTCTCAGCCAGGAATATCTGAGCCCGAGTATCCGCCCATGGCACGGTTTGCGAAGGTCGCGCTAACAATCCGTACCAGTATATCAATGGAGAAGAATCCGCCTAGAGTACTTTTTAGCTGCTTTCGTTCTGCGTAATCCGGGCCTTGACGATCTTCTTCACCAAGGCCGCAGGCAAGGGCGCGTCCAGTGGGAAGTGGAGTGTGCCTTTGGAGACGCGGAAAGTTGTGAGTTCGCCTTTGAATTTGTCGAGCACCGACGATCCTAACGGGAAGAGGCTGCAATGATCTTTGAATGCAGCCAAGGCCACTAAGCCGCGTTTGTAGCGGAATGTAGGAATGCCGTAGCTGAGGACTTCAGTCGTTTCTTTCGGCACGGTCGACCGAATGACCGCACGCATCTTGTTCAGCGTGGAACGAGCCGGTTCGGGCACGCGGGAGAGATATTCATCGACGGTTTTCGGTTTCGCATTCTTCAAACGCATCTGTCGTGCGGACTATCGTGCAGCCTTGACGGCTGGCCCGGCCAGCAGGGACGCCCAGTGCAATTCTTTTGCCGGATTTGCCCCGCTCTGAGCCATCTTCACTGCCATTTCTGCGACGGCATCGACGAACCAGTCGAAGTTTTCCTGGCCGACGGAAGTGACTTCCGCATCCGGCGCCGGATTCAGGAAGTCGATCGCGTAGGGAACTCCGTATTCCACCGCGAACTCAACCGTATTCAGGTCGTAGCCGAGCGCGCGGCACAATGTGAGCGCATCTTTTTCCATGCGGTCGCGCAGCGCGGGCGATGACGGCGGCGGATTGCCCTTTACATAGCGCTCATGATGGGGCGCCTTGGGGTCGTACTTCATGATGTGGACTTTTTCCCGGCCCACCACGTAGCAGCGGTAATACTCTTCGAACTCCACGCTGCGCTGCAGGGTCATGCACAGGTCGCCGGTCTGGTTGTAGTGATGAAAGAGTTCTTCGGGCGAATGCACCTTGTAGACGTGCTTCCATCCGCCGCCGGAATAAGGCTTGAGGAACGCCGGGAAGCCGACGTAGTCGAAAATCTCCTGCCAATTCAACGGATAGATCAGGTTCCGCATGGAGCGGTCGGTGGTTCCCTCGGGATGCTTCTGATGCGGCAGGATCACCGTGGGCGGAATGGCCACGCCCAGTTTGTCCGCGAGCGCGTAGTTGAAGAACTTATCGTCGGCGGTCCACCAGAAGGGATTGTTGACCACGATCGTGCCGTGCAGCACAGCGTTCTTCAGCCAGGCACGATAGAACTGAATGTCCTGCGAGATACGGTCGATGACGACGGCATATTTCTGCGGCTCATCCATGCGGATGCCGCCGATCTTAACGAATTCCGCCTCCACGCCGTCGACCTTCATGGAGTTGATCTTCTCCACCACGGCGGGGGGAAACGTATTTTCCATTCCGAATAAGATTCCGATTTTCTTCACGACGCAATCTCCATTATGAATTCTTTAAGACTTGTCATCCTGCCTAAAATCTTGTCATCCTGAGCGAAGCGAAGGGCCTATGCATTTCTTTCGCCAAACCGCGAGCGACCAACCACCAGCGGCCAACGACGCCTCAAAAATACTTCGACGCCATCCGCTGCCATAACGGCCAGTCGTGCTTGGAATTGTCATTGTAAACATCCAGCCAGTGCGGCACGCCTTTGCCGTTGAGCATGGCCGAGAACTTTACGTTCTGGTCCAGGCACATATCCCAATCCGCCGAGCCCAGCACTATTTTCATCTGCCGGTAGCGGCTCAGGAACCAATCGTCGGTCAGGTTGGGCAGAAAATCCGGAGGATTGTTGAAATAACAATCGTTGTCGTAATACCCGTCGAGAAATTGATGAATGTCATAGGCCCCGCTCATGCTGATGCAATGGGTGACCACATCAGGATGCCTGAGGGCAAAGTTTACCGCATGATATCCGCCGAAGCTGCATCCGGTCACGGCGAGCTGCCAATTGGGATTTTTCCAGCGGACGAAGGGCAGGAACTCGTTCAGAATATAGCGTTCGTACTGCATGTGGCGCAGCACGCGCACGCGCGGATGAACGTGTTTGTTGTACCAGCTCTCCAGGTCCACGCCGTCGGGGCAGAAGACCTGCAGTTCGCCGCGTTCAATCTGCGGCCCCACTGCGCCGACCATGCCGCGGTCTTCATACTCAAAGAACTTTCCCATGGATGTGGGAAAGACGAGCAACGGCATGCCGGCGTGGCCGAAGACCAGCGCCTCCATATCTCGATGCAGTTCCTGGCTATAGCCTTTGTGAAATTCGCGATTCATGGAATGAGTTCGTTTGTCGAATCCGGGAAATCGCCCGGACAGAATACGCTCCGGGCTTCGCTTTTTGCAGACCAAGTATCTTACCCGAAGGAAGGCCGAAATCCCTAGAGCTGTCTCGGCCGCGTGGTGCATCAGTTTGAATTGCATCGTGGGTCGGCGTCATTCCGACGGCCCGCGTTTTCACTAGCGGGCCGAGGAATCTCCCATAGTAGGGCCTGTGGATTGGGAGATCGCTCTCTCCGCCTGAGAAACGGCTACGCTCGGGATGACGCCATCTTGGCAAGAATTCAAACTGATACACCACCCTCGGCGGGTCAGCGATTGCTGCGGCGAAGCACACAAGGGCTGCCTGCAAGCGAACGGGAAGCTTCGTGCGCTTGATGCCCAGTCTCAGCCTGATTCTTCGGTTGAGATTGCGGGCGCTATTTCGGTTTCTGGTACCAGTAGATCGCAACGGCAACCAATACGACCGTAATGACCCAGAGAACGATATCTTTCGTGCGGTTTTTTTCTTTTGCTTCTGCCATAGCGGAGCACCAGCATACATGAAATTGGGCGCTAGCGCGTTTTTTTTTCGCTGCCCCAGTTTACGGTTTCGCGCCCGCGCTGCCCTGGCCAGACCGCGTGTAGCCGGTAAATTTCAGGATCTCGCGCAGATGAATGGATTCGGCGCGGAAGGTCAGCGTGTCGTCGACTTTGGCATAGGCCGGGAACCAGAACCCATCCACCAACTGGCGGTAGCCGACGAATGTGGGACGAACATCGAGCGGGCGATGCTTCTTCGGTTGCACCTGATCGGGCACGCTCTTGCCGCACAGCTTCACGATTTGAAAATCGCGATTGTCGACCCATATGCGTCCCGAAAAATAGCGTTTGCCTTTCTCTTGTTTTTTCGGCTCTACGTGGAAAACGTAAGTGTCGAGATCGTCCACATGCATCTGGCCGGAATAAGTCAGGTTGTACTCGGGGACTTGATCGCTGGTCAGAATCCAGGGCATGAAGCGGCGGACGTCGTCGATGTCGTCGGCCGTGAGTTGAATGCCGCGCAAGGTGGACTGTTCGGCGAAGGTGACCTTTTCCTGCCTTTTGCCTTTGTCGTCGAAGGACACGGTGGTGACTTCGTGCATCTGGCCATCGACCGCAGATTTGTCATTCAGCGTCTGGATCAGCATGTCTTGCGTGTAGGTGTAATGCGAGCGCGCGTCGCGGACTTTGTTTTCCCCGGCGCCGAATTTCTGGATGATCTCCGCCGCCGTAATATTCTTCGGCGGAGTCGAATCGAGATCGCCGTTGCCGGCGTTGCAATCGGTTTGCGCAATGGCTGCGGGCATGACTATGCCCACTGCCAGGGACAAAATCGCGGCGGGCATCATGCAATGGGAAATCCTTCTCCAGCATCGATTCGGCGGGCCACTAGTCATCGTGAGGCTCATGTTGTTCATTTTGTTTTCAGCTGTGCGTGATTCAGGCGAACATACACCCCGGAAAGAGCGGAGCGCAAACCCGAACTTCCCTGAAAGTGCAATGTGTTGCATGCGCGGCTTGAGATCGCTCGTAAACCATAGAATGCGGGAACATTAGATTGGCCAATGTGGTGCACCTTGGCCACGGGGGATTGGAACGCTTATGAAAACCTTCATTCTCGCCGCGCTGCTGTTGTGCGCGGCCGCAGCCTTCGGACAAGCCAGCACTGGCGGTGCGGTTCACGTGCAACCGCTGCAGTTTGATAACAATCCGCAACACGCCGAGCGCAGGCCGATGGCCAGCGAACAGCCGTTGGTAGGCGCCGGTGGGGACACTTACAGCTATGCCCAGGGAGAACGCCCGCTGTGGGAGTTTGGCCCGGTTTCTCAGCCCATACCGCTGGGCGACGTGGCCCGCGCCTATCGCAAGCAGAAAGAGACGGCAAGGAAGGCGCAATTCGTGTTCGAAAAGCAAGGCTCGTAGCCTGAAGCAGGGCCCTGACTGAAGCGGATCACCGCTCGATCGAGTGCCGGAGTCTCGGCGCCTGGGCCTTGTGATTCGGGCCATCGGCCTCGGCTTTTCACGCGGCTCCAGCTTTGCGCTCATCATTCGCCAATCCCTGCACAAAACGATTCCACCCGTCCCGGCATCCCACAACATACAATTAGACTTCTTAAGAATAACCGCCGCGGCCGTTAGCCGCTGCTGGTTTACTATTGCCCAACATCTACCCAACAAGGGAGGAATCGCAGGGATGAAGCTCTGCAAGACTTATCTGGTCGCGGTGTGCTTGTTTTTCATGGTGGTGGTTCCGGTTTATGCTCAGCGAGGAAGCTTGGCAGTCGATGTGGGTCAGACCTCCGACAAGTTCGGCTCACAGCCAACGGATAACGGTTTGGAGCTGGACATCGACGGCCAGGTTGCCATTCTCAAGGGCAATCCCAAGACCGGCCGGCCGGCGATTGTAGCCGGAGGTGAAATCCGCCTGCCCGACGACACCGCCAATCACGCGCGGGAATACGCATTGTTTGGCGGGCCCGCGTTCCCTTACCACGATTGGGTGTTCAGCCTGCACGCGCAGGTTCATCAACTCGATCTTCCGGTCGCTTTCATTGACGATCAATACTTTGCTCGTGACCGCTTCCGGCTGCTGGAAATTCCTGGGGTGATCCGCTACAAATTTGCAGGCGATAAGCGCGCCTACGTCGAGGTGCAGGGCGCGCCGGAGTTCACGCCGCATTTTCATAACTCTACCCAAAACCTGGCGCCGTTGCCCAATCCCAATTTTGATCACGGATATTTCATTCGCGGAAGCGCCGGCTACAACTTCAAATGGTGGTACGCCAAAGTGACCTACGAAACCCGCTACTTCAAGTTTCTGGCGAACCCCAACAATCCCAACGGCCTGTACAACTGGCGCACGAACATGGCGACCGGAGGAGTCGGTTTCATTTTCTGATCGCTTTCCCAGAGCCGGTTTCTGGGAGAAGACGCGCCTGTCACGCGGCTGTGAAGATCGAGTATTGGTGCGTGCCCGCAATCCTGGTGAAGCATACGCTCTCGTTCAGTACCGGCTCGAGTTGCGGATTGTGGTAGAGCAAATACACCGCCCTTGGATCTTCGTGCAAATTCTGCCGCAGGTTTTCCATCGCGCGGCGCAGCCCGGATTCCGGGAAAGGGTTGAACAGATAGATCAGGAGCGGGCCGTCGGGAAAGCGGTACGTCGTGGCATCGGCGCAGATCGATTCCAGCGCGAAGCACTGCTGGGACCCGCTCCTGTAAGCGGCCAGGTTCTGCTGCGCGATGGCGTTGAGGTTGGGAAGAAGCTCCACGCCTACGATGCGGCGGAATGGATAGTCAGAGGCCATCAGAAGCGCGCGGCCCTTGCCGGAACCGAGATCGATGAAGGTAAATTGCGCAAGGTTCAGGTGCGCGTGCCCGCGAAGCATATCGAGCATCTCGCGAAACACAGCCGGATCGGTTGGCTGATACGGAGAATGAAAGGCCCCGAGCAGCCGGTCTCGCCAGCCAACCGCGCCGCTGGTGGTGTTGACGCGAAAGTCCCAGTCGTACTCGGCGTCACCGAAACGCGTTTTCAGGCGCGATGGCCGGGAATCCAGAACGAACTCCCAGAGCAGGATCGCAAGGTCGCGCGTGGCGGCGAAACGGCCGGACCTGCGGGCTCGTTCGCTCCAATAATTTCGAGCTGTCAGAAGAAGACTTGGGCGCTCCACTCGCCGCTTATGATATGGGAGTTTCGCCCGGCCGGGTGTGGAACTTAGGAGGTCCCGGTTTGTAGCCGGGAGGCAGTCCACGGGAAATGAATGGGAAATCGTCGGGATTGGCGACCAGCACACGGCCGTCGATGGTCAAGTCGTAGGCATTGCCATCCGGATCGACCGGAATTCCCTGCAGGTGTTCGGCCGAGGCGAGCTCCCACATGCTGGTCGGCAAGCGCGCTTCGCGTCGGTTGAAGCGAGCCACCGCAATCTGCAAGTTGGTGACGTCTTCATCCACCTTGATGGCTCGCAAGTGCTCGATCGCATTCTGGCGGATGTTGGCGTCCTGGCTGGTTTGGTAAGCCGCGGTCCACAGCATGCGTGCGGTGGCGAAGTCTTCCGCGTGCTCGGCCATCTGCGCGGCCAGCACTTTGAGAAACGGATGTGCATCCGGAAGTTTTGACCCGCGCGCGAAAACTTCTCCCGCCTTCTTGTAATCGCGCAGCTCGGTGTAGTAAACGAAGCCGAGGTCGTAGTACAGATGCCACTCGTCGGGATTGTGCTCGATTCCGTATTCCATCAATTGAATCGCGCGTTCGGGCTGGCCGGCGCCGTTGGGAGGCGCGGGCGCCAGAAAACTCGCGCCGAACTGATAGGCGGGAATCAGATGAGGGTCGAGAGTGGTCGTGATCGACAGCAGCGGCGCGAGTTCGCTATAAGAACGCTCTTGCAGATAGTGGCGATGTCCGAAGTACTGCACCGCCCGCGTCCAGTAAATGCAGGCCATCAGGCCGTCGAAACCCAGGCTGGCGCGCTTCACCAGTTTGGGTGAGCTGATATACAGCGAATCGTCGACGATCGTGCGCGGGCGAATCTTGTCGATGTGCGACAGCAGCAGAACGCAGCTCGCCATTGAAACCGCCAGAACGGTCGCGGCAACCATCGTGGTCTGCTGCCGGGACGTCACTTGAGATTCCTTCGCTCGAAGATCAGAACTGCGCCGCTGAGCGCCATGACCGTATAGAACACTGCATACAGCGTATTTTGCAGGATTAGTTGTCCGCCGACGGGGTGCTGATGCGCCACGCTGCTGATCACGTTCAGGGTGGAAAAGTTGGGAACCAGATAGGCCGCCGCAGTCGCGATCCAGCGGGTGAGTCCGTGGGTCATGGCGGCAAATCCGCGAAGATCGTCGGCGAAGCTGCCGATGACGAACAGCGAAAACGCAAACACGGCGGAAAGAAGCGGCGAAGAAAACGAGGAAAACAGCAACGCCAGCGAGCAGATGATCAGGAATTCAAGAATGATGAAATACAGCGCGACCAGAATCATGGCGTCGGCAGCCGCGAACTTGTGCGCGACATAGAGCAGCGCGGCGAAGACTCCGATGGCCATGAAAAATGCATTCACCACCAGCGTGGCGGCGAGCCCGAAGAATTTTCCGACGATAAACTCCCAACGCCGCACCGGACGCGACAAAACCGTATAGAGCGTGCGCTTCTCGATCTCCTTCGAAACCAGTCCGATGCCGATGAAGATGGCGATGACCACTCCGAACAAAGACACCGCCGCCAAGCCGAGGTTGACTACGACCAGCCGTTCGATTTCGATGGAGATCTGCCCCACGAAAATCGCGGCTCCGGAAAGCAGCAGCGCAAAGGCGATCAGGTTGTAGAGCACGCGGTCGCGCACCGCTTCGCGAAAGGTGTTCGCCGCAATGTAGACAATGCGTGAGTTCATGCCGAGGTCCCCGCGGTAGTTTGGGAATGTTGCAGCTTCTCGACGAAGTAGGCTTCGAGCGAAGTGCGCAACGGAGTAAGCGCAATCAAGCGCAGCCGCTCTCGGCGGAGAGCATCAATAGCGGCATCCTGTTGCGCTTCCGGCAAGGTGGCGCGGACCGTCTCTCCCGAAATGTGGCACTCGGCGCCCAGCGCTTTCATCGAAGCCGGGATTTGTGTGCCCTGCCACACCACTTCCACTTTTCCCTGCACGGAAGAAGTTAATTCCTCCACCGCGCCCACGCCGCGCAGTTCGCCCTGATGAATGATGGCGACGCGGTCGCAGAGCGCTTCAGCGTCGGACAGAATGTGCGTGGAAAAAAACACCGTCTTGCCTTCCTGCTTGAGCTGCTCGATCAAATCGCGGACTTCGCGGCGCCCCAGCGGATCCAGTCCGGACATGGGCTCATCGAAGAACACGACTTTGGGATTGTGCAGGATCGCCTGGGCGATGCCCACGCGTTGCAGCATGCCCTTGGAGAACTTGCGCAGTTGCATGCCCTTGATATCGTTCAGGCCGACTTGTGCCAGAACGTCTACGATGCGGTGTTTGCGAACTCCTGAGGGCACGCCCGAAAGTTGCCCGTAGTAGTCGAGCAGTTCGTGCGCGGTGAGGTAATCGTAGAAATACGGCTGCTCGGGAAGAAAGCCGATTTGCGCTTTGACTTCGGGATCGGTCCAATCCTTGCCCAGAATGCGAGCCGTCCCGGCTGTGGGGAAAACCAGGCCCATCAGCATTTTCAACGTGGTGGTCTTGCCCGCTCCGTTGGGGCCAAGGAAACCGAAAATCTCTCCATTTTCGATCGAAAGATGCATGGGCTTGAGCGCGCGCTTCGGCCGCTTGCGCCAGAAGCCCACCATGTAGGTTTTTTCCAGACCGAGGATTTCAATCGCAGCCATGGTTCAAAAGCAGCGCAACAGCGTTGTCGAGAAGATTATAAGCAATGGCTGAAGTGGTGGGATGCTCAGGCTGGTTACGACGGTCATGTGGATTCCAGCAGCTCAACGCGGGCGGAAAGCTTGCCGAGGGCGCTGCCTGAACCGCGTTCCCCGTCAGTTCGGCCAAAGACCGCAAGTCTTCCATCGGCTACTGGAGCGGGATGAAGTTCAGAATCCCAGCCTCGGTGTTGGAGCAGACCCCGGCGGGGTCGACGCGAACCACGGCGTCCTGCTCGGCACAGAAAGCTCGCACACCGGTCTGGTTCAAGACCATGGGCTTGGCCAGAGCCGTGTATCCCACAATGATGCCGCTTCCGACCGTACCGGTACCTGTGGTGAACGAGTAGCCGCTTTTGCCGGCGCCGGCGGGGTTGCCATTATTGGAAAGAACCGAGTCGATCAAGCAGGCATTGGCTGAGGCCGGCACACAGGCCGCACCCAGCGGGCCACCCAGATTTACGAGGGCCGGAGAAAATCCGACCGTGGGGTAAGTAGAGTTGTAGGTAATTTCACCCGTGTTGATGGTACGAAGCGACGCCACCGCCGACGCTTCATTGGCTGCCATGCGGGAGCGCATCAGGTTCGGTATAGCGATTGCCGCGATGATCAGGATTATGGCTACTACGATCAACAACTCGATCAGTGAGAAGCCTTTGTGGTTTCGCATGGACTCTGCCCAAGCCTTCATTTAGAAGTTGTCGTTCAGCAATTCTTCCCGGCTTGCTATCCATGTTGCACTCCTTGTTCCAAAGCGCCTAGGTTACCGAAGTGTCCGATGCGACCTTTTGTTTTCAATGCCGTGCATACGCGCAGCCCGGTTTGTACCGTCTGTCATACGGTCGGCTCTTGCGAAATGATTCATCGGGCCGACAATTTCTGTCAGGCCGACCGTGAACTCGCGTTATTGATTCAGCGGGTTGAAGGTCAGAATGCCAGCCTCGGTGTTGGAGCAGACGCCGGCAGGATCCCAACGAACCACGGCATCCTGCTCGGCGCAGAACCCGCGAATGCCGGTCTGGTTGAGGGTCATGGGTACTCCCTTCACGGTGTAGCCGATGTTGACGCCGTTGGCCACGGTGCCGGTACCAGTGGTGAACAGGTAGCCGCTCTTGCCGCTGCCGGCCGGGTTGCCGTCATTGGCCAGAACCGAGTCAATCAGGCACGCGTTGGCCGAAGCCGGAACGCAAGCCGCGCCCAGAGCGCCGCCCAGGTTGACCAGAGCCGGAGCAAAGCCGACCGTGGGATAGGTGGAGTTGTAGGTGATTTCCGCGGTGTTGACCGTACGGATGGAAGCGACGGCCGAAGACTCGTTGGCGGCCATGCGGGCGCGCAACAAGTTCGGAATGGCAATCGCTGCAATGATCAGGATGATGGCGACCACGATCAGCAGCTCAATCAGTGAGAAACCCTTCTGTTTCCGCATCTCGATTTTCCCCAAGCAGTTGTGAGTTGAAATGGCCTGCGCATTCTTAGGACTTGGCTAATGTGCCATTTTGTGGGCGGAATTCGTAGTTACCGAAGTCAGCAAGCAACGCCACTTGTCTTCAGCAGATCGTCGATCGTGGCGCGAAGTCTTTCAGTGCGGCAGGTGACCGGCGAGTTTTATGCAAGGCAGTGCAGCGGGAAACACAAGTTGGCTCAGCAGACGGGAGGTGCCGCAGCGTGGAAGGAATCGTCAGAAAAAACGAAGGAAAAAATTAAAGGAGCAGCGAATTTCGCTGCTCCTCGATGATTCTGTATCTACGCGAACTCAGCCGCTATTACTGGTTGAGCGGGTTGAAGGTCAGAATGCCAGCTTCCGTCAGGGAGCAAGCACCCGCGGGATCCCAGCGAACCACGGCATCTTCTTCGGCACAGAACGCGCGAATGCCGGTCTGGTTGATGGTGATCGGCACGCCCTTCACGGTGTAGCCCACGGCGACGCCATTGGCCACGGTACCGGTGCCAGTGGTGAACAGGTAGCCGCTCTTGCCGGTGCCGGCCGGGTTGCCGTCGTTGGCCAGAACCGAGTCAATCAAGCACGCGTTGGCCGAAGCCGGAACGCAAGCCGCGCCCAGAGCGCCGCCCAGGTTGACCAGAGCCGGAGCAAAGCCGACCGTGGGATAGGTGGAGTTGTAGGTGATTTCCGCGGTGTTGACCGTACGGATGGAAGCGACGGCCGAAGACTCGTTGGCGGCCATGCGGGCGCGCAGCAAGTTCGGAATAGCGATAGCTGCAATGATCAGGATGATGGCGACCACGATCAGCAGCTCAATCAGTGAGAAACCCTTCTGTTTCCGCATCTCGATTTTCCCCTCTTGTCTTGTTTAAATTTCTGGTCACGAATGACGCAGTCGTCTCGATAATTGCATCCACCGGGCCAAACCTGTTAGTTACGTTGGTTTCAAAAGGCTTGGCTCAAGGGGTGTGTTTTCAATAGGGAGGCAAACTTTAGTCCGATCCCTGCGCAATCACCCTCTAATTCTACTGGCAAAACGCGTCGCCCGAACTGACAATTCCTGTCAACCGGTTCTGATTAGAGAACGCAGAGGAACCACAGACTTGCGCGCGCTGTTGCCTTTCGCCGTGATCGGCGCATGCATGCCGGATGCTCCGGATGCTTCCTCAAAACGATCTCGCTCAAACGAGATCTCCCTCAAAACTGTTCAAGAAAAGCAGAAACCCGGTAGTGGTGCAGTGTAAGAAAGATTTGTATCAGGGCACGCCTTCGAGGCGTGCCGTAAGAGCACGGTAGAGGATCGATCGGCTGCGGCCACGCGGGTAGGCACAGCGGCTAAAGCCTTTTCCCACGGAGCCGTTTCACGGCATCGCTGAAGCGATGCCCTGATACGAATCCCTGAAGCGACGCCCTGATACGAACCCTTGGATGAAAACTGCACCACTACCAGAAATCCCGCTTGCTTGTCCCTCAGGCGGCGAGAGCCCGCACTGGCCGAAAACCACCAGCCTTGGTTGAGGTCGGCCAATCGCGCGCCGCATCCACCTTTGGACCTATGCATTTCATACTGAAAACAAAAGCCTTATGAAATTAGGACGTCCTCATTGTTTGGCATGGCAGTTGCCAGTCTAAAGGAAAACCCTTGCACCGCATTCTGCAAAGGCAGTGGGATCGGAAAGCAACTACACGGCTCTTACGAAGACTCTGAAGACTCTTATGAACAACAGATGGCTGGAAAGATTCGCAATCCTTATATTGACTCTCTCGGGTGTTCTCTCGGTCAGCGCTTTGGCTCAAACTACTCAGGAAGGCCAGGGGCCTTCTGAGCAGCCCAGCGCTCCTATGGAAGTTGGCACGCCGCAGGGCCCGGCAACGCAGCCGCAAACCCAGCCCGACAACGCTCAACCGAATGACGCCCAGCCCACAGAAGCGCAGCCCGGCGGGCCGACTGGTGAAGCTCCGGCCACGACTGATCAGGGCGTGGGCCGCGTCAGCCTGATCCACGGAGATGTTTCCACACAGCGCGGAGATTCCGGCGACTGGTCGGCAGCCACTCTCAATCAGCCGGTCATGGGTGGCGACAAAGTTTCCACTGGAGATGGCGGCCGCGCCGAAGTCCAACTCGATTTCGCCAACATTCTTCGTCTGGGGCCGAACGGCAAGGCGAACCTTGCAACCTTCACGCACAAAAACATCCAGATTCAGTTAGGCCAGGGCATCGCCAATTACGATGTTTCAAAGGACAGCGAAATTGAACCTGAGATTGACACTCCGAATGTTTCGGTGCATCCCGCGCATCGCGATGGCGTGATTCGCATCGAAGTGCATCCCGATGGCGATACGCTGGTGATCGTTCGTCTGGGCGACGTGCAGATTTCGACTCCGGAGGGCAGCACGGAAGTTCGCGCCGGAGAAATGGCCACCATCCGCGGCGATGCAAGTTCGGCGCAATACAAGATTTCTCCTGCTCCCGACCGCGACGACTGGGATCGCTGGAATGCGGAACGCGATCACATGATTCACAACGCGGAGTCCTGGCACCACACCAACCACTATTACACCGGAACACAGGATCTTGACGCCTATGGCCACTGGCAGAATGTGCCCGACGTTGGCGACGTGTGGGTTCCGGATCAGACCGAGGGTTGGGCTCCGTACCGCAACGGCAACTTCGTATACGAACCGTCCTATGGCTGGACTTGGGTTGGCAACGAGCCCTGGGGCTGGGCGCCTTATCACTATGGCCGCTGGATGTATTGGAATAATGCGTGGGCCTGGTGGCCTGGGCCGGTTGGGGCTTTTTATCGTCCCTTCTGGGCGCCCGCCTACGTGTCGTTCTTTGGCTGGGGTGCGGGATGGGGCTTTGGCTATGGATTTGGCGGCTGGGGCGGTTTTGGCTGGCTCCCGCTTGGCCCGGGCGACTGGTTCCATCCCTGGTGGGGCGGATATGGCGGCCGCTTCGGCTGGGCAGGTCGCGGCTGGGAAGGTGGACGATTCGGCGGCATCGGTCCGCTGCATGCCGGCAACCGCTTCTCGAACGTAGCCGGCCTGCATGACGCGCACATCGGCCGGGCACTCTCGACTGTGAATGCCGGACATTTCGGTACACATGTGGGCGCAGTAGCTGCAACCCATGAACAACTCGGCGGAGCCCGCATGATGGCGGGCAACCTGCCGGTGGTTCCGTCGCATGCCAGCTTGTCGGCCAGCGGACGTGCGGCTGCTCCGTCAACCATGCGCAATGGCGGCTCGGAACACTTCTACGGGTCGAACAATAACGGATCGCACAATAACGTGGCGCGGCCGGCGTCGTTCGAGCACGAGACCGCCAGCTTGCGGCAGTCGCTCCAGCAGAATCATGTGGGCGCAGTTCCAGCCGGTGGCCGGACTTCTGGCGACCTCAATGCGCGCGGCTCAGGCTCTTATGGCCGGCCGAGCGCAGGAATTCCGGGCAATCGGGAAGCCAATACTTATGGCAACCGCGGAAATCAGTCTTCGGCCACACAGAATCGCGGCGGCTACGCCGGGTCCAATTCGCCCGGCGGAAACACGCGCTCCAGCGAGTCGAACGGCAACTGGTCGCGCACGGCACCCGAACGCAGCGAGTCTTCTTCGGACAACCGCTCGTCCAACAACCGCTCGGCCAACAACGGCGGATTCCGTCCGTTCACGCCGCCTTCAGGAAGCCGGGCTTCGCGCGGCGGGGTGAGCAGCCAAGGTGGGTATTGGAATCGTTCCACTCCCAACTCGGCGGGCCAGCGCGGATATTCGGAGGGCGAGAGCCGAGGATCGTCTAGTCGAGCGTACTCGCGCCCGCAGCTTGATATGCATCAGCCCATCGTGCGCGGTCCGTCCTACGGCGGAAGCCGCGGCAGTTACGGGAACGGCGGCTACGGCGGCGCCCGCAGCGCTCCCAGCTATGGCGGCTCGCGCAGTCCGAGTTATGGCGGCTCACGCGCCACCAGTTCCAGCGGAGGACGCTCCAGCGGCGGCGCAAGCCATTCCAGTGGCGGGCATTCGAGCGGTGGAAGTCATTCGAGCGGTGGAGGACACTCCAGCGGCGGCGGAGGCCATCATCGCTAGGACAAGAGCTGGCTAAGGCAAGACTCGGCCAGGAGCAAGACTCGGAGGAACCAAACTTGCTTGTAACCAAGCTGATCCAGGAACGTCAGATTGTGTGTGGGTGTCAGATGTAGGTAAAAGTTAAAACCAAGTGAAGGGTCAGAGGCGAAAGGGGCGTGCTAACCGGCACGCCCTTTTTTTAGAGCTCAAGGTTTCAAAGTCTTAAGGTGTCAAAGGAACGCTAGTCCAATAGTTGGAGACGTTGAAACCATGAAACCTTGAAACTTTGAAACCCTGAAACCCTGCTCTCAGTGCGCATACGCCGGACTTTCAGGTTGAGGCGGATCATAGTCGCGGCCGTATTTGTTCTTGTGCGCTGATGCGACGTCGGCTTCCGTCAGTGAGAAACTTCCCAGCGAAGTGTCTCCCGATGAAACCGTGATCTCCCGGCTTAGCGTCTTCAGCGCGTCCGGCGCGACGGCGGCGTGAAACACCTGCACTTGGTAGCGTCCCGGCGGAACGTTGGGAATGCTGATATCTCCGCGAGCGTCGGAGATGCCGTAGTAGGGAGTGGCCAGCGCGATGACGACCGCGCTCATCTGGGCATGAATGTTGCAGAAGATGAACGAGACGCCTGGCTTGTCGAACTGCACCACCCGTGTGCTCCCGCTTTCATAGAGGCCAAGATCGAAGCGTTTGCCCTCGAACAGCGAGAACACGTTATGAAAGAACGGATCGTGATTGGGAAATTCGACTTTGCCGCCCACGGGAATGACTGCGAGCGCAGGTTGAAAACTCTTGTTCTTCTGCGCCAGCTGCGGAATATGCTCTTGCCGCGGAGGATCGACCGTGGTCCCCAGCGGAGTCAGCCAGACCACGGCCTGAGAAGAATCTTTCAACTGGTGGCCGCTGCGGGTAAGATCTACATGCGCTTTCAGAATCTGTTGCGCCTGCGCACAAGCTGCCGCGCCCGCAAAAGCCAGCAACAACGCGAAATGGAGTCCAGGACTTTTCAAAACAAGATTCCTATGGAAAGATTCACCTGGTTGGTCGTGCCGCTGGGGTCATAGACGGGGAAGGTGTGCAGCCGGCGGAACTCCGCCGCAAGCAACAGATCGGAGCGCGGACGGAACACCAGATTCCCCAACGCGCCGCGATTCCTTCCCAGAAGTTCGCCGCCATTATTTGCGTCAGTGGCGAACCCGCGAATGTCGGCGGTAAATGCATCGTCCTCGGATACAACTCCATTCAACTCCAACTTGGGGGTAAGTTGAAACTTGAGTTGTGCCCAGCCGCCGGCCGTGTCGAGACCGCGAATCGGGCTGACCCCATAGTCATTGGTGCCATACACGACTGACGTCCCGATCGCCGCGCCCAGCCCGCCAATGGCGCGTCCGCGGTAGAACTCGCCCGAGAGTCCGAGGCGCGGAAGAAGAGGGATCTGCCAATCCGCCATGCCGGCCCAGGCATCGACGTTGCGGCCCAACGACCAGTTCTGCCGTCCATAGTACCCGGCAACGCCAAGGCTGAGCGGACGATCCTGCAGCGGACGTGACCAGGCCGTGCGCAACGCGTAAGCGGGCTGCCCGCTTTGCTCGCCCGCCTGCACGGTGCGGAAGAATGAACTGTAATTCTGCTCCCAGTCAAGATTATCGAGAATACCTGCCTGCAACGTGATGTTCTGCTGATCGGACAACTCGAAGCGGTGTTCGACGCGCAGTTGCGGCGTCCACGCCCAAAGATTTCCGGCGTAGGCGAAGGCGGGCGTGGCCAGCGAGGCAAACGAGGTCGGCGATAGCGGTGAGATGAACAGCGCATCCTGACCAGCGACCACCGACGTTTGTTCCCAGTCAAGACGCACGCTGGCGGTTTGCAGCCGCGCGATGCCAGAATTCACGCCATTTCCAATCGCGGGGAATCCTCCGGCAAAGTCCATCTGTATGTCGGCTGAAGTTTTCGCCCCGGCCAGGGTCGGACCGAAAATTTCCAGACCAATCTCAGATTGCCGCAGCGTCGCACCCAGCGAAGCTTGCGGACTGCCGGGGGCCACCGGTTCGGCGTAGTCGGGAAAGTCCGGGTTGTCGGATCCGCCCACGTTGCGGAAGGCGTTCATCAGCACGATGCCATGCAGCCGGGCTCGATATTTCGACGCGGTTTCCACTTTCGTCTGGAATTGCTCGTCGATCTTCGAGGCCAGCAGCGAGCTGGACTCTTCCAGTTTGTCCACGCGGTCGGCCAGGGTAGCAGCGGTTTGCGGCGCCTGGTTCCCGGTGGGCGGGGCGACGGCGTTTTCCGATTTCGGCGCCGATTCTGCCGCGACGGCGGTGTTGTCGGTCGAGGGCCGCTCCAGCAGCGCGCGTGTGGTCTGCAAATCCTGGCGCAGTTGATACATCTGCGCCCGGGACTCTGCATTTTCGGCGCGCATCTGTTCCACCAGCGTCCGCAACTGGCGAACCTGATCCTGCAGGTCGCGGATGGCGCCGGTAGTCTCGCCCGGCGTTGCAGGGGTATTCGCGGGCGCATTCTGCGCCCGCGCGCACAGTCCAAACAAAACCAGAATGATCACGGCATACGCAATGCCGCCAAGCGGGAAGGGCCTCTGTTTCTTCACACCTACCTCCTGCAGCATCCGCAGTCAGGCACCTGGGAAAGTCGACGAGGAGCGCGCCTAGGGGCTCGGATGGGAAATAGAACCTTGCGTTGCGTTAGTGGGCTGAGCGGGCACCAAATCGACGATCTGAGTCTCGCTCTCGCCCTGGGAAGGCTGCGGAACTCGACCCGGCAGCACAATCCGAAACACGGTCATACCTTGCGCCGTACGTTCCACCTGAATCTGGCCGCCATGATCCTGCACAATTTTCTGCACGACCGCCAACCCCAATCCGGTTCCGTTTTGCTTGCCATAACTGACAAAAGGATGAAACAGCCGGGAACGAATGGATTCCGCAACGCCGGGCCCGTTGTCGGCCACCCAGACCGTGATGGCTCCCCCGGTTTCCCCGGCGGCGACTTCGATCTTTCCGCCTACGGCAGGAGCGGCCTCGCATGCATTGAGCAGCAGATTATACAGAACGCGCTCCAGCTTTCGTTGATCAAACCATCCCGAAACTTGAGGTCCACACAGCACATCGATCGAACGCCCATGATGCCGAGGATGCAAGCGTACGCCCTGCACCGAGCGCTGGATCGTCTCCAACACATTACCGTAAGCCGGGCTCAAGGATTCGCGAGTGCGCGCGAATTCCAACAGGGAATCGATCAGATCGGTCATCAGGTTAACGCCGGACCGTACTTCCTGATAAAGTTCCTCCCGTTGCACCGGGGTCAGATGACTGTCGACCAGGAACTCCGCATTGGCGACAATGGCGGCCAACGAGTGACGCAGGTCGTGCGAAATCGAGCTGGCCATGCGGCCAATGGTCGCGAGTTGCTCGGACTCGATCAGATCGCGCTGGCTCTTCAGCAGACTGGCGCGCATGCGATCGAAGGCGCTGGTTAGCTCGGCCACTTCGTCGCCGCCACGCGAATCCAGAGGATAGTGGAACTCGCCTTCTTCCAGCGCGCGCACTCCGGCCACCAGACTGCCCAGTGGCCGCGTGAACGTATGCGACAGAAAGAATACCAGGCCGCTTCCCACCAGGACCGCGGCGATGCCTAACAAAATGAGGTAGCGGTTCAGTTGGTTCAGGAAACGCGTCGCCTGGTCGTACGATCCCAGCACGCTCAGGCGGACCGGGTTGGTTTGCGAACCCGACAGTTCGAGCGAGGTGGCGAGAAACCGTTCCTTGCCGACCTGGATATCGTGCGGTTCTTCCTGCACCGATCCCGTGATCAACGCCTGAATATTGGCGCCCCTGGCAAGATCCTGCGGCAGAGTCGTGGCCACAATTTCGTTGCCGAAAGAGAATGCCACCTGACTGCCTGCCACCTTGCTGACTTCGGCTGCGAGCCGGTCGTTGATCTCGTATCCGATGACCAGAAAGCCCAGCAGCGTTCCTTCGGTGCGCGAGCCGCGATAAATGGGCTGAATGAAGGTCTGATAAATGTGGTGCTCGCCCAGCCACCAGTGCGAGGGCTCATCGCGGTCTTCCCCAATCGCCTGCTGAAAATACTTTTCCGCGGCCTCGCGCGTGAACCCGGGAGTCTTGGTGTGCAGCGCAACCACTTTGCCGCTGCGGTCGACCAGCACGAACAAATCGCTGTTGGCGGTCTCGGAAACATCCTGCGATGCGTCCTGAATGGTCACCGGATCGGGACTGGTCATGATGGCGCGCGTGATGGGAAGATCGGCCAGCAACGCCACATCGCTGGTGAGCATGGTCTCGCGCTCGTGGCGGAAATCCTGAAAGGCGGCGACCGAGTTGCGCAGGCTCACGGCAATGCTCTGCCGAACATTGCTTTCCACGCTGCGCCGAACCAGCAGCAGGCTGGTGGTGGTCAGCCCGGCCGTGATCAACACCATCGACAGCAGAAAGCGCGTGCGCAGACGCAATCTGGGCAGCAGCCCGCTGGTTGCGGCTGTAGAAATGTTTCGCACGGTCTCGGGAGACGGTTTCACGAGAGTCAGCGTACGAACTTATATCCCATTCCATGGACGGTGCGAAAGTGCACCGGGCTCGATGGGTCTTTCTCCAGCTTCTGGCGAAGCTTCAGGATGTGATTATCGACGGTGCGCGTCGAGGGATAGTTCTGATAACCCCATACTTCGTTCAGCAATTCGTCGCGGCTGATGACGCGGTCGGCGTTCTGCACCAAAAACTGAAATGTCTTGAATTCCTGTGCGGTCAGAACCACCGGCTTGCCGTCGCGCTTGACCTCCATCTTGCGGAAGTCGGCGGAAATACCGTCGAAGCTGACGACATGTACTTCGGGCGCCCGCGTGGTATGGCGCAGCGCCGCGCGCACTCGCGCCAGCAGTTCCCTGGGACTGAAGGGCTTGGTGACGTAATCGTCGGCGCCCAGTTCCAGCAATAAGACTTTGTCGGAAACATCGCTGGCCGCGCTCAACACCACGATGGGCAGGGTGGGAGACAGCGCTTTGAGTTCTTTGCAAACATCGCGTCCGGAGACCTTCGGCAGGCGAAGATCGAGCACCACGGCCGCCGGCGCTGAAGACTGAAAGCTCTCAATGGCCGACTTGCCGTCCGATTGTGTTTCGACGGCATAGCCCTCGGTTTCAAAAAGCCGGCGCAGAGCTTTTTGCACAGCAGGATCATCCTCTACCACCAGGATGCGGGCAGTCGGCTTGACGGAAGGCACGGGATTCACGGTTCGAGCTGCGTTCAGTGGAGTGGCAACGTTCCCCATAATTCATTTCCAGTTTTCCGGGGGATGAATATCTTGCCAGCTCTTCCCCAGTTACAGTTGCGGAAGCGCTTGACTTCTGCAGCTTACAAGGTCTTAACGCAGAATATGCGATTTCACTGCCGATTTGACATTTATTTTACAAGTTCACGGCCATGTCAAATGCGGATGCGGCAGGTTACGTGCTGGCGTAGTGCGGCGGAAATGGTGATCGTTATGTTGCGCCTCGATCCGGCGTGTTAACGCCTCGGTCCGGCGTAAGTTTTGGGGTTCAACGAAGAAGTCAAGGGCTTTCACCACAGAGGGCACAGAGGATCACAGAGGAAACCGACGATAAACAAACGTCAATCTGTTTGACGCACTACACCAGCACAGACATACCCGAGTGAAACCATTTTGTTGCCAGCTATTGATTGCCAACTTATGAGGTCTGGCCGTGCAGTAAAATGAAAAGCCTTGCCTACCACTTCTGATCTGGATGATCTGGTCGTGGTGCTGGTGCACCCGCGCAATCCGCTGAACATCGGCGCAGCGGCGCGCGCCATGACTAATTTCGGAGTGCATCGCCTCCGGCTGGTGAATCCGTATGCCGTGGCTTTTCGCGAGGCGCGGTCCGCCGTGGGTGCGGCGTCGGTCCTCAAGAGCGCAGAAGAATTCGAAACGGTCGCCGAGGCCGTCGCCGACTGCACACTCGTGGTGGGAACGACCGCAGTCCGCAATCGCGCCCTGCAGCTTCCCTTGAAGCAGCTGAATAAATCAAGCGGCGCCGCGATTCGCGAGCGCCTGAAAACCAGCCGCGCCGCGCTCCTGTTCGGTTCGGAAAAATATGGCCTGAGCAACGAAGACTTCAGCCACTGCCATTGGCTGCTCCATATTCCGACCAAGGAAACCAACATCTCCATGAACCTGGGGCAGGCGGTTGCGGTCTGCCTCTACGAATTGGCGCGCGGCAAGCCTGAGAAAACAGCCGCGAGCAAAGTTGAACTAGCAACTGCAGGCGATGCCGAGCAGATTACCGGTGCGGTGCTGGAAGCGCTCGGTATCAGCGGTTACATCAAGCCGGGCACCGATGCCATGTTCGAAAAGAAAACCCGCCGCCTCATTCTTCGCCGAAAGCTCGAAGCCTATGACGCGAAACTTCTGCTGGGCATGGTCCGGCAAGTGGTTTGGAAACTGCGGCAGGGCGAGCGAGATGACGAAAGAAATCGCGACAAGAATAACGAGGGAAAGAAGTAGCTTACGCGCTTCTTCTTTGCCGCCCTGCTTCGTACAGCACGATGCTCGCTGCCACGCCGGCGTTTAACGACTCCACTTGCGTGGCATGCGGAATGGCGATCAGTTCATCGGCCTGCGACATCAGCCCGCGCGGCAAGCCCGATCCTTCGTTGCCAATCAACACCGCTTGCTTCCCGGTGAGAAGCGCCTGATCGATCGGCGTTCCCTTATGCGACGAGGTGGCGAACAAGCGCACGCCGTCCCGGCGAAGCCGCTCACAAACGCGTTCGAGTTCGCTGGCCGCTCTCGCCACCACCACCGGCAGCCGAAAGATCGATCCCGCCGATGCCCGAATCACTTTCGCATTGAACGGGCTGACCGTGCCTTCGCCCACGACCACGCCTGCGCTGCCGAAGGCCTCCGCCGAGCGCAGAATCGTCCCCAGATTCCCAGGGTCCTGCAGCCCCACGACCACCAGCAGCGGTCCGATCTGCAACCGTTCCAGCGTCTCGTCGAGTGAAAATTCTTTCCAGCGCACCAACGCGGCCACGCCCTGCGGCGTTTCGCTGGGTACGGCGCCGTCAAACACGCTGTCAGAAACCAGCAGCGTATCCACCTGTGCCCCGATCTGCGGAAGCAGGCGCTCGGCCAGGTTCGCGGCCGACTCTTTGAAAAAGACGGAGCGAAAGCGCAACCCGCTGCGGATGGCCTCCTCGACGATGCGAAGGCCTTCAATCGCACAATCTCCGCTGGCCGTGCGTTCGGCGTGCGCAAACGCCTGACGCAATTCTTTGATCGCGGCATTGTGCCGGCCTTCGACGCGGCGCAGCCGCTCCCGATGCTCAGACGCCGGTGCTGAAGTTTTCGTCATGGTTTGTGCAGGTGTTACTAAAGGCAGAAACGCTGCCGAATTTGCCGCTCTGCCGTATTATGATAAGCTTCGCCGTCCAAATCCATCGAATCTGATTGTATTGTAAGCACTAGAAGGGAGCGCCGTGCGCGCCGAGATCGTAAAGATCAATTCCGAGTCCCCCGAAGCTTCTCTGGTGAAATACGCGGCCGATCAAATCCGCTCTGGCGAAGTGCTGGGCATGCCTACCGACACGTTTTACGGTCTTGCGGCCGATCCGTTCAACCTGCGGGCCGTGGACAGTGTCTACGACATCAAGACGCGCTCCCGCCACAAGCCTCTCTCGCTGCTCATCGAGAGCGTCGATCAAGCCGAAGAGCTGGCCAAGCCTCTGCCCGAGGAATTCTATGCCCTGGCGCGAAAATTCTGGCCCGGCCCGCTGACCTTGATTGTGAAAGCGGGTTCACGCCTGCCGCTCAAAGTGACCGCCAACACCGGCAATGTAGCCTTGCGCGTGCCCAACGCCAAGATTCCGCTGGCCGTGGTCACGGCGGCGGCCATCCCGATTACGGCGACCTCGGCCAATCTGAGCGGTGCGTCGGAGTGCACCACTGCCGATCAAGTACGCGACCAACTGCACGAGCGCATCAGCATCATCGTCGACGGCGGTCCTTCTCCGCGCGTCGTGGCCTCGACCATCATCGATCTGAGCGACGAGACCGGGCGTTGGCGCATTATCCGCGAAGGCGCGATACCCGCTGACGAGATTTCGAAATTCTTCGCCCAGGGATGACCCGGCCAAGAAGAATTGTTAGCCAAAAATGACCGACGACGCCAACCAGCCTCGGCCCGCCAACTGGTGGGTTCGTCTGCTGATTCTGCTGGTTGTAGCGGTCGCAGCGTTTCTGATCGGCACGGCAGTTCAGATCGTGCACTCCGCCTCGCAGCAGGAAACGCATCCCGCCGATGCGATCGTCGTGTTCGGCGCAGCCGAATATTCCGGCCACCCTTCGCCGGTGCTGCGCGCCCGGCTCGATCATGCGCTCGATCTGTACCGCCACGGACTGGCTCCGGTGGTCATCACCACGGGCGGAGCCGCCGCCGATCCTAAATTCAGCGAAGGCGGCGTGGGGCAAGACTATTTGATGCATAGCGGAGTTCCCGAGCGCAGCGTGATCGCCGAAACCCAGGGCCACGACACCGCAGAATCCGCCCTACGCATCGGCGTCATCATGCGCGCCAACGGCCTGCACAGCTGCATCGCCGTCAGCGACGCCTATCATGTCTTCCGCATCCGCAAGCTGCTGCAGCACGAGGGCATCGATCCGGTCTACATCTCGCCAAGGCCCGATTCCCGCCCGCACAGCGCCGCTCAGCGTGCGCTGGCCGTTCTGCGCGAATCGACCAGTTATCTGTTGTGGCGAATCGGAATCCCGTAGCAGATCATCACGCGCCGCTCAACAACTCAGCGACATTCTTGCCAAACGCCTTGTCTGGCGCGGGATCTGGTCCGACGAAAAAACGGCGCAGAACCAGCTGCATGCTATAATCCCGCCCAATTTTGAAGTACAAACGGGACGCACCTTCAATGGGCCAGGAGAACTCAATTCATGGGGACAACAAAATCGTCGTGCGGAGTGGCGATTCTAGCTGTATTTGCGGTGGTTTGTGTAGCAGCGGGTGCATTCGCTCAGGAATCGGTCATTTTTCAATTTGACAATAAGGACGGCTTTGAACCCCTCGCCGGATTAGTCAGCGATTCCGCAGGAAATCTCTATGGCACCACCTTCTATGGCGGCGACTTCCAATCCGGCACGGCTTTCAAGCTTACGCCGAACAACGGAAGCTGGTCCGAAACGGTTTTATACAACTTCAATGGCACGGGCATCGAACCGTTCTGGCCGAACACGCGGATGGCAATTGACTCCTCTGGAAACCTGTATGGCACAAGTTTCTTTGGTGGCGGTTCCGAGGTTGGCACCGTGTTCATGCTCAGCCCCAGCGCGGGCGGACAGTGGACGGAGAAGACGCTGCACAGTTTTCAGTCCCAGACTCTGGATGGAACATATCCGCACGGCGCGGTGATGATCGATGCCGCGGGAAATGTGTACGGCACGACCGCCGGTGGGGGCGCGTATCAGGACGGCATTGCCTACGAATTGATTCCGAAAGCAACCGGCGGCTGGAGTGAGAAGGTTCTGCACGCTTTCCAGAGCACGGACGGCTCCGCTCCGTACTCCGCCCTCGTTCTGGACAAATCGGGAAATCTCTATGGAACGACGGTCTACGGCGGCAATTCCTCTGCGTGTCAGGGCGGCTGCGGAACCGTCTACCAGTTGATCCCAAAGACCAATGGCGCATGGGTTGAAAAGGTTGTATGGAACTTCAACAGCTCGGATGGAGCCAACCCTTATGGTGCGTTAGTTTTGGATGCCTCGGGCAACCTGTATGGCACGGTGAGCGCGGGCGCCAGTGGCGGATCCGGCGGCGTTTTTGAACTGAGTTCGACCGCAGGCGGCGGATGGAGCGAGCAAACGCTCTATGCCTTCAATCCCGCGGATGGCGACGGCTCCAACTCTCTGGGCACCTTGGTCTTCGATGCGTCTGGAAATCTGTACGGCACAACCTTGGACGGCGGCGCCTACGGTCGAGGGGCGGTGTTTCAGATGACACCGCAATCCAGCGGATGGAGCGAGAGCATTCTGTATAGCTTCTCCATCAGCAACGGAGACGGGTGGGACCCGGCCGGCCAACTTGTCATCGATGGCGCGGGCAATCTCTATGGCGCGGCGTTGAGCGGCGGTCAGAAAGCGTGCGATGACGGATGCGGAATCATTTTCGAGATCACACCCTAGTGTAGTGCGTCGAAAATGGTGATCGTTATGTTGCGCCTCGATCCGGCGTAGGTTTCGGTGTTCGACGAAGAAGTCAAGGGCTTTCACCACAGAGGATCACAGAGGAAACCGACGATAAATAAACGTCGATCTGTTTGACGCACTACCCTAGCAGGGCTGCCGGTGAAATAGTTCCGCCAGCCACGAGTTGCCCCGGTGGTCGTTGCTGGACGTTACGTGGCCGGAGAACGCCACGGAATCTTGTCAGTAGGGAGCGCGTCAGAAGTGAGCCGGCGCATCCGATTTCTCAGTCGGGGATTTTGATCGACCCATCCTCGGCAATCGGGAAGAATGGGTTCCACGCGACCTCCCACAGGAAGCCGTCCGGATCGGCGAAATACCCGCTGTATCCGCCCCAGAATGCATCCTCGGCCGCCTTCATCAACTGCGCGCCGGACTTCTGCGCTTCGGCCAGAACGGCGTCAACGTCCTCGCGGCTGCGGGCATTGTAGGCGAGCGTGATCCCGCCAAAACCCTGGCCTTCGGCGGCGACGTTCGCATCTTTCGCGAGTTCCTGCCGCGGATACAACGCCAGAGCCATTCCGCCAGCCTGGAAGAACACAATGCCCTCGCCGTTGCCGGACCGTCGCCATCCCAGCCGCTCGTAAAACTCCCGGCTGCGTCCCAGGTCCGACACTCCCAGCGTGATCAGGCTGACCCGTTGCTCCATGATTCCCTCCGCTTTGTACCGTGCCACGCCCGACGAAATAACGGCGACCCAATGACGTCTACCAGATCATCCGCTTGCGCAATTCGGTGATGTGCGCCACGTGGTGTTTGCCGTGCCAGCTATACAGTGCCAGAGTTTTCTCCAGTGTCATCGGCCCCATTTCTGGATGTTTGAAGGAGCGCTGCCAATCGTCAGGCGTGAGCGAGCGCATCAGCCGCACCCAGCGATCATGCAGCGAATCGAGCATGGTCAGCGACACCTCAATCGGAGTCTGCTTCGTGTCGGCCAACTCCGCCCAGCGGTCTTCCGCGTACGGCTTGATGGTCGGCTCGTCTTCGGTGAGCGCCAGCTTGAACCGCACATACGCATTCAAATGACTATCCGGCACATGATGTACAACCTGGCGCACTGTCCATCCGCCGACGCGATACGGCGTGTCGAGTTGCGCGGCTGAAAGTCGTGCCACGGCAGCGCGCACGTTCGCTGGAGTGTCTGCGATGTCGTCGAGAAACGCCAGCTTCTGCTGCTCGCTGGGCGGGCCTTCATAGTGGAATTTGCCAACAGGGAATCGTGGATCGTTCGTCATCTTTCTGCCCCCAGATTTATGGCCCTCAGACTTATGCAGCGTGCGACGCGGCGGTTCTCTCCGCCAGCAGGATCTCCCGCCCGGGGACCAGTTCGGTGGTAAATCCCTTGCCCTGGAGAAAGTCCGCGAGTTCGGAAACGCTGCTCGAAACCCGCACCGTGTCGTCGTGATATTCCAGCGCGATTCTTTCCACTTTTTGCAGATCTTCCGCCGAGCACGAAAACAGGGCTTCGTACTCCATTCCTTCAATATCGATCTTCAGAAGGTTGACGGTCGAATGGACCTCGCGCAACAAATGCGCCAGCGACCAGGTTTTCACCGTGGTTTCGCGCTTTGGCCGCAGATGCGGATTCGCCCGCTGCAGCAGGGAATCCTGTCCATCGTCCCCATAAAAATGCAGCACCGATTCTCCGTCTTTGCCACTGATGGCCAGGTTAAACACCTTCACGTTGGTGAGATGATTCCGCTCCATGTTCTCCGACAACACGGCAAACGTCTCGGGCGATGCCTCATAGGTGTAAACCCTGACGTTCTTAGCAGACGTGGCCGCGAAGGTGGAAAAGATTCCCTTGTGCCCGCCAACATCCACCACCACCCAGCCGTCGCGGATGGCGAAGCGTGGAGGAGTATAGATTTTGTCGCTCCAGACTTCGTCCAGGATGTTGGCGTCGAGGCTGCGTGTGTGCACAGAAAGTGCAACTCCGCGCCGCAGCTTCACCACAAACGGTTCGCGCCTCCGCCGCACCAGCAGAGAAAATATCGCCGCCGGCCAGTTCTCATACAGCGGCAGCATTCTTCCCGCAAGTTTCCCCTTGGTCCATACCGCATGCATCGACCGCAGAGCTTTATTCGGTCGTCTTTTTGGAGTATCCATCTGCAAAGCAATCCTTAGCGGGGGAACCTTCAGATTCTAAATCGCGCAGTCGCAAGCGGCTAGTGTAATGCGCCGAAAATGGTGATCGTTTATGTTGCACCTCGATCCGGAGTAAGTTTTGGTGTTCGACGAAGTCAAGGGCTTTAACCACGGAGGGCACAGAGGATCACAGAGGAAACCTAAGGATAAACAAACGTCGGTCTGTTTGACGCACTACACTAGTATGAACGAAATTGCGAACTCGCTTGCTGGGAGTTCTTTGGTCTCCGTCACACTTGCCCGAAAGTGCACAGACGGAACCGATTTACGGGCATTGCCAACGGTCGAAAGGCCTAAAACCGCAGAGCTACTCATGCGGTGTTTTCTGGATTACTCTGAATGCACCCGCAAGTTTAGACTGGCAGCCCGAGGTAAGTATGGACCTGACGAATGTATATTCCGCTACTAAGCTGAAGGCTGGCTCCCGCCGTTTTTCTGCAGAGTCGAGCCTTGGCTGGTGGATTGGCATCCTCTTCGCGTGCGCCGCTCTATCGGGCGGTAGAGCGACGGCACAGGTGACCTCACCGAGCACTACGTTGAAAATCACAACCACGTCGTGCCCGGCCGGGACCCAACTCCGCGCCTACGCAGGTTGCACCATGGCCGCCACCGGAGGCACTCCGCCCTACACCTTTTCCATCAACTCGAACGCCAACATTTCTCCGCTGCCCGAGGGGATGTCCATCAGTGCCTCCACCGGAGAGATCACCAGTTCTCTCATTGGTGGCCAGGGCACCTACACGCCCCAATTCATAGTGACGGATTCGACAAGTACGCAGGCGTCCAAGAGCATCAACATCGTGATCAATGGCAGCAACGCTTTTCTGCATACCATCTTTCCTTCGAATTCCATTTTTCACCATCGCGTGGACCAAGCCACGACAGGGTTGCCCGTCGATACTTCTCCCGCGGCGCCGATCTACAGCGGTTATCAGTCTGCAACCGTGAAAGCATTTTTCGGAAGGGATTCCTACGCTTCCTTCCCCAACGGCATTCCGGCGATTGAAGTTCCCTACAACCAGGCGGACGTGGCGGTCACGACCACGCTGTATCAGTCTTACTTCACCTCCGGTCCGATTCCGGCCTATGCTCCGGTAGAAGGAACCAGCCGGTCAACCGGTGATCGTCACGTGCTGGTTTACGTGGAGGCAGGCGGCGGAAACCACCCCGCTCTTTACGAGATGTGGCAGGGGATTTACGAAGACGGCCCCTGGACTGATTCCTCGAACGCGGTGTGGTCCGACGTCGCGGGCAATGCTCTGACCCCGCAAGGTGACGGAACCTCCGATGCCGCGGGACTGCCGGTTTCGCCCCTGCTGGTCAATGCCGACGAGGTCATCGGCACAGGCACGACCGAGGCCCCGAAAGGCACCGTCAAGCACCCGATAAGATTCACGGTCAATAACATGCTGAACTACTGGGTCTGGCCCGCAACGGAGACCGCCGGCACCGGCAGTTGCACGCAAAACGGCACGACCATTCCCGTCGCATCGCAGATTTACCAGGCAACGCCTCCCTCCAGCTGCACCATGACCGGACCCGCCGGAGAGATCTATCGCCTGAAGGCGTCGGTGACGACCCCAGCGTGCGCGTCCACCAGTCCGCAATCCAACATCATCATCACCGCGTTCCGCGACTACGGAATCATCCTGGCCGACAACGGCGACAGCGGTGGACTGATCGGCACGCCCGACGGCCGCTGGAACGATAACGATCTTTCTTGTCTGACCAGCCTGACGTTGGCGGACTTCGAGCCGGTCAACGTGTCGAGCCTGATGGTGAGCGATGACAGCGGAGCGACGCACTAACGCTTGAAGATAATATTCAGCAATCCCAGCAGCGCGAACGCGTTGGGCACGCTCGAAATCGCGGGACCGGTGGTTCGTTTTTCGCCGGTTCGCCAGATGTAGAAGTGCCCGCGCTGAATGGCGTAGGACTGAACCTCGCTCCACGCCAACTGCCTCTTGCCAAACAGTTTCTTGACCACAATCCCATTCTGCCGGTTGATGCGGATGGGCCCACAATCAACGTCTGCGCCGCTGTCGAACTGCGTCGCAAGTCTCCGCAGCAGAGGAACCTGGGTCAACTCGAGCAGCTTCTGCGCCAGATCGGCTCCATTGGACAACCCCGTCCCCATGCGGATTTTCTGCCCGTCGGCATCCACCAACCGGAAGTTGTAGTAGGTGCCGATCGGAATAAAGTTCACGCTTCGTTTGGTGGCCTGATAGTAGAACTGGGTCAGGTTATCCCAGCGCATCTGCTTCTCGCCGAATAGGCTGGAATACGACAAGCCCTCCGGATGAAGAACCACGCGCCGCTTCCATGCCCAGACGGCCCAGAATCCGAACAGCAACGCGATTACCAGGCAGAAGACTACACCGGCGGCATCTCCACTTGACTGTCCCGCCAGCCAGGCAAAATAGACCGCTCCCGCGGCCAGCAATCCCAGGATCACAACCACAATCTTGTTGGAGTCATGCGTGGCGACGGGCGGCCCAAAAATGTTCACTGGTTTCCTCGACGAGCCAGATCATACTACGCAGAACGCCGGCTTGTGAGCCGGAAGCGCATCAGTAAACAACAAGCGCTAGTGCTGCCTCGATTCCGACCACATTTCCTCCGGCTTCGCATTTCGATTCCTCCCTGCCTTCGGTTTGGTGCATCCAAGGGGAAAGTTGGGCTAAACTCTCTGTGCTGTAGTCTTTAGCCTTCACATTTCAGCGGAGCGGCTGGGTCGCTCCCAGGGACGCTTGCGAGGGGAACCATGCCGACGTCAACCTGGTCCGGTCACTTAACCTTCGGACTCATCTCCATGCCCGTGCGCCTGTTTTCCGGCGCGCGCAGTTCCGGGATTTCCTTCAACATGCTGCACCGCACCGACAAGTCGCGGCTCAAGCAGCAATACGTCTGCCAGGCCGACGGCCAGGTCGTCGAGCGCGCCGACATCGTCAAGGGCTACGAGTACCGCAAAGACGAATACATCATCATCGAGCCCGACGAGATCAAAAAGATCGAGCCTCAGACCGCCAAGACTATGGAGATTCTCGAATTCGTGAAGGCCACCGAGGTCGATCCCGTCTATTTCGAGTCGTCGTACTACATGCTGCCCGAAGAAGCCGGCCGCCGTCCTTACGCGCTGCTCACCAAGGCGCTCGAAGAAAGCGACTACGTGGCCATCGCCCAAATCACCATGCACAATCGCGAGTACACGGTGTTCCTGCGCCCGCACGAAGGCGGCATGATGCTGCACACCATGTACTACGCCGAAGAGGTGAAAAAGGTGGAAGGCTTCGGCGCACCCGACGTGGAACTGAAGGAAGCCGAAGTCAAGGTAGCGCATCAGTTAATCGAGGCCCTCGCCGATGAATGGGATCCCGAAAAATATAAAGACAGCTTCCAGGAAAACCTGAAGAAGCTGATCGAGACCAAACTGGAAGGCGGAGAAGTCGCAGCCGTCGAGCAACCGAAGAAGCTAGCTCCGGTAGTAGATCTCATGGCCGCGTTGAAGCAGAGCCTGGCGCAGATGGAAGGCAGGAAAAAGCCAGCCGCTGCGATCAAGGAAGAACCGGCGGCAGTCACGGCGAAATCACGGCGACGCTAGAGCTCGAATCTAGAAAGGGCTTTAACCACAGAGGGAACAGAGGAAACTGACGGTAAATAAGCGTCGATCTGTTTGACGCACTACACTAGCATCCACCCCTCAGGCATCCCGCCAACCGAATTCCCGCATCGCTTACACAGAACCGTCGAGTGATCTCAAACTAGCGCCAACTCGCTGTTGCCATTACAATAATCGCTTCGCCCTTTTAACATTGAATTCTGATTCGGAGTACCGATGAGTGTCCGACGTGTGGCTCGACTTGCCGCGACTGCAATCGTAACCCTGATATGGGTCGCGTGCGGCCAGGTGTATCGCCCGGTAGTGATTCCTATCAGCATCACCCCGCCCAATTCCGCCAACTTTCATGCGGTGTTCGCGCTCAGTTCGAACGCCCAGGCCAATCCCGGCTCGGTGTTTCAAATCGACGTTTCCGGGGACACCAACATTGGCCAGGCCAACATCGGCATCAATCCAACCCACGAAGCGATTCTGCCTAATTATTCGCGCGTGTTCGTGGCCACCGCCGGCAGTTTATTTCAAGGACAATCCGACTTCATCACCGCATTTTCTCCGGCCACTGACAGCACTACGGCAACCGGCCTGGGCACCCCAAGCTTGTATACCTTGCCGAACGTTGGCGCCGACCAGCTATCGGCGATCACCTCCATTAGCGAGAGCGGAAGCGTAGTCAGCCTGGTCGTGACCACTCCCCTGCTGCAGGCCAAAGTCGGAGGCGTCATCGTCATTGAGGGCGTAACCGTGACCGGGGCCAATCCCTCCGGCTATAACGGAACCTTTACCATCTCCGCCGTCAATGGGACGACGATCCAGTACGTCAATACCATTACGGGCCTGCCCTCCGGTGCTGGCGGAAACGCAACCGTTCCCCTGCCCCTGTTCTGTTCGTATCTGCCCGATTTTGTGACCACCACCCAAACCACGAACGTCTACGTGGCGAATTTCGGCCAGGAGAACGGATCGGCCTGCAACTTTCCCAGCACAGACTCGGTCGCCACGCTGAGCGTGCTCACGGGCACGATTATCAATCTGGTCTACCTTGCCCCGGCATCGCATCCCACCGCCATGATCGAGACCCCCAACGCCGAGAATCTTTATGTAGTCACTGAGGGCGATGGCCAGAGTCCGAGCAGCGTACTCGATCTGGCACCTGCCGATTTATCGACCATCGCCGCGATTCCCGTTGGCGTCAATCCCGCATGGATCGTAGCCCGCAACGACAACCAGCGAGTCTATGTCCTGACTAAAGGGGATGGAAATCTGGTCCCCATCGATGTTGCGAGCAACGCCGTGCTGCCCAGCAAGACCAATCTTTCGGTCGGAGCCGGCGCCAATTTTCTCTTGTACGATTCCAATCTGAGTCGGCTCTACGTGACCAATCCCGTCACAGGCAATGTTTTCATCTATTCGACGACCGGGGGCACCGATCTGAGCGGCAATGCCAACGATACGCCCACGCTGCTAGCCACAATTTCCATGACCGCAGGGTCGAACCCGCCTTGTGCCAGCGCTTGTTCGCCGGTTTCGGTTGCCGCCCTGCCCGATGGATCGCGCTTCTACGTTGCCAGCTACGAATTGCAATCGAACTGCACCGATCCCAACGTGGGTTCGTCGCCCTGCATGATTCCCATGCTCACCGTGTTTGACGCGCTCAGCATGACCGTCAAAACCCCGGCGTCCACGCTGCTGGCCCCGTCGCCTTCGCTCTCGCTGCTCGCGGGCCAGCAGTTCTCGGCGTCGCAATTTGCGGTGGCTCAAGTCTCATCCTGCGCGCCGCCGGCAATCTACACTCCTGGAGTTCAGCGCTTCCGCATGTTCGCAGCGGCCTCCGCCGACAGTAGCCACGTTTACGTCAGTATTTGCGATGCCGGTTCTACCGCCGATATCGATGCCACCACCAGTTCGATTTCCGCCGGCGGCTCCAACACTCCCGACACCCTGATCACCAATCTCCCCGCGCCCTTCGGAATCTGCACCACCGCGGCCTGCAGTTCCATCGCGGCCATCACGTCGTTCGCCGTGTCTTCCGGCGTAGCCACGTTTCAGGCGGTTAATGTCTTCACGCCCGGCACGCAAGTGACGATTTCCGGTCTGACCAGCACAACCGGATTGTCGCTCGACGGCATTACCTGCAGCGTGCTTGGGTCGGGCCTGACCACGTCACAATTCGAATGCATTCCCAGCCCCGCGCAAGCCGACGTCAGCGCAACCACAGATTCGGGCACGGCCGTGCCTCAGGCCCCGCCGCAGTTCCCGATCTTTCTGCTACCGGGGCAGTAGCTGACGGGAAAATAACTGATCCATTCCGATAATCATCCTGAGGCGGGCGTTGTTTGCCCGCCAAAGGATCTATGCAACTGGCCGGCGTGTCCCCACCCCGCGTTTCATTTCGGAACGGGCCCGTGATCGGCCGACGTGCTACGATGTGTTCATGGCGAACACACGGAGTGCGACATTGAGTGTGCGGCTCAATCCGCAGGTCAAGCGGCGGCTGGCGAAGCTGGCCAACGCTTCAGGGCGGAGTTCGAACTTCCTGATTTCCGATGCGGTCGAATCTTACGTTGCCGATCAGGAGCGCTTGCTGGCGGAGATTCGCCAATCGGATCGGCACATCAAGTCTGGCCACTACATCCGGCATGAAGACGTGAAAGCCTGGTTGCTCTCATGGGGGACGGACAAAGAATTGCCTCCGCCCAAGTGCGCCTGCGGGCGGCGTCACGATGAGGAGTTGTGCCGCTAGAGATTGTCTGGTCCGCCCGCGCTCGCAAGCGCCTGGAAGAGATTCGCGCTTATGTTGCCAGAGACAAGCCCGAAGCCGCGTCACGGCTCGGCGCGCGAATCGTCGCCGTCGTCGAAGTGCTGAAGGACTTTCCTCACCTGGGCCGCGCTGGAATAGAACCGGGAGTGCGCGAGTTGGTCATCGGCGGTACGCCTTACATCATCTTCTATCGGGTGCGCGGACGGCGCATCACGATCCAGACAGTCTGGCATGGTGCGCAGTTGAAGAAGTCGCGTCATCGCACGTAGTGATCCGATATCTGGTGGCCTTGAAAAACTGGAAACTCATCCGGTCTCCCGCCCTCTGTCATCCTGCGGCGGGCGTTCTTTGCCCGCCGAAGGACCTATGCAACTTGCCGGACTGAATAGAAGGGAGGGGCCTAATTGGTAGAGCGTGCGGCAAATTCCAGGACAGCCCGCACCTGGCCAGGATCCACATGAAACTGTTCGACGATCTCGTCAATATCCGAACCAGCTTCAAGATTCTCGAAAATAGCGGACACGGGCATACGAGTATCTTTCAGAACCCATACGCCGCTCAGCTTGCCCGCTGCGCTCTCGACAGCCGGACATTGTGACCAATCCAGAGGTGCCATGCTAGGGGTCTCCGCTTATTCTCGAACGCTATAAGGCCGCGGTCGAAAACTCTACATCCACAAGGTACGCGACCCAGGGCGACAGGCAAGAATGCTGAGTGACAGGACACATAGAGGTCAGACTGAGCGAAAATGCGAAATTATGTGCAGCCATAACTGCCCCCCGCCAAAACGGGCTGGAGCGGGACACCGGCGATGAACTATGTATATAATTTTCCCGCTCGCGTTGCTCCGGTCGCTCCCGTGCACACAGTACTTGATGTAAAAACCGTCGCTATCGTTATCTGGCTGATTCTTGGATGGTACGTCTACCAGATCGCTTCGCGGAAGAGACGTGCAATCTGGTTCAAGACTAAGCGACTGATCATTTCACTAATCTGCTATCTGCTAGCTGTGTACATCTTGGCGCAGCAGAGGCTCCCTCCGCTAGAGGTCGTGTGCTTCGGAGCACTGGCGGGACTTGCTTGTGCTTGGCTATTGGTCAAGCCGCCAATCGAGACGCGGCGGATTCCGAAGTCAATCCGTCGAAAAGTCATCGCGCGGGACCTCACCAACAAAGGGATAAAGTGGGACGCAACAAAACATCACATTGACCACGTTGTTCCATTTTCACGCGGCGGGGACAACTCCCTACGGAACCTCCGAGTGATTGAGAAGCAACAGAACTTGCGCAAAGGCCGAAGAATGCCCAGTCTAATTGACTTCCTCAGAAAGTGACCAGTTTCGAACGGGTGGCCCATCCCTTTGGTTCCCTCCGCTTCTAATTTTCGAACTGCGGGTGCCCCGTCCTTGCGCTGTTTGTAAGGGCGGGACCGATGCTGCCGGCGATCTCGTGAACCGAATGGGCTTTCTCCGGGTAATACACTTCGCCATTTGCCCATCTCGCGAAAATCGATTGCACCCCAAATGGTGCAATGGTCGATTTCCATACTTCAATCGCGGCCCGTAACTCGCTTAATCCGTGGCGGTTCCAATGGATCGCGAATAGCAGTGGCAATCCCGTACATACAGAATTGTCCCTTGTGTTCCCGTAGGAACATTTCTTCCAAAACTGAAATTTGCGGGAAATAGCGCTCTTAAACCCTGGCCGGCACTTCTTCCTTCACCGCTTCCCTCGCCGCGTAATGCGAGTCCACGTACTCGTCGAGAATCTCGATGAACTCGGCGACGATGCGGTCGCCTTTCAGCGTGGTGAACAGGCGTCCATCCACGTAGACGGGAGCTTTCGGCTCTTCAAACGTTCCCGGCAGCGAGATGCCGATGTTGGCGTGCTTCGATTCGCCGGGGCCGTTGACCACGCATCCCATGACGGCGAGCTTCATCTCTTCCACTCCCACGTAGCGGCCTTTCCATGAAGGCATCTGCTCGCGCAGGTAAGTCTGAATCTGCTCGGCCATCTCCTGGAAGAAGGTGCTGGTGGTTCGCCCGCAGCCGGGGCAAGCCGTAACCTGCGGCGTAAAGCTGCGAATGCCCATGGATTGCAGAATCTGTTGCGCCACGCGCACTTCTTCCGTGCGATCGCCGCCGGGCGCGGGAGTCAGTGAAACGCGAATCGTATCGCCAATGCCTTCCTGCAGCACCACGCCCATGGCCGCACTTGACGCGACGACTCCTTTCGCGCCCATGCCGGCCTCAGTCAAACCCAGATGCAGCGGATAATTGCAGCGCGCGGCCAGCGCACGATACACATCAATCAAATCCTGCACGCCGCTGACCTTCGCGCTCAAAATAATCTGGTCGGGGCGCAAGCCATATTTCTCGGCCAGTGCCGCCGAATTCAGCGCGCTCACCACCATCGCTTCCATGGTCACTTCGCGCGCGTCTTTGATTTGGGGCTCCGGCAGCCGCGAGTTCTCATCCATCATGCGCGTCAGCAGCACCTGATCGAGCGATCCCCAATTCACGCCAATGCGCACCGGCTTGTCATACTTCACCGCGACTTCAATCATGGTGCGGAAATTCGAATCGCCGGTCTTGCCAATGCTGGCGTTGCCGGGATTGATGCGGTACTTCGCGAGATCGCGCGCGCACTCGGGATACTTGGTCAGCAGAACATGTCCGTTGTAGTGGAAGTCGCCGATGATGGGCACGCGCAAGCCCAGCTTATCGAGTTGCTCGACGATGTGCGGCACCGCGGCAGCCGCGTCGTCATTGTTCACAGTCACGCGCACCAGTTCGGAGCCGGCGCGAGCCAGCGCGGCAACCTGCTGCACGGTTCCAGGGATGTCAGCGGTGTCGGTGTTGGTCATGGATTGCACCACAATCGGTGCATCGGACCCGACGCGCACGCCGCCAACCAGGGCCGTAACGGTCTTTCTGCGGGGAATTATCGCCATAGGAATCTATATTTTACCACGCGTAAAATCAAAATCTTCACCACGGAGGACACAGAGGACGCAGAGGAAATGCGCGTCGAAACCCTCACTTTTCGCGCAGCAAGCGCACGAGAAATGTCCCTCAATGGCCGCCGTCCACCCTAGGCTATAATGGCGCACCGATGGCGCTCGCTTCCGGAACGAAAATTGGCCCTTACGAAATTCTCTCCCCGCTGGGTGCGGGCGGGATGGGGGAGGTCTACCGGGCGCGGGATGCGCGGCTGGGCCGCGATGTGGCTATCAAGGTTTTGCCGCCAGCGCTGGCCAACGATGCCGAACGCCTGCGCCGCTTCGAGACCGAAGCGCGGACGATTGCCGCGCTCAATCACCCCAACATTTTGGCCATCCACGACATTGGCACGCATGAAGGCGCGCCCTATCTGATCTCGGAGTGCCTGGAGGGCCAGACTCTGCGCCAGGAGCTCGGCGGCGGCGCATTGCCGCCGCGCCGCTCCGTCGAGTATGGCAAAGAGATCGCCGAAGGACTGGCGGCGGCTCACGACAAGGGCATCATCCATCGCGACCTGAAACCGGAAAACATCTTCATTACGCGCGACGGCCGGGTGAAAATTCTCGACTTCGGCCTCGCCAAACTTGTCCGGCCAGAGGCTTCGTCAGAAGACGGCGCGACGATGGAGGCCGTGCCCACCTCGGCCGGCGTGGTCTTAGGCACCGTGGGATATATGTCGCCCGAGCAGGTGAAGGGTGAACCGGCCGATGCCCGGTCCGACATTTTCGCGCTCGGAACCATCCTTTATGAAATGGTCTCCGGACAGCGAGCGTTCCGCCGCGACACTTCCGCGGAAACCATGACCGCCATCCTGAAAGAAGATCCGCCGGAACTCAGCCTGTCGGGCAAACTGATTTCTCCGGCCGTAGAGCGCCTGGTACGTCGCTGTCTGGAGAAGAAACCGCTGCAACGGTTCCAGTCCGCGCGCGATCTTGCCTTTAACCTGGAAGGCGTCTCCGGGACTTCATCCAGTGGAAGCGCTGCGGCATCCGCAATTTCGGCGAGCCCAATGTCCGGAATCCCGCGCTCCAGAATCCATCTCTCCAGAATGAACCTAATCGCGATCGCGGCTGCTTTCCTGGCGCTCGCGCTAATCGTCGGCGCCACCTGGATGCTTGGCCGCAAGTCTGCCCCAGCCAGTTCGCCGTCATACCATCAGCTCACATTCGAACGCGGCTTGGTGTACGCTGCCCGGTTTGCTCCGGATGGCCGCACCATTTACTACAGCGCCAGTTGGAACGGGCAGCCGGTGCAGATCTATTCCACCATGCCCGATGGACCTGAGTCGCGCCCGCTGAACCTGGTCAACTCCACGTTGTTCGCGGTTTCCCTAAGCTGCGCCTCGATGCGGCGTCAGTCTTGGAGTTCGACGAAGAAGTCGAGGGGCTTTCACCACGGAGGACGCAGAGGATCACAGAGGAAACTAGGGTGCGCCTCGATCCGGCGTAAGTTTTTGGGGTTCGACGAAGAAGTCAGGGGCTTTCACCACAGAGGGTACAGAGGATCACAGGGGAAAGTGACGGTAAATAAACGTCGATCTGTTTGACGCACTACACTAGCAATCGAAGGTCAGCGATCATTCTTTGAAGATGATCTTCGCAGGGCTTGCGTCGTGCACCCACTCAGTACGGGATCCGAATCTTACCTCCTGCAGGGATTTTGGGCCGCTTCGCCGGCTCCGAGGCGCAGCCTACAAGATCCGAAACCTTGTTCCGACAGCGGGCGCTTGCACTGCCTCTGCCCGTGTCGGCAGATAGAAATGGAGACTCACGCCTCGCCTGTGATTTGCTGTGGCTCAAAAAACGGCCACAGCTGTGTCATGCAACACGCACTGTCTGCCAGCGCATACACTGCACGCGCATCGTTCGCCTGCAATTCCTGAAAAAAGGAGAATGGTCCCTCTCTTGCTTCTTTGCTTTTCAGCGCCGGGTTCACCATTTATAGTTCTCTGTCCCGGCCAAAGGAGTTATGAAGCGGGCGTCTCTGCTCTCCGTTCGTGTTGCCGTCGCGGCCAGCCTTAGTCTCGCCGCCGCGTTCGCAGTGTTCGTGATGTGGCGGTCCTCGCGTGCCCTATGCTCCGCCGCCGAAGATGTCCGCGCCGAGCACGAATTCCGTTTCGTCGTCCGTCCTGTTCCTTCCGGGCTCAACAACAGCTTCGAACCCGTCAGCGCGCCCGCTGTCTTCGTGCAGGCCGCCCAATTCCAGGATCATCTTTATATGGCTGGTCCGGCGGGTCTGGAGGAGTACGACCCTGCCGGCACTCTGCTTCATCAGTATTCCGCCGGCGCCGGCCTTCCCGGCTCGCCCCTGATCGCCATCGCTCCCGCCGTACTCTCCGACTCGCATGAGCCCGAACTCGTCCTCGCCACCGCCAGCGACGGCCTCCTCGCCTTCAACGGACGCGGCTTCCGCCAGATTCTCCCAGCTATCGCCGAGGCCCGCGCCATCACGTCAATCCTGCCCGTCGCCTCAGGACATCTTCTCTTCGGCACCAGGAAGCGCGGCGTCCTCATCTACGACGGAAAACAGATCACCGTTCTCCATCCCACGCTCGACGCTGTCTACGTTACCGCGCTAGCCGGCAATGAATCTGATCTGTGGGTCGGGACCCTCAACCGCGGCGTTCTGCACTTTCACGCGGGCCAGATCGACGCTTTCTCCGAATCCGAAGGCCTACCCGATCCCCAGGTCCAGTCGCTGGCGATCTCCGGCGACAATACTTATGTCGGCACTGCTACCGGGGTCGCGGTCTTCGCTGCGGGACGCTTCTCTCGCGTCCTCGCGCCCGGCGTGCTCGCCACCGCGCTGCTGGTCACACCCACGCAACTCTTTGTCGGATCGGAAGATCAAGGAGTGATCGTCATTCCGCTCGAAGGCCGCCGCCCCAACCCGAACCTGGGTCCCGGAGTTCAGTTGCCCGAAGTGCGCCAGCTGTTCACCTCCGACAACGCCGTTTTCGCCGTCGCCCGCAACGGCCTCTATCGCATGGCCCCGCACGCCTTCGGATGGCAGCGCGTGCTTGAAAACACGGCCACCGTTCTGACCGACCGCAACATCTCCGCGCTCGCGGCCGACTCGACCGGCCGGCTTTGGGTGGGATACTTCGATCGCGGCCTCGACCTTCTTTCCTCCGACAACACCCGGGCGCGCCACGTAGAAGACGAACACGTCTTCTGCGTCAATCGCATCTTGCGCGACGAGAAATCCGGCGTCATCGACGTCGCCACTGCGAACGGACTGATTCGTTTTGACGACTCCGGTTCCGAACAGCAGGTTCTGACCCGCGCCGACGGCCTTATTGCCGACCACGTCACCGACGTCGCTGCCTACCGCGACGGACTCGTTCTCGCCACTCCCGCCGGCCTGACCTTCCTGGACGCCTCCGGCGCACGCAGCATGTACGCCTTTCACGGCCTGGTGAACAATCACGTCTATGCACTCGGCGTTTCGGGCGACGAACTTTTGGCTGGAACCCTCGGCGGCCTCTCGCTGTTGAATAAAGGGGACGTTATCGCGAACTTCACCACCGCAACTTCCAACCTCAAGCACAACTGGATCACCGCGGTCGTGCCCGTTGGCCAGGAGTGGATAGTTGGCACCTACGGCGCCGGCATCGTGGCTCTCGACCGCTCCGGCCACTTCCGATCGTTCGAAATCGGCTCCGGCCCGTTCGAAGTCAATTCCAACGCCATGCTCGTCACCGCGAATTTCGTGCTCGCCGGCACTCTAGGCCAGGGGCTCTATGTTTACGATCGGCAGTTGGAGCGCTGGTCGGTGATTCGCGACGGCCTACCGTCTCTGAACGTGACCGCTCTCGCCTCCGTCAACGGATACCTCTACATCGGTACAGATAACGGGCTGGTCCGCATACCAGAGCAGAAGCTGCACTCATGAAAAACGCAGTCATCACGGTTCTCCTTGCTCTCCTCACCTCGGCGCCTGTGTTCGCCGACGCGGGAGTCCTCATCCCGCGCGACAAGCAGCAGCCCGATCCCTCCATCCTTTCGCTGGAAGAGATGGAGATCACCATCCGCATCGACAACGGCGACGCCCGCGTCTTCGTCCGGCAGGTCTTCGCCAACCACACTGGCGGCATACAGGAAGGTAACTACATCTTCGCTCTTCCCAGCCACGCCACCATCTCAGACTTCGCCACCTGGGACGGTCCCGTGCGCCTGCCCGCCGTGATTCTCGAGCGCAAGCGCGCCGAAGAACTCTACAACCAGCTCAAGCAGCAGTCGATCGATCCCGGCTTGCTGCAAATGGGCGAACGGGGCGCCGAAGAGGCCAAGCGCAGCAACGTTTTCAGCGCGCGCATCGTCCCCATTCCCGCCTGGGGGACCAAGCGCCTCGAGATCGAGTATCACGAGTCGATCCCGGTGGAAAATCTGAAATCCTATTTCGCGATTCCTCTTCGCCCCGACGCCTACCATGCCCAGGTTGCCGCACATTTCCGCATCAACTTCGAATTGCACTCCGCGCACGCGATCCGCAACTTCCAGGCGCCGGCCACGACCTTCCCGCTGCAACTCGACCAGAACACGCCGCATCTCGTCAAAGGCCACTTCGAAGGCGAGCATATCAATCTCGGCGAGGACTTCGTGGTTACCTACGACCTCGATGCGGCCGCTTCCGACACGCTGCAACTGCTGACCTACCGCAACCCCATCAGTGGGCAGCCCTCGCCGGCAGAAATGTCCCCCATCCGCAGCACCAATGAGCCGGGATTCTTCGAAGCCGAAGCCCTGCTCGGCTTTGGCAGCGCTTTCGCCCCGGCTGGCAACGCTCCCAGCGGCGTGCCGAAAACGGTCATTGTTCTCTTCGACACGTCGCTCTCCATGCAATGGGAAAAACTTGAACGCAGCTATCAGGCTCTCGAAACCCTGCTGCACACGCTGCGCCCCAGCGATCACTTCGGCCTGATCCTCTTCAATACCGAAACCCAAGTTATTCCTGTGGCGGAAGCCGATCCCGCTAACATTCAGCATGCCATCGAGTCCGTCCGCGGCAGTCGCCTTCGTGGAGGCACCGACCTGCAACTCGCCCTGCAAACTGGCCTGCAACAAGCCTCTGCCTCCGGAGCCAGTAATCCGTACCTCGTGATCCTCAGCGACGGCGGCGCGACTCGCGGTCTCATACAGAACGGGAAGCTCGCCACCTGGTACGCCTCGGCGTGGAAGCAACTGCCCGACACGAACCGCCCCCGCACCTACATTTTCGCCGTGGGCGACGACGCCAACCTCCCGCTGTTCCGCATGCTCGCCCGCCACGACGGTCTGCTCGAACAGGTCCTCTCCACTGAGCCGATGGAGTTCAAGTTGAACTCGTTTCTTTCCAAGATCGGACGCAGCCCTGTCGGCCAGCTCGATCTCGCCGTCAATCCAGAAGCTGCTGTCGATACCGTCTATCCTTTGCAAGCCGCGACTTTCTCGGGGTCGCTTGCCTCCTGGGTTGGCCGCTACCAGAAGCCGCAGGATAGCGTCAGCTTCACGGTGCAGGGCGTGCGCGACGGCGGCGAAGTCAGGATGACCGGCAAGACCAGCTTGCCGCGCGAATCCTTCGATCACCCGCAACTGCCGCGCCTGTGGGCCCGCGCCCGCGTGGACGCTCTGCTGGAAAAAATCGAGCGCGACGGCGAAGACCAAGCCACCATCGACGAGATCATCCGGCTGGCCCGTCAATACAAATTTGTCACTCCCTACACGTCATTTCTCGCCGTGCCCCGCGCGCTGTTGCGCCCCCGCGTCATCCGTCCCGGCGATCCGGCCCTGCGCGTCAAGACCGACGAATCCATCACGTCCGTCATCGCCCTGTTTCCCTTCGGACTGGTGCAGCCACTCCGCTACCTTTCCTCCGAAGACACCTGGCAGACGCGCTTCCTGGCTCCCACCGACATGCAGGACGGCACCTACACGGTTCGCCTGATCCTGCGCGACAAAGTCGGACACACGTATCGCGAGTCGAAGACGTTCGTCATCGCCGGCAAGCCGCCCGTCGTGCAGGTGAAGCTGGACAAGAAGCTCTACCAGCGCGGCCAGACCATCGACCTGAAGGTCAGCGCCTCGGCAAACACGCGAACCCTGGTTGCCCGCATGGAAGATTCCGGCGCGATTCCGGTTGCGCTCCACTGGGACCCGCGTGCTGCGGCCAATACCGGCTCTCTCAGCATTCCCGAGCAGACCATCCCCGGCACCTACAAGCTCACCGTGACCGCCGAGGACTTTGCCCACAACATCGCCACACAGGAGGTGCCAATTGAAGTACTTCCTTGATTTCCCGGCGCGCCGCATCCGTCTGGCCGCGCTCGCCATATTCATCGCCGCAGTGGGCGCGAGTGTTTCGGCCTTTGGCGAACTGCCCTCGTGGATTCGCAACATCGATGCGAGCACCGCGCTCGAAGCTGTTTTCTTTCGCATGATGTCGCTGCCCTCGGGCGCCGTCGCCTACCGCCGTCCGCCGCGCGAAACCGGTCCCGCGCTCGGCGAACTGATCAAGTCGCAGCCGCGCAATGCCGACCTCTATTCCCTGCGTGCCCTCGAAGACGAACAGCAACTCGACTTCACCGCCGCTGAGTCCGACTGGAAAGCCTATGTCGAAAACTCCTCCAATAAGATCGACGCCGAACTCGCGCTGGCCGACTTCTATCACCGCCGCCTGCGCCCCACCGACGAAATCAAAACGCTGTCTCTGATCGCAAACGCACCGTCCAGGCCCGTTGAGAAGCTCACCCCACCAGCCGAGCGGCGCTCCTGGCAAGCCTTTGAGCGCATCTTCGGAATCATCCAGGCTCAGGGCATGCCGAAAGACGTCTCCGTCGCCCAGTACCGCGCCTGGATCGCGGGCTATCCTCAGGAGCAATCGCTGTATGCGCAGTTCCTGCAATTCCTGGTCGCCGAGAAAGAATATTCCGCCGCCACGCAACTTGTGGCCGACTACCAGAAGCGGTTTCCAAACGACCAGATTTTCCCCGTGCGCGGCAAAGCCATGGTGGAGTATCGCCGCGGCTCAGTTCGCGAGGGCCTTAGCGTTTACGAACAGAGCTTTCAGCCGCTGTGGGATCCGCAACTGGTTAAGAGTTACTTCGATCTCATGCGCGACACGCAGAACCTGCGCCGGTTCCGCGACGATGCCCATGCCGCGCTCCTAAGAAATCCTGAAGACCTCAACGCGACCGCCCGCATCTTCTACTACTACCAGCAGCAGGGCAAGACCGACGCCGCCCAGCAAGCCATCGCCGAACTTGGCCTGCACAAGGAAGCGGCCAAGGCCCCCTGGACTTCGCAGGAACTCTATGTCTGCGCCCGGCTGCTCGAAGACGTTCACGTCTATCCCGAATCCGCGCGCTACTACTTCGCCCTGTTCAACAGCAAGGATCTGCCTGATGCGCAGGAGACCGCCATCGCCGGCCTCACCAATCTCCTGCTCACCGCGCCCGAGACTCCGATCCGTCCTGGTTCCGGTGAACTCTCCATGTATCGCGACATCGCCACCCTGGATCCGGGCCCCGGTTACCTGAACGGAATCCTCTCGCTTATCCTCAACACGACCCAGCCCGCTTCTGAATATTCCGACGAAGAACAGCGTGTTATCCCTTACTTCCATCGCGCACGCGCCGCTGAACTGCTCGCCCTGCTCGATGCGAAGTTCCCCAACGCCGCCCGCCGTCCCGAACTGCACGCCAAACTGATCGAGTTCTACGCCAACTCCGGGGAGAGTGACGCCGTGATTCAGGGTGGACGCGAATTTCTTGCGAGCTTCCCCAAAGCCTCGCAGCGCACCTCCGTCGCGCTTCTCATGGCTGACGCGTTTGCCCGCAAGAACGACACGCAGAATGAATTCGCCATTTACGCCTCCGTGCTGCAGGAACTCGCCGCGCAGGCGGAAAATGTTCCGCTCGGCTCAATCGCCACAAACTCCGAATCCTCCGCCAACAGCGAGAACCCGAACAAAATCGCGGAAGCCGAGGAGAGTGGAGAAGAATCTGGAGAAAATCAGCGGGAGGCTCCAGAGGATTCTCCAATCACGCGGCATCGCGCCAGCCAGTCGTTCCAAATGAGCCAGCAGGCTCAGCCCACTCACCAGACCGGGCCGCGCTCGCCCGAATACTCGCAGGTGCTCGAGCGCTATCTCGCGCGCCTGGTTGAGAAACAACAGATTCCCGCGGCTCTGACCGTTCTTAGCCGCGAGATCGACCGCAATCCCGACGATCCCGGCCTCTACGAACGGCTTGCTGTCTTTCTCGACCAGAACCGCCTGGGCTCGCAGCAGGAGGAAGTCTACCGCCGCGCCATCTCCCGATTCTCCGATAAGTCGTGGTACGACAAGCTGGCCCGCTTCTATCTGCGCTACAAGCGCAACTCCGAATTCGAGCAACTTACCCGCGACGCCGTTGCCAGCTTCAAAGGCAACGAACTCGAGCGATACTTCACCAACATCGTTTACGGCAGTCCCGGACTCTACCTGCGCCTGAACCAGTACGCCCACCAGCGCTTCCCGCACAATCCGGTATTTGTGCGCAATCTCCTAGGGGCCTATCTCGCGCCGGAAACCCGCGACCTGGCAGCCTGGGAAGCCCTGTTGCGCCAGCACTGGTTCGAAGAAACCGGTCTGCGCAGCGAGTTCTTCGAATTCCTATCCCGCACGCGCAAACTCGACTCCGAACTTGCCGCCATCCGCGAAAGCGCGCCGGATGCTGCCGGTTGGGAGAAGAACCCCGCCGCCGCCGACTTCCTTGCCAGCGCCAACCTTTGGCGCTCGCATTACGAAGACAGTGCCGCTCCGCTGAAGTCGCTGGCCGCGCAATATCCTGCCGCTGCCGAACTGGGACGAACGGCATCGTCGATTTTCCGATCGCTCGCCTACTTCGATCCTGCCGACACCGCCATTGCCGCCAAGATCGAAGACAACCTGCTGCAGGCCAATCCCACCGATACCGAGATCATGGCGCGGATCGGCGACATCTATGCCGACCGCGAGCAGTTCGCGCAAGCTGCGCCCTACTGGGAGCGCATTCCGCAAGCCGCTCCTGGCCAGTCCGCCGGATACCTCGAAGCCGCCACCATCTATTGGGACTACTTCGATTTCCCCAACGCGATTCGCCTGCTCAACCAGGGCCGCGCACACCTCGCCAACCCTGACCTTTATTCCTACGAACTCGGCGCCATCTACGAAAACCAGCGTGACTATCCGCGCGCCATCGGAGAATACGTCAAAGGGGCTCTCGCGGCTCCCGAATCCTCCGCCGAACTCCGCCTGCTCGAACTCGCGCGCCGCCCCAAGTTCCGTGACGCCGTCGATCAGGCCACTGCCGGCATTGCGCCTCTGCCCAATCCGCCCATGCCGGCCGTCAACCTGCGCGTGAAAGTCCTGGAAACCCAGAACCGCAAGCAGGAGATGGAAGCGTTTCTCGACTCGATCACCAACTCGACCACTTCCATCGAGCAAGCCGAAGACATCGAAGCTCTGGCGCAGCAGAAATCTCTCGAGGCCGTGCGCCAACATGCTCTGGAAAAACAAGCCGCGCTCACCACCGATCCGGTCACGCGCCTCGAACTGCGCTACGCCCTCATCCGCCTGTACGAAAGCCGCAAGGATTTCCTCGCGGCGCAGAAAAATGTGGAAGCCCTCTACCGCGAGAATCCCAAGATTCTGGGCGTTGTCCGCTCCACCGTTGATTTCTACTGGCGGATGAAGCTCCAACAGAAAGCGCTCGACGTCCTCCTGCAGGCCGCAAAAGACGCCTACCCGGCGCTGGGCACGCAGTTCACCTACGAAGCTGCGCGCAAAGAAACCGACGCCAAACAATTTCAGCAGGCTCGCGACCTGCTGACCCGGCTTCTCAAAGATTCTCCCTACAACGGCGAATACCTCGCCGCCATGGCCGATACCTACGCGCAGGCCGGCGACGACCCTGGCCTGGAGCAGTTCTACAATCAGCAAATTGCTCTTTTCCGCACCGCGCCGCTGACTGCGGACGCCCGCAAGGCCCAGATCGCCAGCCTGCGCCGCGGACTCATCCCCGCCCTCACGCGCATGAACGATTATTCAAGCGCAGTCGATCAGTACATCGAACTCATCAACAACTTCCCTGAAGACGACACGCTGGTCACCGATGCCGCTCTCTACGCGCTACGCTACCAGCGGCAGCAGCAACTGGTCGATTATTACGCCAAGACGGTCGCCCATTCTCCGCGCGACTATCGCTGGTCGATGGTGCTCGCCCGCACCCAGACCAATCTCGAAAACTATCCCGCTGCCATCGACACCTACGCCAAGGCAATCGCGATCCGCCCTGACCGCACGGATCTTTACATCGCCCGCGCCGGACTCGAGGAGCGCCTGATGCGCTTCGATGAAGCGGCCGCCGACTACGAACACATCTACCAGCTCGCCTACAAAGATCCACAATGGATGGAGAAAGTCGCCGCGGTGCGCGCGCGCCAGGATAAAACGAAGGAAGTCGCCGCCGCCCTGCAAGCCGCCCTCATCGACGGCCGCCCCGACAATCCCACCAACTATTTTGAAGTTGCCCGCCGCCTCGAGACCTGGGGCATGCTCGATCAGGCCCGCACCTATGCCGAGCAGGGCGCCAACAAAGCCGGCACCGACCTGCTGGCCAGCTCCGATCATCTCACCGGCGTCCGCACCTACGTCCGCATCATGACGCGCCTGCGGCAGCAGGAAGCTGCCTATGCCACGCTGCAGAAGGCTCTGAGCGACGCCAAGGCCAACCTGCCCGTCCTCGAACAGCAAGTCCAGAAGCAAGGACTCGGCGGCCTCACCGACTTGCAGTGGCGCGAACACGTCCGCCAGAATCGCATCGAGACGGCGCGCAACGGCATGGCCGCCTGCCTGCAGGAAATGGGCGGGAGCGTCAACACCTACTTCACGCCGGAAGAGCACGCGGCCTTCGCTCGCTTCGCTGAATCCAAACGTGCGGGCATGGATGGCGATGATCTGGAAAAATTCGCCATCCCGCTGGCTGAAAGCGCCGCCCTCGCCGACCAGGAAGCCCGCTGGCGTTTCGAGTGGATGCTCGAGAGCGCCCGCCTGCCCAACCACGATCCCAATGTGACGGCGTTGGTCGATCTGCAGCGCCGCCGCGGACGCTTCACCGAACTCGCCTCGCAGATGGAGCAGTTTGCCGCCGACTTGCCCGTCAACAGGCGCGGGCAGGCTTTACTTGCCGCGGCTGACGCTTACCGCTCTGCCGGCGACGAATCCAACGAACTGCGCGTGCTCTTCGGCACCTTCAAATACGGTCTCGACAACACGCGCCAGCAGCATCTTTTTCAACTACTCCTGGCGCGCCAGCCGGAACAGATTGTCCGCATTTCCGCCGACTGGCCCAAGCCTTACTCGGAGCAGGCCGCCGACTATGTCGTTGCCCACGGCAGCGCGTCGCTGGCCCACGCCGTCGTCCAGGCTCGCGGCAAGGCTCGCAATCCCGTGTGGAACAACTCCTACAACGCGCTGGTCGGACTCTACTTTGCCGAGCCCACGCCCGACGTAAACAACGCCTTCCTCGCCGCCCTGGGCGACGAGCCCATCAGCGCCCGCCTCGCCAAGCCCGTCGATCGCAATCAGCAACTCGCCGGCGACCTCTGGTTCTATTACGGCTCGCGCTACGGCGAATACCTGGGCGTCACCAAACTTGGCCATGCGGAAGATTTTCTGCCCGCGATCCTGGAGCAGAGTCCCGCCACTTCCTCGGGGTACTTGACCCTCGCTGACTATTACGCCGGCGCCGGAGACACCAAGCACGCCATCGAAGACTACAACCACACTCTCGAACTTTCTCCCAACCGTTCCGACGTCTACGACGATCTCGCGATGGCGTACTACAAGCAGGGAGACAGCGCCGCCGCCCTCGCCAACTGGAAGCGGGCGTTCGCCTCGCTCTCGGCCCAGCTCAACAGCGCGCACGTCCCCGACACCTTCTGGGCTGACTTCGGCCGCACTTGCGACCAACTGGCCGCGCGCCACATGTTCGCCGATGTCAAGCCCGACGCGGACTCCATCATCCGCACCTATCTTCGTCACAATGGCAACTACCGCTCCAACGCCATCTTGCACTCAGCCTTTGCCGCGATCGGCGATCCCGCCGCGGCCACCGTTTGGATCATCGATCTCTCTTCCGCCGCGCACGATCCCACGCTCATCCTCGCCGATATCGCCGACGCCTGCTGGATTCCCCTCGCCCAGCGCGCTGCGATCTATCAGCGCCTTCTCGAAGCCAAGCAGACTGCGAACGCCAAGCTGACCGGCCTTGAACGCCAGTACGCCGATGAGGATCTTGCCTCCTGGCAATTGCGCTGGGTTCAGTACCTCATCCGCACCAAGCAATACTCCGCAGCGGCCGCGGCCATCGCAGCATTGCCGAAAGAAACTCGCGACACACAGGCAGCCACACTCGTTCCCCTCGACCTGCAAGCCGCGGCGCAACTCGGAACGCTCGACTCGATCCTCACCGGCTACCGCACTGTACCCGAAAGTGCTCCCGCCGCCGAGATTCTCCGCACCGCCGCCCGCAAGCTCTTCGAAGCCGGAGATAAGCAATCCGCCCGCAAGATCCTCGAACTCGTTTTCGCCCGTGAAATCTCCGAGCACAAACTTGTTGCCGCCAACTTCCTGGGCCTGGCCGAAATCCGCCTCGCCTCCGGCGATACCCCCGGCGCTCTCGATCTGCTTCATCGCCTCGTGGTCGTCGTCGGCAATCCCTTCGAGAATCTCGATCCTGCCGCCGCGTTGCTCGAAAAGACCGGTCACAACGCCGAGGCCATCGAGTTTCTCGATCAGCTCGTGAAGTCCGCGCCCTGGGATGCTTCCTACCGCCTGCGTCTCGCCAAAGCCAAGCTCGCCGCCAACAACGACGCCGAAAACGCCCAGGCCGCGCTCGCCGCCATCGCCTCCTCGCCGTCAACTTCCTACGATCTTCGTCTTCGATCTGCTACCGCGCTCGCCGGACACGTCCACTCCGATCTCGGCAGCGGAGAGCTCAATCTTCTAGCCGGCGCTCCCGCTGCCATCAGCCCCGCAGCCGCCGACAAGTTCTACTTCTACGAAGCGCGCGTTAAAGCCGCGCAGAACGCCACTGACGCGCAAACCAAGATCCAGCTTCTCAGCCACTGCATGATCGATTTCCCACATCGCGACGAAGCTCGCATTCCGCTCTTCCAGGCCGCCGCCGCGGCGCACTCCGACGAATATGCCCTCGGAGTCCTCGAGCCGCTTTTCCAAACCGGTTTCCTGCAGGCTTACACCAACGAGGACGCGAGCGCAGAAGAGGAGCAAATCATCAGCGCCGGTGAAGAAGAGGAGGAAAACGCCGAAGAAGAGCCAAACACTCCGTCCGCTCCGGCATTCAAGCTCACTCGCACCGAGCAGTCCCAAGTCGCCCAAATGATCGCCGACGCCATGGTCCGTCTGAATCGTCTCTCCGAAGCCGCGCAATACTACGAAGCGGCGCGCAACCTCGAAACTGCAACTGCAGTTCGACGAACTCTGCTGCACAAACTCACCGACGTGCGCACCGCGCTCCGCATTCAGCGCCGCAACGCCGCTCGCCAACCGCTTCTTCATGAGCCACTGGAACAGGATCGCGTCGTCCGCCCGCGTCTGCTCGCCCGCGTCGCTCCCGCGGCCGAACCCGCCGCTGCAAAAGGAGGCGTTAAGCAATGAAACGCATGGCCGTCATTCTCTTGATCGCTGTCGTATTTGCCGGAGTCGTCTGGGGCGCATACCAGGCCGCCGCGCCTTCCCCGGCGCTTTCGAAGTACGTCCCAGCCGGCCCGTTGCTCTATCTGGAAGCAAAAGATTTCTCCTCGCTGCTCGACGACTGGAACTCCTCTCCACAAAAGCGCCAATGGCTCCAGAGCGACAGCTACCAGGTCTTTTCGCGCTCCCGCCTTTTCCTGCGGCTGAGCGGAGCCAGCGACCAATTCGCCGCCGCTGCCGGGATTCCGCCCGACACGAATTTTCTTTCTCAGGTCGCCGGCGGGCACAGCGCTCTCGCCCTCTACGACATCGGCAAGCTGCAGTTCCTCTACATCACCTATCTCCCGTCAGCCAAATCCATGGAGACCACGCTTTATCAATCGCGCGCCAAGTTTGAGCCGCGGACCGCCGGAGGCGTCAACTTCTACCTTCGTCGTGATCCCCAGTCGCAGCGCGAAGTCGCCTTCGCGGTTGCCGGCGACTACCTGCTGCTTGCCACGCGGGAAGATCTCATGGCCGGTGCGCTTCAACTAATGTCTGGAAAACAGGATCGCATTGTCGAAAACGAGCAGTGGTGGGCGCAAGCCACCGCCGCGGCCGCAAAGTCCGGTGATCTGCGCCTCGTCCTCGATCTCGAAAAACTCGTGCCCAACGGCTACTTCCGCACTTACTGGGTGCAGCAGAACGTCACTGACCTGTCTCACTATTCGGCCGCCGTGTGCGATCTTTTCCGGTCCAGCAAGGAATACCGCGAAGAACGCGTGCTCATCCGCAAAAAGGCTCCGGATCAGCCGGCCTCCGGCGACGGATTCACGGCCGCTGCTGACCTCGCCCGCCTCGTGCCCGAGGATGCCGGAGTGTATGAAGCTGCCGCCAATCCGACCGGCGACGGCGCCTTCGCAGTGCTCGAAGCCAAGCTGCTGGCGCCTCATCTCGGCCCGGCCCCGCCGTCGCAAATCGCGCCGCAAGTCCAGCTCACCTCTGGCGAACAGGGCGGAGCCTCCGAGCTTGAAACTCGCATCGATCAGGCTCCCGCCGAGCAGCCCGCCACGCAGACCATCTCAGCGTTAAAGGATCTGCTCGACAAAACTCCGCTCCTCGCCTCGCTCCAGCTCCAATCCACCTCGCGCGAATCAGCCGGAGTTTTCATCCGCATGCACGCCGCGGTGGTGCTCGCTGCCGCCGCTGACTGGAATGAATCGACCGTCCAGTCCGCGCTCTCGGAGTTCGTCCGCGCCGGCCTGACCGCCGGCCAACTCGGCGTCGCCTGGCAGCCCAGGAGTGGCTATCAGCAACTCGACGGCCTCTGGCCACTGGTTGCCGCCGTCCGAGGAAAATACTTGCTCCTGAGCGACGACCCAGCGCTGATGGAATCCCTGCTGGCCAACTTCAATCGCAAATCCACGTCTGAACCTGCCGCGTTTATCGCCGGATTGAACCATCAACGCGAACGCTCCAACTTCGCCCGTTTCACCGGACTCATCGACCGCCCCAGCATGATCAGCGACAGCCTGCAGAACGCGGAACGCCAACCCCAATTCTTCTCCGGCAACATGGCGAGCCTCAGCAATACTCTGGCCGCCGTTTCTTCCGAAAAAATTGAAGTTCGCGAGGATGGAGGCAAGGTGCGACAATCAGTTATCTACGAATGGTCGCAATAAGGCCCATCGCGCTTCTGCTCGCGCTGACCCTGATGACGTGGTCGCCGTCGAGCAGCCGCGCGGGAGCGCACTCATCGCAGACAGAAGACAGTCTTGCGAACTGGCCCGACGCATCTCTCTTTGCCCAAGCCGCCGCGGAAGCCCTCAACCGCGACTTTCCCAGCAGCGACATCTCTTTTCTTCTCCTCGACGCGTCTACCGGCAGCGTGCTTGCCTCGCGCTGGGATCATCCCGATAAACCCATTCCCATGGGATCTCTCTTCAAGCCCTTCACCGCCTTGGCCTACGGAGAGCAGCACGAATTTCAATATCCCACCCACACCTGCCGCGGCGATGCGACCGGATGCTGGCTGCCTCGCGGGCACGGCAAGATGAACCTGACCTCGGCCATCGCACAGTCCTGCAATTCCTACTTCCGCATGTTGACCAGCGATCTGACCTCGACTGACGTCGCTCCCACCGCGACCCGCCTCGGGCTCAATCCTCCACCACGCACCGCTAACGGCGCACAACTCGCCGGTCTTGGCGACCGCTGGCGAACCTCCCCGTTGGGCATGGCCCGCGCCTACGTTGAACTCGCCCATGATCGCGACCAGCCCGCAGTCAACCAGATCTTCGCGGGTATGGCTGATTCCGCAAGGTACGGAACCGCCGCGGCGGTTCACCGCGTGCTTTCCAGGCCCGACGCTCTCGCCAAAACCGGTACTGCCGCTTGCACCCACGGGCATGGCGGCCCTGGAGACGGATTCGCCGTCGTTCTCACCCCGGCTGATCATCCCCAATTGCTGCTCTTGGTCCGCGTCCACGGAGTGCCGGGCTCCCACGCCGCCCAAACCGCTGCCCAAATGTTGCATCGAATCGGGGAGTAGTCTCATGCAGACGCGATCGTTTTGGAAAGACGAATTCCGGGACAGTCACGTGCCGAGTAGGGACGGGCGGCCCGGCAAAACCCGCCTCGTACAACTCTCGTTCGCCGTGATCCTGGCAACTTTGGCTGCACTCACGTTGCCCCCCTTGCAGACTTCAATCTCAGCCGAAAGCCAAGACACCCCGACCGTCCGCATTAGCGTCCTGGGCCTGTTCCACCCGCACCAACTCACTGTCACCGCTCTGCCGGGCCAAGCACTCGTTCTGCACACGCCCGCTGGGGAATTCGTCCTCGAGAAAAGTTCGGGCACGGACTCCGCAACTCTCCGCCTCGATAACGATTCCATTGCTCTTACCGCCGGCCACAGTACTATCCAAGCCTCCAGCATCACCATCACGGGTCGTAACACCGATCCCACAGGGTTAGTTCTCTCTGTCCCGCAAAAGCTGACACGGCGCTACCGCGGCACGCTTGAAATCCGGCCATCCCGCGGAAGTTTGCTCGCCATCGTTACCATGGATCGCGAAACCGCCGTCGCCTCCGTGCTCGCCGCCGAAGCCACTGGCGACACTCCTCTCGAAGCCCTCAAGGCCGAAGCTATCGCGATCCGCTCTTATTTCGTTGCCGGACGCGCCCGCCACCACGAATTCGATTTCTGCGATACCACGCACTGCCAGTTCCTGCGCGAACCGCCTTCGCCCGCGAGTCTTGCGGCCAAAGCCGTCGCCGCCACGCACGGCCTGGTCCTCGCTTACGATTCCCAACCCTTCGCCGCCATGTACACCCGCAGTTGCAGCGGACGCACGCACACCCTCGCCGAACTCCACCTCCCGTCCTCCAACTATCCTTATTACACCGTCGAATGCCCACACTGCCGCGCTCACCCGGTTCGCTGGACGACCCGCATCTCCGCCGCGGCGGCCCCCGACCTCCGCGCCCTCGATGAACGCGCTCGGCTCAACGTCGTGCGCCGCTTTGGCTGGGGCTCCGTCCCCAGTAACGACTTCACCGAAACAAAGGACGGCGACTCCTTCATCCTCTCCGGCGTCGGCCAAGGACACGGCCTCGGACTTTGCCAATCCGGTGCCAAGGCCATGGCCCAGGATGGCGCCACTTTCCAGCGGATCCTTGCTCACTACTATCCCAACACCAGCATCGTCACCTGGCCTGGATAGTTCGTGCTTCGTCGCACCACCGCTTCTTGTTCTGAATGAAATAACAGGTGAGCCCGCGTGTTGGCTGTAACCCGGCCTCCCGATGCGAACGGGTGTGGTTCACGGGAAGCTGGTTACCTTCGGGGTCACGCGAGGATGCATCGCGGTCGCATCGCCCCGGTCGTCGATCACATGGGTGATTTCGCCGTGATCCCCGAGAGCCACGGTAATGATGTCATGGAACTTAACCCCCGGTTCTTTCGGGGTCTCGATTGCCCGGGTCAGCACCACATCTGGATGGGTAAAGACGCTGTACACGCCCAGTCCCCACGCTTCATGACTCGTCACTTCATCCGATACCTTGTACGAGGCCCAGCCATTCACCCCGGGTGCACTCGTATACATCGCCTGGTTCGGAGGATCGTAAGGAATCTCGGACTGATAAAAATACGTCCTTCCGCCGTTGCCCTTCCACAGAACCTGAAATTGCCGGTGATGTTCTACAAACAGGCCATAGATCGTGACGTCATTGCCATTCACGACCAGCCCATTCTCGCTGGTGTTCAGCTCCCAGCCCACGCCGTCGCCGTGGTCCGCTCTCCATATCCAGGTGTGGTCCACCAGTGTGTCGTTGCTGTTGATCCTCAAATTCACCTTGGTCCGGCCGACTCCCGCGCCACCCACGCGAAAGTAAACATCGTGCAGCGTGATCGGGTCTTCCGCATGGCGTTCCCGACTACCCTCCGGCCCCACTTCCAGCAGCACTGGAGACTCCATCGGCCCCGCATCGAAGAGCAGTCCGGCAATCGCGATGCCGTCGGCAGCGGCGGTCGTCATCGCCGCCGTGCCATTGACCGGACGCAGGGTTGCAAAACCGAGCCCCAGCACGACCGTGCGCGGCCGCAGCACGCGAATCGGAGCCGTTAGTTCGTAGATCCCCGGCGTCAGAATCAAGTTCATGCCCGCGGCCATCTGCACGTTGATCGTATCCGCGGTATCCACATCCGGGCGCGCAATGTAAAACCGTTCAATCGGAATCGATTCTCCCGGCGTTTCTCCGCCGCGCCACCTAATCCCAACGCTGTCGCTGGACAGCTTCGGAACCCGCACGCTGAACTCGCCCGCAGCATTCACCTGGAGGAACGGCTTTTCCCGAACCACTGGCGTCTGCGCGATCTTCGTGTACGGCGGCGAAGGCCATGCGCCTTCCGGCGGATTCACCACGCCGACAAACACCATATTCCAGTTGGCGCCCGTCCAGCTCTTCCACTCGCAATTGCGCGAGATCCACTGCTGCTGGCTTCCGGAGTCGACATTCCCATCCACCAGCGAATCCGACATCCATCCGCCGCTTGCCCAGCCGTGCTTCTGGTGCAGCACCAGGTCGCCGCGCACATGCACGCGCCGCAGCGACACCGCCTGCGAGACCGCCCACTGCATGGTGCCGCCGGCCGGCGCTATCGAGAGCCCTTCCGCAGCTCGCCAGAATGTGGTCGTGGCATTGTTGTGCTCACGACTCGCATCGGCATGCACGTTGCCCGCAATCCGCGTTGCATCGGGCGACGCGCCCAGCCCCATTACCTCCGTGTAGAACCCCACCGGCACGTCCACCGAATAGCTTCCGGGCAGAAACAGCAGCGCATTGCGCTGCGGCCCAAACTCGTTGTGCGCCTGCGTGGCATACACCGCATCGATCTGCTTCTGGATCACCGGCGATGGCATTGACGGATCGAAGATGAGCACATTGGGTCCAAACTGCGGTTTCGCGCTCTTCGACGCAAGCGCCAGCATCCCCGCTGTCAGAACCCCCGCCATGAAGCCCCACCGACTTAGAAGCCGAAGTGCGCGCCTGCCAGACACGAGTCCCTCCTGACACCGGCATTATTGCTCAAAAACGTAATCGCGGCGAGGTCGAAAGGATACCACGGGTCGATCGTCGGTCGGATCACAGGCATTCCACAACGAATGCATTAGGGCTGGTCCCGAGGAAGCGGAACTGGAATGAGCGGGCTCGTTGCTCGGCACAATTTTGATTCTTTACGGAACGGTGGGCTGCGCCAGCAGGCCGTAGACGTCCACTTCGGTTTGCGTTCCGATGTAGACCTTCCCGTTGGCTACGGTGGGCACAACGAACTTCACTGCCATGCCGGCCTGGTCGCGCGATACGTCGTCGTCGCTGTTGTAGAGTTCGCGGGAAACGTTGGTGGCATCGAAGGCGTGCAACAGGGCGGGATAGCCCTGGACAGTGCTGAGAACCCAGAGGATTCCGTTGGTGGTTTCGTTGGCAGAAACCGCGGGCGTCGCGCCGGGATACCCGAAGGTCTCAGGCGACTCGGCGGTTGGCTCGGTGGAGAGCAAGCCGTTGGATAAGAGATAGGACTTGGCGTAGTCGCCGACTCCGCAGAAATAAACGTTGTTCTGCCAGTAAGCCGGCATGCTGTGGGCGGTGGGAACGGTTCCCGCCGGAAGCGTTTGCAGCACGTTATTGGTTTGTGAGTTGTACTCGCCCAAGTCGGTCTGATTGACCAGGTAGACCATGCCCTGTTTGCCGGCCGCGACTAACATCTGGGTGGGCGGGTTGGGCTGATTGGGAATCAGCATGGGGCCGCCCGAACCTAAATCGAGGTCGGAAGAATTCAGAGTTTGATAATTCGAAGGCACGAAATAGTCGTCAATCGTAAGGTTGCCGGGATTGAGCTTCATCAGGCCTTCGCCGTAGTCTGTTCCGCCGGTCATGACGTCGGTGGTGCCGTTTCCGTTCATGAGGTAGATGTAGCCGTACTCGTCGACTGCAGGGGCGGCGCCGCTCTGCCAGATTCCAGCTTGCTGGCCGTTGGGCGTGCTGTTGTACACGGCCACCTGCTGCAGGTTGCTTTCCTGATATCCCATGAGCCAGCCATGATAGGGCTGAATGTCGCAGTGAGACGCCCACGCGATGTAGACCACGCCATTCTCAACGAAGAGGCCGGCGCGCTGGTTTTGGGTTTGCGGATTGAAGCTGACCGGGCCGTTGTTGGCGTTGATCGTGGCCTGGATCTGCACGGGGCCTCCGTTCACCTCAATTCCTGAATTGATCTCGATGGCGTGCAGATACTGGTAATACGTGGTGGTGCCGTTGGCGACGATCTTGCTTCGCGCCACGACATACATAATGTTGGTGGCGGGATCGATCACCGGCGTGGAGGTGATGCCGACCTGCGGGGAAATATTGGCGCAGCCGCCGATATCGCTGGTGCTCAGCGTTTGACCACCGGCCGGCAGAAGGCTGATCTGCCACAGTGGGGTGGTTTGGAGTCCATCGGCATCGAATGCGAACACGCTGTCATTTTGAGTCGCAGCGAAGACCACGTTGTGGGTGCCTTGCCCGGCCACGCTGACGCCTTGTACGTACAGCGGTTCGGCGTAAATCTGGCCATCGACCGGGAGCACGAAAAGTTTTCCGAACTGATTGGAGTTCACGTTGCCGGTAGTGAGGACCGTCTCCGTAAGATTCTGTCCAGTGCGACCGTTGTCGTTGTGATAGACAAACGTTCCCGCATAGTTCGTGACCACAATCGGCACGCTGGCGGTTTGCGTGGTGTTGGCGGTGCTGGTGGCGGTTACGATGTGCGATCCCGCAGCGCTGGGCGCGGTGTAGAGTCCGGAGGGAGAAATTGTTCCGGTCGTGGAGTTGCCGCCGCTGACGCCATCCACGGCCCACGTCACATTCGAACTTACGGTTCCACTGATGGATGCCGTGAACTGGACGGACTGGCCGGGAGTCGCCTCGGACTGCATGGGCACGATGGAAACCGTGCTGGAAGGAGTTGCGCCGGTTCCGGTCAGGGTGACCGCCTGGATGGTCGAAGGATCGTTATCGGTAAACGTGACGTAGCCCTGGCGCGTGCCGTTGTTGGTGGGCGAGAAAGTGACCTGCACGGTGCAACTGGCCTGGGCGGCAAGAGTGGTTCCGCAGTTGTTGGTCTGGGCAAAGTCTCCGCTGGCTACGATGCTGGTGAGGTTCAGCGAGGCGCCGCCGGAGTTGGTCAGAGTGATGGGTTGCGCAGAACTGGTGGTCGTAAGGTTCTGCGATCCGAAGGTCAGACTCGAGGGAGAAATCGAAGCGGCTGGTCCGCCAGAGGTCGCGGTTCCGGTGAGGCTTATAGTCTGCGGACTGGGCACCGCGTTATCGGCGATGGAAACGCTGGCTGTGCGGGTGCCGACTGCCTCCGGTGTGAAGGTGATAGTGATGGTGCAGTTCGAGCCCGCCGAAACGGACGGAGCGCAGGTGTTGGTTTCGGAGAAATCTCCGGCGTCGGTTCCCGTGATGGTGATACTCGAAATGTTCAGGGTTGCGTTGCCGGTGTTGAACAGAGTTACGCCGCTGCTGGCGCTGGTGGTGCCGACGGCCTGGCTGGGGAACGTAATGCTGGTCGCGCTGAAGCTGACCAGGGGCGTGGTTCCCGATCCGGTGAGAGCAACGGTTTGCGGGCTTCCTGACGCATTGTCGGATACGGAAATGTTTGCCTGACGAGTTCCCGAGGCTGTGGGGGTGAAGGTCACGTTGATCGTGCAACTAGTTCCGGCGGCGAGCGAGGAACTGCAGTTGTTGGTCTGGGTGAAGTCCGACGGATTCGTGCCGCCGATGGAAATGCTGTTGATGGTGAGAGTGGCGTTGCCGGAATTGCTCAGGGTGAGAGCGATGGGAGCGCTGCTTGTTCCTACTGCTTGATTGGCAAACGTAAGAGATGTGGGCACAAAAGTGACCGCCGGCGCGATGCCGGTGCCGGTGAGCGGAACTACTTGCGCGGTGCCGCTGGCGCTATCGCTGACGCTGATGTCGGCGGTGCGCGTGCCCGTGGCCGCCGGGGTGAAGGTCGCGTTGATGGTGCAGAAGGCTCCTGCGGCCAGGGAAGAGGGGCAGGTGTTGGTCTGGGAGTAGTCTCCAGCGTTGGTTCCGGTGATGGTGATGGTGCTGACCGTCAACGCCGCGGTCCCGGAGTTTGTAAGGGTGACGGCGGACGGGGAACTGCTGGTGCCGACGGTCTGATCGGCAAAGGTGACGCTGGAGGGCGAGAACACAGTCGAGGCAGCAATTCCGGTTCCCGTCAAAGGAATGGTCTGGGGGCTGTTGGTCGCGTTATCGGTAATGGTGATGGTGCCGGGGTCGGAGCCGGCCGCCGTGGGAGTAAAGGTCACGACGATGTTGCAGGTTCCGCCGGCGCCCCCGCCGGTTCCGCAGGTGTTGGTCTCGGAGTAGCCGGCCGAGGCGGCAATCTTCGAGATCGTCAGCTTGGCGCCGGTGTTGTTGGTCAGCTTGATGACTTTTGTGGAACTGTTGGTGTTGACCGTCTGATTGCCGAAGCTCAGCGATGTCGGAGAGAAAGCCACCAGGTCGGTTGCACCGGTGCCGGTGGTCGTAACCGACTGCGGACTGCCGCTTGCATTGTCCGTAACCACAACGCTGCCGGTGAGAGTGCCGGTCGCTGTGGGGGTAAAGGTGACGCTGATGGCGCAGTTCGCTCCCGCAGCCACCGAACTGCCGCAGGTATTGGTCTCGGAATAGTTGCCGGTGATGGCGATGCCGGTGAGGGTGAGCGCACCGGTCCCGGTATTGGTGAGAGTGATGGTTTGCGCCGGGCTGGTTGTGTCTAGAGTCTGGCTGGCGAACGTCAGCGTGCTGGGAGACAAACTGACTCCCGGCGATCCTGAACCCGTTCCAGTGAGGCCAATCGTTTGTGATCCGCCGGGAGCGTTATCGACAAGCGTGATCGTGCCCGAGATCGTCCCGGTCGTGGTCGGGGTAAACGTTACGTTAATCGTGCAGGCCGCGCCCGCGGCCAATGAAGTGCCGCAGTTGTTGGTTTGGGCGTAGTTCGAACTGGCCGTGACGGAGGTGATAGTCAGCGCCTCGCTGCCACTGTTGGTGACGCTGACGGCCTGGGCCGCGCTGGTCGTGTTGATGGTCTGCGACGCGAACGTCAAGCTTGCCGGAGAAAGAGTGACCGCGGGTGCGACTCCGGTTCCGAGCAGAGAAACCGTTTGCGGACTTCCGGTTCCGTTATCGGTGATTGCCAGACTCGCCGAAATCGACCCGCCCATGGTCGGTTCGAAGCTGACGTTGATGGTGCAGTTGGCTCCCGCCGCCAGCGCACTGGGACAGTTGTTGGTTTCCACAAACTGCGAAGCGTTGGCCGTAGTCAGGGCGATGCTCGTGATGGAGAGGCTGGCGCTGCCGGTGTTGCTCAGCGTTACGGCCTGCGATGTGGTCTCTCCCCCAACATTCTCTGAACCGAAAGCCAGGCTATCGGTGGAAAGGGTTGCTCCCGGAATCTGCAGTAAAAGAGTTGCCGTGTTGTCCTGCGAGTTGGTCGCGATCAGGTCCGCTCGTCCGTCGAGATTGAAATCGGCGGCGGCCAACGCCAGGCTTCCGTTGCCCACCGGGAAACTCAATGCGGCTGCTGGGTTGAACGTTCCGTTTCCGATCCCCGGCACAATCGAAACGGTGTTCTGTCCAGAATTGCCGACCGCAAGGTCCAGGATGCCGTTTCCGAAGAAGTCGCCCGCGACTACGGCGAATGGCAGCGAGCCAACCGAATAAGTTACGTTGGTGGGAAATGTTCCGTTGCCGGCGTTGATCAGCACCGAGATGCTGTTGCTGCCGTTATTCGCCGTGATCAGATCAAGCTTTCCGTCACCGTTCACATCGGCCGCAACCAGTCCGTCGGGGTCCGTTCCTGTGACGTAAGTGGATGCCGCCTGGAAAGTTCCATCGCCATTGCCCAGCAGCACGGAAACGCTGTCGGAGCCGGAGTTGGCCACGGCGAGATCCAGAATTCCGTCGCCGTTGAAGTCTCCGGTGACGATGGCGATTGGGCTCGGTCCCACGGGATAGACGACCTGCGGCTGCAGCCCACTCGGTCCACCCAGAAAGATGGAGACGGTAGAGTCGGCGTTATTGACGACGGCAACGTCGAGATAGCCATCGCCACTGAAGTCCCCGAAGGTGAGCGCCATCGGCTCCGTGCCCGCGGTGTAGTCGAGGTGATTCTGGAATGTTCCGTTGCCGTTGCCGAACAGGACGGAAATCGTATAAGCCGCGCGGTTGGCGGTCACGATGTCGGGAAAGCCGTCGCCATTGATGTCGCCAACAGCGATCGCAATGGGGTCTACGCCGGTGGTGAAACTCTGTGCCGTCTGGAACGTTCCATTGCCGTTGCCCAACAACACCGAGACGGCATTCGTTCCACGGTTGACAATGGCCACGTCGGGACTTCCGTCCAGATTGAAGTCGGCCACGGCAACGCCGCGCGGATCGCTTTGCACGGGGATGGTGTTGCTGCCCAGCGATACGGTCGAGGTCGCGGTGGTTACCTGAAGGGGCTGAGCATTCGACTTTCCCCCTCCCGGGGCGGGATTGGTGACCGTGATTTGTTCGGTTCCAGGATTCGCAATATCGGAAGCCAGCAAGGCAACCTGCAACTGCGTGGAGCTCACATAACTTGTGGCGCGAGTGTTGCCGTTGAGCAGCACAGACGAGCCGGAGCCGAAGCCCGTTCCATTGACGGTGAGCGTGGTGGCCGCTCCACCCGGCTGCAAGGTCGTCGGCGCCAGGGGCTGTTGCAGAAAGGGAAGTGGATTTGGAGCCGTCCCGCTCAAAGCAACGCTTTGCGGGCTGCCCGAGGCATTGTCAGTTACCAGCAGTGAGGCCGACAGAGTTCCGGTGTAGGTTGGCTGAAACTGCACGCTGATCGTGCATGCCCCGCCGGCATTGACGGTGCTGCCGCAGGTATTGGTCTCGGTGAACTCTCCGGGATTTAGACCACCCATGGCAATACTGGTGATACTCAAAGCGGCTCCGCCGGTGTTGGTCAGGGTGACGGTCTGCGGCGAACTGGTGGTGTGCAGGGACTGGCTGGCAAAAGTCAGGGTGGTGGGCGAGAGGCTGACCACGGGCTGGCTTTGTCCGGTTCCAGTGAGGCTGATCGCCTGCGGGCTTCCGCTGGCATTGTCGGTGATGGTGACGGTCCCGATCTGAGTTCCAATCGCCGTTGGCGTAAAGGCCACGCTAATGGTGCATGATCCGCCGGCGGCTACCGACGTTCCGCAGGTATTGGTTTGCGAATACTGGGCGCTGGCGACGATGGACGTCAGAGTCAATGTACCCTGGCCAGTATTGGTCAACGTCACGTTCTGCGTGGGACTGGTGGTTCCGATCTGCTGCGCGGCGAAGGTCAGGCTCATGGGCGACAGGCTGACCCCAGGCGCGACGCCGCTTCCGGTCAACGTTGCCGGCACCGGGGAAATTGAAGAGACGAACGTGACATTCACTATCGCGCTATAGGCCGCAACCGCCGCCGGCGTGAAGCTTACATTGATGCTGCAGCTTGCACCCGCTGCGACGGTTCCGCAATTGTTGGTCTCAGAGAAATCGCTGGGATTGGCTCCCTGGATTGTGACCGCCGATGTGCGAACCGAGGCCGCCCCGATATTCGACATCGTGATGGTTTGCGAGCTGCTGGTGGTGCCTGCCAGTTGATTGCCAAAATTCACCGTGGCCGGCGTCAGGCTGACTACGGTTCCCGTTCCCGAGAGCGCTACCGTCTGTGGGCTTCCGGTGGCGTTGTCCAACACCGATAACGTTCCGCTTACGGTTCCATTGGCTGTGGGAGTGAACGACACCGAGATGGTGCAACTCGCCCCGGCCGCGATCGAACCGGAGCAGGTGTTGGTCTGCGAAAAAGGCGACGCTGTCTTGACCGCCGTGAGGGCGAGGGTGCCCGTTCCGGTGTTGGTCAAAGTGACGGTCTGCGGCGGGCTGGTAGTGCCTTTCAGTTGCGTGGAAAAGGTGAGACTAGTGGGAGAAAGACTGACTGCCGGGCTTCCGGCGAATGCCTTGCCGCCCATCAGAGGAATCAAGCACAAGACGAGGCAGACCAGCATTAGCCTGGCCATCGTTGGCCTGACGATCAGTGGCCGCGGTTTCGTGGATGATTGAAAACGATCCTGCACGGGAACAAACCTCTAATGGTTGCTGGAAGATCAGCCAAGGGGGAAGGCAGCTATAATTCTACAAAAACCCGGGAACGCACGGGGAGAATAAAGTTTTTTCGGACCTGTTTTTCTGAGCCTGCTTTCGCAGACTCTCGCTCCCCTGGACGGACGAAGCATCATGCAGATGCCAAGTCCGGATTGGTTTCCAGCGCGACGGACTCAATCGTCACGGAATAATTTCAAACACAATGCCGGCGCTCTTCGCGCCTCCGTTGTGGGCCGTTCCGAACACAATGCCATTGTGAACGTACACCGGGGTAAACGGGTAGGCACCGTCAGTACCCCCGACGAAAGTGTGCAGAACGGTTTCGCTCCAGGCGCCGCTCGAATTGGAGAGCTCGAACACCACGCCACATCCGGAGGTCCGGCACAGCTGGCCGGCTTCACTGCCGCCATACGCGGTGGTGCCGTAAAGATTGCCCGCGGTGTCGAAGGCTAGACTTGCTTTGGAATCCGAGCCATCATTTGGGCTTCCTTCAAACGAGTAGAGCACATTCAAGGCAAGGCCCGGCTCAGTCAGTTCGTAAACGACGCCGTACCCTGATCCACCCGAACCGGCTGTCCCATAAATGTTTCCGGCGCCGTCGAGCACTACGCCCGCGTAAGGATAGTAGCCGTTGCCAGGGGCCTCAAACTCGGCGAAGGAAAAAATGTCCTGATAGGTCCACGAGCCGACTTGCTGGGAAAGCTCAAGAACGCTTCCGTCGTAGTAGGTGCCACCCTCTCCGGTCGCGCCGTACAGGATGCCATCCCTCACCACCAGGCCCAAGTTCACTCCGCCGCCGGCGGAGACCTCCTCGGGACTGAATTCGTGAATCACAGATTCAGTCCAACTGCCGCCCGCTTGGGCTGGAGGCAAGAGCTGGAACACGGTTCCACAGCCAACCTCATAGCAGTCGAGGTCGTAGTACCCTCCATACTCCGTGATGCCATAGAGCACACCGCCCGGTCCCCAGGTAAGCCCGCCCTCAGGTTGGGAGCCATCGGACGTGCCACAGGGAAAACTGTGCAGGACCGTATCGGTCCATGCGTTGCCCACGGCCGGGGGCGATAATTCGAAAACCGTGCCGCAGTTCAAAGTGCCGCCGCCCGAGGTTGAGCCATAGAGGTTCCCGGCGGAGTCCTTCACCAGCGCCCCGAGCGGACCCCCAGCATCGGGAGATCCTCCAAAGCGGTAGAGCACGGTTTCCGTCCATGCGCCAGATTTAGTCGGCGAAATATGATAGACCGTTCCACACCCGGCATCGTAGACGCAGGTCGTCGCCCCACCTCCCGCATAAGTCGTGCCGTAAAATCCGCCGGCTCCGTCCGGCAGCAGATTGCTTTCCGGCCCCGATCCGTCACTTCCGTCCTGGAAGGTATAAACCACTTTGTACCTGTCGGCATGGGCCTGCGGCGTGAAACTCAAAGCGGCGGCGATTACTGCAAATGTCAGCGTGAATGTTGAGGCCCGTCTTCCCAGTGCTTGAGCGGACATAACGTGAGCGGACATGGAACCCTCCGGTGTCCTCATCTACGAGGTTCTACGAACGTTTCGAGCGAAACGGGTAAACAAAGTTAGCGAACCGATTGCTGCAGAAATCAGGGGAGGGAACTGCGGAAGGACTATAGCACGGAATGGCCGGGTAGTGGTGCAGTTTAAGAAAGATTTGTATCAGGGCACGCCTTCGAGGCGTGCCGTAAGAGCACGGTAGAGGATCGATCGGCTTCAGCCGCTGCGGCCACGCGGGCAAGGCACAGCGGCTAAAGCCTCTTCCTACGGAGCCGTTTAACGGCATCGCTGAAGCGAAGCCCTGATACGAACCCCTGATACGAACCCTCGGACCCAAACTGCACCACTACCGAATGGCCAGTGCGAGTGTCCTCTAATTCGTCACCTCTAATTCGTCACCGTGAAAGTCTTGTTGCTGGTCAGAGTCGCCGTGGGCGTGATCACTTCGATCACGCCGGTGGTCGCGCCTTTCGGGATTGTCGCGGTGATTTCGGTGCTGGAGACGACGGTAAATGCGGCCGCTGTGCCGTTGAAGGTGACGCTGGTCGTTCCGGTCAAGTTGTTGCCGAGAATGATGACGGAGGATCCGGCTGCGCCGCTGCTGGTGACGGATTGGATGAAGGGCGCGAGGCCGGTGGAAAGTTGGAAGGCGGTGCCGTAGCCGCTGGGACCGCCGCGGCCAGTGACTCCGTAGAAGTTGCCGTCTGTCGCCTGGATCAGCCCTTCGGGGAGACTGCCGTCGAGGCAATACTCGCCCAGTTGCTCGCAAAACGTATAGAGGGTCGAATACACGCCGGCAGAAGTAAGCTCAAAAATCGTTCCGCAGCCGTATGCGAAGTAACACTTGGAGCCTTCGCCCTCGTCAACGGTCCCATAGATGTTTCCGTCGTTGGCCTGCAACAGGGAAGGGGTGATCACACCGCCGTCGGAGCAACTGTAGACCGAACAGAAGTTATAGAGCGTGGTCAATTGTCCCTGCAGCGAGAGCTTGAAGATGGTTCCGCTGCCCTCGTTCTCGCTCCCCGTTGAGTAGATGCCGCCCCGGTCAGTGGATCCGTAAAGATTGCCGTCGGCGCCTTGCATCAGGGCTCTCGGCTCCAAGCCGTCGGCGCAGTTCGCCAGCGAGCAGAAGTTGTAGAGCGCGGTGGTCACGCCTTTGGGCGTCATCTTGAAGATCATTCCACAGTCGCCGGCCCCGAAGCAGTATTCACCTGTCCCCCCGGCTGCCACACCGTAAAAATTCCCGTCCGTAGCCTGAATCAGAGTGGTTGGGTTGCCGCCGTCCGCGCAATTCGTCTGCGCGCAGAATTGATGTAGCGTATTGAATTTACCCGCGAGCGTGATGACGTAGGCAGTTCCGCCCTTGTGGAGACCGCCGACCACGGTTGTGCCGTATAGATTCCCATCGCTGCCGAGAATCACGGGCTCGTAGGGATCGTCGCCATCCTGACATCCCAGCTTCGCGCAGAAGCTGTAGAGGGTGGTGAGGCCGGTCGCGGCATTCGCTCGATAGATCGTTCCCGCCTGATTCAGATTGCGATATTTCCCGTTCCCGCCATAGGCGGTGGTTCCGTAGAAATTGCCATCGCCCGCCAGCGTCATTCCCGCCGACGCCTTCGATCCCTGGACGCAACTTTCGTCGCAGAGATAGTCGAGCAGCGTCCACGCGCCACTCGATGTCAGATAAAAGCCGAAGCCGTTGTTGCCCGTCGTTGTGCGCGGCCCGTAGTACGCAGCGCCATAGAAGTTGCCATCCAACCCCTGCGCGAGCGGGCTGGGATATTGCCCATCGCCTTCGCCGAAATCGGTGATGGTGGTGAAGGTTGTGGTGGGAGTTTGGGCGGCGACGGTAAGCGTGAGGACGGAAATGATGACGACTACGAGTGCGGAGCGGGGAATCATAGGGTCCTCGGGGAATTCTTTTTCCTGGGTCGAGCTGGAGAAACGTGCGAAATCGACGTCACAGAAGCGCCGAGATGCGAGCCGGGTGCTTCTTAATAAGAATTCAATCCCCACCCTAGCCGCAAAGAACGCGGCTAGGGTGGGGTGACCTGCTCACTTCTGAGCCTTACTTTCTGAAACCTTACTTCAGAACGACGAAGTCCTTGCGGCCTGCCAGGTCAGCCTTGGACGTGGTGACGTGAATCGGGCCGGAGGTTGCGCCTGAGGGCACGGTGGCCGTCAGGTGCGACTCGGAATTCACGGTGAACGTGGCCGGAACGCCATTGAAGGTCACCGCGGTCGTGCCCTTCAAGTTGTTGCCCAGCAGTGTGACCTTCTGGCCTTCTTTGCCGGAGAACACTGCGGTGTTCACGAACGAGGGTAGGCCCATGTTCAAGCTGTAGACCGTGCCCTGGTTCGTGGTGCCGCCGAACTCGGTGACTCCGTAAAGTGTGCCGTTGGTGGCCTGCACGGGAGGCGCGAGCGGCGACTCTTCGGTTTCATTGGTGCTGTTGTTGAAGCTGTAGAGACCGGTATAGGTTCCGCTGGTGGTGGTGTTGAACAGGCAACCGTCGTCGTGGCCTCCGCCGGCGGTGGCGGAGCCGTAGTAGTTGCCGTCGGTGGCCAGCAACAAGCTTGCGCCCGGATCGGTGCAATCTCCGAACACGGAACCGAAGTTGTGGAGAGTGGTGGCCACCATGCCGGTGGTGATCTGGTAGATTATGCCTTCGCCGGCAGTGCCACCCGCCTGCGTGGTGCTATAGAAGTTGCCGTTGGAGGCCTGGACGAGACCGCCGACCGGGTCCGCGCCGCCGCCGCCGTCTTCGCATGGGAAGCTGTAGTAGTTGTTCACCACGCCCGCCGTGGTCATCTGCACCACTGTGCCGCAATTTTCCGCGCCGCCTTCCGAAGCTACCACGTAGAGGTATCCATCGGCGCCCTGAACGGGGGGAGCGATCGGGACTGAGCCGTGAGTACCGTCAAACGAGTAGATGGTGGTGTAGGTGCCGGTGCTGGTGATCTGGTAGACCAAGCCGTGGTTTTTGGCGCCGCCAGGGGCGGTGCCATAGAAGTCGCCGTTCGAGGCTTCGATGGGCGGTGTCCAGGGGAACGCACCGTCGGTGGCCGAGTTGAAATTGTGGAGGATGGTTTCGACGCCGGCGGTGGTCATCTTAAAGACGGTGCCTTGGAGGCCCGTCCCGCCCAGATTCGTGGTGCCGTAGAAGTTGCCGTCGGTGCCCAGAGTCAGGCCGCCGGTGGGCCACTCGCCGTCTTTGGTGGCCGTGCCGAAGCTGTACAGAAGACTGAAGGTGCCGGACGTGGTCACGGAAAAGAAAGTACCTTCCGATTTCCCTCCACCGTTGTAGGTGGTGCCGTAAAGCGCTCCGCTGGTGCCCTGCACCAGGGTTACGTAATACGGATTTGCGGCGCCGGTTTTGCCGCCGGCGAAGTTGTAGATGGTGCTAACCGTTTGTGCTTGGGCCAGGGCCGTAACGCACGCCAGTGCGGCGACCGCAAGAAGTGTGGAACGCAGAATGGAAGCGCGGGCTGGACGACGACACACGTCCGGTGCGGTGTTGCTGAAATGCATAATATCCCCCCAATAAACAGCTCCGGTGCGTTTGGATCGCACGCCCCTAAAAGCTACCTCAGTTCATAGGAGGCCGCAAGATGAAGGATTTTGCATAGGTCCCGGTACCTTCGTGACGGGGAGGTTCGGGCTTTCCGAGCCTGGAGATTCTTACCGCATGCTTCTGTCGCGGGGCGATGGGGTATGCGGCAGAGGTCGAAGGACGTATCGCCTTTGAACGGTTCGCGGCGCTTTCCAAGCGCCGGGGCAAAAAAACGCCCCGCATTGCCGCGGGGCTGAAATGGGGAACCGGCGAGAAGCTAGTCGCCTGTGCCCGTCAGACTCGACGTTTGCGGGCTGTCGTTGGCGCTGTCGCTCACAGTTAGCGTGCCGGTCGCCGTACCGGTGACCGTCGGCGAGAACGTCACACTGATGGTGCAGGTCTTCTTGCTGTCCAGGGTTGTGCCGCAGGTCGTGGTCGAGACCGCGAACGGAGCCGCTGTAGAGTACGAGATCCCAGTCAGCGTCGTACTCAAATCGTTTTTCAGGGTGAATTTGTGCGCCGCACGGGTGTGGCCAACCTTGGTCTTTGCGAAGGCATAGCTGGCCGGCGTCAAGGTGGCCTGCTCTTCGCCCGTACCCGTTAGCGACACGGTTTGCGGGCTATTCGTGGCATTGTCGCTCACCTGCAGCGTTGCGCTTTCAGCAGCCAACAGCGTCGGGGTAAATGTGACACTGATGCTGCATTTGTGTCCCGCGTTCAGGGTTCCAGAGCAATTATTCGTCTCCGAGAAGTCGGTTGCGTTTGCGCCCGTGATCGTGATGCTGGTGATGGTGAGCGATGAGGTTCCGCTGCTGGTCAGAGTGACTTTTCTTACCGCGCTGGTGGTATCGATGGCGTGATCGCCGAAATCTACCGCCGTTGGTGATAGGCTGGCCAGCGGATTGGCGCCCGTGCCCGTCAGAGTTACGGTCTGCACGCTGCCGGTCACGCCGCCAGTGTTGTCGGTGATGGTCAGGGTTCCAGTTCGGGTGCCGGTCTGCGTCGGGGAAAACGTTACGTTGATGGTGCAGTTCGATCCAATAGCCACGGACCCTTCGCAGTTATTCGTCTGAGCGAAATCGCCGGAAGTGACAATGCTGGAAACCGCGAGAGCTTCCTGGCCTGTATTGCTCAGGGTGACGGGCTGCGAGAGGCTCGTGGTGCCCTCGTTTTGGCTTGCAAAGGTGAGGCTGGATGGCGAAACGCCAGCAACCGGCAATGCTGCCAGAACGAAGAAGATGCCGCCGCTGCCGTCGCCGTTGGCGTGGACGCCGCCGCTGGCTATCCCATAGAAATTAAAGTCAGTTCCCTGCGCCAGCCCGGCGATCGGCAGTTGGCCGTCGGTGCAGGTGGGCCACGTTCCGTCACTGCAAAAGACGTGCAGGGTGGTCAGTGTTCCATCCGGCGTGATCTTAAAGATGGTCCCGCAACCATCCCAACCTGGTAAGCACTCACTCTCACTCCCTCCTCCGCCGACATAGGTCGTCCCGTAGAAGTTTCCGTCGCTGCCTTGAATGAGTCCACCGTAGGGGACCGTTCCATCGGCGCACTCTGCTAGAGAACAGAAGTCGTACAGGGTGGTACCCCCGCCGGTGGGGGCAACGCGAAATACCGAGCCGTTCGGGTAGCCTGGAGTCGTCGTCCCGTAAAAGTTTCCGTCGCTACCTTCGACGAGCCTCGCTGAGGGGGAACCCCCGCCCAGGCAGCCGCTTACATTGCAAAAGTACTGCAGAATAGTGAGAACGCCACTCGGAGTGATTTTGAACACGGAACCGTTAATGACGGATTCGCCGAAACCGGCCCTCGTTTCGCCGTAGAAATTGCCGTCGCTGCCCAGAACCAGGCCTCCGGGTCCGTACGTGCACCCCTCTTGTTGTTCACAAAACGAGTAGACGGTGGTGAATGCGCCGGTCGGAGAAATCTTGAAGATTGTGCCGCCCGCGTTGCCGCCCGGAGCGGTTCCGTAAAAGTTGCCGTCAGTTCCCAGAGCCAGCCCGTTTGGATTTGCCCCATCCGTGCAGGAGTTGTTACTGAATTGTGAACAAAAACTGTGCAAGGTGGTGAGTTCTCCACTTGGCGTTATCTTGAAGACCGTGCCGCAGGTGAATGGCGACGACGGACCGCAGGAATCATACGTTTCCGCTATCCCCCCGGCGGCCGTCGTGCCGTAGAAGTTACCGTCGCTTCCTTCGATAACTCCTGAGTCTGGTTGTGCCCCGTCTGTGCAGTCGGCGCCGCCTTGCGCGCAGAAGCTATAAAGTGTGGTCAGCGTGCCACTGGGGGTGACCTTGAAGAAGGTGCCCTGCCCATGCTGTCCCCCACCGGCCGTGGTTCCGTAGAAATTGCCGTCGCTGCCCTGTATCAAGTACGCTGAGGGCGCGGAGCCATCCGTGCAGTCGGCGCCACCCTGCGAGCAGAAGTTGTAAAGCGTGGTTAGCTGCTGGGCCTTGGCGGGAAGGCCCGCAAAAATGGAGCCGACCAGAAACATCGTGACGGTCAATAAGCGGCGCATACTCGTAATCCTCCCTCTCATTGCTGCTCGCGTTTCTTGCTGCGAACGGGGCGATTCTGACGGTCTGTCGTCGCGGATTCAACTCCCTGCTGTCTCCCGTTTACCTCCCGCGCCAAACGGTTGAAGAACAACGAACTTCGCGATATTCTGTGGCCCACTGGGGTGCTTGTGTGCGACCGGTCCGGGATGACTCCACCGATGAAGTAGCCACTTTCGGGCGATTCCAGTTCGAGTTTTCCACCGGCCATTTGCGCAAGGATGGGACTCGTCTGCGAGTCGAAGACAAGCCTATGCGGCTGCTGACCTTACTGCTGCGACGGGCCGGCAGAGTTGTGACTCGTGAAGAATTGCAAAACTTGCTATGGCCGCCCGGGATACATGTCGACTACGATCACGGGCTCAACAAGTCGGTCAATAAGTTGCGGTTTGTTCTGGGAGACGATCCCGAGAAGCCGACCTTCATCGAGACTCTGCCGCGTGTGGGCTATCGCTTCATTGGAACTGTCCAAATTGTTGCAGGCGGCGAGCTAGCGGCACCCAACGCAGCGGCGATGGCCCAGCCAGATCCTGCTCCCGCTTCTCCTCCACCTGCTTCATCCACGGCGACAGAAACTGCTGCGAAAATCGACGTGAGATCCGCGGGGCGGCTTGAGACCATTCGTCGCGGTTGGATTTGGGGCGGACTTGCCGCCGGAATTCTGTTGATCCTGGGAGTCTGGCTTTTTCGGACCGAGGCTAACCCGCGGCACGCTACTACAATTCGCTCTTTGGCAGTGCTGCCGTTGCGAGATCTGTCGCCGGTCCCCGGTCAGGAGTACTTCGCCGATGGGATCACGGAAGAATTGATTACCAGCCTGGCCCAGTCCCTGCCGCTGCGAGTGATTTCGCGAACCTCGGTGATGCGGTACAAGCAGACGAACGAACCCATTACACAGATCGCGCGCGAACTTGGAGTTGAGGCCATTGTCGAGGGGGCGGTAACGCGCGCTGGGGATCGAGTGAAGGTCACGCTCCAACTGATCGATGCGACCGAAGACCGCCACCTGTGGGCGCACAGCTACGAACGGAATTTCGGAGACTTCCTTGGCATGGAGGCTGAACTTTCGCAGGAGGTGACCACGCAGATTGGCCGCAATCTCAGTGTGCCGCCGAGCAAAGCCACAAAGGTGCGCTCGGTGGATGCCAAGGCCTATGAACTATATCTCCAGGGCCGTTATTTCTGGAACAAACGGACCGATGAAGGTATGGAAAAAGCTGCAGGATACTTTCAGCAGGCGATCCATGCAGACCCTGGGTACGCGCAGGCCTATGTCGGACTGGCCGACTGCTATCAGTTTGGGCAGCCGCGAACGCTTCCGCCGAAAGCGCTGGCGAAAAAAGCGAAGGAACTGGCGAAGAAGGCCCTCGAACTCGATGACAGCCTGGGCGAAGCCCACGCTACTCTAGGACTGATCGCGGAGAATCTGGAGTGGGATTGGGACGGCGCAGAGCGAGAGTACAAACGCGCCATCGAACTCAATCCCAATTACGCGACAGCGCACCAATGGTATGGCGAATATCTGGCCTTGATGGGCCGATTTGCGGAAAGCGTCGAGCAGATGAGAATCTCCAGAGAGCTTGATCCCCTCTCATTGATCATCATCAAGGATAGTGGAGAAATCTACTACACAGCACGTAGGTACGATGAAGCGGTTGCATGGTTTCGCAAAACTCTGGATATGGATCCACACTTCACGGTAGCCCGCAGATTTCTGGCGATGACCTACCTGCAGCAAGGAAAGTTCTCGGATGCCGTCGCTGAACTTCAGACCGTAACTCAGCAGGATGCAGCCCCAACGTCGTGGCGGAGCTTGGCTTCGCTTATGCTCTCTCTGGTGAAAGAGAAAAAGCGCAGAAGAGTTTGCACGATTTGCGGCTTATGGCTGAGCGACGATACACACCGGCACGCGATTATGCGCTTGTCTATGCCGGAATGGGCGACAGAGACATGGCATTTGAATGGCTGGAAAAGGCCTACGGCGAACACGGGGGGCTTGTCGACCTCGGGGTGGAGCCGCGCTGGAACAGTCTTCGAGCAGACCCCAGATTTGCCGATCTGTTGAAACGACTGGGGCTGACTGTCGGGCAGCGGGAGAACTGAAACCCCGCGCCTAATCCTTCTTCTCCGGAGGCGGAGGCGGAAGCGCCGGTTGGACGGGCTTGCGCGGGAGCATTTGGTCGCGCATGGCGGCTTCGTAGACGAAGCTGGCTACGATCACCGAAATTTGTTTGAGGTCTTCGGGCTGCAGGCGCTCGTAGACGTCCATGTTGGAGTGGTGCGTGCGGGTGTCATATTCGAGAGGGTCCTGGATGAACTGGAATCCGGGAATGCCGGCGGCGTCGAAGGAGAGATGGTCGGTGCCGCCGGTGTTGCGCATGGAGAGGGTGGTCATGCCGAGGTCTCTGAAGGGCTTCATCCACTGCTCGAAGATGGGCCCGACGGCGGCGTTTTCCTGGAGGTAGATGCCGCGAAGTTTTCCCGAGCCGTTGTCGACGTTGAAGTAGGCGGAAACTTTGGCCTGCTCGGGCTTGGGAGTGAAGGCTCCGGCGTCGCGGCGCATGAGCGTAGGTTGCTCTTTCATGCTGGGGTCGTCCATTTTGGGGCGCGTGCCGAAGTGGTTTTCAACATAGAACTGCGAGCCCAGCAGACCTTCTTCTTCGCCGCTCCACAGGCCGATGCGGATGGTGCGGCGGGGATGGATGTCGAGGGCTTTGAGGATGCGGACGGCTTCCATCATGACGATGGTGCCGGCGCCGTTGTCGGTAGCGCCGGTGCCGGCGTGCCAGGAGTCGAGATGCGCGCCGAGCATCACGACTTCATCTTTCTTGTCGGTGCCGGGGATTTCGGCGATGGTGTCATACGCCATCAGGTCGTCGTCGTAGAACTTGTTCTCGACGTTGAGTTCGAGCGTGACTTCTTTTTTCTGGTCGAGCAGGCGGGCGATGCGGCCCCAATGTTCTGACGCCATGGTGAGTTGAGGAATGGTGGTGGTTTCGCCGGGCTTGTAGCTGCCGCCGGACTGGACGAAGACGGTGCCTCCGCCGGCGGTGCCGCGGGAGTGGTCGATGACGGCGAGAACTTTTTCGTCGGCGAAGAACTGGTTGAGGTCTTTGGTGAACTGGCGGCGGCGCAACATGTTCGCCATGTTGAAGGGCGGGCGGTCGGCGGGAATTTCGTAGAGAGATTCTTTGTTCAGGTCATCGTCGCTGTAGCGCTTGAAGGGAGCTTCGGTGATCGGCTTCACTTCGGCGTCGGGGCCGAAGATGACGATGGCGCCGGCGAGTTTGCCGCGATATTTTTCGAAGTCCTCTTTCTTTTCGATGTTGGCGCGGACGCACTTGCCGGTGACCACGCCGTTGGTGCCGGGAGTCCAGGCCTTGGCGTAGACGATGAACGGGGTAACGTCGGGTGCGGTCATGCGGACGTTGATGTATTGATTGGCCCATCCGCGGCCGAACGGTGTTCCCCAAGGTTCGAGGTGAGAGTTTACCAGGCCGAATTCGGTGAGCTTGTCGCGGGTCCACTCGTTGGCGCGCTTCATGTTGGGCGAGCCGGTGAGGCGTTCGCCGATGTTATCAAACAGGCTGGTGGCGAGGTCCATGACCTTGGAGTGGCGGAAGCCTTCGTCGCGAATGCGGGAGATGGTTTCGAGATCGAGCTTCTCGGGTTTCTCCTGGCTGAGGGCGGGAATGCAGAACAGAACTACAACGAGCGAGCAGACAAATCGGGAGGCGGGCTTCATGGGGATCACCTGTGAATTCGTTTCGGAGTGAAAAGCAACCCGCGATTATACGCTCTGGGAGGTGGTTGCGGCGGGCGCTCGCTTCGCTTGGCAGTGTCCTAATTTCAGGTCGATGCTCATTACGCAGTCAAAAAGCAGGTTCCTCACCGCGCCTTCGGCCCGGTTCGGAATGACAAGTTAGGAACTATCGGCCTTCCGGCGGGGGTTGTTTATTCTCCGGGGCTTTGTCCTTTTCATCCGTATCGATGGAAAAGAGCAGGTAGTGGTCGAAACTGTGGCGGCGGTAATAGTGATGGTTGCGCAGGTCGATATAGATTTCTACCTTTTTCGGCAGCCAGAGGGTGGTGTTCTTGGTGGGGAACGGCACCGGCCCGTACTCCACGGTCTGGCGCTCGCTGAGGAGTTGGATTTGAGGCAAGGGTTTCACCATGTCCGCCTCAATCTGAACCACTTCGAAAGCGTCAGCGGTGATCCACGCTCTGCCTTTCAGGTCGACGGGGACGGACTGCCCTATGTTATAGCGGTGCATGCGATTGGGACGGTCGCTGCGCTGGCGGAAATGAACCACCCATGCGGGCTGCCCGTGCCAGTCACCTTGTCCTTCGCAGGCAAAGTCGAAATCCTTCTGCAGATCGGGATGGAAGACAAAGGCCAGAGTTATGAATCCGGTGCTGGCAATGCCGTCAGGATATCCGGCCTGCGAGGGGATTTTGTCCGAGCGAGATTCCTCGATGGAAACGACCGATCGCGCATCGGGAGAAACGAGGGCAACATAATCATACTTGCGCGTCTCCGTGCGAGTGGGGAAGCCGAACGCGTCTAAGGACTGGTGGAACAAGTCTTCATCGGCAGCAAAGCGGCTGAGATTTTGAACCAGCTCCAACACCTTTTTCCCGGACTCGCCGACCACGAGCGCAGTGTCACAGGTAACTCCGGGAGCGAGGGTGGGCTTTACGTCGTCGATGTCAGGGGGGCGCCAGGGTGTTGACAGCGACGGATTGGGCACGGCTGCGAGAGGATCGGCGCGGGAAGTATCAATAGCTGAACCGTTTTCCGAACCCTTCGAACTCGGATGCGAGGCTGAACTGGAAATCTGCTTCTCCAGTTGAGCGACCAGGGAGCGAACCTGGTAGACCAAGGGGCTCTGAGGAGAATCTTCGAGGAAGGTCTTAAGCACACGGATGGCATCCGGTTTTTGACCCAGGCCAATGAGCGCCTGCCCCAGGACGACTTCGGAAGGACCGACCGCGCTCTTCCCGAACCGATCCCCCATGGCGATTGCGATTTGCGCCTGGTCGCGTGCCTTGTCGAAATTCTTCTCGTGAATGTAGGCGTCGGCCAGCAAATCGTGCGGAGCCCAATTGTCCGGGTCAGCCAACACGGCTTGCTCCAGAGCGGATCGCGCCGCCGGATAGTTTCCCTGCAGCAGGTTTGTTCTGCCCAGCAGGTTCAGCGGCTTGGCGGAACGAGGGCTGAGAGTTGTGGCCGTCGACAGGTAAAGACTGGCTTGCGCATAGTTTTTTTGCTCGAAATATAGATATCCCAGAAGGAAGTTCACGTCGGAACTGGAAGGCGCCAGCTTATAGGCTTCCTGCAAATGTTTTTGAGCGCCGGTGAGATCTCCCGCAGTTAATAGAGATACGGCGTGCCGGGCTTCTTTGCGCGCCTTCGGAGAGATCACATTGTCGGTGACCTCGAGATTAACCGCGAAAGGATCGCGCTGGAGCACAATATCGATCGGCTTTGCCTGCACCGTGCCTAACACTTCCACTTTCTGGTGAGTGCTGACATATCCGGGCGCGCGCACCTCAATGTCGTAGCGTCCGTAGGCAAGGTTGGGGAATACGCCTTCCGCATCGCCGTTCATGATTTGGGCATAGCCGAGGTTGTTGGCGAGGTCGGTGAGCACCAACTGGACCCCTGCGCTCAGACGGGGGCCGTCAGCCTTTTCGGCGCACACACGAAAGACGAGCAGGCCAGTGCCCGGAGCGGTTTCATATCGGGTCGCGATATCGACGCGCCCGGCATTGCCCAAGTCCTCTTTGCCGAAGGGACCGACGTTTTGGGTGAGTGCAGGCAGGCATAGCGGGCAGGCCAGTAGAAAGATCCCGAGCGTTCTGGCGCCGTGGCGACGCATCAGCGAAACCCCCGGGGAAGTCTGGCACATTGGGTTCCGGCGGTCAATCGCGGAACCGATCAGACGGCCCGGTGCAAGCCGTTCGGCTTCAATATGGGAACCAGGCGCGAGGGCGCAGCGCCCTCGCCCCAGCCGGCGGGATGCCGGCGCTACGGGATTCTCGAACACTTTATCCAAATCACATCGCTGTACGACGATTGTGCAGCAGTATTACGAAATACAAAGTGTATGACAATTCTGATACAGTAACTCCTATGAGCGTTGAGTATGCATTGGTGAATGCCAAAGGGCAGGTGGTGATTCCGGTTGATCTGCGGCGCAAGTTGCGCATTGAGCAGGGGACGCGGATTGCGTTTCTGGAAGAAAAAGGCCGACTGGTGATGCAGCCGGTGACGCGAGACTTTATTCGGGAGATGAAGGGCATTCTCGCAGGACGCGGGCTTCCGCCGCGCATCGAACGCGAGCCGGACCGGGACCCGCGATGAAGGTTCATGTGCTCGATGCCAATGCGCTGTACCGGTTTTTGCTCGACGAGCCGGGAGCTGAGTTGGTGGGCCGGCTTTTCGAACAAGCGAACCATGCGGGCAGACCGCTGCAGATGTCGGTGGCGAATTGGGGCGAAGTGTACTATGCGATCGCGCGAGCGGAGGGATTTGCGGCGACAGACAGCGTGTTTGACCGGGTACGGCTGCTTCCGCTGAGCCTTGTGGATGCCGACGAAGTTGTAACGAAACGCGCCGCCCAACTAAAAGCCGGTTATGGCCTTCCCTACGCTGACTGCTTTGCAGCCGCGAGCGCCGAGCCAGACGGCATTGTGGTTACCGCCGACACAAAAAACTTCAGCAAGATTCCCGGCCTGCGAATTCTGGCGCTGCCTCGTCACATCCGCAAGGACGTCATTTAGAGACGTTATTTAGATCAGTGCACGTGGAGGAAGTGATCGAGCAGGAAGAATACGGCCGTGCCTACGAAGACCAGCAGCGCCATTTTCATGGCAGGCTCTTTGTTGACTTCCGGGATCAGATCGGAAGCTGCGACGTAGATCGTGACTCCCGCCGCGAGCGGTAGGCCGGCTCCTACGTGGTGCCGGAACAGGGCCATGGTAAGAACGCCGGCGACGGTCGACCCTCCCAGAATCATTGACGCCGCCCAGGCGATGCTGCGGCTGCGGCCGCTGGCCAGCATGACCGAACTTACGGTGAATCCCTCAGGAATTTTGTGCAGGAATATCGCGAGGAAGATCAGCCATCCCAGGCGGGTTGAAACCAGGAATCCAGAGGTGATGGCGATGCCGTCAAAGAATGTGTGGATGACCAGCCCGAGCAAAACCGAGTAGCTCTTGTGCGCATGCAAGAATTCGTCGCGATGGGTTTCTTCCCCGAAATGAAAATGCGGAGTGACGGTGTGCTCGAAGAAATGGATGATGAGGTAGCCGAGCAATACGAGAATCGCGGCGGATCTTCCCCGCAGTTCGAAACTCTCCGGGAGCATCTCGACCAGCGCGGTGGCCAGCATGAAGCCCGCGCCCAAGGCGACGAAGTAACGCAGGTAGCGGCGCTCCCAGCGCCGCTGGACGATGATTGCGCCGCCGAAGACGTTGGCGGCTGCGGCGGTCAAACCCAGCACAACGCTGGTAAGAATCGGGCTCATGAATAGCGGGATGATATCAGTCGGAAGTCAGATTCACCACCAAGACACAGAGGCACAGAGAAGACAAAAGATTTTCTCTGTGCCTCTGTGTCTCCGTGGTGAATTCTAGCCAGAGTGGCGAATATGCATCACGTCGCCATCCTGCACGATGTAGTCTTTGCCTTCCAGTCGGAGCGTGCCTTTGGCGCGGGCGTTGGCTTCCGAGCCGGCTTCGAGGAGTTGATCCCAGCGGATGGTTTCGGCGCGGATGAAATGCTTTTCGAGATCGGAATGGATGGCGCCGGCGGCTTCCTGGGCGCGGGTGTGGGCGGGGATTTGCCAGGCGCGGCATTCGTCTTCGCCCGCGGTGAAGAACGAGATCAGGCCGAGCAGTTGATAGGTGGTGCGAATCAGGCGAACCAGGCCGCTCTCTTTGAGTCCGTAGCTGGAAAGGAATTCGGCGGCGTCAGCATCGCTCATTTCGGAAAGTTCGGCTTCCACCTTGCCGCAAATGGCCGTGCCGGCGGCGTTGGGGCGCGCGGCGCTTTCGGTGAGCTTGTGTTTGCCGACCGCTTCTTCGAGCTCTTTGCCGAGTTCGGTGGATTCACCGATGTTGAGGACGTAGAAAATCGGTTTCTCGCTTAAGAACATGAAGCCGCGAATGCGCTTCTTGTCTTCGGGAGTCATCTCCATTTCGCGCAGCGGCTTTTCGCTGCCCAGATGGGCATTGGCGCGTTTGAGCAACTCGAATTCTTTTTCGAGCTCTGGCGTCTTCATCTTCTTGAGATCTTTTTCCAGGCGCTCCAGGCGCTTTTCGATTTGTCCGAGATCGCTGACCATCAGGTCGAACTCGACATTCTTGATGTCGCGCAGCGGATCGATTTCAGCCACGTGCGGAATGGCGGGATCGTCGAAGACCCGCACCACGTGGGCGAGCGCATCGACCTGGCGAAGATGGCCGATGTAGGCGGTTTCTTTCAGCGCATCCTGGCCGATCGCGCCGACGTCCACGTATTCGACCGATGTGTGCGTGAGCTTCTTCGGATTGTAGAGGGCGGCGAGGCGGTCGAGGCGGTCGTCGGGAACTTTGGCCACGCCGATGTGCGCCTCGCGCGGATTGGCGTAGGCCTGCTCAGAAAGGTGAGCCTTGGTGAGAATCTGAAAGAGGGAAGTCTTGCCTACCTGGGGCAGGCCGATGATGCCGGTTTTCATAAGGGCAGCTTCTGGCTGCTAGCTCCTGGCTTCTACTTCGTAAAGGATTCGCAGGCAGTGCGGTTTCGAAATATTGCGTGACTGTTCAGAATAAATGAAGGTGCAGAAATGCCCAAACCGGCGTTTCAGAACGTGATTGCAGTCGCTAGTGCGCTGCCGCCGCGGGAAGCCCGATCATCACGGAGTCGGGCTGAGTCCAGACCGGCTTGCCTGAGGTCAGCTCGATGCGATTCATCGTCACCTTCAATTGCCGATGATCGACTTCTACCAATAGATAATGATAGTTGATTTCCTTGCTCTGAAAGGGATCGTCCGGGGCGCGCTCAATCGGATAAGCATGCGCGGCGCCGCCTCCACTGACAAAGTAAGTCACACCGCCGTGTTGATGACGCTCGTAGTTGTGAACGTGTCCAGAGAACATAACGAAGCGATAGCGGGCATGGGCCTGGCGATCTTCCAGCATCCTGGCTAATGCCTTTTCCGGTTTTCGGGCGGAGTGGCCGCCGCTGAACATTTTCATGTCCGAGGAACTTGTATAGGGCGGATGGTGGCTCATTACGAAGACAAAATCTACGTCTGGCGGGATGTGATCCAGTTTGTCGTTTAACCACTGGCCTTGCGGGCCGGCGGCTTCTTCCAGAGAGCTGTCCAGCACCAGAATCTCGGTATTCGCGGCGCGCACCGAATAGTAGCGGCTGTCCTTCAGGTCGGGGAAGCGCTGAAAATAGTTTCCGAGCGCCGTCTTCTCGCGACCGTGCAGATCGTGGTTGCCCAGCGCCGGATAAACGGGAATCTTCTTGTCACGCCACACGCTGGTTTCGCTGTCCCACACTTTCCAGTCGCCGGCATCGTAGCCGTTGTAGACGATATCGCCGGTGAAGCAGATGAACGCCGGATTGACGTCAGCGATGGCCTTCACCAGGGCTACGCGCACTGGCGGATTGGCCGCGTCTGTATCTTTGGGATTGTGAAAGCGCGTGTCTCCGTAGGCCACGAAGCGGAACGGCGTGTTCACATCCAGGTGCAGGTCGACGCTGGGAATCTGGGCGATCGACTGCTTGGTGCAGGCCGGGATCGCCATCGCCACCGCGACGGTCGCTGCGAAAAGTAAACCCCGGGTCATCGACATGCCTCGTGATCGCATAAAAGTGTAGAGTGGGCGTTATCCGTCTCAGCTATTTTCCCACGACCAGCACTTCGAGATGTCGATCTTTGTTGGTTGACAATCCGGGTCATGACGCTTTGAGGAAAGTCGCGTTAGTATTCTTTGCAGGAGCGATGCATTCATGTGCTTATTGCGCTACAAGATCGATCCGCCGGGCCGTCCCAGGTTGATCCCCAGATGAAGAAGCTTTCCATTGGAGTTCGACTCACGCTGTGGTACGTGGTGATTTTCGCGGTCGGCGAACTCGTGTTTGGCGCGGGCATGTGGATCGTTCTGCGCAACAATCTGTATCGCCTGGTCGACGACAACCTGGAAAGCCAGGTGGAAGACGTTAAGAGCTTCCTGAAGGCGCAGAAGAAAGACGCCTCCGTCGCCGAGCTGCGGCAGGCGGTCGACGGGCGCTACAACATCCAGCACTCCGGCGATTATCTGGAGATTTATCTGGAAACCGGGGAACTGATTTATCGTTCCACGTTTCTGCAGGAGAATCCGTCCATTCTGGTGCCGCCGGAAAGGATTCAGCATCCGCTCTATCGCAGCCGGCAGGCCGGCGCTCATCCTCTTCGATTCGCGTATCAGCACATCTACGCCAACGGCCACATCTACGCCGTGGAAATGGGCATTCCTGCCGACCGCGCGGTTGAGACGCTACATCTTTTTCGCTTCTATCTTCTGATCTTCGCGCCGCTTTTGTTGTTGGTTTTGGCAGGCGTCGGCTATTGGATGAGCCGCGGGACTTTGGTTCCGGTGGATGTTCAGGGGCACACTACCCGATAAACCCAGGGGGCGACTCTCAACGCCCGCCGCAGAAGCTGACTACCGCAATGAGTTGCAACCGCTATCCGATACGTTGAGCGTGGCCGGCACGTGTGTTGGCCGTGAGGCTTGCTTCACATGGGGCCAGACTGGGAGCATGTTCAATCCGCGATTCCTGCCGTACAATATTTCTGCATAGAATATTCCTGCCATACAATAAAGGAAGCATTCCTGAAGCTTTCCCGGGCCGGGATGGCGGAACTGGCAGACGCAGCGGACTCAAAATCCGCCGGTACTTAGTACCTTGGGGGTTCGATTCCCCCTCCCGGCACCATGCCCAACCCATTCGTAGGACATCAGTTAACCTGTGGGGTCAACGGAAGGGAACTGGTCTGAGAGACGGGCTGTTCTTGCTCTATTCTGCCCAAAACCTTCCCAAACTGCTTTCGCTGTGCTTTCTGCTCACGTGCTGCTTTCGCTTTCTCGCGTTGCTGCCCAGCTTCGAGTGCTGTCATTTCATCGCGAATGTCGGACTGACTGACGATAGCGTAGCGTTCAAACACGCTCCGCGTTTTCCAGCCGCCGATCTTCATGATGACGCCTTCAGCCACTCCTGCCCGAGGAAGATTCCGGGCCGCACTCCTCCTCAGATCGTGGAAGAGCAAGCCCGGCACCCCGGCCGCATTGCAAGCCTTCGACCAGGCACCGCGGAAGTCTCGAACGGGCGTGCCGCCCTCGCGCGTGAACACGTAATCGTCTGGGCCCTTGCCGTGGACACATTGCGTGAGAAGCGTTCGGACGGGAAGTGTCATAGTGACCTCTCGACCTACGTCGTTTTTGGTCGTTCCTGGCTCCAGCCGGATCGTGCCTGCCACGAGGTTAACCTGGCGCACACGCAACGCCAGCAGTTCCTCATGTCTCCAGCCATAGGTGTAACGGTCTCAAAAATCGCCCGAAGCCACAAGCCAATCTTGCCGGTCTCAGCGGCCAAGCTGTCGTGTTGCTTCGATTCGAGGAATCCCGTGCGGATATTGTCTTCCTTCAACATCGCGATGTAGGGAACCGAGCTGACGTTCGGCGGTGTGGACTGACGTGCGAGGTTGAACATACGCTTCAGCGCAGCAAGTTCCCGGTTGATGGTCGCGCTTTCCGAATTCGCCTGCTGTCGAGAGTCGATGTACCGGGCCACAACCTGGCTCGTTACCTCAACGGCACGAAGAACGCCGAAGAACGGCTGCAAATGTAGTTTCCAGCGTGCCTTCAGATCGTCGATGGACTTACGCCTGTTGATGCGGTATTCCCGAAAGAGGTCGTCGGCTAGTTCGGAGACGTTGATCTTCTCTAGTTTTGGACCTGAGTAAACGCCAGTGGAGATTTCCCCGAGGCGCTTCCGCAAGAACTTCTCTGCCTCCTTAGGTTTTGCGGTGTGAGCACTCTCGCGAATTGGAATGCCATTGCGGTGGTATTTGATCCAAAGAACGGAGCTGCCTTTCATGCGAAGGATGCTTCCTGTTCCACGTGGTCGCTTCATGAATGGCCTCCCTTCTTTGCCTTGGTTGCACGCGTCTTACCTGCCTTACGTGCCCGTTCAATGCGCTGAGCCTTGGTGAGTCGGCTGGCGGATACCTTCCCACCTTTCGCTCCCCCCAACTTGGCCAAGTACTCCCTCAACTCCTTTTCACTCATGGTGCTCCTTTCCGAGTCGCGGCCAAACCTTAATTTCAAGCCAAAGCCATCGCGAACATGATCGAATTGGCTCGTCACTTTAGTGTTTAAGTGGGATGGGCATGCCCGGCAAGAGCAGGAACGGCACAAATGTCCGCGAATGTCACAAAAAGATTGAGACAAATGGAGACTGAACTGGTTCCTAGTGATCCCGGCGTTTCCGAGAGCGTCTCTTTTCCAACTTCAGAACGGATTCAATGGTGATCGAACCCCGGCGTGCTCCGGCGCGGAGATCGGCGTCGAGACTCCATCGATAGATGGTGCGGGGCTGAACTTCGAAATAGAGGGCCGCTTCAGGGATTGAAAGAATCTTGTATTTGTGTGGATTTTGGACCTTCTTGATCACTGCCTCGCGCAGCGTTTCCATCTTCGCATCAATCCCTGGGTTGAGCGGAAAACTCAGCCGCGAGCGAGGGCAGCATTACGGCGACAAGGATGTAGCCTTTGGCCTTGGCATCAATAGCGGCCCAATGTACGCGTCCCGCCGGGTTTGTCCCTTCATTTCGATTTCAGCGAATGCCAGGCGAGCACAACTATTGAGTTTGAGCCTTTTGATCTTTGGCGGACGAGTGTTTGAGTTCGGCGACGAGTTGCTGGAACCTGGGGTCGGAGCGAAGGCTTTTCAGATCGTCGTCGGCCATCAGGGCATCGGCATTCTTGTACCCGCGGTTGATAGCTTCCTGTAGATACTGCAGCGCGTCATCGGGACGGTTGGCGGCCGCCGCCACGCCGGCGAAGTTATACCACGCCGACCAGGAGTTTCCATTGGCCGCGGAATTTTTCTGCTTTTCGATCACGTCGCGAAATAGCTTGCTGGCCTCTGGGTAGCGGTGGGTGGAAGCCAGCGCTATCCCAAGTTTCTGCAGTGCGTCCAGTGTCTTGGCATGTTGTGGCCCCAGGCTACGAATCGCGATCTCGAACGCTCCACGAGCAAGCTTTTCCGCTTCCGCGTAGCGGCCCTCCTGGTTCAGTATTCCGGCAAGAGTGGACTGGCACTCCAAGGTGGTGGAGTATTCCGGTCCGAGCGTGCGACTCATACCCTCAAGCGTTTCCCGCTGCAATTTTTCCGCTTCGTGGATATGGCCTTCTTTGAGCAGCACGTCTGCCAGGTTGGATTTGAACAGTAACGTATACGCGGCTTCGGGTCCAAGGGCTGGCAACCCAATCGCCTAGGCCTCCCGAGTTAGTTTCTCGCTGTCGGCCAAGTGGCCTTCCTCCATGAGAATTACCGCAAGGTTGGACATAACGAGGGCTGTCGAGGGATGTTCGAGCCTAAGAACGCGCTGGGTGGCGGCTAATGCATCGCGATACGCCTGCTCGGCCTCCGCCAAGCGACCCTGATCTGCGATCGCATTTGCCAGATCGTCCATCACGTTCACAGTGTCAGGGTGATCCGGTCCCAAGACACGGCGCTCGACATCGAGCAAATGGCGAGACCCTCGTTCGTCCTCGGCGTACCGCCCTTGGTTGAAGAGTGCTACGCTGAGGATTCGAGTCGCCTGCAGCACTTGGGCGCTCTCCGGGCCTAAGCTGCGAGTTCCAATCTCTATCGCCTCGCGCGCCAGTTTCTCCGCCTCGTCGTAATACCCCCGGCCATTCAAGATGAAGCCGAGGTTAGTCATGGTCTGGAGCGTAAGCGGATCCTCGGGTCCGAGAATGCGGCGCTCGCCCGCCAGCGCCTGACGTTCCAGCTTCTCCCCTTCGGCTACGGTGGCGACTTGAGCTGTACCTTGGAAGGACCATACGGGTGCGGAGTGGTGTTCAGAGTTGACGGAACTGGTCAAGAGACCGTCCTTTCCACGTTCACGGGGGGTGCAGACGGCGGATTTCCCGCTGCGGGTCTGATCTGGCACCAAAAAGGAAACCTCTACGGCACAACTGAAGTCGGCGGCCTGGCCTCATGCTCTTTACTATTGCGGGGTCGTCTTCCAGCTGGACTTGGCTGGCAAGGAGACCGTGCTTTACAGCTTCACCGGGGGTGCGGATGGAGGAGTTCCCGCTGCAGGTCTCATCCAGGACGAGGCGGGTAACCTTTATGGAACCACCCTGGCCGGCGGCGACCTAAACTGCGCTCCTGCGCCGGGATTCGGGTGCGGAAGCGTATTCAAGCTGAAGCCAAACGGCAAGGAGATCGCCCTCTATAGCTTCACCGGAGGTGCGGATGGATTTGAACCCGTTGCGGGTGTGGTTCAGGACAGCAAGGGCAACCTCTATGGCACTGCCGGAAGCGGCGGCGACCTGAGCTGCGCCCCAGGCGAGGGATCAGGGTGCGGAGTCGTATTCAAAGTCTCGCCAAACGGCAAGGAGACTGTGCTCTATAGCTTCGGTGGGGGCTCGGACGGAGCGTCTCCCGCTGCGGGCCTGATCTGGGATGGCAAGGGGAACCTCTATGGCACCACCCCCTACGGCGGCGACCTTAGCAGTTCCAATCCTTCATGCGGCGGGATCGGGTGCGGAGTGGTTTTCAAGCTCACGCCATGATTACGATGGGCAGCGCAGCATAAGAGAGTAGGCAAACCGCCTATTGCTTCTTTGTGCCCAATTTGTGCCCTTATGTGTTCTTGCTGCTGTTCTGCTCGGAGCCGTTCGCGAGGTTTTCCGTCGTGTACGGGCAAGGCGACAAGCCAGAAAAATCGACCGTTCTGGGAGCCGGCGCCCCCGAATCTCAGCCTGCCCTTGCCCCAGTTCTCGGTGACGAGGGGCGCTTGGGTGGTGCCGTCGGTTGGCTCAACTTTCCTCCCTTGAGCCGCCCGCCTGCGGAAGCCTGACGGTGTCGAACCAGAATGCCTCGATGGCCCGCACCATACCTTGAAAGTTCTTGAAGTCGAGCGGCTTCACCAGGTAGCAATTGGCTCCGAGATCGTAGCTCTGGTTCACGTCGCGCTCGGAGGTCGAGGAAGTCAGAATCGAAACCGGGATGCGCCGTAAATCTGCGTCCTGCTTGATCTCCTTCAACACCGCTCGGCCGTCGATTCCCGGCAGGTTCAGGTCCAGCAGGATCAGGTCGGGGGTGACGGCGGAGGTGTGCCGCCCGCGTTTGCGGATATAGTCACGTGCGTCGATTCCATTCACCGCCACCTCGAGCTCGACGGGGATAGAGCCCGCGGCGAAGCCTTCGCGAGTCAAGTCCGCGTCTGCCGCGTTGTCCTCTACCAGTAACACGCGCATAATGTGTGGCATGATGCACCTCGCTTATGCCTGCTTCGGCAGGGTGAAGTGAAAAGTTGAGCCCTGGCCGACTACCGACTCGCACCAGATGCGCCCGCCATGGCGCTCCACAATTCTCTTGGCAATGGCCAACCCGATGCCGGTTCCCTCGTAGTCTTCGCGGCTGTGCAGCCGCTGGAACATCTCAAAAATGCGCCCGGCGTTTTCCATTTCCATGCCGATTCCGTTGTCCTTGACCGAGAAGTCCCACGTCATTCCATCGGCGAGGGCGCTAATCTCAACCCGAGGACTGCGGTCCGAGTGAAATTTGATGGCATTGTTGATCAGATTAAGAAAGATCTGCCCCAGTTGGCTCTCGTCAGCCATGACGCTGGGCAACAAGCCGAACACGACTTCCGCCTTGTTGCTCTCGATGGTAGTGCGCATTCCGCCCAGCACCGACGCCAGTACCGCCGAGGCATCTGTGGGCTGCAGCAGCTTGGCCGTCGAACCGACCCGGGCGTAGGCCAGCAGGTCACGGATCAGCCGCTGCATGCGGTGGGCGCCGTCCATCGCATAGCCGATGTATTTGTCGGCGTTTGGGTCGAGCTTGCCGCGGTAACGTTCGCCCAGAAGCTCGGTGTAACTGGCCACCATACGCAGCGGTTCCTGCAGGTCGTGGGAGGCGACGTAGGCAAATTGTTCCAGCTCGGCGTTGGAGCGCTTCAGTTCCTGCAGATAGGTTTCCTTCTCCCGCTCCGTCTGTTTGCGCTGCTCCTGCAACTGCTGTTCCTGTAATGTGCGTCGGACTGCAACCGGCAGCCGCGCCAGAGCGCCTTTGAGAATGTAGTCGGAGATTCCGCTCTTCAGGCACTCCACCGCGGTTACCTCACCGAGGGCTCCGGTCACCAGAATCAGGGGAACGCCCGGCTGTTCCCGCTTCAGAATGTCCAGCGCCTCCATGCCGCTCCACTGCGGCAGGTTGTAGTCGGCGAGCACGAGATCGGGACGGTGGGCGGTGACCTCGCGGATAAAGTCCTCGGCGGTCTCCACCACGACCGAAGTAAAGTCGAAGCCGCCCCGCCGCAGCTCCTGCCGCGCCAGTTCAACATCGATCGAATTGTCTTCGACCATCACGAAGTGCAGGGTTCTCGGGACCGGGGCGGGTGCTGCCGCTGCGCCGCTCACGATTTGGCCACCTCAGATTTCGCCATCCCAGATTTCACCAGCTCCGGTTTCGCCGCCGCGGTCAGCGACGCCTCGGGATTCGGCGGCGACTGGTTCACCAGCAGCCAGTACATGCCCAGAGTCTGCACGGTGGTGCGGAACTGCTCGAAGTCCACCGGTTTTTGGATAAAGCTGTTGACCCCGGAGTTGTAGCTCTCGATCAAGTCGCGCTCTTCTTTCGAGGAAGTCATGATGACCACCGGGATCACCTTGGTGCGGGGATCACTTTTCACCTGCTTGAGCACCTGCAGGCCGTCCACCTTCGGCATCTTCAAATCCAGCAGCACCAGCTTGGGGGGTTGAGAGAAGCTGCGGCCGGCATAGGCCCCGCGGCAAAAAAGAAAATCCAATGCCTCCTCTCCGTCCCGGACTGTGAAGATGTTGTTGGCCAGCTTTCCCTGGCGCAGCGCATGCAGCGCCAGGTCAATATCGTCCTGATTGTCTTCCACCAGCAGAATGTCTACGTTTGCGTTCATCATTGGCCTCCGGCCGTGGCAGTTGCGTTCTTTGCCGTGGCGTCTCTTGGCATGACTTGTTCGGCGTTGCTAAGTGTGAAGGAAAACGTCGAGCCGCGATCCACTTCCGCCTCGGCCCACACGCGGCCGCCGTGTTTCTGGACGATGCGGCGGACCGTGGCCAGACCCACGCCGGTGCCCTCAAAATCTTCGGCGCGATGCAGGCGCTGGAACACTCCAAACAACTTATCGACATACTTCATGCTGAACCCCACTCCGTTATCCCGCACGAAGATTACCGTCTGCCCGGCTTGCTCGCTCCGCCCGATCTCGATCACCGCAGGAGACCGCTTGCGGGAGTACTTCAGCGCATTACCGATCAGATTTTGAAAGACCTGCCGTACCAGGATGGGATCGCATTCCACATCTGGCAATTCGGCGACCTTCCACTCCAACGCCCGCCCCTCAGCCTCCGGTTCCAGCATGGCGATGACGTCCTTTACCACCGCATTCAGGTCCGTCAGCTTCGGAGCCAGAGCCTGCCGTCCGACTCGCGTCAGGTTTAACAGTTCGTCGACCAGTTGGCCCATTCGCCGGGCGCCCTGCTCGATGCGCTGCAGATGGTGCTGTGCCCCTTCGGGCAGGGAAGGCCCGAAATCCTCGATCAGAATTTTGCTGAACCCGCTGATGTGGCGCAGCGGCGCCCGCAGATCGTGCGCCACCGAATAGGAAAACGCCTCGAGTTCCTTATTCGCGGCCTCCAATTGGGCGGTGCGGTTCTCCACTCTCTTTTCCAGTTCGTCATTCAGGGCGCGGATTTCGCGCTCGTCGGCTCTTCGCCGCGTAATGTCACGGAACGCGACCACCCCGCCCCGAAGCGCGCCGTCCCTGTCTTTCAGCGGACTGCCATTAATCTCGATCCAAATGCCCCCGCCAAGGTTCCGGTTCTTCAGGAACATCTCGGCAGCCCCTCTCTGCCCGCACATGGCGCGCAGCAAAGGATTTTGCTCGGGCGGGTATGGCGTCACCGCGTCGGGCAGATACACGCCGTAGTGGGCGTTCCACCCTTCGGGAGACATTTCGGCGGGGCCCATGCCAACGATTTTCTGCGCCGCCGGGTTCCAGATGACAAATCTTCCCCGCTCATCGACGGCCACCAGGCCCTCTTCCATGCTGTCGAGGACGGACTGGAGCATTAGGGTTTGGGTTTCCAGCGCCTCCCGCGAGCGGGCCAGTTCCTCGGTCTGCCGGCCGAGCTCCTCCGCTTGCTCCGCTGCCCGTTGTTCCGCCTGTTTGCGCGCGGTTATATCGGTATTGGTCTCCAGAATACGGATCGGCTGCCCCTCGCGATTGCGATGTAATACCCAGGCGCTGGAAACGACTATGGTGCTGCCGTCACGGCGAACGTGGATCAGTTCGCCTTCCCACATTCCGGCTTCGAAAAACTTCTTCTCCACCATCTCGAGCGGTTCGGGGAATTTGGTGTGGAATAAATCGTGGGAGAGAATCCCCAACGCCTCCTGAGGCGTAAACCCATAGAGCTTTTCCGCACCCCGTGGCCAGAGCACAATACGGCTCTCCATGTCGCGCACAAACACCTGCGCTGAATCCAATACCGACGTCTGCTCCCGCATTGCCTCCTCGGCGCGCCTGCGGTCGGTAATGTCGCGAAGGATTACCGTGAACAGTTTTTCGCCTCCGATGTCCAACTGGGAGATGGAAGCCTCGATGGGAAATTCCTCGCCGTTCGCCCGCATGGCCCAAAGCGATCCCATTGCTCCCATGGTGCGAGTGCTGACCCCGGTCTCGCCGAAGTGGCGGATGTGCTCGGCATGCTGCGCCCGGAAGCGCTGCGGAAGAAAACGCTCCAGCGATTGTCCCACAGCCTGACCTGCGGGACGGCCAAACATCTTTTCTGCCGCCGCGTTGAACAGGACAACGCGCTGCTGTGCGTCAAGCGTGAGAATCGCGTCCGTCGCGGATTCGATAATGCCGTTCAGCCGGATTTGACTTTCGTGCAGAGCGGCCTCCACCCACTTGCGTGTGGTAATCTCGGCGCGGATGGCCATGTATTGCCGGGGCTTGCCTGCGGCGTCGAGCAAAGGCACGATGGTCGTGTCCACCCAGTAGAGCGAACCATCTTTGGCCCGGTTGCAGATCTCGCCCCGCCACACCCCTCGGTTGGCGATAATGCGATACATCTCACGGAAGAACTCCCTGGAGTGGTGGCCGGAATTGAGGACGCGGTGGTTCTGGCCCAGCAGTTCTTCCCGCGAGTATTTGCTGATGTCGCAGAACTTGTCGTTGACATAGGTGATGGTGCCCCGCACGTCGGTGGTGGCGACGATGGCGTGCTGGTCCAGCGCGAACTTTTGATCGGCTAACTCCCGGACCGCAGCCTCAGCGGCGGCCAGGCTTTCGTTTACGGCTTGCTCTGCCCGCTTGCGCTCCGTGATGTCACGCGCAAAGGTCGAGGCGCCCACAATCGCGCCGCTGCCGTCTCGAATCGGCGAGATGGTCGTGGAAACGCCAATTTTCGTGCCACCCTTCCGCACCCGGACGGTTTCGAAATGGTCCACGCTCTCGCCCCGCCGAATCTTCGCCAGGATGCCGGACTCCTCGCTTATGTGGTCCGGCGGAATGAGCATCAGCATGGGTTGGCCGATTGCCTCAGCGGCCGAGTAACCGAAGATTTTCTCGGCGCCGCGATTCCAGGCATCGATCGTTCCATTTATATCCTTGCCGATAATGGCATCGTCGGAGGAGTCGACGATGGCTGCGAGTCGCTCGCGCGCCGGCACCGACAGCGCCCTCGGCACCAGCGGCACCAGCATCGCCGCCGTGATGACCGATACGATTGCGGTGAAAGCCTTCATCGCTCCCGCCAGCAGATAGTTGGCGTGCCAGATGTTCCACACTTCCAGCAGATGCGTAGTCCCGCAGGCCAGAATGAAGGCGCCGAACATCCAAAAGATTCGATTAAACGGGAGTTCGCGGTTCTTGCGCGCGAAATAAATCAGCACGATCGGAATGCAGTAATACGACAGGGTAATCAGCGCATCGGAGATGACGTTAAGCCAGAGAACCAGCGGGTTCCAGAGATAACAGTAGCCATGCGGCACCAACACGCACCTCCGAATTCCATTCTGGCATCGCTGATTGTAGGCCAAGCAGACGGTTTGCGGTCCCGATACCGTCGTGCTCCCGAATCGGGATGCGGCCCAATTCGGACCTGGGCGCCGGCATCCGAGATGTTCTTTGGCATCAGCGCGAGTGAGAGTACGTCGAGGAGATGATTTTACGAAGAGCAGCGCAAACCGATCATATAGGCATCCTGATCGCCGCGTTCTGCCTTGTGCATGACTGCTTCCGCGCGGTCGCTCTTGTGGGCATCAAGCGCCAGGTTGCTTTACAACCTAGGGCTGCGATCCACTTTGAAACCGCAACGCGGCCAGGTCTGCTTCATAGTCAAAGCGGGCATTGGCCTCGGCGATCTGCGCCTGCGTCTGTTGTAACTGGGCCTGACTTAACTCGACAATCGAGCTGAGCCCTAGGCGATACCTTGTGTCGGCCAGGTCCAGTGCGGTGTTGGCCTCTTGCAAGAGCTCCGCGGTCACACTCATTTTCTGTTGTGCCGTGTTCGCTCGCAGCCAGGCGGTGCGGACGTCTCGTACGATGCGATTGATGAGGGCGCGGCTCTGCTCGTCGGACGCCTTGGCGCGCAGCTCGGCTTCCGCAGCCTGGGCATGGAATTTGAAACCTTCGAAGATCGGTATGCCGATGTTGATCCCTGCCGCTCCATACCAATCAGGAGTGAAGAAGGTGCTGGATCCGACGGGGGTGATGCCGACAGTGCCCAACCCGGAGATCGTAGGCAACAACTGCTCGTGTTGCGCCCGGCTGAAGCGCACATCCGCCTCGTGATTGAGTTTGAGAGCAAGAAGATCGGGGCGCTGTTGCAAGGCGAGAGCAATGACTGCGTCCGCCGAAGGCGCGACCGGCAGCGGGGGCGACGGGTCGTCGACGAGTTGGTACTGTTGATTGCCCGCGGTTCCAAGCACCTCATTGAGATTCGCCATTGCGGCATCAAACTGATTTTGCGAATCGAGAGCGAGCAACTTGGCCTGCGACAGATTGACCTGCGCGAAACTCTGGTCGAGCGTAGACTTGAGCTTGCTCGCAGTTAACGCATTGACCTGATCGCCGACCGCTTGCCGGGCCTTGACGGTGCTTTTCGCAACCTGCAGCGTGGCCTGCGCCTCCAGAGCATTGTAGAAGGCAATGTCCGCTGCCAGGACGATGTCCTCCTGCGTCGCCATCGATTGTTGCTCGGAGGCTTTTGCCTCATAGGATGATGACGCGACCAGATTGCGCGTGCGGCCAAAATCCGTGATCAACTGATTGAGGTCAACCCCTGCGCCCACGTGATAGAGAAGCCGGGAGGCTTCCAGGAACCCCGCCGAGATGCGGCTTGCTTCCTCGGCATCAACTCCAGTCACATTGCCATTCAGCGCCGGAAGCAACGCCGAACGAGTCTCGCGGACGACCTGCTTTTGTGCCAGGGCAAGCAGCGCCGCGACGCTGATTCGCGGGTTGTTCTTGAGCGCTAACTGCTCCGCCTGTTGACGCGTAAGCGTTTCTCCAGTTGAGTCTGGCGGGAGGGAGCGCGGAGAATTCGTTGTCGCGGGATTCAATGCCGGAGTTGGCTGCTGTGCCTGAGCCTGGGGCTGTGGCGCATCTGGGAACTGCGCGACGAGTTCCTGTGCGCGCATGGCGACGGGACACAGAAGAAGCCAGAGCGGCAAAAATAGAATTTGGTTACGCATGGGTCACCTCACCGGATCGGGGCTGGATTTCGTCATCACGAGTTCCTTTGCGATGAATCAGCAGGTACGCCGTCGGCACTAAGAAAACGGTTACGATGCCGGAAACGGTCAACCCTCCGAGAATTGCTCGCGCGAGCGGCGCGTACTGTTCGCTGCCCGGCTCCAGAGCGAGCGCCATTGGAATGAGGCCGAGGATGGTGGCTAGCGTGGTCATCAGGATGGGACGCAAACGCACTTTGCAGGCTTCGGCGAGGGCTTGCTTGAGGGGACGACCGTTGGCGCGGAGCGTGCCGACGAATTCCACGATAAGGATGCTGTCGGAAACGGCGATTCCAGTCATCATGATGACTCCCATGAGCGACATGATATTGAGCGTCGTGCCCGTGACCATCAAGAACAGGATCACGCCCGAAAGCCCCGGAGGAATCGCCAGCAAGATGATGAACGGATCGGAGAACGACTCGAACTGCGCCATCAGGATGAGATAGACCAGCACGATCGCGAGGATGAGGCCGATTCCGAAACTCTGGAACGAACTGTGCATGTCGGAGATCGCTCCGCCCATCGACACGGTGATCTGGGAAGAGTGGTGCATGCCATCAAGGACGTGTGTGATCTGACTGCTTACGCGGCCGAGATCTTCCTTCTTCGGCATGACGTAGATGTCGAAACTGCGACGAAGTTGGTAATGATCGACCTCCGTCGGAGTATCGATCTGCTTGATAGATGCCAGCGACTCAAGCGGTGTTGTGTTTGCGGCTCCGGGGGCGCGCAAGGGAATCTGCTTTAGATCAGTCAGAGTTTTAATTTGATTATCCGGATATTGCACGCTGAGAAAGTAATTATTGCCGGTCTTTGGATCGACCCAGAAACTCGGGGCAATCATCGTGTCCGAGGTAAGCGCAGTGATGACATTATCAAGCGCCGCCTCCGGCGATATGCCGAGCAGCGCCGCATGTTCGCGATCGATATCTAATTCCAGCCCCGGATAGTCGAGGTCCTGCGGAATCAGCACATCGTTCACCGAACTCAATGCTTTCACCCTCGCAGCCACCGACCTGGCGAAAGCAAACGGTTCATCCAGGTCACTGCCCCCGATTCGAATGTCGATCGGAGCGGGTTGCCCCTGGTTAACGACGGAATCAACCAATCCACCGGTTTGAAAATACGTGCTCACTTCTGGGAAGTCGTTGGCGAACCTCTGGCGCAGACGCTGCATGTAAGCGAAGCTGCTGGTCTTATGGTCCTCCTGGAGACTGACCTGAATGAAGGCGGTATGCATTCCGGAATTGCTGGTATAGATGGCCGAAAGATCTGGCGTAATGCCAATGTTCGACACGATCATATTCATGTCGTGCGGTGACACTACATCGCGGATATCCTGCTCCATCTTCCCGACATACTCATCCGTCACCTCAAGACGAGTTCCGGGCGGGACTTTGACGTTGACGACAAATTGCCCGGGATCGGTACGCGGAAAAAAAGCCACGCCAAGGAATGGAAATAACGCGAAGCTCAGCACTACGAAAGCAGCAAAACCGCATACCACCAATACGGGCCGATCCAGACAAACCGCGATAGCTTTTTCATAGGCTTGCTGCAGCCGCTCGAATTGCTGATTGAAACCGTCGACGATGCGTCGAAAGATGTTCGGGCGATTTGTCCTTTGTTCTCGTTCGACTTCTTGTACCGCCTCCTCGGCGCCGCCCAGGGTACTGTAAGGAGTGCGGCTGTGTTCAGGTTTCAAACGAATAAACTTCGCGCAGAAAAGTGGTACCACAGTCATGGCGACGGCGTAAGAAGCAAAGAGAGCCAGCACGACCGCGAGGGCCAGCGCGCTAAAGATATATTTGCTGACACCCGACAGCACGATGACAGGAAAGAAAACAATGCTGGTGCTGCACGTAGCTGCCAGCACGGCAAGCTGGACCTCTTTGCCTCCGTTGATGGCGGCTTCAACCGCCGGTTCGCCCAACTCCATATGACGAAAAATGTTCTCAAGAACGACGACCGAGTTATCAATCAAGCGGGAGAGAGCGAGCGCGATGCCGCCGAGCACCATGGTGTTGATGGTGCTCGCGCCCAGGTTCAATGCAATGAAAGCGGCGAGGCACGAAATGGGAATGGAAAGCAGTACCGAAACCGTCGCGCGGAGATGGCCGAGAAAGAGAAGGATCATCAGCGCGGTGAGGCACAAACCGATGCTGCCCTCGTTGATCACGTTCTTCACCGCGATCTTCACAAAAACCGATTGATCAAATACGACCGCCGTTTTCAGCGATTTCGGAATATCGAGCAGATGTTTCACGGCCTCTCGAATGCCGTTCACAATACTGATCGTGTTCGATCCACCGCCCTGCTTTAAGATCGGAATGTAGACGGAATGCTGACCGTCGACCCGGACGATGTTGTATTGGAGCTGGCCTGAGTCCACCGCTTTCCCCACATCGCCAACGAATACGGACTCACCCATATGGTCCTGTTTGTCCGTCTTGATCGGCATGGCATTGATTTCGTCAACCACCGGAATCTGGCTATTGGCGTAGATGTTGTAGTCCTTCGGTCCGATGCGCACATCGCCGGCGGGCAGGATCAAATTCGATTCATTCACCGAGCGCACCACGTCCATCACCGAGAGTTGGTGAGCTTCCAGTTTGACCGGATCGACATAAATCTGGATTTGCCGATACTTGCCACCGTAAGGCTGCGGCACGGAAGCGCCGGGAACGTTGGCGATTTGATTCCGTACCTCAAACTGCGCCAGGTCTTTGAGCCGCGTCTGGTCGAGACCCTGACCTTCCAGTGTGACCAGACACACGGGAAGATTCGAAGCGTCGAACTTCAGCACCACCGGAGGCAGGGTTCCCGGCGGAAGCCGCCGCAAATTTGCCATGGCGAGATTCGAGATATTGCTGACCGCGGCGTTCGCATCCGTGCCCGGCTGAAAGTAGATCTTGATCAGGCTCACACCGGGCAGCGATCGTGACTCGATGTGATCGATTCCGCTTCCCAAGGTAAAGAAGCGCTCGTAGCTATCCGTGATATCCGCCTCGATCTGCTGCGGCGGCATGCCGGCGTAGAAGGTTGCGACCACGACAACCGGGATATTAATCTCCGGGAACAGATCGACGGGCATGCGCGCGACTGTGGTAACGCCCACGACGATCACCATGAGACAAAGCATCAGGATGAAGAACGGATGCTTGATGGCAAAAGAGGACATTACTCGCTCACCTCCTGCGCCGCCGTTGGAATGAACGCGGCGCGCGGGGACACAACTTCCCCGGGCTGATAGCCAGCCTGTCCAGCGGCGATCACGTTGTCCCCAGCCTGCAGGCCGCTGGTAATCTCCACCCGGTTCGAGGTTTGGATTCCCAGAGTCACATTGCGCTTCTCGACATGGCTCGTCGCATCTACCAGCAGCACATACGGTTGGTCGCCATTCTGCACGACGGCCTGTGCCGGCAAAATAAGAGCGTCATTCTTTTGCAGAAGTTGAATCGTCGTCTCCGCGTACATCCCTGGACTGAGACTCAGATCACGGTTCGGGACATCGACCTCGGTCAGCATGGTTCGGGTGTTGGTATCGAGTGCGCGCGAGAAACGGATGATCTTGCCTGTAAATGTGTGCCCGGTCGCGTTGACTGTCACCTGCACATCGCCGCCGACCTGAATGTAGGGTACGTCGCTCTCCGGCACCGGCATGCGGAGCCGGAGCAGATCGCTCTCGGCCACTTGTACCACGGGAAGCGTCTGTGTGTTGTTGTCCTGTCCGGCTTGAATCAGCGAACCGGTATCGGCGTAGCGTTTTGTGACCACTCCTGTGAATGGGGCGATGATCTGCTCGTACCTGGACATCGTTTCGAGCCGGCTCTGGGTGGCGCGAGAAACGCCGAGTTGTTGCTGCATGGCGTCGAGCGAGGCTTTGGCGACGCCGACCTGTGCCGCCGCTTCCTGGTCTTTGGCTCGCGCGTCATCCAACTCCTGCTCCGCGATCAGCCCCGGTCTTTCTTTGGAAGCCTCTTCCAGCCGGGTATATTCAGCGTGCACGGCGGAGTATGTAGACTCGGCGCTGACGACCTCGCTTTGTGCGCGAGTGATATCAGATTGACTGTGGCGGACCCCAGCCTGAGCGCCCTCCACTTGATTCTGCAACTCTGGAACTTCCAGCATAGCCAGGACTTCACCCTGGCGAACGCGGTCGCCGATATCGACTTTGATCCAGCGGATATATCCCGAGACTTTGGCGTGAAGATCCACCTGTTGATAGGGCTGAAATTGACCGGCAACCGAAAGCGAACTGGCCAGATGGCCACGCACGACCGCGACGACTGCGGCCGCCCTCGGCTGCTCGGCGGGACCTTTGCCATAGTGATTTCGAACGATCAAGAAGAGAGCTACCAACAAAAGGCAGAGAAGCCCCGCAATCCAAAGGATTCGCTTACGATGCATGGAGCCACCTTACTTTCAATCCCGCAAGTTCGGCATTGGAATCGACAGTACGTTCCCTAAAGGGATTGGCGATCACCCCAACGGTCCTATTCGATTTCGAAGTTCAAGAATAGACCGGGTGTGCCTAAAATATATCGCCGTGGAGGGATTAACAGAAGGCTGGAGGAGGACGTTGCGTGAGGTGCGGATCGTGAAAATCCCATCTGCGAAACCTGCAGGGCTTCATTTCAACCTGGCAAAACTCGAATGTAAGAATCAAAATCGCCTGGGCCAAAACCACCAGCGGAATCAGGTTCAACGTTTCTGGGGCCGTATCCGGTATGAGGGCCTTTTCAAGCAAGGCCATGGTCTGGGCGGAACGCCTCTCCGTCAAGAGTTTGGCAACTGTGACGGTCGATGGAAATTGCGGAGCCTTGTAAAGGGAAAGCTTTGCCTGCAATCCCCAACTGAATACCGCACAGGCTAAAAAGAGGAGAGCGCCCTTGAATGCGCACGTGCCGGCAATTTGAGGTCGCGTGAACATCTGTCTCCTCCCTTCCCAAATAGCCCTGTAAATAATGTTAGCAAAGAATGGCCTTGTGGAGTTGCGGGAAGAAGGCCCCAAGGCGTGGGGGACGGGCAGGTGACCGCCGTGACTGCAGAGGTTTCGTTAGAGGGCAGGTCCTTCTGCATCTGCCGTTGTTCAATTTCTTCGTCCACCTGCGGTTGCAAATTGCTGATCTTGCTCTGAGCGTTGATCTTTCGTTTTTGCTGGCGCGAAGTCGAGGACTACGCGTGAAGGCACATCGCCGTGCTCAAGGCGGTCGAAGATTTGGTTGATCGAAGATAGCAGCTGCAGCTCGATATCGGCCTTGACCCTGCCTCCGACAGCGAAGGCTAGGGCTTCGGCCATATCCTGGCGGGTGCCGACGAACGAACCGCGGATAGTTATGCAGTTTGCCACAACGTCGAAAAGCGGAACTGGGAATTCGCCGGGCGGCAGTCCGACCAAGACGCAAGTGCCGCGCTTCCGGGTCATGCCAACGCCCTGCTTGAACGCGATCAGCGAAGGTGCCGTAATTAGAACGCCGTGAGCTCCGCCGCCGGTGGCTTTCTTGACGGCAGTTGCCGGATCTCCAGTCTTGGCGTTGATCACGAAATCGGCGCCAAGGCGTGTGGCATGGGCCAGTTTGCCATCATCGATGTCGATGGCGCAGACGAGCAGTCCCATGGCCTTCGCATACTGGATGGCCAAGTGACCGAGTCCGCCCGCACCAGAGATAGCGATCCATTCCCCGGGCCGCGCTTCGGTCTGCTTAATCCCTTTGTAGGTCGTGATTCCCGCGCAGATCAGCGGCGCGGCTTCCGTAGCTGTCAGGCCCGCGGGGATGTGGGCAACGTAATCTGGGTCGGCGATGATGAATTCGGCAAAACCACCGTTAACGCTGTAGCCGCCGAATTTAGCCTGGGCGCAAACCGTTTCCCACCCTGTCAAACAGTATTCGCAGTGACCACACGCCGAATAGAGCCAAGGCACTCCAACGCGGTCGCCCTCCTTCACAATTTTTACCCCGGAACCAACTGCAGCGACCAGACCGATGGCCTCGTGGCCGGGAATGAAGGGGAGCGTGGGCTTCACCGGCCAGTCGCCGTGGGCCGCATGGAGATCGGTGTGGCACACTCCGCACGCCTCGGTCTTCACCAGGATTTCGCCGGCTCCGGGAGAGGGAATGTCCAATTCCAGAACTTCCAAGGGTTTTCTGAATTGCTCGACAACCGCTGCGTGCATCTTGGGCGCCATTTGTCCCTCCGCTTTAATTCTTTGCCCAATAGGAAATTCGAGCTTATCAACGGCGTAGTCGGTTTTCTGAGCAAGAGTGATCAGTCTCGTCCGGCTCGTACAGTTGCAGGTGAAGGCCAATCATCAGCGGGTTCAATATCGCTTTGAGTCGAACCGAGAGTGAGAATGCGGAACGAGAGTGGTTTTCCAAACTGTGCAATAGCGACCAGTTTTTCAATCATGGCACTGTCATATTTGAGCTCGGGCTTTTTTGACGGTCCAACAATAATGGCGAAGCGCCGAGGAGAGTAGACAAATGTCTGTAGAAAACTCAGTGGTCGCGATTTATCACACTCATACGGATGCGGATCGAGCGGTGAAGGAACTTCAGCGGGGTGGTGTCGACATGCACAAGTTGTCGATCGTCGGCAAGGGATATCACACAGATGAGCAAGTGGTCGGCTACTACAACACCGGCGACCGCATGAAATATTGGGGCAAGGTCGGCGCATTCTGGGGAGGATTTTGGGCTCTTTTGTTCGGATCTGCGATGTTCGTGATCCCGGGCCTCGGCCCAATTTTAGTGGCTGGACCTCTGGTGGCGTGGATCGTGGCAGGTTTGGAAGGTGCTGTTGAGGTAGGCGCGTTAGGCGTTTTGGGAGCGGGTCTGTTCAGCATAGGCATTCCCAAAGACAGCATTGTGAAGTACCAAACGGCGCTCACGACAGATCAGTTTCTGCTGATCGCCCATGGGACGGCTGCAGAAGTAGCCAAGGCGAAGGAGATCATCGAGCGCACGAATCCTGCCCACTCCACACTGCATACTGCGGAAGCTGTGGCCGCGTAGTATCCAGAGCTGCAGAAATGCCCGAGTTCACCCGCCAAGCGCCGGAGGGCGACGTTCCAGAAGAGTACAGGGACGGCGATCAGCGCGACGGCTTGATAAGCACGCCCATCGGCCAGGAGAGCCATCATGTCACAGAGACCACACCAGCGAGCTGCAGAACTTCACAACCTTGCGGCCCACGCGCACGCGGCGGCGGCTGTCGCCCATGGCAAAGAAGATCACTTGACTGCTCACGAACTCAGCAAACAGGCGCACGAACATTCCATGAACGTTCACAAGCTCACCCAAGAGTTGGGCCAGAAAACAGGACCGTTTCAAGGCGCGGAAGCTCCGGCTCAGAAACCGTGACTTGGTCACTCTTGCTCGGAGCGAAGACGCCACTCGACTTAAGTTCGAGTGGTCGACGACAAGAACACACAGGGAGGACTACCGATGCTAACGAATGTGAACCAAGTGAAAGGTCTGGTGATCCGCGCCACGGACGGCGAGATTGGAACCGTAGATCAGTTATATTTCGACGACGAGACCTGGGCGATTCGCTACCTGACGGCGGCAACCGGAGGCTGGCTGAGCGACCGAAAAGTTTTGATCTCACCTTTTTCTGTGACGAACGTGGATTGGCAGGGCAAGCGATTGGATGTGGCTCTGACGAAAAAGCAAGTGGAGAATAGCCCCAGCATAGACACGCAGCGGCCGGTTTCGCGGCAGTACGAGACCGAATATCTCGGTTATTACGGTTTTCCCAATTACTGGAGCGGACCCTTCCTGTGGGGCCCCGGGGCCTATCCGTCTAGTTTGTCGAATCGAATCGCGACTCCCCAGGCTGTGCTGGCGGAAAGGATCCGGAGAGAGTCGATGGATTCGCATCTACGCAGCACTGGGGCCGTCACCGGCTATCACATAGAGGCTGAGGATGGCGAGATCGGCCATGTGGCAGCCTTTATCGTGGACGACGAAACTTGGGCCATCCGCTACATTGAGGTGTTGACGAAGAATTGGTGGCCGGGCAAGAAGGTACTGGTTTCGCCCGCGTGGATTCAGAAGGTGAGTTGGACCGAATCCAAAGTGTACGTCGGTCTGTGGCGGGATGCTATCAAAAGCGCGCCGGAGTTCGGCGAGTCTGCTCCGATCACTCGTGAATACGAAGACCGCCTCTACACTCACTACGGCCGGCCGCCCTATTGGCTGCAGGACGCGGAACATAAGGCCGCCCTTTCGTTAAGCGTCGTTTAGGTCGGGACAGTCGCGTCCGTGAAAAGGGTGGCCATGATTTTCGCCTGCGGTGACGGGAACCACCCAACTTTCTCGATCTGATTGGAGGCGAGCATGACCATGCACAATACGGATCATTTGCATCCGAACGGCGAGGGTCATCATGACCATGGCCAGACTCCGTACTGGCGGCGCGCGCATCATGATTGGCGATTCTGGTTCGGACTATTCGCCATGCTGGTTGCGATCGGTATTTACGTCGGAACCAACGATTTGTCGATGGTGCCTTCTGGCCGGCAGAAGCAAATCCCGGCTGGCAGCCGGGTTCCATGAACTTCGCAGCGGCAATCTGTGAGCATAAAAAACATCCTTGATCAAACAATCCGACAGGAGATCAGCATGCAGATCCAAGTCAATACGGACCACACAATCGAAGGTCACGAGGCGCTGGCCGATCAGATCAGGGGCGTAGTGGAGAATGCCCTGAGCCGAATGAGCGATCACATCACGCGGGTGGAAGTCCACCTGACCGACGAACGCGGCCCGAAGAGCGGCAAGAATGACAAACGTTGCATGATGGAGGCCCGCCTCGAAGGCCGACAACCCATCGCGGTCACCGACGAAGCGCAGACTGTGGGCCTGGCTGTCAATGGCGCCGCAGATAAGTTAGCCAGATTGATCGAACATACCCTCGGCAAATTGCACGATCAACGGAATCACAGAACTGATCCGCTTCCTCCCAAGCCGACATTCTCAGATCAGTCATGATCGACACCACCGCCAGCCTGGCTGTCCACGAAGAAGAAGGAGCATTGAATCAGGCCCTTCTGTATCCTCTGCGATTCGAACCGATCTATCAGTATCGGCTTTGGGGCGGCCGGCATTTGGCTAGCTTGCTCACCGCGCCCTTGCCAATTGGCCCTATTGGAGAAGCTTGGCTGCTCAGCGATCGCGACGACTATCAGAGCCGCGTCACTGATGGACCGCTCAAGGGGCATACCATCGGGCAATTGCTGCAGCAGTTCCCGAAGCAAATCATGGGAAAGCTGGCCGGGCGTTTCCGCCGATTCCCCCTGTTGCTGAAGTTCCTCGACGTTCACGAAATGCTTTCGGTCCAGGTGCATCCCACCAAAGCGAACACGAACCTGCTGCCAGCGGGCGAGACCCCGAAAACCGAAGCATGGGTCGTGCTGGAAGCCGGGACACAAAGCCGCATCTATGCGGGCCTGAAGCCCGATACTACGGAAGCCGATCTGCGGCGCGCGCTCACCAACGGGACGGTGGCGGACCACCTCGCATGTTTAACGCCGAAGGCGGGCGACGCCATTTTCCTGCGCGCGGGCACGGTGCACTCTCTGGGCGGCGACCTTGTGGTGTTCGAGATTCAGCAGAATAGCGACGTGACGTTTCGCCTATATGACTGGGACCATATTGATCCGAAGACGGGAAAGCCGCGGGCACTTCAAGTCGATAAGGCGATGGCCTGCATCGATTTTTCGGAAGGTCCGGTCAGTCTGGCAGCGCCCCTGGTAGAAGCTGCGACCCCGGTGGAACGCGAGAGACTTTTTCATTGCGAGCATTTCTGGTTGTGGCGCCTGCGCGGCCGGTCTCCGTTTACCGTCGGCGCGGCGGATTTGCCGCGCGTGCTGGTATGCCTGGAGGGCGAGGGGCAGGTCGAACACGGTGGCGCCACTTCCGCCGTCGGAAAAGGCGACGTATTCGTTTTGCCTGCGGCGATCGGAGCGTGTGTTTTTCGGCCACGCGGTGCAGTGAACGTGTTGGAAATCGCAATCCCGGATTGAGATCGCGAGAATTTAGAAGCAGGAGGCATAGTGAAAAAGCTGATTGTCTTTGATCTCGACGGCACGCTTGCCGACAGTAAATCGGCGGTTGATCCAGAAATGTCGGGACTGCTGCATTACCTTCTCGCTATTGTGAAAGTGGCGGTGATTTCCGGCGGCGGTTGGCCGCAGTTTGAAAAGCAACTCGTTTCGAATCTGCCCCACGACGACCTCCTGGCGAATCTATCGCTCCTTCCTACGTGCGGCACAAAGTTCTACCGCTACGAATCCGCAGATTGGAAGAAAATCTATTCGGAGGATTTCACTCCAAATCAAAGAGAAAAAATCCTCGACTCCCTCAAGCAGGCGATCGGAGTTGCAGACTTCGAGATCGAAAAGCTCTGGGGCGAGCAAATTGAAGACCGGGGAAGCCAGATAACATTTTCCGCCTTAGGTCAGCAAGCTCCCTTAGAAGAAAAGGAAAAATGGGACCCCGATTTCGCCAAGCGGAAGAAGATCAAAGGTATTCTTGACACTTTCATTCCTGAGTTTTCTGTCCGAATCGGAGGCTCGACATCTATTGACATTACCAAGCCTGGCATTGACAAGGCCTACGGCATCGGAAAACTGCGAGACCTGCTCGGTATTTCGATAAAAGAGATGATCTATATCGGCGACGCCTTGTACGTGGGCGGCAATGATTACCCAGCTGAAACCGCGGGAGTGGATTGCATTCCGGTAAAGGATCCCAACGAGACCAAGCGGGTTATCCAAACCATCATCGCCTGTTTGACAGGCGATAGTAGGGCGGCGTGAGGTTATGCCAATCGTCGAAAAGGCTGTGATGGGCGGACTCAAGTTGCAACGGCTAGGAATGTTGATGGAGCCGGAGCCGGGGAACGCGCAGGAGGTCGAAGGGGTCCTGAATCCGGCTGCCGCTCGCGGCCCGGACGGTGAGCTTTATCTGTTTCCGCGGCTGGTCGCGCGGGGGAATTACTCGCGCATTGGGATGGCGCGAGTGCAGTTCAATAAAGCCGGCGATCCGGTGGGCGTCGACCGGCTCGGCATCGCGCTGGAGCCAGAGGCCGATTATGAGCGGCGGCTCGATGGCGGTGGTGGCTGCGAAGATCCTCGCATCACCTTCGTGGAGCCGCTGCACAGCTACATGATGACTTACACGGCATTTTCGCCGGAAGGCCCGCGAATTGCCCTCGCCTTATCGAAGGACCTGTTCCACTGGAAACGTCTCGGGCTCGCGACCTTTGGTCCTTATCATGGCGTCGAATGCGGCGACGTGGATGACAAAGATGCCAGTCTCTTTCCGGTTGCGATTCCTAACCCATCCGGGCACCCGGAGCTGGCCATCCTGCACCGGCCGCTTTTTCCCGGCACTCGACCGGAGGAAACCGTTCGCCATGCCCCGGCTCGTAAGGTTGATCTCGATCGGGAAAGCATCTGGATTTCCTATTGTGCAATGTCCCTGGAGTCGCGGGAATCAAATCGCCTTGGTCGGTTCATGTCTCATCATCGGCTGGCGACTCCGGTATCGCCCTGGGAGCGTCTCAAGATCGGCGGTGGCACTCCGCCAATCCTGACTCGGCACGGCTGGCTGATCGTTTACCACGGCGTCAGCGAACTGGAAAAGCCCAGCGCCGGCGAACACCAACTGCGTTATTCGGCAGGCGTCATGGTCCTGTCGAAAGAGCATCCGCAAGTGATCCGCTATCGTTCGGAAGAGCCGGTGCTGACGCCGACACTGCCGCAGGAGTGCAGCGGCACTGTCGCCCACGTCGTGTTCCCGACCGGCATCGACCGGCGCGACGATCTCGGCTTATCGAATCGCTTCGACGTTTATTATGGGATGGCCGATAGCCGGATTGGTGTCGCACGTCTTGACCTGCCGGATGTCTTACCGCCAGAAGGAGTCGCAGACTCCCCGGATGCGAAGGTGTAGACACGCGCTGGGTGGCGGGAAGTCAAAATACTCGCGCCACTTGTGGGAATTAGGGCTGCGAGATCCAGCACTACGTCTTCAAGAACTCCGGATTACGCGATTGCGACTGGTTCAACCGACCGAAGCAGCAGCAACGGGCATTGCACTTGTTTGACGACCTTCTCCGCGATCGAGCCGAAGACCAGCGGACGCCAGCCAGAGATGCCGTGCGTCGAAATCACAATCATGTCGATGTGCTCACGTTCGATCGCCAGCATGATGTTCCCAACCACGTCGTTGCCAATTTCGATACTGGAACTGGACTTGATCCCCTTGGAGACAAGAGCGGCGTCACATGTAGCTAACTGCCGCTCCGCGTTGCCCTCCGCCTTGTGAAGGTACTCCGATTCAGGAAATGAAACAGTCTTACTGCCCATTGGAAGCATAGGAATAACGTTGAGAAGATAGAGTTCAGCATGAAAGTGCTGAGCGAGGTCGGATGCGGTCTCCAGTGCGGCGTCGGAGGATGAGCTGAAATCAAGTGGCACTAAAATCTTTGTGGGAATGAAATGGGGAGCAGTCGCTTGTAGCATGATGATCTCCTCGCCGAACAACGAAGTGCTTGGAGTCCCAATCTTCGTCGATCAAAGGATAGAAGACTGTGCTGTTTTGGCCATGTTGGCGGGCTCTTCATTCCGACGCCTCTCGACTACTTCGTCATTTCGCCAGTTCCTTGCCGATCGCTTTCAATTCCAGCCGACGCTTCTCCGTGGTCTTCGGATACGCCATCTTGAGATCCTGGAGTGTGTCGAGGACAATACGGGACACAATCAGCCGGGCGTTCTCTTTGTCATCGGCGGGAACGGCGTACCAGGGCGCGTGACGCGTGCTGGTCGCGTTCAAGCAATCCTCATACGCTTCCATGTAATGCTTCCAATATTTCCTCTCGTGATTGTCCGAGGAGCTGACTTTCCAGTTTTTGTCGGGCACGTCGATGCGGGCGAGAAACCGCTTGCGCTGTTCCTCGTACGAAAGGTTTAGGAATATCTTGACGATCCGCGTTCCGTTGCGAAAGAGGTGGCGCTCCAGATCGACGATCGAGCGATACCGCTCCTTCCAGATGTCTTTGTCGTCGAGCAACTCTTCTGGAAGCCGCTGGGTGCGGAGAATTTCCGGATGCACGCGAACGATGAGCACTTCTTCGTAGTAGGAACGGTTAAAGATGCCGATGCGACCGCGTTCCGGAAGGCGGCATGTCGTGCGCCAGAGAAAATCATGTTGCAGTTCTTCCGCGCTTGGTTGCTTGAAACTGAACACTTCGCAACCTTCGGGATTGACTCCCGACATGACGTGCCGGATCGCGCCATCTTTGCCGGCAGAGTCCATCCCCTGAAAGATCAGCAACAACGCATAGCGGTTGGAGGCGTAGTGAAGTTGTTGCAAGGAGGTCAACTCAGCAACATGTTTTTCCAGGAGGTCTTTATATTCCTTCTTTGACTCGCAAAATGGCTTCACAATCGTCGGCAAGCGTCTGATATCGATCTTCTGGTGGTGCGGTACACGGAAATCTTTGGAATGAATTTTCATCTTCTTCCTTTCGACCAGGTTGGCCGCTGGGTCGCATCTTGTCTTCATCGACTTCATCTTTAGGAAGTCTTTCGATTCGCCTTCTCCCATTCCTCAACTTCTCGAACTTCCTTACGCCCTAGGTCCTCGTAGAGTTCGTGCACCCGCTTGACGAGCTGCGGCGTCAAATCGGACGGTGCCTTGTCTTTACCTTCAGCGATAGGTTCGGCTTTGGCTTCAGGCTTCGCGTCAGTCTTGGTTTCTGCTGGGGGCTTGGCGACGGCGTCTGGCTTCGGCACGACCTTGGCTTCAGGCCTCGGCTCGGTCTGGGCCGCAAGCTTCGGTTCGGCCTTGGCGTCGGGCTTCGCCTCGGTCTTCGTGTCAGGCTTTCGAATCTCCTGCTCCGCCCTCTCCCAGTCCTGAGCTGCTCGACCGTCCTTGTGGGCTCGCTGCTCATAAAGTTCGTAAGCTCGCCTGGCGATCTGCGGCGTCAAATCGGACGGTACCTTTACCTCGGGTTTAGCATAGGCTGGGACTTCGGGTTTGGCCTCGGCCTTGACTCCGGGTTTAGCATCGGCGACCTCGGGTTTGGCCTCGGCTTTGGCTACTGGTTTCGCGTCGGTCTTGGTTTCAGATTTAAAGTCAGCTTTGACCGGATCAAAAATCCGATAGGCGAGCAGCTTCACACGGTCATTGAGCAGGAACCACGCCAGAGCATAGACCCAAACGAACCCTGCCCAACGCCAGCCCAGCGGCGTCATAAACACGCCGTAGACCGCGATAAGCGTCGCCACAATTTGTGTGCCGAGCACCGCTATCCAGAGAATCCGGGCTGGGCGTATCGACCAGAATGGGCCTCGTGTACGGGTTAGGAAAATTGTCAAATGTCCGGCTATGGACAGCTTCAAGTACATCAGCGTTTGGGCGTGCGCACGGTCGAGATGAAATACGCGCTCGGCAAGATAGAAGAGACCGAACGCGGCCACGACTCCGATAACGCCCAGAACGGTCGAGATCCCCAGCACCAGGCGCATATTCCATTTCTCGGGCCTGTCGCTGTAATGAACGTTGTCATAGGCGATGGAGAGAATCGCCCCGTCGTTGAGCACGGCGATCATCACGATCATCACCGCGGTCACGGGGTAAAAATTAAATACGAGGATCGCCAGGGTCATGAAGAACAGCACGCGGAGGGTTTCGGCGATGCGGTAGATCGCGTAGCTGTTCATCCGCTGGAAGATGCGGCGGCTCTCCTTGATCGCGTCGATGATCACCGAGAGGCCGGATGCGAGCAGCACGATGTCTGCCGCGGCGCGGGCCGCGTCGGTCGCACCCGAAACCGCGATGCCGCAGTTCGCTTGCTTGAGCGCGGGAGCGTCGTTCACTCCGTCGCCCGTCATACCAACAATATGGCCGTTCTTCTGCAGCACGTCGACAATGTTGTATTTGTCTTCGGGGAACACCTGGGCGAAGCCGTCCGCATTTTCGATGGACGCCGCAGTCTCCGCCTTCTTCTGTTTGTCCCGCAATACGGTGGCGTCCAGGATGTTGGTGCCCAAGCCCAGCTCATGGGACATTTCCCTGGCTATGGCCAATTGGTCGCCGGTGACCATTTTGACTTTCACGCCCATCTGCACCGCGCTCGCGATGGTCGCTTTAGCCTGCTCGCGCGGCGGATCGGACATGGGCAAAACCCCAACGAACTGCCACTTGTCGTCCTGATCCGCGCGGGCCACGCCCAGGGACCGGAAGCCGCGTGCCGCAAATTCATTAACGGCTTTCTCAACCGCGGGTCTTACTTCCGCGAGGTTGGTTGCCATCTGCAGAATGACCTGCGGCGCTCCCTTCGCCACCTTGAACTGTTTTCCGTCGGAGCCCTTCACCGTGGCTTCGGTGCGCTTATGGACCGGATCGAATGGCTGGAAATGAAGGACCTGATAACTTGTCAGTTCCTTATCGTTCTTCACGCCGCCGATCACGGCCAGATCGATTGTGTCCTTGTCCTCCGCGCGCGAAGCGAGAGCGGCATCGAGAATGATTCGATCGGCAGCGATGCCATTGACACAAAATGGATCGCCCAGCGTCAGCTTGTTCTGGGTCAAGGTGCCGGTCTTGTCCGAGCAGAGCACATCCACGCCCGCGAGTTCCTCAATCGCGGACAACTTGGTCACAATCGCCTGCTTCTTTGCCAGCAGACGCGCGCCGACCGCCATGGTGACGGAGAGCACCGTGGGCATGGCTACCGGGATCGCAGCCACCAGCAACACCAGTGCAAATTCCAACGTGCTCAAGATCGGGTCGTGCCGGAAGAGCGCAGTGGTAACGATCACAGCCACCAGAGCCACCGCAAGAACGATCAGGTAATTGCCAATCTTGAGAACAGCACGTTGGAAATGGCTAACGGTATGAGCATCCTGCACCAACTCCGCAGTCTTGCCGAAATAGGTGTTGGTACCGGTGGCGTACACCATCGCGTCGGTTTCGCCGCGCTTGATAATCGAACCCGAAAATACTGCCTCGCCAGCTTTGCGCGTCGCGGGCAAAGATTCTCCGGTCAGCGCAGACTGATCGACTTGCACCGGGTCGCCGGCCAACAAACGCGCGTCCGCGGGCACGATGTCTCCCAATAGCAGCCGGATGACATCGCCTGGCACCAGTTCCGCTACCTTGGGAGTCGCCCATTTTCCATCTCGCAGGGCACGGGCCTTGGTCGCCAGCTTCGCACGCAACGCGGCAATTTCGTTGCCCGCCTGATGTTCCTCCCAAAATGCAACTACAGCGTTGGAAAAGAGCAGAAACAGAATGATGAAGAAATCCAGCCAGTGCCGAACCACCCCCGACAAAATCACTGCCCCTTCGATCATCCATGGAATCGGACCCCAGAAATAGCTCAGGAACTTAAGGAATAGATTGCCTTTCTTCTCCTTGATCTCATTCGGACCGTATTGCGCCAGCCGTTTCTGCGCCTCGGACTGGCTCAGTCCTTTGGCTGACGATCCCAATTGTTTCTCGACTTCCGGCATGGGCAGGGACTTTAGATCGTCTTTGGAATCGGGCTTGGACGCCAGACTATGTTCGGGGTTCTTGGCCTTCGATTCAGGAGCCTTCGGCTGATCGACGTTGGCTTTCATGACGGATAATCCTTTCTGTGTTGCAATGCCACGCGCAGCACGACCCGCTTTTCCATGACCTTGATTCTGTGGCCGCGAAATATGGCATTGATGGCTGCTTTTAGGCCATGCCGATTTCCTTTTGGATTTGCGATTCCATAATCTCAGTCCCGACGATGACCAGAAGCTGGCCGGCAATCATCCGCTCGCCCATTGTTCGAAGCGCTAGAGAGTTTTTCAGGGCATGAGGGAGCCATGGTGGTTGCGCCAGCCTCCTCTAAAGAAGCGGTGGCTCACCATCTCGTGGGCAAGCAGAAAAAAGAGGATTGCCAAGACAACTACAAACAGGAACTTTCCAGCCCCCAACCACGTGGATCTTCGTTCTTCAGATTTCGTTGTGTCCAAATCAGTAGTCATCAGAGCCGCCTCCGTACAGCTCGGTTGCTCGCGACAGTGAAGTTGATCGGTCGCACTTTCGACAAGGCCTTTTCGAGTTCGAAGTGTGTAACCTTGTCGCAATGCGCATGCAACTCATGCCACGAAGGCGCGTGATCGATCCGAGTTGCCACGGCGCAACGAATTACTCAGAGGCAACTCGCTGGGCAGCGGTAGAGAATAGGTATTCCATTCTCACTCGGAACCCGACCTCTCTAACGTTGCTCCCCTTATCTGCCTGTTCCACATATCGGGCAAACTCCTCTGTGGTGGTGATGCCCTTGTCCTTCAACAGTTGAACGATGCCGCCAATCTGAGCATCCAGCGTTTCAAGATAAGGGAGAACTTCCTCAAAAACCTGTTCCGCAGGTGAGACGTTCATTCTCAATCTCCTCGAGAGCAAGAAGTTGCTTTTGGAGCCAGGGTGGGGGACGTAGCGGGTCAACCGCCGCCCCATTAGCATTCAGGCACCGTGTCTTCACGGCGCGGCTCTCCCTGACAAAGATAACTACCACACGAACATGCGGGCGCCAGAGCCGGGAGAGCGGACTCGCCCAATTTGGACGGAAGGTACGTGGACCGCCGTCGCCTCACCTTGGTCCGAGGTTGGGAGTTCCGGCCGCAGGGCGCTGATCTCTTCCAACTCGACAGCACCGTGCCGGTTCATAATCTCGGTAGCCGTGTCCGCCGTTTTTCCCAGACCTGTCGCAAAAACCATGACGCCTCCGCGACGTACTCCTTGCACATAAGCATTCACGTCCCCTTCGAGGACTCCGAAAGCCGTGAGATCACGAGTCAACGCCACTTCAAAATCTGTGTGTGGCGTACTCATGAGTCCGCTCCCCGCCATCTCCATGGGTTCTTTCAAAATGCGGACGTCGGTCCGAAGGAAGCCTGTGGCCTCGAGATCGCGAACAACCTCGTCGGCCAACTCTGAATTCTCAAACAAACCCACTGCAGTTTTTGCCATATTGGCCTCCACCAATCTAGTTTGTCACCGAAGTTTGGAAACACTAAACAGAAGTCAATTCCTTGACGCCATTGTTGTTGCCGTTGCCGCTGGCGTTAACTTCGCTTTCTTTTCGTTTGCTTGCGCGTTCCTGTCCTATTCCCATGGTTAGCGCTGTCATTCCGGCAAGGCCGCCTAACTCCATCGACTCGATGGCGGAACTGGGAACAATGACGATCGTAGAATTTTGCTTCAACCCCTCATACAGCATGTTCATGCCCCTCAAATGAAAAGCGACTGGGTCGTTGGCATAGGTCCTGGCGGCTTCGACGAATTTCTCCGCTACCTGCCGCTCCGAATCTCCCAGAATGACTCGGGCCTGACGTTCGCGCTCGGCCTGGGCTTGCATCGACATCGCGTTCTCCAAAGCAGGAGGAATCAACACATCTTTCACTTCCACCGAGATGACGTTGATGCCCCACGGTTCGGTGCGCTCATCGATAATCTTCTGTAAGACCCCGCTGATCTTGTCCCTGCCTTCGAGCATTTCCGCCAGTACAGTCTTGCCGATCACATCCCGCAAGGCAGTTTGGGAAGCCCAATTTATCGCGCTCTGATAGTCAGCCACGTCCAGAGCCGCTTTCTTGGGATCCACAATCTTCCAAAACAATACCGCATCCACATCCACCGGCACCGTATCTTTGGTCAGCGTTTTTTCGGCCTTGAATGAGCTGGTGAGAACGCGGGTGTCGAGCCAGTAAGGAATGGTTTCGATGAGTGGAAAAATCAGAAACACTCCCGGTCCTTCAAGGGAGCGGAACTTTCCTAACCGCAGCACAACCGCCTTGCTCCATTGGTCCGCCACCTGAATTGCCGAAGAGATGGCGCAGGCAAGAACAAAGGAGACGGCAAGAATTCCAATGGCTGCGAAGTCAGCTGATGCCCTATGCGCGGCATACGCCAACGCCGCGCCAATGCCTACAACCACAACGAAAATTAAAGCTGGGAATGATCTGTTTCTTTTCATTTCAATAACCTCTTCCCAATGGCTCGACGGTTGGTCGTCTAGCCGGCAAAGTCGACTCGGTCTGGACTGCGGAAGCGAGGTTTGGGCGCTTGCCGTACATGAGCAATCGCCCAAACCGTTGCAATCGCGCTTTCGTCAGGAGCCGTTATTCAGCCTTAGCTACGTGGGTGTATCCGCCAAGCTCTTCTACCAACCCTTGAGCCGATGCAGGTACGGCAACTTTGCCGTCAAGAATTTCATGGCGGTTTACGTCATCGCCATACATGGCTTTGTCGCCACTTTTGTCGGCTTGCATTACGGCGCCATCCAGGCTCACTCCGGCAAAAATGCCTTTGGACCGCGAGTAAGACAGAATCTCCGCATTCAATTTGAGGTCAGTGCTAGCAGCGGCGCTGCGGCCCACGGGTCCGGCCGCCACAGAAGCATCTGCTCCGAGCTTGAATTTGTCGCTCATCAGGCTTTGCAGGGCGTGATCGTTCATGAACAGCATCACGAGGTCGGTGGACGAGCCCCCGATCTGATAACCCACACTTCCGCCATCAATAGCCACAAACATAGGAGCGCTCCATCCATGCCCGGTGCGACAGGTTGCCACTCCCCTGCCGTAGCTGCCACCGAAAATGAAGGCGAACTTCTTATCCCCCGGAATAATGGCAATACACTTTGCCGATTCCAGAAGACCCGAAGGAATGCCCTGATCCGGAGTATTCATGATCTCCTTGAAGACCTGGGCAGCTTTATGGGTGCGATTCACGTCGTCTTCGCGGTCGGAGGCGACAGCGGTTAGACTTGCAAACGCGATCAGAATTGTTACAGCCAAAATACGTTTCAACATTGTGATCTCCATTCAAGTTTGAATTCGTTCAACGCAAGGGCACGCGAAGAGCAGAACCGTACGTTTCCACAGCGAAAGTCAGTCCAAGGAACACCAATGCGAACCGGATTTGACTCGTCGCATTTCCTTTTCTGCTCATCGGCGGCCCAAGAGAAAAGTCTAGACGTTACTAACGGGTCATTACTGGTCAATAGTGAGCACCGCAACGAACAGATGCGGCAAAGACGAGCCGAGGAGAGTTATCCCTTTGCGCCGATCGCAACTGTAGGAACGAAGCCATTCCAGACCAGGAGGGCGCATTTCGGGGCCTTGGAGAGGCAGCTAATTCCTCATCTCGCGGGCCATCGGTTTTCACCTCACTATCATTAATCAGCGGTTTCTCACGCTTATGAGCAACAATGGACATCTCCCGTAATCACGAATCTGACAAAATAGCCTGGGTGAGATTCAAACGATAAGAAAATCAAAATTCTCGGGCTGTTAAGATTGCACTTCTCCTCAGATTTTACCGTCGAGTTTCTTAGCGCCTCACGTAGCAACCGGGCGTATTGCAGGAAATGCGATCGCGCAGAAGGCCCCATGTCAGCGAAATTCCGCGCCTGGCATCCGGACAGGTAGGAAAGCGAAAGGCAGAGAACCGCTCGGCGCAATGAGGGAAGCCACGCATAGCGGCAATCGTAATACTCTCTGGAAATCAAAACCCCGGTCAGCCTTGGGGGAGGCTGACCGGGGTTGGTGAAGCGTTGGTGGTGGTTGACCGTTCCCGCTTACGGGTTCACGGTGATGGTGCTGGTCTGGGTTGAGTTGTTGCTGCCGGTATGGTTGGCATCACCAGGGTAAGTGGCCGTGATGGTGTAGACACCCGCCGCGGTGAACTTCAGCTTGCAATCGCCGTCGCCGGTCGCCGCAGTGAGCGTGGCCATGCAGGTTGGACCCGATGGAGAGGTCGTCAACGTGACCTTGCCCGTGGGCTTGTAGCTGGTCACCGCGACATCCACCGTCCCAGTGACGCTACCGTGGTTCAACGTCAGCGTCTGATCCGACGACGTGATACTCGTCATCGTCGAGTCCTGGTTCACCACCAGACTCACCGTCGCCGTCCCCGCTTTGTAGTGCACGGTGTCGGTTGGGGTGAAGGTCACCTTCAGAGTCTGGGTGCCCGCGTCTTCGACCTTGCCCGAAGCCGGCATGTAGACGCCGGTCGGATAGATCGCTGACGGAGTGGCCGATGCGTCCAGTTGGGTCCCGGTCAGCGCCGTGCCGTAGCTGATCGCAGCCGGTGTCGACCAGGTGATGGTGGCTATACCTTTCTCCGCCGTGCCGGTCTGCGACAGGGCCGCCGAGTTGTAGTTCTGGTCCGCCGTCCACGTCGCCGTGACCTCGCAATTGCCCGAGGTCTTCACAATCGTCACAGTCGATCCCGACAGCGCGCACACCGACGGGGTTGCGTCGGTGATACTGGCCGTGGTGCTGGCGTTGGTGGTGGCCGCCAGCGTGTACGTGGTGTTGTAGGGCAGGGTCGTCGCCAAGCCGGTGAAGGTGACGCTTGGATTGATCTTGCTCGCCGTCACCGTCTTGGTCGCCTGCGGCGCCACCGTGTAGTTCGAGTTGCCCGCTTGGTTGGCAATCACAAAACACGTCGTCGTGCCGCTGGTCATGGTGTAAGTTGCGCCGTTGTTCGAGCAACCTCCGCTGCTGGTGAAGGCAACGGCCAAGCCGGAGCTGGCCGTTCCCGTTACCGTGAATTGGCTGTTGTAAGCCGCGCTTGAAGGAACATTGCTCAACGTAATCGTCTGGCTGGCCTGGTTGATGGTGAACGTGCCGTGGGCCGAGCCCGTGTAGTTGGGGTCGCTGACCGTCGCCGTTACCGAGTAGCTGCCCACGTTGGTGTCGGGATAGCCAGTCGGGGTGGTGCTCAAGCCCGCTGGAACCGTGGTCACCGTCGGGGACAGACCCGCTCCCGTGTAAGTCTGGGTCAGGTTGCTCAACGTCACCGTGGCCGCGGCTTGGTTGACCGTCTGGCTCACGCTGCCGTTGCTGCCGCTGTGGTTGGCGTCACCCGAGTAGGTTGCCGTCACCGTGTCGCTGCCCGCATTCAGGCTCGACGTGGTGCAGGTCGCCACTCCCGGATACGGACCCGTCACGTTGGTCGTGCCGCATCCCGTATTCGCGCTCCAGGCCACCGTGCCGGTGATGTCGTTGGACTTCACCTTGCCGTTGCGTCCGGCGCGTCCCTTCACGAAGCTGTTCTCGCCGCTGATGGTCGCCGTGAACGTCACCGATGTACCGTAGGTGATTGCCCCAGAGGCCGACGAGCCTACCGACACGCTCGACGTCGCCTGGTTGATGGTGAAGTTGTTGGTCTGCGAACTGCTCGATCCGCCGTAGTTGCCGTCGCTGGTGAATGTGGCCGACTCGGTGTACATGCCTGCCGGATCGTTGTTCGGGGTGTAGGTCGCTGAGCAGGTGATGGTGTCGCCGCTCGGCGCGCCGCAGCTGGTCGATCCGTAGGTTCCCGGGCCGTTGCCGCCGATGGTGATGTTGTTGGCGTTCGGAGCAGTGCCGCTGCCAAACCACGACAATACCGCCGTGATCGTGATTGGCGTGTTCGCCGCGTAGTCTTCATTGGTCGGGCTCACACTGGTCACGTTGATCGACGTCGACGCTCCGCCGTTGACCGTCTGGATCACCTGGCCGTTGCTGCCGCTGTGGTTCGCGTCGCCCGAGTAGGTCGCCGTCACCGTGGCCGAACCCACGCCCAGACTATTCGTGGTACACGTCGCCGTGGCATTCGAGTTGGCCCCTGACCACGTCACATTGCTCGTGCTGCAACCCGTGTTCCCGCTCCAGCTCACCGTGCCCGTGATGTCGTTCGACTTCACGCGGCCCTTGCGGCTGTCGCGGCCCTTTACGAAGTTGTTCTCGGCCGTAATCGTCGCTGTGAACGTCACCGACACGCCATACGTCGACGGATTCGAGTTCGACGAAACTCCCGTCATTGTTGTGGCACCGTTGATGGCGAAGTTGCCAGTTTGCGGACTGCTCGAAGCGCTGTAGTTGCCGTCGCTGGTAAAGGTTGCCGATTCGGTGTACGTGCCCGCCGGATCGTTGTTCGGGGTGTAGGTCGCCGAGCAAGTGATGGTGTCGCCGATCGCCGATCCGCAGCTCGTCGCACCGTAGGATCCCGGGCCGTTGCCGCTGATGGCGATGTTGTTGGCGTTGGGAGCGGCGCCGCTGCCAGACCACGACAATACCGCCGTGATCGTGACCGGCGTGTTCGCCGCGTAGTCTTCCGCCGCCGGACTGACGTTGGTCACGCTGATCGAACTCGCGGCCTCGCTGACCGTCTGGCTGGTGTTGCCCGACGCGTTCGAGTGGTTGGGGTCGCCCGCGTAGCTGGCCGTGACCGTGTCACTGCCCACTGCCAGGCTCGACGTCGTGCAAGTCGCCGTCTGCGGAGGATTCCCTGAGAGCGGGCTCGACGCGCATCCCGTGTTTCCGCTCCAGCTCACCGTGCCGCTCAGAACCTGCGACTTCACGTTGCCCTTGCGCGCGTTGCGGCCCTTCACGCTGTTGGTGTCGGTGGTGATGGTCGCGGTGAAGGTCACCGACGCGCCATACGCCGACGGTCCGCTGGACTGCACGCCCACGCTGGTCTGCGCGTCGATGGCACTCACGTTCTGCGATGCGCTGGCCGACTGGTAATTCGTGTCTGCCGCCTGGCTGGCCGAGACCACACAAGTGCCCGTGCCGATCACCGTGTAGCTCGCGCCCGAGTTCGTGCAAACCACCCCGTCGCTCGTGTAAGTGATGGCGCCCGTGCCCAATCCCGCAGCCGAGATCGTGAATGTGCTGCCGTATTCCGCGCTAGCCGGCACGCTGCTCAGCGTCACCGTGTTCGCGGCCAAAGTCGCGCTCACTGCCTGCTGAATTTGAGCAGCGGCTCCGTAAGTGGTGTTGCCTGCCTGGCTGACGATCACTAGGCACGATCCCGTGCCCTTGATCATGGTGTAGGTTGCGCCCGAGTTCGAGCAGGAGCCAAACGAGGTGTAGGTCGGCGTCAATCCCGAAGTGGCCGAGGCCGCTACCGCGAAACTGCTGCCGTACACGGCGCTGGGCGGAGGCGCTGAGGTGAACGAAAGCGACTGCGAGCTGGTTACCGTGATGGCCAGCGCGTTCGAGGTTGCCGACGCGTAGTTCGCGTCGCTGTACTGGGCTGTAATGCTGTGCGAACCGGTAGCACTGAGCGTGGTGCTGAACTGAGCGGACCAGATGGAGGACCCGCCTTGCTCGTATGTGATTTGCGTGGCCTGAACGGATCCCAGCAACGTTGCGCCGTCATAGAAGTTCACGTTGTTGAGAACAGGAGGGTACACATTGGAGAAATCGGTAGCCGTTCCAAGGAAGGGATTGGTTCCACAGCCGCCGGTGGCGCAGTTCAGAATCGCCGTCAACGAGAAGGTGTTACCGCTGTTGTCCGTCGTTTTCGAACTCAGGGTGATTGCCATCGTGCCCTGAGTCACGTTCTCAGTGAACACCGGGGAAACGCTAGCCTGAGAAGTAGTCCCAGTACCGCTGTAGGCGGCGGTAATGCTATGCGCGCCGCCAACGAACGGATAGGTGCTTGAGATCTTCAGCGTACTGGTATGAGCGGTGCCCACTGTGCTTCCCTGGCCGAGAACAGTGGTTCCATCGAAGAAGGTCACTGTGCCGGCAGTGGCGGTGGTCACCGTAGCAGTTAACGTAGGAACCCCGCCCAGAGTGGTTGGATTGGCGCTCGAGGTCACGGCAACTGTGGTCGCCGTAGTTCCACCGACCGTCACCGACCCTGTTGCGGTCGCCGAGCTGTAGTTCGAATCGCCCGAGTAGCTGGCGGTGATGGAATGGGATCCGTTGGCCGTGATGCCAGTTGTGGAGGTCTGGCCGGTTGCGGTGTAGAGGTACAGCGGCACGGCGGACGAGGAGGTGCCTTCGTTCTCGTAGACCAAATAGGGGTGAAGCGTGGCGGTGCCGAGAACGGTGTTTGTGGTCGTATCGGTGAACGTCACGGTTCCGGTCGGGCCTGAAGCTCCCGGCATTGGCTCGTATGTGACGAGAGGAGAGCTGGTCGAGGTCGGCCAGCTGACCGCCAGAGGAACAGTAGCGCCGGACGTAACCACGGCCGGGGTGCTGGTGCTCGTCGATCCGGCCACCGAGAGGGTCATGGTTCCCGGACTGATTTGCGAGACCGTAATGCTGGCTGGAGTTGCAGTGGCAGCCTGCACGGAATTATCACCCGAGTAGGTCGCGCCGATGGTATGCGAGCCGCCCGCTAAGGTCGTGCTCGGGTAAAGGTACTCATAGATACAATTCGAAGCGTTGGCCAACGGGTTCGTGATGGCGCCCGAGAAAGCGTAGGCATTGCCATTGGGATCGAGTGTTAGGGTCTGGAGCGGATTGCCGTCCAACGTCAAGGCTACGGTGCCGGTGGGAGCTCCGTCGCCGGATGCGCCCGCCACGTTCACGTTAATAAGAGTGTCCTGACCGTACGTAAACGTATTTTGCGCCGTGATAGTGCACGGATTGGCTCCGGTTTCGAGGGCGTTGAGCGCATACGGTGTGATGGTTACTCCACCGGATTCGCTGCTGACGGTAACCTGTATGCCGGCAGACAAGCTGGAAGCGAAATTGTCGTCGCCGCCATAGCGTGCGGTCACATAATAGGTGCCGCCGGGCAGATTGTTCAGCGTGGCCGAATAAGAGCCGCCGCTCAAGGTGGCAAACGCAACTGGCCCGTTCATCGCGCCCGTAACTTCGTTGTTCGTATCGCCGATCGCTCCCTGACTCACGATGAAAGCCACGTCGCCGGTGGGAGTTCCGGTGCCGGAGCCTGCCGCGACCGAGCCGCTCAACGTGATGCTGGTGCCGTGCTGGAAGCTGGTCTGCGAAAGGTTGAGCGTTGCATTAGAGCTATTGAACGTGACCGAACTCCACTGCGTGGCCAAGTTAGCGACGTTGGGCGAACCCAAGCCCGTCGCCAGGTCGAAGCCCGTGCCAGCGGCAAAGCCGATCTTGGCAGACGTGGCCGTTGCGGAACAGACAGCACTACGGCCGGAGTACGATCCCTGGCCGCAAATGAAGGTGTTGCCTAGCGTGACGTCTTGGAAAGCGCAGTTCGAGCTATTGAGCGGGTTGTTCGAGGAGTTGCAATTTGCATCGTTCTGAGCATTCGCCAGTTGGTAGTAGATGTACGCTGGCATGCCCTGACGTCCGCCATTGGCCTGGTCGATCAGCGCCTGCACGCCCGCCATGCTGGGCGCAGCCACCGAGGTTCCGCCAACCAGATCCAAATAGCCCTCGTCGCAAATCCCTTCGTCGCAGTAAATGGTGCCGTCGTGGCCCACCGCTGCGTTCAACGAGAGGTCAGGCGTCAAGCGGTGCGGAACGCCGGAAATGAGCGGCAGAATATTCTGCATTGGGCCAAGCACGGCCGTCCCGGTTGCGGTCGTTCCACTCGAGGGCGCGGAAAATGTAACGGAGGGCACGGAGGTGCAGTTGAAACCTTGGTAGTGCGAGGTATACCCGGTAAATTCCAGACCCACAACTTGCCCTGCCGTCGCACCGCTACCTAGCACCGACGTCGCTGCCGGTGCATCCGAGCAGCCGCTCCCGAACGTCACCGTTGGCGCGGTGGTGTAACCGCTACCGGCGTTGGTGATGTTGACGGACGCTACCCAGTTGCCGGTCGCGCCATTGGCGAGCGTCAGCGTGGGATCGCTGGAGTTGTTGATCCCGGAGCCGGTCTGCCACGGCGGCCGCAGATAATACGCGCTAACCGCGCCGCTGCCCGACCAGAGATCTTCTAGATCGGATGAGGAATCTGGGCTGGGGCTTGCCACTCCCGCCTCATTCCAAGGATATTCAGGAATGTATTTGATCGCCGATTCCAGATTCGACGCGTTGCTTGGGTTCCAGTAGGTGGAATAGCTCGATCCGCTGTCGCCGTAGAACTCGGTGCCGCCTACGCCGACGCTGTACCATGTGGCTTCTTCCGCGCCCGAGGCATAGCCGAGAACCTCGTAGGTCTGTGAGCCCTGGGCATCGCAACCTGCGGGGCCGTTGTCGCCTTCCGCGATGAAGATGCTGATGCCTTGCGCTGCGCCCTGCTCAAACAGTTGGGCGTTGAACAAGTTGCCGCCGGCGCCTTCGTTGGATTCGCAGTCACCGTAGCTGGAACTGATGATGTCGGTGAGGTTGTTTTCGATGAGGTATTCGTACGAGTTGGTGATGCCGTCCACTAGAAACGTAGGCGTGCCAATCACGAAATCTACCGTGGCGTTGGGCGCCACGCCGCCGGAAATTTCAACGTCGAGATCGGATTCCGAGTCATCGCCGGGCAGAACACCAGCGTCCTGACCCGCGTGAATGAAAACGGGGTCGTTTGCGGGAAGGCCCGAAATCGAGCGGTAGGTCTCAACGTCATCCAGCAGAATGTCGGAACGCCCGACGATTCCGATTTTGATGCCGCTGCCGTTGATGCCCTGCGCCAACAGCGGCGCGCTGTTATAGATGGTGGCGAAGTCCGCAGCGGAAACGTAGTGGACCGATGAAGAGGAGGTGAACCTGGGACCAGGCCTCATCCTGCTGTCCTTGCCGATGGGAGTGTTCGACTGGCTGACCACACCGCCCGGAACAAGATGGCCCTTGCGGAAGAAGTCATTGAGCGACGCAATTCCTCCGACGACGGGGCTTAATGCCGTTGGGATGCTGATGTCACGGTCGTTGGAGACATGGGTTTCGCCGTTGGGCATCAGGAAATAGTGCATCTGGGTCTGGAACGCGTTCTCGATTTGCCCCACGGTCCCACTGAAGCGAATAATCCTCTTGCCCTTGGTTACTTCGTCGATGGTGAATCCCTGCGACGTGAGCCACGCGCTCACCTGTGCAATGTCGCTGTCATGCACGCCAAAGCGGGTGCCGAAATCCTGCGGCGTCACCCATTGATGAAAATTGGCTGTTTTCTTGTCCTGTTGTTCGTCGAGGACCCGGCGCAGTTCGCGTTTTTGGTCCTCGTCCGACTTCAGCAACAGGATCATGCGCTCGCTGCGCGTGCTGGCATCGACACGGCCCAGATTCGATCCATGGCGAACGGCCGCGGGCACGTGGCCATGGAGGGTCGTGCGCTTCGTGTTGTCGACCGGCGTAGTAACCCGAACCTTGGGGGTCGCCGTGGTGTGGACTTCGGCAAACATCTGGGTTGAGATCGCTGTCAGGAAGATGACGAAGAGAAGAAAGCAAAACACACGGGCAGACGAGACGGGGCATTTCCGCATTGAATTAGACCTCTTGAGCAGTCTGAATTTTGGGCACACGCCACGCGTGTGCTTTTGTTCAATTTCCATCTATCAGGTTTTCTACTACTCCCGACGGGTTCGTTTCCGGTGGGGGGATACTGGGAAAATCTGTTCGTGCGGCCCAGGGAAAAAAGACCGACGCCCGTTTCTACAGGGGGTGCAATTTTATGTCAACAAAAAAAAATGCAAAATCTTTCGCGCGGGTCTCCCTACTACAGTCGTTGGACTCTGCTCTCTAATCTCTTCGCAGAGCGAATCACGTCTCGCCGGCTGATTGCGATGCGTTTCGTTGTGGACTGACTTCTGCAATCGGCGCCGCGAAACTAGAGACGGCCTCGAAGTCTGCGAAACCAGCCTTGGAAGCCGGATTCGAGAGAACGCCCTTGCCCGCTCAGACCCGGATCGACTCTGACAAAACGGCAGGAGACAGAAAAATCTACTTCTTCGGTTTGCTGTCCAGTTCTCTTAATCCCGCTTCCACCCGAGCGACATCTGCGGCGTAGGTTTCGGGATCGGATCGATATAGTTCGCGGTACAAGCCAAGGGCCTCCGCGTAGTCGGCCCGCGATTCCGCAAATCGTCCGGTGTTTTCATAGAGAAAGCCCAGGTTGTTCAAAGTCCCGGCGAGGTAGCGCGCATAGATCGTCGCATCCTCCTTCGCGAGTTCCCGGTATAGCTTCAAAGCTTCTTCATAGTGCCGTTGTGCTTCCTCGGTTCGATTTTCCGCTGCATCGAGCACGCCCAGATCGTTCAGCGTCATGGCCAGATCCGGCAGATAGCCCGCGCGATTCTGCGCGGCCAGTTGACGGCGAATCTTCAAGGCTTGCTCATAGTCGGTGCGGGCTTCTGCCATGCGCTTTCGATCTCTTTCAATTACCGCCAGGCCGTTCAGCGTCTCGGCAACCTGGGGAAGGTATTGTTCCGGATTCGATTGCGCCAGTTGCTCATAGATTTCCAGAGCGCTTTGAAAGCGCACGAACGCCCTGTCATTCTGTTGCATGGTCACTTCCAGGAATCCGAGATTGACCAGCGCCTGAGCGCGGTCGCTCGGATAGGGATCGAGATTTTGCCGAGCCAGGCGCTCGTGAATCTCCACTCCCTCTTCATAGTCCTTGCGCGCCTCTTCCGGTTTGTTTTCCATGCGATCAAGATTGCCCAGATTGTTCAACGTAACCGCCATGTCGGGCAAATACGTGTTGGGGTTGTACTGCGCCAGTTCCCGGCGCATAGCCAGAGCCTGTTCCAAGTGGCGGCGTGCCGCGTCGAGGCGCTCTGGTTCGGTCGCGAACTCGGCAAGGTCTTTCTGCGACAGAACGCCGTCGGGATTGAGCAGCGCAGATCCCAGGGCGTCATGCGCAAACGGATTTCCCGTGACCGCCAGCGTGCGCGTCCACAGGTCGTATTCGCTATCCCAGAAGCTCATCTGATGGATCGTAACCGCGCCCAGCGCCACGATCACACAGAGCGAGGGAATGACTCGCCAGAGCGGAGGAGTTTCATATTCATCCGCCAGATCCTCCAAACCAAAAGCGATCATGACAAAAATCCCGATCAAAGGCAGGTACGCATAGCGATCGGCCATTGCCGCATCGCCGACTTGCACCAGTCCGATTACAGGAACCAGAATGCCGAGGAACCAGAACCATCCGGCGGGCAAGTATCGCCGCCGGCGGGACGCGATGACCAGCCCCGTGATCCCAAGCAAAATCGCTCCTGACAAAACCCACTGCCAGGCGGGACGGCCAGAAGCCGGGAAAGGATAGCCAAATGCGAGACCTGCGGGCCAGATCGTCTTCCACAAATAGAGGGCGTAGGCGACGACCGAGTTCTCGATCCGCGACCCGAGGGAAAACTGGTGCAAACTGCGAACCGCAAATCCCAGATGCTGCGCCTTCAGCGTGATGATCGCGCTCGCCGCCGAAAGCGCCAGCAACGGAACCTTCTCCAGAATCAGCTTGGCGAAAGTTGCCGGCTTCGCGCCAATCGCCGAACCCGGACTGCCGGGCATTCTTCCCAGAGGCCAATAATCCAGCAGCAGAAGAACACAAGGCAAAGTAATGACCATCGGCTTGGCCATCAGGCCCAGCGCGAATAAGCTCGCAACGGTCAGATAGCGCCCCAAGTTTGGTTTCTGCGAGTACCGGCCATAAGCGCCGATCACGCTGAGAAAGAACAGGCTGCTCAGCACGTTCTTGCGTTCGGCCACCCACGCCACGCTTTCCACATTAAGGGGATGACAGGCGAACAGGGCCGCCACCAGCAAGCTCGCGCCAGAACGACCCGTCATCCATCGCAACAGCAGAAACAACAGAAGGACGTTGAGGCAGTGGAGGAGCACGCTGGTGAAATGATGGCCCCAGGGGTTGAGTCCGAAAAGCTGACAATCCAGGGCATGCGAGATCCACGTTACCGGATGCCAGTTGGCGGCCGTGGTCGCGGAGAAGGCCCATCGAATCGTGCTCCAGGTCAGACCATGGCGTACGTGGAAATTTGCCATGACGTAATCGCTATCGTCAAGCACCAGGAACGGGTATCGAAGCACCGGCGCGTAGAGCGCGAGGGTCGCTCCCGAAAGCAAGACGCCAAGAATCACTGAACGACGGTTGCCGCTGAGAAGGGGCCCGGTCTGAGGTGCCGGCTTTTGCCGGCCTTGGGTGTTCCTCGAAAGAGTCTTGGAGCGGCTGGACACGGTTAGATCTGATAGTCCTGATAATCCTCGGCAAACAGCTCTTCAGGCGCAACCCGCGGCTTCGCCGACTCCTCTTCGTCGAGAGGAAGGCCGGGCTCGGTGGTGCGCGTGTGCCGCTGTAGTCTCTCGCGGAGCTCCTGGATTTCTTTCGCCAGATTGACGATGACGTCGGACAACGGATCGCGAATTTCCTTGGGGTCGGTGATCACCACGCGCTTGCCGTCGCGGAGCACGACGTGCCCCGGCACGCCCACGATGGTGGAGTTGGGCGGCACGTTGCGCAGCACGACCGATCCCGCGCCAATGCGGCAGTTGTCGCCGACGGTGATGTTGCCCAGAATTTTCGCGCCGGAGCCGACCGTTACTTTGTTGCCGATGGTGGGATGCCGCTTGCCTTTTTCTTTGCCCGTACCGCCGAGCGTCACGCCCTGGTACAGAGTGACGTCGTCGCCCACGATGCTGGTTTCTCCAATGACGGTGCCCATGCCGTGATCGATAAACAAGCGCCGGCCAATCTCGGCTCCGGGATGAATCTCAATGCCCGTGAGTATCCGCGCCACCTGCGATCCGAAGCGGGCGAGGAACCGGAAATGATGCCGCCACAGCCACCGGGTCGCGTGATGCATCCAGACGGCGTGCAGGCCGGGATAGCAGAATAAGACTTCCAGGTAGGAGCGCGCGGCGGGATCATTTTCGAAGACCGCGGCCACGTCCTCGCGCACCGATTTAAAGAAGCCGATCATAGTTCCGCATTCCGCGAAGAGCGCTTCCGCATTCGATCAATCGGAGATACCTGAGAATCCTACTATAGACAGAAACGCATCCGCCGGAGGGAATCCTCCTGGGGATGCGCGCTCTGCCTTGGTTGAACTGGTTAAGACTGTACCGGCTTGATTGTGCGGATTAAGAGAGCCAACAGGCTCTCAGGTTAGTATGCGGCCATCTTGTCTCTTCCGCCGAAAGTGAACATTAGTGCCGCTGTGGCCGTGGCTTGGGTCTGAATCGGCGTCCCGGCGCGGAAGAATACCGGGGCGCTGGAATAATCGCGGCGCAGTTCGGCCCGCGCAATCATGTGGCCGCGCAGGCTTCTCTCCAGGGTCAATGTGCCTTCCTGCAGGCGCTGCGGCGTCAAGGTTCCCTGGCACAGGCCGCAGGTGGTTGCGCCATTTTCGTCGTTGTAGTTCTCGTAGCGCGCGGCTACGGCGTAGTCGCGCCCGATGTGGTATTTCGCGTAGGCCGCCACCCCCGACCAGCGAGCCGCGCGGCCGCTGCCGGCGAAATCCTGGCTGGAGCCGTAGACGGCGTTGCCCATCAGCGAGAAGCGCGAAGTCAGCCGGTACTCGGCGACGGTGCTAGTGACCATGCGAGTGCCAATGTCCAGAGGCGTGGCTCCGCGTCCCGTGAGTAACGTTTCGCTGATCGAAAGTCGCCGCGTGGCGGTCCAGGTCGCATTCAGGCCGACGGTCTTTCCGCTGCTATACGTGTCTACGATGTTGTTCCATCCATTGACTAGATATGCGCTCACCGAAACTTTGTCGCCAAAGTTATAGCGCGAGCGCATGCCGAACAAATAATAAGGAACGGAATAGTCATAAAGCAGGCCGCGCGAGTAATTCCAGTTAGCCTGGCTTTCCATGACCTCGGCCGAAATCGCTGGGGTGAACTTGCCCACGTCGATCTGCACGCCTTCTCCGGCGGGAGCATCATAGGAAACGTAGGCTTCTTTCAGATACTCGGCGAATCCCGGACCTCCGGAGTTCGCGCCGTTGAGAAACGTCATGGCGTTGCCAAAGCCAAGTTGCAGGTTGTAGCCGAAGCGGCTGTTCGCGTCGGGCGTGCGCTTCACGCCGAATTCCAGCAGGTTCAAGGCAAACTGATTCGTCTGGTTGTCGAAGGTGCGCATGCTGTTGCGTCCGCTGAGCGGCTGATGCTCGTTGTAGGACCAGTAGACATCCATGAGCGCGTTGAACTCGGTGTTGCGCTTCAGATCTGCGCTGGCGAGGAATGAATCGGATGCGCTCGCAGCCAGCGTGCTCGAAGCTGGTGTGCCCGAAGCTGGACTGCCCGAAACCAGACTGCTGGAATTCTCGATGGCGGCTTCTGCTTTGCCTGCATCGGGTGAGGCAGTAGACGAAGCCGGTTTGAGCGCCGCGATTTCCGCGCGCATGGCTTGTAACTGGGATTCCTGGTCGGCAACCTGTTTTTCCAGCGCAACCACGCGCGCATCGGTGGCGTTGTTTTCCGCGCCGGACGTAGTCCCGTTGCTCTGAGCGAACAGGACTGGGCTAGCCAGCCGCAATCCGAAGAACACAAGAGCGATCCTGATCCGGTTCCCCATATCATCCCCCACAGATCCAAGAAGATTGGGTGGCGTTGCTCACCCTCACCTGAATAAGCGGGATTTCCTGGCATTCTTGATCAGATCATCAAAACATGCGGGGACGCATTCGACCGTGCTGCGAGCGAAGCGAGCCGCACTCGGATGTATCCGCCCGTCTCCAAGCGTCCCGCCAAGCCGTTGTATACTCTGACTTTTCGCGGGCGGGAACGCGGCCCGCGGATTCTGCGTATCTCATCCAGGAGAATCATCATGCAAAGCCGCATTACTGGCACAACCATGCCCGTGCTCGAATTCCTTCTCGAACCGAATGAAGCCATCATCTCTGAAGCGGGAGAGCTTTCTTGGATGGGCAGTTCGATCCAGATGACCACGCACACGCAATTCGCCGGCGGCGGGGGCATTTTCGGCGTGCTCAAGCGCGTGGCCGGCGGCGGATCGATCTTCATGACCGAATATCGCGCCCAGGGGGCGGTCGGAGAACTCGCGTTTGCCACCAAGCTTCCCGGCCACATTGTTCCCCTCGACGTTGCGCCGGGGCACGAGTACATGATTCACCGCCACGGATTTCACTGCGCCACGGCGGGGATTCAGGTTGGCGTTGGCTTCCAGCAATCGCTGGGCGCAGGAATCTTTGGCGGCGACGGCTTTCTGCTGCAGAGAGTCAGCGGGCAGGGCACATCGTGGCTCGAACTTTCCGGCGAGTTGGTGATTCGCGACCTGCAGCCCGGCGAAAACCTGCGCGTTCATCCCGGACACGTAGGCGCGTTCCAAGCGAGCGTCTCGTTCCAGATCACGACTGTGCCCGGCATCAAGAACATGATCTTCGGCGGCGACGGAATCTTTCTCGCCTCACTCACCGGCCCGGGAAGAATCTGGCTGCAAACCCTGCCTATCTCAAAACTCGCGCACGTCCTGGCGCACTACATGCCGCACCAAGTGGAGCATCGCACGGTCGAAGGCGGAGTGGTGGGCGGCATTGTGGGTTCGATTCTGGATGGGATGAAGTAGCAAATCGGGGCTCGGCACAAGCCGGATTCTGATTGGCCCGCTCGTGGGTGGGGCGATATGATGGACAGGAGGAGAAGTTGTGACAACCGAGCGTATCGTCATTGATCCTGCGATCATGATGGGGAAACCGGTGATTCGTGGGACGCGAATCACTGTCGAGCTAATTCTGCATAAACTCGCCGCGGGTGCTAGTGAAGCCGAACTGCGGGAAGATTACCCGCACCTCACAACAGAAGATATTCGCGCGGCAGTGGCCTATGGAGCGGCCAGCGTGGCGCATGAGGAAGTCCTGCTGCTGCCCGCCCGGCCAGACATAGCCGAAGCCTAACCCATGACCTTTGTGGCGGACGAAAGCTGTGCTGCGCCTGTTATCCGAGCGTTGCGCGACGCCGGACACGACTGTCGTGGCTATCGCTGAAGTCGCGCCGGGCGCAACGGACGAGCAGGTGTTAGATCGCGCTCTGAACGAGAAGCGACTACTCATCACGGAGGACAGCGATTTTGGCGAATTGGTTTACGGGCGCGGGCTCAGTTCAGCCGGTGTGATGTTGGTGAGGTTCCCCAGCCACGTCCGGCGCGCGAAAGCCGCGACGGTAGTTGAGGCCGTTGCCAAGCTAGGCCTGCGACTGCAAGCTTCTTTTGTGGTGGTTGAAAGTGGGCGGGTGCGCATCAGTGCAAGACCCTCGCATTGAACTGCATAGGTGCGAGTGCAACGACTTGTTGGCGGAATGTAGCCTCGATTCTCGACGGCATGAAGTGAAGAAGATGGAGCGAATAAGATCGCGCGAGTGAGCCTTGGGTTTTGGTGATCGCAAGCAGAGTGTCGCTACGGCAGGCTTGCCGGGGCGAGACCCAGCACAAATCCTGACCTCTGCGCCGCCGCGTCGGCTGGTAGAGGATTCTCAGTGAGCGCTATTCCGGCAAAACGGCGATAGCTGCTTGCCTCTCCTGCACCGCCAACCTGCACGAACTCCACCGAGAATGGAGCGTCAGGAATGCGCGCCCCGAACCAGTGAGGATCGTCTCGTTGTGCCCACGTGACCAGAGCCAGCACCGCGCCCGCCGGATACGCCGGGCTTCTCGATCCGCTGGCGGAAGCATCCGTGCGCGCCCGCACAGCAAGGATCGCCGGATCGTTTCCATAGAGGGTCGCCATCGACCTGTTCCCAGGGTCTACATACATCGTGATCGCGCCCCACTCGAGAGGTTGATAGGGCAAGCTCGCCGGAAGGTTTGCGGCATGGTTGTTCACGATCTCGTTGCCGGCAACCTTGGCCGGCGTAATCGGCAGCGTATAGACGGCGTCGTTACCGCGCACCGGCATGTGGCAGCCTGTGCACTCGCTTACAAAATGAGCGTCGTTGCCATAGGGCTTCAGATCGAGGCCACGCCAGCGGCCCCATCCCCAGCCATCGATGTCTTTGTAGCGCCCGGCATCCTTTACCATCAACTCCACCTGCACGAACTTGCCGGGATGCACCAGGCCATCGGCGCCGAGTTCCTGCTGCCAGGCAACCTTCGCCAAACGCGCGCCATCGGGCCACGGCGAGATATTGCCTGCTTGTGCCGCCCTTGCCGCGATGTCGTTGCCGAGAATGAATCGGAACGTGTAGTTGTCGCCGCGATCCGTGAAGCTGATCGGCTTCCAGCTCTCGAAGGCCGGATCGAATGGAAATGCGTCAGGCTCCGGCTGCACCGCTGCAAAGGAGACAGGCGCGGCGTATGGCATGGCCGTTCCGTTCGCCGGCATTGTGTCGGACTGACTCGGCATAGCCGTCCACGGCGCCAGATACGCCTTCAGGGCCGCCAGTTCTTGCGGAGTTACCTTCGCCTCGGGATGTAGCGCCGTGAATCTCGGAAGAGGCATCGCTCCCAGCTGGATCATATTCACAGCCTCGTAGAGCGTTGCTTTCTGTGCGGCGGGGGGCTTGGAGCCCAGAGTCGAGAAATCGAGGTGCTCGCGCGCGTTCAGGATGTCCTGCCGCACCAGCCAATATGCGGGTTCGATCTGGTCGAACCACGCGAGCCGGCGTTGGTCGGAGTGGCAGCTATAGCAGTCTTTTTCAAGGATGTGCTTGACCTCGGGCGAGGTCTGCAGTTCAGCGGTTGCCGGCTTAACTGGAATGCTGGGTCGCACCACTTGCATCAGCGCGAAGACAAACACTCCCGCTACGATCAGTTTGCCAATTGTCTTCATTCAACTCTCCACGTACCGCTTCAAGAAAGGGGCTGATCCGCACCACCGAATGGATGCAGATACTCACGCGTCGAATGTATTCACGGCTAAGAATCGAGGTGGTCGATCGCGAACTCCAAAAGGATTAGAGTACTCTGCTGCAGAGTCGTTGCATTGAAATTGTCCGTCTGCTGAGTCCGCAACCCGCGCTCTGAGCCTCCAACCTACGCTCCCCATCAGGTAAACTAATATCCGGCCAACCAATGATTAACGGGAAGCGCATCGCGGTCGTCATGCCCGCCTTCAATGCGGAGAAGACGCTGGAAGCCACGGTCGGAGAAGTGCCCGACATGGTCGACGTGTGCATCCTGGTGGATGACCAGAGCCGCGACCGCACCGTCGAAGTCGCCCGCAAGCTTGGTCTTCTCGTCTTTCAGCACGACCGCAACTACGGCTACGGCCGCAATCAGATGACTTGCTATCGCGAGGCGTTGGCCGCCGGCGCAGACGTGGTCATCATGCTGCATCCGGATTATCAGTACACGCCGCTGCTGATCACGGCCATGGCGAGCATGGTCGCCTACGATGTGTATGACGTTGTGTTGGGCTCGCGCATCATTGGCGGGCGCGCGCTGCGCGGCGGCATGCCGCTCTACAAGTACGTTTCCAACCGCCTGCTCACCGCGTTTGAAAACTTGTTTCTGCGGGTGAAGCTTTCCGAATATCACACCGGATATCGCGCGTTCAGCAGCAAGGTTCTCACAGCACTGCCTCTGCTGGAAAACTCCGACGACTTTGTCTTTGACAATCAGATGCTGGCGCAATGCGTGCACTTTGGATTCCGCATCGGTGAAGTCTCCTGTCCCACCAAGTACTTTCACGAAGCTTCATCGATCAACTTCCGGCGCAGCGTGGAGTATGGATTCGGCGTGCTGGCGACTACGCTGCAGTTTGCGGCGCAGCGCATGGGACTGGCCCACTTGCCGCGCTTCAGTGAGCAGGGACGCAAACTCGGCACCGAACGCGAGGCCTACTACGCTGCCCGCACCGAATCCGCGCCCTGGGCGCGATGAATATTCTCGTTCCGGTTGCATCAAGGATCGGCTCTAAACCACGCTGGGCGGGCCGATGACGATCACAGGCGCGTCAACTCGCAACTCCTTGAAATCCCGCGATTCCTCTCTTGCGAATCTAGCGCGGTTGGTGGGCCTTGCGGTGATTGCCTTTCTTGTGATGGGCTATCATCCCGGCCTGGAAGATGACGCCTTCTATCTCGCTGCCATCAAACGCGACCTCAACCCTGCCCTGTTCCCGCACGATTCGGAATTCTTTCGGCTGCAGTTCCAGGCCACGATCTTCGACAAGCTGATCGCCTTCTCGGTTCGCTTGACGCATTTGCCATTGGCTTGGGTGGTATTGATCTGGCAGTTCGCCGCGATCTTTCTGCTGCTCTACGCGTGCTGGCGAATCAGTCGCCGCTTGTTCGCGCGCAGCGAGGCTCATTGGGCCGCCGTGGCCTTGATTGCCGCGCTGCTTAGTTTGCCGGTGCCCGGCATCTCGCTCAATCTGGTCGATCAGTATCTGCATCCGCGGACGCTGGCGACGGCATTGATCCTGACAGCGATTGTTGCCATTCTCGATCGCCGAATTTGGCTGGCTGGCGTGCTGCTGGCGGTTGCTTTCTCCATCCATGCGATCATGGCCTGTCTGGCAGTTTCGTTCTGTGTGTTCCTATGGTGGAACCTGCGGGGGCAGCGAACGAGGCAGGGACACTGGGTTGCGGGAAATTGGATAGCCGCTGCCGCACTTTTTCCGCTGAGTTGGCTTTTTGAACCCGCCACGGACGCCTGGCGCCAAGCCGCCGCCACGCGGGACTTTTACTTTCTTGCACGCTGGCAATGGTATGAATGGCTGGGCGTGTTTGCTCCGCTACTGATTCTGTTCGCGTTGCAGAGGCTGGGAGTGTTTCGCCGCGCGGCCGAGAACGCGGCGCTAGCGGCACTGACTCACGCGCTTCTGGCTTACTTTGTGTTTCAAACCATCGCCGGTGTTGCCGTGATGCTTACGCCCGGCCTGGAACGCCTGCGGCCACTGGAGCCGATGCGTTATCTGCACCTGTTCTATCTTCTATTCTTTCTGCTGGCCGGCGGAGTGATCGGGCAGTTTGTGCTGCGTCGTCATTTCTATCGTTGGGCGATATTATTCGTTCCGCTGGCGGCCGGGATGTTCTACGCGCAGCGGCAAATGTATCCCGCTTCCGCGCACCTGGAGTTGCCGTTCGTTAAGCCTACGAATCCCTGGCTGCAGGCGTTCGACTGGATTCGCGGCAATACCCCGGTGGACGCTTTGTTCGCCATCGATCCTCATTACATGACGTTACCGGGCGAAGACTATCATGGATTCCGCGCCCTGGCCGAGCGCAGTGTGCTCGCGGACTATGAAAAAGATGGAGGCATGGCGGCACGCGTGCCATCGCTGGCTCCGCGCTGGGTGCGGGAAGTGACCGCACGGAAGGGATGGCGAAGTTTTCAGGCGGCCGATTTTGCGCGCCTGAGACGCGACTTCGGCGTGACGTGGATCGTACTGTCGAAAGCGGATCGCATGTATTCGACTCTCGATCCGGCAGGGATGAACTGCTCTTACGAGAACCGGCAAGTTCAAGTTTGCCGTCTATACTGAGCAAGCAGCGCCGGTTGTCTGCCCTGAGCGAAGTCGAAGGGTCTCGCCGGCTGTCGTGAGGGCGTAACGCCCTCGCTGCCGGCTAAACACGAATGCCAAAACGCTTCGTCTTCCACACGCGCCCTTACATCCTGATGACGCTGGCCGCGCTCGCGGTCCGGTTCGCGGTGATTCCGTTCATCTACCACGACTGGACCGACCCATTCGTCCTTGCGCACTGGGCTTTTGGATTGGTGGCGCGGTCCATGGTCGCGGGGCGCGGCTTCGGCAATGTGTTTGCGGAGACTGGATCTACCGCCGTCTTGCCGCCGGTTTACGCTTATCTGCTTGCCGGCATCTTCAAGATCTTCGGGAGTGAAACTACTGCCTCGGTTCTGGCTGCGCTGTCGCTGAACAGCGTGTTCTCGGCGCTGACCTGCATCCCGGTTTACCTGATCGCGCGGCGGGCATTCGGCGATCGCGTGGCGACGTGGGCGGGTTGGGGATGGGCGTTCTCTCCGTATGGGGTTTACTACGGCGCGGACTGGGCATGGTCCACGTGTCTGGTCACGCTGGAACTGGCGTGGCTGTTCTACTTTGCGTGGCGGCTGGAGGATTCGCGGCGCACGCGAGACTGGCTGCTGTTTGGCCTGTTCGGCGGCTTCGCTGCGCTGACAGAACCGGTCACGCTGGCGGTGGTTCCGCTGCTTGGGCTGTGGACGGTCTATCGCAGATACCGGCGCGGTCTGGCATGGACTGCGCCGATGGCAACGGCTGCGCTGGGGGCGCTGGCCGTCATGTCTCCGTGGCTGGTGCGCAACCATGAAGTGTTTCAGCGCTTCATTCCGGTGCGCAGCGGATTCGGCCTGGAGCTTTACATTGGCAACAACGGATATTCCACGCGCTGGGTCAACAGCGATCTGCACCCCAATCACAGCGACGCCGAATTGTGGGAATATGAGGCTTTGGGCGAGACCGCTTATATGGACCTTAAGCGGGAGCAGGCCGAGGCGTACATTGGATCGCATCGCGCGTGGTACGCGGGGATGACCGGCCGCCGCATCCTTTATATGTGGACTGGATACTGGAGCTTCAGCCGCGAGTATCTGAAAGACGAGCCGCTCGATCCGCCTAACATATTTGTCAATACAATAATGTCAACACTTGGGTTGCTTGGGTTGCGCCAGCTGTTTCAGCGGGGGCCGGATCTGGCTGCGCGCTTTGCCATTGTGCTGTTCTTTTATCCGCTGGCCTATTACTTCTCGCATCCGGAAACTTATTACTTCCGTCCGGTCGATCCGCTGATCGTGATTCTGGCTGCGGTGTTTGTGGCCGGGCGGCGGGCGCAATCCGCATTGCAGGCTCAGAGCGGCACGGTTTAACATCGAACTCGTGGACGATTCCTCCTCCCTCATAAGAGCGGCTTCGGCAGCGCGGGCCACGCAACGCCGGTTGACCATCGGATGCGGGGAGCTGCTGAACTTTGCCTACGATGCGTTTTCGCAGAACCGGCTGCAATTCACGCTGACGGCGCTGGCCATGGCGGTGGGGACGGCGTCGGTCATCCTGGTGGCGACCGTGGGGTTGACGGGCAAGCAATATGCGCTGCGCCTGCTGCAATCGATTGGGACCAACATGATCTACGCCGACTACCAGGGCGGCGCGCAGCGCATCGAGTCCACGCCCGATCCCATCATGATTGACGACGTGCAGGCCATCCGCCAGCAGGTGCCGAGTGTGGTTGCCGCATCGCCCACCATCGCTTTGGGAGATCGCATTACCCTGGGCGGCGGCCGGCAGAGTGACATCCTTGTGCTGGGCGTGAGCCCCGAGTATATGCAGGTGCGTAACTTGAAAGTGCTGGCGGGGCGTTTTCTGGACAACGAAGATACGATCGGGCGCAACAAGGTGGGCGTGCTCACCGAAAAGCTGGCGCAGAAGCGCTTTGGCACATCGCAAGCCGCGATCGGACAAACGATTAAGCTGAGCGCCGGCCTGCCGTTCACAGTGGTGGGAGTGTTCAAGGAGAGCGTGGATACGTTTGGCCAGTCGGAAATTCAAGATGACACCATGCTGATTCCCTACACCGTGAGCCGGTTCTTTACGGCGACCTCGGCGATCAATCAGATTTATTTTTCTGTGGCCACGTCGCAGGACGTGCTGCCGGCGACGGAAGCCATCAAGCGCGTGTTGCGGTCGCGGCATCGGCCGGAGTCGAACTACAGCGTGCAGAACCTGACGCAACTGCTGAGCGTGGCTGGCAAGATTGCCGACGGACTGACGTGGACCTTGATGCTGGTCGCGTTCATCACGCTGCTGGTGAGCGGCATTGGCATCATGAACATCATGCTGGCGACGGTGACCTCGCGCATTCGCGAGATTGGAATCCGCAAGGCGATTGGCGCGACCAATCGCGAGATTCAGTTTCAATTTCTGGCTGAGGCAGTGCTGATTTCGGTGACGGGAGGCGTGGCCGGAATTGTGTTTGGTTTGGCCATTCCGTACTCGCTGCGATTTTTCACAGACTATCGCCTGCCGATTTCGGGGCTGTCGGCGATCATCGCCATCGTGGTGTCGTCGGTGGTGGGAATCATCTTCGGGACGGTTCCGGCCACGCGGGCCGCGCAACTCGATCCGGTGGAGAGTCTGCGGTATGAGTGAGTGGGGGCGATAATTTTTTTTCTCCACTTCTCGTATATTCCTGATTCGATGTTGGTTAGGCTGGGGGTATACCCCCTGAATCCTGGTAAGTCTTTGGGGAATAAGGACTTATTTGTAGAATATTACGGAATAAGGACTTACGGGTCATATTTTGGCGTATGGGCTGGCGGTTTCCCGAATTGAGCTGCGAGCTGCGAGTCGCGAGTGCCGAGACCGGGCAGTGTTTTTTCTCGGTACTCGGTACACGATACTCGGTACTGTTGTCATGATGGGGATGGCTGGCTCACGGTTCCATTGTTTCGCGTTCCGTGGGGCAGAGTAAGGGTTGCTCGTCACACGGGTGACGAATTGGCTGTGGAAAAAGCCGGATGGAGTAGGTGCGGGGATGGGGACCGTGAGGGTTGACGAAACATTTTGGCAGGTTTCATTTTGGGAAAATAACTGGGGAACGTCCCGTCTGGTCCCCGGCCCTTCCGTCCCCCCCGGCCCTCGAGCCCTCGTGACTTACTAGGGCTCCCCTCACTGCGAGGCCGCTCCTAGCTGCAGGTCGACGAAGATGTCACTGCCCGGCGTTGTAGATATTCCAGAGGCGTTGATAAAGACCTCGTTCGTGGTGCACGAAACCTGAACCTGAGACGAGGTGAATGTGCTGGATGGATCCAGTGAGCACGCCAGAATGCTCGGTGCACCGGGACCAAACGTAAACACAGGCCCGTTAAACGAACTTACCGCCGCAGTTTCGGCAACGGTGTAGGACACGTCTATGTAATCTTCCCCGACTTGCAGGGTGGATCCAATGATCTGCTCATTCGTCAAGGTCACAAGGTTGCCACTCGAGAATGTAATTCCGGGGCCCGCTCGCACCGTAACGGCTTGGGTGAGCGGAGTATTCAATGGATCCTCCTCAACCAACGTGACAAGGCTTCCCAGCAAAGAGTATTGCGAGTCGCTGATATCCAAATTGATCTGAGCTGTGCCCGGCGAGTAGTTCGCATCTCCGGAATAATCGACCGCGACCGGGACACTGGTTCCGGCGGAAAGTGGTGACAGATTACACGTTGCAGATGCGGATGTCGCAGAAGCCGACGTGAGGGTCGCTTCACATGAGGAGCCGCCTCCCAAAACAGTGACAGTCCCTGTTGGGGACGAAGTCGGTGCGTTCTGGTCCGACGTGTCCATCGCGACAGTAACCCCTACCGGAACAGTGGAGCGGTATAGGATCGGCTGTGGGACGCCTGCTCCGGCGGAGACTTGCACGGGTGCCGGACAACTTCCCAGAGTCTGGGGCGTGCCCTGATAAAGGGTGGTCGTGTACGTCGGTGTAGTTATCGGAGCGATACCGACGACCTTAAAGAATCCATTGGCAGCGAGATTCACGTCATAAGTATTGCTCAGACAATATGGTGGAGAGCCGGTATTGATTTGCAGTGACGCTTCATCATCGAGGGAGAGGGTTGTATCAACGCCCAGCAGCGCTAGTGCGTTAACAAACGCCAGTGCAGGCGCGATGCGAACATATACGCCGCCATTCTCAGTGAATGTTGCCAGCGGTGCCCCGGGAGGTGCTGTGGGATCGAGGGCGTTTGGCGAGTAGCTCGCTGCGAAACTACTGGACGCGGCAGGTCCATCGGTAGGATCATAAGAGAGATTTATAGCACCTGTCGTACTTAGCGTTTGGGTAAGGGAGGCCTCGAAGCCCGATTGCAAAGAAACTCCTGCATACGCAGGTATGTTCAGCGCCAGCGTATAAATCCCGATGCTGTCAAGAGTGGCGTCCAGGACCGAAACCGGGATCGGGATAGTCGCCGATCCGAGTTCCACTTCGGTTGATGCCATTGCCTGGGCGGAAAATGACTCGTCGAGTGTGAGCTGGCTATTGAAGGTGACATCAAGGTCGGCATTCTGTACCGTACTGTTCTGAAAGCTGTAATTGACAAATGCGCTGATGGTAGAGGTCAGAGTCGAACTCACCGAGAAGCCCCCGTCGCTGAGCGTAAAAGGCCAGCTGAATGTACCGCTGCCGCTGGCATTTCCCGTGACGAGGGGCTGTTTGCGCGACCCTCGCTTGTGCACACCAACGACTGCGGCCGGAACGGCCATGCTCGGGATCGCTGTGTATGACCCCTGAACGATGAGGCTGGAGAAGAGCTCCCCAAGCTCCGGATCCGTGACAGTCACAACCGTTTGGGATCCCGTGATCGTGCTTGATACCACTTTGAACGCGTGACTTATTCCAAGCACGACGGACCCTGGCGCGAACGTAACCGCTTGCGAAAAGGTTATGGATGACAGTGTCGTAGCCGTGATAGACGCTTCCTGCGCTGCCGTGAGCAGAACCACCGACGGAGCAAGAATTGCCGAGGCGACATTAGTCACCGTGATGGTCGCCCCGCTACTCGTCACTGTGCCAAGGGAGTTCGATACGGTGACCGCATAGACGTTGCCATTGCTTGCCGTAGTCAAAGCTGCAGTCGTGTAGGTGGCTTCACTCGCTCCTGAGATCGGCGAGCCATTGAGCGACCATTGATAGCTGGGCGCGGGGGAGCCGGTGGCCGTTACAGTGAATGTTGCGGTCTGTCCAGACGAGATGGTCTCACTCACAGGCTGCGCGGTTATCGCGGGTGCAGACTGTTGTGATGAGACCGTCGAGGCCGCCCCGTTGTTTCCGCAGCCTCCAGTGATAGGCACACAGATGGCCACCGATGCTGAGATGGCCAATCGCGCGACTGTCATCCGTACTATCCCTTGGCGGGCCTTGGTGCCTGTTTTTCGGGGTCCGCTAGCTATTGCGATATTCGGTTTCATCGTCTCCCTTGCCTGAACAGGTGCCGGGGCTACGCCGTGTAGGTCGTTTGGGTCAAATGACTAGCAGGCTGCTGAAAAATTGACGGTGGCGGTTTTGTTCTTGCCGTTTTTCATGTTTGTTGTTGTTGTGGAGTAGAAAGAGCGCTGTTTTCGCGGCCTTTTCCCGGCGATTCCTGACCCGCCGGAC